>ERZ1673752.24-NODE-24-length-276440-cov-172.768602_pt1 | contig 276440 bp, 211 predicted proteins | sample MGYA00580195_ERZ1673752 | MGnify/ENA primary metagenome ERZ1673752 (study PRJEB41218, sample SAMN15661744) | gut metagenome | host: Homo sapiens | place: Canada: London | collected 2015-08-20/2019-03-30 | study: EMG produced TPA metagenomics assembly of...
GTGATACGAACCCCGTAGTCGGAGCCGTCGCCCAGCAAACGACGGAAACCGCCCAGATCCTCTGGCGTAGAGATCAGGAGGATGTCGCGGATGCCAGCCAACAGCAAGGCCGATAAGGGGTAGTAGACCATCGGCTTGTCGTAAACAGGCAACAGCTGCTTGCTGACACCCTTCGTGATCGGGTACAACCGTGTACCGCTGCCACCTGCCAAGATTATGCCTTTCATTACAGTAAGTTGAATCTATATTTATAAATAATGTGTCCCGGACATACAGGGGCGCGAACAAAAAAATCAAACCTTATCCATGACCTGCTGCAACCAGAAAAAAAATCCGGTACGGCTGATATGGGTCTTGTACCCCAGCCGGCGGATAATGCCCATGAATTTCGTGTCGCGGCGGATATGCCATTGCATGAAATGATACAACCCGAACGTGGCCAGAAGGCTCATGCCGACGACCGCATACAGTTGAACGGCGATTGAAAAACCGGCCGCTTCGAACGCCCACCAGCATAATACGACCGCCGTATTCAATCCCAAGATAGCCAATGTCGTCGCAACATGGGAACAACCCATGTCAATGAACATATGGTGCAGGTGCGTCTTGTCGGGACGGAATGGCGACGAGCCCTTCAGCATACGCGTCGACATCACGCGCAGCGTATCGAACACGGGAACCGACAACACCGCCAGCGTGAACGGTACAAGCCCGACATTGGGGTCGACAAAGGCTGCGACCCGCGAGCCGGATTGCAGGATGGCGATCACGAAGACGGACATGACGGTGCCCATGACCAACGTCCCGCCGTCGCCGATGAACATCTTTGAGGTTTTACCGAAAACATTGTGCAGGAAGAAGGGAATCAAGGCCCCGACCGAAACTACCGCCAGGATGGTCATCGCCTCTTCGCCGGCGAGATGGAAAAGTATGCCGAAGATGGTACAGGCCATGATGCAATAACCCGAAGAAAGACCGTTTACGCCATCCACCAGGTTGATGGCGTTGATAATGCCAACGGTGGCAAAAACAGTCAGGGGCACGGCATACCACGAAGAGATCGGCCCGATGCCCCACAAACCGTGGAAGTCGTTTATGCAATAGCCGCCGACGAAGACCAGCAGCAGCACGACGACGATCTCGATCAAAAGCCGCAGGGAAGGGGAAAGGTTCAGGATATCGTCCATCGTGCCGGTATAGAGCATCGCCATCATGGCCATGATCACGACGGGCAGTCCGGAGCAGTCCACGACGGCGCTCATGCACCCGATCGCGATCACGACCCCGAAGAAAACGGCGACGCCGCCCAAGACCGGGACAGGCGTACGCTGGAGTTTGCGGGCATCCGGATTATCGACAATGTTTTTTAACAGGGCGATCTTCACCAGTTTAGGATGGATCCAGCCGACTAAGAAAAGGGCTATAAAGAAAGGAATGATGACTGTGTAGCAAAGAGGCGTTGCCATACTGATTCATTTTATTATCCGGAAAAGGAAGAGGTTTTACATCGACAGCAATCAAATGGAAAATTCAACAGGCTTTATCATTTATGCGATATGCCGTTCCATTTCAGCCTCCAGTCGCGCCCCGATACTTTCGGCAATACAATGTATGACATAAGAAGTGCAATAATACCATACGTCGCCGCGCACGGGCAGCGTCAGGCTGTAATCGTACATGAACCGGGCGATCCGCCGCGCTACGGGTTTATCGACAGGGAGGGCATTGCCCTGCAATGCGACCTCGTACATCCGCCCCAGCGTACAGAGGTACCCCTCGTCGAAATTCAGGGAGTCGGCAGGGACACGTACGCACCTGCGGTAATACCCCGTCGCCCGCCTTATCACGGCATCGTTCCCCAAGTCGGGAAACATCCAGGCAACCCGGTTCATCACCCCGATACGTTCCAATGCGACCTCGGACGACACCCCCGGCCAGCAGCCATCAGCATCCAGGGCGGATGTCCAGCCGGCCATCTGCCGTTTCAGGAACAGCAGGTATTCGTCATCGGCAGCCGGAGCGGGATAGAGCAGGTCGGCCGCGCACATGCAGACGCCCGTCTGCTGAAACAGACCGTTTTCCGGTCGGGCACCGACGACGCCCACAAAATCCCGGACAAGTGCGTCCGCAGCCCGGTAGCAACAGTTTTTCTTCCGCAGATCGACGGAAAACACCGTTTCGCAGGCAAGCGAATACATGGCATGAACCATCCGGCTACGGATCGCTGTGTCGGGCTCGTGTTCAGAGCGTTCAGACAGCGCCCAGAACAAGCTGTCGATCCTGTTGCGATAGGTTTCCTCCGTACCGAATTCCCCGGCAGGCGCCACGGACGACACCAACCCATAGCCCGCGGCAAAAGCTTTTGCCAACGACACGAGCTGCACATTCGTGGCCTGGGCGGGATCGGCACCCAGCAGCAATGGCAACATTTTCTTCAGGTAATTCGGTGTCATGTCAGTAATTTATCGGAACCGGAATAGTTCCTTTTGCAGGTTTACAGGCCAGGGATCATATTTTTTCGACCAACGCGGACGGAATGGAAGCGGTAGCGACCGCCGTAATGCCGTCGATCTTGACAACGACACGTCTGTCCCGGGTGTTTTTCACCCGCATGAACGTGCCTTCGACACCCATGAATACGCCGTCCTTAATCCTCACCTTGTCGCCTTTCGACAACGCGACCTCTTCGGGCGAAAGGAAAATCACCGGTTCGTCGATATTGGCGGCCACGGCAATAAAATTGCGCATCTGGGACTCGGGCACGGTCATAATCTGGTTCTCGCCGTTTTGCAGATGCATCACATAGCGCAGAATCGGCAGCCTGAATGTCTTCAGGTCGTCGATAACCTCCCGCGTGGAACGGACGAAGATATAGTTGTGCACTGCGGCTTCCCGTACCCGGGAAAACCGGCCCTTGGAATCCCGGCGGCGTACGACCCTTACCGGCACGAAATTCTCGACATGCAGTTTGTCGAGATACTCCTTGGTGGAGAGTTCGCGCTGATAGGTAACCCGAAGCACATACCATTTGGCATCTGTGTCCTGACAGTCCATTATTGTGATCCGTTAAGTCGGGATTCGGCACCCGGGAAAGGCGTACAGTTGAGAAAAAAGCGTTCCATGGGGACATCGAAAACCTCGTAAAACCAAGATTTTCAATCAATTGCGCGCCTCCCATAAGAACACTTCCGTATTTTAAAGTACGGTCTCTATATAAGAGATAGTTTTACCTTGATTACCATTTGATAATCAATTATATAACATATAATAAAAGTTGTTTTTACCGACCTTGTTCGATTATTGTCTGCAAATACCCAAAGTCGGATTAAAAGAGCACTGAATTCATCCACTTGGCGAACGATTCGTGCAGACAATCGGGTCAAAGATGGTAAGTTTTTGATAATCAACTTATTTTCGCATCGACAAGCGATGCTGGGAACAAAAATATGATTTAAAAAATTTGGGCATATGCTTTATTTTTAGTACTTTTGCAAAAGTTATGAAGGTCTCTTATATAGAGACCTTACACGTATAAGGATGCTATCAGGCTCCGGTTCGCCTGGTCGATGACGGAGTTTTCGAGCGAAGCCAGGTAAATCTGCGTGGTTTTTTCCGAAGCATGTCCCATTCCCGCACTGATGACCGACAACGGAATGTTATGGTTCCGGGCAGCAGTCGCCCACGTATGCCGCGAGGTATAGGAGGAAAGCGGGACTTCGAGCCCCAGCAAACCGGACAGCTTTTTCAACCGACGATTATAATAATCGAGGGCCGTACGGTATTGGGAAAACGCCCTGACCGGATCGTCCGAACTGAGCAGCGGAAAAACATAGCCGGATATGCGCCCTGCACCGGCATAGCGCCCGATAAGCTTCGCGATGCAGGGCTCGATACGGATAACGAGGCGCTGCCCGGTCTTGCGGCGGACATAACGGATCGTATCCCCGACGATATCCTGATTCCTCAGGAAGGCAATGTCCACGAACGCCATCCCGCGCGTACAATAACTGAAAATAAAAATATCCCGGGCCAATGCCAGGGACGGGGAATGTGTCAGATCCAGTTGCCGGAGCCGCACGACGACATCCTCGCCGACGGCACGCTTGCAGGTCTGGTCGACACCGGTGTACACATGCCGGAAAGGATCGGCCTGTGGCACGACATCCTCCTTCACGGCCCTATTATAGACTGCACGCAATATCCGCATATAAAACGAGACGGTATTGCGGACAACGCCCCGGCGCCGGAGCCAGTCGTCATACTGCCCCACAAGCCGTTCATCGACGAGCGAAAAGGGAATGTCCCGTCCGCCCAGGAAATCGGAGAAACTCCCAAGTGTCCGCCGGTAGTTGCGCGCCGTCCCCAACTTCCCGTTCGCCTCGAGCCTTGCGGCCTGCGTTTCGACATAGGCGAGCACGGTGCTCCGCCGGGACTCGCGGAACCGATCGACAACATCCCTGAGCGAGTACCCCTCCTGCCGGAATTCGAAACCCCGGATGATCGTATGCAACAGACACAAATCACGGTCGATCCGCTGCTGCACAGACAGCAACGCATGGGCTTCGCCCGAAAGGGGCGTGATGACACACCCGCGCCTTGCATCCCACTGCCGGGGCTGGAGACGCATGGAGGTAGTTACCTGCTGTGATTTGCGCCGATGGCAAAGCTGGTAATATATTACTCCCGCTTTCCCACCGACCGTCGATTCCCTGAGCTTGACTTTTACTGTTGCCATACATTTTAGTTGTTTATGGTTAGAATTGGAATTTTCCACGCCGCCGGAGGTGCACGGATGCATGTCCCGGCGGGATCATGGCAGCAAAACTAACCATCGGACAATTTAAAAAGGCTGAAAAATATGTTATTCGGCCATAACGGCATTGCGTCCAAGGTATTCCGGACAAGAAAATCCCTCGCAGCACAAGGCACCGGCGGACGGGACACGACAGACGTGTAGGCCGCAAACCGGACAGGCAGGACAGAGCAGGCCACAGACAAACGGAGCCGGCAGGACATGGCGGACAGGACAGCGAACGCACGGAAAGGACGGACGGATCGACGGATCGACGGATCGACGGGGCAGGGTTGGCGGACGGCAAACGACAGACGAGCATTACAGCCCGGCCGGAAGCATGAAAAGCCCCCGGAACTTCGGTTCCGGGGGCTATGGAAAGGCATCTGCCGGGGATTATCCCAGCATCGGTTTCAGTACGCCGAACAGCACGAGCGCGATGAGGAGCGTAACGACGATATTGAAAGCCTGGGCGGCGAGGAACGCCCACAGGAGATTGCGGTTCTCCCGGGAAACGATATCCTTGAGGCGCGTATCGAGCCCCACGCAGACGAAGGCCAGCGAGAAGAATACCGTCGAGAACATTTTGGCGACACCCGGCTCGGCAAGTTTACCCTTGGCATCGGCCGTGAAGAGGCCGTTTCCCTGCAATAGGCTGAACACCAGCGATGCGGCAACAAAGCCGATGATGAATTTCGGGAATTTTTCCCACACGATCCCCAGTGACGGGGCCTGCCCGGTCTTATCGCCGCGGCGCGTCGAGAGGTAAAGCGCGATGAAGAACGCCACCACACCGATCAGTACGTTCTGCGCAGCCTTGATGATGACGGCATGCTGGTTGGCCACCTCGCCCACGATCATGCTCGACGCGGCGACACCCGACGTAGTGTCGATCGTACCGCCGATCCACGCCCCGGCAACCTCCTGCACGACATGCGGATCGTCGAAAATATGCGGCAGGATCACATGCGCCAGCCACGGCATCAGATAGATCATCGGTACGACGACGATCAGTACCAACGAAACGATGTACGAAAGTTTCCGGTCGTCGCCGCCCGCCACGCGGGCCGCCGTGATACAGGCCGACACGCCGCAGATCGACACGCCGCTCGAAAGGATCATCGCCGAGCGTTCGTCGACCTTCATGCGGCGCGAAAGCCGGAAGGCGAAGAACCACACGACGGCGACCACCAGGCAGGCCTGCACGAGGCCGAAGACACCCGATTTCATCACATCGCTGAAGAGGATCGTGGCACCGAGGCACACGACGCCGATCTTGATGTAGAATTCACCCTGGATCGCGGGTTTCAGCCACGCTGGAACATGCCACACGTTGCGGATCAGTAACCCGAAGAGCACCGAAAAGAATACCGATTCGAAGCCGTAATACGACACGGAGGGGATCTTGGCGACGATCTGCGCCAGCAACGAGACGGCGAAGACGACCACGAGCGACGCAAGCAGCCCCCTGAGCGGTCGCCGCAGCATCAGGCACCCGGCATAGAGCACCACCAGCACAATGGCGAAGAGACAGGCGATATTGCTCCACGCAGCGCCGCCCAGCAGCGTCGCGGGGACTTTGGGCAGCGCGGAAGGTGCGACCGCGGCCAGCACCAGCAGGGGAATGCTCACCCAGACCACCACCCAGTCCTCGACCCGGAATTGTTCCATCCACTTTTTCATCTTTATCATTTTTTCAGGTTAAAATATGCCGGAGAGCATTAGTGCCACCACATTGCGGCCGGCAACATCCCGCGCGGCGAAATCTTCGTAGGTGTAATCCAGCTGGCAGCGCAGGTATTTCACAGGTTGCCACGTAAGCCCGGCCGTATAATTGGTCTGGCGGCTCGAACCGCGGGAGCAGTCTTCGAGAAAGGTATCGTACCGCACCGTCGGCAACAATGTCCGGGCCACGCGCCAGCCGGCCACGGCATACCACCCCTCGCTGTCGAGGCCGCCCGTCGTGCCGCAGATGTATTCGCCGCGCAGGACGAGGCGCCCGTAATCGTAGCAGGCACCGGCACCGTAACGGATGCGCTTCAGGTAATCCTCGCCGTACTCGCCCCAGTAGTACGATCCCGCGAACTGCAATCCGGCGACGGGCTTGACCGTAAGGCGCGCCACGATGTCCTTGCTTTTGTTCTTATCTTTGACGTTCAGCCCCTCGCCGTTGAAAACGCCGAAGTTGTAGTTCAGGATACTGTATCCGTCGCGCTTGAAAAATCCTCCGAACAGCTGCGCGCCCATGTCGCGGCCAGTGGCCGAAAGCCCGCATAGATCGTTGAAACCCATCAGTTTGCGCAACGAAAGGGGGTATTCGATGAACTCATATCTGAGCGGCACATAGTCGGTATTCTCGATCGAAAAAGGCAGCTTGTATTCGCCCAGCTGGACGTTGAGCTCATCGAACGGTTTGTAACACAGGTAGGCGTCGACGATTTTCGGCGAAGCGAATTCGATCTGGACACGGTAATCCAGTTTCGGAGCGATGGCGCCCGCCAGGTTCAGACGTACGCGTTTGATAAAAAAGGTCGACGAATTGTCGCTCCATTCGTAACCGGTCTGGACATATCCCGAAATTTTCGGCAGGGCGGCCAGCACTTTGTCCCAGGTGGACGTTTTGGCTTTGAGCGCCGCGATTTCCGCCGAAAGTTCCTCAACCGAAGCTGTCGCGGATTGTGTGTCGGGTTGCTGTGCACGAGCGGCTCCAATTACGCCGAGCAGCAGCAATACGGGCAAAATCATTCTCATAAACAAGGTCGTTTGGGTTCACAAAAGTCGTGATTCCGGCGCAAAAGGTCAATACGCGAAAATACCTAAAATGACCCGGAACGGCTCCAGGCGGCATCCGGGGGGGGGTATAATTACCGGCAATTATGTACTTTGACGTTCCGGAAGCCTATGCCCCGAATCTTTGCACCCTGCCGCTGTTACCCGCAGCCCGTGGCTGCATCGACATGCCCGACCTTCCCCGAAGCCCCTCCCCGGAAAGGTATTCGGGCCACACAGTCCGGCACCGCCGCGTGCGGTCCGTACCCTGGAAACACAACAGGCTCCGCACGGGACACGAACAGGGACAGCACAAAAGAGGCCGGAATATTCCGGCCTCCCCGCTTATGGAATGAACTTTTTATCGGTCAGGGACAGAAATTACAGTTTGTTGGCGAGATCCTTGACCAGCTCGCCGTCGAACAGGTGCAGCACCCGGTGCGCGTAAGTCGAATCGTGCTGCGAGTGGGTCACCATGATGACGGTCGTACCCTCGCGGTTCAGCTCCGAAAGCAGTTCCATCACCTCGCGGCCGTTCTTCGAGTCGAGGTTACCCGTGGGCTCGTCGGCCAGGATCAGCTTGGGGTTCGACACCACGGCACGGGCGATGGCCACACGTTGCTGCTGTCCGCCCGAGAGTTGCTGGGGGAAGTGTTCGGCGCGGTGCGAAATATTCATGCGGCTCAGGATCTCGTTGACACGACGCTTGCGCTCGGACGCCTTGACGCGCATGTAGATCAACGGCAGCTCGACGTTCTCGAAGACATTCAGTTCGTCGATCAGGTTGAACGACTGGAAGACAAACCCGATATTCCCCTTGCGGAATTTCGTGCGGTCTTTCTCCTTGAACCCGGCGACCTCGTGGTCGAGCAGCGTATAGCTGCCCGAGGTGGGATTGTCCAGAAGCCCCAGGATATTGAGCAGCGTGGACTTGCCGCAGCCCGAGGGACCCATGACGGCGACGAATTCACCCTCCTTCACTTCGAACGTCACGCCGTTCAGTGCGATGGTCTCGATCTCTTCGGTACGGAAAACCTTCTTGAGGTTCTCAACTTTCAGCATTGACATAACAAACAGGTTTTTATTGTTGATATTGATTTGATTTATTCGGATTTCACGGATTCGGCCGGGTTTTCGTTAACGGCACGCCACGAGCGGACGGTGACGGTGAGTGCCGTGACGGCCAGCACCCCCGCCAGTGCCAGGGCAAAGACCCACCAATACAGCGGCACGGCATAGGCGAAGCCTGCGAGCCAGTGCCTGACGGCCCAGATGCTTACCGGGACGGCCAGCACAAAACACACGGCGACCAGCATGACGTAGCGGCGGTTGAACATGGCGAGGATTTCGCCCCGCGAAGCCCCCATTACCCGGCGCACGGCGATTTCGCGGCGGCGGTGCTGCGTCTCGAACAGCACCAGCCCGAAGACGCCCATCAGGGCGATCACGACGGCCAACAGCGCGAACAGCCCGACGATGGCCGTCAGTTTGCGTTCGTTGTCGTACTCGAGGCCCAGCTCCTCGTCGAAAACACGGACGACGATATCGCCCGGTTCCGTGCGGGGATCGACCTCCGCGATACAGCGGCGGATATGGGCGGTAACAGCCGCAATATCGGCTCCGGGCGTCATCCGCACATAGACCACATGAGGCAGGTGCCAGTAATTTTCCTGCTGGATTTTCTTCGGAAGAAGATAGAAACAAAAGGGCGATACACCGTATTGCAGGGGCTTGAAGTTGAAATCGGCACAGAAACCTACAATTTGCTCGTCGGGCGACACGAAACCGTTGATACGGTCGCCGACCTGCATTTCAAATTCCCGCCGCGCCGCTTCGTTGAAAATCATCGTTCCGAGTTCCTTGTCGAAGTCGCTCTCCAGGAAATCGCGTCCGTCGGTAATCGGGATACCCATCACGCGCAAGAAATCAGGTTGTACGACATAACTCTGGAAAGCGACCTGACGGCCCTTGAACTCCCGGCCCCAGCCCATACGCCCGACCGACACCAAACGGCTCGTAGCTCCCGTAACATCCTTTACCTGAGGGTCGGATAGAAGTTTCTGCCGAAGGGCGTCATAACTTACCGCCCCACGTTCGGAAAGCCGCACGGCGAGGAGGTTTTCCTTGTCGAAACCCATGTCATAGTGCATCATGTAGTCGTGTTGCAGGCGAATGAAACTGGTCGCGATGATCAGCCCGATGGAGATGAAGAACTGCACGCCCAGCAGCAGCGTACGCAGCCGGCGGCCGCTGCGGGTTCCGCCGAAGGATCCCTTGACGACCAGCGCCGGGGCGAACGACGTGATATACCACGCCGGGTAGAGGCTGGCGGCGAGCGCCATGACGAAAGCTACAACGGCTACCAGTCCCACGACTTCCAAATTCTGCGACAGCGCCAGCGATGCGGAAATGTAGCTGGCGAATTCGGTGCCCTGCAAGGCAAAGGAAACGTACCAGGCCGCCAGCAAAGCGATCAGGACGAGCCCGAACGCCTCGAAAACGAAATTGAAGCGCAGCGACGAGGCGGGAGCGCCGAAAACCTTGAACGTATTGACGGTACGGATGCGCACCGGCACCAGTGCAAAGAAAAAGTTGACGAAGTTGATGAAAGCCAGCACGATAACCAACACGGCAATACCCAGCAGGGTATAGGTCGTGACGACAGACCCCTGCCGGCAGGGCGCCTGTGAATCCGACTCGAAATAGAGTTCCGATACCGGAGAAAGGCGCACGCCGTAGATACCCGATTCGTCGTCGTCATCTGCGGCGTCCCCGGCCGCCGCACGTTTCTCGGCCGCCTCGCGCTGCATCTCCTGGTTCACGTTCGTCCACTGGCGCGCAAACTCGTCGGGATCGGCACCGGGCCTGAATTTGACGAAATAATTGAAACTCCACTCCGAAGTGGTATAAAGGTTCGTTTCGCCCAGATTTTTCACCACCTCGCACTCTCCCAGCAACGAATTGTCCGGAAAGTCTTCGAAAACCGCCACGACTTCCATCGCCCCGTCGGGCTGGGGTTCGTCGGTGTCGACCCATATGAGGCTGCCCACGCCGACCCGCATCCGTTCGGCCGCCTCGCGGGAAACGATGACGCTCTTCGGTTTTCCGAGGTCATGCACATCGCCCTCGACCGAACGGAAAGCGAAAACATCGAGGAAAGGCAGCGATACCGAACCGCAGGAAGCAGAAAATTTATTATATCCGAACGAAGGCTCGTTGCTCGTCCAACAGGTTCCGGAGCCGAAACCGCCCCACATGCAGCCCCCGACTTCGACCCCCGCCGTCGAAGCGATGACACGCTCGGGCACCGGCCGGTTAAGCCACGACGACCATTTCCCGGGCTCGTACCAGTCCTCGTTCTCCACGAGATAAATACGGTCGGCTTCGTGCAGCGAGCGGTTGTAACCCAGCTCCCACCAGACCTGCGTCATGATGACGTAGAACGCGGTAAATGCCAGCGTCAGGCCTATGACGTTCAGCAGCGACGAGATTTTGTAGCGCCGCAGCGTAGTCAGAAAATTACGAAATGCGATCTTCATAACACACTATTCGGTTTTAATCATGTTAATCGGGTTGGCATTGGCGATGCGCCACGTGCGGACGAGCTGCACGGTGCAGACGATCAGCAGCACCACTGCCCCGCACAGGGCGAAGAGCCACCAGCGGAGCGCCACACGCTCGACGAAGTTGCTGACCAGCAGGTCTGCACCCCAGCGGCTTACGGCGGCCCCGACGACCACGGACGGAACGGCGATCCACAGCACGTCGCGCGCCAACAGGCGCAGCACGTCGGCCGTCGAAGCCCCGTTGACCTTGCGCAGGGCGATCTCCTTGCTGCGGCGGCGCATCTCGTCGCCCAGATAACCCACGAGCCCCATCAGGGCGATAAGCAGGGTGATGCCGCTCACGGTAAAGACGATATTGCGGAAACTGCGTATCTCGAAAAGGATGGGGCCCAGTTTGTTGTCGTAAACTTCGAGCGTATGATTGTTGCCCGAAGGGTATTCTCCGATCTTGCGCTGCACGGCCTCCAGCGACTCGGGCGACATCCCGCGCAGGCGGATCATCATGGAATAGTCCAGCATATAATCGTCCGTGGCACCGAACTTCTGGAAATAGCTGAACGGATGGAACACGATCGGTTCGACCTCTCCCGTAGCCACGACCGTCCGGAAATCCTTTACGACGCCCACGATCGTATAAAGAGGAGCCCCGGGCGAGGAGTCGTCGGTAATCTGATGCCCCAATGCCTGTTCGGGCGTCCATCCGCGCATACGGACGTAGGTTTCGTTTACGATCGCCTCCAGGGGGTTGCTCGAAGGCGTAAAGTTCCGGCCGCCGACAAGGTGCATCCGCATCGCAGGTATAAAGCCCTCGTTGCAAAGCAGCCAGCGGCAGGAGAAAAGCAATTCCTTGGAGTTTTCGTCGATGCAGGGCATTCCCGAATATCCCCAAAGCGGCACCTCGAGCGAAGCTCCGGCAGCGTCGACTTCGGGTAGCGAAGCAACGGCGTCGCAGACCGAAGAAATGTTGCCCAAAGGCGTTTTGACATATGTATATACGATACGGTCATGTTCGAACCCGAAATCGCCGTTGCGGAGTTTATCGAACTGCAACACGGCCAATAACAGGAGCGTAAGCGTAAACGTACAACTGACGATCTCGGCCACCAGCAGCGTCTGTTTCCACCGGCGGCGGTTGTCGCTGACCCCGCGGAACGCCAATGTCACGGGAACCGAAGTGAAAATACGCGACGGGATAAGCGCGGCAAGGGCAAAGGCGGCAAGGATGACGAGCAACGGCACCCAAATGCGCTTCAGGGCGAAAAGTTCGGACATCGGCGTCCCGGTAATCTCCAGCACCTGATCCTGCAGGGCCCACAACAGGAATCCGGCCACGATGACCGAAGCGAAGGTCAGGATGGCGGTCTCGGAACAGAAAATGCGGAAGATGTCCGAAGGCCGGGCACCCCCGACCTTGAGCATGGCGATGGTCTTCGAGCGGCTTACCAACGTCGAAATCGAAATCAGCACATAGTTCATCGACGCAACGAAAAGCGTAAGGGCCGCAAGTGCCATCAACACCCATGCGATCAGCCCGGCGGAAGTATTTATGCGCGAAGACTCCGTGATCGGGAAAAACCGGTAGCTGCGGTTCCAGGCTTTCATATCCTCGGTGAATCCGTGGCGGTCGAAAAATGCGGGAAGCTGCGCTTCGACCTCGGCGACGGACGCCCCTTTGTGGAGTTTGACATAACTCGGGAACGAATCGCCGCCCCGCCACGACGTGTTGAGGTCGCGCTTCACCAGTTCGAACGAACAGAGCATATTGAAACCGCCGAGGTGCTGGTTGGGATTCGGGTCGCGGAAAAGCCCCATGACCGTCAGCGAATCGGTGCCGTTCAGCAATACCAACTGCCCCACGGGATCCTTACGACCGAAGATCGTGCGGGAAAAAGACTCCGCAAGCATCACCTGGTCGGCATGGAGCAGGATCTCTTTGGGGTTGCCGTTCATCGGTTCGAATCCCAGCACGTCGAAAAACATCGTATCGGCGTATATATACTTTGCCTGGAAAGCATTATCACCGCGCACGATGTCGGATGTGCGCGGCCCGAACAGGCGTGTGGCGGCTTCGACCTGCGGAACCTCTTCGGCTAGTGCCGGGGCGATGGGGGCATTGAGCTGCGGACTGTACCCGCTGTGCTGCGGATCGGCATAATGAGCCCACAGTTGGAATATCCGCTCCCGGTCGGGGAAACAACGGTCGGAGGTGAGGTTGTAATTGGCATACGAAAAGACCAGCAGACCGACGGCCAGCCCCAGCGAAAGCGACACCACGCGGGCAAGGGTGCCGCCGCGCAGTTTACGCAGGTAACGTAATGCGAATAGGAAATTCTTCATTCGGGTCTGTCTTTAGTTTTTAATCGAGTCGATCGGGTTGGAATCGGCCGCACGGCTGCTCTGCCAGAAGACGGCAACGAATGCCACCACGGCGGCAAAAGCCCCCGAGGCCAGGAAAATGAGGGGAGAGAGCGAAATCCGGACGCTGTAATCCTGCAGCCAGCGTTCGAGCAGGTACCACGCCACGGGCACGGCGATGACGAATGCCGTGCCGACCAGCCGCATGAAGTTGCCCACCAGGCGCGTGAGCACCTCACCGCGCGTCGAGCCGAAGACCTTGCGGACGGCGACCTCCTGCTCCTTCTGCTGGATATAATAGGTCGACATGGCCACCATGCCGAGGGCCGAGATCAGGATCGCCACGAGCGTGAAGATACCGACGATATGCAGGATCCGCCGCTGCTGGGCATAGTCGGCTTCGAGCTGCTGTTCGATATACATGGCCCCGGAAAAAATCCCGCCCTCGCTGACCCGTTCGAAAACCGATTTGACGGTATTGTAGGCCGCACTTTTGTCCCCGCGGGTCTTGACCAGCACGTTCCAGGGAGACCTTTTTTGCAAAAACTCCTCCGACGAGCCATAATACTCCAGTAGCACGGGTTGCAGCTCATCGAGCGCCGTACCGACCTGGAAATCGCGGTAAACGCCGGCGATATCGTAATTGTAGGTATAATTTTCGCCGACCTTGAAATTCGTCGCGTCCTCCGCGATACCCAGTACCTGCAAGGCATATTGGTTGACAAAACAAACATTGCCTTCGCCCTCGCGTGTCGCAAGGTGATTATCGTGCAATCGTTCCAGCCCGAGCATGTGGTAATAAGCCGAATCGCCGATGAATATCTGGAATCCGATCATCCGGTCGGGGCCATACTGCATCGTATTGTTGTTTCCCCGGTCGTGGGGCGTACCGCAGCCCATGGCGACGGCCTCGACACACGGCTCGCGCAACAACTCCTCGCGGAACTGCGCAATCTGGTTTTTCCCGGTAAAAATCTCGGTCGGAATATCGAGTATGTCCTCCGTATTGTACCCCAGAGGCGCCGAAATCAGGTGCCGTATCTGCAAGCCGATGGTCAGCGACATGGCGATCAGGACGATGGTGATGACATTCTGAAGGGCGATGAGCACCTTGCTGTAAAACATCTTCGTGTGGCGGCGAAACGAGCCACGGACGATATCCACGGGTTTATAACGCGATACCATCATCGCCGGGATGATGCCCGCAATGACGCCCAGCGCCACGATAAGCGCGGCATAGCAAGCCACGACGGCCGGCGTCATATCCGGCCAAATGCTGATTTTCGATTCGAGGAGCCGCGATGCGCCGGGCTCCACCGCGGCGGCCAGGAAAAGCGCGATGACGAACGCCACGACACACAGGAATGTCGATTCGAGGATCAGTTTGAGGATGATTTCGCTGCGCGAGGCGCCCAGCAGCCGGCGGGCGGCCATCTCCTTGGCGCGGAAGCCCGTCTGGGCGACCGTCAGGTTGATGTAGTTCATCACGGCGAAGAGCAGAATAACGGTGCCCACGCCGAAGAGTACCATCACGAACGACCAGCTGCCGTGATTGAATTCACCGTCGTTATTCTGGGGTGAAAAATAAACGTCCCGCAAAGGCGTGAGGATCACATGCTGACAAACATTGCCTTTGTAAATCCAGTATATCTCCTTGAAATAATCGAGCATATCGGGGATTTTGGCCGTCAGGTCGGCACCGGGGCGCGCCAGGATGAAAGTCGTCACCGCACCGGAATTACTCATATGTTCGTCGTTGGCCGAATTGATATCGCAGAGGCGTTCGGCCCGCATGATGATGTCCATGTTGGGGATCACCGAGCGGTCGATATCCCGGATCACACCGCTCACGACGTATGTTTTATCCTCGTCGGGAAAACGTATCGCCTGCCCCGTCGGGTTGAACGTGCCGAAGACCTTGCGGGCGAACGACTCGGAAAGCACCACGTTGTCGCGCGAGGCGAGCGCCTGTTCGCGGTCGCCCTCCAGCAATTCGAAATCGAAGATCCGTAAGAAGGTCGTATCGGCAAAAAGGACCGAAGCCAAATACTTCTGCTGCCCGACCTCGACGGGCTGCGTGGCATCGGACGAATGTCCCGACAGGGCAACGCCGCAGGTGGACTCGATCTCGGGATAGCGGTCGCGCAGGTATTTCTGAAGGTAATAACCGCTCGTAATGCGTTCCTCGTTGCCGATGACATAAATGCGGTCGGCCTTGGTGTGGTAATTATCCGTGGTGAACTGCCGCAGGGTATAGTCGGCGATCAGGATCACGAACATCAGCGAGACGGACAGCCCGAAGATATTGATGGCTGCATAGAGCTTGTTGCGTCCCAGGAAATTGAAAAACGAGCGGAAATTGAGTTGACGGAACATATTATTGGGTTTTGACGGGTTCGACGGGATTTGCGCAGGACATTACTTATTGAGGATCAGCACGTCGTTCGAGCCGTAATTCTCATAGCCCGACACGATGGCACGTTCGCCCGGCTCCAGGCCGTCGAGCACCTCGTAATACTGCGGGTTCTGACGGCCGATGCGGATCGGGCGTTTGTAAGCCTTGTCGCCCTCGGGCGTGAGGACATAAATCCACGCACCGCCCGTAGTCTGGTAGAACGATCCACGGGGGATGATGACTGCCTCGGTAGGCTGTCCCAGTTCGAGGTGCAGGTAGTAGGTCTGGCCGCTGCGGATATTCTCGGGGTGGTCGCCCAGGAAGGTGAAATCGGCGCGGAACTGGCCGCTGCGCACCTCGGGGTAGACCTTGCGCAGGCGCACCTTGTAGTCGGTGCCCTGACGGTCGAAGGTGGCTTCGAGGCCGGCGCGCACGCGGTCGATATAGCTCTCGTCGATCTGCGCCTCGACCTTGTAGTCGGACAAGTCGTTGATCTGGCCGATCTTCTGCCCGGTGGATACCGACTGGCCGAGCACGATGTCCAGCAGGCCGACTTCGCCGTCGATCGGCGACTTGACGTTCAGGTTACCGATGCGCTCGCGGATAAGCTGCATGTTGCGCTTCATGTTGTCGAGGTTCTCCTCCATCTGCTCGATCTGCACCGAGCGGTAGAGCGAATCCTGCACCTGCCGCTCGATGTTCAGCTCGCGTTTCTTTTCGGCCAGTTCGTAATCTTCCTTCGACTGCAACCACTCCTCGCGGGCGATCAGGGCGTTCCTGTAAAGCTCCTCGTTCTGCTGCCAGGCCCGCTTCTTGCGCGACACGTCGAGATCCAGCTGCGCCTTGTCCTGGCGCAACGAGAGTTTCTCCTGTTCCATCGAGATCAGCGTATTACGCAGGATATTCTGCTTTTCGGCCAGTTCGGCCTCGCTGTTCAGGATTTCGAGTGTGAGCGACGTGTTGCTCAGCACGACCAGCACATCGCCCTTTTTGACGGAGGTACCCTCCTCGACGACCAGCCGCTCGACGATGCCCGCTTCGAGGGGACTGAGCTGCACGGTGGTGATGGGCTGCACCTGCCCGGTGACGCGGATGTAGTCGTTGAATTCACCGCTCACGACCTGCCCGACGGAAATCGTACGGGCATCGACGCGCAGCGTCGATGAGTTGTCGCGCAACAGGAGCCACAACACGAAGACCAGGAACAGCGCCCCGGCCAGATAGGGGATGCCTTTTTTGGTAAACAGGGCGCGGATGCCCTTTTTCTTTTCGATACGGATGTCCATGTTATTTTCTGTTTTTCGTTAGCGGATCAGGGGCGCACCGTTGTAATACTCGACCAGGCGCGTTTTGATAATGTATTGCAGCCGGGCACGCAACCGTTCGGAGCGGGCCTGCAACAGGTTGTTGGCGGCGGTCTGAAGGTCGAGCGCCGAAACCATGCCCCGGTCGTACTTGCCGGCGACGGCGTTGTAGGCCAGCTCGGAGGCCGCGCTTTTTTTGCTGGCCTGCACGAACTCCTTGCCGTAGCCGAGCATCTGCTGGTAGTTCTGGGCGATTTCGCTTTGCAGGGCACGCAATGTCTGATCGCGCTGCTGCTCGGCGATCCGCCAGTTGTTGCGGGCGCGGTTCGTCCTCGTGCGGCGCGAAAGCCCCCCGAAGATGGGGATGTTGAGCTGGGCGGAAAAATAGTAACCGCGGTTATCACGGAACTGGTTCTTAAACGGCTCGTACAACGAATGGTCGTCGAGGCTCATGAAGAAATTGGTCGAGTATCCGCCGCCGACATAGACCGACGGGAAAAAGCCGCCCCGGGCGACCGAATACTGGAGTTTCGACTGCCGCACGTTATAACCGGCGCTGCGGGCCTTGGGATTGTTGTCGAGGGCATAGGCGACCACATCGGAGAAGGGCGCCGTGCCGGCCGGGGTTTCGATGGCGAGATCCGTCTCGATCCCCAGGGGGCGGTCGGGCGGATAATTCATCGTTTCGGCAAGCGTGATCCTGGCCAGTTCGAGGTTGTTTTCCTGCTGCGTCAGCAGGTAGTCGTCCGAAGCGCACTGTGCCTCCTGCTCGGCCACGTCGGCGGCGCTCTTGAGCCCCAGTTCAAGCAGCTTGCGGCTCTTGGCGAGGTTGCCGGTGCTGGTTTCCAGCTGTTCGCGGGCGAGGCGCACGCTTTCGGTGTAATAGACGACGTCGAAATAGGCCTGCATGGTATTGAGCGCCACCTCGTCCTTGACCCGCTGCAACTCCTCGACGCCCATCAGGCGCATCACCTTCGCGGCACGGATGGTATTGATCCCTGTAAAGCCGGCGAAAACGGGCATTTGCCCCGAAACGCCGTAGTTGTTGGAAAGGTTCGAAACATCGGTATAGGTATTGGTCTCGGGGTCGACCGAACGGCCGAAACTGGTCGTGGCGCTGACCGAGCCGCTAACCGAGGGCACGAGCGCCGCCACGGATTCGATATAGTCCTGGCGGTAGTTGCGGTTGGTGTAATCCTGCTGCCGCACGACGGGACTGTGTTCGACGGCATAGGCCATGCACTCGTCGAGGGTCATACGCACGACGGGCTCGGCCGCATTCGGGGCGGGGTCGGACAGGGAATCCACGGCAGGATCCGCGACGATGACGGTTTCCGTTGCCGCGGTATCTGCGGCCGAAGCCCCCACGGGAGCAACGGGCGCAGCATCCGGCTGCACAGAGGCGGCGGGCAGGGATATCTGCGCCGCGGCGAGTGTCCAAAAAATTGACAGAATGAGGAGTAATAACAGTCGTTTCATCCTTGATTAGCGGGTATTGTTCGTTCGGGACATTTCGGAGCCAACCCCGTGCCAAAGAAACTAAATAACTGTATTACAAATTAATACATCATACGCACAACAGACAAAGTGTAAAAAAATTTTACACCCTTGTAAATTTTGTGGACACGAAGGGACGATTTCACGATTTTAACGCTAATTTTACCGCAAAACAATCCGGAATGACCATGGCAAAAGAGGGAACGTTACTGATCGTGGACGACAACCGCAGCATCCTGGCGGCGTTGCGCCTGCTGCTGGAAAAATATTTCGCACGGGTACTGACCCTCCCCACCCCCAACCGGCTGGCGACGACCCTGCGCGAGGAACAGATCGACGTGATACTGCTCGACATGAATTTCACGGCGGGCATCAACACCGGTAACGAAGGCATCTACTGGCTGAGCGAGATCCACGCCCGCAGGCCGGATATCAAAGTCGTGCTTTTCACGGCATACGCCGATATCGACCTCGCCGTGAGGGCAATGCGCGACGGTGCGGTGGACTTCGTCGTCAAACCGTGGGACAACGACCGGCTGGTGGCTTCGCTGCGCAACGCCTACAACCTGGCGCGGTCGGCTCGCGAGGTGAAGCAACTCAAGGAGATCAAGCGCGAGCTGGCCTCGGAACAGCCGATGTTCTGGGGCGAAAGCCCCGCCATGGCGCGCATCCGCGAGATCGTGGAGAAGGTTGCGGCCACGGACGCCAACATCCTGATCACGGGGGAGAACGGCACCGGCAAGGAGATGCTGGCACGCGAGATACACAACCGCTCGGCGCGCAGCGGCGAACTGATGGTTTCGGTGGATATGGGAGCCGTACCCGAAACGCTCTTCGAGAGCGAACTGTTCGGCCATGTCAAGGGAGCCTTCACCGACGCCCGGGCCGACCGCGCCGGGAAATTCGAGGTCGCCGACCACGGCACGCTTTTCCTCGACGAGATCGGCAACCTGCCGCCCCACCTGCAATCGAAACTGCTGACGGCCATTCAGGGCGGGCGTATCTTCCGCGTGGGCAGCAACACGCCCGTAGCGGTGGACATCCGCCTCATCTGCGCCACGAACCGCGACCTGTTCGGGATGGTAGCGCGGGGGGGGGAGTTTCGCGAAGACCTGCTCTACCGCATCAACACGATCCACATAGACCTGCCGCCCCTGCGGCAGCGCCGCGAAGACATCCTGCCGCTGGCGGAAATGTTCCTGAAACGCTACGCCACGAAGTACAACAAACCGATCGAGGGTTTCGACCAGGCGGCGGTGCGCGAAATGGACGAATACCCCTGGGCGGGTAACATCCGCGAGTTGCAGCATACCGTCGAAAAAGCCGTCATCATGAGCGACGGAAGGCGGATCACCCCCGCCACACTGCTGCTGCGGCCGGCTCCGGCCGCAGTGCAGGCCCCGGCATTCTCGACGCTCGAAGAGATGGAGCGCGGCATGATCGGGCAGGCAATGGCGCGTTACGCAGGCAACCTGACCGAGGTGGCGCGGCAGCTGGGCATCACACGCCAGACACTCTACAACAAAATCAAACGCTACGGGTTATGAAACGCGAAGGAATAGCCTACGGCCCCGTAATCGGTTACACGGCGTTGCTCATCGCCGCTTCGGGAGCACTCGGATGGGTGGTAACGGGGTCATGGTACCCGCTGGCGATCCTGCTCGTCCCGGTGATCGGGATCGCGGTATACCGTCTCATAGGGCTTTACAGCGATTCGATACGCCGTGTAACCTTCATGTTCAACGCCATCGACAACGACGACTTCACGTTCCGCTTCCATGAAGACCCGTCGAAAGTGGACAACGGCATGCTCAACGCCGCCCTAAACCGTATCAAGGAGATCCTGGTGCGCGCCAAGGTACGCGCCGAAGAGCGGGAACGCTACTACCAGCTGATCATGGAGTACGCACGCACAGGGCTTATCACCATCAACGACGCGGGGAGCGTCTACCAGGCAAACGGCGAGGCGCTGCGCATCTTCGGACTGCCGCGCTTGACCCACATCCAGCAACTGGAACTGCCCGCTCCCGAAGCATACCGGGTACTGACGACGATCCGCCCGGGCGAAAAGCACCATGTGTCGTGCGTGACCGAAACGGGCGAAATGGGCCTGTCGCTGGGATGTTCGCAGATCGTACTCGAAAAACGCCGGCTGCGCGTGGTGGTCGTGAGCGACATCAACAGCGAGCTGAGCGAGATGCAGATCGAATCGTGGAGCAAGCTGACGCGCATCCTGACGCATGAAATCATGAACTCGCTCGCGCCGATCACCTCCCTGAGCGACACGCTGCTGCATATCGACCGGACGATGAATGCCGATGTGGCGCACGGGCTGGATACGATCTCGGCCACGAGCCGGCGGCTGATGGCCTTCGTTGAGAATTTCCGCAGGTTCACGAAGATCCCGGCGCCCCAGAAAGCACCCTTCGAGGTGCGGGAACTGCTGGAGCACGCCATGACACTGATCGCTACGGAGGGCATCCGCATCCGGCTCGACGTCGAACCGGCCGACACGATGATCTATGCCGACCAGATGCTGGTCGGACAAGTGGTGGTGAACCTGCTCAAGAACGCCCGCGAAGCGGTAGGGACACGGCGGGACGCCTGCATCGAAATCACGTCGCGCATAGACCCGCAGGAAAACGTGGTCATCGAAATAAGCAACAACGGCGGGGCAATCCCCGCCGAAGTAACCGAAAATATCTTTACGCCTTTCTTCACGACCAAACCCGACGGATCGGGCATCGGCCTGAGCGTCTCGCGCCGCATCATGCAGCTGCACAACGGCTCGCTGCGCCTGACGGCCAACACGGACAACCGGGTGACCTTCACGCTCCTGTTCGGATAGACGCCCGTAATGCGCCGTATTCCGTCCCGGCGAACTTCCGGGTCACCGAATCCAGCGGAGGACAGCCTCCGCCAAAGCAATGCCCGGCCGGGAACGGCACTCCACAGGAACGGGACAGCAATACCCTACCGCGGCAGGGGCATCGAAATCGTCCGCGCATCGAGGAACGCATCGGGGAAGGAACCGTTATTCCAGGCCTGGCCGTTCGAGATGGTGAAATGCCGTCCCAGACGCAACGTATTGTTGTCGATCACCGTCACGCGTGACGGCAGGTTTTCCTTCTGGATTACCACCACCGAAGTCATCGTAACCGAGGGCTTGACTTTCATCTTTCCTTCGGCACGGTAATCGGGTTTCCAGGGCGACAAATGCGCCAGCGAGTCGGGAAGCTCGAACTTATTACGAAGCGAATCGGGAAGCTCATACTTCCCCGAACGGGGCGAATCGGGCTTTTTCAGCCCGAACTTATTGGGTTCCTGCGCCGAAATCGCAAGGGCCGCAAGCAGGGCGGCCGCCAGAATAAACATCCTTTTCATAACTATCCCTCCTATCTTTTATTTGGTCTCTCCAAAATTACAATTCCCTCAGAACACTTCCCGCAGAATCCGCACCGACTGCACCGCGCTGATGGCGTCGAGATGGTAGCCGAAATAGACCAGCACGGCATTGAGGAACTCGACGCGCTGCGTACGGTTGAGACCGATTTCGGCCAGGCAACGTACGTCGCACTCCATCATATCGCGCAGGATACGTGTGCATTCCTGTGTCATAAAACTAACGTGCTGCGGCCGCGTTTTGGTATAAAGTCCCTCACGGATATCGAACCAATCGTCGGCCGAGTAGTCGTTGCCCGGGCAAAAACCCAGGAAACGGCTCAGGTTGGCCAGGAACCAAAGGTGGAAATTGGCCACCCCCTCGTCCATCGAATCGAGCGCCCCGACGCTGTTCCATACAAAATCGAAAAGCGCCTGGTTGGGTTCGTCGTATTCCCTGACGAGGCGGTACAAAACCTCTGCCATGAAGAGCGCCATGGTCGATTTGCGCACGTCGAACGGCAGGCTTTGCAGTACGAAGCCGCCCTGCACCTCCTTGAAACGGTGCATCTGCTGACGCGACGATTCGAGCCCTTCGAACTCGACCGGGAACATCGGCTGGAAAAGTGCCAGCTTCGAGCCCCGCCCGTTGCGGCTGCGGACGCCCTGTACCATGTAGCTGCGGCGCCCCCCGGTGTCGGTCAGCAGATAGACGACCATCGACGAGTCGCCGTATTTGAGCGTATGGAGAACGACTCCGCGCCCTTTGTACGTCTTCACCTACCCTTTGCGCACGTGAACCATCATCCACCCGTCCCTGGCAGCGGTCGCCACCGGGCGCAGGCCCAGTTCCCCGGCACAGGCGACAATCGCCGGGACGTCCTGTTCCAGAAAGCCGCTCATCACCAGGTCGCCGCCCGGCTCCAGCGCTGCGGCATAGGCCGGCATATCGGCCGTGAGGATATTGCGGTTGATATTGGCCAGGATAAAGCCGTAATGCCGTCCGGCGATGCGGCGCACGTCGCCCAGCATCGGTTCGATGCGGTCGGCGACGCCGTTCGAAGCGATGTTCTCGCGGCAGTTGGCGTCGGCCCAGTCGTCGATGTCGACCGCATCGACATGGGCAGCACCGCATTTGGCGGCGACGATCGACAGCACACCCGTACCGCTGCCCATATCGAGCCCGCGACGGCCTGCGACGCCCAGGTCGAGTACGGCACGCGACACGAGCCAGGTGGTCGCGTGGTGCCCCGTGCCGAACGACATCTTGGGCATGACGACCACCTCCATCACCCCTGCGGGGGCAGGCTCATGGAAAGGCGCACGGATCAACAGGCGCCCCTCGACGTCGACGGGCGGAAAATTGCTCTCCCAGACGGCGTTCCAGTTCTGCGTTTCGATAGCGATATAACGTCCCTGCACGCCGTAACGCACCAGCAAGGCATCGACCTCGCCCTTGCAGTCGGCCAGCTGCTCCTGCGGGATATAGGCCTTGAGCGTCCCCGCATCGGCCTCGAAGCTCTCGAAGGGATAGTCGGCCAGCTCGGCGGTCAGTATCTCGGCCTGCATGGCGTCCGAAAAGGCAATATTCAAGGATATATAGTTCATATTATGTAAAATTTACGTATCTTCGCCCGTACAAAGTTAACGATAATCTCGGAAATAAGGCAGGAAAAGGATGGCAGAAAACACGAAAAAGTGGGAAGAGACGGGACGTCGTTACCGTACTTATATCAAACTCGAAAAACGCCTCTCGGAGAATACCGTCGAATCGTATATGCGCGATCTGCGCCAATTCGCCCATTTCATCCTGCGCCAATACGACGTGACGCCCCGCAAGGTCGAGCGGACGATGATCGAACGCTACATGGGCTGGCTTTTCGAGCGCGGCCGCGAAAAGACCTCGCAGGCCCGCTGCCTGTGCGGCATCCGCAGCTTCTTCAACTTCCTGCTCATAAGCGACCAGATCGAAGCGTCGCCCGCCGAATTCGTCGACACGCCGAAATTCGGGCGGCACCTGCCGGACATCCTCACCACCGCAGAGATCGACCGCATCATCGCCACCGTGGACATGCGTACGACCAAGGGTATACGCGACAGCGCCATGCTCGAAGTGCTCTATTCGTGCGGGCTACGCGTCTCGGAGCTCACCTCGCTGCGGCTCTCCGACCTCTTTTTCGGGGAGGGCTACATCCGTGTCATCGGCAAGGGCGACAAGCAGCGGCTGGTGCCGATCAGCACCGTCGCACGCGACAAGATACAGCGCTATCTCGAAGAGCGCCGCAGCGCACGTTCGGGCGAAGAGGTCGTATTCCTCAACAACCGGGGCGGGCAACTTACGCGCGTGATGGTCTTCACGATCCTGAAGCAGGCCGCCCAACGCGCCGGCATCGACAAACACATCAGCCCGCATACGTTCCGGCACTCGTTTGCCACGCACCTGCTCGAAGGGGGCGCCAGCATCCGGCAGGTACAGGAGATGCTCGGGCATGAAAGCATCCTCACCACCGAGATCTATACGCACCTCGACAGCGACCACCTGCGCCATACGCTCGAAGAGCACCTCGGGATATAGGGGAACCGGGACTCCCGGAAATGGGAAACGGGCGGGAAACGCCGGGCATCCGTCCGTCCGGGCTGTGCGGGCGAAACGGACGAGCGGCCTAACAACATAGAACAGCGAAGCCGGGGAACGCTCCCCGGCTTCGGCATTTCATGGTATCGGGTCGTTATTCGGCCTGTACGCAATCGTAGACCAGGATATTGGCCCGGCGGTTGCTCGAAGAGCCGTCGCGGCAGGCGACACCCAGATAGAGTTTCCCGTCGCGGACTTTCAGGCTCTCACCCTCGGCATACCCCGTCGTGGTAAGCCCTGCAGCGGCGAGCCCTGCGGCATCGGCGACGGCTGCCACCTCGGTACGCGGCACGACGATCTTGCCGCTGTAATTGAATACCGTGACATAGGCTTTCGACGCGAAGGAATCCGCACCCGTTTCGACGGCGTTCCCCTCGTAAAAATAAACGTAGTTACCGGCAACCTCGTGCCCCTGGTGGGAATAGGAGTAAACGTCGTTCTCCTTGTCCGACCCGGCCGGCACCGAGAAACTGCCCAAAACACGGCAGTCGTTCAGGTCACGGGCCCGGATCTCACGGGTTACGGGGTCGCTGCCGGCCGAACCGACCGTCACCGTCGCCGTCATCGTCTTGAGCGGCAGAGCCAGCGCCTCGTCGAGGTCGAAAATCCAAAAGTAACGCACCCCGGACTTGCGCGAACCGACCAGCAGCCGGCGGGCCGGGAAGTCGATGGCGACCTGCTGGTCGTACTGCCCGTCCTTGTTGAGGAAGAATGTTTCGCCTGCATAGCCGGCTTCCAAGAGTGCACCCGGCACAAATTCCACACGCGACACAGACCAGTTGTCGCCGTATTCACCGCTGCTGTCGACCGAAGCGTTGCTGTTGAGCCAGATATAGGTCTTGCCGTCGGAAGCCTCCTCGGCGACGATCTGCGTGCCGTGGCCGAAATACTTGAGGGTCATATATTCGGCCCGGGCATCCTGCCCCGGCCCGGCAGCCCGGCAGACGATGACCGAAGTCCCGTCGGAACTGATCTGCGAATAGTAGATTTCGCCGCCGTCGGTCAGATCGAAGCCCTGCATGATACGGCGCGGGGCATACAGCACCACATTCTTACTATAAACGATATCGTCGGACAAAGGTGCCCCGAGCGCCGCCGAAGGGTCGAGCGGCGGCTCCTGCAACGTAGCTACGGTACAACGCGCCGAATAGCTGCGGTAACGGGCCGTGATGACCGCCGTGCCGAAGGCGCGGAGCGTCACCAGCCCGGCCTGATCGACCGTAGCGACACTCTCGTCCGAGGAAGTCCACCTGATCGTCGCCCCGGCATCGGCAGGACGGGTCGTGGCGACCAGCCTGAAACTTTCCCCGACGGTTAGTTCCAGGTCTTTTTCATTGAGTTTGAGCGACGTGATCTGCACCGGCTTGTCATTCGAAGAGCATCCGGCGCCCGTTGCGACCGAAACGACGGCGAGCAACAGCAAAGTGAGGTATTTTTTCATGGTATCCATCATTGGTTTAGTTCGACTCCCCGTCGACGACCGACACCGAGAAGGTGCCCTTGAGGCGTGTGGATCCGCCGCCGCCCGTCGTGATCGTGTTATTGGCGGTGATACGCACGTTGGCCGCAACCCGGTAGCGCACCCAGAGCGTACCCGAATTGATCGTGACGTCCACAGGAAAATCATACGAGAAATATCCGGTATTCTCACCCTCGAAAAGCGGGCTGTCGTAAGCGCGGACGTGGTAAGTCACCTCGGTATTGTTGAAGGTTCCGGTCTTCGCACCATCGGCCCGAAGCCAGGTCTGCCCGTCGGCCGAGTATTCGATCAGGAAGAAACCCGCCGAGGAGCCCGAACCGCCGATGCTGCCCGTACAGTTGAGCATCGTGCCGGGAACGAGGTATTTCACGGGAATCTTTTGCAGCCAGTAATCGCCGACATAAAGCCCCTTCAGGTAGGCATGCCCGTCGTTGTAAGCCCAGCCGTTGACGGCCGCAGCCGTCTTGCCGGCGGCCTCGACGACCGTGATATAGGCCCTGCCGTCCTCCGAAACGAGGCTGTGCGCCGACGTCACCCAGTCGGGTTGCCTGGCTTTCAGGGCATTGACATCCTCGGTACTGCCTTTCACAGGACAGAACTCCCATTTCACGGGAAGTCCTTCGATCGGCATTTCGCTCATGGCATAGACCTTGGCACGCGCCGAGCCGATCTCGGTACCGTCGACCGAAACGGTAAAGGTGGCATACCCCGGCGTAGTAGGCGTACCCGCGATATCGAGGGCAACGGTCGCGCCGCCGTTGACCAGGGAGACAGAAGTTCCGGCGACCGTAAGTCCCTGCGAATCGCCACCCGGCGTACAGCTCACGGCAATCGTCTCGTCGCCGTAGGCATTGGCATAGGTGAAGCAAAGACGCGCCTTCGAGGGTTCCTGTTCGATGAGGTTGCCCTCGACGTAAGGCGTGCCGTAGACAACGGCCCCGTCGGCCTGCGTGACGGTGATCGGATATTGCTTGCCCCCGTTTTCGAGGTAGATGGTGGCGGTACGCTCGGCGGAGCGGTTATGGGTAGCGGAAACTGTGATCCACTCGAACTGTCCGCTGCCAATGCCTTCCGACGGCGAGGTCGAGAGCCATTGTGCATCTTCGGGCACGACCGTCCGCCAACTCCCTTCGCAGCGAAGCGTGATCTCCCGGGACGAAGCCAGGCAGCTGGCAAAGCGGATCGAATCGGTCTCGCGTACCAGATAGCTGTCATCGTCGTCGCTGCATGCCGCGGCCAGCAGCACACATCCTGCAGCCAGCAGCATAAGCTGATATATTCGTTTCATAATCTTCGTTTTTCAGGTTCTCAATCGTTTATTTGGTCTTCCAGCCCGGGTTTTGCCCCAGGGCGGGGTTGTCGTTCAGGGCCGTAGTGGGAATGGGTCGCACGTATTTCTTGTCGTCCCACTTGCGGTTCATGCGGATGTAGCACTCGATATAACCGCTGTCGCCGTCGGTAAGCGTATAGTCGTTGCCCAGTACCCGGTAGGTGACGCCCGGTTCGGAAACCGAAGGGCTTTCGCGCACGAAGCAGACGTCGCCCGTGCCGTCGCCATCCATGTCGTAGACCTTGCCCAGCTCCCCCACATAAACACCATACCAGGGCTGTTCGAGCAGTTTCCCCATGCCCCAGCGCATGTCGTCGTCCCAGCGGCAGTTTTCCAGAAGCAGCTCGATTCCGCGTTCACGGCGGATCTCGAGCAGGGCCATGTCGGTCACCGTATTGAGGAAATAACCGGCCATATAGGGATCGTAGGAGGCCGGCATCTTGCCGTCGACGCCGGCACGTTCGCGCAGGAGCCTGACGGTCGCATTCCAGACGGTTTCCGAGAACTCGCCCAGCTCGGCCTTCGCCTCGGCATAGTTAAGCAGCACCTCGGCATAGCGCAGGATAGGGATGCAGGTGGAACAGGGCGAAGTATTGCTGTCGAGCGACGTGTCGTCGATAACCCATTTGATCGGCTGGTAACCTGTCACGCAATAGCCGAAATCGGGGGCGTAATGCGTATTCACGTTGTTGTTCTTGCGCGTATAGCCCGGATGGCGGATACTCTGCATCAGACGGTAGTCGCGGTCGGTGAATTCGTCGGCGAAAGCGACCTTTTCGTACCCGGGCTTGTCGGTGAATCGGCTGCCGTCGCGGTTGAGGTAGGTATTGACGAACTGGCGCGTAAGCGAGTAGCTGCCGTACTGCATGTTCACGAAATAGGTGTTGAGGATATGCGTGGCATTGAGCGAAGCGTCATAGGCACGCGCCCAGATCACCTCCTGCGTAGCCACGTCCTCGCTGGTAAAGAGCCCGCGGTACTGCGTAGCGACGTTCGCCGGGTCGGAAACCAGGGAGTACTTCCCCTCGCCCATCAGCGTTTCGCACGCTTCGACGCAGGCACGCAGGTATTTTTCGGCTTCGTCCGAAGTCCAGGGCTCCCCCGTCGAGGGGTCGGTCGCGTGGTATTTGCGAAAAGTGCCTTCGTAGAGGCAGCAACGCGCTTTGAAAGCCAGCGCCACATTGCGGGTGATACGCACCGAGTTGACTTCCAGTTTGGCATTGGTAATACAATTCCGGCAGGCGAAATCGAGGTCTTCGAGCACTTTGGACATCACGTATTCGCGCGAATCACGGGGCTTATAAAGCGCCGCATGGTCGCCCGAATCAATCTCCTTGTCGTACCAGGGCATGGCGCCGAAGGTCTTGACTTTGTTCATGTAAAAATAGGCCCTCCAGAAGCGTGCGACGCCCTCGTAATGGTTCAGGATCGCCTCGCTGGCCGAAGCCCGGCGGAAATTGCCGAGGAAATAGTTGATATTACGCAGGTCTTCCCAGTTGCCCGTCGACCAACCGGTCTGGTCGTCGGCGTCGAAATTGTCGGTCAGGTACTGCCACTCGCCGCGCCAAGCCATGTAATCGGCATGGGCGTCGCCCGTGGCGACCGAAATGGCGGTCGGGATCATGGTTTGCAGGAACCCGTTGGCGTAGGCCTCCAGGTCGCTCTCGTTACGGAAATAGGTCGGGGCATCGATCTTATTGGGATCCCCGTTGGTCAGGAATCTCTCGCAGGAGCAGAGCCCCGCGGCGGCCAGCAGGATCAGGAGTATATTTTTCATCGTTTGCATGGTTTGAGGGTTAGAACGTAAGGTTGACGCCCAGTGTCACGGTGCGCAGCATCGGGTAGCTGTAACCGTCGCCCTCGGCCGTACGGAAATCGGAATCGCCCGCATTGATGACCTCGGGGTCGTAGTTGTCGCAGTACTTGAACATCGGTGACGAAGTCCAGAGGTTCTCGCCCGAGACGTAAACCTTCAGCCCCTTGATGCGCATCTTGCGGCAGATGTGGGCAGGGAAGGTGTAATCGACGGTGAGGTTCTTCAAGCGGATGTAGGAAACATCCTGCATGTAACGGTCATTGGGCGTGGTAAGGACGCGGTTGACCGATGACTCGTTGGTCTGGTAGGCCGAATAGCGCGGCCAGTAGGCCGTATCCCAGTTGTCGAGTTCCTCACGGTATACGTTGCTTCCCGTATGTGCCTTGAGCATATAACCGAACGGACGGTTATACTGTCCCCAGAAATAGCCAGAGTCGTAGCGCGGATACCAGTTTTTCTTGGCGACGCCCTGCCAGAAGGTAGAAACGCCGATCCCGTTCCAGTTGAAACTGACGTTGACGCCGTAATGGTAGCGGGACGAGGTGTTGCCGATGACCGTCAGGTCGCCGTGGTCGGAAAGGGTCTTGGCACCCTGGTCGATCCTGCCGTCTTCGTTCAGGTCGGCAAACTTGACCTGTCCCGGGCGCGTCACCTTGTCGGAGGATTGCAGGAACGACTGAGTGGCGTGCGAGTCGATGTCGTCCTGGTCGCGGAAAAGCCCTTCGACTCGGTAGCCCCAGATTTCGCCCAACTCCATGCCTTCGTAATAATCGTCGAGGTTACCCGTGGGATTGATATACTTGGTCACCCACGTACGCGAGTCCCATACCATGGCCTTGACGCTGTAACGGAACTCCTTGCCGGCGAGTTTGAAGCTGTCGCACCACCCCACCGAGAGTTCCCAGCCGTTGGTCTTCAGCGAGGCGTTGTTCCCCTTGGGGGCCGCCGTTCCATACACCGCGGGGAGGCTCACGCCGACGGTATACATGTCGGTCGTATTGCGGCGGTACCAGTCGAACCCCATCGTCAGGCGGTTCTTGAGGAAATCGAGGTCGGCACCGACGTCGTAGGTCGTCGAGGTCTCCCACGTCAGCGAAAGGGGGATGGCGCCCGGGGCGACGGTATAAGTACCCAGCGTATTGCCGATGACCACTGTCGACGACTTGAGCGTCATGTAGTCGATGTATTTGTAGGGATCGATATTCCCGTTGCCCATGGAACCGGCGGAAAGACGGATCTTGAAGTTGTCCAGCCAGCGGTCAGACCAAGCCATGAACTTTTCCTCCGAGAGGCGCCAGCCCACCGAGGCCGAGGGGAAGAAACCCCACTTCGAATTCTCGGGGAACTTCGACGACCCGTCGTAACGGCAGCTGAACTCGGCAAGGTACCGGCCCTTGTAGCCATAGTTCGCGCGGAAGAAAGCACCGACATAGCTCCAGTCGTAACCCCCGACCGCAGGGTCGCTCGTCACGCCGTCCATCAGGCCGAAACTCGGTTTCGAAGGCACGGTAAGCCCTTCGCGCCTGATGGTCAGCGTACGGTACTTTTTCTTCTCGAGGTTCCAGCCGCCCAGCAACTTGAGCGAATGGTCGTCGCCAAGCTTGGGGGTATATTCGGCGTAGATGTTGCTCGAAATGTAGTTCATGTCGTAACGGACGTTTTCGAGCGTGCTGCCCTGGCTTTCGTTGACCGTGATGGTGGACTCGGGGCCGGTATAGCCCGTATACATGTTGGTCACCCGCTCGCGCGTGTTGCGTGAATAGAGGTACGAGAGGTCTCCGGAGACCTTGAGCACGTCCTTGACGAGGTCGATCTCTACACCCAGCTTGTCCTTGAGCGTGAATTTGTCCTCCTGCTGGTAACTCGTCCCCTCGGCGAAACCGGCATAGCCGTTCAGCACGGCGGCATAAGTCCATGTTCCGTCGGGGTTGGTTATCAGGCTGACAGGCTGGCCGGAGTGCTCGATCATACGCGGAACAAGTTGGTTGCTGTAATAGAGCATCGGCTGATGGTAATCCACCACCGCGAAGTCCATGTTGTTGTTCAGGCGCAGCCACGGGCGGATGCGCACGTTGCCCTTGGCCCGCACGTTATACTGCTTGTAACGCTCGTCGCCCACGCGGTAAATGCCGTCCTGGTCGTAGAAGCGCCCCGAGACATAGTAGTCGGCATTCTTGCCGCCGCCCGATATGCTGAGGTTGTGTTCGTGGGAATAGTTGACATCCTTGTAAAAGGCCTTCGTCCAGTCGGTATTGCCGAAATACTCGTATTTGCCGGCGTCGTTGATGCGTACGCGTTCGAGCGACGGATCCTGGCTGCGGCGTGCAAGTTCCCGATACCACGAGTCGGAATAAGGAACAATGTTGTTGATCGTGGAATTGAGCTCCTTCGAGCCGTTGTAATAACCGTTCCAGGCATTGATATAGCCCGTCGTCCACTCGTAGCCGTCGGTCACGAGGTTGGGCTTCACGGTACGCGAATGGATCGAGAAACTGCCGTTATAGGTGACGTTCACCTCGCCCTCGGAAGCCGATTTGGTCGTCACGAGGATCACGCCGAACGCACCGCGGGCACCGTAGATGGCGGCCGACGAGGCGTCCTTGAGCACCGACACGCTGGCGATGTCCTGCGGGTTGACCGTCTCGAGGTCACCCTCGACGCCGTCGATCAGCACCAGCGCACCGCCGCCCGAGCCGATCGACCCCGTACCGCGGATGTCGATCGTCGCGGCACGCGAAGGCTTGCCGTCGCGCATCGAAATGTTGAGGTTGGGAATGGCACCCTGCAACGAACGCGAAACGCTCGGGTTGGAGCGTTCGGCGAACTGCCTGCTGTCCACCTGGTCGACGGCGCCGATCAGGTCGCGGCGCTTGACGGAGCCGTAACCCACGACGACGACCTCTTCGAGGATTTGCTTGTTTTCACGCAGGGTCACATCGAGTGTGCTCCGGGCACCGACCGGCTCTTCGGCGGTCTGGAAGCCCAGGTACATGAAGACGAGCGCCGCATCGTCCCCGGTAAACGTGAGCGAATACCGGCCGTCGGCATCGGTCGACGTACCCACGACGGTGTTCTTCACCAGTACACTCACGCCGGCCAGCGGCTCGCCGGCCTCATCGGTGACACGGCCCACGACGGTATGTTTCCGCTGCAAAGTGGGTTTGGCAGCAGGTGCCGGGGAGGCCGCGGCGGATGCCGACAGGGCGACCACCTTATCCTTGATTTTATAAGAGATGCCCGAGCCTGCGAAGACAGAGGCAAGCATTTCGTCGAGCGTCGAGCCGTTCAATGCGACATCCACATCGGTCATCGTACGCTCCCCGAGCGACGTTTCATAGGAAAAGACCACGCCCGTCTGCCGGGTAAAAGCCGTGACGACCTCGCGCAGAGGGGCACTGCGGAACGACAGCTTCAGGTCGTGGCGCTGTGCGGCGAAAGCGGCACCGGCATCCGCCGCAGCGAACGACGGAAGCGCGAGGCAGGAGCATAGTACGCCCGCACACCACCCCCTGAGGAGTGAAGTAATTGATTTTTTCATTATGGTTCAGATTAGGGTAAAGAAAGAAATTTGTTTTAAGGCCATCGGCACTTTCCGGTGTCGATTACAGGGTGGCAAAAGACTCTTTTTCCATAGGCCGGATCAAATTTTGGGTTGGATTACGGTTGATTATCGATTCAGCTGAATAATTTTAAAACGGCATCCCGACACGAACTGCAACAGGTCTACGACATCTTCGACGGAAGCGTCCTTCTGGAAATTGAAGTTATAATGGTCGTCAGGCATTTGCTGCCCATCGGGACGCAACTCTACGCCAAAGGCCTGTTCGATGCGCCCGATGATCTCGGGCAGGGTCGCATTGTCGAGGGTAATGACCCCGTAACGGATCAGCAACAGGTCGCCCACGGGCACCTCGTTGACCTCGAGCTGCTCGGCATCGGCGTCATAGACCGCCTGCTGTCCGGGATGCAGGCAGATCAGGTTGCGGCCGCCGGGATGCTGCAACGCAACGGAACCTTCGGCCAGCGTGGCCTCGGCGACCGACTCGCCGCTGAAGGAGCGGACATTGAAGACCGTTCCGAGCACGCGAACCCGGAATGCGGACGTGGTGACAATGAAGGGGTGTTGGGCATCATGCGTGACGTCGAAATAGGCTTCGCCGTCGAGCTCGACATTACGGCCGTCGACACGGAACGTATCGTCGTAGGAGAGCGACGTCCCGGGCCCCAGCCAAACGTCGGTGCCATCGGGCATGGCCACGTGCATGGCCACGGTATCGGCATTGTGGAAACTATGGACGAATGGTGCGGTCACGATCCGGTAGGTCATGAAAGACGCGACGAGGATCGCCGCAACAGCTGCCGCAGCGGCAAAACGCCGTAGGGGGATCAGACGCCCCTTGCGCACCGGAGCGGCATCGAGGGCATCGATCCGGCGGTTGAGGCCGTTGAGCGACCGCACGAAACGTGCCGGCAGTTGCGTATCGGGACGCTGCATGCGGCCCCGCTGCCAGACGGCACGCAACTCGGCGAAAACGCGGCGGTTTTCATCGCTCGCGCAGATCCATTCCCACAGCATCCGCTCCTCATCAGGGGTGGCGGCGCCGGCGAAATAGGCCGTAAGTAACTTCTCGTCGAAACGGACGGTCGTGTCGTTCTGTTTCACAGTTCGGAATATTGGGTTTCTACCCTAAATACACCTCGCCGGAGCAAAACACCTACATGAAAATGAATTTTTATTTGCCAAGGATATACATTGTCAAGAAAATCAGCATCTTATAGTGACTTAATTTTTGCCGGAGCTGTTTCAGGGCATTATAGATATGGTTCTCGACCGTCGAAAGCGTGATGCCCAGCTGTTCGCTGATTTCACGGTTCGAGAGTCCTTCGATATGGCTCATGCGGAATACTTCGCGGCATTTGGGCGAAAGCGATTCGATCGCCGCATCGATCTCGCCGGCGACCTCCTGCGAGTAGAGTTTACGGATGATTTCGCTGTTGTCGGGATCGTAATGGGCATAACAACTCTGCTCGATCTGCTGCGCCACCCACGAACGGTAGGCCGTGGCATTGGCCCCTTTCTTCAGGGCATTGAGCGATGCGTGGTAGACCGAGCGGAGCAGGTAGCCCTGGAGCGAACCGTCGTCGCGCAGATTGTCGCGGTGGAGCCAGATACGGACGAAAACGTCCTGCACTACGTCCTCCGCACCGTCGTCCCCGACAAACAGCCCCGCATAATTGACGAGCGACGCCCAATAGAGGCCGTAGAGTTCGTTGAAAGCGTTGCGGTCGCCGACTTTCACCCTTGCTATCAATGTCGAATCTTCCACTTCGGTTCCGGTTAGACGTTTACAAAGATACGTCTTTTTATCGTTTGTCCAAAAACGCCGTCCCGCATCCGTCTGACACCCTGCAACGGGCGAAAAGTCCGGAAAAATGCGGAATATGCGGGATTTCAGGCGGCCAAGTATACTTTTTGTGCATATATGCGGACTGTTTTCCGGATAAGATGGCTTAATTTTGTACGGATTTGAAATACAATTTTAACCTAATAATAACCCGAAGTATGAAGAAAAACATTCTCCTGACCGCTGCCGCTCTGGTGACGACCCTTGCCGGCGTAGCGCAATGGCAACCCGCGGGCGACCGTATCCGCACCCAGTGGGGCGAAAAGCTTGATCCGCAGAACGTATTGCCCGAATACCCGCGTCCTCAGATGGTACGCGGCGACTGGCAAAACCTCAACGGCCTGTGGGACTATGCGATCCTGCCGCTGGGACAGACCCCCGACAAATTCCAGGGACAGATCCTCGTGCCGTTCGCCGTGGAGTCGAGCCTCTCGGGCGTAGGGAAAAGCCTGGGTAAGGATAACGAACTCTGGTACAACCACAGTTTCACGGTACCCGCGAAATGGAACGGCAAGCGCGTGTTGCTGCACTTCGGCGCCGTAGACTGGAAAGCCGACGTCTGGGTGAACGGTGTCAGCGTAGGCAGCCACACGGGCGGCTATACGCCGTTCGAGTTCGACATCACGTCGGCCCTGAAAAAGGGTGCCAACGATATCCGGGTTCGCGTATGGGATCCGACCGACGACGGCTACCAGCCGCGCGGCAAGCAGGTGAACCGCCCCGAGGGCATCTGGTACACTCCCGTGAGCGGCATCTGGCAGACGGTATGGCTCGAAGCAGTGCCCCAGCAATATATCAAGGAAGTGAAGACCACGCCCGACCTCGACCGCAAGTCGTTCCGCGTCGAAGCCCCGGTTTGCGGCGCACAGCCTGAAGACCGCATCGAAGTGGTGCTTTTCGACGGCGACACGCAGGTAGCCAAGGGCAGCTCGCTCAACGGCGCCGCAGTGGAGCTGGCCGTTGCCGAGCCCAAACTCTGGAGCCCCGCATCGCCGTTCCTCTACGACATGAAGGTAAGCCTAGTACGCAACGGCAAGAAAATAGACGAAGTGGAGAGCTACACGGCCATGCGTAAATTCTCGATCGGCCGCGATGCCGACGACATCGTCCGCCTGGAGCTGAACAACGAGCCGGTATTCCAGTTCGGCCCGCTGGATCAGGGCTGGTGGCCCGACGGCCTCTATACAGCCCCCTCGGACGAGGCGCTGGCATTCGACGTCATCAAGACCAAGGACTTGGGTTACAACATGATACGCAAACACGTGAAGGTCGAGCCCGCACGCTGGTACTACCACTGCGACAAACTCGGCATGATCGTATGGCAGGACATGCCCAGCGGCGACCGCGGCCCGCAGTGGCAGATGCACAACTATTTCACGGGCGAGGAGAAGCACCGGTCGGCAGAATCGGAGGCCAACTTCCGTAAAGAGTGGAAAGAGATTATCGACTACCTTTATTCGTTCCCCTCGATCGGCGTATGGGTTCCCTTCAACGAGTGCTGGGGACAATTCAAAACCCAGGAGATCGTGGAGTGGACGAAGGCCTATGATCCTTCGCGTCTGGTCAACCCCGCCAGCGGCGGCAACCACTACCTCACGGGCGACATCCTCGACACGCACCACTACCCCAACCCGCGCCTGACGCTGCTCGATACCAACCGTGCAACGGTGCTGGGTGAGTATGGCGGCATCGGCTTCGTGATGAAGGGGCACCTCTGGGAGCCCGACCGCAACTGGGGCTATATCCGCCTCAACTCCCCCAAGGAGGTGACGGACGAATACGAGAAGTATGCAGAAATGCTCTACAAACTGATCGGCCGCGGATTCTCGGCGGGTGTATATACGCAGACCACCGACGTCGAAATGGAGGTCAACGGACTGATGACCTACGACCGCAAGGAGATGAAGGTCGAGCCGGAACGTATCCGCAAGATCAACCAGAAACTCTGCAACGCGCTGAGCAAATAGGCATCCGGCCTCAAAATACGAGGAGCTTCCCCCCTTGGGAAGCTCCTTTTTGTTTTCATCTACCGGCGGCAAGCATCCGTACGATAATCATGTATACGGGGGAGGGAAAGTATCCCGGTCAGAGGATGCGGCGGATCTGCGACGCCGGAGTGAGGCACAGCGTGTCGTAATCCAACCCTGAAACGACCGTGAGGCCACAACGACGGCCGGGAGCTATTTCGCCGAATTCATCCTCCATTCCCAATGCCTGTGCACCGCCCCTGGCAGCCCATGCGAGCAGTTCGGGAAGCGGAATGCCGGGGAACATACGCATTTCCTCGAAAACCGAAAGCCGGTCGTTCGAAGCCAGCGAGTCGGTTCCGAGGCAAATATTGAGGCGATTGCGGCGTAACAGCTCCGCAGGGGGTTCGAGGCCGGAGATATAGCGGTTGGAACGGGGGCACAGGCACCACCATACGGGCGCCGTAAAATGTCCCATAACGAGATCGATGTCGCGCTGCGTTATGCAGCAGTCATGCACCAGGATCACGCGGCGGTCGCGCGGCACGCAGGCCACGAGGCGTTCGGCCGGGGAGCCGTAATGCAGGAAATCGCAGGAGAAACCGGCCTTCGCGTACCACTCCCACAGCGGGCCGCGGTGTTCGAAGAGCGCCGCTTCGCCGGGAGATTCCATGAAATGGATCGAAAGCGGGGCATCGCCCCGGGCAGCGATCGCACGCAGGGGGGCATCCTGCACCGAATAGAGCGAATGGGGGGTCAGCGAGGTTTGCGAATGGCGGAGCAGAGGCAGCAGGTGCTCGGCCGAAGCGGCGCGCAGGCCGAAAAACTCGACAAAAGTACGGTAGGCGATACGGCTGCACGATTTTACGGCGAAAGTGGCATCCCCGTTCGAAATATCGCCTACGGCTTCGATCCCGGCCTGCCACATGGCGGCATCGGCGGCTTCGACGGCTTGTGCTCGCTGTTCGGCGGAGAAGCGTTCTCGCACCTGCGACATGGTACCGGCAAACCCCGCAAAACCGCACCGTTCGGGGATCACCCCCAGCAAATAGGAGAGTTCGAGGTGACAGTGGGCATTGACCAGCCCCGGAGCGAGCACCCCGGCATAAAACTCGGTGCCGGGACTCCGGTCGGGCTCGGGACACGTCCCGACGGAGAGGATACGGCCGTCGGCCGCAACCCCGACCAGGGGATTGCGGAGCAGGCCCTGCGGTGTCCAAAGCAGGTTAGAGGCTATCCGCCGGGATGGCTGCGCGGAGGAATTCATCGGCAAAGATTCGCAGGTCGAGTTGTTGCTGGTAAAGGCTGTCGACGGCAACGGACGTCGAAGGGATGTAGTCGATCTCAAGGCCGGTCACCGTCACCGAGGGGCGCAGGGGCTTCTCGCGGAAATCCAGAAAATCCAAGTGCAGGCGCCGATGGGTGGTGTCGACCGTGAAACGGCGGGTGAAATTCTCCGTCCGGTTACGGCGCAGCGTCGTGGAATAGACACTGCTGCGCCCGCCGTCCCTGTTTTCGAGCCAGACGACGCCCCGCAACCCCTTCTCGTTCCGGTCGAGCGAGTCGACGAGGTATTTGAGCCGCAGTTCGTACTCGCCGGGCTGCACGTCGACGGCGATCCGCAGGCGCGCCGTATCGCGCAGTGCCCCCACACGGATCAGCGAATCGGCATAGACCGTACGTGTGAAGGTACGGCGGGCCACGTTGTCGATCGTGTCGAGCACGGCAACCTCACGGTCGTAAAATTTCCCCTCGGTTTCGAGTTTCTCGATCGCCATTTCGACCACGTCGCCCAGGCGGGCACTCTTGCGCTTCGAGAAGTTGCCGATCGTATAGTAGACATCACGGGTCGTATAGCCATAGCGGGCGAAGATCGGTTCGTAGATGTTCAGCGAGTCGATATTGACCCGCTCGTCGCCGATATAGGCATTCGTGAGGAAGGCATCGTGGAAGATCTGCGCCAGCTTTTCATCGGGAATAATCTTGTGGCGGGTACAGGCGGCGCCTGCGAGCAGCAGGAACGCGTAGAGCGATATACGGAAAATGCGTTTCATAATCAGGCATTATGTTTCACCATGCTGCGCACGGTAATGTTCGAAATAACATAGGCGACAAGGCCGAAGGCCGCCAGCACGGCAAGCAGGTCGCCCGGACGGAATTCGACGGGATAGCTCTTGGCAAGAAGCGTCTCGGCCGGGATTTCGATCAGGCCGAAGTGCTGCTGCAAGAGGCTCAGCCCGACGCCCAGCAACGCCCCGCACGCAGCGCCGAGGCCACAGATGAGCAACCCTTCGCTGCGGAAAATAGCCCGCACGAGCGATGTATCGGCTCCCAGCGCACGCAGGGTCACGATGTCGCGCCGCTTGTCGACGATCAGCATCGCCAACGCCCCGACGACCGAGAACGACGCGATGACCAGTACCAGCAGCGAAATGAAGAAGATACCCCATTTCTCATAGGTCATGATCCGGTAGAAGGAGGCCCGCAGTTCGTGGCGCGTGCGGACGCGGTAATCACCGCCCGTCTGCCGCGCCAGAGCCTGACGCACCTGCTCCGCATCGGCTCCCTCCCGCAGGCGGACGACGAGCCCCGAAACACGGCCGGGATGGCTGAAAAGCTCCTGTGCCAGCCGCAGCGACGCCAGGACATACGTCCGCTCCGTCTCCAGGTCGAGCGAATAAACCCCGCCGAGGGGCACCGTCCGCCGCGTATAGTTGTCGAAAGGCAGCAGCGAGGAGAACGAACCCCGGCGCACGGCGTAGACATTGACATCGGCATCAGCAAGCGAGCGGATGCCCAGCATATAAGTCATCGACTGCCCCATGACGAGTCGTTCAATATCCCCCAGGCGCACCCGGTATTCACCCGCGGAAACGACACTGTCGAGCGGAAACACCGCGGCATACGCATCGTCGACACCCCGCACCGTAGCCGTAGCCTGGCGCCCGGCATGTTCCAGCAGGGCACTCTGTTCGAGGACGAACGAAAACGCTTCGACTCCGGGAATCCGTGCCACGGCGGCCGTGTCTATCGCGTCGGCAGGAAAAGTCTGCCCCAGCCGCGCCGAGACGGTCAGGTCGGCATCGAAGGCCGAATACATCGACTTCACGAGGCTTTCGAAACCGTTGAAGACCGAAAGCAGGATGATCATCGCAGCGACAGGCATCGCGACAGCTACCACGCTCAGCCCCGAGATCAGGTTGACGACCGAACGGGATTTGGGCGAGAAAAGGTAGCGGCGGGCGAAAAACTGCGGCAACATGGCGTCGGGAAGCGGGAGCTATTCGGGCTTGTCGTGCTTGAGCGCCTCTTCGATATGCTCGATGTATTCGAGCGAGTCGTCGAGGAAGAACTGCAACTCGGGCACATTCTTGACCTGGTTGCGGATCCGCTGCCCGAGGGCGCGGCGGATAAACCAGTTCTGGTGCTCGATCTCCTTCATCGTCGCGGCACTCCGGTCGAAGGGGAAGATGCTGACGTAGACCTTGGCATAGCCGAAATCGGGCGAGATGCGCACGGCCGTGACCGTGACGAGCGCCCCGCGGACGATGCCTGCACCCTCCTTCTGGAAGATCTCGGCCACGTCCTTCTGTATCTGTTTGGCGATTTTCTGCTGTCGTGTGGTTTCCATGGCTTGAATATTTATAATCCGTATTTGAAGACTTCGCGGTTCTTTTCGCGTTTGGGACGCGGTTTCCAGGTCGAGAAGCCCTCCTTGTTGAAGCGGTAACTCAACCCCACCGAAATGGTGAGGTTGTCCAGCGGCGAACGCATGGGTGTAGCCCAGAACGGATTTTCGGAACCGTCGATACCGTTGTCCGCATATTTGTTGCGGTTGCGGACGACGTCCGAAAGCCCGAAATAATAACGGGCGCGGACATTGATCTCGAAGCGGCGTATCAGGAAGGAGATACCGCCGCCGCCCGCAAGCCCGTAGCCCCAGCGGCTGTCACGGGCCGTCTTGTAGTTGTAATCCCCCTTCCAGTCGGTCATTCCCGAAGCCTTGGCACTCTCATCCTCGTAGTCCGACGAAAGCTGGTAGGAAAAGGTGGCCGCAGCCTCGAGGTAAACGCGCACGCGGTGGCGCAGTATATAGACGTGGGGCTGCCAGACGATGGGCAGCATGACCGAATTGATATGGCGCGTATAGTAACGGAAATCCTTCGGCTCCTCGACCAGCGAGGCATTGGTCGCAAAGGAGAAACCCTGTTGCAGAAATTCGAGGTCGATACCGAAACCGCCCACGAAGCGTTGCACACCATAATAGCGCCATGTAAGGCCGGCGGTATAGATACCCCACATCCCCTTCATCTCCTGTTTAGGGTCGAAGCGGGCGCTGGCCATGCCGTAACCGGCCGTAAAACCGAGCGTATGCTGCGCCGCAACGCCCTGCCAGCAGCAGACGGCGGCCGCGAACAACAACAGGTTTTTGAATCGTCTCTTCATCATCGCGCTATCGGAAATTATTGAACATGCCGCCCGTAGAGTTCATGCTGTTGTTCATGCGGTTATTATTCTGGTTGTTATCGTGGCTGTGGCCTTTCTTCTTGGGTTCCTTGGCGCGTTTCTCGGCCTCGCGGCGCAGACGCTGGGCCTCACGTTCCTCGAGCGTGCGCGAAAGCGACTCCATCGTCACGGGGGCGAACAGGGTGTTCATGTCAATCGAGAACTCGACCTCCCAGTTGGCTTTCGTGGCGAAGGTATCTTCGCCTTCGTCGTTGGCATAGATCTCGGCGCGTTCGGGCTGGCGGCGTTCGACCACATTGCCCGTGTCCCACTTGCCGTTGCCGTTCTTGTCCTCGATGACACGGAACTTGATTTCTCCGGCCGGGACGAAATTGAACTGCCAGTCGCCCGTGGTGACGTCGCGCTTCTCCTGTTTGAGGGCGTTGTTGCCGTCGAGCAGCTGGAGTATGTACTTCGAACCATCGTCCTTACCCGTGACATGGATCTTCACCGTGGCGAACTTCTCGGGGTCGAGCACCGTATACTTGCCGATGATCGAGTCGTTGGAGAATCCCGCCACATCGGTAATGGCCCCTTCGGGGATGGTGAGGGTATATTGCCCGCCGGTTTTCCAGGGCGCACGGATATAATAGCGGCGCAACTGCGCCGTATCGCGCACCAAACGCACGGGAATATCCTCGATGCTGTTGTCGGGATGCGTCAGCGTGAGGAGCATGGCGGCCGAATCGAGCTTCGTAAGCGGATAGTCAAAATCCATCGTCAGATGGTTCTCGGGGTTCACCTCGCCCGACAGCGGGAGTTTGTAGGCAAAGGGGTTCTCCTTCTTCGGTTCGACCCACTCCTCGCCCGCGGCCTCGGCCTTGCGGCGATCGCGTTCGAGCTTCTCGCGCTCCTTCTCCTGCTCTTTGGTCTCGATGAACCTCCAGGCCAGTTTCAAGGGCTCGGTGACCGATTGCAGAACATTGACCGTATCGTGCTTGAAATAGGTGATCTCGCCCTTGATCGTATCGGGAAGTGCCGACGAAGGCATGTTGAACCACAGGGCGATGGTGTCGCGCCCGACGGTCTGCGGGTCGAAGATGACCCGATCCTCGGGGATGCTGTCGAAGCGGATCCGCTCGATCTGCGGGTGTGCGGCGGCGAAATAGAGCATCGCCTTGTGTTGCAGGGGACGTTCAGACTGCGAAAGCACCTGGCGCCGGAACGCCCTGTCGGTAAACATGCGCAGGTAGAGCTGCGGTTCAGCCACGACATATTGGCGGATCGAATCGTACCACATGGCGAAATCGGGTTGCTCACGGGGGTTGTAGGTGCCTTCGAGAAAGCCTACCTGGTCGGAACCGGGTTCATAAATCTGGTTGTCGTTCTTGTCCTGGACGGCATAGACGCGGTAAGCGATCGGCTTGAGGTTCTGGGCGATGAAGATACCGTTGTTCTCGGCGCGGGCGATGACGGCCGGCTTGTACTTGAAGATCGTCGAGTCGTATTCGGCGACATTTTCCACCGAATCGGCGGGAAAGAACCAGATGAAGCTCTTCGACACGGAGTCGGCTTTATAGCTGTCGGCCGTATAACCCGACATGACCATCGAGTCGATCTCGGGCCCCGTCGAGAAGACATAACGCATCGAGTAGAGCGGGTTGCCCTCGTTGTTGTCTCGGATGGCGCTACCGAAGTTGAGCGCATAAGTCGTATTCGCCTCGAGCGTGTCGCGCAACTGGATGACGACCCCCCGTCCGCGCAGCGAAACGAGCGGTTTCTTCTTCATCTGCGGCGAGGTGAAGAACTCCTTTTGCTGATCCTTGAGCTGCACGAACTCGTCGAACTCGATGTAGATCTTCTCGTGGTTCACGAGCGGCCGGTTGGTCGAAAAGTTGTCGGGCGTCATGTTCACGATGACCGGGGGCAGCGAGTCGCGGGGCCCTCCCGTGGGGGTCATCATGCTCGCGCAACGGCTCAAAAAGGCCGAAACGAAAAGCAGCAGCACGGCGGCACGCAGCGTGCGGACGATATGTCTTTTGCGGATATCCATCGTTATCATTTACTTGTATCCGAACCCTCCTGTTCCGGGTCGGCGTTCTTTTCATTGACCACACGCCAGCCCTCCTCGACATAGAGGTATTCCGGGCGCCATGTGCGGAAGACGATCGGGAAGGTCACGGGCTCGCCGTCGAGGTCGACCTCCTGCTTCGAATAGGCGTAAACCTCGTTGGTCTGGTCGACCACGACCACCATCAGCGTCGAGCTGCTCACTTCCATGCCGTAATCGCCCGACTCCTCTTTCGAGGCGGTGAAATTGGGGTTGGAACGGGTTTGCGACGGGTCGTTCTTCGAGGTGATGACACCGGCCGCGGCATCGACATACGAGGCGATCCTCCACGCCGTCGTATCGACGGCATAGGCATAGGCCTTGAGTTTCGAGGGCTCGGTCGTTTCGCCGCCCTCCTCGGCCTGCACCGAAGGTGCGATGTAACAATCGAGATAGGTCGGAGGCACATAGAACTGGTTGCGGAAAATCCAGTTGCCGTCCTTGTATTCCGTCCCCTCCTTCCACGGCTTGAAGACGACGGAAACGTAGAGCTTGGGGAAATTCTCGGCGATCTCCTGCTGGGTATAGCCGTAAATCCTGTGCTCGGTATCGACCGCGACGACCATTACCGAAGGTTTGTCGATCCGCATCGAGAGCCATCCGGCAATCCCTTCCTGCTGGTAGGGTTCGGCCGTCACGAGCGGCACGGTCTGTTTTTCGGTCGGGTTGTCCCGCCGCGTAATGATCCCGGCCAGGGCGTCCTCGTAAGAAGCGACCTCCCAAAAGACCGTGTCGGCAGCATGGGCAAAAGCCTGCGCCTTCCCCTCGGGAAGCAATTGGGCGACATCGCCCGAGTTCTCCTGCACAAGCGGCTTGAGCACATAGTCCGTCCTGTACGAGACCTCCTTGAAACATCCCGCGAACAGCACGACGGCCGTGAACAACGTTATTATTCGTCCCCTTTTCAATGTTCTCTCTTTTTTAATTGTCATTCGGGCGCAGGGCCTCGTACATCTCCTCCATGGTCTGCCCCGTGACCGGGTGGCGGCGCTGGCGCATGATTTCGCACAGCGGGGCCAGGGCGAATTCCCGCTCGGAGAGGAGCGGGTGGGGAACGGTGAGCCGCTCGCTTGCGATCACCTCGTCGTCGTAGAAGAGGATGTCGATGTCGATCGGCCGCGAGGTGTAGGTCACGCCCGTACGGGCTTTCTCGACCGCTTCGGCCGCGCGGTTGCGGCCCAGTTCCTGCTCGATGGCCTGCACGGCCTCAAGCACCTCGAGCGGTTGCAGGTCGGTGGAGACCTCAAGCGCCTGGTTCGAAAAATGTTGTTCGGCATCGAAGCCCCATGGCTTGCTTTCGTAACGGTGCGAACAACGCAGCACGGCGCCCACGCGGGCGTTGATGAGTTGTTGCGCAGCCTGGAGCGTCCGTTTCACGTCGCCCGTATTGCCGCCGGTAAGAAGTACTACACGTGCCATAAGTCAGAGTCGTTTTATCATTTTGCTCACCGCAAGGGCAAAATGGGTGAATACGATCGTCGGATTGCCATTCTGCGAAATCTGCGCCAAAGCGCTTTCGATCTCGCCGATGAGCGGTTCTATATTCTGCGATCCGATAAAAGGGGCGAATTTAGTACAGAAAGCCAGCTCCTCGCCCCAGAGGTAGCAGACTTCGCCGATGCCCGCATGGAGCATGTAACTCTCGCGCAGCAGGCGCGCGGCATCCCGCAGGAAGGCACGCTGCTGTTCGCGCGAAAGCTGTGCGGCATCTTCGGCCCAGGCGACGAGCTCCAGATGTTTGTCGTTATAACTCAGCCGCATAAGCCCGCAGAAGAGGTCGAAATTCTCTTTCCGCAAGGCATCGCTCTCGCCGGCCACGAGGTGTTTCAGTTCCAGCAGGTCGCCCCCCGCAAGACGGGCCATGTTACGGGCTTTCACCGGATCGGCGATCCCCCGCTCGCGGGCCACACGCTCCAGGACGTCGGGTGCGATGCGCGGCACGGAGACCTCCTGCGTACGCGAAATGATCGTCGGCAACAGGCGGTCGGGCTGCTCGGAAACCAGCAGGAAAAGCGTCTTTTCCCAAGGCTCCTCCAGGATCTTGAGGATCTTGTTGGCCGCCTCCTCGTTCATCGCTTCCGGGAGCCAGATCAGCATTGTCTTATAGTCGGCCTCGAAACTCTTGAACGAGAGTTTGCGGATGATTTCGTCGGCCTCACGGGCTGCGATCATGCCTTTGAGCGTCTTGCCAAGGTCGAGGCGTTCGTACCAGTCCTGCGCCGAGAAATAGCCGCCGTTTTCGGAGAAAACCGCGCGGAACAGCGGCAGGAACTCATCGCTGCGCATCACCTCGCCGGATTTCTTCCCCTGCTTGTTAACCGGGAAAACCAAGTGCAGGTCGGGGTGCGCCAACGCAGCGATCTGCCTGCAGTCGGGACACTCGCCGCACGAATCGCCGTCATGGCGATGATGGCAGCAAAGGTATTGCACATAGGCCACGGCAAGGGCGAGGGCACCCGCACCCGCCTGCCCTGTGAAGAGTTGGGCATGGCTCACCCGCCCTGCATCGACACTCTGCACCAGATGCCGTTTCAGATCCTCCTGTCCCGTTATGTCCGCAAAACGCATATCTTCTACTCCTTTTTCTTCTTCAAACTCCGTATCGTCTGCCGGGCGGCGATAGCCAGCAACGCCAGCACAACGAATACCAGGACGATCGTACGGCCGTTGCCGCGATCCATCGAAAGCGCAAATACACCTCCCATGAAGAGCACTAAACTCATCGCCAGCACCACGGCCTTCCCTTTCGCATCCCGTTTCATCGCCTTATCTTTTTACCTCGGGTTCCCGTACCACTTCCGCACGCAGGATACGCACATCCGCCAGCGGACGGTCGAGCGAATCGGTTTCGGCGCGCTGGATCGCATCGACGACTTCCAGCCCCTCGGTCACACGTCCGAAAACGGTATACTGGCCGTCGAGGTGGGGCGTACCGCCCAGCGTCGCATAGCATGCCCGCAGCGAGTCGGGGATCGTGACCCGCCCGTTCGTCCCGGCCCGAACACGTTCCTGCGCCCGGTCGAGCTCCCCGTCGTCCATCGGCTTGCCCCAGACGATGTAGAACTGGCTGCCGGACGATTTCCGCTCGGGGTTCACGTCATCCGGCGTCCGGGCTGCGGCCAATGCGCCGCGCGTATGGCCGAGCGCCGGATAGACAATCTCGGCAGGCAGTTCATACCCTGCATCGGCCAGGCCGAGGGGTTGCCCGGACGGAGCGCGGCGCGAGTCGGGATCGCCCGACTGTATCATAAAGCCGGCGATCACCCGATGGAAAAGCAACGAGTCGAAGAACCCTTCGCGCGCCAGCTCCAGGAAATTATCGCGGTGCCGGGGCGTACGTCCGTCGAGCTCCAGGCGTATATCGCCCGCCGTCGTATGGAGTACCACCACAGCCGGCCCCGTCACGACAGGGCGGTTCCCGCCACAGGCCGTAGACAGCAAGGCCGCGGCCAAAACAGCCCCGGCAAGCACGGTTCGGATATGCAAGTGTCTCGGCATCGTCTATTTCCGTTTCAGCGCCGCTCTCAGCATCGCCCCGACATCAATCCGCTCGCGGCGGACGAGGTAGGCGGCATAAGTCGCAAACAGCACTATATTAAACGCATAGGTTATCAATTTATTGCCGTCGAAGGCCGCCACAGCTTCGCAGGCCGCAAAGACCACAAGCGCCACGGCCACATACTCACCGATGCGCCGCCAGTCGTAGGGTGTCGGGTAGAAACGCCGGTTGAGCCACCAGCTCACCCCCACCATCGCCGACTCGCTCGCCAGCCGGGCCCAGGCAGCCCCGTAATATCCCCACAGCGGGATAAACCAGAAACCGAAGGCCATCATGGCGACGAGCCCGGCACCCGTGACGACGATTGCCAGCGAGGTCTTTTCCTCGCGTTTGTACCAGAACGAGAGGTTGAGCCACACGCCCGTCAGCACGTTGGCCCCGAGCACGACCGGGAGGATGAAGATCCCTTCGCGGAAATCGCGTCCCACGATCAGCGCGAACAGGTCGCGGAACAGGGCGATGCCGAGGAAGATCAGCATCGAAGCCATGACATAGTATTTCAGCGCCGCGGCGTTCATCTGCACAAAATCGGACTTTTTGAAGTTCGAGAGGAAGAACGGCTCGGCAGCAAGGCGGTACATCTGGTAGAAAAGCATCATCACCACGGCGATCTTGGTGATAGCGCCGTAAACCCCCAGCTCTGCCATGGCCCCTTCGGGCACGAGGTATTTGATCAGCTGGCGGTCGATGAACTCGTTGGCCGTACCCGCCAGCCCGCCGATGAGCAACGGCAGCGAATAGGCGAAAACAGCGGCCAGCAGAGCCCAGTTGATCTTCGGTACGGTGCGGTCGACGGTGGCGAGGATTACCAGCCACGTCACGGCACTGGCGATAAGGTTGGCGACGAAGACCCACCCCACGCCGAACCCGGTGGAAAAAAGCCCGGCGAGGCCGAATGCCACGGCCAGGACGACATTGAGCACGACGCCCATCGCCTTGAGCCCGACGAACAGCATCGCCCGCCCCTGCTCGCGCAGCCGTGAGAAGGGGAGGCACGACCAGACGTCGAACAGGATGATGAGCCCTACCCAGACGATGTATTCGGGATGTGCCACATAGGCCTCGCCCATCAGGTGAGAAATCCCGTCGCGGAAGAAGGCGACGACGACAAAGAAAACGGCGGCGGCAAGCGAGGTGACGCCCCATGTCGTGGCAAAAAGCCTGCGTTTGGCGGCCTTCACGTCGCCGCCCGCCTCCTCGGCTTTAGCCGAGAAACGGAAATAGCTCGACTCCATACCCATCGTCAGCAGCGTGAGCGCCAACGGGATCAGGGCATAGATATCCGTGACGACGCCATAGGTCTCCTGCCCGAAAATACGGGTATAGTAAGGCGTGAGCAAATAGCTCAGGAACCTTACGGCAATGGTACTGATACCGTAGACGGCAGTCTGTTTTGCAAGTTTTTCGAGCATGGACACAGCTTATAGCCTGCAAATATACGAAAATTGCGGGGAAAAGGCTACATTCTCTTTCTTTCTTAAGAAAGAAGAGAAAAACCCCAACGGGAAAGCATGGAACGGGGAGAACAGGAAAGCGGCCGCACCGATTACGGAGACAGCGCTCCGGCCGGACACCAAAAATCTCGCCCCCGACAAGGGCGGGATAAATCCGCAAATCCGCGGGGTGCGGAGATTCCGCATACGGAACGGCGTGCCGTGTCGCAAACAGCCGCAGGACACGGGCCGCGCATGGAGGACGCTCCGCATGGCGGGGGAGGGCTGTCAGCCGCAGAACGTCGATTCGGCCAGTTGTATTACAGCCACTTTTTGTATTTGAAATACCAGATGGTCAGCGCCGAGCAGAAGATCATCAGGCCGATGGCAAAGATATAGCCCAGAGGAATGTTCCAGCCGTTGCCGAGCGTCAGCGTCCAGTCCAGCTCGGGCATGAATTTGAAGTTCATGCCATAGATCGACGCGATGAGCGTCGCGGGCATGAAGATCACCGCGGCCACGGAGAAAATCTTGACGATCTCGTTCTGCTCGATGTTGATAAGACCCAGTGCGGCATCCTGAATATAGTCCAGTCGCTGGAAGCTGAAATCGGCATGGTTGATCAGCGAGTTGACGTCCTTGATCATCAGCTGCAGGCGGGGGTAGATATCGTTCGGGAAGCGCTCGGAACGCAGGATACCCGACAACACGCGCTGGCGGTCGAAGATATTCTCGCGCAGCGACATCGTGCTCTCCTGCAGGGCGCTGATGCGGTGCAGGACGGCCTTGTCGATCGAGTCCTCGGAGTTGATGTCCTTCGAGAGCGCCGCGACCTGTTTGGCGATCAGCTCCACGAGGTCGGCATCGAAATCGATGCGCACCTCGAGCAGCGAAATAAAAAGGTGGTAGCCCGTCGAATAGCTGCGGTAGTTCATCTGAAGGCGTTTTTCCGTTTCGCGGAAGGTGCGGAACTCGGCGCTGCGCACCGAAACCAGCACGCCCTCGTTGGAGATGATGAACGACACGGGTTCGACGATGAACGTATCGCCCGTCGGCACGAAGAAATTGGAGTTGGAGATGATGGCATTCTCGTTCTCCGAGTATTTCGACGTGGACTCGATCTCCTCGACCTGCTGTTTGGTCTGGAGGCTGATCTCCATGAAATTCTCGACGGCCTTCTGTTCCTTGATGGTCGGCAGGAGCATGTCGATCCACAGAATGTCGTCGTAACCCAGCTCGTCGAAGAGCTTCGTGTCGGCATTCCGGATAATCTTGTTGTACTGCTTGAGGTAAATTGTAATCATAAAACGCTCTCCTTCTTATAGTTCGTAAATCCCGTCCGGCAGAGAGGCGGATTCCCTATCCGCTAAGCTCTTCAGCCGGGATTGGCCCTCGGGGTTACCTTGATACCCGAGTCCCAGAACTTTTGCAGCGCTTTATGCTTCTGATTGTCGAAAATATAGTCGATATTCTGCGTAAGGTAGGCATACGCATCGTACGGTTTGTTGTCGAAACCATGTTCGAGAATGGCCTCGTAGGTGTGTTCGATACCGAAAGTCAGCGCATGCTGCAATCCCTCCGTGAAGTCGGGGTCGGTACCTCTGCGGGCGACCCAGACGGCGAACGCAAAAGGCAGCCGCGTGGCCTTTTTCCACTCGGCGGCCAGGTCGTACGAGTATGCGAAACGTCCTTCGTGGTCGAAGACCTTGTCGCCGATCAGCAGGAAGGCATCGCCCGGCAGGGCGTGCCCCAGCTGCGCATAATCTTCGAGCGTATAGTATTCGGGGGAGACTTTCCAGTGCTTTGCAAGCAGGTAGCCGGCCAGTTGCACCGACGTGAGCGAATGGGCATCGAGGAATACGCGGCGCGCCTTTTCGATCGGCTCGTTGCTCAGGAGCACCACCGTCCGCACGGGGCCGGCGGCTCCGATGCAGTACTCGGTCACTACCTGCGCATCCGCCAGCGACGGCACGGCTGCGGCCGGCACCAGTGCGATGTCGGCTTTGTGTTCGGCGAAATTCTTTGCACAGAGGGAAGGGGGAGACAACAGCAGTTCGGCACGGAGGTTACCTTCGTGCTCGATACCATAGATGAACGGTATCGTATTGAGATACGACACGGCCGCTATACGTGGAACTATGACCATCATCCATAAGGGTATAAAACTGTTGGTTCGATGTTGCAAAGGTAATCAAAATTCGGGAGTTTTTCCACAAATTTTAGAAAAAGTGCTTTCACCTCTTGACAAGGGGGTATACGCCGTCGTATATTTGCCACACAATTCACACCGCACGGTGCACAGTGCACAAGTTATCGACATCAGGACAGAACTCATTGCCAGTCGTTTACGAATTGTTATTTTCGTTTTTCAACAACCTTTCAACCTGTTTATCAACAATGAATCGCACCCACCTCGAGGGTGCGGCGGAAAAGCTCACGGCACAACGGGGTTACACCTTCTACACCGGGCCGGAGGACGACATGGGCCACACCGTGCGGAATTACCCCGCGGCATGGCTGGCACCCCCGGAACTGCACGCCGTCGAAGGGCGCACTCACGGACGGGCGACCTATGACATGACGCTGCACCTGCTCCGCCCCGGAGCACGCATCTCCCCTGCGGAGCGGCGCACGGCACTGGCCGAAATGGAGGCACAGATGATCGAGATCTTCGCGGAGCTCTCGCTCGACGAACGCATTCTCGCCGTCGAAGGGCTCTCCGTCCGCCCGCGCTCTTTCTCGCTCACCCCGCACGGCGAAATTTCGCAAACCGCCACCGCCCGGATCGTAACGTGGTTTTAGCATGGCGCACCGTCGCCGTCCGCACGGCCGCAACCCCGCCCGGGTTACGGGCACGCAACAGAACGGCCGGCACGCTGCGGACGGCAACGGGCAACGTCGTGCAATCCGCCGCAACAACACCCCAAACATCTATCCAAATGACATTCACACAAATTCCGCCGGAGTACGCCCCGCTCGGCGGGGAACTCCGATACACCGTCACCACGCCGGAAACCGCCACCCTCGACCTGCGCATCGCGGATGCGGGAAACGGCACGCTGATCGGCGCCAAACGCTTCGCCGGAGTCACGTCCGCCTCGTTTGATGCCGCCCCCTACCTGCGGCGCGCCGTCGCGTTCGTTCCGACGACCGGAAGCACAGGATTCCACATGGCAGACGGACGTAGTGTAGCGGCCTACATCGAGGCCCAAACGGCACAGGCGGCCGGGACGGCCCCGAGCGTCCACTCCCCGCTGCGAACGTTCCTCCCCTGCCGGACAAACGTAACGGCACCCGCCCTGCTGACCTCGATGCCGCTCGTCCGCCTGATCTCGCACGGCGAGTGCGACGAGCTGACGCTCTTCTCGGACGAAGCCGTCACGGTGACCGTCACGGCACAGGCCGGGACGACCGCGACCGCCGAAAGCTACCGTACGGCCACGGGAGGGTTGCATGTCTTCCGGCTCGACACGCGCGACTTTCCCGAAGCCGAAACCCTGGCCGTAGACGCCGGAGCCTGCGGCTCGGTCGCCTACACGGTCATCCCCGCATTCTCCGGAGCCCGGCGGCTGGCCTGGCGCAGCAGCGCGGGAGGGATCGAACATTACACCTTCCCGGTCGAAAAGTCGGAGTCCGTCGAAACAATCAGGCAACGGGCATACGGAGCCGAAGGGCATCTGGTCGCCCGAACCCGTACCGAACGGCGGACGGTGCTCGTGTCGGCCTACGAACCCCGGGCGGCCCTCGAAGGGCTTTCCGAAATCCTCTCCTCGCCCAACGTCTGGCTGGCGGGGGACGACGGCTACACGGCGGTCGACGTCGTTACGGAAAAGAGCGTCCTGCACCGGCATGGCGCCGTGACCTGCCTCGAAATCGAAATCCGTCCCAAACGTAAAACCGGGATGCCATGGAACTGACGATCGACTCGAAGCCCTGTGACCTGGCCGGGGAACCCATCGCCGTCGAGGGTTACGCCGCCGCGGAACTCGCGGACGTGGAAGCCGCACGGGAAGGCAGGTCGCAGGAGCTCACGCTCCCCGCGACGCCCCGTAACGAAGCGCTTCTGGGATTCGCCCGCGACCCGCATACCGCAGGGCGGTTCAACGCCTCGCTCCACAGGGCTGTGCTCTCGGCCGAAGGGTCGAAGTTACTGGCCGGGACGGTACGGCTGCTCGAAGCTTCGGGCGAGGGGTACCGGATCGAAATCCGCGAAGGCGGTGCCCGCTGGGCGAAAAATGCCGCCCGGCGGATGCTCGGCGCCCTGGGCATCGATTATCATGCGCGCCTGCTCCCGTCGACCGTCTCGGCCAGCTGGACGGACGATTCGCCCGTAAAGTTTTTCCCGATCCGCCGCGACGAATACCCGCAACAGAACAGCCCGTCGGATCTGCTGCCGGCCGAAAGGATCCTCTCGGTGGACGACTACCATCCCTTCCTGCACGTGGCGACGCTCGTCGAGACGATCTTCGCAGAGGCCGGCTACCGCATCGAAAGCAATTTCACGGGCAGTCCGGAGTTCCGCTCGCTTTACATGAGCGGTGCCTACCCGTCGCGCGACACGGCGGCGCTTGCTGCGCGGATGGGCTTCTACGCCCGCAGGCTGGCTCCGGCCACCGCACAGGGCAACCACCTGGGGCGGGTGTCGGCCAACCCGAGCACAACGGCCAACAGCGTGGGCAACATCGTCGAAACGGCCACGCCGCAGACGCTCGACACCGACGGGGAGCCGATTCCCGAACTTTGCAACAACGGCAACTGCTTCGGGTTCGACAAGGGGCGCATCGTCTTCACCCCCACGACCGAAGTGAGTGCGGGCTTCGAATACTACCTGAAATACACCACCGACCACCGTATCCTGACGCGTGAGCGGCTCCGGGGATTCGACTCGGTTTACCTCGGGACGGGCGCCGACATGCCCTTCACGCTGGCGAACCGATATGAAGACCGCCGGCCGGACATCTCCCCCGGGCACCGTTACCTGGCTATCGTGTTCGACCACACCGACGGGGCGCAGTACCGCCTGGCCTACACGAAGGATGGAGTGGCAAAGGCTCTCTGGACGGAGTTTTCGGCGCGCACGGCACAGGTCACGACCCCGGCCTCGGGCACCGTCGCCGACCCCGTGTTGCTCATCCGCAGCGGCACCCGCTGGGTACGCTATGCGGGCGACTGGGCGCTGTACGACGGATACGTCACCGAATCGGGACGGACGACCGTCGAGCTGCGGGTACGAACCGCCCCGGAACGCATCGCCCCCGCATCGCCCAAATTCTTCGACCGGATTTATTTCTACGGCGCAGAGGAGGGAATGTCGCTCACGCTCCACAAGGAATGTTCACTCCAACCGCGGTTCTCGTCGGCACCGGGCTACGGTTCCGCAATCACTTTCGCCGACGTCGCCCGGCATCCGATCCGGCAGTCGGCACTGCTCGAAGCGCTGCAACACCTCTTCAACCTGAGGTTCCACACCGAGGAGGAGACCAAGACCGTACGCATCGAACCCGCCGACGAATTTTTCGGCAGCGGAACCACGGCCGACTGGCGCGACAGAAGCGATTTCTCGCAGCCTGTGGTGCTGGCCGACATCGCCCCCGAAATCCACGAAAGCCGCACATGGGACTACCAGGAAGGCGACGGCGCCGTGAACCGTTTCAATGCCGGAGCCGGGAGCCCCTTCGGGGAGTGGAGCATCCGCACCGATTCCTATGCCGCACGAGAGGGCGACCAAGTATTGCGCAACCCCCTCTTCCGGCCCACGCTCAGCGAGGCAGGGCACTATGCCAACGCCCCCTCGGCGCAGATCATGCAGGTCGGCGACCGGGATGACGTGCAGGAGGACGGCACCAACTTCACGCCCCGTATCGTGCGCTTCGCCGGGCTGCACCCGTTGCCCGCGGGCGAACGCTGGGGGTATCCGTCGGGGCTGGCGGAATACCCGCTCGCGGCATTCCACTTCACGGGGGACGCTGCGACGGAGGGCTTCACGCTCTGTTTCGAAGACCGCGACGGCATCCGCGGCCTGCACCATCGCTACGACCGCCAGGCAGCACAGGAAGCCACCTGCCAGCGCATCACCCTCTCGCTGCGGCTCGCGCCGCACGAATTCGAAAGCCTCTTCACGCCCGGCACCGGGATGCCCGACCTGCGTTCGGTATTCCGGCTCGACACCGGGGGCGAGGAAATCCGCGCCACGCTCCATGCTATCGAAAGCTACGACCCGCAGGCGGCATCGGCCAGATGCACCTTCACACGCCTGAGCGAAGGATGATGACACGGCACGAAAAACGGCTCGCCGAAGTGTTGCTCGACGTAATAGGCGGCCTGGAAGGGGAACAGGCCGTCGAACGGCTGTTCGGATTGGGACTGGTCAACCTGCGAGCCTGCGAACAGCGGGCCGTACGGGCACGGGTCGACCGGCTGGCAGAGGAAGGCGTACCCCGCTGCGAGGCCATGCACGTCACGGCCGACGAATTCTGCTGCTCCTACGAAAAGGTGCGCAGCTACTATTACAACACGTACAAATCCTGAAACATGAAATCGGAAATCCAAATCAAAAACAGCGCCGGCGTCTGCCGCATCGAGATCGAAGGCACCATCGGCGTACCGGAAGAGTGGCAGTTCGACCAGCCCGAAGCACGCGTCGCAACCTACGAGAAGTTCCGCGACACGGTGCGGCGCATCGCCGGGATCGACGCCCCGCAGATCGTGGTCGACATCCGCTCGACGGGCGGCGACGTCAACGACGCACTTCTGATCCACGACGCGCTGCGCTCGCTCGATGCGCACATCACCACCCGCTGTTACGGTTACACGGCCTCGGCGGCGACGATCATCGCACAGGCCGCATCGCCCGGCTGCCGCGAAATCTCGGCCAACGCCCTCTACCTGATCCACACGGCCATCTGTGCCGCCGAAGGCAACGCCGCAGAGATAGCGGGAAAACTCGACCTGCTCCGCCAGACCGACACGCGCATCGCCGCGGTCTATGCCGCCCGTTCCGGCCGCCCGGCCGGGGAGTTCGAGGCGCTGATGGCCGAAAACAACGGCAACGGCCGCTGGCTATCGCCCGAAGAGGCCGTCGCAGCAGGGCTCGCCGACACGGTGACCGACAACGGGGAACGCACGGCACCCTCGCTGGCGGGGAATATCGCCCGCGGCTGGGAGCGGCTGCTCGCAGGCATCGGGCTCAACCGCCGCGAGGAGCTTCCCGCCGACCGCAATGTACTGCTCACCGCGGGAGAACGGCAGGAGTTGCTGCGCCGCTCGGCCACGGCCATACGGCAGGCGCAGCAGAACGCCTCGCCCACCTGCACCAAACCGCGCGAAGACCCGTCGTACGGCGATACGGTACGGACGGCGAACCAACGCGCCTACGCCGAAGACGCCAAACGCTTCAAAGGCATCTGACATTCACACACGACATAACCCAACACCAAAAACAAATCAGCCATGAGTTTCTTAGAAAGTGCAAAACAGTACACCGGTTCCGACCTCGAAACCATCTTTTTCCGCCCGATCCTGAGCGGCGACTCCGCCCGCGAACTGGGCGTACGGGTACTCTATAACATGCCCGTACCCACGACCATCCAGCTCTGGGACGGACAGCGCAACGTCCTCCAGAAATACTCCGCTGCCGGATGGACGGGCGGCAACGCAGCGACCAAACTGCAAAAGACCATCAGCCTGGGACGCGTGAAGGCCGAACTGGGATTTTCGGCCGCCGACTATTTCTCGCTGGTCTATGAAAAGATCGCCGCACGCGCCGACGTCAACATGGACGACCTGACGGGCACCGAACTCGAACAAGCCGAGACGGCACTCTTCAAACAGGCCGTCGCCGAAAGCATCCGCGCCACGATGTGGGTGGGCGACACCTCGGCGGCATCGGGTTACAACACCTTCGACGGGTTCCTCAAGACCGTGAAGGCCGGAGCCATGCAGGAGAAGTTCTACAACTCGATCTGCCAGGCTGAGGATTTCTCCGATCCCGAGAAGGTAGTCGCCGTCCTCGACGACCTCTGGATGAACGCCGACGAGCGTGTCAAGGACATGAAGGCCGACGGGCAGCTCGCCTTCTTCGTCACGTCCGACATCTACTACGCTTTCGAGAAATACCTCGACGGCAAGAGTGCCGATGCCGCCTACATGGCGACCACTGAAGGCCGTCCGAGCCTCGCCTACCACGGCATACCGCTCGTGGACGTGCGTCTGGGCTCCTACCTCACCGGCACGTCGCTGCACAAGTCGTTCTGCCTGCTGACCGACCGCCGCAACCTGGTACTGGCGGTCAACACGGCCGATTTCCCCGGCAACGAAGTGCGCATGTGGTACAACCCCGACCTGATGGAAAACCGCCAGCGTGCCGTCTTCATGGCCGGGTGCGACGTACTCGACGAGACGCTGATGACCTACGCCTACAACCCGGCATAACGATGGCAGCCTCCACACCCCGCAAACCGGCTGGGGGCGTCGCAGCCGTCACGGTCACCCCCGCAGGAAACCTCCTGCGGGCGGCGGTGGCGGCGGACGGGCGCGCCGAAGCGATTTTCCGTGACGCGACGCAGCTCACCGCCCTGCCGCTCGCCGAACAACGCTCGTCCTATGCCGAACGGCTCGACACCGACGCCGGGCCGCAGCGCATACGCCACACGCTCACGCTGGTCGTGGGCCGCGAGGCGTTCCGCAAGGCTTTCACCCCGGCACTCCGCCGTGCGGCCGAGACCGAAGGGCTCATAGCCCTGGTCACGATGGCCTCGGGCGAGCGGCTGCTGGCGGGATGGTCGGCACGCTTCGGCACCTCGCAACCCCTGCGCCCGGGCTCCTTCGCCATGGAGTCGGGCATCAAACCCCTCGACGGCACGCCGGCCGTCCTGACGCTTGCGAGCGAGGACACCGACCCGGCCGCCGAGCTCAAAGAACAAGAAGCATGAGCAGAAAACAGAAATTCAAGCCGGCCGTAGCGGTCGCCAACCGTGCGGACGACCCATATATCACTTCGGGCGCGGGGAGCGTCCAAAGCGACAAATTCTGGCGCTGGGGCGACGACAATCTCTTCCCCAATGCCCTGGCGCTGATGGCCCGGCGTTCGGTCACGCACCGCCGCATCATCAACGACAAGGCCGACTACATCTCGGGCAAGGGATTCTCCTGCGACGAGGGGCATGAACCCCTGCTCGCAGCCTTCATCCGACGTGTGAACGGCGACGGGGAGAGCCTGCGGCAGGTGCTCAACAAGCTGGCCTTCGACAAGGCCCTGTTCGGCAACGCCTTCCTCGAAATAGTGACCGACGCGGAACACTCGTTCCTCGCGTTCCACCACCAGGACGCTTCGCGCTGCCGCGTGGCCCGCGATTCGGCGCACATCCTGCTGCACCACGACTGGGCGGCCTTCAACGCCGCCGAGGCACGGACGCTGCCCCTCTACCCGACCTTCGAACGGCAGGAGGACGGCACGCTGAGGGCCATGATCCACTACAAGGACTACGAACCGATGTTCGAGCACTACGGCGTACCGCCCTATATCGCCGGGTTCAACGTCTCGGCCATCGCCTACAAGACCGACAAATGGAACATCTCGCGGCTCGACAACTCGTTCCAGCTCTCGGGCGTGATGATGCTCGACAGCACCGTGGACAACGAATCCGAAGCCGAGCGCATCGTACGGCTGGCCGAACAGAAATTCGCAGGCAACCCCGGGCAGGTGATGTTCGTCATCCGCGACGGCGGCGAGGGCGACAATTCGCGCTTCATCCCCATCGCGTCGCAGAACGAAGGCGACTGGCAGGCGCTGCACGAACAGGCCGTGTCGGACATCGTCGTGGCACACTCATGGTTCCGGACGCTGAGCGGACTGGACTACGCCTCGGGATTCAGCGCCGAGCGTATCCTGCACGAGTACGAAGTGGCGCTCAACACGGTCATCCTCGGCGAGCAGGCCGAACTGACGGAGCCCGTGCGCGAGGCGATCACGTCCATCCTGGGGATAGACGCCTCGTCGTTACAGGTCATCAACCGTCCGCCGACGCGCTCCAAACCCATCTACATGAAGGTCTGGGAAGCCCGCAAGGCCGACGGGCTGGATTACGACCCCGACGACGAGCGCCAACAGGCGTTCCTGTCGGAGATCACGAAATACAACATACGAAGCATAGAATAAGGCCGGTTCTCCGGGCCTTTCGAAACTTGCCGTTCGCCGCCTCCGGCGGCACTCGAACACTCATTTCAACCACGACAATCATGAACACACTGATCACCCCTGCACAAGCCGTCGCATCGGCCTTTACGGACGGGGAGTACCTTGCGCCGGAAGCCATCGGCGAAGGCGACATCGCGGCGGCCGAACAACGCTACATCGTGCCCGTCATCGGACGGGCATTCCACGAAAAACTGCTCGCAGGCCTCCATGCCGGCTTCACGGCCGAATACCTCGCAGCCCCGGTAGCGCTCTTCACCCGCATCGCCGTACAGCCGCGGCTCGACATCCGCACCGGACAGTGCGGCACCGTAGCCCCCAAATCGGGCTCCTACCAGCCGGCCGACGCCCAGTCGCTGCGCGAACTGCAACGCAGCCTGCGCCGCCAGGCCCGCACACTCCTGCGCCGCGCTGCGGAACACCTCGAAGCACATGCCGCGGAATTTCCCGGGTACGATCCCGACAACAACATCCTCAAACGCTGCACGACCGATGGAAACCTTATACAGACTCGTTAGCGGCCTCACGGCGGGCTTCATCGCCCTGTTCGCCCCCATAGGCCCGCTGGTGGCATGTGCCATGGCATTCATCGGCATCGACTTCCTCTCGGGCGTAGCCGCCAGCCGCGCCGCTGCCCGCCGCAAGGGGCACACCTGGTATTTCGAAAGCTGCGAGGCCTGGCGCACGGTGCTCAAACTGGGACTTACGGTCACGGCCATCGCCATGGCCTGGCTGATAGACAGCTGTGTCCTGGACTTCATGCAGCTGAACGTGGCACGGCTCTTCACGGGTTTCACATGCGGCGTGGAGCTGTGGTCGTTCCTCGAAAATGCCGCACAGCTCTCCGATGCACCGCTGTTCCATTGGCTGCGCCGCTATGTCCGCCGCCGTATCCGAAAGGAGGCGGGCGATGAGTAGGGGGCTGCAAAACTGCAACCCGGGCAATATCCGCCAGTCGAAGGTGCGCTACAAAGGCGAAGTGCGCCCCTCGCGCGACCCGGCGTTCAAACAGTTCGAGTCCCTTGCATGGGGCTACCGCGCGATATTCGTACTGCTGGACACCTACCGGATACGCTACGGGCTCGACACGATCCGGGGCATGATTTCGCGGTGGGCGCCGCCTTCGGAAAACCACACCGAAACCTACATCCGCGCCGTGGCCGACGCCGTCGGAATCCCGGACGGGCAACCGCTCGACACCCGCGACCGCACGACGATGCTACGCATGGCTGCGGCTGTATCGCGTGTGGAAAACGGCGCCGCGGCCGATATGGGCGAGGTGGAACTGGGGTGGGAACTGTTCGTCCGCGACAAGCCCGCATCCGGCTGACCCGCCCGGCGGGCGACGAAAGGAAACGGTAAACGGAGACGGGTTGCGAGGATCCGCAAAGAACCGGCAGCAGACCAAAAACCGGGACACCCCACCCGAATATCACACAAAACAATCCGAATTTACTATCTTTGCAGAGATGAAAGCCGCCTCCCTGTCCGCACGACTCGACCGTATGCCGATGGTAAAAGCCGTCGCACCGTTCGCCGCGGGGATTCTCGCCGCGGACTGCTTCACGCTGCCCCTGTGGTTCCTCGCAGGGGCTTTTTTGCTGTCCGGGACGCTGGCGCTGCTGCTGCACTCACAGTCCGGCGCACTCGTAATGCTGCTCACGGCCGGGTTCGCCGCCTCGCAGCTCCGCGACACGGCGCACACGCTGCCCCGCGGTATATACACGACTTATGAACTTACCGTCGAGGGTATCCCCGCCGAACGCGGACGCTACACCTCGGCCGAAGCGACGGCCGTAGCGTGGCGCGACCCTTCAGACGGAACCTGGCACGCCTCGGGTGACCGCATAATGCTCTATGCCGACAGCCTTACGGCCCTCTACCCCGGCGAGAGAATCCGCTGCCGGGGTTCGGTGCGGCCGTTTCACGGCGGAGCGGAAAGTTACCGCCGGCTGATGGCACGCCGGGGGTTCGCCGGAACGTTGTGGCTGTCGGAGCGCACCCTCATCGAGCGCCTGCCCGGACGGAGCAGCGCCCTGCACCTGCACGCCGTCGAGCGGATGCAACGGATCGGGTTGCGGGGCGATGCGGGCGCCGTCTGCCGCGCCATGGTCACGGGCGACCGGAGCGGCATCACGCAGGAACTGCGCACGGCCTATTCGCGCAGCGGGCTGTCGCACCTGCTGGCCGTCTCGGGACTGCACACGGGCATCGTCTTCGCACTGGTCAACCTCATGCTGTGGTGGCTGCCGCTGCTGCACCGCGGGCACCTGGTGCGCAACCTGCTCGCAACGGTCTGCATCTGGCTGTTCGTCGCGGCGGCCGGATTCCCACCCAGCGCCGTGCGGGCGGCCGTGATGTGCACGATGCTCCAGTTCGCCCTGGCCTCGGCGTCGGAGTACGTCGCACTCAACGCACTGGCGGCCGCCGGCTTCGGGATGCTGCTGTGGAACCCCGCCTGGCTGGGCGACATCAGTTTCCAGCTCTCGTTCATCGCCGTCGCGGCCATCCTCGCCTGGGGCGTGCCGCTCTGCCGACTGCTCCATACCCGCCGGCAGGCGCTCAACCTGCTCACGGACGCCCTCGCCATCAGCCTCGTGGCGGGCATCGCCACGGCACCCCTCGTATCGCACACCTTCGGCACAGTCCCGCTGGCGGGGCTGCTCGTCAATCCCGTGGCGATCCTCGTGGGAAGCATCGTCGTGGTGGGCGGCACCGTCTGGATGATCCTTCCCGTAAACTGGCTCGCCCCGACCTTCGACGCCGTGCTTTCGGGCACGGCCGGCCTACTCAACACGCTGGCCCGAGCTGCCGCAGCGCTCCCGGGCGGATATGCAGAATACACCCTCGGCGGCGGGGCGACGGCGGGCATCTACCTGTTTTTTCTGCTCACCACCCTGGCTGCATGGTCTTTCGAGCCGAAAAAAAGCGTACATTTGCCGGCATGATAACCCCCGGGGAATATACGCTGCTGCTGACGGACGAAGTGCAGCGGGCCATCGCCGCCAACCGCGGCCGCGACCCGCTGAAGGTGGCCTTAGACCGCAACACACCCCACCCCCGGCTGGTCGCCACGCAGGTCAAGTACCTCGCGCGGGCGGAGGCGAAACTCCCCTCGTACGCCGCCGCACAGTGCATCCTGCCGCCGCTGGCGTTCGAACAGGCATCGAGCGAAGCCTGCGCCGCCCACAAGCGGATCGCGGGCGGGGCCGTCCTCGATCTCACCTGCGGGCTGGGCGCCGACGCCTTTTTCCTGGCGCGTCGTTTCCGCCGCGTGGTGACGCTCGAACGCGACCAGACGCTCGCCCGCATCGCCGCGGAGAACTTCCGGCGGCTCGGCGCCACGAACATCGAGGTCGTCAACACCTCCGCCGAAACATACCTCGCACAGCCCGGACTGCATTTCGACTGGGTCTATGCCGACCCCGACCGCCGTTCGGGCGACGGACGCAAACTGGTACGGCTCGAGGATTGTTCGCCCGACATACTCTCCCTGATGCCGCTCATCGGCAGGGCTTCGGGACGACTGTGCGTCAAAAACTCCCCGCTGTTCGACATCGGCGAGGCGCTGCGGCTCTTCCCCGGCGCCCGCGTGGAAGCCGTATCGCTGGGCGACGAATGCAAGGAGGTCGTCATCTACGCCGACGGCACGGGCCCCGGCATTACCGCGACCGCCCTCGGACGCGGCTCGTTCACCGCAACGCCCGCCCAAGCCGGCGCACCCCCGCACCCGGGGGCGTTCGAACCGGATCGTTACCGGTGGCTCGTGGTACCCGATGTGGCGTTGCAGAAAGCGCGGCTGGCACGGCTGCACCTGCGCGGCAAAGCCGACATATGGAGCGAAAACGGGTACGGTTTCGCTGCGGAGCGGCCAAAGGGGATAATTGGCAGAGTATTCGCAATCGAAAGTATCGAGCCCTACGACCCCCGGCGGCTGAAACGCGCGCTCAAAGGCCGCGGCGCGGAGTTGATGAAACGGGACTTCCCGTTCGCCGCGGAGGAGCTGGCACGACGGCTGGGCGTACATGCCGGCAACGACATACGGCTGGCCTTCACGAAAATCGGGAGCGGTTTTTGGGTTGTACGGCTGGAATAGCTATATTTGCACGACAGGGACAGCGTCCGCCCCGACGGCACACGGGCCTCGGCACGGCGCCTCCGGGTTACGGGAACGGAAACGGCTTATGAAAATCAGCGAAATATTCACCTATTTTACGGACACGATCTTCCGGCGCGACATCCGCGAATGGCGCAACCCGGTGATCCGCTGGCTCGTGCAGCAATACCGGCTGCTGTTCTATACGGCGCGGGGCCTGCTCGAACACGGCACCATCGTCCGCAGCGCGGCACTCACGTTCTACACGCTGATGTCGCTGGTACCGATCGTCGCGGTGGTCTTCGCCGTCGTCAAGGGCTTCGGGCTGGCCGACGGGCTGGTGGAAAACCTCTACGCCCTCTTCCCGCAGAACCCCGAGATCGTAGACTACATCGTCACGTTCGCCGAAAAGGCGCTCGCCCGTACACAGGGCGGCGTGGTGGCCGCCGTGGCGCTGGTCATGCTCTTCTGGGCTGTGATCCGGGTCTTCGGCTCGATCGAAAGCGCCTTCAACAACATCTGGGAGGTCAAGGTCGATCGCAGCCTCACCCGCCAGTATACCGACTACATCGCCGTGGTGATGATCGTGCCGGTGCTGTGGGTCGTTGCCAATGCCGTTGGCAAATTCGCCCAGCAGATGCTGGGCTTCGACGGCAGCTGGTATTTCACCCTGCTCTCGCACCTGGCGTCGATGGTCATCATCTGGGTCATGTTCACCATCCTGTATATCATCATCCCCAATACGAAGGTCAAATTCAGGAGCGCCCTGATGGCGGGCATCGTCGCCGGCACGCTTTTCCTGCTTTTCCAGTGGGGATACCTCTACATCCAGCGGTGGATGACCTCCTACAATGCCATTTACGGCAGTTTCGCAGCGCTGCCGCTGTTGCTCATCTGGCTCCAGACCTCGTGGCAGATACTGCTGTTCGGCGGCGAATTGTCGTTCGCCTACCAGAACATCGCCCGTTTCGGCGAAGAGCGCGAATCGCTGCTCATCAGCTACGACCAGCGGCGCAAGATCCTGCTGGCCGTGATGCTCACGGTCGTGCGGCGCTTCCGCGGCCAGGGCGGCGCCACCCCGGCCGACGAGATCCGGGCACAACTGGATCTGCCCACGCGCATCGTCAACGACATCCTTTACCAGCTCGTGCAGGCCGGACAACTGATCGCCGTGCCCTCGGGCGACGGCGAGCGCGAAGTGGCCTTCGCCCCGGCGCACGACCCCCAGTCGATGACCGTTTACGGCATACTCGAAGCGGTCGAAAAATCGGGGCAAACGACCGTCGACCTGACCCAGAGCGCCGAACTGACCCGCATCGACCAGGAACTGGAAACGCTCAAAGAGACCGCCCGCAAATCGCAGGACAACGTCCGGCTGGTGGATTTACTGTAAAACGATATGGAGAGACCTTTGGAACGCGTAGTGATCGTCGGCAGCGGAAACCTTGCCGAAGCATTGGCGCAGGCCGTCGCCCGAAGCGGCCTGCAACTGGTACAGTTGTTCGCCCGCAACGCCGCACGGGGGGAGGCTGTCGCCACACTCGCCGGAACGCAGTGGACGGCAGACCCGGCACGGCTGGCCGACGCGGACATATACCTGATCTCTGTGAGCGACAAGGCCGTCGGGGAGGTAGCCGCGGCGCTGCCCCTGCCTGCAGGAGCCGTCGTCGCCCATACTGCGGGGAGCGTACCGCTCGATGCGCTTCCCGCCCACGCACGCCGCGCCGTCTTCTATCCGTTGCAAACCTTCACCAAAGGGCGCAGCGTGGATTTTTCGCAAATCCCCCTCTTCCTCGAAACCGATGACGAATCCCTGCGTCCCGCACTCGAAGCCTTCGCCCGCCGTCTTTCGCACACGGTGGTGTGGGCCGACTCGGCCTGCCGCGCCAAGGTGCACCTCGCGGCGGTTTTCGCCTGCAACTTCGTCAACCACATGTACGCCGTCGGCGAAGGCATCGTCCGCAGCGCGGGCCTGCCCTTCGACGTACTCAAACCGCTCCTGGCCGAGACCGCAGCCAAGGCGCTCGACGCCGCCTCCCCGGCCGACGTGCAGACAGGCCCCGCCGTGCGCAACGACCTGCACACGATGGCACGCCACCGTGCACTGCTCGCCGCCGACCCCCGACTCGAAAACATCTACTCGATAATAAGCAACAACATATGGGAAACTTCAAAGAAGATATAGCCCGCACCGAGGCGTTTATCTTCGACGTGGACGGCGTGATGACCGACGGCGGCATCATCCCCACGCTCGACGGCGATTTCATCCGCCGCTACAATGCCAAGGACGGCTATGCGCTGGGCTACGCCGTCAAGATGGGCTACAAGGTCTGCATCATCACCGGCGGACGCGGCAAGACGCTCGAAAACCGCCTGCGGATGCTGGGTATCAACCGCTACTACACCGACTGCATGGACAAAATCACGGCCATGCGGGAATATTTCGCCGACGAGGGCATCGACCCCGCGCACGCGATCTACATGGGCGACGACATCCCCGACCTGGAGTGCATGCACGAGGTGGGCATCCCGGTCTGCCCGGCCGACGCCGCGGCCGAAGTCATCGAGGCTTCGCGTTACGTCTCGGAATTCCGGGGCGGCGAAGGGGCCGTGCGCGACATCGTCGAACAAGTGCTCCGCGCCCGCGGCGACTGGGCGAAAAACTCCGAGGGCGTCACCCCGTCGTCGCTGGCGGCATCGCGGTAAACCCGCCCCGGAACGGCCACGGAAAAGCCGGGCTTCGTTCGCGAAGCCCGGCTTTTTCATAATACTGCCTGAAGGCACCTATTGCATCCACTCGACATCCGTCGCATCGCGGAACAGGATGTTGAGCGGCCGCACAAGGCTCGCGGCATCGGCGGCGAAGATGAACCGCACCTTGTCGACGGGTACCGTCAGGAAGACCGTCGAGGGGTAGCCGCCGATCATGTCGACGCGATCGATGAGCGACCAGACGAATATTTCGAAAGGCATCTGGCCCGGCAGCAGCGTCAGCCCGGGGAATTCCGTTTCATACCCCGCCGAAGTGGTATCGGCAGGATGGGGTTTGAAGAACACGTCGTACTGCGCGCCGTACTGCTCCATGATCCGTGCTACATAATCGCGCTGCAAGCGGGCGCTGGCATCGTCGGCATGGCTCGTGCCGATGATGATGAGGTTTTTCTTCGGGGAGGCGTCGAACAGCGCCGCAAATTTGTCGTAATCGAATCCCGCCATGTCGTAGAACCGCTTGCGCGAGGACTCGGGCAGCGCCGAAAGCATCTCGTAAGGCTGGATGCTTTCGATCTCCATCTCCCCGAGCTTTTCGGTGATGAACGGACAGGAACTTTCCAGCAGCGAACCGTCCTGCACCACCAGCCGGTAATCGGGGCGGGTAGAAAGGTAATAAGGCCACGTATAGCTTTCGAACTCGGGCAGCGAACGGGTCTCGGGATAACGTCCGCCGTGGTTCCAGTCCAGCGCCTCGACCTCCGAGGCATAGCTCTCCCAGTTCTGCTCGGCCGTCGCCGCGTCGCCGAAATAGTTGTAAAAGTTATTGTAGGTTCCCGTACCGTCGGAGAGCATGCTCACCTTGACCCGTGCCGAGTCGATCCCCTGCGCCACGAACCAGTCGTAACCGATCCGGCAGCGCAGGTCGTCCACATAGAGGCCGAAGACGGCCGTCGGGTCGGCACTGTTGATCTCCAGGATACGGCGCTTCATTTCGCGCGCCATAGCCTCCATTTCGGCCTGCGTGGCATCGGCCGTTCGGTCTGCGGCGGTCGTAACCTCGGCACGCGCCGGGAACTCCGCCGGGTCGAACGTCTTGGAGCGCGAATAGAACACGTAGCCGGGCTTGTCGTGCGAGAGCAGGTGAATGCCCGCATACAAGGTAGGCATCGTCCCGAACGTCACGTAGAAATAATAGTCGGGGGAGTCGTAGCCGGCCGACAGGGCCCCCTGCGACAGGCGGAAAGGCACGATCGCATCCCCGCATGCAAAGGCCAGCTGGGCACTGCGTGCGGCACCCGGATTCTCGTCGAGGCTCAGTTCGACCTCGGAATATCCCGCAGGGCCCTCGGTCGCGGAAAGCCTGAACCACGTATCCCCCGCAGCCTTCGTCACACGCCACGGGGCGGGAGCCAGCACGGAAATCTTGCCCGCACGGGCCAGTCCGTCGAGCGACAGGAAATGTTCCCCGCCGTTGATTACGATCAGGTTCTGCGATACTTCGTCATCGCTGCACGCCGCGGTGCCCGAAAGCAACGCCAGGCAAAGGAAGAGCCGGAATAATCTTTTCATAAAGCGAATTGTTTTTCGATACTGCATATATAAACGCCGCGAATCCCGTTTTACTGCGTTGCCGCAAAAAATAACGGTAAAATTTAAGCCGCACGGGTTGTCCCGTGCGGCTTTGTCATTGAAAACGAGGAGTTAGCCGTTTCTTTTCTTCTTGATCCGGTCGAAATGCCCGCGGATGTGCTCGCGGAATAATTCCCGGCGGTATTTCAGATCGGCCTGCCAACCCAGCCAGCGGGTATAGCGCTCGCGCTTTTCAGGATAAATGTCGCGGATCGTCACCAGGATGCCCGTCTCCTCCACGCCGCCGAAATCGGGGTTCGACACCGTATCGAAGACCCGCATCGTGGGCGAAAGGTTCATGTAGGCATTTATCAGCGGCGGGATGTTCTCGTTGAACTCGCGGATCTTCTGGATCAGTATCCGGTAGTTCTCCTGATAGGTACGCCCCGTGAAAAGCTGTTCGTAATAGGGGTCGTCCAAGTCGAGCTTCAACGGATGGATACCCTCCACGAGGTTCTCGCGGTCGGGGAAATAGCGGCGCAGGAACCAGATCAGCGCATTGCGCGCCACGGCCTTGTAGGTCGTATACATCGTCACCTTGCCGAAAAGGTATTTCGCATTCGGATCCAGCACGATCAGCGCCCCGAGGCCGTCCCAAAGGTTATCCAGCGCGTAGATGCTCTTGGCGTTGCCGCGCGCCTGGTAGGAGGGCTGCACGAACGAGCGTCCCAGCTCAATGGTGCGGGGCAGGTACTTGCGACGGAACTTGTCGCTGAAATGGAAATAGTGTTCGGTCGAGAGGTGGCGGGGATATTCGTCCGTACAGATAATGAAACGGTAGCCTCCGACGATCTCCCCGGCCGCCGGATCCCAGACGATCAGCTGGTAATACCCGTCCTCGGCCAGGTCTTCGGCGTCGATATCCACCTCCCGGCCCGTACCGCCGCCGGCGCCGCGGAACGCGATCTCGCGCAGCCGTCCGATTTCACGCATCAGCGCCGGGCACTCCGACGCCGGGAAGATATAGATCTCGTTCCCGGCCTTCTTCGTGTCGCGCGCTTTGCGCACGGGCGTAAGCTCGGCGCGGAGCAATTCCCGGTCGACGGGAGGTATGATAGGTTCCATTTCTCGTGCTTGCATAACTTGGGACAAAAATACCGATTTACCCGTTATTTTCCGCCGGGAGGAGCATATTTTCCAAAAAATACGCTTTTTTGCGTACAAACTCCGCCTGGTCGCGGAGGCCGCCGTAGCGTTGCAGTTCGGCGACGGGGATGGGGTCGCCCACGAGGATGCGGAAATGCTTGCCCTTCTGCGAAAACATCTCGTCGGACAACCACAGCATCTCGATATTGAATTTCACGCCCAGCATCCGGCGGATACGGTCGACGCGGTAAAAAAAGTTCGACAACCGCCCCTCGACAAACACCGGCACGATCTGGCGCTGCGAGGCATAGGCTTTCTTCAGGAAATTGGTCTTCCACGGCAGATCGGTCACCTCGCCCCCGATGCAGCGCGAGCACAGCCCGGCGGGGAAGGTGAGGATAGGCAGCTCGCCGAAGAACTCCTCGTCGAACTTGCGGGCGTAAAGGCTGTTCTGCGAACCGTGTTTGTTGACCGGGATCCACAGCGGGCGGAGGGGTTCGAGGTGCATCAGCAGGTCGTTGACCACCACGCGCGCATCGCCGAAGCGGTCGATCAGCTTGTCGGCCAGCATCATGCCGTCCATCCCCCCGAACGGGTGGTTCGATGCGAAAAGGTAACGGCCTTTGGGATCGAGTTTTTCGAGCCCTTCGACCGAATAGGTCACCTGCCATTCGCGGAAACAGGCACGGATGAACTCCTGCGGCGGCAGGTTCCAGTAATGCTCGAGGATGTAATTGATTTCCGGCTCATGGATCGTACGGCGGAGCCAGCGGAGGACGAACCCGGGAACCCAGCGGGCCAACCGCGGGGCTTTCTCGGCGAGTACCGCTCCGATATCTATTCTGGGCATAGGGACGTTCAAAAAATTATATCCGCAAATATAGGTATTGTTTTTCGAAAAATCCCTAACTTTACACCCAAATCGACCTCATCGGCAACGAATATGTCTCAGTACCATACACCTGTCCTTCTGGAAGAGTCCGTCGGCCTGCTCGGCATCGACCCCGCAGGCACCTACGTCGACCTCACTTTCGGCGGGGGCGGCCACTCGCGCCGTATCCTCGAAGAGTTGGGGCCCGAAGGGCGGCTCTATGCCTTCGACCAGGATCGCGATACGCTCGCGAACGCCCCCGATGACGCCCGGTTCCGCTATGTCGAGAGCAATTTCCGTTTCCTGCGCGGAGCCCTCAGGCTGCGCGGGGTGACCGAGACGGACGGCATACTGGCCGACCTGGGAGTCTCGTCGCACCATTTCGATGCCGTGGAACGGGGTTTTTCGTTCCGGGGCGAGGCGCCGCTGGACATGCGCATGAACCAGCGGGGCGGGCTGACGGCGGCGAAGGTCGTCAACAGCTACCCGGCCCAGACGCTCACGCAGCTGCTGGGGGACTGGGGCGAACTGGACACCCCGTGGAAGGTCGCCAACTGCATCGTCCGGGCGCGGGAAACGGCGCCGATTCAAACCACGGCGCAGCTGGTCGAGGCCGTCCGTCCCTGCACGCCGAAGAAAGACGAGTCGAAATTCCTGACCAAGCTCTTCCAGGCCCTCCGCATCGAGGTCAACGGCGAGATGGAGGCGCTCAAGATGGCGCTCGAACAGAGCCTCAGGGTATTGCGCCCGGGCGGACGGCTGGTCGTCATCTCCTACCACTCGCTCGAAGACCGGCTGGTAAAGAATTTCCTGCGCAGCGGCAATTTCGCGGGCGAGGTGGAAAAGGATTTCTACGGCCGCGCCCTCACGCCGTTCGAAATCCTCACGCGCAAGGCGGTCGTCCCCTCGGACGAAGAACTGGAACGCAACCCCCGGTCGCGCTCGGCGAAGCTGCGCGCCGCCGTAAAACGATGACCCGGCCATGTATCCCGACCACGAATTCGACCCCATAACCCCCGAAGAGGAGGCGCAGCGCGCACAGGAAGCGGAATTCGCCCGCCGCGTGCGGCGCGAGGTACTGCGCATCGAACGGGGCGAGGCCGAGGAGGAGATCCGCGCCGACCTGGAGCGCGAGGCAGAAGAGAAGGCCGAAGCCGAGGAGCGCGAACGCAGGGAGCGCCGCCGCAAGGCCAGTACCTTCTGGCAGCTTTTTTCGGGCACGATCCTCGTACGCGAAGGCGTATCGAAATATTACCCCTACATGCTCTCGATCGCGGGCATGTTCTTCCTGAGCATCGCCGTCATGTTCACGGCGCTGCACCTCGACATGAAATACACGCGCCTCGAACGCGAAGTCCAGATCCTGCGCGAACGGTCGATCCGCCTGCAGGAGCAGCGTTACAGCCGTACGACCCACTCGGCCATCGTCGAGCGGCTGCGCGAACGCGGCATCGACCTCAATGACCCCTCCGCCCCGGGCGAAATCATCGAAAATTAAACGGCGATGAAACAGGAGCGTTCGAAGATCAAAAGCGACATTCTGCTGCGGGTACGGCTGCTTTACGTGCTGTTCATACTCGCGGGGCTCACCGTGTTCGCACGCCTGGTCTGGGTACAGCTTTTCAGCGCCGAAGTGGCCTACAACGCCGACCGGCTCGCCAGCCGCATCTTCACCGAAGAGACCATCCCGGCCCAGCGGGGCAGCATCCTCTCGCGCAACGGGGCGCCGCTGGCGACCTCGATCTTCCGCTACCAGGCGGCCTTCGACTTCGCTTCGCCCGGCCTCGATTCGCTCAAGACTTTCCGCGAACAGAGCGACTCGCTCGCCAAGCTGCTCTCCGCCTTCTTCAAGGACAAACCCGCCTCGGAATACGCCCGCCGCTTCCGCGAGGAGCACGCCCGCCGCTACCGGCTGGTCAACGGCCGCGACACCTCCTACCTGCGCTCCGAAGGGTGGCTGTCGCGCATGATGGATCGCCTGCGGGGCGAGGAGTACGTCACCCGGAAAATCTACGACACGATCCGCGACCACACCCCCGTCAACATCTTTCCCCGCGAGGTGGACTATGCCGAATGGCAGACCCTGCGGCGTTACCCGATGCTGAACTGGAACATGGGCATGGTCTACCGCCTCGTCGAACGCGACCAGCGCATCTACCCGCAGGGCGAACTGGCGCGCCGTACGATCGGGCTCACGGGCGACAAGGGCAATTACGGCATCGAGGAGGCCTACCGCGAGGAACTCGCGGGACGGGACGGCAAGGCGCTGCGGCAGCGTATCGCCCGGGGCTTCTACGGCCGCGTGGCGGGAGCCGGGCATGAAGACCCGGTGGACGGATACGACATCGTGACGACACTCGACCTCGACCTGCAGGACGTGGCCGACAAGGCGCTGCGGCGCCAGTTGGAAGCCCAGAACGCCATCTGGGGCACGACCATCGTCATGGAGGTGGAGACCGGCGAGATACTCGCCATGGCCAACCTGGGCCGCGCGGGATCCTCGGGCGGCAGCTATTACGAAAGGGAGAACTATGCGCTGGGACGCAGCATGGAGCCCGGATCGACCTTCAAGCTGGCGACGATGCTCACGCTGCTCGATGACGCCGGCATGTCGCCCGAGACGACCTACGACACGCACAACGGCGACCCCGTGACGGTCGGCCCGGCCAGGAATATCCGCGACTCGCACCGGGGCGACCACGTCATCGACTTCCGCCGCGCCGTAGCCTCGTCGTCGAACGTCTATTTCGCCAAAGCGATCTGGGATCGCTACGGCATCACGGGCAAGAAGCAGGAATACAGCGACTTCCTGCACGAGAAGCTCCACCTGGGCAAGACCGTCGGGCTGGAACGGCTCGGCGAACGCGCCCCGTCGATCACTGCCGACTGGAAAGTACCCGACCCGGGCGTCATGCTCGTCAAGATGAGCTACGGCTACCGCGTGCGGCTGGCGCCGATCCAGATGATCACGTTCTACAACGCCATCGCCAACGGCGGAAAGATGATCTCGCCCGTGCTGATCCGCGAACTGCGGCGCGGCGACCACGTCGAGGAGCGGTTCGAGACACAGACCATCGCCTCGTCGATCTGCTCGCGCGCGGCGTTGCGCGAGGTGCAACGCTGCCTCGAACTGGTCTGCACGCAAGGTACCGCAAGCCTCTATTTCAAGGACTCCACGCGCCTGCGCGTGGCTGCCAAGACCGGCACGGCGCAGATCACCGACGCCCGCAGCCGCGAGGGGCGCTACTACCTCGGTTCGATGGTCGCCTATTTCCCGGCCGACAATCCCCGCTATACGGTGCTGACGACCATCGAAACCCGGGCGCAACCGGGCAAAGCCTACTACGGCGGGCCGCTGGCGGGCCCCGTGGTCAAACGGATGGTCGATTACATTTACAACCGCAACCGCGACTGGTACGGCCGCGTGGAGCGGCACGGAGACCGCTGCTACCCGGGGCACGTCAAGGGCGGCGACATCGCCCAGATCCGCCGCGTGGCCGACAAGTTCTCGCCCCGCGCCTCGTTCGACCAGCGTACGGGCTGGGGGCGCGCCCGGGTCGACAGCCTCTCGAACGTAATCATCACGAGCCTCCCGGCCGAAACAGGGACGATGCCCGACGTGCGCGGCATGGGGCTCAAGGATGCGCTGTTCGTTCTCGAAAGCCGCGGGCTGAAAGTCCGTTTTTCGGGCGTGGGCGCCGTAACACAGCAAAGTATCCCCGCCGGAGCGCGCATCACGCCGGGCTCGACGGTCGGCATAACACTGAAATAAGATGAAAACACTGAAAGACCTACTCAAAGATACGCCCGTCACGGTGCTGCACGGCGACGGTTCCACGACGGTGGCCGCCCTGGCCTACGATTCGCGGGCCGTGACGCGGGGCGACTGTTTTTTCGCCACCCGCGGCACGCAGTCCGACGGGCACGACTTCATCCCCGACGCCGTCGCAAAAGGCGCCTCGGCCGTCGTCTGCGAGCAGTTGCCTGCCGAGACGGCCGACGGGGTAGCCTACGTCGTCGTCCCCGACGCCGCGGGAGCGCTGGCCGACATGGCCGCCGCTTTCTACGACCACCCGAGCCGCGAACTGAAGCTCGTAGGCATCACCGGCACCAACGGCAAGACCACGACCGTGACATTGCTCTACGACCTTGTGCGGGCACTGGGCTACAAGGCCGGGCTGGTCTCGACGGTCGTCTACAAAGTCGGCGAACGCATCGTCGAGGCGACCCACACCACGCCCGACCCCGTGCGGCTGAACGCCATGATGCGCGAGATGGCCGACGAAGGGTGCGAATACTGCTTCATGGAGTGTTCGTCGCATGCCATCGTGCAGCAACGCACGCGGGGACTGCATTTCGCGGGCGGCATCTTCTCGAACATCACCCACGACCACCTCGACTACCACAAGACCTTCGCCGAATACATCCGCGCCAAAAAACTCTTCTTCGACTCCCTCGCCAAGGATGCCTTCGCCCTGACGAACGCCGACGACAAAAACGGCCGCGTCATGGTGCAAAACACCGCAGCCGGGATACACACCTATTCGCTGCGCACGATGGCCGATTTCCGCTGCAAGATAGTCGAGATGCACGTCGACGGCATGCTGCTGCGCATCGACGGGCAGGAGGTCTGGGTCGGGCTCGTAGGACGCTTCAACGCCTATAACCTGCTGGCCGTCTACGGCGCCGCGGTACTGCTGGGACTCGACCGCACCGAAGTGCTGCGTGCCATGAGCATGCTCCATGCCGTGAGCGGGCGCTTCGAATTCGTGCGGGCGGAGAACGGAACCACGGCCATCGTCGACTATGCGCATACGCCCGACGCACTGGAGAACGTCATCCAGACCGTCGAGGAGATCCGCACCCCGGCGCAACAGTTGATCGTCGTCTGCGGCTGCGGCGGCGACCGCGACCGCACCAAACGACCCGAGATGGCGCAGATCGCGGTGAAATACGCCGATACGGCCATCTTCACCTCGGACAACCCGCGCCACGAGTCGCCCGGGGCGATCCTCGACGAGATGGCCGCCGGCCTCGACCCCGGCGCCCGGTTCCTGCGCATCGTCGACCGTGCCGAGGCCATCCGCACCGCCGCAATGCTCTCCCGGCCGGGCGACATCCTGCTCATCGCGGGCAAAGGGCACGAAACCTACCAGATCATCGGCGACGTAAAACACCACTTCGACGACAAGGAGGAGGTCGCCAAGGCCTTCGGCACACTCAGGAACTAAAAACCCGACATACGACATGTTCTATCACATTTTCAAACATTTAGGCGAACACTACGACATCCCGGGCTCGGGTATGTTCCAGTATATTTCGTTCCGCGCGGCGGCGGCCATCATCCTCGCGCTGCTGATCGTCATCATCTTCGGCCGCAAGATCATCGACTTCCTGCGCCGCAAGCAAATCGGCGAGGACATCCGCGACCTCGGGCTCGAGGGACAGCTCCAGAAACGCGGCACCCCCACGATGGGCGGCGTCATCATCCTGCTGGCGATCCTCGTCCCGATCCTGCTCTTCGGACGGCTCGACAACATCTACATCCAGCTGATGATCGTCTCGACCATCTGGCTGGGGCTGATCGGCGGGCTGGACGACTACATCAAGGTCTTCCGCCACAACAAGGAGGGGCTCAAGGGGCGCTTCAAGATCGTGGGCCAGGTCGGGCTGGGCATCATCGTCGGCACGACGATGTGGCTTTCGCCCCAGATCATCGTCCGCGAGAAGGTCACGCAGCCCGTGCAGACCGTCTACCTGAACCCCGACGGGTCGGTGATCGAAAGCGTGCAGCGGAACGTCGTCCTGAGCTCGGAAAGCACCAAGACCACCAAAACCACCATCCCCTTCGTCAAGAACAACGAATTCGACTACGGATGGCTCACGGGCGAAACCAGCGCCGCCACGTGGCTGCTCTACGTGCTGGTGGCGATCTTCGTCGTCACGGCGGTGTCGAACGGCGCCAACCTCACCGACGGCCTCGACGGGCTGGCCACGGGCGTCTCCGTCCCGATCGTGGCAGTACTCGGCGTACTGGCCTACCTCTCGGGGCATATCGTCTACGCCGACTACCTCAACATCATGTATATCCCCGACAGCGGAGAGCTGGTCGTCTTCGCGGCGGCCTTCGCGGGCGCGCTGGTCGGCTTCCTGTGGTACAACTCCTTCCCGGCGCAGATCTTCATGGGTGACACCGGCTCCCTGTCGATCGGCGGCATCATCGCCGTCTTCGCCCTCTGCATCCGCAAGGAACTGCTGCTGCCGCTGCTGTGCGGCGTGTTCCTGGTCGAGAGTTTCTCGGTGATGATGCAGGTCGGCTACTTCAAATACACCAAACGCAAATTCGGCGAAGGGCAGCGCCTGTTGCTGATGGCTCCCGTACACCATCATTTCCAGAAAAAAGGGCAGTTCGAAACCAAGATCGTGCTCCGCTTCTGGATCATCTCGCTGCTACTGGCCGCCATTACCCTGGTAACGCTCAAAATACGTTAATAAACCGCCATGTATACCCCGACCCGCCTTACCGCCATCGCCCTGCTCTTCGCAACGTCGCTCCAGGCCCAGCCGCCGCAGCGGATGGTACGCTCGCAGATCCCGGAACCCTACCCCGTGCTTACGGCCACGCCGTCGGGAGAGGCCGTATCCGAATCTCCCGACCCCCTGGTGCGCTACCGCTGGGCGAAAGTATCGCCGGACGACGGGCTGGAGATATACACGGTCTACCCCAGGCAGGCGACGGCCTCGAACCCCGAAGCCGCCGACCTCGGAGACCCGCGCCGGATCACCGTCAGCGACGTATGCGACCTGATGTTCGACTTCGGCCAGGTGAACGCCGGATGGCTCGAATTCGACTGCGACACCCCCGACGTCGCGTTCGAGGCCAGCATCAGCGAGTTCAACGAACCGGCCGTGTTCAACGCCGGCTCGGAGCACCCGGTGAAAACCGCCGTCCCCGCTCGCTACGGCAACAGCTTCCGGCTGGAGCTGAACAGGGAGCTCTACGAAGGCGTCCGCTTCGGGTGGATACACGTTCGCAGCCTCCGGAAGCCCGCCGTCATCCGCAACGTACGGCTTGTCTGCCAGACCAAACCGGTCAACTACGAAGGGTGGTTCGATTGCAACGACCCGCAGCTGACGCGCATCTGGTACACGGGAGCCTACACCGTGCGGCTGAACCTGCTGAAAGACTATTTCGGGGCGATCCTCATGGAGCGCAGCGACCGCCATTCATGGACGGGCGACGCCTATACGGCGCAGGCCGCGGCGCTGGCCGCCTTCGGCAACTTCCCGTTCATCCGCAAGAACCTGCTCTACACCTCGACGCAGGACAACGGCATCGCCAGTTACTCGCTCTATTGGGTGCTGAGCCTGCTGGATTACTACAACTATACGGGCGATGCGGAGACGCTCGCCCTGCTGACCGAAAACGCCTGCCGGAAACTCGACGCCGCCTACGACCACTACGACACGCTGCCCCGGCTCTGGTTCTACGGCTGGGACGAGCGGCTCGGGGCGGGTTTCGAAGCCCCCGATTTCCGGGAGCCGCAGACCGCCTACCGTATGCTGGCCATCGGTACCTGGCGGCAGTTCGCCGCTGCCATGCGCCAGGCTGGCAACCGGGAACTGGCCGGGAAATACGAGCGTTACGCCGACGAAAAGACCGAAGCCCTGCGCCGCGATCCCCGCTGGTACGAGGGGTTGGGGCTCTTCGCTGCCACGGATGCCGCCAACGCCGGGTTCGCCACGCCCGCCGAGCGCGAAGCCCTGCTGGCCCGGAATTTCTCCGACCGCCTGCAGCGGGTCTCATACTCGCCCTTCAACCAGTATTTCGTATTGCAGGCATTGGCGTCCCTGGGAGCTTACGACCGTGCGCTGCACACCGTCGACGATTGCTGGGGCGGACAATTGCGCTATGGCGCCACCACCTTCTTCGAGGTGTTCCGCCCCTCGTGGAACGACTGCAAACTTTCCGACAACGACGCCCCGGTCAACAACCAGTGCGGCTACACCAGCCTGACCCACCCGTGGAGCGCCGGTGTCACCAAGTGGCTGAGCGAGGAGGTGCTGGGCATAAAACCCCAGCTCCCGGGCTTCGTCCGCTTCGCCGTGAAACCCCGCCTCGCCGGATCGCTCACCCGCGTGGAGGGCGGAGTCCCGACGCCGCGCGGCATTGCCCGGGCATCGCTCGACATGACCGCGCGCCGCGGTTCGCTCACCGTGCCCGAAGGTTCGGAGGCCGAATTCTGCATCCCCGCGGACGGGCTTCGCATCGGCACCATATACCTCGACGGCAAGCCCTGTGCCGCCGACCGTACGGACGACGGCTACTACCGTATTTCGGGGATCGGCGCGGGGCGCCACGCCATCCGGTTCGATGCCGAAGGCGAATTCCGCCCCCTGCAAACGCAGGAGGAGATCGCCTACCACATCCCCGCTGAAAAATTCAGCGAGGACACCGCGACGCAGGGCGACTGGCAGGATAAATACGGCTCGCAGGGCTACGTGCTCTTCAGCTACGATACGGCGGGCGCACACCGCGTAAAACAACCCGACCGCATCCGCAGCATCGTCTACGCGAACTACGACCGCATGGGCCACGTACACTATGCCGATGCGGCAGGCGACCCCCGTGCGCTCCGATCCGACCGCCGGGGCGACGGCTCCCGCAGCCTGGGCGCCATCGTCACGCGCGACCCGGTCGCCTGCTGGCAGGTGATGACCGTCGACCTCGACGCCCGGGACACGCAGCCCTACCGCATTTCGCTCTATTTCGCGGACTACGAACGGGCGGGGCGCCGCAGCGCCTTCGAGGTTTTCGACCTTCGAACCAAAGAACTGCTCGCACCGGTATACATGGTACGTGACTACGGTGAAGGCAAATACGTCACGTTCGAAGCCTCGGGTTCCGTGCGCATCCGCATCTGCCAGGTGCGCGGCCCCAATGCGGCCTGTTCGGGAATATTCTTCGACTGAAACGATAAAACATAAAAGATGAAACGCATCGCAGTCCTGGGCGGAGGCATCAGCGGTTACGGCTCCGCGATCCTCGCCAAAAAGAAAGGGTTCGACGTATTCCTCTCCGATATGGGGAAGATCGCCGACCGCTACAAAGCCAAGCTCGACGAGTGGCAGGTTCCCTACGAGGAAGGCGGCCACACCGAGGAACGCATCCTCGCGGCACACGAGGTCATCAAGTCGCCGGGCATCCCCGAAACGGCCCCCATGGTGCGGAAAATCCGTGCGGCAGGCATTCCCGTCATTTCGGAAATGGAGTTCGCAGGCCGTTACCTGGGCCGGTCGAAGTGCATCTGCATCACCGGCTCGAACGGCAAGACCACTACCACGTCGCTCGTCTACAAGATCATGCGCGACGCCGGGATGAACGCCGCCCTGGGCGGCAACATCGGCGAGAGTTTCGCCTACTCCGTGGCCACGGGCGACTACGACTGGTACGTGCTGGAATTAAGCTCGTTCCAGCTCGACGGCATGTTCAGGTTCCGCGCCCACATCGGCGTGCTGATGAACATCACGCCCGACCACCTCGACCGCTACGGACACTGTTTCCAAAACTACGTCGATTCGAAGATGCGCATCACGCAGAACCAGAACTCGCGCGATTATTTCGTCTATTCGGGCGACGACGAGGTGATCTGGCAGCAGCTTCCCAGGTACGACCTGCGCATGAAGCAACTTCCCTTCGCCGCAAAGAATGCCGTGGCGAGCGGTGCCGGCGACGCCTTCCTCTGCGACGGCAAATTCACGGCGGCCGTCGGGAAGGCCTCGATCGAGATCGACACGGCCAAGATGCAGCTCAAAGGGCTGCACAATGCCTATAACGCCATGGCTGCGGCCCTTGCGACCCTTGCGGCAGGCGTCGCGCCGGCCTCGATCCGCCGCTCGATCTACGGCTTCGCCCCCGTCTGCCACCGCCTCGAACCCGTCCGGGAAAGCGGCGGCGTACTGTGGATCAACGATTCCAAGGCCACCAATGTCGACTCGGTATACTATGCGCTCGAAAGCATGACGCGCCCCGTGGTATGGATCGCCGGGGGCACGGACAAAGGCAACGACTACGAACCGCTGAAGGCTTTCGCCCGTGCGAAGGTACATACGCTCGTCTGCATGGGCGCGGACAACACCAAGCTGATCGAAGAGTTCACGGGTGTGGTGCCCGAAGTGGTCTCCACCGGCTCGCTCGACGCCGCGATGGAGGCCGCCAAAGCCGCCGCACGGCCCGGCGACGCGGTGCTGCTCTCGCCCGCCTGCGCGAGTTTCGACCTCTTCAAAAACTACGAAAACCGCGGCGAGCTGTTCAAGGCGTGGGTAAACGAAAAGGCATAGCACGATGAAGCTCGGCGAACGGAAATACACGCAGGACGAAGGGCCGGCGCAGGAGTCCTGGACGGAAGCGCCCGGGAAATCCCCCCGTGCAGCGGACGAAAAGACCGGGGCGCACGCCGCGCCGCGCCGCCGCGGCGTGCGCGGCACCGATGCCGGGGAGCGCGCCTGCGAAACCCCCGAAGCCCCCGAAAAACACAAGTTCCGGCTCTTTACCGGCGACCGCGTCCTGTGGATCATCGTCGCGGCGCTGGCGGTGATTTCCGTGCTGGTGGTCTACTCGTCGACGGCCAAGATGGCCTACGACGCCCACACGGCGCGTACCACGGCCCATTTCCTGCGCCAGCAACTCATCATCCTCGTCGTCAGCCTCATCATCATGGTCGCCGTGCAGAAGATCAACTGCCGGATTTACAACCTGTTCTCCCGCCCCGTCTATTTCCTTTCGGTAGCACTCACCGTCGCCGTCTATTTCATCGGCGCCACGACCAACGGCGCCGCCCGCTGGATACCCCTCGGGCCGTTCCAGTTCCAGCCCTCCGAGGCGCTGAAGGTCGCCACGGTACTGTTCCTGGCCCGGCAACTGGCCGGACGGCAGTCGAAGATCGACAAAATACGCATCGTCCCGTCGCTCAAATTCTGGACGTGGCGTTCGTCGCGCGAACAGCGCCGCATCTGGCGCGAGGGGACATGGCCGATCCTGATGCCCGTCGTGGTCTCGTGCGCGGTGATCTTCCCGGCCCACACCTCCTCGGCCGTACTGGTTTTCATGGCCTCGTGGGTCATGATGCTCATCGGGCGCGTCCGGCTGGGCGAACTGGTGAAACTCATCGGGCTGGCCTGCATCGGCATCGTCTTCATCATGACGCTCAACCTGGGGCGCAGCGAGACAGCCGAAGGGCGCGTCTCGACATGGATCCATCTCTGGACACGCTCGCAGACCGAAAAACCGATCGAGCACCTCACCGACACCGAGCGGTCGATGATCGCCATCCACAACGGCGGGGTCTTCGGCGAAGGCGCCGGACAGAGCGCCATGCGCGTCGAGATGATCCATCCCGAAAGCGACTATGCCTACGCCTTCTTCGTCGAGGAATACGGCATCGTACTGGCACTGGCCCTGCTGATGCTCTACCTGTGGATATTCTTTCGGGGCATCGAGATATTCCGCCGCTGCGGGACGGCATTCCCGGGGCTGCTGGTACTGGGGCTCGCCCTGCTGATAACCTGCCAGGCGCTGCTGCATATCATGGTGACCGTCAACCTGATCCCCGAAACGGGACAGACGCTGCCGCTGATCTCGCGCGGCGGTTCGTCGACCATCTTCACCACCATCGCGCTGGGCATGATCCTCAGCGTCAGCCGCCAGAACGACGAACAGTCGCACGATACGCCCCGCAGCGAATCCATTTACGAAAAATAACACGGCCATGGACGACATAAGACTCGACAAATACCTTTGGGCGGTGCGGGTGTTCAAGACCCGCAGCGACGCCGCGGATGCCATCCGCAACAACAAAGTCACGGTAAACGGCTCCGCCGCCAAACCCTCGCGCGAAGTGAAGATCGGCGACGTGATCGCCGTGCGCAAGATGCAGGTGACCTACTCCTACCGGGTGCTCGACCTCGTGTCGAGCCGCCAGCCGGCCAAGAATGTCCCCCTGTACTGCCTCAACATCACCCCGCAGGAGGAGCTGGACAAGCTCAGCATCCCGCGCGAAACGATCTTCGTCTTCCGCGACCGCGGTACGGGGCGCCCGACCAAAAAGGAGCGCCGCGAACTGGACGGGCTGATGGACGGAATCTACTACGACGGGGACGAGTAGGCCAGTATGTCCGGTGTCTCCCCATACGAACTCCTGACCTTCGCTTCGTCGTCCGTAGCCGCCGCCCTGGGCGCCCTGCTGCTGGGGCTCCGCATCCCGGGCGGGCAGGCGCTCGGCACCCTGCGCACGGCAAGGGGCTATCTAGCGCTGTCCTGTTTCATCTGGGCTGCGGCAGGTTTCGCCGGCACGTTCCTGCATCCGGACGTCGGGGATAAGCCCTGACCGTCCGCCAGACCGATGCTTATTACGACGAGGAACAGGAGGCTCGAAGTCGTCCGGTCGAAATTTGCGCGCATCCGCGGCACCCATAATCTGCGGCGTGGTTTTCTATGGCAGGATCGGCAAACAGTTGAAAATCCCCACGGGATAAAACGCCAAAACGGACGGATCATCATGCAAGCACGATATCCGTCCGTTTTTTATTTCGAGCCCATCGGCTCTTTTTCAACCGTTTATTTACTTCTTGTTGAAGAAATTCATCGTCCGTTCCAACCCGATCGTCGTGAACGAAAGGATCGCGTCGCCGAACACCTTGAGCCGCTCGGGCAGCGCCTTGCGCTCCTCGTCCGACCACTCCCCCAGCACATAGTCGACCTGGTGGCCCCTGGGGAAATCCCCGCCCACGCCGAAGCGCATCCGGGCGTAGTCCTCCGTTCCCAGCAGCTCGGCGATATTCTTCAGCCCGTTGTGCCCCCCGGCACTCCCCCGGGGACGCATACGCAGCGTGCCGAACGGCAGCGCAATGTCGTCCGAAACCACCAGCAGGTTTTCCGGGGCGATCTTCTCGGCCTCCATCCAGTAACGGACGGCTTTGCCCGAAAGGTTCATGTAGGTCGAGGGTTTCAGCAGGATCAGCGTACGCCCCTTATGCTTCAACTCGGCCACATCGCCGTAACGCGCCGTCGTAAAAACAGCGTTGGACGCCTCGGCGAGGGCGTCCAACACTTTGAATCCGATGTTGTGCCGGGTTCCGGCATATTCGGCGCCGATATTTCCCAACCCAACAATAAGGTATTTCATACGCTACCGATTAGGCTTGTGCCGCCGCACCGCGCGATGCACGGGTTACGCGCACTGCGCAGACGGCCGTCGAAGCCGGAGTGACGAATTTCAGGTTCTCGAATGCAAGGTCGCCTACGAAGATGGTCTTGCCGACACCCAGTTCGGTTACGTCCACGACCAGTTCGTCGGGCAGGTTCTCGACCAGCGCGCTCACGACGAGCTTACGGGCCGACAGCGTCAACTTACCGCCGACCTTCACACCTTCGGCGTTACCCGTCAGGCGTACCGGAATGGCAATGGATACGGGTTTACCCTCGGCAATGCGGTAGAAATCGAGGTGGAGGATCTGCTCGCGGATGGGGTGGAACTGCGCCTCACGCAGCACGGCCTGCTCTTTCTTGCCGTCGAAATCGAACTCGACGATGTAAGAGTTGGGGGTGTAGATCAGGGCCTTGATCTCGCGGGGGTCTACCGAGAAGGAAACCGACTCGCCGTTGCCCGACAGTACGCAGGGTACCATACCCTCGCGGCGTACGGCCTTGGCCGCTTTCTTGCCGTACTCATCACGCTTAACGGCCTTTACAGAGATAGTTTTCATAATACGTTTGTTTTTTAATGTGTTACCACCGGCGGTTCTCAGCCCGGCCACGCAAGCCGCGCCCCAATTCCGCCTGTTTCGGATCGCAAAGATAAGGTAAAATATTAAGAATCAAAAATCAACCGTAAAAAATTCGTTTCCGGGCAAAAAAATTTCGGTTTGGGATTTAACTTTTGCAACTTTAACGCGTCTTACAGACAAACCCTCATGGAAGAGACCCGCGACATACCCGCAGAAGAACTCTCGGCGCTACGCAATCCCGCCACCCGGCGCGGGGCGTTCGACCGTCTGGTCGGGGCATACCTGCGGCCGCTTTACTGGCACGCACGACGGCTGGTCGTCGTCCACGAGGATGCCGAGGATGTGGTACAGGAAACCTTCATCCGCGCCTACGACAAGATCGGCACCTTCCGGGGCGGAGCCGGGGAACTGGGGGCATGGCTCTACCGCATCGCCACGAACACCGCACTGACGATGCTGCGGCGGCGCAGGCCGGGGCTCTTCTCCTCGCTCGACGACGTAAGCCGCATCCTGGCAAGCCGCGTGGCGGAGGAGTGCGGCGAGGATGCCGACCGGACGCTGGTACGTTTCCAGCAGGCGATCCTGGAGCTGCCGCTCAAGCAACGGCTGGTCTTCAACCTCCGCTACTACGACCGGATGCCCTACGGACAGATCGCCCGCGTGCTGGGGCAGCGCGAAGAGACGCTCAAGGTCAATTACCACCATGCGGTACAGAAACTGAAAGAGAAACTAACACGGGAACTATGAACCACGAATTCGGAAATATCGGCAGGCGGCTGCCTTACGACCTGCCTGAGCATCGCCTCGAAGCGTTGCACGAACGCATCCTGCGCAATACGGCGGCACGGCCCGCACCCGCTGCCCGCACCCGCCGGCTTTACCTGGCGGCAGGGGTGAGTGTCGCGGCAGCCCTCCTGGCAACGGGCATCCTCGTCTCCGGACACCTCAGCCACCGCGCCGAGGCCCCGCTGCCGGACATCGAGCAGATGCTCGCCACGACCCCGACCGAAACCCTGCAACAGGCTGCGGCGGAGAACTACGACGACATACTCTACAACCAGCAACTTTAAAATTCCATGCGCTATGAAACAACTCCTCACTTTTCTTTGCGCGCTCCTCTTCGCCCTCGCAGGCAAGGCCGCGCCCGCCGGTGACGAACTGAAACAGCTTCTGGCCGAAGCCCGGGCTATCGTCAACACGGCCGGCAACGCGGCCGACCGGGAGGTCTCCCGGGCCTTGTCCGAAGCGCGCCGCGCCGTAAACGCCACCGAAACGGCCGCCGTCGCCAACCAGTCGATCGAAGAGCTGAACAAGGCCGCCCGCGAGCAGGTCGTGCGCGAACTGGGGCTTACCTCGCGCCAGCGCAAGGAGTTCGAACCGCTCTACAAAGCCTACCGCGAGGCGCTCGACAAGGCCATCAATACCCCGGATGCGGGAACGGACGAGGCCGCTCAACGGCAGGGACTCAAAACCAAGCTCTCGAACATCGCCGCCACGGCGCAGGTCAAACGCGACTACGTGGACAAATTCGCCGCTGTGCTCACCGCCGAGCAGATCCGCCGCCTCTACAACACGGAGGGCGAAATCGGCACCAACATCAAACGTGCCGCCGTCGACCGCCGCCGCAACCAGAACACGCGGCTGAAAGGCAGCGGGCGCATGGTGACGCAGGACTGGGGCAAGGCGGGCGACTACACGGGCATTTCGGCCGCGGCGTTCTTCGACGTCACGGTCAGCCCCACGGCACGAACCATCAGCGTGACGGCCGACGACAATGTGATCGACTACTTGGTGCTCGAGCGCGACGGCGGGACGCTGAAATTCCGCGTCAACGCCAACAATACGGAGAACATTTCGGTTTCGGTCGTCGTTCCCGCGTCGGCCGCCCTGCGCCAGATATCGGCCGGCTCCTACGGCAAGGTGACCTGCAAGCTGCCGTTGAAAGGGCCCTCGGTCGCGGTTTCCGTTTCGAGTTACGGATCGGTCATCGCCGACATCGACACCCCGGGTACCGCCCAGCTCAACGTGTCGAGCTACGGCAAATTCTCGGGCTCGGTACGCTGCAACGACTGCGAGCTGCGGGTTTCGAGCTACGGGTCGGCACAGGCGCCCGTCGACTGCCGCAACAACTGCCAGGTCACGGTCGGGAGCTACGCCAAGTTCTCGAACGACATCAAAGCTTCCGTCCTGACGCTCAAGATCAGCAGCGGCGCCAGTGTCAGCAGTACGCTGATCTCGGATGCACTGACGCTGAGCGTCGACAGCTACGCCAAATTCTCCGGCGCGGTGACGGTGAACAGCCGGCAGGCGAAACTGACCGTCAGCAGCGGCGGCTCGTTCAGCGGCACGTTCAGCGGGAATTCGCTCGAGGCGGAAGTCGGCAGTTACGGCAAGATCAACCTGAAAGGGTCGGCACAGGTCGCCAGCGCCGCGGTCAGGGTATCGTCCGGAGCCGTGTTCAGCGCCCCCGAGCTGCGGGTCGCCGACTATGACCTGACCGTATCGAACTATGCCAAGGCCGACGTGTGGTGCTCGGGCACCCTGCGGATAAACGCTTCGACAGCCGCCCGGATAACGTACGACGGCCCTTGCAGGGTCGAATCGCTCACTGACAACATACGGCGCAGAAAGTAAATACAAACACCATAAGCGTATTTACGGGAAAGGGACGGAATCCGGTGCGGATCCGTCCCTTTCGGGTTTGCGGCAGTGCATTGCGCTATTCGATGCCGCGGATATGCTTCTCCCATTTCCAGGCTGCCGCGAGCGTCTCGTCGAGCGAGCGCTCGGCCCGCCAGCCCAGTTCGTTGTTGGCATACGACGGATCGGCCCAGATGGCCACGATGTCGCCCGCACGGCGGCCGACGATCTTATAGTTGAGTTTGAGGCGGTTGACCTGCTCGAACCGGTGCACCAGCTCCAGCACCGAAACCCCGCGCCCCGTGCCGATATTGAATACCTCGTACCGGGCCTTGTTCCTGTCCTCGATCATGCGCCGGATCGCCGCCACATGCGCCTTCGCCAGGTCTACCACGTCGATATAGTCGCGGATGTTCGAGCCGTCGGGCGTCGGGTAGTCGTCCCCGAACACCGACAGGCATTCGCGGATGCCTGCGGCAGTCTGCGTGATGTAAGGCACCAGGTTCTGCGGCACGCCGCGCGGCAGCTCGCCGATCAGCGCCGACGGGTGCGCCCCGATCGGGTTGAAATAACGCAGCGCGATACCTTTCAGCCCCTCGTAGGCGGCCAGCGAGTCGCGCAGGATATCCTCGCACATCTGCTTGGTGTTGCCGTAGGGCGACGTGGCGGGCTTGCGGGGCGTCTGCTCCGTGACGGGCAGCACGTCGGCCTCGCCGTAGACGGTGCACGACGACGAGAAGACGATGTTCTGCCGCCCGTACTCGCGCATCATGCCGATGACGTTCATGAACGACATGAGGTTGTTGCGGTAATATTCCAACGGTTTGCTCACCGATTCGCCCACGGCCTTCGACGCCGCGAAATGGATTACCGAATCGAAGTCGTATTTTTCGAACACCCGGGCAAAGGCGTCGCGGTCGCAGCAGTCGGCCTTTTCGAACGGGACGTCGACGCCCGTGATCCTGCGCACGCCCTCGACTGCATCCATGTCGCTGTTCGAGAGATTGTCGACGATCACCACGTCGTACCCCGCACCGATCAATTCCACGGCGGTGTGCGAACCGATATAACCGGCGCCGCCGCTGACCAAAACACACGATTTTTTCATAAGTTGACGGTTTTTATTCGAACTACAAATATATCAAAAAAATACGCTCGTCCGCCAATTAGCCCCGAAAACCTCGGCCGCCGCCGGAAAATCCTTTCCCGGAGGGCTTCCGGCCTGCCCTGCGGCTACGGCCGGGACATGCGGCGGGACGCCGTACCCGGGGATCGCCCGACGGCCTGCCAGGAGCGGGGGAAAGTCCGTCCCGGCCACGGAAGCTAACAAATTGTAACCCCGACATGGAAAAAAGCGGGAGGGCGGTGGCTGTTTTCGAAAATTAATCGTATATTTGCTAACAGATTGACACCTCACACACCGGAAATTCATCAAAACATTAACGGATATGTACGGAAAAATCAAAGAACATCTGCAGCAAGAACTTGCTGAAATCAAGGCTGCAGGGCTCTACAAGAGCGAACGGGTCATTACTTCGCCGCAACGTGCGGAGATCGAAGTTGCAGGTCGTAAGGTGCTAAACTTCTGCGCCAACAATTACCTCGGGCTTTCGGACAACCCGCGCCTGATCGAGGCGGCGAAAAAAGCCATGGACAACCGCGGCTACGGCATGTCGTCGGTGCGCTTCATCTGCGGCTGCCAGGACATCCACAAGGAGCTCGAAAAGGCCGTTGCCGACTACTTCGGCACGGAGGACACGATTCTCTACGCCGCCTGTTTCGATGCCAACGGGGGTGTCTTCGAACCGCTCTTCGGCGAACAGGACGCCATCATCTCCGACGCCCTGAACCACGCCTCGATCATCGACGGCGTGCGTCTCTGCAAAGCCGTACGTTACCGTTACGCCAATGCCGACATGGCCGACCTGGAGGAGTGCCTCAAGAAGGCGCAGGCACAGCGTTTCCGCATCATCTGCACCGACGGCGTGTTTTCGATGGACGGCAATGCCGCCCCGCTCGACGAAATCTGCGCCCTGGCCGAGAAATACGACGCTCTGGTCATGGTCGACGAGTGCCACTCGGCAGGCGTGCTGGGTAAAACCGGCCGCGGCATCACCGAACTCTACGACCGGCGCGGCCAGGTCGACATCCTGACGGGCACGCTGGGCAAGGCCTTCGGCGGCGCCGTAGGCGGCTTCACCACCGGCCGCAGGGAGATCATCGACATGCTGCGCCAGCGTTCGCGCCCCTACCTCTTCTCCAACTCGCTGCCCCCCGCCGTCGTAGGTGCCGGGATCGAGATGTTCAGGATGCTCGCCGAGAGCAATGAACTGCACGACCGGCTGGTGGCCAATGTCGAACATTTCCGCGAGGGGATGATGGCCGCAGGCTTCGACATCAAACCCACCCAGTCGGCCATCTGCGCCGTGATGCTTTACGACGCCAAGCTGTCGCAGGACTTCGCCGCCAGACTGCAGGACGAAGGCGTATTCGTCACGGGATTCTACTATCCCGTCGTGCCGAAAGGCCAGGCCCGCATCCGCGTGCAGGTGTCGGCAGGCCATACCACCGACCAGCTGGATCGTTGCATCGCAGCCTTCACCAAGGTCGGCAAAGAACTGAATGTCATCAAATAACCAATCCTCATATGCCTAAGACCTCATTAGACGCAATCGACCGCAAGATCCTCAAATACCTGATCAAGAATGCGCGCATGCCTTTTCTCGAGATCGCCCGCGAATGCGGCATCTCGGGTGCTGCGATCCACCAGCGCATCCGCAAGCTCGACGATTCGGGCGTGATCCTGGGCAGCCGCCTGATCGTAGACCCCAAGATGATGGGCTTCGACGTCTGCGCCCACATCAGCATCACGCTCAAAGACCCGCAGCTGCTCAAGCAGACCGTGGAGCAGCTCAAGGAAATCCCCGAAATCGTGGAGGCGCATTTCATCACCGGATCGGGCAACATCCTCGTGAAACTCTACTGCGTGGACAACGAACACCTCATGCGTACGATCTTCGACGGCATCCTGCGTATCCAGGGCGTCGCCTCGACCGAGACGCAGATCTCGCTGCAGGAGGCGTTCCAGCGCCAGGTGAACATCGACTTCATCGAGGAGTAGTCCGCACGACGCCCCTTTCACAAAGGCGGAGGCCGGAAATCCCGGCTTCCGCCTTTGTGTCCGTACATGCCGGGGCACAGGCCGCTGTCCCCGGCCCCGGACGCACAAAGAAAGTACCCCGCCCATAAGGCGGGGTACCCCGGCAAACAATTGTTTAACTGATGATTATCCCGCAAGTTTACTTAGCGGAATCCGAAGCTTCCGATGCGGAGGAGGAGTTGCCCTCACTTGTGCTTGTACTCTCAACCTTATTCTCCTCCTTGGCTGATTCTCCGGCAGTCGAATCAGTCTTTTCCGCATCGCCGGACTCCGATTTCTCCTGTTCATCGGTAGCCGGGGACTCCGTTGCGGGAGCCGTAGCTTCGGTCGCCGCGGAGGCGTCCTTCTTCTCGGGCTGCTGTGCGCATGCGAATGCGCCCCCAGCCATCAGCATCAAAGCTGCCATCGTTACAATTGTCTTTTTCATAGCTCTTAATGATTTAAGGTTCCACTTCATTTCCTCAGGTTCGTAATTTGTCTCATCAACCTTTCCGACTTTCGAAAGTCCAAGGGGCGTGCCATCCGGACAAAAAACAAAAAATCCGCTGACAGACAGCGGTTAACAAGATGCGCCAGAACCGGCGGTATGTGGAAAAGTGTGGAATTGCGCCACAGGGATGTGGAAAAATTCCACACGCAGGCGCATCACTCGATCCCGTAGAGGTGCAATTTGTTGTAAAGGGTCTTGCGGTCGATGCCGAGCAGTTTGGCGGCCTGCGACTTGTTTCCTCCGGCCATGGACAGGGCGCGACGTATCTGCTCCTCCTCGCCGGCCGGGTTGCGCAACGGCACCGCAGCCGCACCGGAAACCCCGGCGATTTCGGCCGGCAGTTCGCGGCAGGAGATATAATCGCCCCGGCAGAGCAGCGTCGCCGACATCACCGTGTTCTTCATCTGCCGCAGGTTTCCCGGCCAGTCATAACGCACCATGGCCGCAGCGGCTTCGCCGTCGAACCCGACGATATGCTTGTCCAGCTGGCGGTTGGCCTGGTCGAGGAAAAAATCGGCATACAGCATGATATCCTCGCGTATTTGCCTCACTTCGGGCATACGGAGCGTAAATTCGTTGATACGGTGGTAGAGGTCGGCACGGAACGTCCCGCGCGCGATCGCCGCTTCGAGGTCTTCGTTGGTCGCTGCGACCAGCCGGATGTCGACAGGGACTTCGCGGTTGCTGCCCACGGGACGGATACGGCGCTCCTGCAAGGCCCGCAACAGCTGCACCTGGGTTTCATAGGTAAGGTTCCCCACTTCATCCAGGAAGAGCGTGCCGCCGCTGGCCGCTTCGAAGGCGCCCGTCTTATCGCCGACAGCCCCCGTGAACGACCCCTTGACATGGCCGAAAAACTCCGAAGCAGCCAGGTCGCGCGGTATGGCGCCGCAATCGACCGCCACGAACGGCTTTCCGGCGCGTTTGCTCTGGCGGTGGATCAGCTGCGCCACATGCTCCTTGCCCGTGCCGCTGGCACCGTTCACCAATACCGACATGTTCGTCGGCGCGACGAGCCGCACATATTCGTAGAGCTGCCGCGCGGCATCGCTCTGCCCCTCGATATAGTTGGGCATATCCCCGCCCGCAGCCCGGGAAGGCGCCGGCGCCTTTTCCGGCGTTGCCGGAGGGACATCGCCCACGGGCACCGGTGCATCGAGCGCCTCGCGGATCTTTTTCAGCAATTCGTCGGGGTTGACGGGCTTGGCGACGTAGTCGCGGGCACCGAGTTTCATGCAGCGCACGGCGTTCTGGATCTCGGCATAACTCGTCATTACGATCACGGGCACTTCGATCCGCTGCCCCGACATCCACTGCAAAAGGGCGATTCCGTCCTCGTCAGGCAACCGCATATCGCTCAGCACGAGCGAGAACCCTCCTTCCGCAAGAGCCGTCCGGGCTGCCGCCGCACTGGCTGCAGTCTGTGTCCCGAACCCTTTTTTCGAGAGCCAGGTCTTGAGCATCAGGCCGAAGGTGATGTCGTCGTCTACGATCAGAATCCGTTCCATATTCACGACAAAGATACCTTTTTTTGCGCTTCCGCGATAATCGCGCGGATATTTTCTGCCGCCGTGCGTACCTCCCGGCATAACGTGTCGGTCAGGGGGCCTTCCCAGCTTTCCGCCGTCCGCAGCGCCGCCGCCACCTGCACGGCCCCGAGCATCGTGAAGATCGGGGCCATTTTGTGCGCCACGGCTTTCAGCGCCGCCGCATCGCCGTCATCGAGCGCCCGCTCCAGCAGGGCACAGTTGGCCGCGCCCTGCTCTGCGAAGGATTCCAGAATTCCCCGTGCCGCCGCCGTGTCGTCACCCGCATAGGCCGTCAGAGCGCTGAAATCCACTCCGTCCGCCTGTTCCGCCCCGACCGTGGCAACCCCGCCCCCGGCGGGCGGCACCGCGGCATCCTCCCCGCAGACGGTGTTCAGCACGGCAACCAGTTCATTCGCCGTAAACGGCTTGCGCAGGCATCCCGCGAACCCGCGTGCCGAGAAATCCCCGGCATCCATCTCCCCGCGCGCCGAAACGGCCACCACGGGAATTGCAGGGTCGACCCCGCGCACCGCGGCCAATACGCTGAACCCGTCGGCCGACGGCATCTGTATATCGGTAAAAACAGCGTCGAACACCCCTTCGGCCACCAGTTTGGCGGCATATTCGGGATACTGGCAGCACTCGGCAGCCACCCCGGCCTGGCGGCACATCCCGGCAGTCATCTCCAGTTGCAGCGGGTCGTCGTCGATCAGCAGCACCTTCAAGTCCGGACGGACGGACGTGCGGGCAGGCTGCGGCGGGCCGCCGGGTTTCTTCCCGCTGCTGCGGCCTACCGGCACCGAGACAATGAACTTGCTGCCCTCGCCCAGGCGGCTTTCGAGCGAGATGCTGCCACCGAGCAGTTTTACCAGACGGTCGACGATCGAAAGCCCCAGACCGAACCCGTCGACGCCCTGCGCCGAACGCAGGCGTACGAACTCCTGGAAAATGCGTTCTTTCTCCTCGCGGCCGATGCCCCGCCCGGTGTCGCGCACGGAGAATACCAGCCGTCCTTCCACGACGTCGGCCCGGATCGTCACACTGCCCTCGTCCGTAAATTTCAGCGCATTGGATATCAGGTTATCGGCAACCTGGCGGATCCGGAAAGGATCGCCCATCACCTCGTCCCCGGCCCCCGGCCCGGCTTCGAGCACAAGGGCGATGCCCTTTGCATCGGCCATGGCCGCAAATCCCTCGCGGATCGTCTCGAACAGTTGTGCCGGGCAAAACGCCACGTTGTCGACGTCGACCTTGTTGATATCGAGCCGGTAGAAGTCCAGCAGGCTGTTGACCAGCGCCAGCAGGTGCTCCGACGACTCCTTCATATTGTGCAGGTAAAGTCCCTCTCGTTTGCCCATGGTGAGGCGCGAAAGCAGGTCGATATACCCCATCACCGATCCCAGCGGCGCCTTGATGTCGTGCGTGATGGCCAGCATCAGCTTCTCACGCGCTGCCAGCAGCGCCTCGTTGTCGCGGTTGGCCCGCTCGAGCGCCCTCCGGTAGCGGGTGCTGCGGTTGATATCACGCAGCAGGATACCCACGAACAGCAGCATCAGCACGACGGCGACGATGGCGATACCGCCCAACACGTACGACGACCGGCGGCGGATAGCCTCCGTCTGGTCGATCTTGCCCAGCAGGAACGCCGTATCCTCGGCTTCGAAATCCATGATGAGGCGGTAGATCTTCGTATTCACCAGTTCGTTGCTGTAGCGGAGGCGCATCCCTTCATCCCACGCCCGGTCGTAAATGCCGATGCGGTCGCTGGTCACCCGATCCTGCAACGTCCTGAGGACGATGGCGATCGTATCCTTCACGGCCGTCGCGGGGAGCGAATCGACGACCCGCTCACGGTGGGAGATCACGATGCTCGAATCCTCTTTGGGAGGACTGAACAGGTCGGCGAAACGGCGGAAGAAATTGCGCTTGCGCCGCGGCACCGCCACGGACAGCGTATCCTGCACCACCGTACGCACCGACACGCTGTCGCGCAGAACCCCCACGCTGTCCACACTGTCCGCCGGGCCGATCAGCTCGCGGATATTCTTGTCCAGCAGGCTGGCCGTAGCCGCCGAACGGATCGTCCGCCGCAGGTTCATCGTCCGCCGCTCCTTGTCGCCCAGCAGCCTCTCGATGCTGTCCAGACGCATCGTCTGCAGCGAATCCTGCTCCCCGGTCAGGTCGCGCAACGAGTCGATATAGCCGCGCACGGTGCGCAATTCGCGTTTGTACCGCGCCTCGTAAGACTTGTATCCGGCGATCATCAGCTGGCCGTAACTCTCGGCCTGGTAAAGGTGGTAGAGGGTTTGTCCCACGACATTGCGCTTGGTATGCAGCAGCGAATAACTGCCGTCGGAGGTCGAAAAACGCACCACCGCCCGGTAAACATACCCTACCGAAAGGACGCATACCGCAATCAGGATGACATAGCCCGCGACGATCTTGGTTTTGACGAATTTCGACTCTTTCATACCCCCAAAGATAGTAAAAACCGGGGAAATACCGGCACCCGCCGATTTCGCACCCGCACGCCCGGGCAGCACGAGCCGGCCGCCGGCCCATCCGCCGCGGGACGTCCCGCGCACAACACCGATCCCGGACAAGCCGATCCCGCACGGGGCGGACGGCCCGGCAGCACGAAAACAAACCGGGCCGCACGACAACGTACGGCCCGGTTATTCCGTGTTTCGCGGTGCGGACTAATACTTATACCGCATCCACTTGTACAGTTCCTTGAACGTCGGCTTTTTGCCGTACATGAAGATACCCACGCGATAGATCTTCGCCGCAAACCACACCATCGCCGTAAACGAGGCGTAGAGGATCACCAGCGAGAGGATTATCTCCCACAGGGGGATGCCGTAAGGGATACGCGCCATCATCACCACGGGCGACGTGAAGGGGATCATCGAGAACCAGAAGGCCATCTGCGAGTTGGGGTCGTTCACGACCGATATCATCACCAGCAGGGCGAGGATGATCGGGATCGTGATCGGTGTCTGCAACTGCTGCGCGTCCTGGATGCTGTCCACGGCCGAACCCACCGCGGCGAACATCGCCGAGTAGAACAGGTAACCGCCGAAGACGAACAGCAGCAGGTAGGCGAAGATGCGGAGGATAAAGCCGAAGTCCGTAATGGCCGCTATCACCTGCAACATCTCCGGGTTCACGTCGATCGCAGCCGCTGCGCCGGGAACCCCCTGTTGCATGGCCTGCACGCCCTCCATCATTTCGGGCGGCATCATCTGCGCCACCGCAAGCGCCCCTACGACGCACAGCGCGCCCCAGATCAGCACCTGCACGACGGCAACCGACGCCACGCCGAGTATCTTGCCCAGCATCAGGTCGAAGGGCCTCACCGACGAAACCATCACCTCCAGCACGCGGCTGTTCTTCTCCTCAATCACGGACTGCATGACCATCGAACCGTAGATCAGCAGGAACATGTAGAGGATCATGCCCAGTACGAAGCCCGTCCCCGTGGCTACCACCGACGATTTGGCGTGCGCCTCCTCTTCCTGCGACTCGTCGTTGCGGAAAGTCTGCATACCGACGCGGGTCTTCACCTCCTGAAGTATCTGCGACAGGTTTTCGATGTTGTACGACTTGAGTTTCTCGGCCTCTATGATATCCTCGATCTGCCCCGTGATGTTGCTTTCGACCGACAGCGACGACGACGAATTGGCATACAGTTTCACGTTGTTGGGGTTGGTGAGGATGTCCGAACCGATGTAGAGCACGCCGAACTTGTCGGTCAATTCCTTACGCGCGGCCTCGGTCGAAAGGTCGGTGGGCTCGAATATCAGCTCCTTGCCGCTTTGCAGCCTGGGGGCTATCAGCCCGCTCTCGTCGATCACGGCGATATGTTTCTCGTCGCCGCCCGAATACTTCATGATGAGCATCGGGGCGAACATCAGGCCGACCATCAGCAGCGGCATCAGCAGCGTGGTGATGATGAAGGATTTTTTACGGACGCGCTCGTTGAATTCGCGTCCTATGATGATACCTACTTGTGACATGGTTTTCAATTTTTTAGTTCGTTTCTTCTTCGTTTCTCCGCCGGGCATACCGCCGGATCAGTCCGCCGCCGCAAAACGCGATGAGGACGGCTATTATCGTCGGGACGAATGACCCGCTTTCGCTGCTCGGCCGGAAATACATATCCCGGATGAATATGAAAAGGGCGAATCCGAGCAGCAGCAATCCGAGCAGGGGCATCCAAGCCTCGCGGCGCGCCGCGTTCGGATGTTTTTTCGGTTCTGGGTGCATTTTTACTTGTTTTTATGAGTTTTGTTCCCGAAGAGATTGATTAGCTGCGCCGCGACGAGCAGCCCCACGCAGATGTAGACCCACGGCGCAACCCGCTCCCCGGCACAGACGTCGTAAAAGAGGATGCCCAGTGCCGCGACGGCGAAGACGGAGCTGACGATCTTGCTGTTCATGGCCGGCTAAAGGTTCCCGCTGACGGCGCGGATGAATATGTCGTTCATCGACGGGATGATCTCCTGGAACGAGCGCAGCTCGACGGCGTCGTTCACGGCGGCGATCACTGCGCGCACCTCCTCGTCGCGCTCGACATGGAGTTTGAGCGTAGCGTATACCGACTTGTCCTGCGAACCTTCGAGTATCTCGCAGCGGCCTTCGACGGCACGGCGCAGCGCCGCCTCATCGCCCCGGTAGGCCACTTCGAAGATGTTTGCCCCGTGCCTGCGGCGTATGTCGTCGACACACCCCGAGAGGATGTTGCGCGACTTGTTGATCAGCGTGATGTGGTCGCAGATCTCCTCCACGGACGACATGTTGTGCGTCGAGAAGATGATCGTGGAGCCCTTGTCGCGCAGGGCGAGGATCTCCTCCTTCAGGAGGTTGGCATTGATCGGGTCGAAGCCCGAGAAAGGCTCGTCGAAGATCAGCAGTTCGGGTTCATGCAGCACCGTGACGATGAACTGCACCTTCTGGGCCATACCCTTCGAGAGCTCCTCGATCTTCTTGTCCCACCAGTCCTGGATACCGAACTTCACGAACCACTGCTTGAGCCGCACGACGGCTTCGCGGCGCGAAAGCCCTTTCAGGCGTGCGAAGAAAACGGCCTGTTCGCCGACCTTCATCTTCTTGTAAAGGCCGCGTTCCTCGGGCAGGTAACCGATACGGTAAACATCCGCAGGCGTGATCTCGCGGTCACCGAACAACACCCGGCCGCTGTCGGGCGCCGTGATGCGGTTGATGATGCGGATCAGCGTCGTTTTGCCGGCCCCGTTGGGGCCGAGCAACCCGTAGACCGAACCTCGGGGGATTGCGAGCGATACGTCGTCGAGGGCCTTGTGCCCGGCGTATTGCTTGGTGACATGTTCTACTGTGAGTAAATCCATGGTCGCTGAGAGTTATTTTTAAGGTTTGTTCGGCGACAAATATAACAACAATTTTTGAATATCAAAAAATATTTATCGTTTTTCGATATATTCGACATTACAACCCGCCCGGCAGGCAAACAAAAAGGCGGCCGGGATCACCCGGCCGCCGGCATATCGATCGGAACGGAATCCGCCTACCAGATAACCACGCGTTCCTCCTCCGGCATGAACATCTCCCCGTCGGTCATACTGAACGCATCGTAGAAATCCTGCAGGTTACGCAGCGTGGCGTTCACGCGCCATTTTCCCAGCGAGTGTACGTCGAGCTTCGTAAGGCGTGCGATCTCCTCGTCGCGGATATTCTGCGCCCACAGCGTAGCGTAAGCCAGGTAGAACCGCTGGTCGGCGGTGAATCCGTCGATCGGTGCGGGCTCGGTGCCGTTCAGCGAGTTACGGAATGCCGTATGGGAAACGCGCAGGCCGCCCTGGTCGGCGATATTCTCGCCCAGGCAGAGGGCTCCGTTGGCCATAATCGCAGGCTGGCCGTCCTTGGCGGGCAGCACCTCGATCGCGTCGAACTGTTTTACGAGGATGTCGGTCTTGGCCTTGAACGCAGCGGCGTCCTCTTCCGTCCACCAGTTGTTCATGTTGCCGTCCTTGTCGAAGTTACGGCCCTGGTCGTCGAACCCGTGGGTCATCTCATGGCCGATCACCACGCCGATGGCGCCGTAGTTCACGGCGTCGTCAGCCTCGGGGTTGTAGAACGGCGGCTGGAGGATGGCTGCCGGGAAGCAGATCTCGTTGGTCGTCGGGTTATAGTAGGCGTTCACCGTCTGGGGCGACATGTGCCACTCGTCCTTATCGACAGGCTTGCCGAGCTTCGAAATATTGTCGGCCGTATACCAGAGGCTGGCATTCACGATGTTCTCGAAATAGCTCTTCGAAGGGTCGATCGCCAGCGTCGAATAGTCCTTCCATTTGTCCGGGTAACCGATCTTCACCGTGAAGGCCGCCAGTTTTTCCTGAGCCTTGGCCTTCGTAGCGTCCGACATCCAGTCCAGCGCCGCGATATGCTGCCCGAGCGCCGTCTGCAGGTTCTTCACCAGTCCGAGCATGCGCTCCTTGTCCTTTGCGGGGAAATATTTGGCTACATACATCTCGCCCACGGCCTCGGAAAGGATGCCGTTGGGCACCGACATGGCACGCTTCCAGCGGGGTTTCATCTCCTGCTGGCCGGCCATCGCCTTGCCGTAGAAATCGAACGAAGCCTGCTGGAAATCGTCGCTCAGGTACGACGCGGCATCGTCCAGGTACTGCGCCGCGAGGTAGTAACGGATATCCTCCAGCGGGGCGTTCTTCATCAGGTCGTTGGCGTTGGCGATCGACGATTTCGTCGTCACGATGATCGTGTCGAAGTCGCCGATGCCCATGGCTTTGTAGTAAACGGGCCAGTCGATGGCGTCGTAGGTCTTCTCGAACTCGGCCTTCGCCGTGGGGTTGTACTGTGCCGGAATGTCGCGCAGCTCGGTATTCGACCACGACTTCTCGGCCAGCTTCGTCTCGATGTTCATCACCCCGGCAACAGCTTTCTCGATATCGGCTTCGGGGACTCCGCCCAGGCGGAAGAGCTTGCCCAGATACTCCTTGTAGGCCGTCCGGATATTCTCGTTCTCAGGGTCGAGGTAGTAATCGCGGTCGCCCATCATGATACCCGACTGCGAGATATAAAGGGCGTTGATATCGCTGTTCATCAGGTCGGCCTGCACACCCACCGAAAAGAACGGGTTGGCGATCGCGGTGTGTATCCTGGCCACTACGGGGGTCAGCTGCGAACGGTCGGAGATCGCAAGGATCCCGGCTACGGCATCCTTCACCGGAGCTGCACCCTCGGCGTTCAGGCGCACCGAATCGAGCCCCATCTTATAGAGGTCGGAGATTTTCTGCTCGATGCTGCCGGGCTCGGCCTTCATCTTGGTCATCTCCGAGAAAAGCTCGTTGATACGCTTCTCGTTGTTGTCGCGCAGGATATCGAACGAACCGTAGCGCGAATATTCCGGTTTGAGGGGGTTGTTCTTCTGCCAGCCGCCCGTGGCGTACTCGTAGAAATCGGCGTTCGGGGCTACCGAAAGGTCGAAGTTGGCCAGGTCGATAGCCGGGGTTTTGGATGTATTCTGACAACTTGCCATACAAGCTATTGTTGCAGCGAAAAGAATGATTTTTTTCATTGTGTTCGGGTATTTTAGTGACGACAGGGGTGTCCGACCATGCCGGAACACCCCTTGTCTTTATTTCGGATATGGATCGGAATGTCGGCTTATTTGCGGATCGCCGCCACGCCCGGGAGCTCTTTGCCCTCCATATACTCCAGCAGGGCGCCGCCGCCCGTCGAAACGTACGACACCTGATCCGCCAGGCCGAACTTGTTGATGCAGGCCACCGAATCGCCGCCGCCGATAAGCGAATAGGCTCCCTTCGAGGTAGCCTCGGCGATAGCCTCCGCCACGGCACGCGAACCGGTTGCGAACTTGTCGATCTCGAACACACCCACGGGGCCGTTCCAGAGGATCGTCTTGCACTTGAGTATCTCCTCGCGGAACACCTTCTTGCCTTCCTCGGCGATGTCGACGCCTTCCCAGCCGTCGGGAATGTTGTTGGCGGGGGCCACATCGGTGTTTGCATCGGCCGAGAATGCGTCGGCGATCAGCGCGTCGGGCGACATGACGACTTTCACACCCTTCTGCTTGGCTTTGGCCAGGATATCGAGTGCCGTCTGGAACTGGTCGGGCTCACAAATCGAATTGCCGACCTTACCGCCCTCCGCAGCCGCGAAGGTGTAGGTCATACCGCCGCCCAGAACGAGGACGTCCACCTTCTCCAGGAGGTTCTCGATGATGGTGATCTTGGTCGAAACCTTCGAACCGCCCAGGATGGCGCAGAACGGGCGCTGCGGGTTGAGCATGATGCCGTCGATAGCCTTCAGCTCGTTCTCCATCACATAGCCGAACATCTTGTCGTTGGGGAAATAGTCGGCGATCAGCGCCGTCGAAGCGTGTGCGCGGTGCGCCGTACCGAACGCATCGTTGATGTAGCAATCGGCATACGAAGCGAGTTTCTTGACGAACTCCTTCTGCGGGCCCTCTTTGAGCGCCTTCTTGGCTGCCTTCTTCTCCTCGTCGGTAGCGTCTTCGGCCAGGCCGCGGGGCTTGCCCTCCTCCTCGGCATAGAAACGCAGGTTCTCGAGCAGCATCACCTCGCCGGGCTTGAGGTTTGCAGCCATCTCGGCGGCCTTCTCGCCCATGCAGTCGCCGGCGAACATCACCTTCACGCCCAGGCGTTTCTCGATGGCGGGGACAATCTGCTCCAGCGAGAACTTGGGATCGGGATTCTTCTTGGGACGTCCCAGGTGCGACATCAGGATGACCGAGCCGCCCTTTTCGAGCACCTTCTTGATGGTGGGGATCGCCGCACGGATGCGGGTATCGTCCGTCACCTCGCCCTTCTCGTTGAGGGGCACGTTGAAATCCACGCGGATGATCGCGCGCTTGCCTTTGAAATCGTAATTGTCGATTGCGAACATAGCTCTTTGATTTTGAATTATTTTGTTGAATTGATCTTTCATCCGGTATTACCGGGGCAAATTTATGAAAATAATTTAAAAAAGTGTTATTCCGATAACAGAAAAAATAATGCAGCCCGCCGCGGCAAAGGCTCCGGAGTCTACCCTCCAGCCCCGGGGTACCGCATCCAGCCCCGGACAAACCCCTGCGGCCCGATCAGGCAACACCCTTATTCACGCCGCCGCTTATTCCGCCCTCCACCGGAGGGCACGAAGGAACTGCGCAGCACGCCATAAAGCCGGACAGGAAGCCGCGGAACCGGATTGCGAACCACAAAAACCGCGCAGGAATCGCCCCCCGTCACAGCCCGCTAATAGAACGTCCCCTTGGGCGCGAAGATCGCATACCCGAAATTGAACGTCAGGTACATGTTCTTCCAGTTGCGCAGGTCATATTTGGTCAGGGCCAGGCTGACCGGGCCGATCGGCGTATGGTAGACCAGCGACGCCTCGGCGATATAGTGCCAGCGCTTATCTTCCACCGGGCCCGACACCCCGGGCACGAAACTGCGTTTCTCGCGGAACATGGCGTAGAAACCCGTGCGCAGGAAGAAGTTGTGCATCAGGTCGAAGGTGGGCATGATACCGCCCGCCGCGAACCGCCTGCCACGGAAGTCGGGCATGTAAATCATCTGCGCATGAGGCACCGGCTCATAGGCCGGCATCGACATCACCGTGGCCCCCTCGGTCGTGAACTCGGGGTGGTTCGTGATCACGCCGTCGACATTCAGCCCCAGCGAAAGCCAGCTGCAGCCCGGCATGTCGAAATACTTGTCCCACGTAAACCGTGCCCCGAACCACTGGCGAGGCGTCCGCGACAGGAACTTTTTCGCATCGAACGGCTCGTATTTATCGCGCCCCGTGACGAAGATGCCCGACAGTTTCAGGTCGGAACCCCGGCGGGGATAGAGGAACTTGTCGAGCGTATTGCGTGCCAGCTCGGCCTTGATCCCGAAGAACGAATAGCGCGAATGGTCGGTATCGTCGGCGAAAAGCTCGTCGGAATCGTACCGGTAATTGACATGCCCGCCGTTGGCGCGGATCAGGAAGACGCCGCGGTGGGCGAGGGGCATCCCGGCAGCCACCGAGAAGAAACTTTCGCTGTTCTTGACCTGCCGCGTGTTGTCGATTTTGGTGACGTTGCCGAACGACCCGTGGCGGAAATTCCGCACGGCGAAATTATAGGAGTAGTCCAGGAAGATCGGCTTCCACGCATAGAAATCCGTGCGCCCGCCGATCGTACCCCACGTATAGATCGGCCCGAGGTAGAGGTCGGCGCCCAACTGCTGCCCCACGCGTCCGATCGTCTGGTAATTGACGCCGATGTAGGCCTGGTTGAAGGCCGTCGAGGAGACATTGCCGCCGATCGTGATCTTGAAATTGGGTTTGGTATGGAACTTCGCCCGGAACGAATAGCGTTCCTTCACGGTGTCGTATGCCACATGCGGGAAATCCATCGTGAAATCGCCGTCCGCAAGCACCGCATAGAGGTTGTCGCGCAGTTCGGAAAAGCCCATCGGACGCTGGCGCCCGGGGGTACGGCGGTCTACCTTCACGAAGTCGCGGATATAGGCCTCGGGAGCCGGGGAGAGCCCTTCGAGCTTATAGTCGTTGAAGACCAGCGGCGGGCATTTGGCGCGGAACTCTTCGCGCCGCTCGGCATAGCGCTGGGGCGACCAGCGTTCGGAAACCCGCTCCAGGATCTGCGGCATGACGGCCATCGCATCCGCATACCCGGAGTCCATCACGGCCACCGCACTGTCGAAGTCGAGCATGTTGACATCCACCGCACGGCGTACCGTGACACTGCGTCCCTTGGGCAGGTCATAGTCCGTATCGTGCATCGCCAGCATGAAAGCCTGGTCGAGGATGTTGATGTCCTCGCCCGGCGGGGTGTTGCCCGCCGTGCAGATGCTGCCCACGATCAGGTCGGGACGGAACCCCACGTCGAGCGGCCGCCACGGGAAGTTGTCGTAAATACCGCCGTCGTACAGCAGCATCGAATCGACTTTCATCGGTTTGAACACCAGCGGGATGGACATCGACGAGCGCACGGCTTCGCACAGGTCGCCGTTGCGCATCACCACCGGTTCGCGGGCGTTCATATCGCTCGACACGCAGAGGAAAGGCACCATCAGACGGTCGAAGTCGCCGCCTGCGGCCGCCGAGGCCGGCGCGAACAGCTCCGTAAGCGCCATCTCGATCGGCGTCGAAGAAATCAGGTTCGTCACGCGGAAGCGTTTGCCCGAGCTTCCCAGATTCAGGCGCACGCTGATAAACGACGGGTTATGGCCGATCTGCCGGTAGTAGGGGGTATAGCGGGGGTCGATACGCCCCGACACCCACTCCTTGACCACGCCCGAAGCGACGATCTCGCGCATCTGGGCAGGGGAGTAGCCCGCGGCATACATGGCCGCGATGATCGAGCCCATCGAGGTGCCCGCCACGTAATCGATCGGCACGCCGTTCTCCTCGAGGGCTTCGAGCACGCCTATATGGTAGAGTCCCTTTGCGCCGCCGCCGCTCATCACGACGCCCACCGAGCGGGGACGTGCAGTCCCGTCGTCGGGGTTCTGCGCCCCGGCAGCCGTCGCAGCGAGCAACAGCACCGAGATAAATGAGAGGGTTTTACGCAACATATCTCAATTTTTTTATAACTTTGCACGTTATATATACCGTAATAAGACGGGTAAAAATACGGAAAAAAGCGTAAACAATCAAAATATGACCGACAAAATCAATGAACTTCTCCGACGTGTCGAAGAGTTCAAACCGAAGGCAGCGGCCGAGATCGAGGAGTTCCGCATCAAAGTGCTCGGCAAGAAGGGCGAACTGAACGCCCTGATGGAAGAGTTCAAGACGGTGGCCCCGGAGCTCAAGCGCGAAATGGGGCAGCAGCTCAACAAGCTCAAGGCCACCGCCCTCGACCGCATAAACGCCCTGCGCGAGCAACTGCAGGACGCGATCTCCGCCGACGGCGCCGCGACCGAAGACATGACCTGCCCCGGTTCGACCGAGCAGTTGGGGTCGCGCCACCCGATCTCGATCGTCAAGAACCAGATCGTCGAGGTATTCTCGCGGCTGGGCTACACCGTCGCCGACGGCCCCGAAATCGAGGATGACTGGCATGTCTTCTCGGCGCTCAATTTCCCGCCCGAACATCCGGCACGCGACATGCAGGACACATTCTTCATCGAAAAGGATCCCGACATCCTGCTGCGCACGCATACCTCGTCGATCCAGGTACGCACCATGGAGCACCAGAAACCGCCCATCCGTGTCATCTGCCCCGGCCGCGTGTTCCGCAACGAAGCCATTTCGTACCGCGCGCACTGCATCTTCCACCAGATCGAGGGCCTCTACATCGACGAAGGAGTGTCGTTCGCCGACATGAAACAGTCGCTGCTCTACTTCGCCAAGGAGGTCTTCGGCGAGCAGGCCGTCATCCGCATGCGCCCGTCGTATTTCCCCTTCACCGAACCTTCGGCCGAGGTCGACGTATCGTGCAACCTCTGCGGGGGCAAGGGCTGCCCGGTGTGCAAGGGTACCGGCTGGCTCGAAATCATGGGCTGCGGCATGGTTGACCCCAACGTACTCCAGGCAAACGGCATAGACCCCGAAAAATACTCGGGCTTCGCCTTCGGCATGGGTATTGAACGCATCGCAATGCTCAAATACGGCGTGAAAGACCTGCGCCTCTATTTCGAGAACGACGTGCGTTTCCTCCACCAGTTCGACACGGCACTCTAAAACCACCGGGCCCATGAAACGTCTGACAGCGATCACGGTACTCTGCGTGCTCTTCCTTTCGGCATTCGCCGCCGGGAAAAGTCCCGCCGGCATGCCCGGCTATCCCGATTCGCTGCGCAGCGTATGGCTGTATACGGAAGGCATCAAACAGAATGCCATTGCCCGTGACACCGTCCGGGCGCGGGAATTCTTCGTCGAGGCCATCCGCAACGACTCGACCTTCGCACCGGCCTATTACGAAATGGCCGCAAACGGCATGTATTCCACGCCCGACGAGGCGGTGGATCTGGCACGCACGGCCTTCCGGCTCGACACCGCCAACAAGTGGTACCACCAGTTCCTCGGGCAGGCACTCATCTATGCCCGCCGTTACGACGAGGCGCTGGCCGTCTACCGCCGCCTGCGCAACGACGAGCCGCAGAACCCCGACAACTACCGGATTCTGGCCGCCCTCTACGAGCAGGCGCAGCAGCCCTTCTCGGCCATCGCCACGCTCGACTCGGCCGAGGTGCGCTTCGGGCGCATCCCGGTACTGAGCACCATGAAGCGGCAGCTGCTGGTCTCTACGCGCCAGATGGACAAGGCCGTCGAAGAGGCCGAGGCCATGGTCGAAGCGGTGCCTTACGAGGCCGAACACCACGTCGTGCTGGCCGACCTCTACGGCATTCTGGGCAAGGACTCGCTGGCAAAGGCCGAATACGACCGGGCATTGCAGATCGACTCGACCGACGTGGGGACGCTCATGTCGCTGGCCGATTTCTACAACGGCCGCCACGATTACCGGGCGGTGCTGGACGTTACGCAGCGGCTTTTCGAGTCGGACAAGATGCCGCTCGACACGAAGATCAAGCGTTTCGGGATCTTCACCTCCGACATGCGTTTCTACCGCGAATATTACCCCCAGCTCAATACGCTGGCCTCGACGCTTGCCGTCCGCTACCCGCAGGACAGGCGCGTCGTGGAACTTTATGCCAAACACCTGATCGCCTCGGGCGAGCTGGAACAGGCGCTCGCGCTCTACAAGCTCCACCTCGACGACCAGCCGCCCGTCGAGGAGTATTTCCGTTCGGTGATCGACATCGAGAGCTATCTTCAGCATCCCGATTCGGTGAACCGCTATATCGGGCGCGCCCTGGAGCTCTTTCCCGGGCAGGTCGATTTCCACCTCTCGAAAGGGCATACGCTGAATTATTCCAAACAATACCCCCAGGCGATCAAAGCCTACAAACAATCGCTGGGCTATGCCCGGACAGATTCGCTGCGCAGCGTGATCTGGGGATTTATCGGCGACACCTGGCACCAGAAAGCCACCGCCGGCGAACAGGACATCGACGACGATTTCGCCCGGGCTGTCCGAAAAGGTTCGTTCCGGGCGGATATGAAGCAGTGCTACAAAGCCTACGACCACAGCCTGCGCTACGATCCGGATAACGCCATGGTACTCAACAACTACGCCTATTTCCTCTCGCTCGAAGGGCGTGAACTCGAAAAGGCGCTCACGATGTCGAGCCGCGCCATCGCCCTCACGGACAACAACCCCACCTACCTGGACACCCATGCCTGGGTGCTCTTCAAGCTGGGACGCACGGCCGAGGCCAAGAAGGTGATGCAGCAGGCCATCGCCCTCGACGGGCAGGAGAGTGCGGCACTGCTGGTTCATTACGGGGATATCCTGCATGCCATGGGCGAACAGTTCATGGCCGAAATATACTGGCGCAAGGGACTCGAAAAGGGCTACGACGCCGACCAGATCACCCGCCGCATGGAACAGGGCAAAGCCGAAAAAGAGTGACCGTGATGAAGCCCGCCCGCATACTGACCCTCCTTTTCCTGTTCGCCGCCTTTGGCGCTGCGGCGCAGGGGGGCCGCGATGCCATCGAAGAGCAGAAACGGGTCATCGCCGCCCTGGAAAAGAGGATTGCCGACGAGGAACGCGCGATCTCGAAGATACAGGAAGGCCGCGCCGCCACCGAGGAACGGGTTCGCCGCCTGGCACGCCAGCTCGACTCCCGCAACCAACTGCTCGAGGAGACCGAGAAGCAGGCGCGCCTGCTGCGCAAGGAGATATCCCGTACGGACAGCGTCGCCGGCAACCTCAGCTCGGCCCTGGAGCGCAACCGCACGCAGTATGCCGAAATGGTACGCGAGGCCTACCGCAACTATAAGCACAACAATTACCTGACCTACATTTTTTCATCGCGCGACTTCACCGACGTCGCGAAAAAGATCACCAACCTGCGCGAAGTGGCTTCGATGCGCGAACGCAAGCTGCACGACATCGCCGCGCTTTCGGAACAGGTCGCCCGCGAGAAGGAGCTGCTCGACCGCCGCAAACGCTCGCTCGACTCGGTGACGCAAAACCTTACCGCCCAGAAACAGAAGCTCCAGCGCGATTCGCGCAACGCCCGGGCCAATATCCGCCAGATGTCGCAAAAGGAGAAACAGGCCCTGCAACGCAAACTGTCGCAGGAACAGCAGCTCGACGTGGCCATCAGCGAGCTGCGCAAACTCACCAAAGGCAATACCGAGGGTGCGTCGTTCTCGACCAAGACCACGGGGCTGAGGCTTCCCGTCACGGCCGGTTCGGTAAAACGCTACAAGGAAAACATGGCCGAGATCGCCGGCCCCAAGGGTGCGCACGTCATTTCGATCTACGACGGAAAGGTCGTCGAAATCAAGCGCAACCGTATCACGAACAAATACGACGTTTTCGTGGCTCACGGCGAATATATAACCTCCTATGCCAACATGGGGTCGATATGCGTTGAAAAGGGCCAGAAAGTGGCAAGAAACGAACAGTTGGGCACCATCGGCTCGTCGGTCAACATCATGACGATGGAAACCGAGTACAAACTGGTATTCGGCATCTACCCGCCGAACCCCGGCATGAAGCTCCGCGCTGAAAACTGCTTCAAACGGTAAACCCCGACGATAAACACCGAACCGGAAACCTTTCCGAACGATAAACACCGACAATAAATCCCGGATCGGAAACACTCCGAATGGCAAACTCCGGCAACACACACCGAACCGGAAACCCCTCCGGACGACAACCCCGGCATGAAGCTCCGCGCCGAAAACTGCTTCAAACGGTAAACCCCGACGATAAACACCGAACCGGAACCCCCTCCGAACGGTAACCCCGGCGACATACCGAAAACCGTTTCGGGCTACAGTCCCAGACGCCCACACTCGGGCGGGGACTGTTTCAGACGGCGCCCCCAACCCCGAACTGTTTCTGGCGGAGTTCCCGCTAAATACCGTTTCGGGCGAAGGATAATTCCCATCAAAAATTTCAGGCATCGGCGGGCAGAAATTCCTCACTAAACAGGCCAGCTCTCCCGTCGACCTTTTCCGGCTTGAAAAGACCTTGTATGCTGCCCAGCACCAAGCCTGGACAGGGCACAATAAGCGGGATCAGGCTTCTACCTGATCCCGCTTACCAATTATTCCGGAAAGTCGTCAGACCTCCGGCGAATCGAGGATAATCACCGGGTCGCCTATGTTGGCGGGGATTTCGACCCAAAACCAGTTCAGGTCGCCCGGTTTGTCGGCCGCATCCACGCCCACGACATAGTAGAAGAGCTTGTCGCCGGCCTTGAATCCGGCACCGTTGTTATTGAACTTGTGCTCGGCCGTGTCCATATAAACGCCCGGCACGTTCTCCTCGTAATCCAGCAGGATATACCCGATCAGCGTCTTTTCGTCATCATACCCTTCGCCGATAACATTCACCGTCTCGGTACTCGAATAAAAATGCGCACACTTGACATTGGCTTTGTTGGTGACACGCAACGTCCCCTTTCCGCCGACCGTCTCGTAAGAGAATTCGACATCGACCCACGGCGACGTCACGACGACCGGTTCGTCGGCTGTCGTCGTTGAAGCCTTCGCCGGATCCGAATCGGTATATCCCGGGTCGTTCCCGGCCAGCGCGACGACTTCGAGCGTATATTTCGTAGCGGGCTTGAGCCCCGAAAAAGAGACCTCCACGGCATCATACGAAGCTACTTCAGCCACGACGACCTCCTGTCCCCCTTCGGTCGTCAGCAGTTTATAGCCGAATGCCGCAGCATGTTCCACGGCTGTCCATGAAGCCGCGAACGACGTGGGTTTGACATCCTTGAAGACAATCTCGGGCGAAGCGAGTTTCACCGGCTGCGGATCGGGTTCGGGCCTTTTGTCGTCATCACATCCCGAAAGCACCGCCACGGCAAAGAAAGCCGCAAGTGCGGTAAGAATTTTGAAGATTTTCATTTTTAGAGATTTTGGGTTAATACTTCGTGACAGGGCAAATATAACGGTTTTTCCGTATCGTTATTCTCGTCGATATACCAATAACATATTGTATATCAGAATCGTATTAAACCGAAATACCGGCCAAGCCAGGCAATATTTCCGCGGATCGCAAATAATAGTTACGATCCGTAACCAAAACCCCGTTTTGTCCGAAAAAAACATAATTTTCGTTTTTTTCGGTATTTTCCGGCGGCGGAGGCCGATGCGGCTCCGGAACGCCTCCCGGATACTGGCAACGAGAAAAAGCCCTCCGGGAAGCACTCATCTGCATTATTTTTGTACTTTTGCAAAGATTTACAGACTGATTACGGCCTCGGGCTGTCCTTAAACATGGCAATACGATACTATAACGACGATTGTACCTTCCGGCTGCCTCAGAAACGCCTGACGGCGGCATGGCTTCGCGCAGTGGCCGAAGCGGAAGGGTATACGCCGGGCGATGTGAGTTACATCTTCTGCTCGGCGCAACGGCTTCTGGAGATGAACCGCCAGTGGCTCGGGCACGACTATTTCACCGACGTCATTACGTTCGATTACAGCGACCGCAAAGGTGCCCGCATAATCTCGGGCGACATCTTCATCGACGTCGAGACCGTCGCCGACAATGCCCGGCAATACGGCTGCACGACGCTCCAGGAAATGCGCAGAGTCATCGTACACGGCGTGCTGCACCTCTGCGGGCAGGGTGACAAGACGCCCCGCACCAATGCGCAGATGCACCGCAAGGAGGATAAATACCTCAAATTCTGGGAGACGGCACAATGACACTCGAATACGATATAATCGTCATCGGCGGCGGACATGCCGGCTGCGAAGCGGCCTCGGCCGCCGCACGCCTGGGGTCGCGCACGCTGCTGCTCACCATGGACATGGCCAAGATGGCTTCCATGTCGTGCAACCCGGCCGTCGGGGGAGTAGCCAAAGGACAGATAGTCAGAGAAATAGATGCTTTGGGAGGACAGATGGGATGCATTACCGACCTCACCGCGATCCAGTTTCGGATGCTCAACCGTTCGAAGGGCGCAGCCATGTGGAGCCCCCGTGCGCAATGCGACAAAACCCGTTTCTCGGAGGAGTGGCGCCATACGCTCGAAAACACGCTCAACCTCTATATCTGGCAGGACGCCGCCACCGAGCTGCTGTTCGACACCTCGGCAACCAAACCGCGCGTGACTGGCGTGCGGACGCGTATGGGCATCGAATTCGCCTGCAAGGCCGTCATACTTACCGCCGGTACGTTCCTCGACGGGCTGATGCACTGCGGCACATCGCACGCCGAGGGCGGCAGGGCAGGGGACGCCGCTTCGCACGGGATCACGGAGTCCCTGCTCGCAATCGGATTCGAAACCGGGCGTATGAAAACCGGTACGCCCGCACGCCTCGATGCCCGCACGATCGACTTCGAAATACTCGAACCGCAATACGGGGACGAAAAACCATCCAAATTTTCATTTTCTCCTGATACACAACCTGTTAAAGACCAACTCCCTTGTTTTCTGGTCTACACGTCGGCCGAGGTGCACGACATCCTGCGCACAGGGTTCGACCGCTCGCCGCTGTTCAACGGGACGATAACGGGAATCGGGCCGCGCTACTGCCCGAGCATCGAAGACAAACTGCGTACATTCGCCGACAAAGATCAGCACCAGCTCTTCCTCGAACCCGAAGGACGCAGCACCAACGAATACTACCTCAACGGTTTTTCTTCGTCGCTGCCCTGGGAAATACAGTTGGAAGCACTGCATAAAATCCGGGGATTCGAAGACCTCCACATCTATCGCCCGGGCTATGCCATCGAATATGACTATTTTCCACCCACACAATTGCACCATTCGCTCGAAACAAAACTCGTTTCCGCCCTTTATTTCGCCGGGCAGGTCAACGGGACGACCGGATACGAAGAGGCCGCAGCCCAGGGGTTGATGGCAGGGATCAATGCACACCGGATGCTGAAAGGGGAGGAGGCCGTCGTATTGCAGCGCGACGAAGCCTATATCGGAGTGCTGATAGACGACCTTGTGACCAAAGGGGTGGACGAACCCTACCGCATGTTCACCTCGCGTGCAGAATACCGCATCCTGCTCCGGCAGGACAATGCGGACATCCGGCTTACTCCTATCGGATATAAAATCGGGCTTATTACCCAAAAAAGATACGACTATTTCGTCAAAAAAAATACGCTCGTAGAATCGCTTATTTCTTTCGCTCGCCAACAGAGCATCAAAGCAGCCGAAATTAACGACTATTTAAAAGCAATAAATTCCGAACCTTTATCACAGGGAAGGAAGCTTTACGACATACTAATGCGGAATAATGTTTCGTTCGATTCGTTGCAAGCCGTCCTGCCGAAGCTCCGAAAATTCATCGAAACGAACCGGATGGAGGAAGAGGTGATCGAAGAGGCAGAAATCCAAATCAAATATAAAGGATATATTGAGCGCGAAAAATTCATTGCAGAAAAACTACATCGGCTCGAAAACATACGGATTCCTGTGGATTTCGACTTTCACTCGATGAATTCCCTGACTATCGAGGCCCGGCAAAAACTGTCCCGAATCCGTCCTGAAAACATCGGGCAAGCCTCGCGCACACCCGGAGTTTCACCCGCAGACGTAAATGTTCTCTTGGTAAAATTCGGAAGATAGGGTAATGTTCCACGTGGAACCTATCAACCCACAACCTCCCAAAATAATTAAACCACGAGATTCTGTAAAGATTATCACTTCTATATTCTTCCCGAACAACCACCAAAGAAGACATGTTCCACGTGGAACATATATACAAAACCCTTAAACACAAACGAAACAAAAAGAGGCCGCTGTATAGCGGCCTCTTAACAATATATTCGTATTCTACAAAACAATCGTACACCAATTGTATTTATCCTCAGCTCGTCCGTACTGAATATCCTGCAATCGGGTATATAATTCCAGAGAAATCTTACCAACCTTATCACCATAGGAGTAGGTTTTCTCCGTCTGCATGTCATAGATAGTGCCGATAGGGGAGATCACGGCAGCCGTTCCGCAGCCTCCGCACTCCTCGAAAGAGGCAAGTTCTTCGACCGGGATTTTTCGGTCTTCGACCTCAAGCCCCATATCGCGGGCCAGCTGGCGGAGGCTCATATTGGTGATCGACGGAAGCACCGAAGGGGATTTCGGAGTGATATATTTGCCATCCTTGATGCCGAAGAAATTGCATGCACCGCACTCTTCGATGTATTTATGCTCCGCAGCGTCGAGATACATGATATTCGAATAGCCCATTTTATGCCCTTTTTCACCCGACAAAAGGCTGGCCGCATAATTTCCGCCGACTTTCACATCGCCTGTTCCACGTGGAGCAGCACGATCCTGCTCTCGGTCGATGGCAACTAGGATCGGCTTGATTCCCTCCTTGAAATACGCACCCACAGGCGAACAGTAGACAATCAGCAAAGCATCCTTTGCAGGTTTGACTCCCAGGCCGGCCGTCGTTCCGAACATCACCGGACGCAGATAGAGCGAGGCCCCTGTTCCGTAGGGGGGAATATAAGCTTCATTCCGCCGAACGACCTCGACGCAGGCATTAACGACCATTTCGACGGTCGGCAGCGGAAGGCAAAGACGTTCGGCCGAAGACCGGAGGCGGCGGGCATTGTCCTCGACACGGAACAGGCGGACTTTCCCATCGACTCCACGAAAAGCCTTGAGACCCTCGAAAAGTTCGATGCCATAATGCAGGCACGAAGCCGACATGTGCATCTTGATGTACTCGTCGCTCGTAACCTCCATATCACTCCATTTACCATCCGCAAAATAATAACGGACGTTGACGTCGGTCTTGTGATAGTCGAACCCCAAGGCGCTCCAATCTATATTTTCCATTATAGTAAAATTTAAAGGTTTTTCTAAATTATCCCCACAGCAAGTAAACCGGGCAAAAACAAACCTTGAACCGATCCTTTCCTCACATTATCCTACGATAGCACCGTTATTCGTATTTCCGTCGGGGCCCAGCAGCAGCAGTTTCCCCGAAGCATCTTCGGCCATCAGGATCATGCCCTGCGACACGATCCCTTTCAGTTCGCGGGGAGCGAGGTTTACAAGAACCAGCACCCTGCGCCCGACCAGCTCTTCGGGAGTAAAATATTCCGCTATTCCCGAAACGATCGTCCGCTGGTCGATCCCCGTGTCCACCGTCAATTTAAGCAATTTCTTCGTCTTGGCGACCTTTTCCGCCGCAAGGATCGTAGAAACACGGATATCCATTTTCTGGAAATCGTCGAATTGTATCGTATCTTTCTGAGGTTCAATATTTTGCGAATTTTCAGCAGCCAGGTTGGCCTCTTTCGTCGCCGCAAGCTTGTCCAACTGGCGCTGGATCACGTCGTCCTCGATCTTCTCGAAGAGCAACGACGCCTCACCGATCTTATGCCCGGCAGCAATCAGATCCATCGCCCCGAGGCGCTCCCATCCGAATTTCTCCACGGCGAGCATCTTCAGGATCTTCGACGCCGAGAAAGGCATGAAAGGCTCGATGGCCACAGCCGTATTGGCCGTAATTTGCAACGCGATGTTGAGAATCGTTTTCACACGCCCGGGATCGGTCTTGATGACTTTCCACGGCTCGGTGTCCGCCAGATACTTGTTGCCGATACGTGCAATGTTCATGGCATCCTTCAGGGCTTCGCGGAAACGGTAGTTCTCGATATTGGCCTCGAGCGAACCCTTCACGGCAGCTACTTCCGCAACTGTCTGACGGTCATAATCATTCATCTCTCCGCAGGCAGGAACCTCGCCGCCGTAATATTTCTGCGTAAGCACCAGCGCACGGTTGACGAAATTTCCCAGCACAGCGACCAGCTCGTTGTTGTTGCGGGCCTGGAAATCCTTCCATGTAAAGTCGTTATCCTTGGTTTCGGGGGCATTGGCACACAGCACATAGCGCAATACATCCTCCTTTCCGGGGAACTCCTCCAGGTATTCATGCAGCCACACCGCCCAGTTGCGCGAGGTCGAAATCTTATCGCCCTCGAGGTTCAGGAACTCGTTGGCCGGCACGTTCTCAGGCAGTATATACCCCCCGTGCGCCTTGAGCATCGAGGGGAAGACGATGCAGTGGAACACGATATTATCCTTGCCGATGAAATGCACCATCTTGGTGTCTTCCGATTTCCAGTACTTTTCCCAATCGGGCGTAAGGTCTTTCGTGGCGGATATGTAACCGATCGGAGCGTCGAACCACACATAGAGCACCTTCCCTTCGGCACCCTCCACGGGCACGGGGATGCCCCAGTCGAGGTCACGGCTCACGGCACGGGGCTGCAATCCGCCGTCGAGCCAGCTCTTGCACTGTCCGTAGACATTCGTCTTCCACTCCTTATGCCCATCGAGTATCCACTCGCGGAGGAAGCCTTCGTATTGATCCAGAGGGAGATACCAGTGCTTCGTCTCCCTTTTGACCGGAACCGAACCCGACACGGCGCTATGCGGGTCGATCAGCTCGTCGGGCGAAAGGGTAGACCCGCATTTCTCGCACTGGTCGCCGTAGGCACGGTCGTTCCCGCATTTGGGACAAGTGCCGACGATATAACGGTCGGCAAGGAACGTCTGCGCCTCCTCGTCGTAATACTGCATGGAGGTTTTCTCGATGAATTTCCCCTCGTCGTAGAGTTTGCGGAAAAATTCCGATGCGGTCGCGGCATGGGTCGCCGACGATGTCCGCGAATAGATATCGAACGACATTCCCAACCCCTCGAACGACTTTTTGATCAGGTTATGGTAACGATCCACGATCTGCTGCGGGGTCACACCCTCCTTGCGGGCCTTGATGGTGATGGGTACGCCGTGCTCATCCGATCCGCAGACCGAAATCACGTCGCAGCCCTTCAGCCGCAGGTAACGCGTGTAAATATCCGAAGGTATATAAACTCCCGCCAGATGGCCGATATGCACCGGGCCGTTGGCATAGGGGAGAGCCGATGTAACGAGGTAACGCTTGAACTCTTTTGCCATATTAAGATATACAGTATTACTAATTTCTGTCAAAATTAGTAATTTTTAGGGAAAGAAAAAGCAAAGCCCCATTATTTGTTTACAAACTACAAGGGTGCACCGTCGTAAGAGAGCAAAACAAAAACCGCGGGAGAAAATCGGACTGGATCAGACAGCGGGGTAAAAAATATACCCCGGACTGTGCCGGGGCATATTTCTTAATTATCGGCGGTCGGAATCGTTATTCGAACACCAGCTCGTCGAGCAGCCATCCTGCGCCCGCGTACTTGTCGATGATGAACAGCACGTAGCGGATGTCGACCGATATCGTGCGCTGCAGATCGGGCTCGAAAGCCACATCGCCCGACATGGCTTCCCAGTTACCGTCGAAAGCCAGCCCGAGCAGTGCGCCCCTGGCATTCATCACCGGCGAACCCGAGTTGCCGCCCGTAATATCGCAGTCGGCAAGGAACGCCACCGGAAGCTCGCCCCGGGCATTGGCATAACGGCCGAAATCGCGTGCCGCATAAAGCTCCTTGAGTTTTTCGGGCACGGTGAACTCCGTGGGGTTCTGCGGGTTTTCCTTCTCCATCACGCCCTTGAGCGTCGTATAGTAGTTGTATTCGATGCCGTCGGCAGGCGAATAGGGCAGCACGCGGCCATAGGTGAGCCGCAGCGTGAAGTTGGCATCCGAAGCCCACGCCTTTTTCGGGTTTTGGAGCATTAGCCCCGCCACGTATTTACGGCTTCCCTCGTAATATTTTTCCACGACCGGCTTGCGTGCCTGGGAAAGCGCGTTATACTTCTCCCACACCGATTTTACAAACGGGGCAATGGGGTCGGCGGCATATTTATCGGCCGAAAAAGCACCGATCAGCTCATCGACCTTTTCCTGCGATGTAAATAACGAATTATCGAAAATATAATCCACATAGGCATCCGTATCGCCGTTGAAATCCTTGTCGACGATCTCCGTATAGAACGACGGCAGGTCGGTCATATGCTCGCGGGCGATCTTCAACATACGTTTGGCCACCTTCCGGTCGGTCGGGGCATTGTAATCCTTGTACCACTTGGCCATCGCCTTTCGGGCCGCTTCGGGATCCTTTATCTCCGTCCGCCCGTCGAACATCCTCGCCGGGGTCAGTATCTCCACCGCACGCAGGAAAGCCTCTTCCAGATACTGGCGGTTGTCGTCGATGCCGGCCAGCCCCTCGATCGCTTCGCGGATTTTCGGCAGCGCGTCGATATACCCTTCCTCGGGCAGCGTATTTTTCTCGGCCCATGCCTGGAAGGCAGCCTCCTGCTGCTGCTTGCGCTCCTTCACACCCAGTTTGAGGATGCCGCGCGACTTGCCGATCGAATTCTTCCAGTAGTTCGACGACGTGGCGTATTTCGAAGCATACTGAATACGTACCTTGTCGCTGGCAGCCATATCCTCCTTGAGGATGGCCTGGCGCTCGCCGCGGATAAAGATCCGGTTGGGGTTCGAAACGTTCAGCATGTCGTCGATCTCGTACGAAGTCATATAACGCTGCGTGGAACCCGGGAACCCCATGATCATGGCGAAATCACCCTCCTCGTAGCCGTCGAGCGAAATCTTCAGGAACTTCTCAGCCTTGTAAGGGCGGTTTTCGGGCGAATAATCCGCCGGCCTGTTATCCTGTCCGGCATAGACGCGAAACACCGAGAAATCGCCCGTATGGCGCGGCCACATCCAATTATCGGTGTCACCGCCGAACTTGCCGATCGAAGTCGGGGGCGCCCCCACCAGACGCACGTCGGTATAGACCTCGATCACGAAAGCGAAATACTGGTTCCCTTCGAAGAAGGGCTTGACCTCCACCGTCATGCCGGGGTTGGCCTCCCGCAGCGAAGCGGTCAGGCCGGCGATATTCTCCGAGGTGATCCGTTCGTATTCCTGCTGTCCGGCCGTGGAAGGCACGTTGCCGAGAATATCCGCAGTCACGTCGCTGATCGAACGGATGAAACGCACCTTGAGCCCCGGGGCAGGAATCTCCTCCTGGCGCGACATGGCCCAAAAGCCGTTCTTCAGGTAGTCGTGTTCGACCGACGACAGGGATTGTATCGACCCGTAGCCGCAGTGGTGGTTGGTGAACAGCAGGCCGTCGGGCGAAACGATCTCGCCCGTGCAGCCGCCGCCGAAAATGACGATCGCATCCTTGAGCGAAGATTTGTTGATGCTGTAAATATCCTCGGCCGAAAGTTTGCATCCGCGCGCCTTCATGTCCCGGATATTCATTTTCTGCAGGTAAGGCAGCATCCACATGCCTTCGTCTGCCGCCGCGGTCAGCGACACGCACGCCGCTGCAATCAGTAAAAACAGTTTCTTCATATATAAACGATTATTTGATGTTGATCATGTTCAGGATCGAACGCTCGGCCTTGCGGCGCACCTCTTCGTCGAGTACGATCTCCGGGGCCTCCCGCTCGAGGCATTCGCAGATGTTTTCCAGCGTCACCATCTTCATGTACTTGCAGTTGTTGCAGCCGCATGTCTCGTCGTCCGGGGGCGCCGGGATAAATGTCTTGCCGGGATAGCGCCTCTTCATCTCGGCGAGGATGCCCGATTCGGTGACGACGATGAACTCATCGGCCCCGTTGCGGCCGCAATAGTCGAGGATCGCAGCCGTCGACCCCACGAAATCGGCCACCTCGATGATATAAGCACGGCATTCGGGATGCACGACCACCCGGGCTGCGGGGTGCTCCTTTTTGAGCCGGAGCAGTTTTTCGAGCGAAAACTCCTCGTGGACATGGCACGCCCCGTCCCAGATCACCATATTCTCGCGGCCGGTCAGCTTCTTGATGTAAGCGCCCAGGTTGCGGTCGGGCGCGAAGATGACGGGGCGGTCGGCCGGGATCGACTCCACGACCTTCAGGGCATTCGACGAAGTGCAGCAAATATCGGTCAGCGCCTTGACCCCGACGGTGGTGTTGACATACGAAACCACCGTATGCCCCGGGTACCTGGCCTTGAAGGCCGCAAAGTCGCGGGCGTCGCACGACTCGGCCAGCGAGCATCCCGCCTCGGGACAGGGTATGAGCACCTTTTTGCCGGGGCATAGCACCTTGGCGGTCTCGGCCATGAAATGCACGCCGGCGAACAGGATGATTTCCGCATCGACCGACTGCGCCTTGACCGACAGCGCAAGCGAATCGCCCAGGAAGTCGGCCACCTCCTGTACTTCGGGCAGCGTATAGTAATGGGCCAGTATGACGACGTGTTTCTCGCGTTTCAGTTCTTCGATCCGATTCCGGATTTGCGCGGAGTTATCAACCTTCATTTTTTATTTTTACTTTTTAATTTAATTTTAATAAAGAAATAAGAATAGAAATAATAGCTGTTGATACTGTTCACAAGTTTCCCTGGAAAATATCTTTCAACATTTTACTCCCGAACTGTTTCCTATTTCTCGTTACAACCGGTTCGTATTCAAAGGTATGAAATTATAATCAACAATTGTCAAAAACCGTTGTCAACATTTCGACAGCCGTTTGTTGTGAACAATCTGTTCCGTTTTCCGGGGTTCGGGGCTGACTATAATTTCCCATAACTTTTTTTGGTTTCCGGAAAATCTTGTATATGCCCGCCCTTTCCGGAATTTGCAACTCTTCCGACCGGAAAGTTATCATTAGTTATCGCCGTTTATCAACACGCTTCCTAACACGATTTCATCACCTTTTCGACAATCTTTTCCGCGATTCCGCGGTACCATTTTTCGACGCGCGGATCTATCCCCGCAGCAGGCCTCCCTTCGTCGGCTCCTTCCATGATCGACTGTACGATAGGTATTTCCCCCAGGAAATCCACGCCGTGCTCTTCTGCGAACCGGCGTGCACCGCCTTTGCCGAAGAGGTAGTAGCGGTTTTCGGGCAGTTCCTCGGGGGTGAACCAGGCCATGTTTTCGATGATTCCCGCCACGGGGATGTTGACGTTTTCGTTGCGGAACATCTCCACGCCGCGCACGACGTCGGCCACGGCGACCTGCTGGGGCGTCGAGACGATCACCGCGGAATCGATCTTCAGCTCCCCGATGATCGAGAGGTGTACGTCGCCCGTTCCGGGGGGCAGGTCGGCCAGCAGGAAGTCGAGCGTCCCCCATTTGGTCTGGTGGATCATCTGTTTCAGGGCGCTGACGGCCATGGCGCCGCGCCATAGCAGGGCGTCGGTAGGTTTGATGAAGAACCCGATCGACATCAGCCGGATGTCCATCGGCTCCGCAGGGACGATATGGTCTGCGCCCTCTTCCTGCACGGCGTCGGGCAGGTAGCCTTCCACTCCGAACATCTTGGGCTGCGAAGGCCCGTATATGTCGGCGTCGAGGATGCCTACGCGGAATCCCATGTTTCGCAGGGCGACCGCGAGGTTGGCCGTGACGGTCGATTTGCCTACCCCGCCCTTTCCCGATGCGACGGCAATGACCTTGGCGATGCCGCCCGTGGTCGTCTTCAGCTTGGGTTCGGGGCGCGGGGCGGCGCCGCCCTCCTTGATGACTACCAGTACCGTTTGACCGGGGAATTCGCGTTTGAGCAGTTCCTCGGCCTGGTTTTTGATTTTCACTGCGAACGGGTCGCGCGCCTTGGCGAAGCGGAGTACGACGGTGATTTTTCCGGCCGCCGAGGCGATATGCTCGATAAAACCGCTGCTGACGATGTCCTGCCCCGTTTCGGGATGGACGAGCGACGCGAGCAGATGTCTGATTTTTTCTTCCATATTTGTGTCGTGACTTTCCCTGCAAAGATAACGTATATTTTACAGAATAAATATAGGTTAACCTTCTTTTTTATCGTTTTTCGATAAATTTTATTTGTTTTTCATATAAATTCCGTATATTTGCGAAAGAAAACCGGAATCGGGACAAAATTAGGACAAACAAAAAATAACTTCGTTATGAATTTTATCAAAACTTTTCTGGCTGCCATCCTTGCGTTTGTCGTGGGATCGGTACTGGTAGTCTTCCTTTGGATTTTCATCCTGCTCGGCATTGCCGGTTCGATGGAGAAAAGCGTGGCCGTACACCCCGAGTCGATCCTCAAACTCGATTTTTCGGAGGTGTTGACCGATGCCCCGTCGAGCGATCCTTTCGCCGGCTTCGATTTCGCGACGCTCCAGTCTACGCGCATGCTTCCGCTGATGAAGGCGCTGCGTGCGCTCGAGGCGGCGAAGGACGATCCGCGGATCAAGGGTATTTACCTGCGTATGAACGGCAACGGCGGAGTGGCGGGATCGGCCCTGCTCGAAGAGCTGCGCGAGGCGATCGTCGATTTCAAGCAGAGCGGCAAGTTCGTCGTCGCCTATAACGAAACCTACTCGCAGGGGCAGTATTACCTCGCCTCGGCGGCCGACAGGATTTACATGCAGCCCGAAGGAGCTATGGACTGGTCGGGCCTTTCGTTCAACCTGGCGTTTTACAAGGGGCTGCTCGACAAGCTCGACGTCAAGGCCGAAGTTTTCCGCCCCACGGCCTGCAAGTACAAGAGCGCCGTCGAGCCCTATATTCTTTCCAAGATGTCGGATGCCAACCGCGAGCAGATGCAGGAGCTGGTCAATTCGATGTGGAATACCATTGCCGCCTCGGTGGCCGAAGCACGCGGCATCGACCTGGAAACCCTGAACCGGATCACCGACAAACTGGAGGTTTCGCTGCCCGAGGATGCCCTCGAACACGGGTTCGTGGATAGCCTGGTCTACGAAGACCAGATGGACGACGTATTTGCCCAGCTGGGCGTGCAGTCCGATTCCGACGGTCAATACAATTTCATCACCCTGGGCGAATATGCGTCGCAGGTAGGTGCCGACCTCAAGAATATTTCGGCCGACCAGGTGGCTGTCGTCTATGCCGACGGCGCGATCGTCGACGGCGAGGGCTTCGGCCGCGAGGTTTACGGCAATACGCTGGCTGCGACGCTGGCCGGGGTGCGTGCCGACGACAAGGTCAAGGCCGTGGTGCTGCGCGTGAATTCCCCGGGCGGCAGCGCATTGGCTTCGGATGTCATCTGGCGCGAAATGGAGCTGCTCAAGGCCGAGAAACCCGTCATCGTCTCGATGGGTTCCTATGCTGCCAGCGGCGGTTACTATATCTCGTGCCCGGCCGATGTCATTGTGGCCGACAAACTGACCCTGACGGGTTCCATCGGTGTCTTCGGCATGTACCTCAATACCATCGACGCCCTGAAGAACAAGCTGGGCATCACGTTCGACGCCGTGAAGAGCAATACCTCGGCAGGCATGGGCATGACTTCGGCCCTTACGCCAGTCGAAAGGGCTTCGATCATGCGCGGCGTGGATAAGGTTTACACGACGTTCACCAACAACGTGGCGCAGGGGCGCAACCTGCCTCTCGAGAAGGTGCTCGACATTGCCGGCGGCCGTGTATGGTCGGGCGACAACGCCCTCGGCATCGGCCTGATAGACACGTACGGTGGCCTGAAGACGGCCATTGCCGTCGCTGCGGACAAGGCCGGGTTGGGCGACAATTTCCGGGTGACGGAGGTGATCGAGCAGCCGACGGGTTTCGCGGCGTTCATCTCGTCGCTCAACGTCAGCATCCGCGAGGCCATGACCCGCTCGGAACTGGGAGTCATGATGAAGGAATACAAACAGGTGCAGGAAGCTGCTTCGCAGCAGGGGATCGTCATGTATTATCCCTTCAAACTCGAACTGCGCTAATCCCGGCCGGATGCCGGAACGATAAAAAGCGGCCTCTCGAAAAGGGGCCGCTTTTTATCGTTGCAGGGTTTCAAGGCCGGTGTGTCCGCGAAGCTGTCATTCGTGCCTGAAAAGGGGTTTGTCAGCCCTTGGCCGGGACTTTGGCCGCCGGATTTCCCCCCCCCGCCGAATCCTGCCCGCAGCGCATTTCATCCAGCTTGCGGCCTATCTCCTCGACCTGTTTCGCGTCGGGCGAAATGACCGTCGACCCGAACTTGCGCCGGTAGTCGCCCGGCGGGGAGCCGATGCGTTCGCGGAAGGCGCGGTTGAAATTCGAGATGTTGTAGAACCCGCAGCGCATACCGATCTCGGCGATCGGGTCGTCGGTCTCGACGATCATCTGTGCGGCGCGCACGATGCGGAAGCCGTTGAGGTAGTTCCACAGGTTCTGGTGGGTGTACTTTTTGAAAAAACGGCAGACCGAAGTCGCGGACATGCCTACCTCTTCGCCGATGTCTTCGAGCGAGATCTTACGTTGGTAATTGCCCTCCACGAACTGTACGATCTTGTTGATCCGGGCATTGCCGTCGGGTTGCATTTCGTAGTACGGGGCACCTATCGGCCCCGTTTCGTCCGGCCCAGCCGTGGCCAGGTCGTTGAGTATGTTCAGGAAAAGCGACGCCGATGCGAATCCCCGCAGCCCGGGCAGTTGCAGTAACCTGTCGCGGACGCGGTCTACGACGCTTTCGGCGAACCAGAGCCCGGCGACCGGCTGGCTCAGCATTTTCCGGATGGGGAGCATGGATTCCGTTTCGAATATCTGCCAGTTGGGCATGTCGCGGCTGAACTGCACGGCGACGGCCTCGCAATTGGTCTCCGCAAAGGCTTCGTCGCGTTTGTAACAGTGCGGTACGCGCGGGAAAATGATGATCAGGTCTTTTTCCGTGAAATTGTCGACCGATTGTCCGGTGACACGCGTCCCCTTCGCGTTCAGGGTCAGGCTGAGCATGTAATCCTCGTGGAAATGAAGGGGCGGATCGGTTTGTTTGTCAAACCAATACTGTGTGATGAACAAATCGTTGCCGGGCAACGGGGTGAGATCATTCAGGACACGTTTCATCAGATAATGAGACTTATGGTAACAAATATAGGAACTAATAAGGACAAATCAAAACCGGGGCGGTTTTTTGTGGGGAAGGATACGCGGCCGGGGTTTCCCGCACCTTTGTTTACCGATCCGGAACGGGGCGTAAAGGAACCCCCGTGGTGAAAAGTGCGGAAAACGCTTTCTCCTTTCGCATTTAATGAATATCTTTGCGGATATGGCAGTGATCAGATTGACAAAGGAGTTTTCGTTCGAGGCCGCACATGCCCTCGACGGATACGACGGGCCGTGCCGTGAGATCCACGGGCATTCCTACCGGTTGTTCGTGACCGTGAAAGGGTGCCCTGCGGACGACGACACGAACCCCAAGTGTGGGATGGTGATGGACTTCGGTGTCCTGAAAAGCATTGTCAACGAGGAGGTCGTTTCCCGTTTCGACCATGCGCTCGTGTTGCGGGCGACACGCCGCGACGCTCCCCTGCGGGCGGTGCTGGCCGAACGCTTCGGCAACATCGTCACGGTGGACTACCAGCCGACGTGCGAAAACATGCTCGGCGATTTCGCGGCACGCATCGCACGCCGCCTGCCCCTGGGGGTGGAACTGCATTCGCTCCGCCTGCATGAGACCGCAACCTCGTTCGCCGAGTGGTTCGCCGAGGACAACCGCTGATTTCCGCCCGGCGGTTCCGCCGGAACGACATACCCCGACATTTCTACCGGACAGGCCCCGGGCGCAAGGGATAGGCGCACGGCAAACATCGAAAGGGAACTATTATTGACGCAAATCGAATATATGAAAAAACTGTTTCTCGTCGACGCCTATGCGTTGATCTTCAAGTATTACTATGCCTTTCTGGGGCGTCCCATGCGCAACCGGGCCGGCATGAATACCTCCGTGGTATTCGGCTTCGTAAAGTTCCTGCGCGACATCCAGAAGCGAGAGCGGCCCGACCTGCTGGGCGTGGCGTTCGACCCCAAGGGCGGCAGCTTCCGCCGGGAGATATTTCCCGAGTACAAGGCCAACCGTGCCGAGACGCCCGAGGACATCCTCCTCTCCGTCCCCTATGTCAAGCGTGTGCTGGAAGCCATGTGCATCCCGATCCTCGAAGTCGAGGGTTACGAGGCCGACGACGTGATCGGCACGCTGTCGCAAAAAGGCGTCGAGGCGGGTTACGAGGTCTTCATGGTGACGCCCGACAAGGACTACGGCCAGCTGGTACGTGACAATTGCAAGATCTACAAGCAGAAGGGCGCCGAAGGGAGCATCGAGATCGTCGACCGGGAGGCGATCCGCGGGAAATACGGCATCGACAACCCCAGCCTCGTGCGCGACATCCTCGCACTGTGGGGCGATGCTTCGGACAATATCCCGGGTGTGCCGGGAATCGGCGAGAAGAGCGCCTGCAAACTCGTGCAGGAGTGGGGAACGGTGGAAAATATCCTCGACAATGTCTCGAAGATCAAGGGCAAGCAGGGCGAGAAGATCGCCGAATGGGGCGACAAACTGCGCCTTGCCAAGACACTGACCACCATTTGCCTCGACGTGCCCATCCCGTTCCGCGAAGAAGACCTCACGGTCTGCGAACCCCATATCGACGAACTCAAGGCCCTTTTTGCCGAATTGGATTTCAAGGCCTTTATGAACGACCTTACGAACCTTGCGCCCCCCGAGGAGCAACCCGAAGGCCCCCGCCAGGAGGCGCAGACCCAGCTTGCGGAGATGGCTCGGGCCAAGTCCGCCGCCGCCAAACGCGCGGCGCTGGTCGGACAGGGCAACCTCTTCGGCGACCCGGTGGTCGACATGCCTGCCGCCGAGGTTCCCGTCGCAGAACTGCAGGCCGAAGCCGATGCCATGCAGTTCAAGACGGCGCAGACCACGCCCCACGATTACCGCCTCGTGGAGAATGCCTCCCAGTTGCGCGAAGTGGTCGCCGAGGTCGGGAAATACGACGAATTCTGTTTCGACACCGAGACCACGGGGTTCGACATCTTCAACGACCGCATCGTCGGCATGTCGCTGGCCGTAAAGCCGTTCGAAGCGTGGTACATTCCCTTCAAGGAGGAAAATACGGCGGAATATACGCAGATCGTGCGGCCGCTGTTCGAAGACGAAGGGATTGCCAAGATCGGCCAGAACATCAAGTTCGACCTGATGGTGCTCCGGCGCCTGGGGCTCGATATCCGGGGCCGCAAGTACGACACGATGATCCTGCATTACCTGCTCGATCCCGAGTCGCGCCACAACATGAACGCCCTGTCGGAAAAATACCTCAACTACAAGCCTATCGAGATCGAAACGCTGATCGGCAAGGGTTCCAAGCAGCTGACGATGGATCTGGTGAACGTCGAGCGCGTCAAGGAGTACGCCGCCGAAGATGCCGACGTCACCCTGCAACTCAAACACGTGCTCTACCCTCAGGTCGAGAAGATGGGGCTGCAACACCTCTATTTCGAGGTCGAGGAGCCGATGATCGCCGTGCTGGCCGACATCGAGATGGCGGGCGTGCGGATCGACTCCGGGGCGCTGGCCGAATACTCCGTCGAACTGAGCCGCAGGCTGGCCGAACTGGAAGCCGCGATCCGTGCCGAAGCCGGCGAGTCGACGCTCAACATCAACTCGGCACGCCAGCTGGGCGAGGTGCTTTTCGCCAAGATGCGCATCGCCGAAAAGCCCAAGATGACCAAGACCAAGCAGTTCTGCACCGACGAGGATTATTTGCAGACCTTCGCCCGCAAACACCGCATCGTCGATCTGATCCTCGAATACCGGGGTGTCAAAAAATTGCTTTCGACCTATGTCGAGGCGCTTCCCCAGCTGGTCAACCGGACGACGGGGCGTATCCATACCTCCTTCAACCAGGCGGTCACGGCTACCGGGCGCCTTTCGTCCACCAATCCAAACCTGCAGAACATCCCCGTGCGCGAAGAGATGGGGCGCCGCATCCGCCGGGCGTTCATCCCCTCCGATTCCGACCACCTGCTGCTCTCGGCCGATTACAGCCAGGTCGAGCTGCGCCTGATGGCGCACCTTTCGGGCGACGAATCGCTGATCGCGGCCTTCGCCCACGGCGAGGATATCCATGCCGCGACGGCCGCCAAACTTTTCAACAAAACCCTCGACGAAGTGACCTCCGAGGAGCGCCGCCGTGCCAAGACGGCCAATTTCGGCATCATCTACGGCATTTCGGCCTTCGGCCTGAGCCAGCGGCTCGAAATCCCGCGTAAGGAGGCCAAGGACATTATCGACGGTTATTTCGAATCTTACCCCAAGGTCAAGGAGTATATGGACAATGTGGTCGCCAGGGCCAAGGAGGAGGGATTCGTCTCGACGATCTTCGGCCGCCGCCGCTATCTCAACGACATCTCCTCGCACAACGCCGTGGCGCGCGGCCTGGCGGAGAGGAATGCCGTGAACGCCCCGATCCAGGGGTCTGCGGCCGACATCATGAAGATCGCCATGATCAATGTCCATCGCCGTTTCGCGGCCGAAGGCATCCGGTCGAAGGTGATCCTTCAGGTACACGACGAATTGGTCGTCGACATGCTCCGTTCCGAACAGGAGCGCGTCGCGGCCATCGTCACCGAATGCATGGAATCCGCCGCCGCCCTCAAGGTGCGCCTGGTGGTCGACTACGGAGTGGGCGACAACTGGCTCGAAGCGCATTGATCGCGTCCTGTGTCCTTTTGCAAGATATAGTAACGGACGGCATCGGATATGCAGGCTACCTGTTAATGCCTTGTATCCGTTATATCCGATGCCGCCGCCTTTTTCGGTGCTGCGCCGGCGACTATGCGGACGGTTGTCCCGCTTCGGCATCCCCCGGGGAGGCAGGCGGAAAAATATAATGTTCCCGGATATTTTTGTTTTGATACTGAAATAAACTGACAGCTATGATCGAACCTATTTACCAGCCGGCCGCGTCGCGTTACGCAGATGGCATGACCTACCGGCGTGCGGGACGCAGCGGTGTGCTGCTGCCCGCCTTTTCGCTCGGCATGTGGCACAATTTCGGCAGCGGGCAGACCTTCTCCAAAGTGCGTCAGATGGCCCATTACGCGTTCGACCGGGGAATCGTCCATTTCGATTTGGCGAACAACTACGGCCCTGCCTACGGTACGGCCGAGGAGAACTTCGGCCGTTTGATGGAGCAGTCGTTCCGACCCTACCGCGACGAACTCTTCATTTCGACCAAGGCGGGTTACGACATGTGGCCGGGGCCCTACGGCAACTGGGGCTCTCGCAAATACCTCATGGCAAGCCTCGACCAGAGCCTGCGGCGCATGAAGCTCGATTATGTGGACATCTTCTACTCGCACCGCTACGATCCCGAGACCCCGCTCGAAGAGACCCTCCAGGCTTTGGTCGACATCGTCCGCGCAGGCAAGGCGCTCTATGTCGGACTGTCGCGCTACCCGCTGGCCGCGGCACGTTTCGCTTTCCGCTACCTGGCCCAACGCGACGTACCCTGCCTGCTTTTCCAGGATCGCTACAACCTGTTCGACCGCGAACCCGATACGTCGGGTATCCTGACGCTCAATGCCGAGGCCGGGGCCGGGTTCGTGGCCTTTTCGCCGCTGGCACAGGGACTGCTGACCGACCGTTACCTGAACGGTATTCCGGAAGGCTCGCGCATGGCGACGGAGGGCTCGCTGCGGCGCGACGTGCTGACGGACAGGATGTCGGAACGGATCCGGGGCCTGCATGAAATCGCCCGGCAGCGCGGCCAGACCCTTGCCGAGATGGCTTTGGCATGGCTGCTGCGCGACAAACGTGTCACGTCGGTCATTATCGGGGCAAGCTCCGTCGCCCAGATCGAAGATAACCTCCGGGCCCTGGAGCATGCATCCTTCACCGACGACGAATTGTCGCGCCTCGATGCCCTGTCACGGCCATAGCGCCCTGCACGGATGAAAAGAGCCGCAGTCCCGAAGGACTGCGGCTCTTCGTGTTTTATGTCTACGTCCGGGGGCGGCTCAGGCTCGGGGGCGAACGGTTGCTTCCCGTGGAGCGCGGGGTGGCGCATGCGTCCGGAAGCCGGATCGGTCTGATCCCCGAAACGATGCTCGTCTGCACCTCGATGGAATGACCGGGCATTTCCATGCCCTTTCCCGAACCGAAAAACGAATCCCGCTTCCCCGAAGGAAGCGGGATTCTGCCTCTCAGGACGAGGGATTACTCTTCCGGTTTTTGGCCTATGTAGAAGACGTAACCGTAGTACGCTTTGTATTTCTCGTAATGGGCAATCTCGTTTTTCTGCATTTCGGCCAGCAGGAGTGCCTTTTCACTGTACCCGTATTGCTCCAGGAATCCCGGGATGCGTGCGCTTGCATGGGCGAAGTAGTTTTCCGTCCAGCAATGCTCAGGCAGTGCGAAATGTGCCAGCGGTGCATATCCGGCCTCTTCGAGGATCCGCACTTTCCCCGACGGGCTGTCGATGTCGGGGAAATAGTCCGAGATGAATTTCGACGCCAGGCGTGCGCCTGAGAGCCACGAGCATTCGGTCACGGCGATTATGCCGCCCGGTTTGAGGTACTGCCGCCACTCCCTCAGCCCGCGTTCGAACCCGATATTGTAGATCGAGCCTTCGGCCCAAATCACGTCGAACTCCCCGGGGCTGAAGGGCAGTGCGTCCATCGAGCCCTGTATGGCCGTGACGCGGTTTTCCAGCCCGGCCTTTTTTATCCGGGCGCGGAATTCTTCCAACAGCTCCGGCAGCAGGTCGACGGCCGTTATCGTACAATCCCTGTTCCGGGCGATCGTGACGGTCTGTCCGCCGGTGCCGCATCCGATGTCGGCGATCCGCATCCCCGGCCTGTCGGGTACGAATTCCAGGGCGCGGAGCGTCTGCTCCACGCCGCCGGGCCCCTGCCTGTCGAGTTCCCTGAAGAAATCGGCGATCATTTTTAAATCGAAATCGAAGATCTGTTTATTTTCCTGTTCCATGGTTGTTTGTAGTTGAGGCCGCGCGCGGGATGGATTGGGAAATCCCGTGCATGGCGAATTTTTTTAAATAAGGCAAAATGAATATCCGCCCGGGCAGAAATGCCCCCGGGAGGGAAGAAAGAGTCGGAATCCAATGCAAGTTATGGATTCCTACGATGCCGTATCCGTTTTAAACATCCAATGGTTTTAGTCGTTGTAAAGGTAGGTACAATTTCCCGAACCTGCAAATCCGCCGGGGAAAAGGTTCCCCGAAAAAGGGAACCCCGATCCCTTTTCAGGAACCGGGGCACTCCACAAGAGGCGCTTTCCCACTCTGCGTCAGAATGATATACCGACGCGTATGCCGAAATTATTGAGGTTGTTGACCGAGTAAGTCAGGACGTCGCCGCTGTTGGTGGCATAGCTGTAATAGAGTGCCACATGGAACCCGAAACGGTAGTCGGGGCGCGGGAAGATGCTCACGCCGATTTCGGGCGAGAGGTAGAATCCCCACGTGTCGTTGTACTGCTTGACGACGTAGTAATAGGACGAAAGTTCGGCGTAGTTGGCACCCAGCTTCAGGCCTGCATAGGGCTGGAATACGCTGTCCGTAAGCCAGGTGTAACGGCTGGTGACGCCGAACGGCAGCTGGAATACGGAGTGCTTCTGGTTGACCGTGAGGGCCGAACCGTTGCCCAGGTCGAGTGTCTGGCGCGGAATCGTTTCGAGGTTGGTCTGGTAAGAGATGAACGGGCCCACGGCGATGGCCGGCGTGATGAAATAGCCGCCTTCGAAGTTCATGCCCCAGCCCGAGGCTTTGTCGGCGAGGCTGCTGCCCAGGGGCACGCCCATCTGCCAGTCGACGTTGATGTAACTGTTCGGGAAGATCTGCGCTTTGCCCGTGCGCGCAGCGGCGAGCAGGACGACACAGAGTGCGATGGTTTTTAGAACCGGGTATTTCGATGTTTTCATAATCGGACGTGTTTTTACGGTTAAATTATTTTTTCAGGTAAGGCGACTGGTCGAATGCCTGTTCGACGGCGTCCAGCGTGCGCTGCTGGTTGAGGCTTTCCGACGAGGTGAGCAGGCCGCCGATGTAGCTGTCCCAGATGACGGGCAGTTTCTTGCCGCTCTGCTGGTCGGCTTCCAGATCCAGCATCTCGATCAGCAGCGAACCGGCCGTATAACCGTAATATACGCGGTAGGGATAGTGCCATCCCAGCCAGTCGCCCCAGTATCCGGGCGTCCAGTAGTAGGGGTAGTACCACCACCAGTAGGGATAGTCGTAACCCACGAAATAGGTCACTTTCTGCACGTAGCTCAATTGCAGGCCGACGCTGGCCGAATCCTTGTCCTCGGTGCGGGTGTAGCCGGCGGCGTTCATGCGGCTGGCGACCGTATTGACGATCTCCAGCGCATTGCCGTCTTTCCAATATTCCGTCTTGTCTGCGCCGCCGATCAGCAGGATGCTGTCGGGGAGGTAGTAGGTGTCCACTGCACCGAAATCGGCTTCGGTGTCGTAAGCGGTGTAGACCAGATAGTCTTTGTGGAGGCCCGATGTCGAGGGCTCTTTCTGGCACGCGCAAAACGCAACTGCAACGAGTGCGTATGCGAGGTAACGTAATTTTTTGACGGTCATGATTTTGATTTTTTAGTTTGCTGTCTCGGAGCATGTTCAAAATTCGTTCCTTCCACACCTTTTTTACGCGTGGAAGCCCGATCGGGATATAAAAAAGCAGTTTTGCGATATGCAACGCGGCTGCGGTGTGTTCTATGGTCGGGCACAGGGGTTTAACCCGGCGTGAAATAGCCCATTTTGGGGCGTCTTGACCCGGTGCCGGGCGGAAAGAGATCCTTTGCGGGCTTTTTCTGCGCTGTTTTTGAACGGTAATAGCACCGAGTTGCGGTCGGGAATGCTGCTTCCGAACGGTATCGTTGCCACATGGGGCGTAATCGTTGGCGATTTCGGCCCGAAAATGGTTCGTCTTTCGGAAAATATATTACTTTTGTAACTATCTATGCACAATACCACAATGTATGAGCCGATACGATAACTGCTCCCGCGAAGAGCTTATCCGCAGGATCGAAGAGCTCGAGGCACAACTCGATACGCCGAAGGCTTCCGGGAGTCGGTTTCGGGAGCGTTATGCCTGTAAGATTCTCGATTCGATACCCGACATGCTGACCGTGCTCGACCGCGAAGGGACGCTGGTCGAACTGGTTTCCGCGGATGAGACCAACCATGTCGGGGTTCCGGGCGGAGAGCTCGCCGGGCAGAATATCCGGACGATGCTTTCGCCCTCGGCCTGCCGCAATGTGAAGAACAACCTCGACAATGTCTTTGCGACGGGGTGCGGCTCCTCTTCCCATCACGACATTACGCTCGGGGGCCGAACCCGCAACTACGAAAACCGGATTTTCCCGCTCGACGAGGAGCATGCCCTCTGCATCTGCCGCGACATCACCGAGACCGAAGCTGCCAAACATGAACTGGAGATGGTCAAGTATGCGCTGAACAATGTCGACGAGGAGATTTACGCCTGCAGCCTGGACGGTACGATGGAATATGCCAACGAGCAGTTCCGGGTGCGGCACGATGTCGAAGGCGACCTTTCGCAACACAAGGTTTACGATTTCTGGTCGTACGAAGGTTCCCGTCAGCAGTGGGATGCCCGGCTGGAGAAAATACGCCGCGATAACGGCTCGCACAAATACACCGTCCGCTTCAAGAACGAGCAGGGGCATATCGTGGCGTGGGACATCGTGGCCTACATCATCTACGACTACTTCCAGGAACGCGAGATCGTCTGGTTCTTCGGCCGGGACGTGACGCAGCGCATCGAACACGAGAACAAGGTCAAGGAGATGAACTCCATCCTGGAGTGTATCCTCAACAATGTCCCGGTCTATCTGTTCGTGAAAGACCCGAGCAACGAGTTCCGTTACCTCTACTGGAACCGGGCGTTCGAGGAATATTCGCGGATTCCGGCCTCTAGGGCGCTCGGGCATACCGATTACGAGATTTTCCCCAGCCCGAAGGATGCGGAGCATTTCCGCCAGGACGACCTGACGCTGCTGCGTACGGGCGAACGCCAGACCTTCATCGAGGAGTACGTCTCGGTCACGGGCGAGACCCGTATCGTCAATACTTCCAAGTCGCTGGTGCCGGTCGAAAACCGTCTTCCGCTCATCATCGGTGTCTCGTGGGACATAACCGACATGAAGAATGCCGAGCTGGAGATCGTCGAAGCGCGTATCCGCGCCGAGGAGTCCGACCGTCTCAAATCTGCCTTCCTGGCGAACATGAGCCACGAGATCCGCACGCCGCTCAATGCCATCGTGGGCTTTGCCAAGCTCATCGGCGAAGTGGAAACCGAGGAGGAGAAACAACAGTTCATCGATATCATCGATGTCAATTCCGAGCTGCTGCTGCAACTGATAAACGACATCCTCGACATTTCGAAGATCGAAGCCGGGACGCTCGAATTCCGCTTCAGGCCGATGAACCTCAACGACCTCTGCCGCTCGGAGCTGGAAGTCCACAAACCCCGCGTCAAGCCGGGCGTGGAGCTGGTCTTCGAGGAACGGGTCGCGAACGTGGAGATCGTCTGCGACCAGAACCGCCTGGCACAGGTCATTTCCAACCTGCTGAACAACGCCGGCAAGTTTACCGAAGAGGGGGAGATCCGCTTCGGGTTCGACCTGAAGGACGGGTGCGTGGAGTTCTTCGTCCAAGATACCGGCATGGGCATACCGCCCGAGAAGGCGCGCAATATTTTCGACCGGTTCGTCAAACTCAACGATTTCGCAGCCGGAACCGGGCTCGGGCTGGCCATTTCGAAGATGATCGTCGAGAAACTCGACGGTACGATCGGCGTGGATTCCGAACCCGGCAAGGGCACGCGGTTCCATTTCTCGATCCCCGTCGTCCACCGGGACGGCGGCAAAGACGACGAGCAGCATTGCGCCGCCCCGGGCCGGGACGACGGCAAGTCGTGGGTACTGCTGGTCGCCGAGGATTCGGACACCAATTTCAGACTCATCGAAGCCGTCCTCAGCCGCCGCTTCAGCCTCGTGCGTGCCCATACGGGAGCCGAGGCCGTGGACATGTTCGGGACGGTGCAGCCCGATGCCGTGCTGATGGACATCCGCATGCCTGTGATGGACGGCCTGGAGGCTACGCGGCGTATCCGCAGCGTTTCGGCGGACGTCCCCATCATTGCCATGTCGGCCTATTCGTCCGGCAGCGAGATCGAGAGCGCCCGCAATGCGGGGTGCAACGAATTCCTCGTCAAACCCCTTTCGCAGTATTCGCTTCACCGGGCGCTGAATGCCGCCCTGGTGGAGCTCAAGGGTAAGGGTAAATCATAATCGGGTCGCCCCCGCAAACGGAACGTCCCGCAAGCCGTGCGCTGCGGGACGTTCCGTTTTATCGTGCGGCGGGTCTACCGGTACCGGTGCGAGATCAGGGTCATGAACTCTTCGCGCGTGCGGTGGTCGGAGAGGAAAATCCCGGTGAAGGCCGAGGTCGTCGTCGCCGACTGTTGCTTTTCGATGCCGCGCATCTGCATGCACATGTGGCTCGCTTCGATCACGACGGCTACGCCCATGGGGTTCAGCGCCTCCTGGATGCAGTCGCGGATCTGCACCGTCAGCCTTTCCTGTACCTGCAGGCGGCGGGCGAAGCACTCCACCACACGGGCTATTTTGGAAAGCCCCGTGATATGGCCGTTGGGGATGTAGGCGACATGCGCCTTGCCGTAGAACGGCAGCATATGATGCTCGCAGAGCGAATAAAGTTCGATGTCCTTCACCAGCACCATCTGCTTGTACTCTTCGCGGAACGTCGCCGAGCGGATGATCTCCAACGGGTTTTCGTCATATCCTTTCGTCAGGAACGACATTGCCTTGGCCACCCGTTCGGGGGTCTTCTGCAACCCTTCGCGTGCGGGATCCTCGCCCAGCAACCGCAGTATTCCGGTGTAATGGTGCTTCAGCTCTTCGATGGTTTTGGCGTCGAAACGCTCCTCCTTGTTGTAATTTCTCTCTTCCATAGGAACGGCAAAGATAGTGCAAGCCGAGGGCAAAAGCAAGTTTACTTGCATTTTGCCGAGGCGCCGCCTATCTAAAACAGGGTTAATGACGATGCAAGCCGGGCGCAATGCCGAATTTATTCGGGCATTGCCGGGGTGCCGCCTGTTTTTCGTAAAGACGCTTATTTCTCGACGGAATGCAAATACGCGGCGAGTTTGCGTACGGCACGGGCACGGTGCGACACTTCGTTCTTCTCCCCGGTGGTCATCTGCGCGAAGGTTCGGTCGTATCCGTCGGGGATGAACAGCGGGTCGAACCCGAATCCCTCGTGCCCCGTTTCCCGGTCGATGATGCGCCCCTCGACGATCCCTTCGAAAAGGTGCTCTTCGCCGTCCAAGAGCAGCGATATCACCGTGCGGAACCGTGCCCGGCGGTTGGCCTGCCCTTCGAGGTTTTTCAGCAGCAGCCGGTTGTTGGCCGCGAAGTCGTGCCCGTCGGTGGCGTAGCGTGCCGAGTGTACGCCCGGGGCTCCGCCCAGCGCTTCGACTTCGAGCCCCGTGTCGTCGGCGAAGCAATCCATTCCGGTGCGTTCGTGCAGGTAATGCGCCTTCTGCGAGGCGTTGCCTTCGAGGGTATCCTGTTCCTCGGGGATCTCCTCCGTCACGCCGCAGTCGCGGGGCGTGAGCAACTTGTATCCGGGCCCCAGTACGGCCTGCACCTCGGTGAGCTTGTGTGCGTTGTTCGTTGCGAAAATAATGTCCATATTCTCTTTTTCCGATGCTTGAATCTTTCGTCGGGATGCCCGGCTTTCCTCGCTGCCCGTTTCCGGGGGCGTCCCGGGCATATCCGCTTCCCGTTCCGCGGGCCGGGTCATTTCACGACTTCGAGTTTTTCGAGCCTGTCGTCCAGGTCGATCTTGTCGATGATGGTCTTCACCAGGATGTCCATGTCCGAACCCTCGGAATAGTCGGCCGGGCAGACATGGCTCACGCGGTTGTCGTGGATCAGCGAGGCCATCTCCTTGCGGGCACCCTTCTGGTCGGGGTTGTAGACCGCGATCGAATGTCCGCCGGAATTTTTCACCAGCCGCATGCAGGGGATGTCGGTCGTCCCGTCGCCCACGTAGATCATGTGCTTGAACGGCACGGGACGTTCGTTTTCGGGGATGTAACGGTTCACCATCTTGCTGTCGAACACCGATTCGACGCCTTTGTTGATCTTGAAGATGAACTGCGTCTTGTTGGTGTAATTGACCGCCACGGCGGGCCAGTAGGCGATGCCGTCGACGTCGTAAAGAAACGAGCAGGCATAGATCTTCCGGAACTCGTGTGCGATCTGGGTTCCTTCGATGATCTCCTTCATCCCCGACGAGTTGATGTAGTGCAGGATCCTTATCCCGTGTGCGGCGCCGTAGGCGTTGATCCGCGCGAACCACTCCTTCACTCCCTTGTAAAGCGTCACGCGGCGTCCCGAATCCTGAAATGCCTCGCGCCGCAGCGACAGCCCTTTCGACTTGGCTTCCTGTAACATGCGTGCCATGTAGGTCAGTACCATGTCGGCATCCTGCTCTTCGGCCAGCGTGTTGGCCTCCGTCCAGAATTCCTTGTTGCTCTTGCCCACGGCGGGTATGAAGTCGTACTCCTGCATGTTGCCGGGGGCGAGCGTGCCGTCGAAATCGTAGATAAGGGCTATGGTGAATCGGTAATCCATGCTTTTACGGTTGTTTTAGAATTTCAAATATACCTATTTTTCACTATTCTTGTCCGGATTTGTTGAAATAATATTCGGTGGAGATTTATTTCTTATGAAGCGAACGGTTCTCCGCCATTGAGGCCAGCATCGAGCGAAGGTATCATATCCCGTTGATGGGAAGTCTGTATGATATACAGCTAATCCGATCTATGGTCGCAAGCACTATTCGCATGCGGGCAGTGTATTCATATCTAATTTCAATGTATCAGTTACTTTTATTCAGGTCTCGTATTACGTCGGTCATGCTTTCGTTCATGCCAATGAATCTGCCTTTTCCCATCGTCTGTCTTCCGGGGAAATCGCGGTTCAGGCGGATAAGCGTTATGTCGGAATTTTCGGCTGTCATCCGCTCGAAAGGAAACCTGACGATACCCGGTGTGTTGTAGCCCACGCCCAGTTCCAGCAGAACCAACCTTCCGTTCTGTCTTTCCTCCAAGAATCGTTCATAGCGTTCCGCCCGTGCATGCCATCCGGCATCTTCGACAAAGCGTTCATCCTTGCACAAATTAACCTCCATTGCGCCGCCGCACACGGGACAACGGGGTGCGAGCGAAGAAGGAATTTTGCAATTCTCGGTATTCCGGGACATTTCACGCACGAGTGCTTCGTTGTAATAAAGTCGGTCTTGGCACGCTTCGGCGCATTGCAGGTAGGCATAATCGCCTTGTACTTCGAAAAGTCGGTCAGCAGCAAATCCGGCTTTCCGGAACTGCCCGTCCACATTGGTCGTAATGACGAAATAATCCTTCCCGGATACGAGTCGGAACAAATCCCCATACAATTTCATGGCAGGAGGTGCGAACCGGGCGAAGTCGATGTGCTTCGCCCAATATGCCCATCGTTCTTCTTCGGTCTGGAAGTTATAAAACGATGAGGTATAGAGGTCGGTAAAACCATACCGTGCAATAAATTCGGCGAATTCCCGCTTGAAACACGCACCTCCGTAATCCAATCCGGCGGCGGTAGACAAACCCGCTCCGGCTCCTATCAATACGCAATCCGTTTCCGCCAATGCTTTCCGGGCATCGGCTATGCGTTGCTCATAACTGTCCGTGATAGGAACATTACCGAAGAATCTCTCGATATATGGAGTAATCCTCTTGGCTGAAAACATCGAAAATAATGGTATTAATGGTTGTATTTTCCGTAATATTCAAATAACCGCGTACCGTATCGACGGCAATCTCGGCCGCTTGTCTTTGGGGAAATCCGAACTCGCCCGTGGAGATGCAACAGAAAGCGATGCTCTGCAAACAGTGTGCGTCCGCCAATGCAAGGCAGGAGTTGTAACAATCGGCCAGTTCCCGTTCCTGTCTGCGTGTCGGTTCGGCATTGCGGACAATGGGGCCGACCGTATGCAGCACATAACGGGCAGGCAGGTTGTAACCGTCCGTAATTTTCGCACGCCCCGTCGGCTCCGGATGCCCTTGCGCCTGCATCAGCCGGTCGCAAGCCAGACGCAACTGTACTCCGGCCGCCGAATGTATGGCGTTGTCTATGCAGCGGTGCATCGGCGCGAAACATCCCAATAACGCACTGTTGGCGGCATTGACGACGGCGTCCACCTGTAAACGGGTGATGTCGCCCTGCCATAAGTACAAACGCCCATCCTTTCGGCACGGTATAATATCAGACAGAGCGGCAATCCCTTTATCTGCCGATTGCCGTTGCAGCTCCATATCCTGCGCTTTCAGAAAATCTTCGCCCGCCGGGTACGGCGGACGGAGATTCAGCAAGGTGCGCATCATCGTTTGTTGCTCCGTCAACGAATCGGGAATTTGCCAGTCGGCATATTCCGCCCGTTCATCAAGCAGCACGCGAAGTATGTAACGAAGATTCTCACTTCTGTTCATAGTCGTAATGCTCCTGCAGTGGCGGATCGGGTGTCAGGTCGTAATAATCGAGACTTACGGCCGGTAACCGGAAATAGGCCAGATCCGTGTATGCCCTGTAAAGTCGCGGCAGCACGGGGTTGGCGGCATATATCTCCCGAGCCGTCTTGTCGTCCACGTCGAATACGGCCTGCCCGGCAATCCGCACGGAGATATTGCCCCTCATGGCAAGTACCTCGATGTTCGGATTCTTTTGCAACTGCCTGTAAATCTTTTTTCCCGGTGCGGTGACGAAGTAGAGGATATTCTTTTCTTGCCTCATAATCTGGAAGACGCGGATTTTCGGTTTGCCGTCTTCTGCTGTGGCAAACGCCACCTCTTTGTTCGTTTTCAGAAATTCAAATGCTTTTTCCATACTTGCTATTCTTTTAGGAATATGTTCCGCCCCTTGGCAGGATGCGGAACATATCGGCCTCGGCTATTTATATAATGCTTTTGCCAGCTCGACCAATCCTTCCGCTCCGGGCAGGTTCGGATAGGCTTTTTTCATCGCTTCGATGAACGCTTCAGGTGTTTTGTTTTCCGCCAGCAACTTCTTCATCGCATTCAGGTAATCGATTTTGAATCGTACGGCATCGGCTTTTGCAGCTCCGCCATGTCCGCCGATAAAGAGCGTAGCTCCCGACTTCAATGCCTTTTCGCTCTCGGCAATCTCGGCGTCGACGGCGGCAGGCGACGATACTTGCAGGTGGCTGACGTGCGCCTTTGCAGGTGTCCAGTGAGTGTAATATACTTTCTTGCCTATCAGAATGCTTGCTCCGGGGAAATCGGTCGCAGCTCCGTGCCGGAACTCGAAAGGAACGCCCGCATAGGTTTCGGTCGTGCCGAACGCCACCTCCGAAATCTTTCCCGTAGGCATGGCGGTCAGCGCATCACCGAAAGTCTGTGCGAAACTCTGCATCATGCCGCCATATACTGCCCCTTTCGTGAACTCCGGCATACCTTCGGGCATTACCACGTCATGGTGCGCCGTGCCGCCTACATGGTAGTCGGTGATGCGCTGTTCCGCGGGCTTGTTCAGTTTGGCGAGATAGGCGTCGAATTCCGCCACATTGTCCTTGAAGAGCGGCTGCTCCATCGTGACAAGCGCATTTCGCCCTTCTACAATGTAGCTGGCATCGCCCAGCGCGTCATTCGTGTAATAGACATGCAGTTTGAAGCTGCCGAGGTCATGTACCTCGAAACGTCCCTTCTCCTGTGCCGAGGCACCCGAAACCATACCGGCAGCAGCCAATGTCAAAATAATCTTTTTCATTTCCTTCTGGTTTTATTGTTATGCTTTAATGTTTAATAAGCTGCGGTAAAGCGTTCGCGGTGATGATTTTCCTGTTCCAACTCGTCGATCATCGCCACGGCGTAATCCTCGACCGAGATGAAACTCTCTCCTTTCTCATCGAAAAGCATATCGTCTTTGCCCAGACGGTATTTCCCGGTACGCACGCCCGGCCCCATGTTGCCGAGATTTCCGGCGGGAGAAAAGAATACCCAGTCGATCTCCTGCTCCTTCATCAACGTATTCAGGTAAAACTCGCCTAACGATTTCACACCCGGCAGCCATGCTTCGGGAAGCGTTCCCGTATCGACCAGCCGCACGCCCGGTTTTACGAAAAGCGTTCCGGCTCCGCCGACTATCAGCAGTCGTTTTACGCCCGAACGTTTCGCTCCTTCGACGATCTTCGGATAATTTTCGAGCGTCTCTTCGTACTGGCGGGGATTCGCCCAGCCCGGATTATAGGCACTGATAACTGCATCCCGGCCTTTCGCCAGATTTGCCAGCGTGTCCGGATCGGTGGCGTCCGCTCCCACGACGGTCAGATTCGGATGACGCACCGAAATCTTGCCGGGGTTCAAAACAACGGCTGTTACTCGATGTCCGCGATTCAACGCTTCATTCAGGATGGCGGAACCTACGAATCCGCTCGCTCCGATTAAAACTACATTTTTCATCCTTGCAAAATTTTGATATTATACATTGGTTTCTAAAAGTGTCTTTGTATCTTTTATGCTGCAAATATAGAATGAAAAATACATCTTGTCAAGTAGGTACTTGATATGCACATAGTTACGCATTGGTAACGATTGCTATATATGAATGTCTTATTTCTTCAATTCTTTTCGTATTTTTTTGCGCTTGCATAATTCAAGAGATTAAGTTACTTTTGTATACTGAAATAAAAACAAGAGGAAATGGATCGAACAATGATATTGGATGCATATGATCCGCAGTGTCCCATCCGTAATATTCTGGCCCGCATGAGCGACAAGTGGTCGCTTCTGGTTATTTACGCATTATCGCAGGTCGAGAAGATGCGTTTCGGCGATATTCGCCGAGCGGTTCCGGATATTTCGCAAAAGATGCTTACCGTTACGTTAAGAACACTGGAAGAGGACGGATTTGTTACAAGAACGATTTATCCGGAAGTGCCGCCGCGTGTGGAATACGCGCTTACGATTAGGGCGCATTCACTTTTGCCGCATATTCAATCGTTAATCGTGTGGGCGAAAGAAAACATGGAGCCTATTATTTGCGACAGGAAGAAAGCGGTTGAGAAAAAACGCTGACATGATTCGGGCAAGTTTGTCCTTGCTGTTCCCACAAAATTTCTTATATGGATGTCATCTGATCATCATATATCTGCCGTACGTTTTAATGAGTTGTGCAGATTGATATCCGATATTTTATGCGGGTATTGTCGGGGGCCCTGCGAAAATTGAAAGCCGACGGTTTGATGGTTCGCAAGGTCTATCCGGTCGTGCCGCCCGAGGTGGAATACAAGTTGACGGACATCGGACATTCGCCCGTCCCGTTCGCTGTACAACTTACCGAATCGGGACAGACTAACATGAAATCCATAAACACAAAATATCAAAACAGATGGAATTCAAAGAGTTGATCGAAAAACGCCGCAGCATCCGCAAATTTTCGGAGCGTGCGGTGCCGCGTGAGGTCGTAGACCGCATCCTGCACGAGACCCTGTCGGCGCCTTCGGCGCGCAATACCCGTACGACGCGCCTGGTGGTGGTCGACGACCCTGTCCTGGTGGCCCGCATGGCCGACATGCGCGATTACGGTTCGGCGTTCATGAAAGGCGCCCCGCTGGCGATCGTCGTGCTGGGCGATACTACGAAAAGCGACCTGTGGCGCGAGAACGCCGCGATCTCGGCGACCATCCTGCAACTGGCGTGTGTCGACGAAGGGCTGGCATCGTGCTGGGTGCACATCGACGGCCGCCCGCGCCGCAAGGATGAGCCCGGCGGGGAGACTGCTGCCGACTACCTGCGCAGTTTCCTGCCCATCCCGGCGAACTGCCAACCCCTATGCGCCATCGCGGCGGGGTATTCCGACTTCACCCCCGCCCCGCTGCCCGAGTCGGACGACGAGGCGCGGATCATCCGCCTGGGATAAGGCGGATACCGGCACCGAAAAAAAGGAGCGCTTGCGGCATTCCTGCATTACGAATACAAAGTCGAGGATATTCCGCTCAAGAGTTGAAGCGGGAGTTTATCGAAAGATATGTCGTCGATCTCTCTACCGTCCGTCATATGCTTCCGGGCAGTATCCACATGCCGATCAAGAAACTGAAGATTGTGCTTCGGGGCTTATGTTGCTTCAACAAGAAGATCCGGATGTTGTTTTATGCGATGTGGAATTACCGGATGGAAATGGCATCGATATGGTGGAACGCATTAAGGAGTGGCTCCGATGGTAGAAGTTATTTTATTGACTGCCTATGGCAACATTCCTGACGGTGTGCAGGCCATTAAGAACGGTGCTTTCGCCTATATTACCAAAGGTGATGACAACAATAAAATTTTGCCATTATTGGCACGGGCTGTGGAAAAATCTCAGATACATAGCCGCTTGTTGCACCTTTTTCAAATATTAGAATACACGAAGGGAAATAAAGTCGAAGCCGCCCGCCTGCTGGGCATCGGCATCGTCACGCTTTACCGCAAGCTGGAAAGTTACGGTATGAAGCCCTGACGCCGGCGCCAGGCGTATCATTCTGAGACGGCCGCCTTATCATTTTGATAGGGCGGCCGTTCTTTTGGGTCGGTGTGCCGGAATCCAATCCTGTTGACAACCAGTCGGATAATGCCCGGATGAATGTTCTGGCACAGCCTTCGTATGCTACCGGGTACAAACCGAAAGAAGAAATCGACATGGTAATCGTGATCCTGATTCTGATCCTGATATTTTGCGGCGCAATGCTGCTGCTGTGCCGGATGCTTTGCGGTTTTACGAAATTGTTGTCTAACTCAAAAAAGCTGAAGCGATGAATGCAATCGTACTTTTCATCCTGCTGTGCGCCTTGGGGGCGTTGTGCTACTGGTTCTATTTCAAATGTGTGGATTGGTTTGAAAAAATCTGATTAAAAATGTTTACAGGACTGCTTATTCTGAGCATCGTCGGATTCGTCTACCTGATGTATGTGCTCATAAAACCCGAAAAATTCTGATTGTCTGACCCGTAAAAAGATAAATAAATGAATACGGAAATATTAGGCGTTATTCTGCAATGGGTGGCCCTTGTGGTGCTATGTTATCCGCTGGGACGCTACATTGCCAAAGTATACCGAGGCGAGCGTACGTGGCTCGATTTCATGACACCTCTCGAAAGGGGCATTTACAAGGTTTGCGGCATCAATCCCGACGAGGATATGGACTGGAAGAAGTTCCTCAAGGCGCTGCTGATGGTCAACCTTTTCTGGTTCTTCTGGGGCATGGTGCTGCTCTGCTGCCAGAGTTGGCTGCCGCTCAATCCCGACGGTAATGCCAACCAGACACCCGACTTGGCATTCAACACCTGTATCTCGTTCATGGTGAACTGCAACCTGCAGCATTATAGCGGTGAAAGCGGTCTTACTTATTTCACGCAGTTGTTCGTGATCATGCTCTTCCAGTTCATCACCGCAGCGTGCGGTATGGCAGCCATGGCCGGTATCATGAAAGCGCTGGCGGGCAAGACCACTAAAGCCATCGGTAATTTCTGGGTGTTCCTCGTCAAGAGTACGACCCGTATCCTGATGCCGCTGTCGCTTCTGGTCGGTATTCTGCTGGTGATCAACGGCACACCGATGTCGTTCGACGGCAAACAGACCATCACTACGCTCGAAGGCAACGAGCAAGTCATCTCCCAGGGTCCCACGGCGGCCATTGTGCCTATCAAACAGCTGGGCACCAATGGCGGCGGCTATTTCGGCGTCAATTCCTCTCATCCGCTGGAGAATCCCAACGCCTTCACGAACATGCTGGAGTGCTGGTCGATTCTGATTATCCCGATGGCGATGGCTTGGGCTTTCGGGTTCTATGTGCGTCGCCGCAAGTTGGCCGCCTGGATCTTCGGCGTTATGCTCTTCGCCTTCACGGCTGGTGTCTTTGTTTCCGTTCCGCAGGAGATGGGCGGCAACCCCAATATCGACGAAATGGGCATTGCGCAGGATCTCGGCTCGATGGAGGGTAAAGAGATCCGCATCGGTTCGGCGGCTTCGGCCATGTGGGGCATGGTGACGACCGTCACGTCGAACGGTTCGGTCAACTCGATGCACGACTCACAGACTCCGCTGAGCGGTATGATGCAGATGCTCAATATGCAGATCAACTGTTGGTTCGGCGGCGTAGGCGTAGGCTGGATGAACTACTTCGCCTTCCTCATCATCGCCGTCTTCATCAGTGGCTTGATGGTGGGGCGCACCCCCGAATTCCTCGGACACAAGGTCGAAGCGCGCGAAATGAAGATCGCCACGCTGGTCGTGCTGATGCACCCCTTCCTGATCCTCGTCGGCACGGGAATTTCAGCCGCCGTAGCCGCTGCCAACCCGGAGATCGGCTGGCTGAACAACCCCTCGTTCCACGGCCTGAGCGAGATGCTCTACGAGTACACCTCGGCTGCCGCCAACAACGGTTCGGGATTCGAGGGATTGGGTGATAACACGCCGTTCTGGAATATCATGACCGGCATCGCACTGATCATGGGGCGTTATTTCCCGATCGTGGGACAGGTTGCCATCGCCGGACTGCTGGCATCGAAGAAATATATCCCCGAAAGCGCTGGTACGCTGAAGACCGACACGGGCACCTTCTCGCTGATGACTTTCGCTGTCATCATCATCGTCGCCGCCCTTTCGTTCTTCCCGGCACAGGCTCTGGGCCCCATCGCCGATTATTTAAGTTTCTAATCCGGATTTGAAAAATGAAAAATCGAGTAAATAATTCGTTGTTCAACAAACAGCTTGTAAATGCAAGTTTCGTTGAGTCGTTTCGCAAGCTCGATCCGCGTGTGATGATCAAGAACCCGATCATGTTCACGGTCGAGGTCGTAACGTTCGTCATGTTGCTGCTGATCGTCTGGATCGCCGTGACGGGCAACATGTCGCAGGGATCGCTGGGCTATAATATCGTGATCTTCCTCGTGCTGCTGGCCACGGTGCTCTTCGCCAACTTTGCCGAGGCTATCGCCGAGGCGCGCGGCAAGGCGCAGGCCGACTCGCTGCGCAAGACCCGTGAGGAGACTCCTGCCAAACGTATTGAGAAGGATGGACAATCGCACATCGTCAGCAGCTCGGCGCTGCGCAAGGGTGACGTATTCGAATGCGTCGCGGGCGACACCATCCCTGCCGACGGTGAGATTATCGAGGGACTGGCGTCGATCGACGAAAGCGCCATCACGGGTGAGTCGGCTCCGGTGATCCGTGAAGCCGGCGGTGACAAGAGTTCCGTCACGGGCGGTACGAAAGTACTCTCCGACCGTATTCTGGTAAAGGTGACTGTACAGCCGGGCGAAAGTTTCCTCGACAAGATGATCGCCCTCGTGGAAGGTTCCTCGCGGCAGAAGACGCCCAACGAGATCGCCCTGACCATCCTGTTGGCAGGCTTTACGATCGTGTTCGTCATCGTCTGCGCGACGCTCAAGCCCTTTGCCGATTACGTCGGCGCCAACATCACCGTCGCGGCGTTCATCTCGCTGTTCGTCTGCCTGATTCCGACTACCATCGGCGGCCTGCTTTCGGCCATCGGCATCGCCGGTATGGATCGCGCCCTGCAGGCCAACGTCATCACCAAGTCGGGCAAGGCCGTCGAGACTGCCGGCGACATCGACACGCTGCTGCTCGACAAGACCGGTACGATCACCATCGGTAACCGCAAGGCCACGAAGTTCTATCCCGTAGGCGGGGTGAATCCCAAGGAATTTCTCCAACTCTGCGTCCTTTCGTCCGCTGCCGATGAGACACCCGAAGGTAAGTCTATCGTTGAGTTGGGGCGTGAACAAGGTTTCCGGTTCAGCCAGACCGATCTGATGGGTATACATATGGTGAAATTTACGGCCGAGACCAAATGTTCCGGTGTGGATATGCCCGACGGGCGCCGCATTCGCAAGGGAGCATCGGAGGCGATCCGGACGATCGCCCAGAAAGCGGGCAACAGTTTCTCGTCGGAAGTGGAGAAGATCGTGCGCACGATCTCGGAAAACGGCGGTACGCCGCTCGTAGTCTGCGAGAACGAGCAGATTAAAGGTGTGATCGAACTGCAGGACATCATTAAGACGGGTATCCGCGAACGCTTCGAGCGCCTGCGCAAGATGGGCGTAAAGACCGTGATGGTGACGGGTGACAACCCGCTGACGGCAAAATACATTGCCGAGCAGGCCGGTGTGGACGACTTCATCGCCGAGGCCAAACCCGAAGACAAGATGGAGTACATCAAACGCGAGCAGCAGGCCGGCAAACTGGTGGCCATGATGGGTGACGGCACGAACGATGCGCCCGCACTCGCACAGGCCGATGTGGGCGTGGCGATGAACAGCGGTACGCAGGCCGCCAAGGAGGCCGGCAACATGGTCGACCTGGACAATGACCCCACGAAACTGATCGAGATCGTCGAGATCGGCAAGCAGCTCCTGATGACGCGCGGCACGCTGACCACCTTCTCCATCGCCAACGATGTTGCGAAATATTTCGCCATCGTCCCGGCGCTGTTCATCACCTCGATCCCGGCTCTGCAGTCCCTGAACATCATGCACCTGCATTCGCCCGAGAGCGCCATCCTGTCGGCCGTGATTTTCAATGCGGTCATCATCCCGCTGCTGATTCCGCTGGCGCTGCGCGGCGTGACGTACAAGCCGATCGGGGCTTCGGCCCTGCTGCGCCGTAACCTCTTCATCTACGGCTTGGGCGGTATCATCGTTCCGTTTATCGGCATCAAACTGATAGATATGTTGGTAAGTGTATTCTTTTAACGTGTTGCAATTATGAAAAACCTTTGGATTTCGATCAAGATAACGCTGGCGATGTGTGTCGTGCTGTTCGTCGGTTATGTATTGGTACTGCGCCTGGTAGCGTGGGTGGCATCGCCCAATGACGGGGAGGCTCCTATGGTGACCTACAACGGCAAAGTCGTTGGTGCGGCCAACGTGGGCCAAGTCTTTACGGATAGCGTCTATTTCTGGGGGCGTCCCTCGGCCGTGGATTACAACGGCGGCGGCTCGGGTGGCAGTAACAAGGCTACGACCAATCCCGAATACCTGGCCGAAGTGGAACAGCGCGTGCAGGATTTCCTCGCGGCGCACCCCTACCTCTCCCGCGGGGAGGTGCCCTCGGAAATGGTGACTGCCAGCGGTTCGGGCCTCGATCCCGACATCTCACCCCGCGGCGCCGAAGTTCAGATTCGCCGCGTCGCCGCGGCCCGCGGTATGTCCGAGGCTGAGGTGAAGAAGATCGTCGAAGAGAATATTCACAAACCATGGCTCGGCCTGTTCGGCACCTACAAAGTCAATGTATTGAAACTGAATGTGGCATTGGATACTGCACAGAATAAATAGCCTATAGACTTATGAAAAAGTTGGATAAATGGACTAAACGGTGGCTGATCGTACTGATCGTATTTTTGGTCGCCTTCCTGGTTACAGACCTGATCTGATACTTTGTCGGTTATCCGGTTTTCGTAAGTCAGACTTCACAAACCCTGCATTTCCCGTCGCGTACGCCCGAACCCGGGAACGGGTTTCGGGACGCAACGGACGAAAAAACAATCTCGAATCATTAACAATCAACGAAGAAATCTCTTAGCTATGAAACGTATTTTACTCGGAGTACTGGCCGCTGCGGCCCTGTTTGGAACGAATCATGTTGTCGCTCAAGAGAGAGGAGTGTCGTTCGGCGGCGGTACCGATCTCGTAAGTTCGTATTACTGGCGCGGCGTCAAGGAGTCTGGGCCGGCTCTGCAGCCCACGCTGACCATGACTGCCGGCAACTTTTCGGTAACCGCATGGGGGTCGATCGATTTCAGTGACAGCGGCTACAAGGAGATGGATCTCACGCTGGCCTACCAGCTGGGGCCTGTGACGCTTTCGGTGGCCGACCTCTACTGGACCGGGCATGACGACGACCGCTATTTCATGTTCAACAACCATTCTCCCCACCGCATCGAGGTCGGTGCGAGCTGGGTCGTATCGGAACGGCTTCCTTTCACATTGTCGTGGTACACGATTCTGTTCGGCGCTGCCGACCGGAACTTTGAGGGGGAACGTGCCTATGCCTCCTATTTCGAGGTGGCCTATCCTTTCACGGTGAAGACGATAGACATGAAGGCCGGCGTGGGTATGGTTCCCTGGAACGCCGCTGCGACCTACAACTGCGGTGATCGTGATTTTTACGTGCAGAATGTCTTCCTCAATGCGGGCAAGAACTGGGATATCAAGGGTGCCGGTGGTATGAAAATTGGACTTTTTACCAATCTGATTTGGAATCCGGCACTCGACGATGTTAACTTTGTCGGCGGATTCTCATTCAGAATGTAAATGCCATGGATACACATGACACCCGGCGAAGTGCCGAGCACTTTCTCAATTTGATCAAGGAGTCGCATCGCGGCAAGTTTAAGGTCTATATCGGCATGAGCGCCGGTGTGGGCAAAACCTACCGGATGTTGCAGGAGGCACACCAGTTGCTCGATGCAGGTGTCGATGTGCGTATCGGATACATTGAAACGCACGGTCGTGCGGAAACGGAAGCCCTTGTCGCAGGGCTTCCGCTCGTTCCGCGCCGCAAGCTCTTTTACAAAGGCAAGGAGCTCGAGGAGATGGATACGCAGGGCATCATCAACCTGCATCCCGAGATCGTGGTCGTTGACGAGTTGGCTCACACCAATATCGAGGGAAGTGAGAACCCCAAGCGGTGGCAGGACGTAATGCAGATTCTCGATGCGGGGATCAGCGTCATTTCGGCGATCAACATTCAGCATATCGAGAGCCTCAACGAGCAAGTGCAGGAGATCACCGGCGTCGAAGTTCACGAGCGCGTGCCGGACAGCGTGCTGGCGATGGCCGACGAAGTGGTGAACATCGACCTCACGGCCGAAGACCTAATCGATCGCCTGAAGGCGGGCAAGATCTATAAGCCCGAAAAAATACAGACTGCTCTGAATAACTTTTTCCGGCAGGAGCACATTCTCCAGCTGCGCGAACTGGCCTTGAAAGAGGTGGCGCTGCGCGTGGAGAAGAAGGTCGAAAATGAGATAACCGTCAATACGGCACAGTTGCACGGCCGCATCCTGGCAGTGATCGACAGCAGTGAAAAGCGGGCTCGAAAGGTTATTCGGAAGACGGCACGCATGGCTACACACCTTAATGCCGGGTTCACGGTTCTCTACGTTCAGAGCGACCGCGAAGCTCCGGACAGGATTCCGCTGGCGAGGCAGCGTTACCTGATCAATAACTTCAATCTGGCCCAGGAGCTGGGTGGAGAGGTGATGCGTGTACATTCGAATAAACATATCGATGCAATTGTCGAAGCGTGTATCGACAGGAAGATTAGCAATGTATGTATCAGTAAACCGGAGTTTTCTCTTTACTCATTGATTATTACGGCTATACGATTGCGTTTTTTGTTGAACCGCCTGTCGCGTTTAAATATTGACTTAACCATTTTATCGTAATTTATGAAACTGCGTTATCGATTGACACTGGGTATCGGTTTCCTGTTTGCATTGATTGTCTTGCTGGGAGTTCAATCCGTCGGCTACGTTCGTCATCTTTCGATGGCGTCGAAAGAAATTCTCGCGGATAACTACAATTCCCTGCATTATGCCAAGGATATGTTGCAGTCGCTGGATCGTATTTCCCAGGATTCCGCTTCCCGGAAAGCACTTATTCGCAGCCTGTCGCTCCAACGGGAAAATATCACCGAGGTCAATGAACGGGAGATCACTGCGGCGCTGGACAGCAAGATTACGGCGCTGACGGACAGTGTAACGGATTCCGAACTCAAGCTCATCCGGGACGACCTTTACCGCATTATGGAACTGAACATGGCTTCGATTCACATGAAAAGTTCCGATACGGCTGTAAGTGCTACGGATGCGATGTGGTCTTTAGCGATCGTATCTGCACTCTGCGCCTTGCTGGCCATGATTTTCCTAATTCGTTTTCCGGCTATTGTGCTGCGGCCTATCGACAAGCTGAAACAAGGGATCACGCAGATCGCCAACCATAACTACGATCAAAGGCTCGATTTCGGCGACAACCGGGAATTTGGGGAGGTGGCGCAGTCGTTCAACGACATGGCCGCCAAACTCGACGAATACCGTCGCAGTTCGCTCGATGACCTGATGACGGCCAAAAAGCGCATAGAGGCAATAGTCAATACGTTGCACGAACCGATTGTTGGGTTGGGGCCTGACCGTAAACTCCTTTTCATGAACCGTGAGGCACTTTCGGTACTGAATCTTCGGGAGGATGTTTTAGGGCGTAATGCTGCCGAAGTAGCGCTTTCGAATGATTTGCTGAGGCGTCTTGTCCGCGACCTTTACGAATCTAATAAAGAGAACGACAAAGAACCGCTGAAGATATACGCAGACAACAAAGAGAGCTATTTCCAAGTGGAGAACACGCCGCTCTACATTACGCCTGTGGGCGGTACGGAGCAGCAGTTTATCGGGAACCTGATCGTCTTGAGTAATGTAACGAAATATAAGGAGTTGGATTCGGCCAAGACAAACTTTATTTCGACAGTCTCGCACGAGATGAAAACCCCGATCTCCTCGATCTTGATGAGCCTGCAACTGCTGAACGATACCCGTTTGGGGAAACTCAATGACGAACAGAAGCAACTCGTAAGCAGTATTAAGGACAGCAGCGACCGTTTATTGAACATTACGGGAGAACTGCTGAACATGACACAGGTCGAATCAGGCAAACTCAAACTCATACCTAAGATCGTAAAACCTATCGAGCTGATCGACTATGCCGTACATGCCACACAGGTGTTGGCAGAACGATTCCATTGTTTCGTGGAGATCGATTATCCAGATAAAATCTCGAAACTCTTCGTCGACAATGAAAAGATCGCGTGGGTCATCACCAACCTGTTGTCGAACGCCATTCACCACTCACCCGAAAAGTCGCGTGTCATCGTCGGTGCCGTACAGCGCGAAAAGGCGGTGGAAATCTATGTGCGCGACTTCGGCCGTGGCATAGACCCGCGTTACCATAAGAGCATTTTCGAGCGATATTTCCGCGTGCCGGGTACCAAAGTGCAGGGCAGCGGGTTGGGGCTGGCCATCTCCAAGGAGTTTGTCGAAGCCCACGGCGGTACGATCTCGGTCGAAAGCCAAGTTAATGAAGGTAGCCGCTTTTCCATCCTGTTGCCGGCCTGATCGATCCGGTTAGGTTTTTGATATATATGTTTGGAGAAGAAGTTGTCCTATAGGACAACTTCTTCATTATATACAAAATCGAGTCTTAATTTAGGGCTGAATTTGAAAAAACTGTTCGTTTGGGGGCAGTTGGTTAAGGGCCCGAATTATTGGGATTTTACAATTCTGCGAGATTGGATTGTCCCCATATTGTTCCGTCGCTGAATCGGCTGGGGGCTGTGGGCCGCATATTGTAGTGCGAAGCCATGATGCTGCCGTAAGCTCCTGTGGAGCGGATCGAGAGGATATCGCCGCGGTGTGATTCAGGGAATTCGATATCGCGGGCAAAAATATCTGAGGACTCGCAGATCGGCCCGGCGATCGAGCAAAGTCCTATTGGACGACGCTCCGCAGCTGCTGTCAGGTTCTCGATCTTGTGACGAGCGCTGTACAGCGCCGGACGAATTAGTTCGGTCATTCCGGCATCGGTGATGACGAAATGCGCCCCGCCAGCCGTGGTTTTCGTATATAGGACACGGGTGATTAGTTCGCCGCACTGCGCGACGATCGAACGGCCCAGTTCGAAATGCACGGTCTGTCCCGGTGTGAGCCGCAGATTTTCATGGAATGTGCGGAAATATCCGACAAAATCGGGGATTGGCTCGCCATCCGGGTCGTTATAGTCGATCCCCAGACCGCCGCCCATGTTGAGATGGCGGAGCTCCACGCCTTTCGAAGTGAACCATGCAGCGATTTCGTTGACCTTTCCGGCCAGTTCGGCGAACGATTCCAATTCCCGGATTTGCGACCCGATGTGAAAATGCAGTCCGAAAATGCGAATGTTCTTCATGGCGTGCAGTTCGGCCAAGGCTGCATCGATTTCGGCATAGGAGATGCCGAACTTGCTCTCCGATTGCCCGGTCGAAATGTAATGGTGTGTATGGGGACGAACATCCGGATTGATTCGCAGGGCTACATTCACCTGTTTTCCCAGTCTGCCTGCCAGCTCGTTGATCACCTCGAGTTCCTGCAAGGATTCACAGTTGAAGGCGAAAATGCCCTGACGGATGGCGTATTCGATCTCGCGGTCACTTTTTCCGACTCCTGCGAAGACGATCTTCGAAGGATGGAATCCATTTTCTATCGCACATTCCACTTCATAACCGCTCACACAATCCGCTCCTAATCCGGCTTGCTGTATTTCGTAGAGAATGTGAGGTTCTGCATTGGCTTTCATGGCGTAGTGAATCTGGTAGCCGTATCTTGCAGCTTCAGTCGTTGCGGTTTGCAGGGTTCGTTGCAGCAGGTCTATATCGCAGTAGTAGAACGGTGTCTGTGGGACAATCATACCCGGCTGTAAGGTATAGCGTGACATAATAACTCTTTTTTGGGGATTAAACTATACTTATTTATAACTTAATTTGCTCGAACATTGTTAAATGTTATTGCTGTTTATTAGCTTTTTTACTGTTTTAGTCGTTTCCAGACCTCGTTTTTATCGAAGCACGGTACAACATTGTGGCAGATTTCACCCCAAACCGTAAATCCGACCATAGTACACGGATTGAATATTCTGCTGCAGAAGTTGTTTGCAGCAATTGAACCGTTGATATTATTATGGTCGGATGAAATCCAGCCGCTGTTCTTCTTCGGCAAAAAGCAGCGCTGTGTTGACGATCGCCAGGTGCGAGTAGGCCTGCGGGAAGTTGCCCAGTTGCTCTTTGGTGTCGAAGTCAAGATGCTCGCTAAATAGTCCTAAATGGTTGCCGTATTGTAGTATCTGATTGAACAATGTTTTAGCTTCGTTGTATTGTCCTGTGACGAGCAGAGCGCGGATAAGCCAGAAAGTGCACATCGTGAATGCCGAGCTGGGAACACCAAAATCGTCTTTGCTGTTGTAACGATACATCAATCCTTTGTGAAACAGTGCTTTGTGTACGGCTTCGACTGTCTTGCGGTAGTGCGGATCATTCGCAGCAATGAATCCGTAGGGTTCCATGAGCAGTAACGAAGAATCGAGTGCCAGATTACCGTAAGCCTGCGAGAAACTCTGTATTTCCTTTTTCCAGCCGTGTTCCATAACATCACGGTGAATCGCTTCGGCCTCTTCGCGCCATCGGGCTGCATACTCCGCCTTTTTGAGTTTCGTTGCGATGCGGGCTCCTCGATCAAGTGCCACCCAACACATCACCTTTGAAGAGACGAAATGCTGCTCTTTGCCACGGATCTCCCAAATCCCCTTGTCAGGGTTGTGCCATTCTTCGATCACAGTAGCGAGGATGCCCTTGATCATCTCCCACATATCCTCAATTTCGTCGAGCGTACCAGGCATCAGCCTGTAATACTGCCAAATAAGATCCATCAGATAGCCGAACGAGTCGTTTTGCTTTTGATGATAAGCATCGTTACCGATGCGCACAGGTTTCGATCCCCTATATCCCTCAAGATGCTCCAGGATCACCTCGGTCAATTTTCGTTCACCGCGGATGCCGTACATGATCTGATAGTCCTGCCGGGACATGAACGTGGACTGGATGAATTTCATGAACCGTCGTGCGGCGCCAGTGTGCCCGACTCGGAATATGGTCTCGATGGACATCGAGGCGTCACGCAGCCAGCAGAAGCGATAGTCCCAGTTGCGTGCCTCACCCACGGCTTCAGGCAGGCTGGTGGTCAGCGCAGCCAGCATGGCACCGTTATAGTAGGAGAGCAGTTTCAACACCAGCATACTCCGTTCGATAACCTCATTGTAACAGGTATACTGTTTGGTGCGGTTAGTCCAGTTGAGCCAGTAGACCAACGTGCGGCAGTACTCGATTTTTTCGCGTTCGATGTCGATCGGAATAACTTTCTCGTTGTACGACAACAACAGGAATTCGTCCTTTTCGAGCCGGATCTCCTCGCGGTCAGCTATGGCCTGCAGAGGAAGCGAGGAGTATAGATACTGGCGATCCTTATTGTCCGCTGAACTGTAACTTTCGATGAATTCGGCGGTGAAGTGGAACTGGACGGCTCCCCGCGCATAGTTTGGGGCCGGGTCGTAATGTACCCGAAACCGGGGAGTGCCTGCTATCAGGCGAATATATCGGTAGAGTTCTGCCGGCAGGTAGTGCTCCTTTTCGAACGAATGGTAGCAGGGCATGTAGTCGAGTACCTCGAATATGCCTTCATCCGATGCGAAGCGAGTCTGGAGAATATTGGTATGCGGTACGTAGGTTTGCCGCACGGTGTACCGATCCGATACGTCGAACCCGAACGAACCGCCTTTCGTGCGGTCTAGCAGGGCTGCGAACACCGAGGGAGAATCGAAGTCAGGGAAGCAGAGCCACTCGATATTACCCCGTTCGGAAATGAGCGCGGCGGTTCGACAGTTGCCGATGATACCGTAATTGAGATTATTTTTCATCGTCGTCCTTTTTGTTGGTCAACAAATTTCTGAAATGTCCCCAAACCGTGCGAAGACCGCGTGTGACCGTTTCGCGAACCGAATGACCGGTGCTGCCGCTTGCGGCGAGCCGTTCCAGAAACGGTAGTACGTCGGACTGCCGCCAGAGATTATAACGGGCGTATTCCGAGGCCGCTTCGACTTTTACCGTGACGGCTGCTCTGGGCAGGGCCCGGAACATATCGTCGTCGGTCGTATCGTCCCCCATTGCGAGGATAAAGTCGTAGCGTTCCCGGCGCAGCAAACGGCGGACTTCCGAGCCTTTCGAGAATTCGGGCGATTTGACCTCCACGACTTTGCTTCCGGGCATGATCTGCAGGTTCAGACGCATGCAAAGCGGTATGAGGGCTGTCATCAATTGCTGTGCCCGCAACGTTCCCAGCCACTCGTCCGTCTCGCGGTAGTGCCATGCCAGAGCGGTCTGTTTCTGTTCGAGCCGTGAGTGAGGCGTCCGTTCAACGAAGCGGTTCATTAGCTCCAGCAGTTCGGGATCCCATGGGGCATGATGCAGATTTGCATGCCATCCGCCCCGGCCTTCCCTGTAGAATGCACCGTGCTCGGCAGCGAGAGAGACAGGCAGTTTCCCGAACCAGCGTTCCATGGTCGCATGGTCACGACCGCTGCTGATTACCACGCGGTTGCTGCGGTCGGCTACGAGGGTGCACAGTACTTTGTAAAGCTCACGGCCTGGCGCGGCCTCTTCAGGACGGCTGCAGATGGGCGCCAGCGTGCCATCGTAATCGAACAGTAGGAGACGCTGGCGGGTATGCCGGTAGGTATGGAGAATCCTTTCCAGTGTCTCGGGCGTCAGTTGTCGCTGTTTGACCGAGCGGTTTTTGCGGCACACTTCGGCCAATCCTGCCATGAAGTCCGCAGCCCAACGGTTCACGGTTTGTTCCGAGATGACGGTCTGCATTCGTCGTATCCGCTGCAACTGCTCCCTGACAGGCATTTCCAATGCTATGGCGAGTGCTGAAGCGATCTGCTCCGTATCATTCGGATTGATCCGGATGGCGTCGACCAACTCTACGGACGCTCCGGCCATTTCGCTGAGGATCAGTACGCCTGGATTGCCGTCCTTGACGGCGATGTACTCCTTGGCCACGAGGTTCATGCCGTCGCGCAGCGGAGTGACCAGTGCTACGTCGGCAACGTAGTACATGGCCGTGAGCTCTTCGAACGAAAAGCCGTGGTAAAAATAACAAACAGGTGTCCAGTCCATCGTGGAGTAGCGGCCGTTGATAGCGCTGATCTCCTCGTCGATACGGGTCTTCAGATCGGCGTAGGAGCCGACCCGGTCGCGTGAGGGAACAATCACCATCGCCAGTGTCACCTTACCCAGGTATTCGGGATGATGCTTTAGGAAAGAGTCGAATCCGTGCAGTCGGTGACGGATACCCTTGCTGTAATCGAGCCGGTCGACAGAGAGCACTAGCTTCCGGTCTCCGAAATGAGCCCGTGTGCGGGCGATCAGCGGCTTGACGGCCGATGAAGAGGAGATTCGGTGAAACTTTTCGTAGTCGATGCCCATCGGCAGGGCGTCGACCTGTACGAAACGATTGTCGATCTGAGCCTCATCGAGCCTGAAATCCATGTGCAGAACCCGCTCCGCCGTACTGATGAAGTGGCGCACGTAGTCGTGCGTGTGGAAGGCGATCAGATCTGCGCCCAGCATTCCTCGCAATAGTTCTGCCCGTTCGGGCAGTACCCGGAATAATTCGTAGCTGGGGAACGGAATGTGGTGGAAGTAGCCGATGCAAAGTGTGGGCATGATTTCGCGGAGCATCCCGGGCAGCAGCATGAGCTGGTAATCTTGTACCCAAACGATGTCATCGGAACCGACCAGATGCCGAACCTCTTCGCAGAAGAGCCGATTGACCTCGCGGTAGGTTTCCCAGAAGTTCTGTCGGTACTGTGTGTAAGAGAAGAAATAGTGGCATAAGGGCCAGATTGTACTGTTACTGTACCCTTCATAGTAGTTCTCGATCTGTTCTGCGGAGAGAAACACCGGGTGGAAGTCCAGTTTTTCCAACTCTTCGCGGATGCGCTGCCTGCTTTCGGGTTTTTCTACATTCAGCCCCGGCCAGCCGATCCAATGTTTTTCATATTGGGTATGCAGTGAATCGAGACCCGTTGCAAGCCCGCCTTCACTCCTTGTGAAAAGGAACTGTTCCGCCTTTTCGGAGACTTTCACAGGCAGTCTGTTGGATATGATAAAAAGTTTCATGTCATATAAGAAATCAACCGGTATGCCATTTCTGAAAATTTATATTATCTTATTGATTATCAACCTGTGTGTTTCATGTGATTACTGTAATACCGTTTCAAAACGAGAATTTTTTTCTCGTTTTGAAACGGTATTGTATTTTATTTGGATATTTATAAATAAAAGTCGAGAGATTTTAATGACGGTGACTATATACTCAATCCCCTAATAATTGGGGTGCAGCGTAATTTCAACTCCGATGCTTCCTTTAACTCATTATTCGAATTGAAAATAAAACTCACTAATTTTACAATGATTGATTCGTTAGTCTGAAATATTGGCTTTGAGATGATTTGGAAGCGCCGATAAAACTGTCTCGTATTCGCTAAACCGAATTGCTTATTCGAAGTTGATAGATTGGGACTGCAACCCCGGGCGTGGATTGCACCCCCGTTATTCGTGTTATTTCAGCGAGGATGTTTATTAGAGTGCAAACGCACCGAAAGAGTTGCACATTGTCTCTGCGGCCGACTACATGGACATATACGACGAATAAACTGCGAGCCAGCTTTCACGCAGTCTTTTCGTATATCGATTTACCGTTGTATTATTTATCTGTTTAACCGCATCCGGGGGCAGTCGCCGGCCGAACTCGAATACACAAATATAAGAAATGATCGATAAAATAATGAAATTCCATCCGATTTAATTGCAATTCCGGGAGGGGCGATCCATCGTCTTCCGAACGAAGATAACGGACAGAAAACGCTTTGTTGTTCCGTTTTTATCCTGAAAAGGATTTATAGCGATACGTATTCGACCGGGGGTTTCCATCATCTGCCGATTGTCAGCCCGATAATTTCTCATAGTATTTTCAGCCATAAATAGTTCATCCTAAAGCGCATAATTCAATGAATTACGACTGTCTTTGTAGCTGAAACTCCAAGAATCATCGACAATATGGCAAAAATCACAGTAAAAGATACGGGAGTTACGATTATATCGGTCTATGAGAAGACTATATCAGCCTGACAGATCCCGACCTTGCGGAACCCCACGCGGAAGGCTGCGGCTTCGGCCGTGAGCGTGTAGAGGTTCGGCGATTATCCGCATGTTCGATGAAGATGGATATCTGTGTGCGTTTTAAGATTTCGCGCGATACCTTTTCCAGGTTTCGCAATATGTATCCCTCGGTTTGTAGAGCTCACCGGGAGAAGGAGGATCGTCGTATTTCAGGATTCGGTAAAAAAGGGCTATATATATCCGATGGGGAATCTTGTAACGGGAATGGTTGAAGCTTTAAGTCCGAGGATGCTGTGGTTGATAATTTTCTGAGACCGGCAACCGACCTGTCGAGGGGATTACCTGGTCTGAGGTCATTTTGTACGAACACAAAAGCCATGATGTCGGGTCATGGCTTTTGTCGTTGGTTAAAACGTCACCTTGACCCGTCTAAAAAATGTAACAGCCCAATTTCTCAGGCTGTTACATCCTTTTAAAGGAAGTCCCGATAAGGGGCTCCCTTTTTCAATTAAATCAGCGTCATGCGCGTGCGCAGCATGTCGAGTACCTGTGTTTTGAGCTGCCGGGCGTTGATCGGCTTGGGCATATAGCCGTCGAATCCGCTCGAGAGTACCTTCTGTTCGTCGGATGCGAAGGCGAAAGCCGTCACGGCGATGATCGGCACGTCGGCCGATTGTTTGCGGATCTCGGCCGTGGCTTCGTAGCCGTCCATCACGGGCATGTTGATGTCCATGAGCACCAGGTGCGGTGTGTGCCGGTTGAATAAATCGACTGCTTCGCGGCCGTTCCAGGCGTGTACGAGCTTGTATTCATGGCGCAGGATCGACTCGAAAAGACGGTAATTGCTTTCGTTGTCCTCGGCGATGAGGATTACGAGCTTGTTCTTCTCGACCGTCGGGATGGCCTGAAGTATCTGTGCCGGGGCCTCCGCCTGTTCCGATTGGCCGGGGACGTACGGAAGCGTGAACCAAAAGGTCGAACCTTTGCCCTCTTTCGACTCTATGCCGATATTCCCACCCAGATGCTCCACGATCGTCCGGCAGATGGAAAGCCCGAGGCCCGTGCCCTGCTTGAACGAGTTGAGTTTGACGAAGCGTTCGAAGACCGCGTCCTTCCGCTCGGCGGGGATACCGCAGCCGGTGTCCGCAACCCAAAAATAGAGCTGTCCGGCACGGAGCTCGTAACCGAAGCGGATCGACCCCCGGTGTGTGAATTTAGCGGCGTTCGTCAGCAGGTTTATCATCAGCTGCGAAAGGCGGTTGCGGTCGGTGCGGACGTGGCAGGTTTCGTACCGCTGCTCGAAGACCAGCTCCACGTTCTGGTCGGTTTTCAGCCTCATGACGTTCTCTTTCTCGCGCATCAGTTCGTTCAGTTCGAAATCCGTATGGACGAATTCGAGCGTTCCGGCCTCGATTTTCGAAAGGTCGAGGATATCGCTGATGAGTTGCAGCAGCAACGTATTGTTGCTTTCGATGATCGACATGTATTCCTGCTTCTCTTGTTCTTCGTCCGTCGAGGCAAGAATGCCCGAAAACCCGACGATGGCATTGAGCGGCGTGCGTATCTCGTGGCTCATGTTGGCCAGGAATGCCGATTTCAGGCGGTTCGACTCCTCGGCGCGGTCGCGTGCGGTGAGCAGCTCCTGCTCCATCTGTTTGCGTTCGGAGATCACGAGCGATGTTCCGACCAGCGACAGCGGCCTGCCGTCAGTGTCGCGGGTTTCGACCGTGGCCTGTGCCTCGACCCACTCCATGTGCCAGTGTCCGCTTTCGTTGGATACGACGCGGAACTCTTCGCAGACCTTCTCCGTACTCCCTTCGATCAGGTTCCGGTAAGCCGTGCGGACGCGTTCCCGGTCTTCCTTGTGGACTTTCGAGAAGTAGCACTCCTCGTCCACCGCAAGCGAGAGGTTGTTTGCCAGCGACATCCCGGAGGCTATCTTGGCTGCCTTGTTGAGGTCGCACAGGATGGTGTGGGTCGTGAGATCCCATTTCCAGGGGATGATGTTGGCTACGTCGAGCGCCAGTGCGAGTTTCCGGTTCACCGAATCCACCTTTTTCTGGGCATCGTGCAGGGCTGTGCTGTCGATGCAGAAAATGTCGACCGTATCCTGCTGGTACGAGGGGCAGATGACGACCTCGTAGAAAATATTCACCGGCTTGTGGTAATAGGGGAAGGTAACGCTCCGCTTTTCTTTCAGTACGATGTCGATGATCGGCATGAACTGGGGCATCGACTCCGGGAAAACCGTCGACCCGGATTTGCCCGCCACTTCGTCCAGGGGGTAGAAGGAGCGTTCGAAGTGGGCGTTTACATCGACATAAACAGTGTCTATGGCCGTCCCCTGTGCGTCGAATACGACCCGTTCCTGCATGTACAGGATCGGCATGTTGTTGAACAGGTGCGAGTATTTGGCCTGGGTTTCCATTTCTTTCTGGTGGGCTGCGTCGACCTTGCGCAGGACGGCGATCCTCCATTGCTGGAAGATGAGGAATAACAGGAATATGCTGCCGCAGACACCTATCTCGGTTTTATACCGCTCCATGAACGAGGACGGTTTGTCGAAAAACAGGGTATTCGTCGGGCAGGCGTTCGGGGAGATGTTGTGCCGGAGCAGTACCGGGTAGTTGAAGACGGGTTGTGCACCGGCCGGGGTGTAAAAGGGAATGTCGCGCGGCTGCTTGCCCTCCAGCACTGCATCTATGGTGGCGATCAGCCGGTCGGAATATTCGTTCTCGCCGTATACGTAACCCCCGATCATGCCGCTGCTCTTGAGCCCGGTCGGGCGCAGCGAGAACAACGGTACGGACGAACTGGCGATGACCTTGAACGGGTTGGTCATAATTTCGTTACGCCCTGACATGTTCTTCAGGTAATGCCATGAGAAGAAGAGTACGCCGGTCTGTTTTACATCGATCGTACTCAGCGAATCGAGCAGTTGGTCGATCCCGATCTTGTCGGCCGAATAAACCGTGTATTTCATGCCGGGGTATTTCGAGCCGAGCAGCTCCGCGAGGTCGTGTTCCGTTTGCCGATTGACGTAGCGTGCGTCGTCTATGAATACGAGCCTGTCCATGCCGGGCAGTATGCGCTTCATCAGGTCGACGCTTTGGTCGAGATAAGCCGGCGAATAAAGCAGGGTCAAATTGTCCTGGTCTGCCAGCGCCCGGAGGGGAACCTGTTCCGATGCGGGAATGGGCTGCCTTTTGAGGTAGTATTTATCCGGCCCGATGAAATCCTGTTCGGCACATACGATGGTCGGGATATCTTGCCATATGCTGTTGATGAAGTTGCGCAACAGGGCAGCCGGGGTTCCGATCAGCACCAGGGCCTGGGGAGGTTTTTTGCCGTATTCGCGCAGGAGGTTCGTCTCGAATGTCCTGATGTCCTCGGGGGAATCCACCAACAGCAGGGTCATATGTTCGGTGTAGAGTTCCAGGTTCTCGATCTGTTCGACGTGTGCCGTGATGTCTGCGATGATACCTCTGCTCCACGGGGTCGATTCCGCATAGGTGTTGATTACCAGTATATAATCGCGTTTGTCGCCGGGAGGTCTGCTGACGGCCGGTGAGAAGGGGTATGTTAAAATGCAGCCTAAAAGCAGGGCCCATACGAGGGGCCGGAACCGGAGGCCGGGCCGGGTGGTCGGCATGTTCATGGGGAAAAAGGGACGCAAGGTAGTAGTGTATGACGCAAAAATAGCGGGAGGGGGCTGCCGGAAGACAGCCCCCTCCCTTCTTATGTAAAGTTATCGGTTCATGACCGGTTTGATGTCCTTGATGCGGAGTTGGGTGGTTACCGTCCCCCGGTAATGGTTCTCTACGATCTGGTAACATACGTCGATCGGGCGTCCTGAGCGCACCCATTCGTAATGCGTGGGTTGCTGGAAGGCGATCGACTGGATCTTCGTGTTGGGCTTTTGCCGCTGGATCAGATCCATGCGCAGGTGTTCGCACTCCACGCCGACCAGTTTGGCATCGCCGTGGTTGCTTACGCCGTAGGTCGCGAAGACCGGCGCCGTATTGCCCGGGCCGAAAGGCTGGAAGCGGTTGAGGTCTTTGCGGAACGCGGGGGTGATGTCCGAGAAGAGCAGTTCGCTGTCGATATCCACCTGCGGCATAAGCATCTGCGGGTCGATGTTCTCCTCGACATAGGCGTTGAACCTGCGCGTGAATTCCTCGACGTTCTCGGGTCGCATCGTCAGCCCGGCGGCATACATATGCCCGCCGAAGTTCTCCAGCAGATCCGAGCACGACTCCACGGCCTGGTAAAGGTCGAAGCCCGGTACCGAGCGTGCCGACCCCGTCACGAAGCCGTTGCTCATCGTCAGCACTACTGTCGGCCGGTAATAGGTCTCGATCAGACGCGAGGCGACGATTCCCACGATGCCCTTCATCCACTTGGGATTGTAGATCACCGTGCTCTTCAGCTCTTTCATTGCGGGGTTGCGCTCGATAAAATCGTGCGCTTCCTGTGTCACCGAACGGTCGATCGACTTGCGATCCTGGTTGTAGGCGTCGATGACGTTCCCGAACTCCGCGGCGATGCTTTCGTTGCCTTCGATCAGCAACTCGACGGCCGCATGCCCGCCCGAGGGCGAGGCGTTTTCGTCGTTCTCGTCCATCCGCATGCGTCCGGCGGCGTTGATACGCGGCCCGATCTTGAAGACGATGTCGTCGATGGTGATGTTGTGCTTGTCCAGGCCGCAGATCTTGATGATCGACAGCAATCCTTTCGACGGTTCGCGGTTGAGGTCTTTCAACCCGAAATGGGCAAGGATACGGTTTTCGCCCACCAGGGGTACGATATCCGAAGCGATGCTCACGACCAGCAGGTCTAACAGCGGGCTGATCTGTTCGAACGGGATCCGGTTTTTCTGCGCATAGGCCTGCACGAGCTTGAAGCCTACGCCGCAGCCCGACAATTCGTCGAACGGATAGGAACAATCGACCCGCTTGGGATCCAGGACAGCTACGGCACGGGGAATTTCCTCGGCCGGGAGGTGATGGTCGCAGATGATGAAATCCACGCCCTTCGTCTTTGCATAGACTACCTTTTCCGTGGCTTTGATACCGCAGTCCAAGGCGATGATAAGACCCACGCCCTTGCGGGCTGCCAGATCGATACCCTTGACCGAGATACCGTAACCTTCGGTATAGCGGTCGGGGATGTAGAACATCAGGTTTTTATGCCCGATCTGGCGCAGGAACTTGTACACCAGTGCAACGGCCGTACAGCCGTCCACGTCGTAGTCGCCGTAAACCATGATTTTCTCATTGTTACGAACGGCCCGCTCGACCCGCTCGACCGCCTTGTCCATGTCCTTCATCAGGAACGGGTCGTGGAGGTCGGCGAGACTGGGTTTAAAGAACTTGTCCGCCTTTTCTACGGTGTCTATGCCTCTCTGTACGAGCAGGTTCGCCAGCACGGGAGAAATCCTGAGCACGGCAGCGAGCTTCGCCACCGCCTCGGAATCGCCCTGCGGTTTCACTACCCATCGTTTTTCTATAGGCATACGATTTACTATTTATATATTCTAACATTTAATATCTCACTTAAAAATTTGACAACGAGCTCCTTTACTTCGCCCATTGCGGCCTTGCGGCCCGTTTCCCGTTCGATCGAGGTCACCCCCCGGTCGGTAAACCCGCAGGGATTGATGCGCGTGAACCACCCCAGGTCGGTCGTGACGTTCAGCGCGAACCCGTGCATAGTGATATAACGTGACGACCGGACGCCTATTGCGCAAATCTTGCGCGGCACCCTTGCGGATGTCCGGTTCCCGACGCCGATTTCGCTATCGCAGGTTCTGCCGCTATCGCAGGTTCTGCCGCTGTCGCAGGTTCCGGCCTCGTTGCGGTTTTCGCCGCTGTCGCCGCTTTTGCTGTCGCCGCTTTTGCCGCCGTCGCTTTTGCCGCCGTCGCTTTTGTTGCCGTCGCTTTTGTTGCCGCAGTTGCCGCCGATGTTGCAGTTGCCGCCGTTATCTCCGCGGCAGCCGGTTGTCCGGCTCCTTGTTTCCCCGCCGATTCCGGGGCCGATCCAGACCCCCGAGGCGCCTGCCATGCGGCCGGCCGTGATGCCGTATGCCGCCACGGTGCGGATGACGGCCTCTTCCAGTGCCCCGATGTAGTCCCTCAGCCCGATGCCCAGGCGTTCGAGGTCGAGGATCGGATAGCAGACCAGCTGCCCCGGGCCGTGGAAGGTGATGTCGCCCCCTCTGTCGATGTGAAAGAACTGTGCGCCCATCGCTTCGAGCGCTTCGCGGCCTATCAGCAGGTTTTCGGCATGGCCGCTTTTGCCGAGTGTGTATACCGGCGGGTGTTCCACCAAAAGGATCGTGCCTGCGCTGGCGGAGCTTTCTCCGGTGGCGCCTGACGGTTCGACGCCCTCTGCTGCGGATACGCTGCCCGTTGGGGATTCCAACCCTTTGCCGGATTGCGTTCCCGCCTTGCTGGGCATTGCCTCTGCCGATCGCTGTGCCGGCTCCCGCGCGGATGCCTGACCTGCTTCCGCAGTGCCGGCGTATGCCGCCGGGATTGCCGCCGCCTGTTTCGTTGCGCCCTTGCAGGCTGCCTTGCGGGCTACCAGGGCATCGAACAGTCCCTGCTGCAATTCCCAGCAGGTTTTGTAGTCCATCAGTCCGAGATCCCGGCAGGAAGCTTCCATCGCTACAAACTTTTGACGCTCTTCAAGGCCTCTTCCGCCATGTACGACGAGCGGACTAAGGGTGCGCTCGCGCAGTAGCTGAAGCCCATTTCCAGCGCTTTCAGTCTGTACCATTCGAATTTTTCAGGAGTGATATACGCCGCAACGGGGTAGTGCTCCAGAGTGGGACGAAGGTACTGACCGAGTGTTACGATCCCCACGCCTGCGTCGCGCAGGTCGTGCAGGGTTTGTAATACTTCATCATCGCTCTCGCCAAGTCCGACCATCAGTCCGCTTTTCGTTGCGACACCCTGTGCGCTCAGGTAGCGCAGGGTTTCCAGGCTCGTACGGTACTTTGCCTTGGAACGCACCACCGGGGTCAGCCGCTCGACGGTTTCGATGTTGTGCCCGATTATATCGGGCTTCGACGCGACGACCACGTCCAGCGGGGCGGGCTGTGCGTCGAGATCGGGAATAAGGAGCTCAATTACGGCGTCGGGATTCTGTGTGCGGATGGCGCGGACGGTTTGGGCCCAGTGTGCGGCACCGCCGTCCGGCAGGTCGTCACGCGTCACAGAAGTAACGACGACATACCTCAGTTTCATCAGTGCGACGCTTTCGGCGACCCGTCGGGGTTCCTCGGCGTCGGGGGCAAGGGGGTGTCCTGTTTTCGTTGCACAGAAGCGGCAGCCTCGGGTGCAGATGTCTCCCAGGATCATGAAGGTTGCGGTTCTGCGGCTCCAGCATTCGGCCTTGTTCGGACACATGCCGCTGCTGCAAATCGTATGCAACGCATGTTTGTCGACTATTTGCTGTACCTCGGCATATTCCGGGGTGCGGTGGAGCCGGATCTTCAACCATCCTGGTTTTTTCAGTACATCTACCTTGTCATAAAACTTCGGCATTTAAGTTCATTATTTTCCAATTGATGCAAAAATACGAAAAAATAATTGATAATTCCTATGAATGCCCTATTTTCTTTCGGCACCCCGCCTCTGGTATGCCTCTTCGCGGGTTTGCCTTCTCCGGGCTGTTTTCGGGCTATTTCCGGGGGAGCGCCTGCGGCGGCCTGCGTGGCATCCAATTAAAAAAATAAAAAATGCGGCCCTGAAAACCGCAATTATTCAATATCGGATGCTGTCGGGTGGCTTTTCCGGACAGAGAAAGGGGTTTGCTGCCTGGCAGTAGCAAACCCCTCTGGTTAGGTTAGTTAGGTTAATGAGAGTGGGAGAATCCCACGTTTTGTTATACAAAGATAAATGGAAAATCACAATCTTCCAAATCTTTTGTAACATTTTTTTAACCTAACCGAAAAAAATCTGTTAAATTATAATTAAAAATTTTAAAATACTAGCGGTTTTGTAAGTTGCGAACTATAACGCCTCGCGGATTTCCTCGGTTTCCTTAGCGGCGGGCTGCGCCTCGGGAGCGAGCGAAGTGATGTGGCGGTTCCGGTAAGCGGCCGGCGTCATCTGGTACTCCTTTTTGAAAAGTTTAATAAAGTGCGACGTGTTGGGGAATGTACAGGCATTGCCGATTTCCGAAATTGACTTCGAAGTCGAGATCAGCAGCAGGCGCGAATGCATCAGGCGCTGGCGGATGTACCATTTGTGCGGCGGCATCATGAAATGGCGCCGGAATTCCTTTTTGAACGAGGTGAGCGAACGGTTCGTCAACTTCGAGAGTTCTTCGATCGAAATATCCTTGAAGATGTGGTCGTAGACGATCTGTTCGAAATTCTCCTTGGCTGCATCGACGTTGCTGAGCAGTTTGCTCTTCAGGCAGCAGTCTTCGTGCGAGGCGATGAGGTAGATCAATTCGGTCATCTTGATGTTCTCGGCCGTCTCGTCGCGGTGGAAATCCTCGTCGCGCAGGTAGTTGTTGGTATTGACGAAAAAGTTGCGGATCGAATTCCAGGCGGGCATCGAGACATGCGAACGGTTGCGGCAGTTTTCGCACGAATGTTCGTTCGAAATGTTCAGCCCGTAGGTGATGTTCAGGTGTAGCAGTATCCGCTGGAGGTCTGCCGGCGTATAATAAAAGAGCACTTGTTCGAAGGGCTGCCCGTTTTCCGGGAAGTTCTCGATATAGTGGTGCCCGATGCCGAGGTAGAATACGTCTCCGCGCGTGAGGGTCTGGCGCTTATCCCCGTCGTAAATATATTTCGTGCCACGGAGGATGTAGCCGATTGCGTAGCGCGAAAGCGCCTGAGACTGGATTCCGTTGTGAAGGGCCTCAACGTACTTCACAATCATCGGCTGCTGGGCCGACGAATTTAATGAATTCTTCATACCAAATCGTATTTTAAGTTTTTTTGAACAACGAGTTGCGTCACCGATTGCTCATTTCAAAAATACAATTTAATATTTATTTTATAAAATAATGAATAGTCTAAAAAGGCACAATAAGGCAAATAAGCCTAAAGATGCCATAATAATGACTAAATATAATATTGTAAAAATATTCCGGCGAAGGCTGCCGCCAGAAAAATCAGGTATACGGGCAATGCCATTCCCCTGTGGATGCGGACGAAAAATACCGGGATCAGTATGGCCGACGGGACAGCGAGCAGGGCGAATGCTTCGGGTGTTGCGGCGGGGCTGCATAGCAATGTCAGGGCCAATACCAGTATACCTATGTTATAAAAGAGGATAAAGCGGGGTTTGGTGCCGGCGGCATAGATGTCGGCCAGGAAAAAGAAAAGCGCCGTCAGGTCGAGCAGTACGATCCCGCCTGCCATGACGAGTGCGGGGAGGGGAATATCCAGGAAGAGTTGCAGCGGCATACCTTCGATGGCCGACTGCCCCACTGTGACCAGTGGAGCCGTAAATTCCGCCCCGCTGCCCCAGCTGACATAGCAGGCCGTGAAGATCGGCAGCAGCAGTCCGGCCGTTGCTACCACGACCTCCCGGAAGGTACGCCGGAAAAGCAGTACGGCCAACGGCAGGAGCAGCAACAGCGGCAGTGCGGGGGCATAAACGAGCGGCATCAGCCCCAGGTAGAGTGAGGCACGGAAGATGGCGTCGAACCCGTACCCGTTGCAGAAGGCGCGGCAGTAATTTTTCGTTGCCAGCGCGAGCAGCATCGACGCTGCGAACCCTGCGAGATAATTCCCGCCTGTTGCGATCCCGCAGGCGACGATGGCATAGAGGGGAATCGGGAGGCAGGTGCCCACCGTATAGAGGTTGTAGCGGATCGAAATCCGTCCCGTACACATTCCGGCGAAGAGCAGCATGAACCCGGCGGCAAACTTCGACCATACCGGATATGCCGCCTGAAACCGGGCGAGTTGGCCGCCCAGAAGCGGGAGCGCTTCGCGCACCGCTCCACTGGTATCGGGCACGGGGATTCCTGCACACATGGCTGCGACGGCGAGTGCGAAGAGGGTCATGAAGGCCGGTACGAGCGGCTGCCGGGCGATGTCGAATTTCATGTCGGAAGGCTTTTTTCCTCAGGCAAAATTAGCGAAAAAAGCCGGAATATTACCTAACTTTGTGGTACGATGTTAGAAAACCAATACCAATACGAGTTTCGGGAGGCCGGTTGCGACGAGGCCGGCCGGGGGTGTCTGGCCGGGCCGGTGTTCGCCGCTGCGGTGATCCTTCCGCCCGATTTTCACGACCCGTTGCTCAACGATTCGAAGCAGATGACCGAGCGGAACCGGGACAGGCTCCGCCTGATCATCGAGCGTGAAGCCGTGGCCTGGGCCGTCGAGGCCGTTTCCGCAGCCCGGATCGACGAGATCAACATCCTGAACGCTTCGTTCGAGGGAATGTCGCTGGCTGTCGCCCGCCTCGATCCGCCGCCCGAATTCCTTGCGATCGACGGCAACCGTTTCCGGACACGTCTTGAATTACCCTACCGTTGCGTGGTCAAGGGCGACGGCAAATATGCTGACATCGCCGCAGCTTCGGTGCTGGCCAAAACCCATCGGGACGAGTACATGTTGCGCCTCGCGGAGGAATACCCGCAGTATGGCTGGAAAAAGAACAAGGGGTACCCGACCCGCGAGCATCGGCTCGCAATCCGTGAATACGGACTTACGCCCCACCACCGCCTGTCGTTCAGCCACGGGATCGGCCAGTTGGAGTTGCAATTCTGAGCGGGGATTGTCTTTCCGCGTGTTGCCGGGAAATCCCGTGGTGATCGGATACGATCATCTCCCGCGCTTAAATCCCCGGCCCGAATTTACCCTGCCGTCTTGCAGTGGCGGGCATCCGTTTGAAGATGCTGGAGACCGTATAACTATCGGTATGGCACATAAAAAAAGGGCTGAAGTCCTACTTCAGCCCTTTTTCGATATGACTCGGGATTTAGTATCCCAGCGACTTGGAAGCGGCGTAGGAGACCTTCAGTGCATTGGCACGGCGAAGTTCCTGCTTCACGTCGGTTACGATACCCATCTTGGTTGTCTGGTCGGCCTTGAGGCAGATCGTCATCGAGGCACGGTCGGCCTCGCTGAGCTTATCGCGCTCTGCGGCTACGAAATCCAAAATATCCTTGGTCGTTTTGTACGAGTCGTTCAGCTGGATACGGGGTGCAGTGCCGAATTTGGCCTGCATCACCAGCGAAGGCTGTCCGATGTGGATGTAGCTTACGAGCGATTTCTTCTCGAGCTTTTGCACTTCGGTTGCCTCGGGGAGTTTGTACCTCACGAGCAGTTCCTGATCGCGCATGGTGGTCGACACCATGAAGAAGAAGAGGATCATGAAGATCACGTCAGGAAGCGATGCTGTCGAGATAGGGGGCAAACCTTTATTGCCCTTCTTTTTCATTACTGCCATAACTTACTTCTTTATATTACGCGGTTCGGCCTCCGAAATCTTCAGAGGTACTGCTTTGGATACTGCATTGCGCTGATCCTCGGAAAGCTCCGAGAATTTTGCTCCGAATTTCTTCATGGCGACTTCGTCACGTACCTCGTTGAAAGCGCGTGTGAGTTCGTTCTGCACCATGATGTAGGACTGATAGCCCGTATCACGGGTGGTCTGTAACGAAACAACGCCCTGGCTTTCGGGATATACCCACTTGCTGCCGTCGGCCAACTCGATTTCCTTTTCGGTTTTCTCCGGGAGGTTCTCGTCGTCCATCGGGTTGAGGATGAATTCCTTCGTCTTGTCCTTGAGTTGTCTCAGGTCGATGATCTCCTGTTTGCCCGAGGGCCCGGCCATGATGTTGCCGCTGCCCGAGATGAGCACCAGGAAGAGATTGCGCTCCTTGACCTTGATGTCCTCCTGCTTTTGGTTCTCGGGGGGCATCGGCGGAAGCATACGCACCAGACCGGTGTCGACATTCATCGTTGTGGCCACAAGGAAGAAAATCAGCAGCAGGAAGGCGATGTCGGCCATTGAGCCGGCGTTGATCTCCTGTATTTGTCTTTTATTTCCTGCCATTGTTCGTTGTTATTTGAAAGCGCCGTAAATTTCGGTTGCGATAGCCGTCACGAACGCAGCGACCAGGGCAACGTACGTTACCAGGATGCTGGTGTCGGTCAGGACGGTTTCACCTTGGGAGAAAAACCCGCCGTTGGCGAGGTCGGGGATCTGGATGTCATGTCCCGAAGCCACGAAGTAAGCCACGCCCACGATCACGATGATCAGCGCGAGCGAAATAATCGTGCCCTTGATTCCCGCTGGGTTCTGGATCATGCCGAAGACCGCGCAGAAGATAGCTGTGAACACCGCAAGAGCCAGCAGGAAATAGCACCAGATGAGGTTCAGGCTGATAGCCGCCTCGGAGCCACCCGTAGCAATTGCGTATATTCCCAGTACCGCCATCACGGCCAGCAGAATACCCAATATGATATTTAAAATCTTTTTCATAATTGCCTTTAACTCTTTTTAAATCGTTGGGATTATTTCTTGCTGTAAGCCGTCAGGATATCCATCAGCGTGATGGACGAATCCTCCATATCGTTTACCAGCGAGTCGATCTTCGAAACGATATAGTTGTAGAACAGCTGAAGAATAACCGCAGCGATAAGACCCATGAGGGTCGTCAGAAGGGCGACCTTGATACCGCCTGCAACGAGGGTCGGGCTGATATCGCCGGCAGCCTGGATGGCGTCGAACGCCGCGATCATGCCGACAACGGTACCCATGAAGCCCAACATGGGCGAAAGGGCGATGAACAGGCCGATCCACGTCAGGCCCGACTCCATCTGGCCGGTCTGAACCGAACCGTAGGAAACGACAGCCTTCTCGACCGAATCCAGACCCTGATCGTAACGGTCGAGACCCTGGTAGTAGATCGAAGCGATCGGGCCGCGCGTGTTGCGGCAAACTTCCTTGGCAGCTTCGATGCCGCCGTTCTTCAGGGCTTCTTCAACCTTGGTGATGAGTTTCTTCGAGTTGATCGTCGACAGCGAGAGATAGAGGATACGCTCGATGGCAACGGCCAGACCGATAATCAGGAAGATAAGGATCGGGAGCATCCATGCCCAACCACCCTCGAGGAACTTCTGCATCATCACGTGGTGCAGGCTATCGCCGGCGAGTTGGGTTTCGGCAGCTGCGGCAGCCTCCTGCGCGAAAGCGTTAACAGTACCCAATGCGAACAGGGCCACTGACAGAATCAAAAAAAGTTTTTTCATAGTTGTGATTAGATAAAATTAAATTTGTTAGTTGTTTTTTATTGTTGTGTTTTTAGGTATTTCACAATACGTTCTTCCGCTTTCCATCGTATTTCGTCAATTCTCCCGGGATTAAAAAAATCCTAAAAAAATATTTTTTTTATCCTTTCCGGATACTCACGGCGTCTTTTTACCCCGATCCATGGCTTTCCCCTACCGGTTCCGCACGTATGGGCGAATTCCGGAAATTTCATTCTGAATCAGTCCAATCGTTTGTTTTCCAGTGGGTTGTCCCCCTATTCCCCCTCCTGCCGCCCCCAATGGACGACCCGATAAGGTACGTTAGCAGTGCGAAATATAGAAAAAAAAATCGTTCCGTGCAACGTCTTAGGCTGTAAATTCGCCTCGCAGAGGGCGCCGCAACAATGCGCGGGTCTGTTCGTCGGAAAGCCCCAGTCCGAGCACGTACATCAGCTTCGTGACGGCCGCCTCGGTGGTCATGTCGTGGCCGCACAGGACGCCGATCTTCTGCAGCCTCAGCCCGGTTTCGTAAAGTTCCATCGAAACCTTGCCCCCGCCGCACTGCGTGATGTTGAGGATGATGACCCCGCGGTCGATCGCCTCTTTCAGTACGCGGATGAACCATTCGTTGGTCGGGGCGTTGCCCGCGCCGAATGTCTCCAGCACCACGGCCCGCAGCCCCGGTGCCGAGAGCATCGCCCGCAGGATATTTTCGCCCAGCCCCGGGAAAAGCTTGATGACTTCGATTCCGTCGGCCAGGCGGGTGGCGATGCGCAGTTCCGGCGAGATTTCCGTCGGGTGGAGGATCGCCGCGAGGTTATAGGCGATGTTGACCCCCACCTCGGCCAGGGGCGGGTAGTTGTAGGAACGGAAGGCGCTCAGCGCCTCGGCGCTGCGCTTGGTGGTACGGTTGGCACGGAACAGCCGGTTCTGGAAATAGAGCGACACTTCGGGTACCTCGGGGCGTCCGCCGATGTGCGCCCCCGCGATCTCGATGGCCGTGATGAGGTTTTCGCGGCCGTCCGTGCGCAGCACGCCGATCGGGATCTGGCTGCCGGTGAAAACCACGGGCTTGGCCAGGTTTTCGAGCATGAAACTCAATGCCGATGCGGTGTAGGACATGGTGTCCGTGCCGTGCAGTACGACGAACCCGTCGTAGCGGGTGTAGTTGTCGCGGATCAGCTCGGCCAGCGCCGCCCAGTTTGCCGGGGTGACGTTCGACGAGTCGATCACGGGATCCATCGTCAGCACGTCGATGTCCACATTGAGCCGCTTGAGCGAAGGGAATTCATCGTAGATGCCGCTGAAGTCGAAAGGCACCAGGGCGCCGGTTTCGGCATCGTTCTTCATGCCGATGGTACCGCCCGTATAGATGATCAGGATCGAAGATTTCATCGTATGGTCTTATGGTGTTATATTCCGAAAATACGTTTGGCGTTCGCCGTCGTTGCGGCCGCCACTTCGCCGGGGGGCAGCCCCTTCAGTTCCGCGACTTTCTCGCACACGAACCGCACATAGGCCGACTCGTTGCGCTCGCCGCGGTGGGGCGCGGGTGTCAGGTACGGGCAGTCGGTTTCGAGTACGATGTCGTCCAGTTCCATTTCACGCACCGTATCGGCCAGCTTGCTCTTCCTGAAAGTCACCACGCCGCCGATTCCGAAGGCGAAATCGCCGCAGGCTTTCAGTTTCCGGTAGGTGACGGCATCCTCCGAAAAGGCGTGGAACACGCCCCGCAGCCTCCGCCCGGCCTTCGCCGCGGCCGTCGCTTCCTCCCCGATGATCCGGCACATGTCGTCCCATGCCGCACGGGTGTGGATCGCCACCGGAAGGCCGAGCCGTGCGGCCAGGCGGCATTGCGAAACGAAAGCCTCGACCTGTTCGGTGACGAACTCGCCGCTCCAGTAGTAGTCCAGCCCGATCTCGCCCACGGCGCAGAAACGTGCGATGCCCTCGGGCGGGGCTGTGAGGTAACGTTCGGCGAGCGCCAGCTCCTCGCGCCAGTGCGGGTTGTCGTTCACCGAGGTGGGGTGCAGTCCCATCATCGGGACGCATTGCCCCGGGTGGCGGCGGCAGAGGTCGAACAGCGCTCCGTGGCTTTCGGAGTCTATGCCCGGGAGCAGCAGGTGCTCCACGCCCGCCGCCGCGGCGCGGGCCAGTGCCTCTTCGCGGTCGGCGTCGAACGCCGTATCGTACAGGTGTGAATGTGTATCCGTCAGTTTCATCGTGTTTTCATATATCGGTTGCCGGGCAGTTGCCGTACGGCTCCTGCCAGTTCCAGCCCTACGAGCAGGGCAGCCAGTTCACCCGGTTCCAGTCCGCTCAGCTCCGCGAGGGTTTCCACCGCCAGCGGGTCGTCCGTGCGGAAACAGCCCAGCAACCCAGCTTCGTCGGGCGTAAGCTCCGGTGTGGACGGTTTTTCCCGGAATGCTGCCGGTTCCGGGCCGAGATCCCACATCAGTTCGCGGACAATATCGTCGGCGGTCATCACGAGTTGCGCTTTGCGGTTGCGGATCAGGTGGTTCGTCCCCGACGACATGCCGTCCGTGGCGCGTCCCGGTACGGCCATTACCGAACGATCGTAGCCGTCGGCGCAATGCGCCGTGGCGAGCGACCCGCCGCTGTCGGGCGACTCTACGACCACGCAGCCGGCACCCAACCCTGCGATGATCCGGTTGCGGGCCAGGTATGCTGTGCCGTTCTGCCGCGTCTGCGAGTGGAGCTCCGTGACCAGTGCCCCGCCGTGGTCGAGGATGTCGCGCGCCACGGCCGTGTGTTGTGCCGGCATGACGCCGGGGAGCGGGTTCGCCAGTACCGCGACGGTTCGTACCCCTGCGGCCAGGGCTGCCCGGTGTGCCGCGACGTCGATGCCGAACGCCAGCCCGCTCACGATGCAGAGCCCCGGAACCTGTGCTGCGAGCCCCTCCACCAGCCTGTTGCACATCGTCTGCCCGTAGGGCGTTGCCCGGCGGGTGCCGACCATCGCGACGCAGCGTGCCGAGAGGGCGGCGGCGTTGCCTTTCAGGTATAGTACATGGGGATAATCGGGTATTTCACGCAGCAATGCCGGGAATTCGGGGTCGGTCGAAGCGATCGCGGAGATCGAATTGCGGCGGCAGTAGCCGAGTTCCTTTTCTGCGGCGGCGAAGCCTTTGCGGTGGACGATATTCCGGATAATGTCTTCCCGCAAGGCGGCTTTCATAGCCAGCTCCTCGGGTGCCGCCGCGAAAATGCCCCGTGCGTCGCCGAATATTCCGAGCAGGTGCACGGCGCCTTTCACACCGATGCCCGGGGTCATCTGCAAGGCGATATCCTCGATGGTCATAACCGCAAAATGTCTTTTATTATCTTGTAAAGGTAAATATTTTTGGGAAATAGCGCAAAGTTGGGTCGAAGTTTTGCAGATTTTAGAAATGTTTGTATATTTGCACTCCCGATGCGCCTGAAAATAAACCGGATGTTTCCGGCGCGGCATGCAATCCGGAAGCAACGGACTTGTAGTTACGGAATGAAAGCCGAACAGGAACCTGTCGGGGAACATATGGTCTGATGGCCGAGTGGCTAGGCAAAGGTCTGCAAAACCTTGTACAGCGGTTCGAATCCGCTTCAGACCTCACCAAAACACCGTTGTAGATTACTACAACGGTGTTTTGTTTTTTGGATTGTCATACATTTGTCATACATCTTCTGGCATTCGCATTATCCGAGTCTTAATTGAAGCCGTCGCGGAGATGCATTCATGTATAAATAACTATCGCAATCTGATTCACTCAATCCTAATATTTGGGCTAGTTCTGATTTTGTATAATTTAATTCATTTATATGCATTTCAACCATTTGGCGCAATAAAGTTGGTTTATCCAAAGGGACAAATCCTCTTTCTGTTTTACGCTCTCCCATACGGCTGAGTTCAATCATGAAATATTTATACTTATCTTCAGTTATTACTTTTGCTGTCAAAGCCCGCTTTATTATAGCTGCTTTAGATACCTTCCAATATGCCTTTAATTCGTCGAGACGTTTGATTCGGAAATACCTAATATCTTCTATGCAATCAAGGATCGGCATTAGGAATTCAGATGCAAAGGCATCTGCTTGATGCTCTATTTCTTTATCGTCATCATTTGTGTCGATATTCAAATGCATGACTATATGTCCAAGTTCATGTCCTAATGTAAATCGTTTTCGATCATTTGGCATAGATACATTGATAAATATTATAGGCTGACAGGTATCTGTATAGACAGTGAATCCCATTAATTTATCAGTATTAAACTCCATTTCGTAAACTATAATACCCATATCCTCCAAATGGGAAATCAAATTTTGGATGGGCCCTTTGGGGATTTGCATATATTGCCTAATTCGAAAAGCAATATCGTTTGGCGTCATGCTGTCAGTTACAGAGATATGGGGTATGGTGCATTCTTTAATTTCAACAGATTGAGATAAATCATCAACAATCATTCGCACAATATCTCTCTTGGACTCAATGAGCATTAGAGCTGATTTGGATAAACTTAATCGTTTCCTATAGTGGAGAGATCCAACAGGAGTTAATTGGCTTTTCTTGTAGAAGAATTCAATGGGGTATTGTAGTTTTTTGGCAATGCAAGATAGTACTTCAGGACCGATAGGTAATAAGCCCTTTTCCATTTTTGATAGGTTGCTTTGAGATAAGCCAGATATACTTTTAGCCAAATTAGTTTGGGTGTATCCTCGACTTTCTCGTGCAAGTTGTAATTGCCTGTAATTTACATCAATTCCCATATGCTTTTATTATTCCGATTTTTGTATCTGGTTTGGTCTTATTGTAAGTCGACGGGTTTCATGATTATTATTTGACATTGTAATTACATTATCAGACAGGCTTGCTTGACCATATGATAAAGTGCTTATGTCTGTAATCCACTTTTCAGAACTCTCTTTGTCGATATACGACACATATAATCCTTCCAATTCAGACCACCCGCCATTTTTAAATCGATAACCTAGAAATACAACGGGACTTGGGTCTTCCGTATTGCTTGCGTACTGTGCACTTATTCGTTGGGTGTTTCCAGTTGGAATGTTCATTGGCTCATATCGGTCGTTTAGTTTTTTAATATATACAATATAATTTCCTAAACGCATAAACTGTCTATTTGCTTCTGACAAACCAAATTTATCAGCTCCAATATGATCCTTTAAGCATCCAATGAAAAAACCATTATACAATATAGGAAGAGCTGAGTCTAAATAGTGGTGCTTGGGATTTGCAGCCATAAACTCGTTCAATTTGCCTAATGCTTCATTGCTAGCTGTTTCAATATCTCCTTTATATGGGATGAGTAAGTCTTCAAACTCTTGTTGGTTAGAATCTGGCCGTTTGATAAATTCATCCGTATCGAAGAGCAGATTTTCTTGCATCTTTCGATAAAAAAAATTACTTTTGTTGTGCATTTAAAATAGTTTTTGAATGTAAATAAATGAAATTCAAGAAGAAAGCCGCCGCTTTGCCGAGTGTGGCTTTTTTCTTTTCGCAAAGATATATAATATTTGAATAAAGTTGTATATATTTTTTGATAAAAGTTGTAAACATTCCCTCAACATTATCATCATCTATATAATTTTACTTTTTGTTAGAGAGGGTGCTTATAATTATTATATTTCCCAAATTCTTACTATCTTTACCCCTGCGAACATCATAATATAAACACTACGTTTCTATACGCTCTTGGGCAGTATGGCACTTAACCATATGCGCAGAACCGTTGGGGCTTCCGCCCGCGAACGGTACTCCCAGAGCTTGAAATATAGTGATGTGTGATGTTCGCAGCTGCGCATTTTTTTGTTTTTATGCGAACATCACACATCGTCCGCGTTCCGACGCAGACACGCCGCAAGGCCAGCCGCAGGCGGTTTCCGCCATGCAACCTCTCGATTCGTTTCCATTTCCACCCGCCGGATTAGCAAATAGTTGCTAACCAAACTTTTATTCTCTTTGTTGTGCCCAGCGCACGATAAGGACAGCCCTCACTATGTCTAAATTCTAACAATCAACCAAATGGAAACGAATCAAAACCCTGTGCAAGAACAATCTGCACAACGCATAACCCCTGAAAGTACCCAAGCCGAACAACAGCCTGTACCCTCTCCGGAACAGCCGACGGGGCAACTTGCTCCAAAGCCAGAACCGCAACCCGAACAACCAACGGAAAAACTCTACAATCCCGCCGAAGCCGCCCGGATCGTTCAATGCCTGACGGAAGATTATTTCAATCCCGAATATATCCTGCTGTTCGGGAAATTGGTCGGCGGCACACACCATAGCGACGCCATGGCCTATGACTTGCTGATGGTCGTGCGGGAAACGCCCGAATACGACTGGATTCAGGCGAAACGCATCCTGCGTTACAAAGTGCCGTACAGCAGGCGCGAGATCACCTATATCAACCTCTACATTATGCCTTTGAGCTATGTTGAGTCGAATAAAACACCATTCCTCTACTTTGCACACTCCGAGGGCGAATTGCTCTATTGCAGCGACCACTGCCATTTCCGCCGCCCGAAACACCCGATCAACTTTGCCGCAGCCTATGCGGACGCCAAATTTCATTTCGATACGTTCCGGATGCTGGGCAACGAATTGATCGAACAGGCGCAGGACGCCTTCAGCGAAAGCCGCAATATGCGTCTGGCGGCTTTGTTCATGGCGCAGGCTGCGGTCTACTTTTATCACACTCTCTATTATGTTTATCACGGGCTGGAGTTCGATATTCACGATCCGGTCGTGATGCACGAACGGATGCGGACGCTCTCGACGCAACTGATGCTGGTTTTAGACGATAACCATATCGAAAATATCTTCACGCTGCCGCGTCTGAAGAGTTTTCTGGTAAAGGCACGCTACGACATTGGTTTCGATGTTGCGCCGCAGGAATTGGAAATGCACCTGCAACGCGTCGAAAAAATGGGCCATATCATCGAAAACTACTGCGGCTTGCGGCTGGAGCTTTATAAAGAGTTGAGCGAACGGCAATAAGCGGCCAATCATTCGAACAAACAGGGGTTTGCGGGATCACTGACAATCCCGCAAGCCCCTGTTTCGTTTACGAAAACATAACCTTGCCGATAGACACACGGCAATTCCTGTGTTCTGCTATCGGGCACATGCAGCTACCGTTTGGAAAGTTTGATTGGAACAGTTCGTGCGGCGGATTTCCTTCAACTATCAGACATCCGTAAAGAGGTTGAGCTGGTGCAGCATCGTGAAGGCGAAGGAGGCGCCGATGATGATGCACAATACCACCAGCAGTGCGTTCAGTACCCGGGGCGAAGGCTTTGTCGGCCGGCCCTCGTTACTGCGGATATATTCGCGGAAGAAGATGTAGAGTGCCGGCACGATGCTGCATGCCAGGAGGTAGTCCTCGGGGATGCCGAAGAAGTAGACCTTCGAGAGCCCGATCAGCGCCCAGTGGCAGAGGAACATGGCCAGCACGATGTTGATCCGCTCCGAAAAGGCCAGCATCAGCCCGATGGTGAATACGGCGACCGAACACGGCATCACGGGCGTGGTGACCATCGGGAACGTACGCCCCAGCGCCAGCGAAAAGAGCGGGTAGACGAGCGGCATGGCGAACAGCAGCAGCGCGAAGCCTGTATGGTTGTGCGTGCGTTGGAGCGAAGCGTGTTTCACGACCAGGTCGTATACCCAGATACACCCCATGATCGCCCAGAAGAGCGCCAGCATGTCGTTGTGCTCGCGTTGTTCGCCGTATAAGAGATAATAGACACCAGCGATCCAGAAATTGAGCAGCGCCATAAAGGTCTTCATGGCGATGCGTACCCCGGGCGTTGGACGCAGGTAGAGCAGCAGCGTCAGCGTGGCCGCAACCAGCGTCAGTAGGATCTGTACGGGCCATGTCGCGGCGTTATAGGAGGCGATGGTGTTCCAGAAGATTTCCATGGATCGTTATTTGTCGGTATGCTTGCGGCGCCGCGTGAGCGAGAATGCCTGGTGGTTGAATACAAAGATGGGCAGCGTAGCCCCCGCTGCCAGCAGCGCTATCACGCTCAGCGATACGGTTGCGTTGAGGAAGAATTGCTGCATGTATTGCAGCCCCTCTCCCGGGTCGTTGAGCGATTGCAGGAACATGATGAGCGAAAAGACGGTCTTGTAGGCATAGATGCCGGGAACCATCGGCAGCAGGGCGGGGATGTAGAGGGCCGTCATCGGGCAGCGGATGCCGCGCCCCAGCCACAGGCTGCCGAACCCGATGCTGATCGAGGCAAACAGCGAGGCCGTGGCGATGTCGACCGAAAAGTAGTGCATCAGGCAGAACCGCAGGGCGTGCCCCATGGCCGCCAGCAGGGCGATACGGGGGAAAGCCCGCATCGGCGGGTCGGAAACGGCGCCGAAACCGATGGCCGCGATGGCCGCAAAGAGCCCGTCGAGAAGGATGTCCGCAGCGATCATAGCAATCCGTCTTTAACCATTAACAATGTCGCCGACAGGCCGATGGCGATGCAGATGATAAGCAGCAGGGCGTTGATCAGGCGGCTGCACCCGATCAGAATGTGCCCCTCGACGATGTCGATCACGCCGTTGATGAGCGGTACCCCCGGTACGAGGAACAGGACGCTCGTCGCGAGCGCCGTTTCCGCCGAGCAGTCGAACCTCAGGGCTGCCGAGGCGCACAGCGACGCCATGAAAGCCGAGATGATGAAGATCAGGAAGTGGTTCACGCCGTGTGCCTGCATACGCTGTTTGGCGGCGAAACCCACGAGCGTCGAGGTGAAGACGATGCCCATGGCGATCCAGTCGCCCCCGAACAGCCGGCAGAACGAGGCGTTGGCCAGCCCCACGGTCAGCAGGACGAAGATTGGGTCTATGCGCGGTTTTGCAGTCAGTTCGTCGTAGCGCTTCCGGATTTCGGAGAGCGGAAGCCCTTCGTCCAGCGCATCCCAGCTCAGGGCGCTCAGGTCGGAGTTGCGCTCGAAGCTGACCGGCAGCGCCGGGATCTTCACTACGCGGGTGATGGCCTCGCCGCTCTCTTCGTCGTGGGCGGTGATGATCGTGCTTTTCTGGAAACTCGACAACTGGAGGTCGACCCCCTGCGAGGCTCCGATACGCTGCGAGTTGCGGATCACGCGCGAGGTGTGCACGCCCGATCCGAGCAGGTAAGTCGCATATTCCGCAATGAAGTCGAGGACTTCCGTCAGCTCTTGTCTGGTCTTCATAACGAGGGCAAAAATAGTCCATTTCGGGCAAACCGCCATTGTTGGGGCCGAAAAAATTACACCGTGATGCCCGTAGGGTTTCTGCGCCGGGTTTCCCGGGTGACGGACAGCTCCTCCGGGGCGCCCGGGAAAAACCTACGGCCTGCGCCGGAACAGCTCCGTGATGTCTTGCATGGCGCCTTCCTTTCCGACCCTGTAAAGGCGCTGGTTGGTCGTCGGCGACGTCAGCGGCCCCAGCTCCTCGACCCAGCCTCCCAGCTTGATGTAGTCGAACGACTGCGGCCGCAGCCCCTCCGGCAGCCGGGCGCGTCCCGAATACCAGCCTGTGTGCAGCACCGGGAATTTCTGCCGCACGACGTCGGCCAGCGCGGCGATCTCGTGCGGTGCGGCGTCTCCGCCCATGAAACAGACGCAGGTCACCGAGCGCCCGTAGCGGGCGAGTATCCCGCACAGCTCCGCCTCGTCGAGCACCCGCCCCATGTCGGCCTGCAAGTGCAGGCTGTGGCACCCGCGGCAGCGGTTGGGGCAGTTGGTGATGTTGATCGCCAGCGTCGTTTCGCAGGGTATTTCCGCGAATACGATGTCGAAATTGTGGTATCTGACCATCGTCCGTTTACTCCGCTTTGGCGTAATAGCGGTGTGCGGCCTCCTTCTGGCGTGCGGCTGAGAAGTTCGACACCCGTTTCATGTAGCCGATCACGCGGGTCAGGTAGTCCAGGTTGTCGCCGTGGCACTCGGGGCACTCCTTCAGGTAGCGCTTGTCGATGTGCCCGCACTCGTTGCATACCGTGTTGGGGATGTTGAACGTGAAATAGTTGCATCCCTCGGCGGTCGCTACGCGCAGCAGGTGGCGGTACTGCTCCTTCGAAAGGTGGTCTTCGAGGTTCATGTGCAACGCCGAACCGCCCGTGAGGTGGTCGATATAACGGCGGCCGTGGAGCCTGAACTTGTCGATCACGTTCAGCGATTCGTCCTCGACGACATAGAAATAGGAGTTGTAACAGTCGCGCGGTACGACGTAGCCGTCCTCGCGATCCCATTTGGCGTGTTTCACGCCCACGTTCTCGGCCGGGATCATCTCGCAGTTGAACATGAGCTCCTTCGAACGGTACTTCTTGTTGTAGCGTTCGATCAGCCCCAGTACGCCCTGTACGAAACCGACGTAGTCGTCGTTGTCGTTGATCGGGATGCCCAGGAACTCGGCCGCCTCGACTAGCCCGTTGACGCCGATCGTGAGGTACTGGCGCGCGAGGTTGATATAGCCCGCGTCGAACAGGGGCAGCATCCCCTTGGCCTGCAAATCCTTGAGGTTCTCGTTGTAGGCCGTCTGCACCTTGTGCACCAGGTCGACGATCTCTTCGAGGTAGGTCAGGTAGTGCATGCCGTTCTTCACGGCATACTGGATGCAGCGGTTGAGGTTGATCGTCAGCACGCTCTTCGAACCGGTCGATACGCCGCCGGCGCCGAGCGTGTAACTGAACCCGTTGTCCTGTATCTCGTTGCGCAGGCGGCAGCACGACGACAGCGAGTCGGCGTTGTCGCTGATGTAGGTGAAGAACGAGTGCCCCTCGGAGTACATCTGCGCCGTGATGTCGCCCCATTCCTTGTCCATCACGTCGCCGTCCCTGGTCAGCAGGGCCATCGTCTCGACCGGGAAGGTCAGCACGGTCTTCGTGCGCTCGCGGTTGAACCACGTCATGAAACGCTTTTGCAGCCACGACAGCGATTCCCAGTGCGGCTTCGTCCCGTCGGGAAATACGAATTCGCCGAACAGGCTTTCGAAATAGTAGCGGTCGTAATAGGCCACGTTCCAGAACACGGCCTGGAAGTTACGCGCCCCCGTGGGCTGGTTGATCGAGTAGACGATCTGTTCGAAACAGTCCGTAATCATCTTGTCGATCGTCCGGTGCTTTTTCGAGAGGTCGACCACCTCGTCCGCCCGCTTGTAGTAATCTTCTCCGTACTCCTGTTCGATGAAATAGTTCATATACATCAGGAACTCCGGCGTGGCGCAGGCGCCCGAGAGCATCGACGATACGATGAAGACCATGTTGACGAAGCCGCCGCAGAACGACTTGAGATTGGTCGGGCGTGTCGAGTTGCCGCCCACCGAGAGCGTGCCGTTCAGCAGCCACGGGTACATCGTGATCGAAGCGCAGTAGTTGGCCATCGACGTTTCGTCGTTCTTGTAGATGAAGTGGTCTTTCAGCAGGCGGAGGTATTTGTCCGAGAGTTCCTTGCCGTACATCTCCTTGATGCGGTCGGTCAGCAGCCGGCGGTTGAGCCGGATGAAGTTCTGTTTGGGCAGTTCGCCGATCAGCGTGGCGATGTTCTTGTTCTCGACGTTGGCGTTGGCATCGTATTTCGAACCCGTCGCGGGGTTCGAGGCATCGCAGTAGTTGATCAGGAATTCGAGTTTTTCGCGGTCTTCGCGATCCTCGGTGTGCTTCTGGCGGTAGAGCATGTAGCTCTTGGCCACGGCGAAATAGCGTTCGGCCATGAGCGCCACCTCGACCTGGTTCTGTATCTCCTCGACATTCATGCCGTCGGCGATATGTACGCGGCTGAGTACCGACGTGAGGTCGTCGTCGGTGGCGTATCCGCCTACCGAAAGGAATGCCTTGCTGATCGCGCGTTTGATCTTCTCGAGCGAAAAGGGGGCGCGCTTGCCGTCGCGCTTGACGATGTAAATTTCCGAAATGCCCATAATGTATCTGTATTTGTTTGTAAGTCTTGCCGTACGGAGGCGGCATCTCCGCCTGCGCAGTACGCAGGACAGCCATGTCCTTACCCCTGAATTGTCCGGTGTAAATATCTGTTCCGGGCACCGCCCTAAATCCCGAAGGCGGATGTCGCAGCTCGCAAGGCAGGTCTTCTGGCTCGCCCCATCCGCACGCCTTCCCGTCCCGGGGGACAGTGGCTCAAGAGAGTGCGGAACGCAATCGAGGCTTACAGCTACGGGAATAGCCCCTGATTCTCACAGGAGTTCCCTTTTGATCCCGTGCCGGCAGCCGCCGGCGGGGAACCTTGCTCCGGAACAAATGTAGACATACTTTCCCGGATCGCAAATATGCGTGCGGGCAATTAATGAACAAATTGTAAACAAAAAATGCAGGGACATTCCGGCCCTGCATTTCCTTTTCCGGGACGCCCGTCTGCAACCCGGTGAGCGTCAAACCTCCTGCCTGTCCGCGCCCGTTCGCTCCCCGCTTTATTTGCGCATCGAGAGCGAAATCCGCCCGCGGGCGGTGTCGATCCCGGTGACCCGCACCTCGACCTGCTGTCCCAGGTGCACGACCTCCGCCGGCGAGGCGACGTAGCGGTCGGCCATCTGCGAAATGTGCACCAGCCCGTCCTGCTTGATCCCGATGTCGACGAAAGCCCCGAAGGCCGTGATGTTGGTGACGATGCCCGGCAGCGTCATCCCTTCGCGCAGGTCGCCGATCGTACGTACGTTCGGGTCGAACGAGAAGGCCTGCAGCTGTTCGCGCGGGTCGAGGCCGCACTTGTCCAGCGCTTCGACGATGTCCGTCACGGTCGGAATCCCGACCTGTCCGTCCACGTATCTCTCGGGTTTGATGCCCCTGCGCAGCTCCTTGTCGGCGAGCAGCCTGTCGACCGTCACGCCCGCGTCGGCGGCCATCCGCTCGGCTATGTGGTACGATTCGGGATGCACGGCGCTGTTGTCCAGCGGATTCTGCCCGCCGACGATGCGCAGGAAACCCGCGGCCTGTTCGTAGGCCTTGGCGCCCAGCCTCGGCACCCTGAGCAATTCTTTGCGGCTCTTGAAATCGCCGTTCGCGGCGCGGTACGCCACGATGTTCTCCGCCAGCGCCGGCCCCAGTCCGGAAATATAGGTGAGGATGTGCTTCGAGGCGGTGTTGATGTTCACCCCGACCCTGTTCACGCAGCTTTCGACCACCGTATTGAGCCTGGCCTTGAGTTTTCCCTGGTCGACGCTGTGCTGGTATTGCCCGACGCCGATCGACTTGGGGTCGATCTTCACCAGCTCCGAGAGCGGGTCGATCAGCCTCCGGCCGATGCTCACCGAGCCGCGCACCGTCACGTCGTAATCGGGAAACTCCTCGCGCGCCGCGGCCGACGCCGAGTAGACCGATGCGCCGTCCTCGCTGACCATGAATATCTCCACGGCTCCGTCCAGTCCCAGGCCGCGCACCAGCTGCTCGGTTTCGCGCCCCGCCGTACCGTCGCCGATTGCGAAGGCCTCGGCCCTGTATTTCCCCGCCAGCGCCCGCAGCGTTTCCGCCGCTTCGGCATAGCGGCCCTGCGGCGGGTGCGGGTAGATGGTCGTATTGTGCACGAGGTTGCCCTGTGAGTCTAGGACGACGACTTTGCAGCCCGTGCGGAATCCGGGGTCGATGGCAATCACGCGCTTCTGCCCCAGCGGCGCCGAAAGGAGCAGCTGCCGCAGGTTTTCGGCGAATACCCCGATTGCCTCGTCGTCGGCCTTCTCTTTGGCGGCCGCGAGCAGCTCGGTCTCTATCGACGGTCGGATGAGCCGCTTGAGCGAGTCGGCCACGGCGGCCTCCATATATGTGCGCGTTGCCGATCCGGGACGTATGAACCGGCGGCAGAGCGCTTCGGTGATGCGCTCCGTGTCGGCATCGATCGAGATGCGCAGGATCCCCTCGTCTTCGCCGCGACGCATGGCCAGGAACCGGTGCGACGAGATGCTGCGCAGCGGCGACGCGGCGTCGAAGTAGTCCGAATACTTCGCTCCCTCGGCCTCCTTGCCCTTCACGAGCTTCGAGTGCACCGCCCCTTCGCGTCCCATCGTGCGCCGCACGGTGTTGCGGGCCTGTTCGTCCTCGGATATCCTTTCGGCGATGATGTCGCAGGCTCCTGCAATGGCCTCTTCGGGGGTCGCTACCTCGGCCGTGACGAAGCGTTGCGCCTGACGCAGAAGGTCGTGTGCCCGTTGTGCCATGACGATGTCGGCCAGCGGTTCCAGCCCCCGTTCGCGGGCCGCCGTGGCGCGTGTGCGGCGCTTGGGTTTGTAGGGCAGGTAGATGTCCTCCAGCTCCACTGCGTCCCAGCACTCTTCGATCCGTTTGCGGAGCTCCCCGGTCAGTTTGCCCTGCCCCTCGATGGTTGCCAGGACGGTCTGCCTGCGGGCTTCCAGCTCGGTGAGCCTGTCCAGTTGTTCCTTGATCGCCCCGATCTGCAATTCGTCGAGCGAGCCGGTCGCTTCCTTGCGGTAGCGGCTGATGAAGGGGATCGTGGCGCCTTCGCGCAGCAGGCGTACCGTGCCCTGCACCTGCGGGAGGCTGATCCCGAGTCTTTGTGCTATGATTCGTTCCGTCATTCTGGTCGTGTTGGGTTGCAAAGATAGGAAATTGTCGCTGAACCCCCGCATAAAAAAGGCACGCCGTGAAAAGCGTGCCTGTTGCGTGTGCGTCGTGTACGCACTGCGTCCCCGTTGCGAGCCTGTGGGGTCAGTATCCGAACTTCGCCGCCGCCAGCCGCATGTGGCCGATGATGTCGACGCCGAACGGGCAGTTCCGTTCGCAGCGGCCGCAGGCGATGCACTCCGAGGCGTGGTGCGGCAGGAGCCTGTAATGTTCGCGTACCGTCTCCGGTATCTCGTGCTGTGCCAGGGTCAGGTTGTAGTATTTGTTCACACCGGCGATGTCGATCCCCACCGAACACGGGGCGCAGTGCCCGCAGTACATGCAGTGCCCTTCCCACGAGAACTTGTCCAGCCCGGCCAGCGCCCCCGTGTAGTCGCGTTCCGCGGCCGTGGCCGAACACCAGGCCAGTGCCGCTTCGATCTCGGCGCGGCTGCGGCAGCCGGCCATTACGGCCGCTACGCCGGGGCGCGTCAGGGCGTATTCGAGGCATTGTACCGGGGTCATCGGGCGTCCGAAGGGCGAGTTGGCGTCGCTCAGCAGGTCGCCTCCGCCGTAGGCCTTCATCACGTCGATGGCGATCCCTTCGCGTTCGCAGAATTCGTAGAGCCGTTGCCGTTCGGGGTCGATGTTGTGCAGCTCCCGCGCGTAACTCTCGTCCGCCCAGAGCGTATCCACGTCGTCGCTCGGCGGCAGCAGGTCGTAACAGGGGTTCACCGAGAACATCAGCACGTCGATGAGCCCCGTCCGGGCCGCCATGTGCGCGACCACGGGGTTGTGGCTGCTCAGGCCGATGTGGCGGATGCGCCCTTCCGACCTGAGCCGTTGCGCCAGGCGCATGATCGGGCCGTCGAGCACCTCGCGCAGGTCGGCCTCGGCGTCCACGTAGTGGATCATCCCGATCTCCACATAGTCCGTTCCCAGCCGTGCGAGCATGTCTTCGAACGCCGCCAGCGATTTCTCCGGATCGCGCGTGCGCAGGTACTGCCCCTCTTCCCATACCGAGCAGAGGTGCCCCTGTATGACGAACTTCTCGCGCCTGCCCGCCAGCGCTGCGCCGATGTTGCTGCGCAGCGTGGGATTCGAGGCGTAAAGGTCGAGGAAGTTGATGCCGTTGCGGATGGCGAAATCGAAATCGGCCCGTACCTCTTCGGCCGTCTTGTCCGTGAATCCCTCGCAACCCAGCGCAATGGCGCCGACCTTCAGTCCTGTGCGCCCCAGTATGCGGTACTCCATCCTATTCCAGTTCCACGAGTTCGTATTGCTGCGAGCCCAGCCCGATCGCTTCGCCGTGTTCCAGCGTGTGGATGCCGTGGCGCGACTCCATGCGTTCGATCAGGTGCACCTTGCCCGGGTCGGGCGATGCGTAAACCAGGTCGACGCACGCCTTGTCCAGCGCCACCGGGTCGGTCGAGGCCAGGATGCCGATGTCTCCCATCTTCGGGTCTTCGGGGTGCGCGTCGCAGTCGCAGTCCACCGACAGGTTGTTCATCACGTTGATGTAGAGTATCTTTTCCCCGCAGTGGTCTGCCACCGACTTGGCCGCCTCGGCCATCGACTCCAGAAAATCGTCCTGCGCGGGCAGGTGGCCCCACATCTGGGCGGCATTCTTGGTCTTCCCGGCCGAATGTATCCACGCCTTGCCCGCCGACGAGGCGATGCCGATCGAGATGTTCTTCACCGCACCGCCGAAGCCGCCCATGGCGTGCCCCTTGAAGTGCGAGAGCACCACCGTGAAGTCATAGGCGGGGTAGTGCGACCCCACGAAGTTCTCCCTGAGGTGCCTGCCGCCCTTCACGGGTAGGCTTACCTCGCCCTCGGCATCCATGATGCCCACCGGGGCGATGGCCGTGAAGCCGTGGTCGGCGGCGGCCTTCAGGTGGTTTTCCGTGCTGGCGCGTCCGCCGCCGTAGGCGGTATTGCATTCGACGATCGTGCCGTCCACCTTCTGCACCAGCTCCTTGATAAGCTCCGGCTTGAGGAAGTTGTGCCCGCCGGGTTCCCCCGTCGAGAGTTTCACGGCCACCTTGCCCGTCGCCGGACGCTCCAGCGCCTCGTACAGGCGCACCATATTCTCCGGCGTGATGTCCCGCACGAAATAGACCTTGGGTGCCTCGGGCGCTTCTCCGCCGCCCTGTGCCGATCCGCAGGCCGGGGCCGTGAAAGGCAGGATCGACAGTAACGAAACCATATACATTTTTGTCATGTCTTGGGATTGTTAATTACGTAATAGGTACCTGAGCACCGCGTATCCTGCAAATACCTGTGCCAGCATACCGGGGAGCCCGATGCGGATGTCCTGCAGGGCGGCGGCCGCCGAGCCCGTCCAGGCCCATTCGCCCAGCGAGCCGAACAGCTGGTAGAAGAGGACGACGCCCGCCAGCAGGGGCAGCGTCACACGCCCTGCCCGCCGTGCAGCGAGGCTTGCGGCGACGGCCAGCAGCACCGATTTGAGCAGGATCACGGGCAGCATCGCCGCTGCGGGCATGCCGAACAGCGCCGAGTTCACCGCCGGCGAGAGCACGGCGGTCAGCAGGCCCACCCGCCAGCCGTATTTGTAGGCGCCGACCAGCGTGAAGAAATAGATCGGCAGCCACCGCAGGCCGCCCTGCGGCACGAGGTGGCAGATTTGGGGCAGGACGATGTTGCCTGCCACGAAGAGCGCCGCCGCGAGGTAGGTCTTCGCCTCGCGGTAGCCCGTCGAATAGAGTTTTACAGCCGTTGTTTCCATATTGTCGTTATTGGTTATGTCAAAAATAGTGTTTTCCGTCCGTATTTAAAAATCCAGGCGTATGCCGCCGATGAAGGTCGCCCGCGGCATGGGGTATCCGGCGTTTATCTCGTAGCGCTGCGCCAGCAAGTTTTCGCCCCGGGCGAACAGCGTAAGGCAGCGACTCACGCGCAGCGACGCCCGCAGGTTCCACAGCACGAAATCCTCGGTGTTCTCCGTGCCCCGGCCGTTGGCCTTTACCGAAGTGTAGAGCCCCGCGACGTACTGTACGCCCGTGCTCACCGACCAGCGGCCCCGGGCGAACCCGGCCTCGGCGTAGAGCTTGTGCTCCGGTGCGGCGATCACGGGGTTCTCCATGTGCAGGTAACTGTAATTGGCGGTGACCGACCAGGCCTCCGAAATGCGGTAGGCGGCCTGTGCCTCGACGCCGGCGTTGTCGATCTTCCCGGTGTTCATGTTCAGCGGCGTCGTCCCCTCGCGCGGCACGGCGACGATCAGGTTTTCGCCGTCTATGTAGAAGAGGTTGATGCCGTAGGTGAGCCGCCCGCCGAGCAGCCGCTGCGAATAGGCTATTTCGTAGTTCCACATCCGCTCGGGTTTCAGGTCGGGGTTCTGCGGCGGGAACATATACATCTCGCGGATGGTGGGGTAGCGGAAACCCTTCGAGGCCGAAGCCTTCAGCTCGATGGCGTGCGGCAGGTGGAACGAAAGCCCCGCCTGCGGGATCCACTCCGTCCCGATGTGCGAATGGTGGTCGACGCGCAGCCCGGTGTCGAAGGTCAGCCAGCCCCCGATGTCCTGCCGGAAATCGACGTAGCCGGCCACCTCGTCCTGCGACTTGTCGGCGATGTCGGAGCGCTCGCCCTTGCGGTCGCCCTCGACGTATCTGTTCCACGCCTCGCCTCCGAAGCGGTAGTAGTCCGCGCCGACGGTCAGCCGGTTGCCCCTGAAAAGCCGGGCGCTCTGGTACCACGATACGCCCATCATGTCGTCCCGTGAGTTGAAGCGGTAATCTTTCGGATTGTTCGTGTCGTTGGGGTCGACCGTGTAGCCGTCGTTGATCCGGTGGCGGCCCCAGTTGTAGAAGAGGCTCAGGGCCCCGGAAGTCCGGCCGTAGTTGTTCTCCACGGAGAGCGAAGTCATGCCGCGTGTGATGCGTTGGTCGGCATCGGCCATCGGGTTGGTCACCGCCCCGGGCTGCGAGGCGTTGAAGTGCGTCACATTGACGTCGGCCCGCACGTTCCACGCCTGCGAAATCTCATAGCCCAGTTTGGCATAACCGCCGTACTGCTCGAATCCCATGTCGGCGCGGTGCCCGTCGGTGCGGTTGTACGAGCCGCTGACCACCGACGTGAAACGTCCCTTGCGGATGCGGTTCGTCGCTTCCGTCTGCAATGTGTTATAGGAGCCGTAGCCGATGTCGGCATGGGTCTTCACGCCGTCCTCGCGCATCCCGCGGGTGACGATGTTCACCACGCCGCCCATCGCGTTCGAACCGTAGAGCACCGATGCCGGGCCGCGCAGCACTTCGACCCGTTCGGCCATCAGCGACTGGTAGGCATCGGCGATCGGGTGCCCCATCAGCCCCATGTACTGCGGGTGCCCGTCGATGAGCACCATCAGCCGCCCCGAGCCTCCGCTCAGCCCGCGCAGGGAGATGCCTCCCGCGGCGCCGTCCGACACGCCGTAGCCCATGATCCCGCGTGCGGTGGTGAACAGCCCCGGCACCTGCTCGGTCAGGGTCGGCAGCAGCGAAGGCTGCAAGCTTTGTTCGATCTTCTCCCGGCCGACCACCGACACGGTCATCGGCAGGTGGCGGATGTCCGACGCATAGCGCGCCCCCGTCACGACGACCGAGTCGATCTTCACGTTTTGCTCCGCCGGGGCTTCCGCCTGCGGCGCCACGGCGTGTACCGCGAGTGACAGCCCTGTGCAGAGCGCCAGCAAACCCGATTTTTTCATTAACCTATCCATGTTGTTCCTTCATTTTCTGCATGAACCCTTCGATCGGCGGCAGGCACTCGGCGGCCGTCTCCGCCCCGGCGCAAAGCTGTTCCACGGGGCAGGTGCCCGTCCCGGCGCGGTTCATGATGCCGGGCACTACGACCGTATATTCCACCGCGATGCCGGCTCCGGCGAGCAGCTCTAACGCCGGGCGGCTCACCACGTCGGCGAAAAGCCCCTCCACGCCGCCCAGCACCATCAGCGCCGCGGCGCCTTTGCCGACGACCTTGTCTGCGATGAAAGCGCCCCGCAGCAGTTGCGGCTCTTCGCGCAGCAGCCGGAAGAGGTCGGCCACGCCCCGTTCGCGGAATATCCGCATCGAATCCCCGTTGCGGATTACGCACGAGCATTTTTCTGCGAATAACAACTCGATAGCCTGTGTTTTTTGTTCTTTTGTCATGTTCGTTCGTGTCGCAAGCCCCTCCGCTCCCCGCCTTTCGGGGAAACGGCCGTTTCCATGATGCAAAGATAATACGTCCTGACCTACTATCAGTTACCCCGATTACGGTTCATGCTACCATTTTTACCGGATGCCCGCCGCGTCCGCACCTGCGCGATGCGACTCCGTGTGTGCCGGGTGTTGCATGGGCGCCTGCATTTCGGGTCGGCCGTGCCTGCCCGAGTCCGGGGTGTCCCGAAGATTGGTGTCCCCGGAGTGTCCTGCGTCGCCTGGAAAGTTGAGGTTCTCGGGCCATCCGGGATGCTCCGAGGGTTCTGTGCGCCCGAGTTGTCCGGAAAGAGGGCTGTATCCGGCGGCCTCCGTTCGGCTCTCGTGTCCTGGCTTTCCCCGCGTCCTGACTTTCCCCGCATCCCGGTTTTCCCCGCGTCCCGGTTTCCTCGGTTTACCGTTTCCTTGTCCGGCGGCCGTCGCCGGATTCCCGGCTGCCGGATCGGCGGATGTATCGTTTTGTTTCGATTTATTTCGATGCGAAATCCGAAAAAAAGACGGAAACTGCGAAATCCGTGCTTCGATCCGGCCTGAAACCGGTGCTGAATCGCCTCGTTTATGCCGGTTTCGGCCTTCCCGAATCTATATAACATTCTGTACGGTGTATTTATAAAATAATTATTATCAATAAGATACGAAATTTTAATTTCTATATTATCGGTCGTTGCTCTTTACCTGCCCCTTTAAAATGGATACTTTTGTTGCTGCGCAGTGTTCCCGACTTGCGATTTGTAATTTTTTTTAAAAATTCCTAATCCATAATATCACAAACTAAACCTGCTAATCTATGAAGAAAACATTTTTACACTTGTTGCTTCTGATGGGTTGTGCCTGCTGTTTTCCGTCCTGTGTCGAGGATAAAGCGGAAGATGCGGCAGCCAGACTCACCGTGAGTAAAGTCAGCGTGGAGGTCATCCGAACCGGTACGCTGAGTACGGGGTCGAAAGCGACGCTGGATGTGCTGGCCAACCGGGGGTATGTCATTACCTCCGATGCGGATTGGCTTTCGGTCGACAAACCTACCGGGAAAGGCCGTGTGTCGGTCGTCCTTGATGTCAAGCCCAACGAGACGGAAGCTATCCGTGTGGGGCACCTCGCCGTCGTGAGCGGCGGGCTTTCCGAAACCGTAACCGTGACCCAGACGCTTGCCCCCGATACCGACGACGGGCTGGAAATCGACCATGTTTATCTCGACGACGACCTTTCGTGGTGCGAGCAGTTCGGCGGCCAGGATCAGGTGCAGTTCCCCGACCAGGGCTCCACGCAGGCCGTGCGCAACCATGCTGCGGCCAAGCTCAAATTTACGCAGATGGGGTACAGCGAGTACAATTACGGCGGCAATGCCTTCTACATGGCCAAGCACTACTTCAAGATGGGTAAGAATAACCAGCAGAACGGCCTTGCCATCGACATGGGCAAATATATCGAGAAAGGCAAGTCGTCCACGATTACCCTGACGTTCGACGCGGCTCCGGTCGTTTCGATTGACGGTACGGGCAGCGGCATGACACTGCGCGGTATCGACGACACGGCGGTGACCGTCGAGGTTTACGAAGGCCCCGGAACGGTCGACAGTCCCTCCCTGAAGCAGAGCGCGTCGCTTTCCATGTCGAGCGTTACCTCGTGGAACCAGTGGGTGAGCATGAAAGTCACGCTCTACGGCGTCACCGACCGCTCGCAGATCGTTATCCGCTCCACCCAGTTCGGTGTGTCGGGCTATCACCGCTGGTACCTCGACAACATTAAGATGGTCAAGGCTCCCCGCGACTAACAGGTGTCAATAATCATAAACAGAACCAACATGAATTTCAAGCATATGTTATTCAGGGCCGCATCCGCCCTGCTGCTCGTCTCGGGCCTCGGTTTTGCGGGGTGCGACGACGCTGATCCCGACGCGTTCCTCTCGGTTACCCGCCAGGAGATCGAAGTCGAATACACGGGCCTCACCACCGAAGGGGAAATGGTCAATTTCGACCTGGGTACGAACCGCTCGTGGCGTGCCTCCTATGTCGAGGAGTGGATCCACCTCACCCATACCGAAGGCGACCGCGGCCGCGTGCGTATTTTCCTCTCCATCGACGAGAACAATACGGGCGAGGACCGCACCGGTTTCATCATCTTCGAAGGCGACGGCGGCACGCGCCGTACGATAGCCGTGACGCAGAAACTCAAGGTCGATGCACTTTCCGTTACGCCGGCGAAGATCACCGTCGTGAAATCGGGTCTGCTCGAAACCGGCGAGAAGGCTGCGATCTTCATCTCCACCAACTGCGACTGGGAAATATCCGTCGCCGACGACAGCAAGTGGATCACCCCTGTCAAGACTTCGGGTGCTCCCGGAGACGAGAGCATCGATCTGGATATCGCCCAGAATACGACCGACGGAGTACGTACGGGTACGTTCACCGTTACGGCCGATTCGAAAACGGCGACCGTCACCGTCACCCAGAATCTCGAAGGACTGAAGGTTTCCGTCAACAGTTTTTTAGTCAATAAGTTCGGATTCTCCGACGAGGATCGCACGCCGCTTACCTTCACCGTCACGGCGGCCGAGGCATGGACGGCTCAGTCCGACGGCTGGCTGACGCCCAGCCCGGCTTCGGGCGATGCGGGCCAGACCGAGGTGACGCTCACCGTGGGCGAGAACACCACGGGTGCGCCCCGCAACGGAGAGGTGAAGATACTGACCTCGCTCACCGGCCTGGAGACCGTTGTCCGGGTCGCCCAGAATGCGAAGAACTCGCTCTTCGACGACGACGGCAAGGAGGTCGGCTATGTCTATTACGACGAGCCGTTCGACTGGACTTCGAAGTTCAAAGGTACCGACTGCGTGGGCGAACATACGCAGAATGGAGCGGTCAATATCTACTCGAAGGTGAACGGTCAATACGTAGTAGACAAAGCGTTTTCCGATGCCGGACTGACCGATTTCAATCCCGGTGTACGGACGATTTACGCCTGCTCGGATTATCTCAAAATGGGTGCAGGCGACAAGCAGACCGGAATCATCCTGCCGGCTCTAGCGATTCCCGAGGGGCAGGCCTCTGATATTGAACTGACGTTCGTGGCCGTATCGAATATCGGCGGCGACGGTACGGGCAAGCCCGACGCGGTAACCGTCACAGTCGCCATTCTCGAGGGCCCCGGCAGCATAAACGGCGATCAGGGAAAAGAGAGCGAGCCGATGACGCCCGGAGAGCATTGGGAATGGACACCTATGAGCGTGAAGCTTTACGGGATTACGGGTGAAACCCAGGTCGTCATCCGCTCCACCCAGCAGGGATTATCGGGTTATTACCGCTGGTACCTCGACAATGTCAAGATGACGAAAATCGCAGCCGAATAGTCCTGCGGTGACAAATCAATGAAAAACAAGAGAGAAAAAGATATGAAAAACAGATTTGCAGATACGGGGAAATCCTATGCAGGGTATTTTCTGCGTTTCGTGTTCTGCCTGGTGCTGACGGCGTCTGCGTTGTCCTCACAGGCGCAAAGCCGCAATCAGGTGAGCGGCAAGGTGACCGACACGGCCGGCGAGCCGCTGATCGGCGCCACCGTGGTGGTTGTCGGCACGACGACGGGTACGACCACGGGCATCGACGGAAGTTACACGATCAATGCCGCGGCTGACAGCCAGCTGAAATTCTCATTCATCGGCTATGCCGAGCAGACCGTGAATGTCGGGGCGCGTTCGGTCATCGACATCGTCATGGAAGACGACAGCCAGGTACTCAAGGACGTCGTGGTGATCGGTTACGGTACGATGGAAAAGAAGTCGGTGACTTCGTCCATCACCTCGATCAAGGGCGATGACCTGACGGCCGGCATGGGAGGTTCGACCATCGCCACGGCGCTCCAGGGCAAGGTTCCGGGACTTACCATCTCGGGCAGCGCCAGCCCCAACAGCAGCAATGATTTCCAGTTGCGCGGCATCGCGTCGGTCAATGCCAGCCAGAGCCCGCTCGTGGTTATCGACGGCATCCCGGGCGGTGACATGCGGGCGATCAACCAGGAGGACATCGAGTCGATCGACGTGTTGAAGGATGCTTCGGCGGGTGCGATCTACGGTACGCGTGCTGCCGGCGGTGTGATCCTCATCACGACCAAACGCGCCAAGCAGGGCAGTGTGACGGCCAACTATACGGGCGAGTTTTCGTTCGAGACCGTCCGCAAGTACCCCGAACTGCTCTCGTCGAGCGAGTATATCGAGTACGGTCTGGGCGAGGACTACGGCGCCGATACCGACTGGTATAAGGAACTGACCAACGATGCGCCCTTTTCGCAGCGCCATACGGTGAGCATTGCCGGCGGTACGGAGGTGGCTCAGGTCTATACTTCGTTCATGGCCCAGAACCAGAAGGGTATCGTCATCGGCGACAACCGCAAGGACTATTCGGGGCGTATCAACGCCCGGTTCAACCTCTTCGACGGCGTGGTCGAGGTGCGCGCCAACGCCCAGTTCCGCGAGGCCGAGCGCGACAACCGCAACTCGTCGGGCATCTTCAAGATGGCCTTCGGCCTCAATCCCACCATTCCGCTCTACGACCCGGCCAACCCCTCCAAGTACAACGTGGTCGGCAACGGCATCTCCGGCACGAGCTTCAACCCCGTGGCCGACATCATGCTGCGCACGAAGAACGGCAAAGACCAGTGGCTGCTGGCCGACGCCACCGTGAAGATCAACCTGATGAAGGGCCTCTCGCTGCAGGGAACCGTGGGTATCGACAAACGCCAGTACCAGGAATATACCTACGTTTCGCATGACCACAAGGAGTCGATCGACAACAGCCGCCGCGGCGGTGCGTCGCACAAGTTCAGCAAGGACAACCGCGTTTCGGTCGAGGCCTATGCCAACTACCACCGCGTATTCCGCGAAGACCATACGCTCGACGTCGTGGCCGGTTACAGCTTCTGGCAGGCCGGCGGCGAGGATTTCAGCATGTCGAACTACGACTTCCCGGTCGACGGCGTCGGCCCGTGGGACATGGGCGTGGGTTCGTACCTCACGGACGGCCGTGCCTCGATGGATTCGAACAAGGATCCCCGCGAGCGCCTGCTCTCGATGTTCGGGCGTGCCAACTATTCGTATAAAGACCGTTACATGGCTACGGTGAGCTTCCGCCGCGAGGGTTCCTCGAAGTTCGGCGTGAACAACCGCTGGGGTAATTTCTGGGCCGTTTCGGGCGGCTGGCGTCTCTCGAACGAAGCGTTCATGCGCGACGTCGGCTGGATCAGCGACCTCAAGGTGCGCCTGGGTTACGGCGTCACGGGTAACAACGGCTTCGGGAACGGCTACACGACCCGCATGTACAAAGCCAACGACATGTGGCCCACCAACGGGGTCTGGCAGCCCGGTTACGGTTCGATTCGCAATATCAACCCCGACCTGAAGTGGGAGGAGAAATCCGAGCTCAACTTCGGTCTCGACTTCTCGCTTTTCAACGACCGCCTCTGGGGTAAGTTCGACCTCTACTTCCGCCAGGTCGACGACATGCTCTATTCGGTCAATGCCCCGATGCCCCCGATGGTACACGATACGGTCATGAAGAACATCGGCAGCCTCGAGAACAAGGGTTGGGAGTTCGAACTGGGCGGGGACATCGTCCGCAGCAAGAATTTCCGCTATACGTCGACCCTGCGCCTGTCGCATAACAAGACCAAGATCAAGAGCATGGGTGACGACGGGTTCTTCCTCGACGAAGTGACCTTCCCCTCGCCGGGCAACCCGGGTACGGCCGTCCGCCTGCAGAACGGCCTCGAGCTGGGGCAGTACTTCATCTACAAGTACGCCGGGCTCGACGAGAACGGCAAGTGGATGATCTACGACAAGAACAACGAGATCGTGCCGGCCACCGACGGCAGCACGTCGAACCTCGTGGCCGAGAACAAACATTTCGTGGGCAATGCGATCCCCAAGGTCATCCTCTCGTGGGATCACACGTTCAAGTACAAGAACTGGGATCTGTCGATCTTCCTGCGCAGCTGGCTCGGGTACGATGTCTTCAGCCAGGTGAACATGTACTACGGCCTGGCCAACGATTCGCAGCTCAACGTCCTCAAGTCGGCCTACACGCGCAACCGCAACATCAAGGACGAGAAGATCCTCTGCGACTACTGGCTCGACGACGGCTCGTTCCTCAAGATCGACGCTATCAACCTCGGGTATACGTTCAATCTGCGGAAGTGGACGCGTTATATCCAGTCTGCGAAACTTTACCTGACCATCCGCGACGTAGCCGTATTCACCGACTACAACGGTCTCAATCCCGAGGTCAACATCAACGGCCTGTACCCCGGTTTCGAGTATGTCAACAACACCTCGACGATGTACCCGCAGACGACCCGTTTTACGCTGGGCGTGCAGTTAAACTTCTAATTCCAAACCGAGAACCATTATGAAACTGAAACATATAATTGCCGTGACGGTCGGGGCTGCCGCCCTCTGCGCGCCTTCCTGCGACCTCGACGAGAAGTTCTACTCGGAAGTCACGCCCGATACGTTCTTCACCTCGCCCGAAAGCACCTATGCCGTGCTTTGCCGTCCTTTCACCCACTGGAAATGGTACATCGGTGCCGACCGGTGGTACCTCCAGGAGCTGACCACCGACGAAATGGTGTGCCCCAAGCGCGGCAGCGACTGGTATAACAGCGGCGAGTACTACCGCCTGCATTACCACACCTGGTCGCCCGACGACCGCTTCGTCGTCAATACCTACGACGGTACGACCGGGGGCATTTCGCGTGCCCTGGAAGCCAAGTCCGACCTCCAGGGGGTCGATTACAACGCCATCGGGCTCAACGACGCCGTCAAGGCCGACCACATCAACCAGCTGAATGCCATCACGGCCTACTTCTACATGCGCGGCCTCGACTATTTCGGCGGTATGCCCATTTACTACTCTGTGGACGACGACCTGTGCGCCCGCAGCACGGCGCGCGAGACCTACGCCCATATCGAAACCCTGCTCAAGGACGCCATCCCCGCCCTGTCGAAGAAAACGACGCTCGGGGCTTCCGAAGACGGTTACATCAAGCAGGCTGCCGCCGCGGCGCTGCTGGCACAGCTCTATTTCAATGCAGTGGCCTACATCGGCGAGGAGCATTTCGACGAGTGCGCAGAGATTTGCCGCGACATCATCGGCGGTGTCTACGGCACCTACGAGCTGGACAAGACCTGGTACGGCCCCCACTGTTTCGACAACAACACCTCGCCCGAGGTGATCTGGACGGTGCCTTCGGAGAACTCCAAAGTCGAGTGGAACTGGTATTTCAAATATTTCTACCATTATTCGGCCTACGAATATTTCGGTATCGAGACCGCAGGCTACAACGGTTTCATGCTCACGCCGTCGCTCGATCCCCAGGGACGCTACTACACGCAGTGGAAGCTGGGCAGCCCCTACCGGAAATTCAACGACAAGGACTTGCGTAAAAAGCCCTACCGTTACCTGGGCAGCCGCAAATACGAAGGCATGTTCCTCGTCGGCGACCAGACCAACCCCAACAACCCTTCCCAGCAGTGCCTGGGGCAGAAGGAGTATAGCGGCAAGGTGATCAACCTGGTCGACCAGGTCGCCCGTTTCTCGGAAGTGGGCACCAAATACAATTCCGTCGCCGAGCTTACCTCGACGATGGCCGACGGCGAGGAGAATTCGGGCGTACGCCTGGTGAAGGCCCCTCAGCCCAACCTCGACGACAAGCTGCTGCGCTGGAATCCCGATTGCCCGGTCATCCGTCTCTCGGAGATCTATTACATGCTTGCCGAGTGCGAGCTGCGTGCCGGTGACAGGAAGACGGCCGCCGGCCTGATCAATCAGGTTCGGGGGCGCAACTTCGAGGGCGGCGCGGATCCCAACCCCGTGACGGCCGACAACCTCGACGAATACCGCATGCTCGACGAATGGATGATCGAATTTCTGGGCGAAGGACGCCGCCGTACGGATCTGATCCGCTGGGACAAGTTCGTGACGGAGTCCTGGTGGGATCATACGCCGCTCAACGACAAGAACAAAAACCTGTTCCCGATTCCCAATTCGGCGATTTCGGCCAACAACCTGATCGAGCAGAACCCCGGTTATTGATCCCCGGCGATCCCGGGGGCTCCCGGCTGTCCGGGAACCCCGGGGCAAGATATGAACTTTAAAAAACCGAAAAAATGATAAAATACATCAAATATCTGTTGGTCTTCCTGCTGGCCACCGGCTTCGTGGCCTGCAGCGAGGACGAAGGCGCCCAGATTCTCGGCAGCCTCTACGAGAAGGTGGACATCACTCCCGAGCCCGGCATGAACCTCGTGGGCCGTGTCACCGACGGTACCGGCCCGATCGAGGGCGTGGTCGTGAGCGACGGCGTCACGGTGACGACCACCGACGCCCAGGGCATCTACCAGATGCGCGTGAAGCGGAACGCCCCGTTCGTATTCGTCTCCGTCCCCGCCGAATACGAAATCCCGGTGGAGAACGGCATGCCGAAGATCTATAAGAAGATCGCCATGGGCGACAACGACGTCGTGCAGCGCAGCTTCAAGCTCGAACGCACGGGCAAAAAAGAGCGTTTCACCCTGCTGGCGCTGGCCGACGTGCAGATCGGCCGCGACGACGAGGTGACGATGCTCGACAACGAGGTGCTGCCTTTCCTGATTCCCTACGTGCAGCAGGAACTGGAGGTTCCCGTTTACGGCATTTCGCTGGGCGACCTGGTCTGGGACAACATGCCATTCCACGAGGTTTACAAGCAGCGTATCCGAAAGATCGGCGTGCCCGTTTTCCAGGTCATCGGCAACCACGACCACGATAAGGCCATAACCGTCGATGCCGATGCCGATGCCAGCTTCGAGGCGGCGTTCGGCCCCACGTATTACTCCTACAACATCGGCGACTGTCATTTCGTCGTGCTCGACGACGTGCTCTACACCGGCTCGTCCTCTTATACCGCCGATATCACGGACGAACAGATGGCATGGCTGGAGCAGGATCTGAAATATGTCCCCAAGGACAAACTCATCATCATCGGCCTGCATATCGCCACTTCGCGCCGCAACCGTCCCTCGAGCCATGTCGCCGATTACAAGGAGCTTTACGCCCTGCTCGACGGCTATAATGTCCGGATACTTTCGGGACACTCGCACAACAACTATACGACCACGATTTCCGAAACCATCGAGGAGAATACGCTCGGGGCGGTGATGGGTGCCTACTGGAACGGCGAGGAGCTGTGCAACGACGGCAGCCCCCGCGGTTACGCCGTCTACGAGATCGAGGGCAACCGGATCAGGAACTGGTACTATAAGGGCACTGCTTTCCCGCGCGAATACCAGATGTACCTCTACGGCCCCGGCGAGGCGGTTTCCGAGAAATACCGCGACGGCCTCATCCTGAACATCTTCAACTGGCATACCACCTGGACGGTCGAAGTGCAGGAGGATAATGCCGGCTGGGTGACGCTTCCGTCCGATTCGAACCTCAGGTACGAAATGGATCGCCGCGCTTACGACTTCATGTTCGGCGACACCAAACCCGAGCATCGCCCGACGGCCGAACCCGAATCCAACAACGACCACATGTTCTACTACAAACCCGCGTCGGAGTCTTGGGGAACGGTCACGGTGAGGGCTTCCGACCCCTACGGGAACGTATATACCGAGAGCATCCGCAACGAATAGGCCCATATATGAAAACACGTTTCTCCGCACTGCCCGTTCCGACGGTGCGGAGAATTTTTCAACCCATATCTCGATCCATGAAAACCCCTTTTCTGATTTTTCTGCTCTTCCTGTGCGGCGGGTTTTCCGCCGTCGCACAGCCCTCGGGCAACCCGCTCGTTTTCGGCGAGAACCGCCTGACGCTCATCACTCCGACGCTGTTCCGCCTCGAATTCGCCCACGACGGCAAATTCATCGACGACCCCACCTATTTCGCTTACGACCGGGGCAGCCTGCTCCCCGCGTCGGAGTTCAGGGTGCGGGAGGTGGGCGGGAACCGGTACGAGATCACCACCTCGGCCCTGCGCATCGTCTACGAGCACGACGGATTCCCGTTCGGACTGCATAACTTTGCGGCCTACTACAAGCTCAACGGTAAGGAAAAGAAGTTCACCAACCGCTGCATTTTCCGCAACAACCTCGGCGGCCCGGTCGAGACGCTCGACCGCGTTACCGGTGAGATTCCCATGCAGGACGGCCTGCTGAGCCGCGACGGCTGGTATGTGATCGACGACGAACGCTCCGACCTGCTGGTCGACGGCTGGCTTTGCCCGCGCGATACGAAAAGCCATGTGCAGGATCAGTACTGTTTCGTCTACGGCAACGACTACAAGGCCGCCCTTGCCGACCTGGGCGCCATCAGCGGCCACGTCCCCATGACCCGCAAATGCATCCACGGCGTATGGTACTGCCGTTACTGGGACTATACGTCGGAGGAGTTCCTTTCGATCATCGACGGCTATGAGGAGAACGATTTTCCGCTCGACAACCTCGTCCTCGACATGGGTTGGCATACCTACGATGCCAGGATCGGCACCGGGCATGCCGGCAGCCGCAGCTGGACGGGCTATACGTGGGAGCGCAAACGCATCCCCGATCCCGGGGCGCTGATCGCCGAGGTGCACCGCCGCGGCGTCACCGTGTCGCTCAACGACCATCCCCACGACGGCATACGCCCCCACGAGGAGATGTACGCCGCCTTCATGGCGGACATGGGGGCCGACCCCGCCCACCCGCTGCTTTTCGACCTCGGCGACCGGAAATACATGGAGACGTTTTTCAAACATGCGCACCATGCCACCGAGGATATGGGCGTCGATTTCTGGTGGCTCGACTGGCAGCAGAATTACCTCTATCCCGAGGTGCGCGGCTACCGCTCCACGTCGTTGCAGTGGATCAACGAGCTCTACTACCGTCAGACCGAGCGCAAAGGGCTGCGCGGCGCCGGTTACAGCCGCTGGGCGGGTTGGGGCGACCATCGCCATCCGATCCAGTTCTCGGGCGACGCCCAGGCCAACTGGGCGCTGCTCGCATTCGAGGTCAAACTCACCTCGGCCAGCGGCAACGCGGGCTGTTACTACTGGGCGCATGACATCGGCGGGTTCCGCGGCGAGCCGAACCCCGAGCTGACGGTACGCTGGACGCAGTTCGGCGCCCTTTCGGCCGCCCTGCGCGTACATTCGACCAAGGACGCGCGGCTCGACCGCCGTCCGTGGATCAGCGGCGAGCGCGAAACGGCCGCCATGCGCCGCATGTACCACATGCGCTCGGAGCTGATGCCCTATATTTACAGCAGCGTATGGCAGACCCACTCGACGATGGTGCCGCTCAACCGGCCGATGTATATCGACTACGGCAGCGACGAACGTGCCTACGATAACGAACAGGAGTTCCTTTTCGGGGACATCCTGCTCGCCGCCCCGATCACTTCGCCGGGCGAAGGCGCGGACAAGACAGCCTCGCAGAAGGTCTGGTTCCCGGCCGGCGACGTGTGGTACGACTATTTCACCCACGAACGGTTTGACGGCGGGCAGGAATGCCGCATCGCCAAGCCGCTCGAAGAGTTCCCGCTCTACGTCCGGGGCGGCTGGGTGCTGCCGATGCAGCCTTATACGCCGCGCCCCGCTTCGACGCCGCTCACGACGCTCGTCCTGCGCGTCTACCCCTCGGCGGGCGATGCCGACAATACCTATACGCTCTACGAGGACGACGGACTGAGCCGCGATTACGAACGCGGCATCCATGCCACCACAGAGCTCAACTACCGCCGTGCGGGCGATGTGACGACCGTCACCGTCCGTCCCGCCGCCGGCAGCTACCGGGGGCAGGTGCCGCGCCGCGCCTACCGGCTCCAGCTGCCCGCCGCCGGGGAGTTCCGCCGGGTGAAGGTCAACGGCCGTACGGTGAAGCCCGTGTCCGACGGGCAACTGGGGTGCCCGGTGATAGAGATCCCGTCGACGGACATCCGCAAGGAGGTGAAGATCGAAATTTTCGGGTAATCCGTCCGGAGCCGATGTCCGGGAGGCGGTTCCCGTGTCCATGGTGGACGCGGGAACCGTTTTTTTTGTAAATTTGTATTCAAACCGTCGAGCCGATGAGAAAGCTGAACATTTCCCCCCCCCTTGTTTTTGTGGCCGGTGTAGCCCTGCTCTGTGCCTGCCATAAGAGCGAAAACGAGCAGATATTCGATAAACTGGATCGGGCTATTGCGAAAAAGCACCTCTACGAGGAGCGCTTCGTCCGCCATGCCGATTCGTTGCGCCGGGTGCTCCGCGCCGCGGGCGACGACACGCTGCGGTGGCAGACGGCCAACCGCCTGTTCGATTCCTATATCACTTACAATATCGACACGGCCGCCCGTTACGTGGGGCTGATGCACAATTACGCCGACGCGACCGGCAGCCGGGAGATGAAATTCCTTTCGACGACATGTGATGTTTCGGTGCTGATCGCCCGCAACAACATCGAAGAGGCCTACGAACGGATCCTTTCCCTCGATACGGTCGGCATCACCCGGCGGATGCGGGCCAGCTATTATACCCAGCAGATGGTGGTCTTCGGACGGCTCGCTTCGGGCGACGGGTCGGAGGCGCGGCGGAAGGCCTATGCCGATTCGCTTTTCCGGCTCCGCCACACCCGGATCGGTTTCGACGGCCACTCCCATGTCACGCGGCAGCGGATGTACGCCCTCGAACTGATGGATCAGAAGCGTTATGACGAAGCCCTGGAGGTTTTGCTGCCGCTTTACGACCCCGCGAAATACAACAGCCGCACGCTGGCCCGCATCGCCTATAATATCGCCAACGCCTGCTATCTGCTCGACGACGTCGAACGGCACAAATACTGGCTCGCCACGGCGGCGATCTGCGACCTGCAAACCCCCGTCAGGGAGTACCTTTCCCTCTATAACCTGGCCCTGCTGATGTTCGAGCAGCAGGATATGGAGCGTGCGGCGCGCTATATCCAGTGTACGATGGCCGACATGCTTGCCTGCAATTACAACACCCGTATCTTCCACTCCAGCCAGGCCGAGATGATCATCAACCAGGCCGTCGTTTACAGCATCAATTCGCGCAGCCGTATCCTGACCGTCATGATCAACATTTTCATGGGGCTGTTCGTCATCATCGTGCTGCTGCTCATCCATACCCTGCGGCAACATGCCAGGCAGCGGCGTACCAACGCCCAGCTTTCCGCGGTCAATGCCCAGCTCAGCGAACGCAACGAACAGTTCCGGCAACTGAACGACTGCCTGCGCGACGCCAACAAGATCAAGGACAACTATGTGTTCCGCTACATGCTTCTGGCCACGCAGTACCTCGGCCGTGTCGACGAATACCGGGGCGAGCTGCTCAAAACCGCGAAGTCCGAAGGCTCCGAGGCACTGATGCGCAAGCTGCGCTCGCCGTCGGACGTCGACCGCGACTACCGCGATTTCTACCGGATCTTCGACGAGACCTTCCTGGGCATCTTCCCCGATTTCGTCGAGCAGGTCAATGCGCTGCTCGAGGAGCCGGCGCGGTTCCCCGTGCGGGCCGACCGGACGCTCCCTACCGAGCTGCGTATCCTGGCCGTCATGCGCCTCGGCATTACCGACAGCGGCCGCATCGCCGGTTTCCTCAACTGCGCTTCGGCGACGGTCTATACCTACCGCACCAAGCTGCGCAATTCGGCCCTCGGTTCGCGCAGCGATTTCGAGAACCGGATCAGGCATATCGGCCTCTGAGGGGGTCGGTGCCGGGTTCCCGAAGGGCTTCTGAGGGCATTTTGCCCAGTCTATACCGAGCCTTTGACGGCCTTTTGCCGAGCCTCTGACGGAATTCCGCCGGGTCTTTGCCGGGCTCCTGCCGGGGTGCGCCGCGAGTTCGTGGCATACCCCTGCCCCAGGCCCGGCACGCTCCCGGCGTTTACTCTTCCCCGCGCACGATCACATAGTCGCCGGGCGTGAGCGACATCCCGCCGAGCTCGTCGAGGACGCCTGCCTTCTGCCGCTTGCCGTCCGAAATGCGGTAGAGCGTATATTTACCCTCTTTCCACGCCTTGAGCCGGATGTCCATCGTGTTCGGCGTGTCGTAGTCGAGCGCACTGACCTTCGTCTGCAGACGGCTGTCCCACGGCTCTCTGAGCCATCGGTGGTTGGGCTCCAGCGTGACGAACAGTTCGCCGTCCCGCTCGTCGATGAAGTAGATGCCCGTCCCGGTGTAGGTCACCAGCGGCGAACTGCCTACGCCGACGATGCTCCTGACCCCGTCGCTGACATTGAGCGGGCACCATTGCGTCACGTCGCCCGAGTGGTAGAATATTTCCGGTGAGGAGAAGATGCTCACGTCGCGGCTTTTCGAGATGGCGAAGTTGCTGCCCAGTTGTTCGTTGACCAGACGGTCATACATCTGTCCCAGCGGGGTGGATTTGTAGATTTCGCCGGCTACGATGAAGCTGGCGGCTTTTTTCGGCGTGCACGTGAGGCTCAGGAAATGCGAACCGCAGTGGTAGGGGGCGTATTCCTGCATGGTGTAAGTCCACATCGAAGCGCACTGCACGCCCAGCGCCCGGAAATACTGTGCCTGTATGGGGTAGAGATAGGCGCTTTGGTTGAAGAAGGTCTCAAATTCGTAGACGGTTTTCGCTTTGCCGGCGTATTCGGGGAGCAGGAGCCACCCGTAGCCGTTCACGTCGTCGAAATACTGGTTGAACCAGCCCGAATAATCCTGCGACGTGAGGTCTTTGGGATTGCTCCAGTAGTCCTGTGGCACGAGATCCTGCCCCGGATAGTTGCAGCAGGCCACGGCTTCGGCCTTCGAGGCGAGGGCGCCTTTGAAAATATCCGGGTTGCCGTTGCGGTAACGGTGCCAGTTGTGGCTCCAGACGACGGGCTGCTGCGCCCCGGCCTCCCGGATGACGTCGTACATGCCGTCGATATAATCCCGGATGAGTTCCTCACGGAAAACCGCATACGAAGCGTCGTTGTCCTGCTGCCCGTTGCCGGCCGCCCAGGACTGGAAATCGGCGTAGGCGGCGGGGTTGGATTGTATGTCCGTATAGCTGAAGGCTTCGGGTTCGTTGATCAGCTCCCACAGGGCGATGTGTTTCTCGGCCGCATAGGTCGTTCCCGAATAGTTGTTTTTGCGCGTGAGCAGCTGGCGGACGTAGTTTTTCGATTTCCGGACGACCTCCTTGTCGTGTACCCACTCCTGGCGGACGGCGGTCATGAATACCGAATTGGGCACGTAGCCGCTGCCCATGTGGTTGATAAAGGCCAGCGTAATGTAAATGCCCCGTTCGGCAGCTTCGGCGACCATGTAGTCCAGCACGTCCAGGTAGGGCGTTTCGACCAGGTTGCCCTCCGCATCGGTGAAATCGGCGGGTGTCAGGTGGCAGCGGATGACCGAAACCTTGAGTTTGGCCACCTCTTCGAGGTTGTTGTGGGCCACGCGCCTGAGCGCCTCGGCCGTTTGGGGTATCCCGTGCCTCTTGAGGCGGTCGTTGTATTCCCAGCTCAGGCAGGGCTGGAAGTTGACGCCCCATAATGAGAGCTCCCCGCCGTCGGGCGCATATATTTTCCCGTTTTGTACCGATACGTAATCCCCCGTCGCGGGTGGCGTCGGCGGCGTGGGCGGGTTGGGGTCGGGGGTCTGGTCGGTTCCGGAGTTGGAGCAGCAGGCCAGTGTCATCAGCAGGCCTATTGCAACGATAAAGCGTGTCTTGATCATGGTTCGGGTTTTTGTTGGTTTCGTTCCGTTTTCAAATATAGGTTAAATCCCGTACACCCCGGCCTGCGAGAAGGCCGGGGTGCCGTGCCGCGTTATTTTTCCCAGGCGAGTTTGGGGTAGCCGCCGCCCGCGCTGCCCAGCGTCCGCCAATAGGCGGCCGGGGTTTCGGCCGTGGTTCGCCATGCCTCATGCGTCGAGGGCTGGGGCCATGCGGCGCCGAATTTCGCATTTCCGGTCTGGCTGCCTCCGCCGCCTGCCGGGATACCCTCCAGGTCGCCGTTCCAGTAGCAGTGGGAGATGTTGCCCGAATTGTGCTCGCCGACGATCGCCCCGATGGCGCTGTCACCCGTCACCTGTCCGATGTGGTAGCAGGCCGTGATGGTTCCCTTGTGGAACCCGCAGATGCCGCCTGCCCCGGCCCATCCCGAGGTCTGGCTCTCTATCAGTCCGTCGTTGTGGCAGGCGATGATCTCGGCGTCGGTGCTTTGGCCCGCGATGCCGCCCGAATTCCACTTGGCACCCACCTTGCCCGCATTGTAGCACGAGCTGATCGTCGCCCCGGCGTTGAGCTGGCCGCAGATACCCCCGGCCTGCGACCCTTCGACCGTGACGGTGCCCGTATTGTAGCAGTGCGTGATGAGCGTGGCATTGTAGGTGAGCCCCGCGATGCCGCCGTTGTTGTCGCCTGCGCCCCACGGCAGGACGAGGTCGCCCGTGTTGTAGCAGTCGGCGATCTGGCAGTCGTCGGCCTGCCCCGCGATGCCGCCCGTCTTGCTGGGTTTGCCGCCGATGCCGCCCGTGTTGCCGCAGCCCGTGATCGTCCCTTTGCCGCAGTAGCCGACGATGCCGCCCGTGCCGTCCGACGGTACGGTGGCGTCGATGGTCAGCGTGCCCGTGTTCAGGCACTCCGATACGGTGCCGTTGTTGTTGTACCCGCAGATGCCGCCCAGCGTGTTGCTGCCGCCGTCGGTCACCGATGCGCGGTTGGTGCATCGCTCGATCGTTCCCGTGTTCTCACCGCAGACCATGCCTGCATGCCACTGCCCCCTGAGTGCGCTGGCCGAGGCGATCACGACGTTGCGGATCGTCCCGCCGTTGGCTGCGAAGAGCCCGGCATTGCCGTTCCCGAGCGAAACCCTGAGGCGGGCGACGGTGAAGTTGCCGCCGTCATAGATGCCCTCCAGTTTCGAGATCGGCGTCCACTCGGCGTCGAGCAGGTCGATGTTGCCCTGCTGGAGGTATTTGCGCCCCCGGCTGGCGTCGTCGAGGTCGATCATCTTCAGTTCGGCGATCGTGTTGACGGGGATGAAGCCTTTGTCGTCCGCCTCGCGGAAGGCTACTTTCCCGTCGACGATCCGGAGGCTGATCTGGCTGCTCTCCTCCCGCCCGATCTCGTATTGCGTGCCGTCGCAGGCGATCCTGGCGACGATGCCGACCGGAACCCCGGCCTGCTGCATGGCCTCGCCCTTTGCATCGAGGGTGATCTGCGTGGGGCTGTCCGACCCGGCCAGGTAAACTTCGATGGTGCGGTTTTCCAGCCCTTCGATCCGGTAATGCGTCGGGGTCATGCCCTGGGCCGTACCCCCGGCTCCTTCGTCCCAACTGCCCACGCCGATGGTTCCCAGCGTCAGTTCGCTGCCGTTCAATACCAATGGTACCGTGTAGCGGTAATCGGCCAGGAACACCCCGTCGGTGGGGGATGCCGCCGCGCTGACCTCCGTCGTGCTGACGGTATTGTTGACCGTGACCGAAACCCTGAACCCGGGTGTCGACGGCTCGATGATCGCCTGCCATTTGTTGCCGTTCCCGACATGGCAGGCTTTGAGGCCGTCGACCGTGAGCGCCGTGGCGGCGATCGTGCCCAGTTCGAATTCCACCATGGTCTTCAGGTGCCGCATCGGGACGTTGGCCATCTCCCGCAGCGGTACCTGGGCGGGGTTGTCCCACCCCAGCTGGTCGGCGTCGATAAGTCCCTGCGCCGTACCGTCCTGGATGATTGTGCCCTCCTTCCTTAGGATGATCCCGACGGGCTGGCGCTTGTTGTCGGGGAATACGACCGCCTCTCCGGCGGGGATCCATTTGCCGCCGTCGTATTCATACGTGGCCTGCATGCGTTCGCTGCCGCTGCCGAGCGTCACCGTCATCGTGTGCCCCGCACGGGTCGATGCCGGGCCCATCGTCGGGTCGTCGTCTCCGGTTTGGGCGCGTGAAACCTCGGCCATTTGGGTGCAGATGGAGATGCTTTCCACCGTCGTAGGCTCCGTCCGGCCCTCCTTTGCGGTGTCGTCGTCGGAGCATCCTGTCGCTGCCGTGCCCAGTGCGAGCATGGCCAGATAGAGGATATGTCGTTTCATGATAGGCTCTTTTATATTAGAAATTGATCTCGATCGTGTGGTTTTCCCCCGCTTTGAGGGCCGGCATCGTCTTGACGACGAAGTTCCGGGGACGCTCCTGGCCGCCGATGGTGACGGTGCCGATGGCTTCGGGGGCTATTTCCGTATTACCCGGCAGCATAATCAACTGGGCTTCACCGGTCTGAGGGTCACAGTAGGCATCGTACCCGGCGACCGAGAGCGCCGTGATCCTGCTGCCCGACATCGTGCCGGCGAGCGTGAATGTGAGCTTCGGCCGTTCGTGCCCCAGCGTCAGGGCGACGGCCTGCGCCGGGGCGACCTCCTTCAGCTCGGCCGAAAGCCAGTCTGCGGCGAGGAACGCTTCCTTCTCCCGCTGGTCTTTGGCGATGGCGCCGCCCTGTGCCTGGCGTACGGCCTCCTCCGGCCAGTATACCTTGACGGAGGCCAGGGCGCTTCCGTCCACCGGGAAGTAGAGCACGTCGTCCGGGGTGGCGCCCGCCAATGTCCCGTCCGCATAGATATAGGTCGTTGTCCGGGCCTTTACGCTTACCGAGGCCCCGGCCATTCCCCGAAGGCCGAAGTAGTCGTCCGCCGCGTAGTTCGCCGCCGCCCGGCTTCCCGGGCTGATGCCTGCGACGCTGAGCCGGACGGGCATCGCGGCGTCGAAGGGTTCCTGCTCCGAGCAGGAACTTCCGGCCAGGAGCGCCGCCGCGGCACAAATGAGTAAGGATTGTTTCATAGTTTATCAGGTTTAGGTTGTTTCTCCCGTGGTACGGTATAACAAAAATAGTCCGCCCGCCTGACTTAAATTATCCCGGAATTATCAAATACTATTACGTTTCCGCCATTTGCCTTCCCTGCCCGGCCGGAGGGGCCATGCGTCTTGATCCCGTGCGGGGGCTGGAAACGGAAAAGCGGCCGGATCCGTGTCCGGCCGCCTCTCCGTCCCTGCGGGTTCGGGCTATTTCCTGCGGTGTTTTTCGGCGTACTCCTTGGGCGAAAGCCCGAAATGCTCGCGGAAGCATTTGGTAAAATAGGAGTGTGAGTTGAACCCTACGCTGTACATGATCTCCGAGATGCGGGTGTCGCTTTGCGCGAGGTATTGCGCCGCCCGTTTGAGCCGCACGGTGCGGATGAATTCGTTGATCGACTCCCCGGTGAGCGCCTTGACCTTGCGGTAAACCTGCTGGTAGGAGTAGCGCGAAATCTCGCACAGCTCCTGTATGCCGAATTCGGAGTTGTCGATATTCTGTTCGATGGCCTTGACCAGCGTGTCGATGAACTTGTCGTTTTCCGATTCGATCTGAATTTCCGAAGGGTCGGTGAGCAGCTTCTGGCGGTATCGTTCGCGCAGTTTGATGCGCTGCTCGATGAGCGAGTTGACCCGCGTGCGCAGCGTCTTGATGCTGAACGGCTTGGCGATATACCCGTCTGCGCCTGCCGAATACCCCTCTGCGCGGTTCTCCTCGTCGCCCTTGGCCGTGAGCAGCAGGAACGGGATGTGGCAGGTGAGCAGTTCCGCCTTGCTGCGGCGGCACAGTTCGAAGCCGTCCATGCCGGGCATCATCACGTCGCTGACCACCAGGTCGGGGTAGATGTTTCGGATCTGCTCCCACCCGTCGTTGCCGTCGTGTGCCGTGTATATTTCGTACTGTTCTTCGAGGTTTATGCGCAGGAAATTCCGCATGTCCTCGTTGTCCTCGACGATGAGCACCTTCGGGTTGCGCTCGGCGGATCCCGCTTCGGGCTGCCTATCTGCCGTCCCGCTGGCGGGTGCCGCCCCCGCCGGGTCGACCGGGAGCGTGAACGTGAAGGCGCTGCCCCGGCCCGGGGCGCTTTCCAGGGTCAGCGTGCCGCCGTGCAGCTCGACGAAATCCTTAGCGAGCATCAGCCCGATGCCTGTGCCTCGGATCGACTCGAACGACGGGTTGCTGCCCTGGTAGAACCGCTCGAAAATATGTTCCCGGTCGGCCTCCGTGACGCCTATCCCGGTGTCCGACACCTCGACTGCGGCGAACCGTCCTTCGTCGCTGCGGCGCAGCGAAACCGTGATGCCGATATGCCCGTTGTCGGGCGTGAACTTGAAGGCGTTGGAAAGCAGGTTGTACAGCACCTTCTCGACTTTGTCGCTGTCGAACTGGAAGGTGAGCTCGGGTTCGGAGGTTTCGAAATCGTAGTCGATGCCCCGTCGTTGCGCCTGGTAGGCGAACGATGCGTAAATCCTGCGCACGAACGACACGAACTCGCCCGTGCTGGGGTTGAGTTTCATCTTCCCGTTGTCGAACTTGCGCAGATCCATGATCTGGTCGATCAGCCGCAGCAGCCGTTCGCCGTTCTGCCGCATGAGCGAGAGCTGCTCCAGCTGGCGCTTGTCCCGGATCTGTTCCCCGAGGCTCTCTATGGGGCCCAGGATGAGCGAAAGCGGGGTTTTGAATTCGTGCGATACGTTGGTGAAGAAACGCATCTTGACCTGGTTCAGTTCTTCGGTCTTCATGCGTTCGAGTTTTTCGAGCCGGAGTTCCGAGAGGAGTTTCATTTTGGTGAGCGTCAGGTTGTAGGCTACGACGATCACCACGGCGATCAGCACCCCGTAGATCAGGTATGCCCACCAGCTCAGCCACCAGGGCGGCAGGATGCGCACCTCGATCCGCGCCGTGCGGTCGCTCCATATCCCGTCGGAGTTGCAGCCCCTGACCGTGAAGAGGTACCTGCCCGGCGAGAGGTTCGAATAGGCGGCGTAGTTCTGCGTGCCGCCCGTCATCTGCCACTCCTTGTCGTACCCTTCCAGCCGGTAGGCGTACTTGTTGTTCGACGATGCGAAGTTGAGCAGCGAAAAGTAGAAACGGAACGAATTTTCGTTGTGCCGCAGCCGCAGCCGGTCGCTGTGCAGGATCGAGCGCGGCAGTACGACGCGTTTGCCGATCCGGTGCCCGGGGCGCACCTCCTTGTTCCACAGGCTGAACGATGTGACGACCGTCGGCGCCTTGTCCTCGTTGAGCAGGATCGCGTCGGGGTGGTAGCGGATGTAGCCCCCGTCGCCGCCCATGTAGATATGGCCCTGCGGGTCGATGAAGAAACTGTTGTAAATCAGTTCGTCGATCCTCAGATCCCGGTTGAGGTCGCAGACGATCTTGTTTTTCCGCACCGGGTCGTACATGATGAGCTTGTTGGTCGTGGCGGCCCAGATGCGGCCGCGGCTGTCCGACGTGAGCGTGCGGATCGACTGCGAGAGGTCGAGGTCGTTGTCGAAACGCTCGAACAGCCCGCTCGCCGGGTCGAGTTTGCAGAGGCCCCGGTCGGTGCCCGTCCACACATTCCCCTTACGGTCTACGTGGATGGTGTAGATGCGGTTGCTTATCAGGCTGCGGGGGTCGTTCGTGCGCACCTTGTACTGTATGAAGCGGTCGTTGCGCTTTTCGTATTTGAACAGCCCCTCCTGCGTGGCCGCGAACCAGATGTTGCCCTTTGCATCCACGTCGAAATAGCCGATGTCGCAGTTGTCCGAGTTGATGATGCCGCTGATGAGCCGGGTCTTGTAGCTCAGGTGCGAGATACCGCCGTCGGGGCGGTAATGCGGGGTGATGAAGCAGAGTCCGCTGCTGATGTTGGTCACGATGTCGTGGTCGGCGTCCTCCTTGATGTCGTAGATATATTTGAGCGAGAAGTTCTGGTTCGAGTGCTCGGCGCGTACGAAACGGTCGCGCGCGGCATCGTAGTAGTCGATCCCGTCGTTGGTTCCCAGCCACAGGGTGCCGTGGCTGTCGCGGATAAGCCGCTTGGCGATGCTGTGCGAAACCCCTTTGTCGGCCATGTAACGCGTGTATCCTGCGTCGCGTCGCGTGCTGTCGTACCGCAGGACGCCTTCGTTCGTGGTGAGCCACAGGCTGTGGTCGGGGGTTCCGAGCAGGTCGTTGACGATGACTTTGCGTTCGGCCCCTTTCCTGTCGTTGGTCAGGCGGACGCAGTCGATCTTCTTGCGTTTGAGGTCGAGTTTGGCCAGTCCGCTGTCGGTGCCGATCCAGACGATGTTCTGCCGGTCGCGGAAAAGCGTGCGCAGCGAGTTGTTGGGCAGCGACGTCGGGTCGGACAGCGAACTGTAATAGGCGCTGGCCCGACAGCTGCGGGTGTCGTAGAGCGTGAGCCCGTCGGCCGTTGCGAGCAGCAGGTGCGTATCGTCGTAGCTGAGTATGCTCTTTATGTCGTTGTCCGTAAGTCCGCCGTCTTCCGCGCGGAGGGTGCCGAGCGGCTGCTCGGGATGCCGGATGTCGAGGACGACCAGGCCGCTGGAACTTCCGACGTACAGCAGGTCGGGGGTGTTCTCCGGGATATACAGCGCGTTGACCAGGTTGTTGTAGGTGTCGTTGGGCAGCTTCCGGCTCCGGGTTTCATAGCGGACGAAACTGTTGTCCGTGGGGTTGAAGCGGTAGAGCCCGTCGAAGGTGCCGAGCCACAACATCCCGTGCCGGTCGGCGCAGATGCTGCGGATTTCGTTGGCCATCCGGTCGAATGCATCGGGTACCAGTACGAAATAGTTGATATAGCGTTTCCGCAGGTCGAGGCGGATCAGCCCTTCGAGCGTCCCGACCCACATCACCCCTTGCGGATCGTCGTGGATGCAGCGGATGCGCAGGTTGTTGAGCAGCCGCAGCGAGTCGTTGTCCGCATGGTATTTCACGAAACTTTCCGTCACGGGGTCGTAGAGGTCGAGCCCCTTCTCGGTGCCGATCCACAATTCGCCCGTGCGTGTGAGGTGTATGCAGTTGATGAACGAGGCGCTGACCGACGTCGAATCCCCGGGGTTGTAGCGGAACGTTTCGAAATTGTAGCCGTCGTAGCGGTTGAGCCCTTCGGCCGTCCCGAACCACATCAGCCCCGTACTGTCCTGTGCCACGGCGAAAACCATTTTGTCCGACAGTCCCGCGTCGATCGAGAGGTTGGTGAAATGGAGGTTCGTGACCTGTCCCCACAGGGGCAGCCAGCAAAACAGCAACAGTCCGGCAGCAAGGTGTTTCATCGGTCGTAATTTAAGGTGCTACGACAAATATACCTGTTTTTTGCATCATTCTGCCTGTTTGTCCCATAGGAAAACCGCACACTCTTCGGCTCCGAGCCTGACGGAGGCGCCTTCGGGCGACGCTTCGCCGCATAACCGGCGCGCCGAGGCGGGCAGCGGCCGCGAAAGCCCTATTTCGACGGCGTGCGGGCGTTTGTTGACCAGTACGGCCAGCCGTTGCGACGGAGACTCCATCAGACGCATCAGCACCCCGTCCGCCGGGCGGGAGAAATGCAGCGGGGCACGGTCGATCTGCCCGCGGCAGTAGGTGCCGTAGAAATCCGCGATCCCTTTGTTGTCGCCGTGCCAGCCGCCCAGCTCGACGAGCGAGGGAAGCCACACGGCCTCGCCCTTGCCGTAGCGGTGGCGGGTGCCGACCACATCGTCGCCGTGCATGGCGATCGCCTGCGCCTTGTCGGGGGTGAGGATCCCTTTCCACAGATGCGCGGGCAGGGTCGTGGCAGGGGTGTCGCATGCGATCGTAAAATAGGGTGCGACGGCCTTGTACTCGCTGATCTGTGCGCCGAAGCACCTGCGCAGCGGAAAGTCGTCCATCAGGATGCAGTGCATGTTCTGGTCGTAGAATCCGGTGAGCCCCGTGGCGATCATCCGGCCGCCTTTACGGACGAAATCGTCGAGCCGTTCCCATACCTCCGAAGGCAGTGCCACGAGGTTCGTCAATACGATCGTTTTTCCCTGCGGGTTGCTCCAGTCGTATGCGCCCATTTCGCAGATTTCGGGAACCACGCCCCAGGCGGCTATGGCTTCATAGGCCCCCGCGAGCGATTTCATGGTTGCGCTGGCCTTGCGCCCTTCGTAACGGCCGTCGTCCGACACCGCCGCATTCTTTTGCTGCGTGCGGAGCGATTCGGTGTTGTAAAGGAGCGTGATGCCGCTCCGTACGGGCCGGGCCTCGCGGAAAAAGCTTTTGTGGGCTTTCGCCGTGCGGGCGACTTCCGAGGCCGCTGTCAGGCGGTCGCTCGGCCGCCCCTGGAAATCGAGCATACCCCATTCGCCGGCTTCGAGTGCCGACGCCCGCTGGTTCAGCGTCCAGAAGATCACCCCTTCGGCGCCTGCGGCGATACCCGTCCAGAGCCATTGCGTGATCTCCCGCGCCGTGGGGCAGAGTACCTCCCTTCCGCTGGCCGTGACGTTGCCGCCCTGCATTTCGGTGATCCAGAACGGGTTTTTCCCGGCTCCGGAGCGGATGATGTCGGCCATGAGCGAGATTCCCAGCGGGTATTGCGCCCGGGTGAAATAACCGAAGTGCCAGCTCAGGTGCATCGACACGCCCAGCGAGGTCAGAAACCCTTCGTAGGCGGGGAAATCGTAGTCGGCGAGGTTGTCCAGAAGCTGGTGGGGATTGATGTGTTTGTGGTGCGCAGGGTCGTGCCGATTGACCTGCGATGCGATCCATCCCAGGTACCACGTCGTGAAATCGGTGTGGAACCGCTCTTGCGTGAAGTCAGCTTTCAGGTAGCCGTTGTCGTAGGCCGGAGTCTTCTGCGCGGCTTTCCAGCGTGCGAAAACCTCGTCGGTCAGGTTGTTTCGCCCGGGCCCCGTTCCGCCCGTCCCCGGTTCGTTCTGCAACACCCAGGTGTCGAGGGCGGGATGCCCCCTGAAGTGGCTCACGACGGCTTCGATGTAATCGGCGATTTCCAGCAGGTGGGCTTTCGAGCGGGGGAATTTGAATCCGCCCACGTCGCCCAGCTCGTCGGTCGGCGGGAAGAGCGTGGCGAAGAGTTTTACGCCGTGTTTCCCGGCGGCATCGAACGCTTTGTCGTAAAGCGTGAAATCCCACGATCCGTCCGGGCGCAGCATGTGTGCCCCGAACATCCGGATGCGTGCCGTTTCGAATCCGTGCTGCGCGAGTATCCTGAAGAACCCGTCGATCTGCTTGTCGGTCTGCCCCGGTTCGATGAACACCTGCGCCCCGATCTGCGGGTATTCGGTGCGTTGCGGGTAAAGGGGCTGGCACAGGAGTCCCAACGCCAGTAACAGGATTGTCTTTTTCATGGGCTATCGTTTGTTGCAAAGCCTCCGGCCGTTGCGGATTGCTTCGGATTCGTTGTTGCAGGGAAGTAGCGTGAATTTGTAGGCATAGCGTTTTGCCAGCAGGCGGTACTGCTCCGAGGGGCGCGCATTCAGGCTCCAGGTATCGGTTCCCCCGACCCCGGCCTGCACGCAGTCTATGTTGACCGTCAGGGCATCCGGAAGCCTCTCCACTTCGGTGACGTGGCGTGCCCTGTCGAGCGCCTCCTGCGTGCAGTCCCATACCGACATGCTCAGGGGGCTGTCCCCCGCGATCTGGATGCCGCGTCCGTTGCCCTCCGTCAGCGTGAGCCAACGCACTGCGCAGCGGTTGCCGTTCTCCTGCGGGGTGATGTAGTCGTGCATGAAGTCCCCGGGCGTACCCCGGTAGAGGCCGAGCAAAGCACCGCACGAGCGGTCGGAGTAATTTTCCTGGGGCCCTTTGCCGAAGTAGGCCATCCTCCCCAGTGTATTGGGAACCCGGGTTCGTAGCCCCGCGCGCAGTGGTTCCGGCAACTGCCCGGCGATCTGCAGGTCGTACGACACGGCCAGCGCCCCCGTGCCGTCGAGCGTATAAACCAGCGTCAGCCGCACGCTGTCGGGAACCCCCTTTTCGACGCGCACCGTCCCTGCGGCTTCGTCGATGCGGATGCCTTCCGTCCGGATCCTTCCGGGCATCTCTTTCCAGCATCCGGCGATCTGCCCGACGCGCCATCCGCGCCAGTCGTTGTCGGTCGACGCCCGCCAGAAGTTCGGCCGCAGGGTGTCGCATACCAATGCCTTCCCGCGTACCGTATAGGAGACCAGGTAACCGCTTCTGCGGTCGATTTCCGCCCGGACACCCGCGGCGCTCAGCACGATGCGCTCTCCGTCCTGCGAGACAGCCGCCCTGCCTGCGGCGGGTTTATGCGCGGGTGCCTTGTAGAAAGGCAGCCCGAACTGCTCTTGCGCAGCGATGTGCCCGGCCCCGGCGTAAGGGGTCGCCCGTTTTTCCCGGGCCTGTACGCGGAGCAGATATTCGGCGCCGGGTTCGGGCTCGAAGGGGCGGAACCCGACGGTGGCCGGGGCGCTCTTGCCCGCGGGCGTCGTCGGCACGTCGAAACTGCCGCGCTGCAATACGCCCTTGTCGGTCGATATTTCCCAGGTGAAGTCGTAGCGGTCGGTCGGGGAGAAGAAATTACGGTTGTGTACGACAACCCTTCCGGCAGCAAGGTCGTCCGCCGTGAACCCGATGGGCTGGAATACATATTTGCACTCCAGTGCCGCGGGCTTCAGCGTACGGTCGGGGTTGACGATGCCGTTGCAGCAGAACGCCGCGTCGTGATGCTCCCCTGCCGGTTCGAAATCCCCGCCGTAGGCCCAATAAGTGCGTTGGCAGGTGTCTTTTTTGACCAGCCCCTGCTCTGCCCAGTCCCAGATATGGCCGCCCAGCAGTCCCTCATGGCTGCGGATGACCGTCCAGTAGTCGTTCAGCCCGCCGGTCGAATTTCCCATCGAGTGAGCGTATTCGCACATCAGCACGGGGCGGTCGATCCGCGGGTTGAGGGCCATGCGCTCCAGCTCCCCGACCGTGGGATACATGCGGCTCACGATATCCACGTAGGCGGGGTCGGTCGGATTGCCGCCGTCCTGCGGCTGTTGCGGGGTGCCCGGCTTCCCGTCTGCGGGGGCGGCACTAGTGAATACGGCCGCCGAAGTGCGCCTGAGGGGTACATAAAGCGGGCTCGCAGGTTGTCCCTGCGCCCCTTCGTAGTGGATCAGGCGCGTGGGGTCGTAATCCTTGGCCCAGCCGGCTGCCGCCGCGTGCGCCGGGCCGCATCCCGATTCGTTGCCCAGCGACCACATGACGATGGAGGGGTGGTTGCGGTCGCGGACGACCATCCGGCTTACACGCTCCAGGAACGGAACGGCCCACTCCGGGTCGTTCGAGAGCTTCCCGCCCGAACCGTGGCTCTCGATGTTGGCTTCGTCGATGACATAAAGGCCGTAGCGGTCGCACAGCTCGTAGAAATAGGGGTCGTTGGGGTAGTGGGACGTACGCACGGAGTTGAAATTCAGCAGTTTCATTAGCCTTACGTCCTGTTCCATCCCTTCGCGCGTGACGGTCTTTCCCGTATATTGGTCGTGGTCGTGGCGGTTTACGCCGTAGAGTTTCACGGGGACGCCGTTGACCAGCATCTCGCGTCCGCGGAGCCGGACGTCGCGGAACCCGACCTTGCAGCTGCGCGATTCGGCGACCTGCCCGTCATCGTTGCGCAGGGTCAGCACGAGGGTGTAGAGCGCAGGGTTCTCGGCGCTCCATTTTTCGGGTGCCGCGATGCGCTGCTCCATCAGTGCGAAGTAGACGTTGTCGCGTTGCGGGTAAGCCTCCGACAGGATTTCTTCGACCGATAGTCCCATTTCACGGCCTTCGGGCGTCCCGTCGGGGGCATAGAGTTGCGCCCGCAGATGCCATCCTGCCGCCGGGGTGCCCTCGCGCAGGTCGATCGTGGGGCGTATCTGCAACAGCGCGTCGCGCATGTCGCCGTCGAGCAGCGTCCGCACCCCGAAGTCGCCGATGGCCACGTCGGGTTTTGCGGCAAGGTATACTTCGCGGTGTATGCCCGCCATGCGCCAGTGGTCGGCATCTTCGAGGTAACTGCCGTCCGTCCATTTGAAAACCTTCACGGCGAGCGTGTTCTCGCCCGGTCGCAGCAGGCCGGTGACGTCGAATTCCGAGGGCAGGCAGCTGTCCTCGGCATATCCTGCCAGGGTGCCGTTGACCCAGACGTAATAACCCGAGTATACACCCCCGAAGTGCAGCACTACCCGGTCGCCTTCCCAGCTTCGGGGTACGGTGAACTTTCGGACGTAGCATCCCGTCGGGTTGTCGCGTGTGATCGACGGCGGCCTGAACTCGAACGGATAGGGGATGTTGGTGTATATCGGATACCCGTAGCCCTGCATTTCCCAGCACGAGGGAACCTCTATCTCGTCCCAGTTTCCGAGGTCGGCGCCCGGTTGCCAGAACCCTTCGGGGCTTTGGGCGGCGTCTTCCGCAAAACGGAATTTCCAGACGCCGTCGAGCGGCATCATCCGTGATCGGGCGCGGTCTCCCGCCAATGCATCCTGCGGGGTCTTGTAGGAGTAGGAGGTGGCCCGGGCGGGCAGGCGGCGCAGGGCGTTGACGTGCTGGTCGGCCGGGGCGTCCCATCCGTCGGCGGCTGTTGCGGCGCCGTATGCAAGCGTGCACAGGAGGATTGCCGTAAGTCGTTTCATAGTTCGGATAAGGTGAGTTTTCGATGGAACAAATATAGGAATACTCCACCCGCCGGATTTGCACGGATTTATCAAAAATTAACAGAAAACCGGCCTTTCGCCCCTCCTGCGCTGTCCCGACGAAAATGTGTTAGCATCTGCTGAACCGGTTACATTCCGTGCGCGGGGAATTCCCTACTTTTATCCTGTCGCTCAAACCTAAGACTACGACCTATGAAACGACTCATCCTTTTGACCTGCCTCCTTGCCTTCGTGTCGGTAACGGAGGCGTGGGCCAAGCGCCCCGGGCGCTCCTTCAGGCGCTCTTTCGTCCAGGTAAGCGCCCGGGATCCCCGTTATTTCTGCCTTTCGGACGGGCAGCCGTATATCCCCGTGGGATGCAACATCGCCGCGATGGGGTCGGTTGCCGACATGGAACATTACCTCGGGGAGATGCACCGCCACGGCGCCAATTTCGGCCGCGTGTGGCTCAACACGGGCCTCTTCGAGATCGAAACCCGCTACGGCGAGGTGGACAGCGCCAAGCTCGTGCGCATCGACCGCCTGCTGGAGCTCGCCGACCGGTACGGCATCAAGATCAAATTCTGTATCGAGAGTTTCCGCCATATCCGACCGGGCGTGAACAAGTGGGACACCAAAGCCTCGTACCATACTTCCAACGGCGGCCCGTTTGCCGATGCCGACGATTATATCACCTCGCCGCGGGGGGAAGAGGAGTTCCTGCGCCGCGTGCGCATCTTCCGCGAGCGTTACGGCGACCATCCCGCCGTTTTCGGCTGGGAGCTGTGGAACGAAATGAACGCCGTGGAGACGCCCGAGGAGCACCTGCGCGCGTGGAATGTCCGTATGCTGCCGCGTGTGAAGGAGATCTTCCCGAAAAACCTGGTGATGCAGAGCCTCGGCTCGCTCGACCGGGAGTCGAGCTTCCCGATTTATGAATTCATCAACCGCCTGCCTTCGAACGAGGTGGCGCAGGTGCACCGCTATATCGACGAGGGTGCCGAACTGGCCGTGTGCGGCGCCCCGGTCGACAGCATGGCCTCTGATGCCATCGCCGTGCTGCGCGGATACGGCCTCCGCAAACCGATGCTGCTGGCCGAGTCGGGCGCCGTGAAACCCGTGCATACCGGCCCCCATCCTATATATAAGGTAGATACGATGGGTTCCGTGCTCCACGACGTGCTCTTCGCCCCCTTTTTCAGCGGGGCCGCCGGGCCGGGGCACCTCTGGCATTGGGATCACCATATCGACAAGCAGCATACCTGGTTCCAGATGGGGCGCTTCGCGCGTGCCGTCGAAGGTGTCGACCCCCTCCGCGAAGGGTTCGAACCCGTGCGCCGCGATACGGCGGGGCTGCGGGTCTATGTGCTGCGGGGCGAACACATGCTGCTTGCCTGGTGCCGCGATACGGTGAGCACGTGGCGGCACGAGCTCTCCGAACGCATTCCGGCGCAGCGGCTGTCCGGCCTGCAGGTCGACTTCACACCGCTGCTCGGCGGGCGCAGGGTGAAGAAAGTGCGGATCTACGACCCCTGGCGGGACGAGTGGGTGCGCGCGTCCCGCCGTGCCGACGTATCGCTTCCGGACTTCACGCGCTCGGTGGTCGTCCGGATCGAATATTGAAGCGCAGGAGGGCGGATGATGAAAACGGACAAATAAATGATAAATCCGTTCTTTATATCCCTGTTCCGTCTTCCTAAATTTGTTGTAACGAAAATCCTGAAGCATAACCAAACCTATCAGCCTATGAAAGAAAAAGACGCTCCGACCTTTTCGATTTTGTGATCCGGCCCTCTCGGTGAACCTCAGTGCGGGCCTGTCCCGCGGCGGCGATTCTCCCCGCGGGACGCAATCAACCAACTACAACCTAAATACCTATGAAAATGAACCATTATTTGAATGTGCCGGGGCTTCTGCGCAGATTCGCGAAGATCGGGCTGGCTCTGCTGCTCGTCCTGCCGATCGCTTTCGGCGCCGGTGCGCAGGACGTCTCCCCTGCCAGGGTCTCCGGGACGGTCGTCGACCAGCAGGGCATGCCGATCGTCGGGGCCGGGGTGGTCGTCAGGGGAACCCAGACTGGCTCCGTGACCGACCTCGACGGGCGTTTCACGGTCATGGCGGCCAAGGATGCGACGTTGACAGTTTCATTTATCGGCTATACCACCCGGGAGGTGCCCGTAGGAACCCAGACCGATATTCGCATCGTGCTCGCGGAGAATGTCCAGAGCATCGACGATGTGGTGGTGGTCGGCTTCGGCACCCAGAAGAAGGAGACCGTCACCGGCGCCATCGGGCAGCTGTCGGGCAAGGAGCTGATGCGCTCTCCCGTGACCAATATTTCCAATGCCCTTGTAGGGCGTATCGCCGGTATGGCCGCCGTCCAGAAGACCGGCGAGGCCGGCTTCGAGGAGTCCACGATCCGCGTGCGCGGCGTGGGGACGTATGCCGGCGACCAGAATCCGCTGATCGTCATCGACGGCATCGTGCGCGACATGACGGCCTTCAACATGCTCGACCCGAACGATGTGGAGAACGTCAACGTGCTCAAGGACGCTTCGGCAACCGCCGTCTACGGCGTGCGCGGAGCCAACGGCGTCATCATCGTGACGACCAAGCGCGGCCGCGAAGGCAACCTGAAAATCTCGTTCACGGCCAATGTCGGCTTCACCTCGCCGACGACCCTGCCCAGCCTGGTCAACTCCTACGACTATGCCGTGCTGCGCAACGAGGCATTCGCCAACGATGGTAAACCCGACGACATCAAGGTCTTTTCTCAGGACGAACTGTGGAAGTTCCGGCATAACCGCGACTACACGCCCTCCGAGGTCGAGGCGATGGGACACCTTTCGCCCGAACAGAAACAGGCGCTGCTCGACAGCCCCGCCATCTACTACGGCAGTACGGACTACATGAAGCGGATTTTCGACGCCGGGGTGTCGCCCCAGCAGCAGTACAGCGTCAATATCTCCGGCGGTACCGAAAAGGTGGCCTTCTTCACCTCGGTGGGGTATTCCAACCAGAAGAGCCTCACCAACGACTTCGGGTTCAGCGATGCGGCCTCCAACTCGGGCAGCCACAAATATAATTTCCGCACCAACTTCGATTTCAACATCATCCCGCTCACCGAGATCAATGTTTCGCTCTCGGGGCAGGTGCGCGAGACGAAGATCATCACCGACCGCAACAGCAGCGTGGACATGTGGGGCCGTTACCGCGACCTGATGCTCAACATCTACGAAGTCCCTCCCTTCTCGGCGCCGGGCGTCTCCGACGGCCGCATCATCACCGATTATGCCGGCGGTACGATCATGGACAGCAACAAGGGCGCATGGGGCAAATCCCCGATCGCCTACATGCTCGAAAAGGCACAGGCGCGCATCAACCAGAGCAGCCTGAATACCTCGATCCGCATCCGCCACCGGATGGATTACCTCGTCGAAGGGCTTTCCGTACGCGGGGCGTTGTCGTATGACCATTATTTTACCAAGACGCTGCGCGTCACCCCCAACCTGCCCGTCTATTCGATCACGCGCAACCCCGCCGATCCGGCCGAGCTGCTCTATTACGGCGGCGAACACAATGCCAAATCCTACGAGGAGACCGGCTGGGGCAAAAATCGCAAGGTCTATGTCGAGGCCGGCATCGACTTCAGCCGCGATTTCGGCAAGCACGCCGTCACGGCCATGGCGCTCGTCACCGGCGAACGCTACACCTCGCCCGGGCTGAAATATAACGTCCCCCGCGGCTATTACGGTGTGGTGGGGCGTGTCACCTACGGTTACGACCAGCGTTACCTGGCCGAATTCAACATGGGTTACAACGGTTCCGAGAACTTCGCGCCCGGCAAGCGGTTCGGGTTTTTCCCGGCCGTTTCGGTAGGCTGGGTCGTGTCGAACGAACCCTACTTCCCGAAGAACGACATCCTCACGTGGCTCAAGTTCCGCGCCTCGTACGGGCAGACCGGCAACAGCGAGATCGGCGGCGACCGCTTCCTTTTCCTGCCCGGCACCTGGGGCAGCCACAGCTACGGCCCCTGGAACGGCACCCCGCTCGACGGGTATTTCTTCGGCTCGTCGAACGGTTCGGTCAATAACCCGGCCTTCTCCGGCAAATACGAACAGTCGACAGGCAACCCCGACGTCACGTGGGAGAAGAAGGAGTCGTACAACATCGCCGCCGAGGTGCGCATGTTCCGCGACCGGCTCTCCGTCACGGTCGACCTGTTCGAGGAGAAGCGCAACAACATCCTCACCAAGCTGGGGGTCACGCCGGGCATCATCGGCCTGAGCGGCGACGCCCTGCCGCCCGTGAATGTGGGGCGCATGAGCAACCGGGGTTACGAGATACAGGTCTCGTGGCGCGACAACGTCGGCACGGATTTCTGGTATGAAGTGGGCGGACAGGTCTCCTATGCCGTCAACAAGATCGACTACAAGGCCGAACCCTCCTACATGTACACCTGGATGAACGAAACGGGCTTCGCCTACGGACAGTACAAGGCCTATTACAACGAAGGCTTTTACAATACGCCCGAGGAGGTCGCCAACCATCCCTACAATGCCATCGACGGCAACCGTGTCCAGGGCGGCGACCTGCGTATCGTCGACGTCAACGGCGACGGCATCATCGACGACAAGGACATTACCCCGACGGGCTTCTCGAACGTCCCGCGCTTCGCGTTCAGCAGCAACCTGAGCTTCGGCTACAAGGGGTTCGAAATATCCGCGCTCCTTACCGGTTCGGCGCAGGGGACGTTCAACATGAACGGCTACCTCATCACGCCCTTCGCACAGGGCAACGGCACGCCGCTGAGCTATATGAACGGCCGCTGGACGCCCGAACGCCATGCCGCCGGCAAGCAGATCACCTTCCCGCGCATGTCCGTGAATATGGCCAACAGCCAGAACAACCAGAACAATGCCTTCTGGTTCCGTTCGACCGACCATATCAAGCTCAAGAACGTCGAGGTGGCCTATACGTTCCGGAACGCCCGCTGGATGCGCAAGGCGCATATCGGCTCGATCCGCGTATTCGTCAATGCCAACAACCTCTGTACCTGGGGCGGCAAAGACCTGGTCGACGGCATCGACCCCGAGCTGGTGCAGGACGGCAGTACGTCCGAAGGCATCATCTATCCGCTCACGCGCGTGTATAACTTCGGTTTCAACATCCAATTTTAAGTCGCAGCCTTATGAAAAAGACCATTTATATGCTTCTCGGCCTGTTGCTGGCGGCCGGCCTTACGTCCTGCCAGGACTGGTTCATCGAGAAGCCCGAAGTGACGGGCATGGATCAGGACGAGGTCTTCAGCACGGCCAAGAACGCCGAGGGGGCGATCGCCGAGGCCTACGCCACGATCCTCTCCTCGGGATTGCCCGTACTGGTGTGGAACAACTCCCCGATCATGCCCTACGAGACGACCGAAGCCATCATGGGCGGCGAAGACCTTTGCCGCCTGACATGGGGATACATGGACAAGCAGGTCGTGGCGGGTATGCTGGCCAACAACGAGAATAACGGCGCCGGTTATACCGACGACTATTTCCCCAACAACTACGCCTACATCCGCAAGGCGTGGCTCGTGTACGAGAACATCGACAAGGTCGCCGACATGTCCGACCGCGACAAAGCCATCGTCAAGGCCGAAATGCAGGTGCTGGTGGCTTTCCGCTACGTAGAGATGCTCAAGCGCTACGGCGGCGTGCCGCTGGTCGAATCGACGCTCACCACGGTCGACGTGCGCCCCCGCTCTACCGTGCAGCAAACCCTCGACTTCATCGTCGGGCTGTGCGACGCGGCCGCCGCGACACTCGAAGGCGTGCGCTGGCCGGCCGACTGGCTGGGGCGCGTGAACAAGGGCGTGGCGCTGGCCGTCAAGGCCGAAGCGCTGATGTACGCCGCCCGTCCCCTCTTCAATGCCGACGCTCCCTACATGCAGATGGCCGACCCCGCGAACAATGAGATGATCTGGCTCGGGGGCTACGATGCCAAGCGCTGGGAAACGGCGCGCCTGGCCAATCAGGAGGTGATCGACTGGGGCAAGGCCAACGGCTTCGAGTTGATCGACACGGGCGACCCCATCAAGGATTACGGCACGGCCGTTGGTACGCCGTCGAACCGCGAGGTGCTGCTGGCCTACAAGCAGCAGCGCGAGGCCGACGACAACGGTATCTACAAGAACTACACCTTCATGCCGACCCACACCGGCCACGACCTGGGGCAGTACCGCGGCACCGGCTACGGTCAGCTCTGCCAGTACCGCAAGGCCGATGGTACGGATCAGACGTGGGCGGGCGTGGACGACTGGCGCCCGGCCGGCGAATACCGCGACAAGGCCGAAGAGTTGGAACCCCGTGCGCAGGCGTCGCTCTATTTCTACGGCGTCAACCCCAAGAACAATACCGGCAACAGCCGTTGGGATCTGTACCAGAACTGGCAGCTCGAATACAAGTGGCAGGACGGCTGTGCCAAGAACATCAAGTTCTGGTACGAAGCCGGTTCGCGCGAATGGTTCGAATTCCCGATCTACCGCATGGCGGAGTTTTACCTCAATATCGCCGAGGCCTACAACGAGGAGGGCAACCCGACCATGGCGCTGCGCTACCTGAACGACATCCGCAAGCGCGGAGGCATCCCCGACGAAACGCAGACCGACCGGGTGGGGCTGCGGCGGAGCATCCACCGCGAATGGGCCGTGGAATTCTACGAGGAGAACCAGTGGTATCCCCACGCCCGCCACTGGAAGCAGGGGGCGTCGATGGTCGGCGGGGCCAAGTACAAGTTCGAGTTCTCGCAGGCCGCCGGCGTGTCGTGGAACCCCCGCAAACCCGAGGAGTTCGCCAATTACACGCGCAAGCCCTCCTATGTCCCCGAATACACGTGGCACGAGCGCATGTCCCTTTCGCCCTTTACGCTCAGCGAGGTGAATAAGGGCTATCTGGTGCAGAACCCCGGATATTGATCCGCCCATACACAATCGTTTACCGAAAAAATCAGAATTACATGAATCCCAACCATATGAAAAGTGTGTTCCTCTCAGGCGCGGCACTCGCGGTTCTGGCCGTCGGTGGTGCCGGCCCGGTTTCCGCCCGGGATACCGCGGCTGCGGAACAGCCCGACAGTGCGGCCCTGGAATATGTGATCCCCGGGACATCGGCCCGCACGAAGGCGGTGCTGGTCACTTCGTCCGTCTCTTCCGTGACGGGTGACGAGGTGTCCATCCCCTCGGCCAATATCAACAACATGCTTTACGGACGTATCCCGGGGCTGGTCGTGTCGCAGACCAACGGGGAACCCGGCTACGATGCGGCTGCGCTCGGTATCCGCGGCGTGGCGACCTACAACAACTCGTCGCTGCCGGTCTATGTCGACGGCTTCCAGACCAATATGGCCTATTTCCAGTTCCTCTCGCCTGCCGAGATCGACCGGATCGAGGTGCTGAAGGACGCCGCGGCGCTGGCTCCCTTCGGCATGAGGGGCGCCAACGGCGTGATTTGGGTCACGACCAAACGCGGCCGTATCGGCCGCCCGCGCGTCACGGTCAATGTCCGGGGCGGCGTGCAGCAGCCCATGAACCTCCAGAAACCGTTGCGTACGGGCGACTATACCCGGCTTTACAACGAGGCGCTGAGCAACGACAACGGCAACGTCTGGACACCCTATTACACGGCCGACCAGGTCGCCCGACTGCCCGACGTGGACTGGTATCGCGAGGTCACCAAGAAGGCCACGCCCTATACCGATGCCGACGTGTCGGTCTCGGGCGGCGACAAGACCGTCCGCTATTTCGTGCTGTTCGGCTACATGGGGCAGCGGGGAATCTACGATACGCCTACCAACGACACGCTGGCCAACGCAGGCATCGACCGCTACAATATCCGCACGAACCTCGATATGAACCTCTTCGGTTTCCTGGAGGCCAAGGTCGATGTCGGGGGCCGGATCGAAGACCGCCGTTACCCCAACCGCGCCGCGGGCGACCTGTGGAACGACCTTGCCAAATACCCCAGCTCGGTTTATCCCGTGCGCAACCCCGACGGGACGTGGACGGGTACCCCGATCTACAATTTCAACCCCCTGGCCTCGATCAAGGCACTGGGGCGCAACTCCACGCACGACCGTACCCTGCAGGCCAATTTCCAGCTCAAGGAGCGGCTCGACTTCCTCGTGGAGGGGCTCTACCTTTCGGAGGCGATGTCGCTGAGCAGCTGGACGCGCGACGGTGCGAGCAACACGCGCAACTATTCGCGCTGGCTCGACGGGATGCAGCAGACCACCGATAACGACACCCCCTATACCCGTGGCGAGGACAGCGGCCAGAACCAGTGGACGTGGCAGCACTACAATGCCACGGTCGGCTACGACGGCACGTTCGGGCGGCATGTGGTCTCCGCCTCGGCCGGGATACTCTATAATATCTACAAGACAGACTTTTCGCAGAACGGCGCTGCCGGCAAGATGGTCGAATACCGTCACATGACCGTCAACGGGGCGGTCAACTATGCCTATGACGACCGCTATGTGGCGACCTTCTCCTTCGCCGCCGACGGTTCGGACAATTACAGGCCCGGCAACCGCTGGGGGTTCTATCCCTCGCTCGGCCTTGGCTGGATCGTTTCCCGCGAGCGTTTCCTGCGGGACAGCCGCACGGTCGATCTGCTCAAGCTCAGGGCTTCGGTCGGTAAGAACGGCTGGGATCCGATGGGCGAGATGCGTTACCTCTGGGAGGGCTACTATACCGGCCGCGGCGGCCTCAATACGGGAAACTCCGAGCACACGTGGCACGGGGGAACGGCGCTGTCCTACCTCCCGAACCCCGGTATTTTTGCCGAAAAGAGCCTGAAGTACGACGCCGGCATCGACCTGCGCCTGTGGAACAGGTTGTCCCTGAACGTCGACCTGTTCCTCGAAAAAAGATCGGGCATCGTGACCCAGGACTGGATGATCCCCGGCGCCTCGGGCGTGGACAATCCGCCTTACCGCAACATCGGCAGGATGACCAACAAGGGCTTCGAAGTCCAGCTTTCCTGGGCCGACCGCATAGGCGATTTCAATTACGCGCTCACGGGCATGGCCTCGTATAACAGCAACAAGGTCGACTATATGGCCGAGGTCGTGACCGTGCCGACCGCGGCACGCACGGGACGGCGGCTCGACGCCCTGTTCGGATATGTGGCCGACGGGTTCTACGACTGGGACGATTTCGACGTCGGCGGCGAACTCCGGGAGGGGCTTCCCAAGCCTACGTTCGGTGCCGTGCAGCCCGGCGACATCAAGTATAAGAACCTGAACGGCGATACGGTCATCGACGAGAACGACCAGACGGCCATCGGCGACTCGTACCTGCCCAAGTTGCAGTACTCGTTCTCGCTGGCGGCATCCTACAAGGGGTTCGACCTCTTCGCCCTCTTCCAGGGGGCGGCCGGCCGTGACGTGAACCTGCTCGATGCGCCCTTGCAGAACATTGCCTTCCGCGACAACGGCAACGTCTACGGGATTGCCGAAGGCCGCTGGGCCTACTATCCCGAACAGGGCATCGACACGCGGGCTACGGCCACCTATCCGCGCCTTTCGTTGCAGGACAACAGCAACAACTACCGCAATTCGACACTCTGGAAGCGCAGCGGCGACTTCCTCAAGCTGCGCAACGTGGAACTGGGATACACTTTCGCGCAGCCGTCGCTGAGCAAGGCCGGCATCTCGAAGATCCGCATCTACCTGAGCGGTGTCAACCTGCTGACGGTCAGCAGGCTGATGCGCGACTACGACATCGACCCCGAAATCCTTTCCGGCCACCCGGCGCTGAAATCCTACAACCTCGGACTGACCGTAACCTTCTAAACACGACTGCCATGATACGAAAAAATATGAGAATCCTTTTCGCGGGCGCCCTCCTTTGTTCGCTGTCCCTGGCGGGGTGCGATGCGCTCGACACCAAGGAAGACCTGAACCTGACGGACGAGATGATGGCCACGCGCCGTTACCAGATGTTCGACTGGGGCTACCGCGTTTACGAACACATCCCCTACGGGTTCACGGCGATCGACGGCAACCTCTTCGCAGCCGTTTCCGACGAGGCGCAATACGTGACCACGTTCAGTTCCACGCAGCGGTTCAACGAAGGCAGCTGGAGCGCCTATTACAACCCCGACGATTGCTATACGAGCTATTACAACGGCATCTATGCGGCGCACGACTACCTCGATAAGTCGGTGGATTACAGGTATATCCTCGGTATGCACCGCGACACGCTCACTTCGAACGGCCTAGACAGCTACCGCCGCGACATCGTCGACGTGCAGCGGCTGCGCGCCGAGGCGCATGTGCTGAAAGCCTATTATTATTTCGAGCTTGCCAAGCGTTACGGCGGGGTGCCCCTCATCGACCGCGTGTATGCCGACCAGAAGGAGGCCAATCTTCCGCGCGGCACGTTCGACGAGGTGGTCGGCCTCATCCTGCGCGAGATCGAGGGGGTGCGCAACGAACTGGTCGTCGACTGGCGGGCCGAGAACCTCGAGGAGAAGTCGGGCCGGATCACCCGCGGCGCGGCGCTGGCCCTCAAGTCGAGGGTGTTGCTCTATGCCGCCAGTCCGCAGTTCAATCCCTCGGGCGAAAAGTCCAAGTGGGCTGCCGCTGCCGCTGCGGCCTTCGAAGTGATCAACGTGGGCATCTATTCCCTGCATCCCGATTACGGCGGGCTGTTCGTCGCCGAAACCTCTACGACCAGCCCCGAGACCATCTGGGCGGTGCGTATGGGGGCGACCAACGAGTTCGAACGCAAGAATTACCCCATCGGCACGCAGGGCGGCGGTACGGGTATCTGCCCTTCGCAGAACCTCGTGGAAGCCTATGAATCTACGGGGGAGGATACGGGCGATGCCTATGCCGGCCTCGACCCGCGCTTCTACGCCACCGTCCTGCGCAACGGCGATACGTGGAACGGGCGCACGCTCGAAATCTATGCGGGCGGCGCCGACGACCCCGCCCGGCAGAACGCTTCGCCCACGGGGTATTACCTGCGCAAGTTCCTGAACGAGAACCTGAACCTCACCAATGACGACAAACGGCTTCGCAGCTGGATCGTTTTCCGCTATGCCGAAATATTGCTTAATTTTGCCGAGGCGATGAACGAAGCCTACGGCCCGGACGACGCCCACGGCTACGGGATGAGTGCGCGTGACGCCGTGGATGCCGTGCGTGCCCGTTCCGGGGTGGGGATGCCCCCGGTCGATGTCGCCCCGGGCGATGCGGCCGCCATGCGCATGGCCATCAAACACGAACGCCGCATCGAGCTGGCCTTCGAAGACCATCGCTACTGGGATCTCCGGCGCTGGGACGATGCCGGGACGGTGCTCAACCGGCCCCTGCGCGGCGTGAAGGTGACCCGCAGCGGCGACGGCTTTGCCTACACGCCGTTCGAAGTGGCCAAACGCATCTTCGATGCCCCGAAGATGAACCTTTATCCGATCCCGCAGGCCGAAATCGTAAAATCGGGCGGGGTACTCGACCAGAATCCGGGTTGGTAGACCGAAAAATATCGAACTATGAGAACGATCGTTACATTCTTTTCTGTGCTGCTCCTCGCATGCGGGGCAGCCTCATGCCAGAAGGCCGACAGCGAGAGGCCTTGGGGCAGTGCGGTGATCTATATGCCGCAGGCCGGTTACACTCCTTATGCCGTGCCCAACGGCGGGACGGCGCAGCAGTCCAACAAGAATTACCGCATCGACACGCAGGCGGGGAAGGTACACATTTTCCTGGGCATCTACCGCGCCGGGCTGGCCGAGTTGCAGGCCTACACGGTCAGCGTCTCCGTGGGCAGCACTCCCCTGGACGGGACTGTGTTGCTGCCGGGCCGGGCATACACGCTGCCTTCCTCGGTGAGCTGCCCCGACGGGAAACGCGATGCGACTTTTTTCCTCACGGTCGACATCGCCTATCTGAAGGCGAATGCCGACAAGGATTTTTCCCTGCCGGTCACCATATCCGACCCGACGCGTTATGCGCTCAACGACAAGCTCACAACGACGCAGGTGCGTATCGACACGTCGGAGCTGCTCTCGAAGGAGGGGCTGTAACCCGGCTTTGCCGCCACACCGGCACGGGGTCGCCTCCGGCGGCCCCGACTGCCGTTTTGTTCCCGGCTGTCGCCTGAAATCGTTTTTTATGAGGAAATTATTTGCGCTCCTGTTTTTTGCGCTCTTTCTTGCACCTGCGCCCCTTGGCGCCCGGCCTTTCTCCCGCGGGCGCATCGTCGTGCATCCCGGCGGGCGTTACCTGCAATATGCCGACGGCAGGCCGTTCTTCTATCTGGGCGACACGGCGTGGGAGTTGTTCCACCGTACCACGCGCGAAGAGGCGCGCCTCTATCTCGAAGACCGCGCCCGGAAAGGGTTCACGGTCATACAGGCCGTCTGCCTCGCGGAACGTGACGGGCTGCGTGTCCCCAATGCCTACGGCGACCTGCCGTTTGCCGATGCGGGGTTCACCCGGCCCAACGAGCGTTATTTCGCGTATGTGGACGAAGTGGTCGCCATGGCCGACTCGCTGGGGCTGGTCATCGGCCTGCTGCCCGCATGGGGCGACAAGTTCTGCCTCAAATGGGGCCCCGGGCCCGAGATCTTCACGACGGAGGGGCGTGCCGAGGCTTTCGGGCGCTATCTGGGGGAGCGTTACCGCACCCGGCGGAATATCATCTGGATACTGGGCGGCGACCGTCCTCCCGAAGGGCGTGAACCCATACTGCGGGCCTTCGCCCGAGGCATTGCCTGCGGTGTCGCTGGCCGCGAGGATTATTCGGCCTGCCTGATTACCTACCATCCGTGGGGGAAATCCTCTTCGGGCGACTGGCTGCACGACGAGCCGTGGCTCGCGTTCAACATGCAGCAGAACGGCCATGCCTACGATTTCGACCTTTGGGAGCGCATCGCCCGTGATTATGCCCGGCGGCCCGTCAAACCCGTGCTGGACGGGGAGCCGATCTACGAGGAACATCCGATCGACTTCGACCGGGAAAAATACGGCACTTCCGAAGCCCTGCATGTGCGGCGGGCGTTCTACCACGAGGTCTTTTCCGGGGCCTGCGGACATACCTACGGCTGCCATGCCGTATGGCAGATGTGGGAACCCGGCCGGTATGCGCCTGTCACGGGGCCCGTGCGGAGCTGGCGGGAATCTCTCTCGCTGCCCGGGGCTTACCAGGTGTGCTATGGGCGGGAACTTATCGAGAGCCGTCCGTTTTTCCGCCGTATTCCCGACCAGGGCGTTATCGCCGGGGATGCCGGCCGGGGGCACGGGCGTTGTACGGCTACCCGCGACAGCCTCGGCACCTATGCCATGGTCTATTCCGAGAGCGGACGGCCGTTTGCCGTCGACCTGGAACGGGTTTCCGGGAAGCGGATCGTGGCCTGGTGGTACGATGTCCGCAGCGGGCGCCCGCTGCGGATCGGGGAATTCCGCCGCCGGGATGCCGGTGCGACGATGACCTTCACGCCCCCGACTTGCGGCAAGGGGAACGATTGGGTACTGGTGCTCGACGATGCGCGCATGAAATATCCGCCGCCCGGGAGATGCCCGGAAGCCCGCTCCGGGGCTGCCGGGTAAGTCCGCCTCCCGGGCGTTTTTATCCGGCGGCGTACAGGGTTTCCTGCCGGTGCGGATCGTGTCTCCGCTCCGGGCGCTCTTTGCCTATTATGACGACACACCCCGCACGAAGCCGTGCGGGGTGTGTCGGTGCGGGGTACCCCCCCCCTACCTGGTCAGGTATTTACCCTGCTTCTTGAGGGCGTTGTATACCGAGCCGGCCCAATAGTTGCGCAGGCCGAACCCGCCGGGCTTACCGGCCATGTCCATCTGGAGGATGACCTCCTGCGTGGCAGGATCGAACAACACGGCCGTGTAGTATCCGATGCCGTTGCCCTTGTCGAGCGTCGTGGCTATCAACACCAGCCCCTTGTTCCCCGAGCCGTTGTCGTAGCGGGCGAGGATCCCGGGGAGCTGTGCCGCGATGTCGGCCTTCGTGCTGCGGGGCGTGAACTGCTCCGCAGCCAGGCCGCCCAACGCCTCGTTGGCCTGTTCGACATTGGTCGAAAGGATGTCGATGCCGGTGAATCCGGCCACGTCGTATTTCTTGGGTTCGCTGAGGAAGAGCCGGTTGATGGCCTCGAACGCCTTGATGAACTCGGCCGGCTGCTCGTTGGCCCCGATGACGCTCACGCAGCTGTAATCCACGCCGTAGAAGTCGGCAGCCATCTTCGTCTTTCCCTTCTGTGCGAAACCGCCGACGGCGATCAGGCACAGGGCTATGCTCAGTAATTTTTTCATGGTTGGGTTTTATTTGGTTTGTTCGCGTAAATCTACGAATTTTATTTGTTTCCGGCTCATTTGGGGCATCTGTTTTTTCGCAATGTACTCCACCGGTTCGAAGACCACCTCGGGTGCTACGCGCACTTTCGAGCGGAACGTGTCCTTGATTTCTTTCTCGAACGCCTCGTCGCGGCGCGTGCTGCCGATTCGCAGCACGATCTGGTCGGTGCCGAGGCTTCCGGTGAATACCTCGATGATGTAGTTGTTCACGCCGGGGATGTTCTCCAGCACGTCGTACAGCGCGGGCGGGTAGAGCGTCGTGCCCTTGAATTTGATCATCTGCCCCCGGCGTCCGATCACCGACGAGAGGCGCATCGTCGTGCGGCCGCAGGCGCAGCGTCCCGTGCGGGCGATGCAGATGTCGCCCGTCTTGAAGCGCAGCAGCGGCATGCCCCGCACGCCGAGCGTCGTAATGACCACCTCGCCCTCCTGTCCCTCGGGCACGGGGTTGTTCTGCTCGTCGAGCAGCTCCACCAGAAGCATGTCGGCCGGAACATGCCCGCCGCAGTGGTGCCCGCATTCGGTGATCGAGGTCTGCATCTCGGTCGAGGCGTATGTCGAGAAGAGCTCCAGTTCGGGCCACAGTTCGGTGATTTTCGCTCCCAGCGTGTTGTTGCTGAAGTCGGTGTCGCGCAGCGCCTCGCCGATGCAGATCGCACGGCGCAGCGACGAGCGGCGGTAGTCGATCCCGTGCTCCTGCGCATAGCCGACGAGTTTTATCAGGAACGACGGCACGACGATGCAGCCCGTGGGGCCGATGCGCCGGATGGTGTCCCATTGCAGTTCGGGGATGCCGTTTCCCACGCGGATCACGCCGCATCCCAGCTCCCGGGCTCCCATGAAGTAAGCCAGCCCGGCCATGAAGCGGCGGTCGATGGTCGTCATCAGCTGCAGGATGTCCTCCCCGGTACATCCCGCCGTGGTGAACGACACGGCCTCGTTGTAGGCCAGCCGGGCCAGGTCTTCTTCCGTGAGGGCGAACGTCACCGGGTCGCCAAGGGTTCCCGATGTGGTCACGTAGTCGATGATGCGGTTGCGGGGTACGCAGACGAACTCCCCGGGGTGCAGTTGCAGATCCGTTTTGGTGGTTACGGGCAGGCGCCGCAGGTCGTCCGTTGTGCGGATGTCGCCGGGCTGCATGCCGCAGCCGTCGAACATGCGCCGGTAGTAAGGTGAATTTTCATAGAGGTAGACGACCTCTTCGCGCAGGCGCTCCTCTTGGAACGCCGCGATCGCATCGGCCGATGCGAATTGTATCTGCGGGTTTCGTATCATGGCTTGCATTCCGATTTGAGTCTTTCTATCGCCAGGAGTTCGTCCCTGCGGGGAACCCCGGCCTCCAGCGCCCTGCCGAAGCTCTGTGCCGCGCGCCCGTCGTCGCCCTGCGAGAGGTAGTATTCCCCCAGCAGTTTCCAGGTGTGGAAATTCTGCGGGTTGGTTCGGGCGAAGGTTTCTGTCAATTCCCCGTCGGCTTTCCTCCCTGCTTTCATCGCCCGGCGGATGCGGGCGCCGAGCTGGCGGTATGCGACCACGCGCGGGTAGTCGCGGGCCAGGTAGGCCGTGTCGGAGGGTATCTCCAGCGCTGCGTCGTACAGCTCTGCGGCGGGGTCGGGGTTGCGCAGGATCGCCCCGAGGTCGTAGCAGACAAAGGCGCCGCCCTGCCACGGCGAGGTCGAGACCCACATTTGCAGGGTTGCCGGCTTGAATATGACCGAGTGGTGGGCGATCGACTGGTTCACCGAACAGTCGTTCCCCACGCCGATGTCCTTGCCGCCCGTGCCGCGCTGGTCGCGCAGCATGGCGGCCGCTGCCGGGACGTCGAGGGGCGCATTCGCCGCCATGAGCTCTTCGAGCCGGGCGAAGCGATGGGGGCTGTCGGTCATGGCGATATTCTCGCGGTTGTCCCCGTCGTCGGCGAACGCCTCCGACTGGTAGTGGTTCGTGCATATGAGGTACTCCCCGTCGCCCTCGTAGAGCACGGTTCGGCGGGGCGTTTTCTCGATGATCGCCGCCCTCCCGTCGCGTGCCGAGGCCACGAGCAGCGATTCGCTGACGAAGGTGTCGCGGCGGCGGGCGATCTCCAGCGCCTCTGCGATGGTCGCCGCATGTTGCAGGATCTCGCGTGCGAGGATCGAGATGGGTGTCGCCGATGCCAGCGGCACGGGCCCTTTCGCGGCATTGATCGTCACGGTCAGCCCTTCGGAATTCATGCCCGACAGCACGCCGATCATCCCCGCCCAGCCGATGCTGGCGAAGGGATGGCCCGCCTGCGGCCGGCAGAAGGTCACGATCTTGTTGCGGGCGAAGTCGTCGCCCATATAGAAATCGAAGTTGCGCCCGACGACCGGCTTCCCGTCGTCGCTCGCACCGCCCCATGCCGCGAACGAACTGCATCCCACGAGCATGTACTGGCTCATGGCGTGCCCGATGTCGTGCGCCGCGTGGTAGTTGAGCTGGCGTTCGTAGGGGGTGCCGATGGCGTCGAAGTCGTGCGAGCAGTAAAGCGACCGGGCGTATATCTCGCGCCGGTACTCCTCGGGGACGTGCCGTCCCAGGTTGCGGTTGAATATCCGGATCATGCCGCCCAGGAATTTCAGGTAGCCCTCCGAGGGGATGAATTCGCGGATTCGGTCTACGAAAACCTGTTCCTGGTAGTGCATCAGCCCTGCGGTGAGGGCGCCTGCCGCCGCCCCCGACTCTTCGGGCGACCCGGCGGTGTAGAGCTCCCAGAGTCCGTGGGGGTTGCGGCGCAGGAAACTGCCGTGGCATACGGCGTAGCCGCCGTGGTCTGTGACGCGGTAGGCTGCGGTGTCGATCGTCACCGCGGGCTGCTCCATGTCTGCCGTCAGGTAAAGGCCGCAGAGGAATGCCGTCGGCAGGACGAAGATCGCCGCCAGTGCGGCGAGTGTGTATTTGAGGAGGCGTTTCATGCGTTGGCGATCTTTTTTGCGAGGTATTCCGTGCCCACTATTTCCGAGCAGGTCGCCGCAGCCGACAGCGTGACGCCGATGGCGCCGTGTACCGTGAGGTTCTGCCCCGTGAGCAGCAGGTTTTCGAATTTGGTGCGGGCCGGGATGTGCGACGCCATGATGCTGCGCCAGTCTTTCAGCAGCCCGTATGCCGCGCCGTGCGGTGCGCCGGTGTAGTGGCGGTAGGTGAGCGGCGTGGCGGCATACGTATGGGCGATGGCATCCCTCAGTTCCGGAAGGCGGGCGCAGGCGAAATCGACCGTCGCCTGCGTCATGGCGGCCTTCAGCGCCGTGTAGGCTTCGGGGCGGCGTCCCGGGGCGGAGCCTTCCCACGCCTCCCAGGGGCGGGTGGCGACGGGCGTCATCAGCGTTACGACGTCGCACCATGCCGGGTTGCCGTCCGGAGCCTGTGCACTGAGCAGCACCATCCCCGGCCGCATGGCTTCCAGGTCGAAAAGCGTCTTCCAGACATCTTTCCCGGCGAAGTAATAGAGGTTCCGGTTGAGGTACGGGATCCGCCCCGGCTTCAGCAGCAGGTATGCCGAGAAGAGCCCGTACGAGTCGGGCAGGCTGCCTATCCGTTCCCGGAATGCCTTGCGGATGACGGGCGTCGGGCCTATCAGGCGGAATGTCTCCGCGGGATGGATGGCCGAGATGACGGTTTTTGCCCGCAGCATCCGCCCGTCGGCCAGCTCCACGCCCGTGACGCGCCGCCCTTCGGTGTGCAGGGCTACGACGCGGCTCCGCACCAGCATCGTCCCTCCGTGCTCGCGGATCTTCGCCGCCAGTGCGTCGGCGATCTGCTGCGTCCCGCCCGTAAAGCGGCAGGCGCCCTCGATGTTCGAGTGGTTTACCATCGCGTGGTGGTAGAGCGTCGAGCTTTCGCGCACGCCTCCGTAGAGGGGGTTCGTCCCCGCGAGGACATTGCGCAGCAGCGGGTCTGCGACGCATTCGCCGATGAATCCGGCCGCCGGTACCCCGAGGTATTTCGTTCCCCCGTCCGACAACTGCCCCGTGCGGTGCACCCCGATGCCGATGCTGCCGCCGATTTCGCGCAGCTTCGCGCAGTAGCGGCCGAGCCCCGCCTTTTCGTGCGGGAACAATTCCCCGAGGTGCTTTTCGAAGGCTTCGTAACCGTGCATGTAGGCGTAGTCGCCCGCTCCGGGCAGCGACACGACGTCGAATGCCTCGTCGAGCGGCCGCAGGCGCAGCGAGCCGAGGATGCCGAAATATTCGAAGTAACGGCGCATGATGCCGCCGGCCTGCATGCTGCCGATGTAGTGCATGCCCGTGTCGATCTCATGCCCCCGCCGGGAGAACGATTGCAGGCAGCCTCCGAAGACGGACGCCTGTTCCACGACGCAGGCCTCCAGCCCTTCGCGGGCGAGCATGGCGCCGCACTCAAGGCCTCCCAGGCCGCTGCCGATGACGATTATGTCGAACCGTTCCTCCATGTCACCCTTTACGGCGGCTGTCCGTTTCCAGCCGCGTCAGTATGTATACCGTATTCGATGTGCGCGTATCCTTGTGCGCGGCGTGCAGCTCCATACCCAACTCGCGGGCGATTCCGGCCAGCTCGGGCGTCGAGGTGAAATGCAGCTCCCCGTCGGTCTTGTTGAACCCCACGATTTTGGTCGACCACAGCTCGGTCATCGCCGTGGCCTTGTGCCGCTCGGCCTTGCCGCTGTCGCCGTCGCGGATGATAATCCGCCCTCCCGCATTGAGCCGTGCCGCACAGCGCCCGATGAGCGCCCGCTGTTCTTCGGGGCGCATGTAGTGCAGCACGTCGACCAGCAGGAACACATCCGCTTCGGGCAGCTCCGCCGTGCGCAGGTCGGCGTGGATGAATCCGATTCCCGGCCGCCGCAGGAAGCTGTGGTTGGCCGTCTCGACCTTCTCCGCGTCGTAGTCCATGCCGATGACCTGCCGGCCTTCGGAGAGCATGGCGAGCATGTAGCTCAAGGGGCCGTACCCGCACCCGAGGTCTACGACCGCTGCCTCGCGCGGTACGATACGGTCGAAAAGTTCGTAACACCGTTCCAGCCGGAGCTTGACGCGCATGTACCACTCCAGCACGGGCCCCTTGTAGGTGTAGCTTTTGATGAGCATGTCGCGGAAATAGGAGTTGCACGGGCGGTTGTAGGTTTCGTACAATGCGAGGTACTCCCGGCGCATCAGGCGGCTCGCGGCTTTGGCCTGCACCGAGCATTTCGCCGGGTCGGCGGCGGCCATGCGCGGCAGTACGCGGCTCACCACCAGCCCGTGTTTGATGTAGATGGGCTGCCGTTTCGACGAGATCATGCCGTTGCCGTAGAGGCAGATCGGCAGGATGTCCAGTCCCAGCTCCCCGGCCAGATAGAAGGCGCCCTTGTGGAAGCGTTTGATCTTCCCGTCCGCCGAGCGCGTCCCTTCGGGGAAAACGATCACGCTGTACCCTTCGGCCACTTTCTGCGCCAGTGCCGGGGCCAGGTGTTCATACCCGTCCGAGGCGTGGTAGAAACCCAGGTAGCGGACGATGCGCCCGAATACGGGCGAACGCCATACCCAGCCGTTGGTCACCATCACTGCCTTGGGACAGATGCTCAGCAGCACCAGTATGTCGATGAACGACTGGTGGTTGGCGATTACGACCGCCGGTTTTTCGAACTTTTCGCCCGGCTCGTTCAGCCGTACGGTCTTTGTCGTCACCATTGCCCGCAGGAATCCCCGCGTCATGTGGTGGATCGACCACTGCACGATGCGCTGCTTGCGGCGGCGTGCCATCGGCAGCGGCCAGAGCGTGAAGATCAGCGCCTGCAACAGCTGGCAGCCCGTCACGAAAAGCCCGAATGCGTAGGCCGTGTTCACGAGGCTCCCCAGCGTGTAGGGCGCCCCGCCCTTTTCGGTCTGCGAGGTGATCAGCATCCGGAACAGCACGGGTTGTATCGTGTAGGAGACCAGCACCACGGCGACGATGCCGAACAGGGAGATCGTCGCCAGCGAGTGCAGTGCCGGGTGGCGTGCGAAGATCAGCGCCCCGAGCCCCACCACGACGGTGAAGGCCGAAAAGAAGATCGCCGTCTTGTGCGTGTCGAGCATCCTGCGCCCGGTCTTGTATTCGCTCAGCAGCCCGTCCATGATGAAGATGCTGAAGTCGTCGCCGATGCCGAAGATGAAGGTCGAGAGGATGATCGTCACGATGTTGAATTCCACGCCGAACATTGCCATCAGTCCCAGGATGATGACCCAGCTTATGCCCATCGGCAGCAGCGACATCAGCGTCAGTTCGATACGCCCGTAGCAGAGGAATAGCGCCACGGTGACCAGTATCGACGAGATCGAGAGTATCAGGTAGAAGTTGTGGTTCACGCTCCGCGCCATTTTCCCGGCGTAGAACGCCCGGTCGGCGACCACGATGTCGTCCGCCGCCGAGAACACGGCGTAAACCTCCTGCTTGCAGCTGTCGGGCAGTGTCACATGGCTCAGGAATATGGGGGTCGCGCCGTGCCCGTCGATCCATTCACGGAATACGTCCCGTGCGGCCGGGGACGAATAATCGAGCCGTGTGTATTCCCTGCTGGCCATATCCATAGCGCCGTCGAACGCCCCTTCAGCGAAGCCGTAGTGCTTTTCACCCTCCCGGATCCCTTCGCGCAGCACCTCGCGGCGCTGCGGCGTCCAGAACTTTCGCCAGCGTTCCAGCCGCCGTTGCTGCTCGGCGCTGTCGACCACGAACGAAGTCACCCCGGCATAGGAGTCGATCTTCCCGGCCTGTTTCAGCGAGTCGAGCTGCCGTCCCAGACGCAGGTAACTCCCCACAGCTTCGGCCTGATTGTCGGCCGCTGTGATGAAGAGCACCTTCGAGTGCTCCCGGTCGTCGTCCATCAGGCGGGAGAGGCGCTCCTCGGCCTTTGCCAGGTGGGGTGCGTTGTAGTTCAGGTGCATCATGTCGCTGTCGAACCCGATGCGGTTGAAGAAGAAGAGGCATACCGCCGTGAGCCCGAGTATCGCCGCCACCAGCATGCGGTTGCGGTCGGGGCGCATACCCGTGAGCCGCTCCACGCCTTCCAGCACGGCCGACCCCCCCCCGCGATCCTCCTTACGGATCAGGTGGGGCAGCAGGACGAGGCTGAACAGCGTCGTTCCGACCAGTGTCAGCGAAGCGAAGAGCCCGAAGTCGCGCAGCAGCTGCGAGTCGGTGAAAAGCAGCCCGGCGAAGGCGCCGATGGTCGTGATGCTGCCGATCGTCAGCGGGTAGGCCAGGTCGCGGATGATCTGCCGCGGGTCGTGGCAGTGGTTGGCATGGCAGAGGATGTGTATCGAGTAGCTCAGTGCGATGCCCATGACGACGGTTCCTGCCCCGACGGCTATGGCCGAGATCGTGTGGCACACGAGCGACATGACCGCCAGCGCCAGCAATCCGCCCAGCGCTACGGGGATCAGGGCCAGCAGCACCGACAGCTTGTTGCGGAACGAGAGGGTGATGAACACCACGATCACGAGGATGGCGATGTTCAGCGTCAGCATCATGTCGTGCTTGATCTGCCGCGCGTTGTATGCGGCCACGGCCGGGGCGCCGAAGTAGTCGGCCGAGATGCCCTGGGCGGCGTACTCGGCGTTCAGGCCGGCCAGCACCGCTTCGATCCGCTCCACCAGCCGGTCGCCGATGCCCGTGTCGCTGCTCTCGTACCGGGGCGAGATGAAGACCATCAGCGTCGTCATGTCCTTCGAGAAGAGGTAGTCGTCGAAGAGCGTGTAATTGCCCCCGATATTCAGCTCCTGTAATTTTCCCAGTGCCCCGAACGACAGCCCCAGCGGGTCGTCGTAGATGTATTCGTCGATGAACCCGCCGACGGGCGACAGCAGCCTGCGGTAGTTGCTCTCCATCGCGCGCGCGATGCCCTGCCGCGTGAGGAGCGTGTCCATGCGGGCATAGTCCGCCTCGGTGAGCAGCAGCGGCAGGTGCCCTTGCAGGAACGCCCGCATGTCGTCCGCCAGCTCGCTGCCGAACGAAGCCTCGGCCTGTGCCCAGCGGTGGAAAAGCGTATCGGCTTCGAGCAGCTCCACCAGCCGGTCGGCGCAGGCCATCATCCCCTCCGCCGTGGCTCCCGTGCCTTCTGCACCTTCCCGGGTATTGATCATCACGGCGATCTTGTCCTTGATCTTTAGGTTCGAGAATGCCGCCGCGGCCTTCCGCTCCCCGTCGGGGAAGAAGCCGGTGATGTTCTCGCTGAAACGCAGTTGCAGGGCCGCCGCACCCATCGCCGCGACCAGCACCGCCAGCACCGTGCAGAGCAGTGCGCGGCGCCGTTCGAAGAAGTCGTAGAGGGTGATGAAAAGTTTATTCATGGCCGGGCGTGCGTTTACAGAGTACGAGCAGGGCATAGCCGACCGCCGTCGCGGCCGCACCGCATACGGCGGCCATCGTGAAGCTGCCCGCGATGTATTGTACGAGGTCTGCGGCCACCCGTTCCAGGGTGATGTCCGAGAGCGAGAGCGGCATGTCGCGCTGCAAGACCTGCGCCCCCGTCCAGTAACTTCCGTAAAGGATGAACGGGATCATCGGCGGGATGCTGATGTTCGAGCTGATAACCGCCACGGCTTTGTTCAGGCGTGTGAAATGCGCCGTAACGGCGGCCGCGATCATCTGGTAGCCCCACAGCGGGGCGATGCCGAAGAAGACGCCCAGCCCGATCGAGGCGGCCAGTCGCGGGTTCGAGTCCTTCGACCGGGTGATGTTGTCGGCTATGAAACGCCGGACTCTCTCCCGGGTGAGCGACCGCAGGAACCGCCAGGGATAATAGAACAGCAGCGCCCCGAGCACGAGCAGCGTGTTGAGGATGCTGATGCGCGTGAAATCCTTGCCCGGGCGGAAATGCGACACGCGCTCGGCCTTTTCGGGGTAGAAAACCCTCACCGGGATGTTGCGCACCTCGATCCCGCGCCATGCGGCGCGTACCAGCACTTCGACCTCGAACTCGTAGCGGCGCGTCGCGAAACGCATCCCCTTCATCCGCCGCACGGGGTAGAGCCGGAACCCCGACTGCGTGTCGTCGAGGCGGATGCCCGTCTCCACGCGGAACCAGAAGTTCGAGAACTTGTTGGCGAAGGTGTTTTTGCCCGGCATGTTGTCCGACCTCAGGTTGCGTGCCCCCACGAGCAGTGCGTCGGGGGTCTTTGCGATCTCTTCGACGAATTTCGGGATGTCCGAGGCGTAGTGCTGCCCGTCCGAGTCGATCGTCAGCATGTAACGGTAGCCGTGCTCCGCGGCGTAGCGCAGCGCCCGGCGCAGGGCGTATCCCTTGCCCCGGTTCGGGGCGTAGGAGATGCTCCCGACGCCCGCCCCGGCGATTATTCCCGCCGTCGAGTCGGTCGACCCGTCGTTCACCACCAGCACGTCCGTGCAGTAGCGACGCACCTCTCCGATGACTCGGGCGAGGGTCTTTTCGTTGTTGTAGGTCGGGATCACCGCCAGTATGTCGTTCCGCTCGATGGTCATGGCATTTCGCATACGGTGCCCCTGAGTTTGAGCACCGTCTTTCCGTGATTCGTAATCGTGCAGGAGAGCCTCGTGCCCTCCGGCGTGTTGTCCCCCACCCGGATGTCGATCTCCAGCAGTTCGTCCGCCTGCGGCACGACCATGCCGAGGAACTTGCATTCGCGGATGGCCGCATAGCGGAACCTGCGCCCCGTGCCGCGGTTCAGGCATTCCCGTACGAGTTGCAGCGTGCAGACCCCCGGCAGCACCGGGTGCCCCGGGAAATGCCCCCGGTAGACCGGGTGCGACGCATCGAGCCGCACGCGGAAAGCGTAATGCCCCTCCTGGGCCAAGTAGTTGTCTATGCTGGTGAACAGGTCTTGCATCGGGTGTGGTCTCTGGGTTACGGGTTGAACCTTGCGGGGTCGACCGGGAGGTTGAAACGCTTGTTGCGGAATTCGTAGACCGAATGCCCGCCCTCGGTCTCGCAGAGTTCCATGCGGTCTAAGGTCATGTCCCTCAGGTCGAAGCAGAGCGTGATCGAGTCGATGTACTTGCGGGCGCGCTTCGACTCGGGAACCATTTTCACCTCCCCGACGCCCTCCTTTTCGGTGTAGCCGATCTGCCACCCCTGGCCGAACTGCGAGAGGTCGCCGGTCATGCTGGCGCGGATCATCAGCGCCACCTGTTGCAGCATGGGGTTGGCCGACGTCGCGGTCTGGGTCACCTGCCCGGCCGTTTTGAGGATGATGCGGTCGTTGCGGATAATCACCTTGTCGCCTTTGGGCACGGTGTAGTCGAGCGCCATGGCCAGGCTGTTGTCGTAATAGAAGCGGCCTTTGAGCTCGATCTCGTTCTTCATGCGGCGCACCTGTTTGCGCTGCGTGAAGTCGCACTGGATAGTCCTGTTCTCGCGGCTGGCTTCGGCGAGCCGCTCTTTGAACGACGCGGGCAGCCCGGCCCGGGCCGTCAGCCCCGACAGGAGCAGGGCGGGGATGAAAAGAAGCGACGCTATCTTCATGGTTTCTCGGTTTTAAACAGTTCGCATACGGTCGCCGTGCGGTACCCCCGACGTTCGAGGTCGTCGAGCACCAGCGCCAGCAGGCGTCCGGCGCCGGGGCGGTCGTCGTGCAGCAGGATCACCTTGCCGTCGCCCAGCCGTCGGCGGATACGGCGTGCCACGGCCTCGCGGCTGCGGTGCCGGAGCGTGTCGAGCGAGCGGATGCTCCAGCCCACGCAGCGGCTTCGCGTCCGTTTCACGGCGCGTGCCACCATCGGGTTCGTGACTCCGTAGGGGGGCCGGAAAAGGTCGGTTTCCACGCCGGTTATCCCGCGCAGCGACTCCCTGCACCGCAGGATGTCGGCCGCCATCGCCCCGCTTCGCCGCATCGGGAAGCCGGGGCTGTGGCTCCACGTGTGAATGCCGATTGCGTGCCCCTCGGCGGCCATGCGGCGTACGATCTCCGGGTGCAGCTCCGCCTTGCTGCCGATCAGGAAGAAGGTCGCCCGTACGCCGTGTTCCCTCAGCGTGTCCAATACGCGCGGCGTCTGCTCGGGGTCGGGCCCGTCGTCGAACGTCAGCGCCACGACGTGCCCCGCCGCCCGGTTGCGGCACAGGCTGCGGACATACGCCCCCAGCCTGATCTGGTAGGAGCAGTAGAAAAGGGCGAACCCCGCGGCGATTATGGCGATAATTACATACATGTCAATTCGATGGCGGATACGGTGCTGCCCGGGAAATCGTTGTAAAGCACGATCCTCTGCCCGGCGTTCCCCGCGTTCCCGATGTTCCCGGTGTCCTCGATGCTCCCGGCGTTCCCGATATTTCCGGCCTTACCCGTATTCCCGGCCTCCCCGGCGACCACGCGGCGGAACACCTCGGCGATGGCCGTGAAATGGGGCGTCACGCCGCTCATCGACGCACGTATCGTCCGGCGCTCGCCGCTTTGCGGCGCATTCCCCGGTTCCTCCCCGTTCCCGGCGGCCGCCCCCGTGCCGGGACTTTCCCCGTCCGGGAATTCACTGCCGGCGCTTTCCCCGATGGCCGTGCCGTCCGGGAACCGGATCCCCGTGATCGCCGCGACCGAGGTATCGAACGCTTCGGCGGTCAGCACGAAGAATACCGACGATTCGCCCCAGCCGCCCTGCTGTGCCACCCCGAGGCGTTGCAGGATTATCCCGGCCGACGGCGTCGTCTCGTCGAACGCCCCGACCAGCACCGCCCGCGACAGCCCCGCGCCGATGCGCAGTGCGGCATCCGTCAGGGCGTTCTCGAAGCTCGTCCAGCGGTTGGCGTAGGTCGTATTATAGCAGTGCAGCCCGCGCAGCAGGGCGATCTGCGCCCCGACCGTGTTGAACGTCGACTGGATGAACGGCGTCGGGTTGAGCATCCGCTCTTCGTTGGCGATCAGCGAGTCGAGGAATTTCTCGCTGTCGGCGATGCACCCCAGCCCCGTGGCCGTGACCACAGCCTCGACCGCCGCCCGGTCGCCGAATTCCAGCAGCGATTCGATGCCCGCCGCGACGCCCGACTTCACCACACGGCTCATCCTCCGGCGGAGGTTCATTTCGGGGATCAGCTCCTTGATGTCGCGGCGCAGCCCGGCGCCCGATGTGATGCAGTTGACGTAGAGTTTCATTTTGCAAAGATTAACGAACAGCAGTTGCCGCCGAACCCGAACGAATTTGAGAGCACCGAACGTACGTCGGCCTCCTGCGTCCGTGCTACGGGGTGCAGCCCGAGCTCCGGGATCGGCTCCGCGAATCCGGGGTTGCCGTAGCGCAGCCCGTGTGTGATAGCCAGCACCGCCAATACGGCCTCGATGCCTCCCGCCGCGGCGAGCGCATGCCCCGTGTAGCCTTTCGTCGAACTGAACGGCGGCACCTGTCCGCCGAACAGCCGCCGCAGGGCGGTGCCTTCCGTGAGGTCGTTGTTCGGGGTCGCCGTGCCGTGGACGTTGATGTAGTCCACGCGGCGCAGCCCGCTTTGCGCCAGCGCCCCGGCCATGGCGCGGTATGCGCCCTCGCCCGTTTGCGACGAGGCCGTCTGGTGATGGGCGTCGTTGGCATTGGCATATCCCGCCAGGCGGCAGTAGGTGCGCATGCCTGGCCTTTCGTGCGTGAGGACGAGGTAACCCGCCCCTTCGCCCAGGTTCAGCCCGGCTCGCGTGGCGTCGAACGGACGGCAGGGCTCCCGGTCGAGTACCGAGAGCGAGTTGAAGCCGTTGAGCGTGAAACGGCAGAGGGCATCCGTGCCCCCGGCCACCACATAGTCGGCCATGCCGCTCCCGAGCAGCAGGGCGCCGGTGACGATGGCGTTTGCGGCCGACGAGCAGGCCGTGCTGACCGTCGCCGTGTAACCTCCGATACCGCAGTGGCGGGCGATCCGTTGCGTGCTGTCGGCACAGTCGTGCCCCGCCACGTCGCGCAGCCTCCCTTTCGCCTTGTCCGTGCGGAAGTCGCGGTAAAAATTCTCCGTCAGATCCATGCCGCCTACCGAGGTGCCCGAGACGAGTGCTACGCGCGCCCCGGCGGGGATCGCCGCATCCGCCACGGCCTGTGCGGCCGCCGCCATGCCCAGCAGGGCGGTGCGGGAGGGATGTTCGCGCTCCGGGATGCCGAGCAGCTCCCCGAGCGCCGCGTTGTCCCGTTTCACTTCGCCCACGGGCACGTCGACAGCCGAACCGAGAAGCGTCGGCTTCCCGATTCCGCTGCGTCCGGTGCGCAGGCTCCCGAGCGTCTCCCCGGCTCCGATGCCGATGGCCGAGACGATCCCTATGCCGCAGACGGCTATGCTCATTGCGGGCGGTTCTTGCGGATATAGTCGGCCAGCGTGGCTACCGAATAGAATATCGGTTTGGCCTGGGCCGGGTTTGCCAGCCGTATGCCGTAGTGTTTTTCGAGCAGGAGGGTGATTTCCAGTGCGTCGATCGAGTCGAGTCCCAGCCCGTCGCCGAACAGCGGCGCGTCGGTCGCTATCTCGTCGGCGGTGATCTCCTCGAGGTTCAGCGCTTCGATAATTTGTTGTTTGAGTTGCAGTTCCAGATCTTCCATCGTATTTTGTCCCGTTTTTTCGGTTAATGTCAGTTCGCAGTCGTAGCTGCCGCCGTCGAATTCGCACCAGCCCCACAGGACGGCGTCCATGCGCCCTTCGGCGATCAGCGAAGCGGCGTATTCCCGGATAAAGTTACTGCTTTTGTCCGGGAACGCAAAAAAAGTGCTCTCTCCCTTCAGCCCGTGCTTGATCGCCACCTGCCCCAGCATGATGTTGGGCAGCGTGTAGACGAACACCGCCGGTGAAGCCCCGCACCCGTCCCCGGCGTCGATAATCGCCTGGTGGCGCCGGTCGCTGTCGAGCGAGGCGCTGCGGTTGGCCATCACCACGCCGATGCGCTCCGCCGGGCAATCGGGCCTGTGTCCGGAAAGCAGTTCGCACGAGGCGACGTAGGCCAGCTTGCACAGGTCGTCCATCTTCGAGAACTTCATGTTCGGGTCTGCGAGCGCCCGGTATCTTTCGCGGATGAAGGCGTCGAACGGCAGCGACGGGTGTTGCGCAATCACGACGTGTGCCGTATCGTGACAGCGGATTCCGCTGCCGTGTCGTCCTGTGCCGGTTTCCGCATGGCCGCCGGCCTTTTCTCCGGTGTCCGGATTCCCGTGCCCGACCGCATTTTTGCCACGCGCCCGGTCATTCGCACTCATAGCCGTTCCGCTTCGGGCACGGGCAGCCTCCAGGCAGTCGTTTCCGCCTTGCACATCTGTGTTTGGCCCACACCCTTGTCCCGTTGCCGTTTCATTTCCGGGCGTGGCGTCGGGGCCCGCTGCGCGGCGGAATACGACCGCGGCGTTGCAGCCCCCGAATCCCGAGGCGGTTTTCAGCGCCGCGTCCGTCCGTATCTTGCGGTGCGCGGCGCTCACGTCGGGCGGGTAGGGTACCCCGCACTCCGCGTAGCCCTTCACCCCGAAGCAGGTGCCCTCGCACAGCTCCCGTACCGTAACGATGCTCTCGATCACGCCCGAAGCCCCCAGCGTATGTCCGAAATAGGGCTTCAGCGAGTTGCAGGGCACGCCGCACAATCCTGCGAGGTGCAGCGCCCTGCTTTCCATCTCGTCGTTGTAGACGGTCGCCGTGCCGTGGGTGTTTACCAGCCCGATCTCCCCGGCCCCGATTCCCGCCTCGGCGAGTGCCGCGCGGATAGCGTACCAGAGTCCGTCGCCTGTGCGCGAAGGCGCCGATATGTGGTTGGCGTCGTTCGAGATTCCGCCTCCCGCCACGCTCACGCCCGTGGCCGAGAGCCGTCGGTCGCGTGTCAGCAGGACGGCGCCGCACGCTTCGCCCAGCGTCAGCCCGTCGCGTGCCGCATCGTAGGGACGGCAAAGCGTTGGGCTCACCGACTTGAAGGCGTTGAATCCGCTGACGATGAAGTCGCTCAGCAGGTCGAATCCCGCCACGAAGACATGGTCGTACCGGCCGCTGCGGATCAGCCGCGCCGCGATGACGATGGCTGAAACCCCCGAGATGCAGGCGTTCGAGACCAGCAGCGGCCGGTGCGCGGCGCCGAAATGACGCCCCACGACCTCCGCGGTTCTGTTCAGGTCGCATTGCTCCGGGGCGCTCCCCAGCGACCCGATCTCCCCTTTGGTCGTCGCCAGGACGATCAGCACCCGCTTGTCGGCGGGCGTGACCCCCGAGCGGGCGACCACCCCGCCCAGTGTCGCCAGGACGAGCCGTTCCATACATGTATACTCTGCAGGGGGGTGTCCCGCCCATGCCGGTGCCCCCGCCGGTGACCCGGTCGTTTCCCATGCCGGCCCGGCTGCCGCTTCCGCCGTTTGTCCTGCCGCCGCCGGATTTGCGGCCGCCCCGGTCTTTCCTGCCGGTCGTTCCGCCGCCAGCTCCGGCCTTTCCGCTGCCAGCGCCCCGAGCCGCTTCCGGTCGATCAGGCATACGGGCGTACTGTCGTGCCACGACGCCAGCGAGCTTTTCATGGCGCGTACGGCGGCCATGTTCTCCTCCGTGCCGAAGCCCAGTGCCGAGACCATGTCGTCGGGCCCCCACCAGACCGTTATTTCACTTCCCATCGCTCTTTCCATTTGCGGTAGAATTCCGGCGCGAGCAGTTGCAGTTCGCCCCGGCTGTCGAGGAACACCTGCGTCGAACTGCCTTCGGCCACCACTTCGCCGTCGGTGGCGCTGCGGATCGTGTACTCGAAACAGACCTTCGCCGCCTCGGTGGCGATATAGCGGGTTTCCACCACGGCCATGTCATTCACTTTCAGCGGTTTCCTGTATTGCAGGTGCAACTCGACGATCGGCGCCGTGTAGCCGCTGGCATAGATGTCCATGTAACCCAGCCCTGCGAATTCGCGGCCGAACGCCTCGCGCCCGTCCTCGAAATAGCGCACGTATTCGCCGTGCCACACGATCTGCATCGAATCCACTTCGCTGAACCTCACGCGCAGCGAGGTTTTGTTCACGAGGCTCGCCTCGGTCTTTTTCCTGCGTACCATCACTCTTCCAGGTATATTTTCATCCGGCACTCGGCGACGGGTTTCCCGTCGCATTCCGTCCGCGCCGAAAGAAGCGTTACGTTCATCACCGTCTGTTCGATCACGTTCTGTGTGACGAGCCTGCTGCCTACCGGCGGCAGGAAGTGCACCTTCAGGTCGTTCACGGCGCCGATGTACCCCAGCAGCACCCTTTGGCCTGTCGTGCGGCTCATGTAACCCGCCCTCAGGGCGGCCGACTGGGCGATGTGCTCCACGATGCCGCACTCGTCCAGCACCCCGTCCGCGACGAACAGGTTGTCCGCCGTAACGGTCAGCCCGCTGCGTGCGCATCCCCGCTCGTCGATGCCGTAGAAGGTGTCGACCAGCACGATCGGCGTGCGCTGCGGGATGCAGTCCAGTATCTCGCCCGCCGTAATCAGGGTTTTCTCAGGTACTCCCATAAAGGCCCTTTTTTATTTCGTTTCAATCGCAGCGTATCCGCCAGCGCGCTCTGCGGGTCGTCGGGGAACACCCATGCCTTGCCCGTGGCCAGCGCCGCCCGCCGCACCTGTTCCAGGTCGAAGTCCGGCGAGAGGTAGTAGGTCGGCCCCAGCAGGTCGTCGTCCCGGCCGATGGCACCCTCTTTCGCGGCCAGCTCCGCCAGCCGCGTATGCGGGTAGATGCGCATGCCCGCATAGGGGAACATGACGGTGTACTCCATCCTCCGCGAGTTTTCGATCGTTTCGCGCACGTTTTCGCGCGTGTCGCCGTAGCCGCCCAGGATCAGGAAGTGGGCGTAGTAGACGCCCTCGTCCAGCGCGAGCCGGCTTGCCCGCACGACGTCGCCGAACGTGAAATGCTTGCCGTAAGCCTCCAGCGTCCGGTCGCAGAACGACTCGGTGCCGAATTCGATGTGCGTAAGCCCCGAAGCCCGGAACAGCCGCATCTGCTCTGCGTCGATGCCCCGCGGCGAGAAGTAGGCGCCCCAGCGGATGTCCGTGCGGCGGCGGATCAGCGTCTCGGCCAGCCGGACGTTGTATTCCGGGCTGATGTTGAACACCGAATCGGTGAAAAACAGGTAGCTGATCCCGTAGTCGCGCTTGGCGCGGAGGATGTTTCCGGCGATCGCCTCCGGATCCATCGTCCGCACGCACCGCCCGTCGATCGAGGGGTACGAACAATAGATGCAGTCGTAGGGGCATCCCCGCTTGGTCTGTATGTTGAGCATCCCGCTCCGCTTCCAGTAATAGCCCGTCAACTCGGGCTCGAACTGCACCTCGATCGACGGCAGGTAGCTCCTGCGGCCGCTTCCGCGGCGTCCGTCGCGGGTGTAGACCGACGGGATGTCGATCTCCGTCCGGCCGCGCTCCAGCGCCCCGATCAGCTCCGCGAGCGGCCCTTCGCCTTCGCCGTGGATGCCGTAGTCGGCGCCCAGCTCCCGCATGAAAGCCTCGGGGTAGATCGAGAACCCTGCGCCGCCGATGATCAGGGGGGCGTCGCTTGCCGCGCGTATGACGTCCGCCAGCGCCCTGTACTGGGGCAGGAAACCCCGCCGGTCGAGCGAGTTGGCCCCGTCGACATTGCGCAGCGACAGCCCGATGTAACGGGGTGCCAGCATGCGGATACGCTCCGCCAGCTGCCCGTCCGTGAGCAGGTTGCAGTCCGCCATATCGACGCGTATCCCGCTTATCGTGCGCTCCAGATAGGTTTTCAGGTACGAAAGTCCGAGCGGATAAACGGGGTAGGGCGAGGTGTGCCGGTTGGCCGATACGAGTAATATGCTACATGCGCTCACGACCAGAACCGATAGAAGTTGAACCACTGCTGCGGGTAGCGTCTCACCACGGCTTCGAGCGAGCGTACGTAGCTGCCCAGCACGGCGTCACGGGTCATGGGCTGCCCGTCCGGGATGTCGAAAATGAACCGGTAGCGCCTGCCGCGCTCGCGCATGGCATAGTAGAATACCACCGGGACGCGGAATTTCCCGGCGACGGCGAACGGCCCCGCCGGGAACGGCGCTTCGCGCCCCATGAAGGGCGCCTTCGCCGTCGGGCTGCCTTCGACGAAGCGGTCGCCCTGGAAGCAGACGTACTCCTTGCGGTCGAGCACCTCCTTGATGCGGAGGATCGACTCGATGCCGCCCTCGTTCACCGCGATCACCTTGTAGCCCTCCTGTTTGCAGTGCTTGTCCATGACGTTTTTGATCTGCCGCAACTCGGCGTCGTACATCACCAGGTGCATCCTGCGGGCATAGTCCCCGAAGAACCCGGCCCCCGTGCCCCAGCATCCGACGTGTGCGCCGATGATCACCGCCCCGCGCCCGCCGTCGAGCACGCGCAGGAAAGCGTCGTAGTTTTCGAATTCGAATTTATATTTCCGCTCCATGCCGCTGCCGATGGCCACCCGGTCGATGATCGTCTGGCCGAGCGCATAGTAGTGGGCGTAGAGTTTCACCGCGGCCCGAAGCCGGCCGTATCCCAGGATGCGGCGGTTATAGAACCATACGGCCCGCGTGGCGCGGGGTGCGAAGGGTATGAAATAGACGACTACCAGCGAGAGGAAGGCATACGCGCCCCGTATCCCGGACACCCGTATCAGGAAGATGAAGAAGTTGTATCCGAAACCGCCGCCGCGCGAGCGTCCGCTCCACTGCTTGCCGTTATTTCCCATTCGTCCGGCTGATAATCAGGTCGTAGAAGTCCCGGAAGGTCTTCAGCTCCTTGAAATCGGGGCCCGTGAGCGTTACGCCGAAGTTCTTGTCGACGATCACCACGACGTCCACCAGGTCGAGGCTGTCCAGGTCGAGCGTCTCCAGCAGCGGGGCTTCGGGCGTAATGGTCGTCCGGTCGACTTCGAATTCATCGGCCAGTACGGTATTGATCTTTTCTATGAGTTCCTGTTCTGTCATTTTTAGGAAAGGGTTTATTTGTATTTCTTAACGATCAGGGTCGAGTTGGTGCCGCCGAAGCCGAACGAGTTCGAGAGGAAGCAGTCGAACTCCGTGTCCACCCTGCGGGCGGGGATGTTGAGCTTCGAGGTGGCCTCGTCGCCCTCGGTGAAGTTGATGTTCGGGGCGATGAACCCGTGCCGCATCATCAGCATCGAGTAGACCACTTCGCTGGCCCCGGCCATCCACATTTCGTGGCCGGTCATCGACTTGGTCGACGCCACGTAGGGGTTGCAACCGGCGAATACCCCGGCTATCGCCTCCGCCTCGTTGTAGTCGCCCAGCGGCGTCGAGGTGGCGTGCGCATTGACGTAGGGGATCTCTTCGGGCCGCATTCGGGCGTCCTCCAGACACCGCAGCAGCGAACGGCGCGGGCCGTCGACGTTCGGCACGGAGATATGCTCGCCGTTCGACGAGAACCCGTACCCGACCACTTCGCCCAGGATTTCCGCGCCCCGTGCGACGGCCGATTCATGGCTTTCGAGGATCACCGTCGCCGCACCCCCGCTCGGCACCAGGCCGTCGCGGTCTTTGTCGAATGGGCGCGATGCCGCCGTGGGATCCGATTCGCGGGTCGAGAATGCCCCCAGCCCGTCGAAGCTGCCCACCGAGTAGAGGTTCACCTCCTGTGCGCCGCCGCAGACCACGCGCTCCTGCAACCCCTGCCTGATCATCAGGTAGCCCATGCCGATGGCGTGCGACCCGCTGGCGCAGGCCGCCGAGAGCGTGAGGTTGATGCCCCGCAGGTTGAAGATCACCGAGAGGTTCATCGTCACGGTCGAGTTCATCGACTGGAAGATGTTGCCCGAGCCGACCATCGCCGTGTTCCGCCTGGCGCGGATGATGTCGATCCCCTCAATCACCGGCGCCGCACTGCTGTCGTTGCCGTAGATGATCCCCACCTCGTTCGCCGCCAGGTAGGCCTCGTCCATCCCCGCGTTGCGCATCGCCTCGGCGGTGGCCATGTAGGCATATTCGCCCTGCTGGGGCAGGCACAGCCGTTTGCGGCGGTCGAGCACCCCTTTCAGGTTCGGTTGTTCCACGATCCCCGTCAGCGACGAGATGTATCCCAGCTCCCTGCGCGCCGGGTCGAGCCCGATGCCCGAGCGTCCCTCGCGGAGCGACTGCGTGACTTCTTCCGTATTTTTTCCGATGCAGGCCCAGATGCCCATTCCGGTGATAACTACTCTCTTCTCCATGGTCTCAGGTATATAATCCCCCGTTGATCGAAATGACCTCCCCCGTGATGTAGGAGGCTTGTTCCGAGATGAGGAACATCGCCAGGTCGGCGACTTCGGCCGGTTCGCAGAAGCGTCCGGCGGGTATCTGTTTCTTGAGCTCCGCCTCGTCGATGTCGGCGGTCATGTCCGTGCGCACGAACCCCGGGGCGATGGCGTTCACCGTCACCCCCTTCCTGGCCACCTCCTGCGCCAGCGCCTTCGTCGCGGCGATCACGCCGCCCTTGGCCGCGGCGTAGTTGGCCTGCCCGGGCAGGCCCTTGATGCCCGAGAGCGAGACGATGTTGACGATGCGCCCGAAACGGTTTACGAGCATCCCCTTGAGCAGCGGCCGCGTGACGTTGTAGAACCCGTCGAGGCTGGTGCCGATCACCGAGTGCCACTGCTGCGGTTCCATCCACATCATCAGCACGTCGTCGCGGATGCCCGCGTTGTTCACCACCACCTCGATGCAGGCGCTTTCGTGCGCTTTCTGCCAGGCGGCGATGGCCGCCGAGGCCTCTTCGCCCGAGGCCACGTCGAATTGCAGCGCCTCGCCGTCGCCGCCCGCGGCGCGGATGCCCGACAGGGTCTTTTCGGCCTCGGCGGCGTTCGACTTGTAGTTGACGAGCACGTGGTAGCCGCGCCCGCCCAGCTTCAGGCAGATTTCGCGGCCTATGCCCCGGCTGCCGCCGGTCACGAGTGCGTATTTATTCGTTTTTGCCATTTTCTGCGGTTATAGCTTCCTGCAACTCCTCTCCCAGCGAGCGGCGTACGACTTTGCGTGCGGCATCCGCCTGGGCGTTGAACCCCGTGAATTCACTGGCGCGGCCTTTCTGGAGCTTTGCGCGCCAAAGTTCCCGGCCGTCGGTGGTCAGAATCGAAACGGTCGTGAACATACGCGCACCCCACGAGATGCTGAACCCCGAGCCCTTCTTTTCGACGCGGATGCGGAGTACGAAATCTGCGTCGGCCTTGTCGTCCACCACCTGCCAGCGGTTCCATTCGGGCCCCTTCAGCGCCGCGATAAAAGGTTTCGCGTCGTCTTCGATATTGTTCCTCACGTCGATGAATTCGACATAAACCCGGTTGCCGTCGGCCGTCAACCGTCCCAGCGAAATGTCTTGTGCGGATGCGCAGAAAAGAGCGCACAATGCCGCCGTCAGGGTGGTCAGAAGGTTTTTCATAGGGAAGCGGGATGGGTTTTCAGGAGGTTTTCGATGGCGGCGATCTCCCTGTACTTGGGCCTGTCGTCGGCAAAGCGCGGCGCGATACCCCGGATGTCGGCATACAACTGCCGCGTGGCGTCGGAGAGCTCCCCGGCGCATTGCAGATAGTCGGCGGCCTGCGCCAGCGCCAGCATCTCGATCGCGGCGACCTGGTACCCGTTCTCCACGACCTGCCGCGTGAGCATCGCCGCGTTGGTTCCCATGCTCACGATGTCCTGATTGTCGTTGTTGTTCGGGATCGAGTGGACGTACATCGGATTCGAGAGCGTCTGCGACTCGGCCGTGGTCGAGGTCGCCGTGAACTGCGCCGCCTGCAACCCGTAGTTGAGCCCCAGCTTGCCGAGGTTCACGAACGGCGGCAGCGTCTCGTTGATGCGGTCGTGGAAAAGGTAGTTCAACTGCCGTTCGGCGAGCATCGTCATCTTCGTCACGGCGATCTTGAGCTTGTCCATCTCCAGCGACACGTAGTCGCCGTGGAAATTCCCGCCGTGGTAGATCGTTCCCGCCGCGGGGTCTACCACCGGGTTGTCGTCCACCGCGTTGAACTCCTCGACGAGGATCTTCTCGGCCTGGGAGATCGTTTCGAGCACCGGCCCCAGGATCTGGGGGATGCACCGCAGCGAGTAGTAAGGCTGCACCTTGTGCCTGAAGGTGGGCGCCGCGCCCGTGTCGCCGCTGTAAAGTTCCGCTTCGCGTTTGCGCAGCCGGCGGCTCGTGGCGCATATGGCGCGCATCTGCCGGGCGATCTCGATCTGCCCCGCGTGGAGTTTGTATTCGTTGAGCGCCCCGGCCATGAAGTCATCGTACGATTCCACGATTTCGTTGAGCATCACCGACGCCTTCACCGCCCAACCCAGCAGGCGGCGCGCCTGGGCCAGAGTCACCAGTCCGATGCCCGTCATCACGGCCGTGCCGTTCGTGAGCGCCAGCCCGTCGCGGATGCGGAGCCTGAGGGGCGCTATGCCGCATGCCGCCATCGCCTCGGTAGCCGGGACGGTTTCGCCCCGGAACGAGACCTCCGCCTCGCCGATCAGCGCCAGTGCGATGTGCGCCAGCTGCACCAGGTCGCCGCTTGCGCCTACGCTGCCGTGGCGCGGCACGAGCGGGTATATTTCGTTGTTGAGGAAATCGGCCAGTATCCGCACCACGTCGGGGTGCACGCCCGACTTGGCGTTGAGGAACGTTTGCAGCCGCGCCAGCATCGCCGCCCGCACGCAGATGTCGGGCAGCGTTTCGCCCGCGCCGCAGCTGTGCGAACGGATGATGTTGTACTGGAGGCTGTTCAGGTCGGCGTCGCCGATCCGGTACTGTGCCATGGGGCCGAACCCCGTGTTGATGCCGTAGATGACCTTTCCCTGCTCGAATTCCTCCAGGAAACGGTAACACGCCTCCACTTCGCGCAGGGCTTCGTCGTCGATCTGTATTGCGGCCTTGTTGAAAATCCGGTCGTTTATGGTATTTAGGTTCGAACGTAGCATTTTTTGAGCCGGTTTATGGCTCCAAAATTACAAAAACTATCTCAATAAATATTTATAAGTTTGTTTTTTTGTTTATATCGTCGGGCGATGCGGTCTGGCGCCTAAGGCTGCGGGCGGCATCCGTGCCCCGGAAAAACAGCGGAGGGCACCCGATGGTGCCCTCCGCCGCCAAGGCATATCCTGCGTGTTATTTCACGCCGAACTTGTAGATGCAGACCTGCGTATAGGTCTCCCCGGGGCGCAGTACCGTCGAGGGGAAATTGTCGTGGTTGGGACTGTCGGGGAACTTCTGCGTTTCGAGCGCCAGCGACTCGCGGTAGCGCTGCGGCTTGCCGTATTTGCCGATGCTCGTGCCGTCGAAGAAGTTGCCGCTGTAAACCTGCAGCCCGGGCTGGTCGCTCAGCACCTCGATGGTACGTCCCGAGGCGGGTTCCCAGACCGTGGCGGCCTGCTCGATGCCGCTTGGGGTCTTGCGGTCGATGACCCAGTTGTGGTCGTAGCCGCCGCCGTTGCGCAGCTGCTGGTCGTCGGCTCCGATGCGCTCGCCGATGGCGTGCGGCTCACGGAAGTCGAACGGCGTACCCTCCACCGGGGCGATCTGGCCCGTGGGGATCAGCACCGAGTCCACCGGGGTGGTGTGGCTGGCATTGATCGTCAACACGTTGTCGAGCACCGTGCCGTTGCCTTCGCCCTTGAGGTTGAAGAACGGGTGGTGCGAGAAGTTCGCGACGGTGGGCTTGTCGGTCGTGGCCTTGTAGTCCACGCGGAATTCGTTGTCGGGGGTGAGCGAGTAGGTCATCTCGATATCCAGGTTGCCCGGGAACCCGTCCTGTCCGTCGGGATGGAGGTAATGCAGCACCAGTTTGTCGTCCGTGGCCGACACTACGTCCCATACCACCCGGTCGACGCCTTTCAGCCCGCCGTGCAGCGTCTGCCCGTTGTTGTTCAGGGGAAGGGTGTACTCTGTGCCGTCGAGCGTGAAGCGCCCCTTTGCGATGCGGTTGGCGTAGGGGCCTACCACGGCGCCGAGGAACCGTTCGCCCGTGTTGTCTATGTAGCGGCCGATGTTTTCGTAGCCCAGAACGATGTCCTCGTAGCGGCCTTCGCGGTCGGGCGTCCAGAGCGATACGACGCGGGCGCCGTAGTTGGTGACCTGCATGGTGATGTCGCCCGCACGGAGCGTGTAGAGTGCGACGGGTTTGCCGTCGACGGTGGTCTGGAATGCCTCTTCGGGCAGCAGCGGGAGTTCCGTTTTCTGCACGCCGCACGCAGCCAGCAGCGACATGCCGAGTAGGATAAGCGATTTTTTCATCGATTTCGGGTTTTTTAAGTTTTTTCAGCACGTAAAGATAAACGATTCCGGCGAAAAACGTGCGCTGCGGCCCGGTTTTTTGCCGGAGCCCGTACGGTTTCGGCACGCTTTCGGACATTTGCGGCGTATATTGGCGGGATTTTGCTATTTTTGCCAAGGACATCAGCCCGCTCCATGAAACAGAAGCAGATATTCACGTTCCGCGACGCGGAGAAACAGGTCGCCCCCGCGGCCTTCTCGATCATGCTCAAACCGGCGGGCTCGGCCTGCAACCTCGACTGCCACTACTGCTACTACCTCGACAAGGCGGTGCAGTACGGCGGCCGCCAGGCCGTGATGGACGACCAGCTGCTGGAGCTCTGCATAAAACAGTACATCCGGGCCAATGAGGTCGACACCGTGCAGTTCTGCTGGCACGGCGGCGAGCCGTTGCTGCTGGGGCTGGATTTCTACCGCCGGGCGATGGAGCTGCAGCGCAGGTACGCCGACGGCAAACGGATCGAGAACACGTTGCAGACCAACGGTACGCTGGTCGACGAGGCATGGTGCGACCTCTTCGCCGCCAACAATTTCCTGGTCGGCCTCTCGCTCGACGGGCCCGGGGATATCCACGACGCCTTCCGCCTGACCAGGGGCGGCAAACCGACCTTCGAGCGCGTGATGCGGACGGTCGGGATGTTCGGGCGCAGCGGCGTGGAATTCAATACGCTGAGCGTCGTGAACCGGTGCTGCGAGGGGCGCGGCGGGGAGATCTACCGCTTCTTCCGCGACGAGGTGCACAGCCGCTTCATGCAGTTCCTGCCCGCCGTCGAACACGTCGTCGACAAACCGGGACACCACCGTCCGCTGATCGTCCCGCCCGGACACGAAGGGGCGCGGCTGGCCGGCTGGTCGGTCTCGGCCGAAGGCTACGGGCATTTCCTGTGCGATGTTTTCGATGAGTGGGTCGTAAGCGACGTGGGGCGCTGTTTCGTGCAGTTGTTCGACGCCTCGCTGGCGCAGTGGTGCGGTGTGCAGCCGGGCGTCTGCTCGATGGGCGAGACGTGCGGCGACGCGCTGGTCGTCGAGCACAACGGCGACGTCTACTCCTGCGACCATTTCGTCTACCCCGAGTACAGGCTGGGCAATATCCGCGAAACGCCCCTTGCCGAGCTTTACCGCTCGCGGAAACGCCGCGAATTCGGGCTGGACAAACGCAATACGCTGCCCGCCGGGTGCCTGCGCTGCAACTACTATTTCGCCTGCCGGGGCGAATGCCCCAAGCACCGTTTCGCCCGCGGGGCCGACGGCAGCCCCAAAAATTCGCTCTGCGAGGGGCTGATGCACTATTTCCGCCACGTCGAACCCTACATGGAATACATGCGCGACCTGCTCGCGCGGCAACAATCCCCGGCCTGGGTCATGCCTTTCGCCCGCAGGCGCATGGGGCTGATGTAGCCGTCCGTTGCCGATCCGGCGGCCCGGTGCACACCGGTCCGGCCTTTCCCGCTCCGGTTTAACTTTACCCTGCCTCCCTCTGATTCCCTGCCGGTGTTTTCTTCCGTTTTTTGCGGAATACCCACAGCAGCGGCAACCCCGCCGCGAGGGTCAGCCATGTCACCACGCCCAGCGCGTCGGTCACCCCCTCGACATAGGTTTGGGAAGCCGATACCGTTTCGTGCGCCGCATGGAAGGCCGTCCGGGCCGAGTAAACGGCTGTCAGTATGGCGATGCCGATGCTGCCTGCGAGCTGTTTGATGCTGTTCGAGATACCCGCCGCTGCGGCCATGTCGTGCTGCGTGAGGTTCCGCAGCGAAAAGAAGTTCAGCGGGGCGAACGTGAGCCCCATGCCCAGCCCGCGGATATAGAGCACGAAGAGGATATGCCGGTGGGAGGTGTGGAGCGAGAAACGGCTGGCCAGCCAGAAGCTCAGCGCCAGCAGCAGGATGCCCGCCGCCGTGAGCAGCAGGGGCTTGACGTAGCGCGTGAGGTAACCCGATACGGCCGACAGCACCCCTTGTATGAGCCCCACGGGCAGGAATACGCTCCCGGCCATCAGCGCCGTGTAGCCCAGCCCGCGCTGCATGTAGAGCGGCAGCAGGTAGGTGCCGCCCAGCATGCCGATCGAGAAGAGCGTCAGCACGGCCATCGAAACCCCGAAGTTGCGTTCCCCGAGCAGGCGCAGCTGCAGCAGCGGCGCCGGGCTGCGCAGCTCCGTGCGGACGAAGTAGGCGAGCGCGACGGCCGCCACGGCGAAGCAGCCGATCACCGTGGGCGACGCCCAGCCGTCGTGGTTGGTCGGCGAGTTGCCCCGCGCCAGCGCAAAGATCGCCAGCGGCATGAAGAGCGCGATGGCCACGAATCCCCGCCAGTCGAACGGGTGCCGCGCCGGGCTTTTCCATTCTTTCTGGATAAAGGCCGAGAGCAGGATGGCGAGCACTCCCACAGGGACGTTCACGTCGAAAATCCTGTGCCAGCTGTACGCATCGACCAGATAGCCGCCCAGCAGGGGACCGAACGAGATCGAGGCGGCCGCCGCCATTGCCCACAGGCCGAGCGCCAGGCCGCGCTCCTCGGGGCGGAATTCGCGGGTCACGATCGCCAGTCCCAGCGACTGTATGATACCGCTGCCGACGCCTTGCAGGGCGCGTGCCCAGATCAGGAACAGGTCGCCCGGGGCTTTGCCGCAGAGCCACGACCCGAGCGTGAAGAGCGCCAGCCCCAGGATATAGATGCGTTTGTTCCCGAAGCGGTCGGCGAACCATCCCGCCGAAGGGAGCATGACGGTCATGGTGATCATGTAGGCGGTGATGACCCATTCGGCCGTCGAGATGCCGATGCCGAAAGCCGACATGATGGCCGGCAGCCCGACGTTGACCACCGTCACGTCCAGCACGGCCATGAACGTCCCGAGCATGATCATGCCCAGGATCCACCATTTGTAGGCGGTGCTTTGCCGGATATGTTCGCCGAGGGTCGCCATCGGCGGGCGATACGTCAAAAAAAATGCCACTCTGCCGATGCCTGCCGCATGGGACGCCCGTCCTTTTGCGTTTTTTCCTTTCCGGGCTTTCTCCGCCTTCCCCGGATGCTCCTCCCGCTCCCCGCCGTCCGTCCCGTTGCGGTAGCGGCCCGAAAAAAGGGGATGCCGCTGGAAAGCGGCATCCCCGTACGTGCAGGCCCTGTAAGCCGGGTTCTGTTCCCGGGGCGAACCCCGGGCCCCTGTCATTTATCTAGGGCGGCAGTCTCCTGCCGTCTCAAGCAACCTACCCCCCGGCATCGGGCGAGCAACCCTTAATTGCCGGTATACACGGTCTTGCAACCCGCGAGACGTACTGCCGGGCGGCATCGCTGCCCCCGCGGTGGGCTCTTACCCCGCCTTTTCACCCTTACCCGCCGGGATTACGAAAATCCCCTGCGGGCGGTCGTTCTCTGTTACGCTCCTATACCCTCACGGATATCAAGTCGTTAGCTTGCGCGGTGCTCTGTGTTGCCCGGACTTTCCTCTCCCGGCCTCGGCCGGCAGCGACAGGGCGGGCCTGCCCCGCAAAGGTAATAAAATTCGGCGGATTCCCGCTCCGGGGGCGCGATTTCCGGGCATAGGCCGGGAATATCCCGGCTTGCCGCCATGGTATCCGCGTCCATGCCGTGCCCGGGCTCCCGGCCTGTGCCGTGACGCATTCCCGCCGGGCGGCAGGGGGCTTCCCCGTGACGGCGGCGATACGCCGCCGTTCAGGCCTCCGCCTTTCCCTGCCGCCGGAAACGGCGCAGGCAGCGCTGTTTCCCCGTTCCCTTTCGGCATACTCCGTCCGGACACACCGTATGCCCCGTACGGAATCTTTTTTGCAAATATTGGATAAAGTTGTATTTTTGCTCAGTCCCTCCGCCGTTCTTCGGGGCGGCGGGACAGAAGAATATACCGGCCGATGGCAGATAACGCGCATACGATCGACATACAGGACAACCGCACGGTTGTCGGATTGCTCCGTGCCGGGGATGAAAAATGTTTCGATGCGCTTTTCCGCCGCTATTACAAACCGCTCTGCACCTATGCCACGCGCTTCGTGCCGCCGGTACGCGCCGAGGAACTCGTCCAGGACACCCTGATGTGGGTGTGGGAAAACCGCACCTCGCTGATCCCCGAGATGCCGCTCAAATCGCTGCTGTTCACCATCGTAAAGAACAAGTCGCTAAACAGCGCCTTGCGCGACACGCTCAAGAACCGCATCATCCGCCAGCTGGCCGAACGCTACGAAGAGACGTTCGACGACCCCGATTTCTACCTCGAGGGCGAACTGGTGCAGCGGCTGACCGAAGCTCTGCGCAAAATGCCTCCTGAATTCCGGCAGACCTTCCGTATGCACCGCCTGGAAGGTATGACCCACAAAGAAATAGCCGTCCGCCTCAACGTCTCCCCGCAGACGGTCAATTACCGTATCGGGCAGACGGTTCGCCTGCTGCGCGAAGAGCTCAGCGATTACTGGCCGCTGCTCGTGCTGTTGCTGTGGCCTGACCTCTCCTGATAAGGAAATCTGAATTTTTTTTCGCCGTTCCGTTAGCATCCTTTGCTGACGGATTGTATTACTTTATAGACAAGCAAACAGCATGGCAAATTTCGAAATCGACGAAGAGGTATTGGTCGCCTTCCTGAAGGGCGAGCTGGACGCGGCGCAGGCGGAGGCCGTAGAGGCGTGGTACGACCGCTCGGCCGCAAACCGCAGGATGCTCGGCCAGGTTTATTATATATTGTATGTCAGCGACCGTATCAACGATGCGGCCGGTATTGACGTCGAACGTTCGCTCCGGCAGTTCAAGCGCCGCATGCACGCCGGACGCCGTATCTCCCTGCGCCGGAGCGCGGTGCGTATTGCCGCTGCGGCCGTGGTCGCCGCGGTGCTCCTGGCCGGCGGGCTCACGACCGTGTTGCTTTCCAAGCGCCTGGCGCAGCCCGTGACCGTCGTCACCCAGCTGGGCGAGCGGTCGCAGGTAGTGCTGCCCGACGGAACGAAGGTGTGGCTCAATTCGTCGAGCAGCGTGGAGTACGTCGCCCCCTTCTTTTCGCGCCAGCGCCGCGTGAAGATGGAGGGTGAAGCCTATTTCGAGGTCGAGCACGACCGCCGGGCGCCGTTCGTCGTGTCGACCAACGGCCTGGACGTCGAAGTCCTCGGCACACGTTTCAACATCCGCAACGACGACAATGACCACCGTGTCACCACCGTCCTGCTCGAAGGTGCCGTCAAGGCCTCTGCTTCGGGACACGGGCAGGCCTCGGTACGCCTGCACCCCGCGCAGCAACTGGTCTTCGACACCCGGACGCACGCCATGCGCCTGACCGACTGCCCCTCGGCCGAACGCTCGATCAACTGGATCGACGGCCGCTTCTGTTTCGAGCACGACACTTTCGGGGAGATCGTCGCCGAACTCAAGCGCTACTACAACGTCGACATCCGTTTCATGGACACCCGGCTCCGCGACATGCGTTTCTCGGGCAATTTCCGCGTCGAGGACGGCATCTACCACATCATGTCCGTATTGCAACTGACCTATAAATTCAATTACAGGATCGTCGGCAACGACATCGAACTCTACGCAAACCCTGAACGATAACCGAATACGAACTTAAAAAACTTCGATCCGCCTATGGAAAATTAACGTCTCTTTTCCCGGATGCCGCACTTTTCGGCGGCCTGTTTCGACACCTAACCATTACACTAACCTAAAATCTGATCCATGAAAAAAACTAACCTTGCGACAGGCAGGGGAGGACGTGTTGTCGCTACATGTTTCCGTTGTCTGTTCGTTATCCCGATGCTGCTCCTGGGATGCTTCGGCGCCACCTCTGCCGCAGCACAGACGCAGCAAGCCCTCTCGCGTGTGAGCCTCGATGCCCCGGACGCGACGGTCATCACGGTTTTCCAGGCTATCCAGCAGCAGACGGGCTGTTCGTTCGTCTACAATACGTCGGACATCGACACCGACCGCAAAGTGAGCCTCTCGGTGCACGACGAACCGCTGCAGGCCGTGTTGGACAAGCTCTTCGCGGGCTCCGACATCGCTTATACCCTTCGGGACAAACACATCGTGCTCTCGAAGAAAGCTAAAAATTCCCCCCCCCACAGCGCTCAGGGCGGCGTTACCGGAGTCATAAAGGACGATAAGGGCATGCCCCTGGTCGGCGCCACCGTGCTTATCAAAGGTACGACGACCGGTGCCGCCGCCGACATCGACGGCAATTTCTCGCTTCCGCAGGCCAAACCGGGGGACACGCTCGAAATTTCGCTCATCGGCTATACCAAACAGGAGCTTCCCGTCTCGGGATCCGCCCCGTTGTCGGTGGTCATGCACGAGGACAACGAAGTGCTCGACGCCGTGGTGGTTACCGCCCTCGGCATCAAAAGGTCGGAGAAAGCGCTGACCTACAACGTGCAGGAGGTCGCGGGCGACATCGTCAACACGGTCAAGGACGCCAACTTCATGAACTCGCTTTCGGGCAAGGTCGCCGGCCTTCAGATCAACGCCAGCGCCTCGGGCGTGGGCGGTTCCACGCGCGTGGTGATGCGCGGCGTGAAGTCCATCAGCGGCAACAACAACGCCCTCTATGTGATCGACGGTATCCCGATGCCCGACCTGCGTTCGTCGCAGACCGAGGGCACCTACGAAACGCCCGACGGCGGCGATTTCGAGGGTATCTCGAACCTCAACCCCGAGGACATCGAATCCATGACGGTGCTTTCGGGCGCCACGGCGGCCGCGCTCTACGGTTCGCAGGGTGCCAACGGCGTGATCGTCATCACGACCAAAAAGGGCGAGGAGGGGCGTGTGCGCGTGAACTACGCCAACAATACCACCTTTTCGTCGCCGTTCGTCATGCCGCAGTTCCAGAACACCTACGGCACCGAAGCTACGGCACCGTCCATGAGCTGGGGTACGAAGCTCTCGACCCCGACCTCGTACGACCCCTCGGATTTCTTCCAGACCGGCTTCGAGGAGACCAATGCGATCTCGGTTTCGGGTGGTACGCGCGTGAACCAGTCCTATTTCTCGGCCGCTTCGCTCAATTCGCGCGGCATCATCCCCAACAACGTCTACAACCGGTACAACTTTACCTTCCGCAATACCACGCAGCTCATCAAGGACAAGCTGACGCTCGACCTGGGCGCTTCCTACATGCGCCAGTACAAGCGTAACCCGCTCGTGCAGGGCCTCTACCACAACCCGCTGATTCCCATTTACCTCTTCCCGCGCGGCGACGACATCTCCAAGTACGAGGTTTACGAGCGTTACGACGCCACGGCGGGCTATATGAAGCAGTTCTGGCCCCTGGAGTTCATCACCGGCGTCGAGAACCCCTGGTGGATCACCAACCGCGAGCTGTTCGAGAATACGGCGCACCGCTATACGTTCAACGCCACGCTCAAGTGGGACATTGCCGACTGGATCACCCTCACGGGGCGCGTGCGCACCGATAACATGGTGATGAACTATACGCGCAAGATCTATGCCTCGTCCGACAAGCTGTTCGCTTCCGAATACGGCAACTACCAGAACAACAAGATCCACCACAACAACCTCTACGCCGACGCCCTGCTGTCGATCAACAAGAGTTTCTTCGACGACAAGTTTTCCCTGTCGTTCAACCTGGGTGCGAGCATCCTCGACGATAAGAACGACGGCGAAGGCTTCGAGGGCCACCTGGCCACCCTCGCCAACAAGTTCTCGGTCTACAACGTGGATATGAGCCATTCGCAGACCAAACCCTACGCCGACCGCTACCACGACCAGACGCAGGCCGTCTACGCCACCGCCCAGCTGGGATATAACGGCATGGTCTACCTCGACGTGACGGCGCGCAACGAGTGGGCGTCGCAGCTGGCCTTCACGCCCCATATGAACATATTCTACCCGTCGGTGGGCCTTTCGGCCGTCATCTCGTCGATGGCCGACCTTTCCAAAGCCGGCATTTCGTTCCTCAAGGTGCGCGGCTCGTATGCCGAGGTGGGCAACGCCCCGCAGCGGTTCATCACCGGTGTGAACACCCCCTTGCTGACCGGCGGTATCGTTTCGTCGGACTCCTATGCCCCGGCTGTCAACCTCACGCCCGAGCGCACCAAGTCGTTCGAGGCGGGTCTGAACGCCAAGTTCCTCGGCAACAGGATATGGATGGACTTCACCTATTACAACACCAACACCTATAACCAGCTCTTCAGCTACGATGCACCTCCCAGCACCGGTTACAAACGTGCCTATGTCAATGCCGGCAAGGTCAACAACTGGGGTATCGAAGCGGTCGTGGGTTACAAAAACAAGTGGCGCGACTTCTCGTGGTCGACCAACGTCAACTTCTCGATGAACCGCAACAAGATCAAGGAACTCGTCCCTGAGGGGACGCGCGACGTGGCCGGCAACCTGATTACCATCGACGAGGTGAACATGGACTACGGCGGCTACCGCATGAAGATCAGGGAGGGCGGTTCGATCGGCGACTTCTACGTGACGGGGCTCAAGACCGACGACCAGGGGCGCATCTATGTCGACCCGAATACCAATACCGTCACCACCGATCCCAATACGTGGCTTTACGGCGGCAATACCGAAGCCCGCTTCCGCCTGGGGTGGAACAACCGGTTCTCCTACAAGGGCGTGAACCTCGGCGTGCTGTTCGATGCCCGCATCGGCGGCCAGGGCGTCTCGGCGACACAGGCCCTGATGGATCGTTGGGGTGCCTCGCAGGATTCGGCCGACGCCCGTGAAAACGGCGGCGTCTGGATCTCCGAGGATCAGAAAATCCCCGATGCCAGGGTCTTCTATGCCAACAACGGCAACGGGCTTTCGATGCTTTCACACTACGTTTACAGCATGACCAACGTCCGCCTGCGTGAACTTACGCTGGGCTACGACCTTCCTTCCAGGTGGTTCAACGACAAGGTCGGCATGACCGTGTCGCTCGTGGGCCGCAACCTGTGGATGATCTATAACAAGGCGCCGTTCGATCCCGAGATCACCGCTTCCACGGGTACCTATTACCAGGGGCTCGACTATTTCATGCAGCCCAGCGCCCGGACTATCGGCTTCAGCGTAAGACTCCAATTCTAAAACTTCAGACCAATGAAACGATTCAATCATACAATAGGATTTTTCGCCGCCGCGGCGCTTGCCGCCTGTACCGGTGACTTCGAATCCTTCAACACCAATCCCGATGCGGTGCAGTCGGTCGACAAGAAGACCTACATCACCACCATGCAAATGGATGCCGTGATCCCGTGCAGCGACGTGGGGGCCAACGAGTTCCAGCGTGCCTGCAACCTGATGGGCGACGCCTTCGGCGGCTATCTCTCCCCGATCCAGGCCTTCAACGGCGGCAGCTATACCTGTACCTACGACCTCGACGGTACGGATTACAATAACGTGCCTTTCTCGGTGGCTTTCACCAATGTGATGCCTGCATGGCTCAACCTCAAATACGCCTACCAGAACGGGCAGGTTACCGACGACGTCTTTGCCGTTGCCGAGGTCATCAAGGTGATGGCCCTCCAGCGTACCACCGACATCTACGGCCCGATCCCCGTTTCGAATTTCGGCCAGACCGAAAACCCCTACGAATCGCAGGAGACCGTCTACAAAAACCTTCTCACGGATCTGAATGCCGCCATCGTGGTGCTGAAGGAGTACGCGGCCAATGCGGGCGACGCCAGGCCGTTGCAGAAGGTCGACGCCGTTTACCAGGGCGACTATGCGAAATGGCTCAAGCTGGCCAACTCGGTCAAGCTCCGCATGGCCGTGCGCATCCGTTTCGTCGAACCCGCTCTTGCCCGCACCTATGCCGAGGAGGCCGTCAGGGACGGGGTGATGACTGCTTCGGACGACGGGGCGTGGCTCAAAAGTTCCGGTTCGGTTCAGGTGTACAACCCGCTCGAAGAGACGTGGAACGCCTATAACGACACCCGCATGGGTGCGACCATCGACGCTTACATGAACGGTTATGCGGATCCGCGCCTGCCGGCCTATTTCAAAACCTGCGAGGACAGCAAGTACCACGGCGTCCGCAGCGGCCTCAGCACGATGCTCAAGGCCGACTACACCGGACTTTCGGTGCCCAACGTCGCCAAGGATACGCCCGTGGTGTGGTTCCTCGCTTCCGAGGCCGCTTTCCTGCGGGCCGAGGGCGCCATGCTCGGCTGGGAGATGGGCGGTGACGACGAATCGTTCTACAAGGCGGGTATCGAGCTGTCGTTCCTCGAACACGGGCTCACGGCCGCTGCCGCTGCCGCCTATGCCCAGAGCACGGCCGAGCCCCAGGCGTTCGAAGACGCTTCGGCCGCCTCGACGAAATACAACGCCTCGAAACCTTCGTCCGTCACCCCGAAGTGGAATGCCGGCGCCGGGGACGAGGAGAAACTCGAACGGATCATCACGCAGAAGTGGATCGCCATGTTCCCCAACGGGCAGGAAGCCTGGTCGGAATTCCGCCGCACGGGCTACCCCAAGGTGATCCCGATCGTCAACAACCTCAGCGGCGGCAAGGTCGATACCAACGTCCAGGTGCGCCGTATGACCTTCCCGCGTTCGGAGTACTCGAACAATGCCGCCGGCGTGGCGGCTGCCACCGCACTGCTCGGCGGAGCCGATACCGGCGGTACGAAACTCTGGTGGGATAAGAAATAATGAACCTAAAAACAACACGGAAGATGAAAAATTTCTTGAAATACGTCGCGGCCCTTGCGATCGTGGGTGCCTTTTTCGTCGCTTGTTCGGATTGGACGGATCCCGAGCGTGAAATTACGCAGCATCCCGACCAGCAGTCGCCCATCCTGCGCGATAATGCCTACTACCAGGCCCTGCGCGAATACAAAAAGACCAAGCACAAGATCGCTTTCGGCTGGTACGGTTCGTGGACGGCCGTGGGCGCATCCTACCAGACCCGCCTGCAGAGCGCTCCCGACTCGATGGATATCATCTCCATCTGGAGCCAATGGCATTCGCTGACCCCCGAGCAGATCGCCGACAAGGAGTTCGTGCAGAAGATCAAGGGCACGAAGGTGACCTTCACGATCTTCTCGGACAAGATGCCCGAGCCGTTCCTCACCGAGATCGGCGGCGGCGAATACACCGACGAGGCCATCGAAGCCTATGCCAAGGCTTATTGCAAGGACTCGATGGACAAGTACAGCTACGACGGCATCGACATTGACTACGAACCCGGCTACGGCGCTTCGGGGCCGTTCGTGGGGCATGACAACGAGTTGTTCAGGAAGCTGATCCTCGCCATGAGCAAATACGTCGGCCCCAAGTCGGGGACGGGACGCCTGCTTATGATCGACGGCGTGCCCTATGCCGTGCATGCCGATGTGGCCGACTGCTTCGACTACGGCATCGTGCAGGCTTATGCCTCGGGCGGCTATACCGACTTGCAGGGCCGCTTCGACAACGCCGATGCCAAAGGCTGGAAACCCGAGCAGTATATCTTCGCCGAGAATTTCGAGTCCTACTGGAAAAACGGCGGCGTCACGCATTCGTGCCGCGACGGCCAGAGTGTCAACTCGCTGCTGGGCATGGCGCGCTTCAACCCCACGCAGGGTTTCGGCGCCGGTTTCGGTGCCTACCACATGGAGTACGAGTACGGGAATTCGGCTATGCCTTACAAGTATATGCGCGAGGCGATCCAGGATGTGAACCCCGCAGGCGGCGACCTGATCGTCGGCCTGACCTCGACCGCCCTGTCCAAATACCTGTTCCTGGTCGGGGACGACGGTACCATCACGGGCGAGGTGGACGAAAAAATCCGGGTCGAGCTGGCGCGTCCCGCCCCTGCCGACGTTTCGTTCCCGCTGGCGCTGGACAACTCGCTGGTCGAGTCCTACAACGAAGAGCACGGAACCTCCTACGAGGCGATCGACCCTGCACGGGTGTCGCTCGGCACGCTCAGCGTGGCGGCCGGGGACTTCATGTCCGACGAGGCGTCCGTTACCGTAAGCTCCGCCAATATCGAGAAGGGATACTACCTGCTCCCCATCGTCGTCGAGCTTCCGCAGGGCGATGTCTACACCTCGAAGGAGAAACTGGTGCGTTACGTGCTGGTGACTGTGGCGGCGATGGAGATCGACGTCGATGCCACGGCGCTCACGGGCGTGAAGATCGAACCGGCTTCCGGCTGGACGATCGTCTGCTACCAGGGCACCGCTTCGAGCGGCGCCAACGGCGTCTGGAACCTCGATTCCGATACGCAGAAAGCCCGCATGTTCGACGGCAAACTCGACTCCAACTGCTGGTATGCCGCGAGTGCGTCCTATTCGTGGGGGAACGGCGGCAATTTCATCATCACGCTGGACAAGGCCTACGACATCAACGGCTTCCGCTGGCATATCTACTACGAGGACTCCAACCCCGAATGTACCGATTTCCAGTACAGCGAGGACGGCACCAACTGGTTCAGCCTGACCAACGAAATTTCGTTCGTCCCCAAACTCACGGACGACGGCTGGAAGATATTCCGGTTCAAGAAGACCGTGAAGGCCCGCTATATCCGGGTATACGTCGGCCGGGTGACCGGGTATACCAGCATGAACGAGGCCGAGATTTTCGCCCCTGCAAACTAAACCTAAAACAAGAGAACTATGAAACTGAAATATTTGGTCGCTCCGCTGTTGTTCGCCGCCGCTGCGGTCACGGGCTGTCAGGAGACTGCGGAGACCTATCCTGCGATCTACATGACCGATGCGCAGAGCAATCCCGACAAATCCATGACCATCGACGAACCCCCTGCCGAGACCTCGATCACCGTCTCCGCCTCGGTGGTCGCCGAGCATGACATCCACATTCAGCTCGAAGTGCGCCCCGACCTGTTGGCCGCCTATAACGACAAATACGGCAAGAACTACCAGATCCCGCCCGCCGACAGCTATTCGCTCAGCTCGACGGAAGCGACCATCCTGGCCGGCTACAACACCTCTTCGGAGATCGGTTTCACGGTGACGTCCGTCTCGGAGTTCGCCGAGGGCGTGACCTATTGCGTCCCGGTGAGCATCAAGACCGTATCGGGCGGGATGACCGTGCTCGAACCGAGCCGCACGCTTTTCATCGTGCTGAAGACCCCGGTGATCAGCAAGGCGATCTACCTGGGATCGAGCAACATCTACAAGGTGACTTCGTTCCAGGAGAATTCCGACCTGGCAGCCCTTCCGCAGCTCACGCTCGAAGCCCGCGTATACATGCTCGGCTTCCAGACCCGCGATCCTTATATCAGCTCCATCATGGGTATCGAGGGCATCTGCGGCGTACGTTTCGGCGACGTGAAGGTCGATCCCGACTGCATCCAGATCTGTCACGACTCCTACCAGCCCGCAGCTACCGACAAGCCGTTCGACAAGGAGAAGTGGTACCACGTCGCCGCAGTCTGGACGGGCTCTTCGTGGGACATCTATATCAACGGGCAGTATGCCACGGGCGTGGAAACGCAGGGCGAGACCATCGACCTGACGAGCGACAATTCGGGCGGTTTCTACCTGGGAGCCTCCTATGGCGGCGGCCGTACGCTGAACGGCTATGTCGCCGAGTGCCGCGTATGGACACGCGCCCTCTCGCAATCCGAGATCGCCAACAACATGAACTATGTCGACCCCACGTCCGACGGGCTGCTCGCTTACTGGCGCATGAACGCCTGGGAGCCCAACGACAGCGGTTCCGGCAATATCGTGCGCGACCTCACGGGCCATGGTTACGATGCCGTCGGCGGCAGCTCCAACCCGACGATGATGGACACCAAGTGGAATTAGTCCGCTTATAGACCGACAGGGGCCGTGCGACCCCGGCATAAGCCGGGTTGCACGGCCTTTTTTCATACTCCTGCTTCGGGCTGTCCCTGTTTCGGGCTGCAAACCCGCCCCGGATGGCGGCCCGTCGCGGCCTGTCGGCAGTCTGTCGGCGGTTTCGGTTTCCGGCTGTCCCCGTCCTCCGACGGTTTTCGGCTGCGGTTTGCCTTTGGCTGGCTGTTCTCCGGCGGCGCTCTTCCGGCTGCGGCCACGGCTCGCTCCGCCCTCCTCCGGCTTTGCCGGTTCATCCCGATTTGTTGTTGTACCCGACCTAAAGACCTTATGAAAAAAATCACGCTTATCTCTTTTTGCCTTGCCGCTTTCGCCTTTGCTTCGTGCGCCGGCGGCGGGTGCCCGGCCACGGGCATCATCCCGGCCCCGCAGCAGGTGACGTGGGGCGAAGGTGCCTTCCGTATGCCTGCCAAGCTGCTCTACACGACCGACCTCGACGGGCAGGACAAGGCCGACCTCGCGGCGTGGATGCAGCGTGCCGCGGACGGATTCTTCCCCGCCTCCTTTGCCGAGGCCTCCGACGGCGACATGCCCGCGCTCGAACTGCTTCGTACGGGCGACGGCGCCCCCGAAAGCTACCGTCTCGACGTCTCCCGCACAAAGATCACGCTCACGGCCCCCGATGCCGCAGGGTTGTTCTACGGACTCCAGTCGCTCGCACAGCTGGCCGGGCACCACGGCCGCCGCATTCCGGCCGTCACGATCGTGGACGCCCCGCGCTTCGGTTACCGGGGCTTCATGCTCGACGTCTCGCGCCATTTCCGCGACAAGGAGTTCGTCGAACGTCAGCTCGACCTCATGGCGCGCTACAAGCTCAACCGCTTCCACTGGCACCTGACCGACGGAGCCGGATGGCGCATCGAAATCAAAAAATACCCCGCCCTGACCGACATCGCCGCCTGGCGTCCCTATCCCGACTGGGAGGGATGGAACTTCGGCGGCAAACGCTACTGCCACCGCGACGACCCGGCGGCGGCCGGGGGCTATTACACGCAGGACGACATCCGCGAAGTGGTCGAATACGCCCGTGCCCTGCATATCGAGGTGATTCCCGAGATCGAGATGCCGGGGCACAGCGAGGAGGTGCTGGCCGTTTACCCCGAACTCTCGTGCAGCGGCAAACCCTACACGAACTCCGATTTCTGCATCGGCAACGAGCAGACGTTCGAATTCCTTGAGAGCGTGCTCTCCGAAGTGATCGGGCTCTTCCCTTCGGAATATATCCATATCGGCGGCGACGAGGCTTCGAAACAGGGTTGGCGCACCTGCCCCGAATGTGCCGCCCGGATGCGGCGGGAGGGACTGCAGGACGTCGATGAACTGCAAAGCTACCTGGTGCACCGCATCGGGACGTTCCTCGCCGCCAAGGGCCGCTGCCTGCTGGGCTGGGACGAGATTCTCCAGGGCGGGCTCGCGCCCGGCGCCACGGTCATGTCGTGGCGCGGCACCGAGGGCGGGATCGCCGCGGCCAGGGCCGGACACCGCGCCGTGATGGCTCCCACGGAATACTGCTACCTCGATTTCTGCCAGGACGACCCCACCCGCGAGCCGGTCGCCGCCGCGGCGTTCCTCACCCTCGCGCAAGCCTATTCTTACGACCCTGCGCCCGATTCGCTGGGTGCGGATGTCGTGCCGATGATCCTCGGCGTGCAGGGCAACCTGTGGTGCGAGCACGTGCCCACAGCCGAACATGCCGAACACATGATCTGGCCGCGCCTGCTGGCGATCGCCGAAGTGGGGTGGAGCGCCCCCGAACGGAAGGATTACGACGACTTCCACGCCCGCGTGCTCGACGCCGTGGCGTGGATGCAGCAGCGCGGATACCACCCCTTCGACCAGAAAAATGCCGTCGGCCCCCGCCCCGAATCGCTCGATACCCTGCATTGCCTTTCGACCGGCAGGCAGGTGGTTTACCGTACGCCTTACAGCCCGAAATACCCGGCTGCGGGCGACGCTTCGCTGACCGACGGACTGTGCGGCGGATGGAACTACGGCGACCGCCGCTGGCAGGGGTGGCTCGATACGGATGTCGAACTGGTCGTCGACCTCGGGGAACGCCTGCCTGTGAAACGTATCGCGGCCTGTTTCATGCAGGGTTTCTATGCCGACATCTGGATGCCCCGTGCGGTCGAAATCTCGGTTTCGGACGATGACAGGCACTATACGCCCCTTGCGGCGGTCGAAAACGACATCCCGTTCGAATACAAGCAGGATTGCTACCGCGAGTTCGGCTGGTCGGGCCAGACCGCGGCACGTTACGTGCGGCTGAAAGCCCTGCATAACGGCCATCCCGGCGGCTGGATTTTCACCGACGAGATTATCGTGGAGTAACCCCGCGGGGCGGATTTCCGGGACGCTTTCCCGCGATGTGCCTGCCGCTAAAATGGGGAAGGGGGCGGTAAGTCTTTCCGGCCTCCCGGGTATCGCATGTCCGGGAATGCCCCGGATGGCAGTGCAAGTAAAAAGGGCTGTCGGCGATATGCCTGACAGCCCTTTTCCATGCCGGATCGGTTCTTTGCTATTGATCCCGCCACCCGTTTCCCGGTTATATTTCTCGGTTGTGTTTTCCTTGCTCGTTTATCCTTGCGCCCGTCTGCAGACCCTTCCGTCTTTGTCCTCCGTCTATCCCTGCAATCCGTCCGTCGCTGCGCGCACGCAACCCCTCCGGTTACTTCTCGCGGAAAATGTTGAGGTGCGCCAGCAGCGGGTTGCGGCGGTCGAGCAGCAGGAACTCCGCCAGCAGCAGCACGAGCGCTGCGATGAGCAGGTATTGGTACTGCTCGTTGAACTCCTCGAAACGCATCATCGACAACTCGGTCTGTTCCATTTCGTTGATACTCTTTACGATCTCGTCGAGGCCGATCGACTGCTTGGTCGAACGCACGTAGGCGCCGCCCGTGATCCCGGCCACCTCGGAGAGCATCTTCTCGTCGAGCTTCGAGACGACCATGTCGCCCTTCCCGTCCTTGATGAACTCCCCGCCGATCTGGATCGGGGCGCCTTCGGGCGTGCCGATTCCGATGGTGTAGATGCGTATGCCCATCTCCGCGGCGCGTTTGGCTACCGCCAGGGCGTCGTCCTCGTGGTTCTCGCCGTCGGTCACCAGGATGATGACCCGGCTGTGCGTCTCCTCCGTTTCGCCCGAAAACGACAGCAGCGCCTGTGACAGCGCCTTGCCGATGGCCGTGCCCTGTACCGACACCAGCGACGGGTCGATGCGCTTGGCGAAGGCCTTCGCCATGCGGTAGTCCGACGTGATGGGCAGCTGTACCTTCGGTTCCCCGGCGAAGACGATCAGCCCCACGCGGTCTTGCCTGAGCCCGTCGAAAAGTTTGTTAATGGCATATTTGGTGCGTTCGAGCCGGTTGGGTTCGAAATCCTCGGCCAGCATCGAGTTCGAGACGTCCACCACGAGCATCATCTCCACGCCCTGCGCCTTCTCCTCGCGGAGCTTCGATCCGAACTGCGGGCGTGCCACGGCCAGTATGAGCAGGACGGCGGCCGTGCAGAAAAGGATGAACTTGAGCGCGGTGCGCCCGGTCGAGACCTCGGGCATCAGCTCCTCCAGCACCTCGGGGTTCCCGAAGCGTGCGAGCCTTTTGCGGCGGCGTGCCGCCGCTGCCCAGAAGATCAGTACCAGTGCCGGTATTGCCAGCAGCAGCCAGAGATATTGCGGATTTGCGAATCTGAACATAACGAATGCCTGCCCGGCGTATTGTTTCCCGTTTGCTGTCCCTGTCCGACCCGCCGGGTTTGCATTAAGGCACCTGGGGTGCCTGTCGGACAGCGACATTCCCTCCGCAATCCTCCTTCCGGCAAAGGGAGGGCTTTGCCGGCGTCCGGGGCGTGATGCCCGTCAGGGTATCCGTTTGAGCGCCAGGTTCGCGAACAGGAACTCTGCGAACAGCAGCAGCAGTCCCGCCAGCGCCCACATGAGGTACTGTTCGTGGTAGGTGACGTGTTCCGTAACCTCCACCTTGCTCTTTTCCAGTTGGTTGATCTGGTCGTAAATGGCTTTCAGCTTGGCCTTGTCCGTGGCGCGGAAATACTCCCCGCCCGTCATCCGGGCGATCGACCGCAGGGTCTTTTCGTCAATCTCGACCTTGGCCATCACCGTGCCGCCCGTGGGCGTGCCGTAGATGTCCACGGCGGGGTAGGGCGCCATGCCCTCGGTGCCGACGCCGATCGTGTAGACGCGGATACCCTGCGCCTTGGCGATCTCGGCCGCCGTCTGGGGTGCGATCTCGCCGCGGTTGTTCACGCCGTCGGTCAGCAGGATGATTACCTTCGACTTGGCCTCGCTCTCGCGCAGGCGGTTGATCGCCGTTGCCAGGCCGTTGCCGATCGCCGTGCCGTCTTCGATCAGGCCGCTGCGGATGCGCGACAGCAGGGTCTGCAACGTCCCCTGGTCGGTGGTCAGGGGGCTCTGCGTGAAGGCCTCGCCCGCGAATGCCACCAGTCCGATCCGGTCGCCGTAGCGGTCGGCGATGAACGATCCGGCCACCTCCTTGGCCGCCGTGATGCGGTCGGGCCGGAAGTCGCGTGCCAGCATCGAGCCCGAGACGTCGATCGCCAGCATGATGTCGATGCCCTCGGTGTTCGTGTGCGAAAGCCGCTCCACGTCCTGCGGGCGCGCCAGCGCCACGACCAGCAGCGCGAATGCCGCCGCACGCAGCACGAACGGCAGGTGCCGCAGGTAATAACGTATGGTCTTCGGGGCGCGCACGACACCGTCGACCGACGAGATCTGTATCGCCGCCCCGCCCTGCAACGTCCGCCAGACGTAGTAGCCGGCCATCGGTACGAGCGCCGTCAGCAGCCACAGATAGTATGGTGATGCGAAATGCATAGTCCTTGTGTTTTACCAGTTTTTCGTTCCCCGGACGACGACGCCCTGTTTCTCCTTCAGCTTGTCCTGCGTGCGGTCTTCCTGAGCCTGGATGGCATCGAGCATCTGTTCCTGCTCCTGCGGGGAGATACCCGCCGGAACGGGCTGCTGCTGCCCCTCCTGGTCGCCTTCGCCCTCCTTGTCCGGCTGCGAAGGATCCTGCTGCCGGTCGCCCTGCTGTTCCTGATCGTCGCCCTGCTGCTCCTGGTCGTCGCCCTCTTGGCCCTTGTCGTCCTGCTGCCGGTCGCCGTCCTGTTTGTCCTGTCCGCCGCCCTGTTGCTGCTGATCCTGGTTTTGGTCTTTGTCTTTGTCCTGGTTCTTGTCGTCGTCGCCGCCACCGCCGCCGTCCTTGTCGTCGTCTAACAGGCGCTTGGTGTAGGCGTAGTTGTACTTGGCCTGCTGGTCTGCGGGATTCAGCCGCAGCGACTGTTTGTAGCTTTCGAGCGCCTCCTTGTATTTCTGCTGCTTGAACTGGGCGTTGCCGAGGTTGTAGAACGCTTCGGCACGCTCCCCGTCCGCACGCAGCGAGTCGGCCGCAGCTTTGCGCATGGTCTGCTCGGCCTTGTCGAACCGTTCGGCCTTGTAGAGTGCGTTGCCGAGGTTGTAAGTCGCCTCGAACGACTCCGGTGCGGCCTCCAGCGCCCGCTCGTAACGTTCGATGCTTTTCTCGTAGTTGCCCTTGTTGTATTGCCGGTTGCCGCGCCGCACCTCGCTGCGTTCGGGCATGTTCTGTGCCGAAGCCCCGAGCGCGGCCAGGAGGAATACCGCTGTGTATATGAGTTTATACATCTGTCACGCATTTTAGTTTTTCGCCGGCTCCTGCTCTTCCGTTTCCTCCTCCGCCTCGGCGACCTTGGTCTCCTCGACGAAATAGTAGGCTTTCAGGTAGTCGGCCTCGTTTTGCTCCGCTTCGGGCGTCGCCTTGGCGAACTTCACCAGGTCGGCGTCGCGCAGGATCGCCGTCAGATCCATCCGGGCCTTGTCGGGCAGTTCCTCCGCGCGCATCGTCTCGATGATCTCGTCCGAGGTCATCTCCATGGCGCCGAAGCCCCACCGTGCCGCGACGTAGGTGCGCAGGATGTCCGTCAGTGCCGAATAATATTGCTTGTGCTTGTTGTTCTGCCACAGCTTCTGGTGGTGCAGTGCCTCCAGCGCCTTGATCGCCACGACGTGCGGCGGCTGGGGCGGTGACGGCCTGAACAGGTCGCCGAGGCGTTTGCCGCGGCTCTCCAGGTAGCGCTTCAGCGCATAGGCCGCCGCCAGCAGCAATACGAGTGCGAGCGCGCCCCATTGGGCGTAGCCGCTGACCTCCCCGAACCGGAACGGCAGGTTCCACTGGGGTTTCACGTCGTAGATCGACTGCGATGTCGAGTCGATCTGGAAGGTCGCCACCTGCAGGTAGAGCGAGTCGCGCGTCCAGAGCGTGTCGACGATGTTCTTGTCGGCATAGAGCACCGCCGGGCGGCCGAGGTTCCACTTGCCCTCCTCGAACGCCGCCAGCGTGTAGCGCTTGCGGAGTTTGAGATGGCGGCCGTCGCGTTCGAGCGTGTCGACCGGATGCTCCTTGTAGAGTTCGATGGCGCTTCCCGGCTTGTCCTCGAATTCGGGGAACTGCACCACCTGCACCAGGTCTTTCTCGACGTCGACCATCAGGTCGAAACGGTCGCCGATCATGACGCTGTCGGGCTGGATGTGCGCCGTGACCTGCGGCACGTCGGACTGGGCCCGCGCCGCTGCGCCCGCGAGGAGCAGCGCTATTGCAAAAAGTCGTTTCATCGCTGTTTGAACAGTTTTATCAGTTCCGACACATAGTCGCCCTCGGTCGAGACCATCGCCGTGTCGATGCGGTTGTGCTTGAGCGTCGATTCGATCTGTGCGCTGCGCTGCCGCCATTTTTCGGCGTAATGCTCCCTCACGGCGGGCGACGAGGTGTCGACCCAGACCTTACGTCCGCTTTCGGCGTCTTTCATCTCGACGATTCCCACGTCCGGCAACTCCGTTTCGCGCGGGTCGTAGACGCGTATGCCCACCAGGTCGTGCTTGCCGCCGGCGATCTTCAGCGCGTCGTCCAGCGCCGCCCTGTCCTTCGAGGAGTCCATGAAATCCGAGAGGATGAAGGTCGTGCAGCGTTTCTTGTTGACGTTGGTCAGGAACCGCACCGGCTCCGAGAGCTTCGTCCCCACCGATTCGGGCCGGAATCCCACCAGCTCGCGGATGATCATCAGGATGTGGCTGCGCCCCTTCTTCGGGGGGATGAACTTCTCGACCTTGTCCGAGAAGAAGATGCAGCCCACCTTGTCGTTGTTCTGTGCGGCGGAAAAAGCCAGCACGGCGGCGATCTCGGTGATGATGTTCTTCTTCAGGCGTTCGGTCGTGCCGAACATGCGTGATGCCGAGACGTCGACCAGGAGCATCATCGTCAGCTCGCGTTCCTCCTCGTAGATCTTGATGTGGGGTTTGCGCGAGCGCGCCGTCACGTTCCAGTCTATATCGCGCACGTCGTCGCCCGCACGGTACTCCCTGACTTCGGAAAACGACATGCCCCGTCCGCGGAAAGCCGTATGGTACTTTCCGGCGAAGATCTCGTTCGAAAGACCCCGGGTCTTGATCTCGATCTTCCGGACGCGTTTCAGAATATCGTTCTCGGTCTGCTGCATCGTTAGGGTACGATTACGTTGTTGAGGATGTCGGTGATGATCTCTTCCGAGGTGATGTTTTCGGCCTCGGCCTCGTACGTCAGGCCGATGCGGTGGCGCAGCACGTCGTGGCAGACGGCGCGCACGTCCTCGGGGATGAC
>ERZ1673752.25-NODE-25-length-274288-cov-78.471913_pt1 | contig 274288 bp, 266 predicted proteins | sample MGYA00580195_ERZ1673752 | MGnify/ENA primary metagenome ERZ1673752 (study PRJEB41218, sample SAMN15661744) | gut metagenome | host: Homo sapiens | place: Canada: London | collected 2015-08-20/2019-03-30 | study: EMG produced TPA metagenomics assembly of...
TATCGGTTGAGCAAAAGTCAGCGTGGGAATGGTGTGGTATCTTTATCTAAGTGAAACCCCCGTTTCCCACTTGCTGACGGCCTGACGGGACACGTCCAGCTGCTGGGCCATCTGTTCCTGGGACAGACCGGCTTTGCGGCGCAGGTCGATGAGCTTTTCACACAGGGTCATAGAGAATGCCTCCTTTGATGTTGATGGCGTCAGCATACCGAAAAAGGCCGCAACTGTCCACCAAGTGGGGCTGGAAGTTCCGCAACCGACGGTTGCGGGCCGTTTTTTCAGCCCCAGAGCTGGCGGGAGAGGTCCTGGGCCAGCTTTTCCACCACGCCGGGAGCGTAGGGCAGGGGCAGTCCGGCGGCGGCCAGGGTCTCGGCGTAGGTCCTGCTGCCGCCGGAGGCACACAGGGCGTGATACCGGGCCCAGCCGTCTGCGGGGTCGGCGTCATAGGCGGCCTTCAGCTGCTGGGCGCAGACGATGGACAGGGCGTAGCTGATCACATACCGGGGGGACATATACAGGGCCATGTTGGTGAATAGGTCGCACCCGGCCAGCACCTGCTGCCGCCAGGGCTCGTTGTTCCGGCTGCGGCCGAAGGACTTCTCAATGCGGTCGAACTCCTCTGCCCACTGGGCCAAAGAGGCGTCCGGATGCTCATAGAGCCACGTCTCAAAGGTGTGGATGGAGCAGAAGGCGCACAGCTCCTTGATGAAGTCATAGCGGTGCTCCGCCAGGAACTGCCCGGCGTGGTCGCCGAAGAAGTCCCGGGCGTAGGGCTGGGCCAGCAGCTCCATGGTCTTGGAGTGGACCTCCGCCAGATCGGGACTCAGCCCCACATAGTCCGCCAGAGGCTGGCTGCGGATGGAGAGATACCCCTGGAGCCCGTGGCCCAGCTCGTGGGTGTATACGGTGACGTCGTCGGAGGTGCCGTCGCAGTTGGCAAAGACAAAGGGCATGTCATAGGGCGCGCCCAGCATCTCGCAGAAGCCCATGCCGGAAATTTTATTGGGAGAGCCAGTCACGTCCAGCAGGTCGTGGCGGACCATCTCGTCGAAAAACGCACCTGCCTCGGGGCTAAGGCTGTGATACATCCGGTGGGCGGCCCGGGGCAGCTCCTCCGCCGCCACCGGCACGGCGTTGCCCTCCGGGAACACCAGGGCCCGGTCATAGGGCATCAGCGTGTCCACCCCCAGGCGCCGGCGCTGCTCCTCCTGCAGCCGCAGATACAGGGGGGTGATATGGGTCTGCACCTGGCGGCAGAACGCGTCCAGCTCCGCCCGGCCATAGCCCAGGCGCTGCTGGGCCAGGTCGCCGTAATCGGCGAAGCTGTCGAAGCCGTTGGCCCGGGCCAGGTCGATGCGGGCATGGACCAGCTGCCGCAGGATGTCCTCCAGCTGTCCGGCGTTTTCCAGCACCGTCTGCTGCTGGGCGTCATAGGCGGCCTTGCGGCGCGCCCGGTCCCGGCTGGCCAGAGCGGCCCGCAGCTGTCCGCCGCTGAGCAGCTCCCCCTGGACCGGATATTTGGCGGAGGCCGTCAGCTGCTGATACAGGGCCGTCAGCTGGGAGATGCGGGCCTGCAGGTCCCTGCCCCCGGCGTGAATCCGGTGGTCCAGGGTCAGCAGGCGGCGCAGCTGGGGGCCGAAGGCCCGGTCCAGAGCCGGGGCATAGGGACTTTCGGCAATGGCGGCGGCCAGGGACTGGCTGTCCAGGCTGCCCTCCAGCCGGGGCAGGGTCTCCTGCAGCTCCGTCTGGTAAAATTCGTCGGTGACGTCGTGGAAGGCCCGGATGAAGGCCACCGCCTGGCACAGGCCCACCTCCTGCTGGAGGGCGTCCCGCTGGCGGACGATCTCCACCAGCTCCTCCGGGCTCCGGGCCTCCCTGGCCCGGCGGGTCAGGGCGTCATACCGGGCCTGGAGGGCCTCCACGTCGGGACGGTGATAGGGGATATCGGAAAATTTCCAGTTTTCGTTCATAGAATTGCTCCCATCTTACTCTTTCGGATAGATCACGGACAGGGCCATGCGCTCCGGGCGGATGTTGTCCCGGATGAAGTCCAGCAGGTCCTGCTGGGTGATGGAGTCGTACACCTCCGGGAAGCGGAAGGGATCGTATCCCTGGAAGCAGCCCTCGGACACGGTGGAGGCGATGGCCTCGAAGGAGTTCAGGCTCTTGATGGACGCGCCGAAGCTGGCCCGGCGGAGCCGCTGGACATAGGCCGGGTCCACCCCCTCCCGGACCACCCGGCGTGCCTCGTCCAGAACGGCCTGCTGCACGGCCTCGGGATCGTTGCTGTCGCCGCCGCAGAACACATAGGCGGCTCCCGGCAGCAGGTCATAGGCGCTGTCAAAGGTGCCGTTGATCAGCCCCTGACTGTACAGCCGGGTGAACAGGGGGCTGGACTCGCCCATGAGCACGTCGCAGGCCAGGTCCCCCAGAATGTCCAGGCGCATGCGGTCCGGCCCCTCCGGCACCGGGGGGCACTTGAAGCCCAGCAGGAAGGTGGGCATGGCCACCTCCATCCGGTCCTCGATGCGGGTCATGTGGGGGGTCAGGTCCTCCTCCCGGCCATAGTCCCGGGGGATGGCGGGGCCGCTCTCCCGGGGCAGGACCTCCCGGGCGGCCCGGACGACCTCCGCCGGGTCCACATCGCCCACCACCACCAGGCACATATTGGCGGGGGTATAGAAGGCCTTGTGGCAGTCGTACAGGGTCTGGGCGGTGATCTGGCGGATGCTCTCCACGGACCCGGCCACGGACTGGCGGACGGGGCTGTGACGGTACAGGGCCTGCATCATCTGGCGATAGACCTGCCACTCGGGATTGTCCTCGATCATGCCGATCTCCTGGGCGATGATGCCCTGCTCCTTCTCCACGCTCTCGTCGGTGAAGTAGGGGACGGACACGAAGGACAGCAGAATCCGGAGATTGTCGTAAAAATGCTCGGTGCAGTCGAAATAGTAGGCAGTGACGGCGTTGCTGGTGTAGGCGTTGGGCTCGGCCCCACCCCGGGCCAGGTCCTGCATGGCGCTGCCGTCGGCGGTGTCGAACATCTTGTGCTCCAGATAGTGGGCGATGCCGGCAGGGGTATCCAGCCACTGGCCGTCCAGCCGGAAGCGCATATCCATGCCGCCGTAGCGGGTGGTGAAGAAGGCAAATTTCCGGGCATAGCCGGGCTTGGGCACCACGCAGACGGGCAGGCCGTTGGGCAGGGTCTCCCAGATGGCCTTTTCCCCGATGCGGGGGTAGGTAAGGGTTTTCATCAGGCCCCCTCCTTTCCGTGCAGGAAGTATACGGTGTCCAGGGTCACGCTGCCGGCGGCGGCCCGGATGCGCTCCGGCGTCACCTGGTCCAGCAGGCGCTGCATGGTCTCCGGGTCCTCGCTCTGGCCGGTGGCGGCCTGCCCCAGGCAGTAATTTTCCAGGGCACCCTGGGAATCCGACAGGGAGGTCAGGGCGCTGCGCATGGTGCTGCGGGCCCCCTCCAGCTCCCAGGGCTCCCAGTGGCCGTCCCGGATCTCCTGCAATTGGTGAAGGATCTCGTCCAGGGCCCGCTGATAGTCGGCGGCCTCGATGCCGGAGGACACCGTGAGGATGCCCTTGGAGCGGACATAGGTGCTGGAGGCGTAGTAGCACAGGGACAGCTTCTCCCGGACGTTCATAAAGAGCTTGGAATTGCTGGTGCCGCCGAACAGAAGGTTTGCCAGGATCATGGCGGGCACATCGTCGGTGGCGCAGCGGAAGCCCATGGACAGCTTCCCCTGGGTCACGTCCATGGCCTCGTGGATGATGCGGGGTTCCGCCGGGGCGGCCACGGCACGGGGCGGCTCCGGGTCCAGGCCCGCGCCCCGGGGCAGGGCGGCGAAGGCCTCCAGCAGGGCGTCCTCCACCCGGGAGATGGGGGCGCTGCCGCAGTAGAACAGCTCCAGCCGGGAGGCGGCCATCATCTGTTGGCTGTAGGCATGGAGCTTCTGGTTGTTGATGGCGGCGGCGGTGGCCTCGTCGCCCAGGCGGCTGACGCCGTAGGGCTCATAGCGGCACATCTCCTGCAGAAGCCGCAGGTCCGCCCAGTCCCGCTTGTCGTTGCGGATGGAGCGGATGCTGTCCAGCAGGTTGGCCCGCTCACTGTCCACATATTCCGCCAGATACCGGCCGTTGCGGGTGACGGGGTCCAGCAGCAGCTCCCCCAGCAGGGCGGCGGTGGGCTCCAGCAATTTTTCTCCCTGGGGGGCGAAGCTGTCGTCCATTACCGAGGCCACAAAGCCGATGCACTGGCACTCCGCCCGCTTGCGGATGGTGGGGTTGATCTGTGCGCCGTAGAGCTGGTCCATGGCGGCGGACAGCTGCTGGATGTCCGGGCAGCTCATGGTGCCCCGCTGGAGCACCAGCGGCAGCAGCGCCCCATAGGACGCCGTTTCCCGGCGCAGGGGGGTGATGAACTGGGCGGACAGGCAGCTGGTTTTGAACTTTTTGGCAGGCAGATAGGTGAGATATACCCGGTCCATGATCTCGCGGCGGGTCTTCTCCATATGCGGCACCTCCAGGATACAATAATACATTATTATATCGCAGGCGGCGGGAAATGAAAAGGACTTTTCCGTAAAATAAGGCTCCCGGCCGGTTGGCCGGGAGCCTTGATAAATTTAAGGGGAATCAGGCCACGCGCTTGCCCTTATAGCGGGACTTGACAGCCATGGCAATCAGCCCGCAGCCGCACAGACCGGCCAGGGTGGACCACAGGGCCGTGCCCATGTCGCCGGTTTTGGGACTGTTGCTGCCAGCGTTGCCAGAGTTACCGGTATTGCCAGCGTTGCCGGTGTTGCCGGTATTGCCGGTGTTGCCGGTATTGCCGGTGTTGCCGGTATTGCCGGAGTCGCCGCCCTGACCGGGCTGACCGGGTTGGCCGGGCTGACCGGGCTGACTGGGCTGACCGGGTTGGCCGGGCTGACCGGGCTGACCGGGCTGGCCGCTTCCTCCGGCGTCACCGCCGGAGCCGCTGCCGGTTTGCTGATAGCCGCAGACGGAGCAGACGCCATCCACGAAGGTGTGGGCGCCGAAGCCGTCCTTCTGGGCGTTATCCGTAACGGTGCAGCCGTCAGCCAGGCAGTCATGCCAGTGATTCTCGCCGTCGGAGGACCAGGTATCGGACCACTGATGCGTATGCTCCTTCACCAGGGGCTTGTCCTCGGCGCTGTACATGCGCCACAGCTGGGTGCCGTAGAAGGGATTGGCGGTGCCCATATACACGCCGTTCTCGGTGGAGCAGATGGTGCGCAGGCCGTGGTTGGAGCCGTCGCCGAAGCCGTCCCGGGTGATGGCGTCGAAATTCACGCCGTCCTTGGACACCAGCAGGTCAAAGCCGTTCTCGCTCTGCTGGGCATAGTAGTTGCAGCCGAAGTAGTACACAAAGTTGTGGATCGTGTCGTCATACACAGCCTTGTCCAGGGCGGCAAAGATGGCCTTCACGGCGCTTTTCAGGTCATCCTTCAGGCCCTGGGTGTCGGCGCTGCACATAGCCACGCCGGTGACCTGGGCATACTCCCGGGCGAAGTTGGCACTGTCCAGCTTGATGCCCAGGCCATCGAACACCTTCTGCTTGAAGGCCTCATACTCCTCCAGCATGTTCCGGTAACCGGGCACGGGGTTCTTGTCAGCGGACATGTCCGTGGCAAAGCCTGCCAGCTGCTGGAACAGGGAGGCGGTGTACTTGTTAAACAGGAAGGTATCCAGGAACCAGTTCAGATACTTGTTGTCGTGCTGCTGCAGAACCTCCAGCACGGCGTCCTTCAGCATATCGGCCCGGCCGCTGATGTCGGCATAGTCCATATTGGCCACCTGACCGTCGGTGATCTGGGTGAACTGATAGGTCAGAGTGGAGGTGTCATAGGTGCCGATGTACAGCTCACCGTTGTGCTCGCCGTAGCGCCAGACATACTGGTTGGAGTTGTTGCCCAGACCCGCGCCCAGGTTGCCGATGGGGCCGTCGGGGAAATAGGGGTTGTCGTCCTTACCGGCCACCTGCTGGAAGTTGCCGTCGGCGTCCATGCGGTACAGATAGATGGAGTGGTCCAGATCGTTGTACAGCAGCTCGAAGTTGCCGGAGGCGGGGACCTCCGCCAGGTCCAGCATGGGATCGTTGTAGGTGCCCAGGTACAGATAGCCGTTATACACCCACATGTTGCAGCTCATGGAGTAGTTGATGCCCAGACCGAAGCCGTAGCCACTGGTGCCGTGGTCGCCGATGACCTGGGTCCAGGTGAAGCTGCCGTCGTTGTTCTTGTCGCCGCGGTACATGGCGAAGCCCTGCTTGTTGATGTGGCCGTCGATGGACTTGTCGGTGACCACGGTGACGTACATGGAGCCGTTATACTCGATGATGTCCCAGATACCGCCGCCGTTGAGGCCGTCGGTCTTCATAACGGCGGGCAGGCCGTCAAAGTCGTCCTGATCTGCCACACGCCGCCAGGAGCTCAGACCCGCGGTGGGATCGGAGCTGGCCACGATGATGCCGCCGGGGGTACCCTTGCCGTCGTAGTTGTCGGAGGCCAGGCACATATAGATCTCGTCGTCAAACACCAGCAGGCCGTGAACGCCGTTGGACACGCCCTGGGTGTAGTTGATGTTGTGATAGGCGATGGAGCACTCGTTGGTCTCGGGGTCCACCTCGATGAGGGTGGCCGTGGGGCTGCCCATGCCGGCAAAATAGATCTTGCCCTTGAACTCAAAGGCCATGCGATAGCCGGCCAGATAGTTCACGCCCTTGAGATAAGGGGGGATAGCCGGGGAAGATGTCGGGGTAATCCTTCAGGATGTCCCGTTCCCGGAAGATCACCTGGGCCTCGCCGGTGTAGCGGTTCACAGCCATGATTACGGGGGTCCACTGGGACATGGGGGTTTCATCGAAGGTGTCCGTGCCGAACATGACCTTCACAAAATCTGCCGCGGCCCGGCTGGTGTCCACGTTCTGGTCCAGCTTGCCCTCCTTCTTCATGGCGTCCAGGGACGTCTTGACGTTGTTGTGGTAGATGTAGTAGGTGGAGTTATAGCAGGTGCCGATGTAGACATAGTCACCGGCCTCGGCCATGGACCAGGAGTAGCTCTGGCCGCGGTCCTGCAGGTCGCCGGTCAGGATACCGTCTACCTCTCCGGCACCCAGCGTGGGGTGGGAGACCTTGTCGATGGTGTAGCCGCCCTTGGAGTAAACACCCTGCTCCAGGGGCTCGTAGCTGATGGTGTCGTCGTCATTGCGGACGACGGCTGCCAGTGCGCCGTTGACCAGGCTGACCGTCATAACCAGGGCCAGCAGAACAGCGGTGCAGGCTTTGAACGCTTTGTGCATGTTATCCCGCTCCTTTAAAACAATTTGCCTGTCCTTGCACGAAAAACACTTTATCTATAATATGTGCGCCAACAGGCACACAGTAATTTAACATAGTTTCCATGCTTTTACAATAGATAAAAACTGAAAATGCAATAATTTTTTCTTATATCAGAAAAAAGAACAGGCAATGACGGCGTTTTTTGCAGAGTTTTCCTATAAAGGCAGTGAATTGCGGAAAATTTTGACCAAAGGCGGTTGCCAAAGGGCGGCAAGGGGTGGTAAAATAAATGTATCCTATTCCAACCGGCGGCGGCCACTCCACTTTTTGGCCCCCGGCGGAAAAACAAAGGAGGAACCAGGTCCCGCTGAGACTGGCGGTGCGGCAGTGTGGAGACCTGCCGTAAGGCGCTGCGGCTTCGCCGGGCGCGAGACCGTTCCATGCGGAGGCAGAACGGTTACAGTCTGTATATTATGGCAGAGGTCATTCTGAAAAACCTCAAGAAGGTGTACCCCAACGCGGAGAGCAAGAAGGCCAAAAAGGGCGAGCCCCAGAAAAAGGGCAATCTGCAGATCACCGACGAGGGCGTGGTGGCGGTGCAGGATTTCAACCTGCACATTGCGGACAAGGAGTTCATCGTGCTGGTGGGCCCCTCCGGCTGCGGCAAGTCCACCACCCTGCGGATGATCGCCGGTCTGGAGGACATCTCCGGCGGCGAGCTGACCATCGGCGGCAAGCTGATGAACGACGTGGAGCCCAAGGACCGGGACATCGCCATGGTGTTCCAGAGCTATGCCCTGTATCCCCACATGACCGTGTATGAAAACATGGCCTTCTCCCTGAAGCTGAAGAAGCTGCCCAAGGACGAGATCGACAAGAAGGTCCGTGAGGCCGCCGAAATTCTGGATATCACCCAGTATCTGGACCGCAAGCCCAAGGCTCTGTCCGGCGGCCAGCGGCAGCGTGTGGCCATCGGCCGGGCCATCGTCCGGGACCCCGCCGTGTTCCTGATGGACGAGCCCCTGTCCAACCTGGACGCCAAGCTCCGCAACCAGATGCGGGCCGAGATCATCAAGCTGCGGGAGCGCATCGACACCACGTTTATCTACGTCACCCATGACCAGACCGAGGCCATGACCCTGGGCGACCGGATCGTCATCATGAAGGACGGCTTCATCCAGCAGATCGGCACCCCCCAGGAGGTGTTCGACCACCCGGCCAACCTGTTCGTGGCGGGCTTCATCGGCATGCCCCAGATGAACTTCTTCGACGCGAAGCTGACCCGGCAGAACGGCAGGTATGCCGTCACCGTAGGCGGCGTCACCGTGGAGCTGTCCGACGAGAAGCAGCAGCGCCTGGCCGAGCACAACGTGGCGGAGCAGGACGTGACCCTGGGCGTGCGCCCGGACCACCTGATGCTCTGCGCCGATGGCATCAAGGGCACCGTGGACGTGTCCGAGATGATGGGCTCCTCCGTGCACCTGCATGTGGCGGCCGAGGGCAAGGACGTGATCGTCATTGTTCCCACCAACGGCGCCGCCGCCCACTTCCCCATGGGCAGCGAGGTCAACATGATCTTCGGCGGCAACGTGGCCCACGTTTTCGATAAGGAGACCGGAAAGAACCTGGAGTGGTAAGGGCATAACGGCAATAGAAAGTCTAAATATATCCCCCGGCGCAGACGCGCCGGGGGATATATTTATGCGATGAGCGGATGCTCAGGCCCGGCGCTCCTCGTGAATGAACATGACCAGGAAGCTGACGGTCAGCAGGGCGCAGGACACCCAGATTCCCCGGACGGCGGATGCGCCGGTCAGCAGGGCTCCCAGACCGGCACCCAGGGCGAACAGGCCGATGACGCCGAAATATGTCAGGGCATTGCGCAGGGCCTCCGGCTCATGGGTGTGGAAATAGGCACACAGGGCCTCTGTGCCGCTGCGCATGTTGCCGATGCACATGGTGCTGGCGTAGGCGTGGCCACGGACCTTGCGGAAGGTCTGCAGCTGCATGGCGCAGGAGAAGGACACCAGGGAGTTGGCCACAGTGTTCAGTGACTGGGGCATAAAGCCCACCGCAAACAGCACGGCGATCTCCGCCAGGATAATCAGCTGACGCCAGTGGACCTTTTCCATGTGCTTGAAGCGGCGGTGGATGCATTCCGCCGCGAAAATTCCCGCCATAAAGGACAGAACGGGGATCAGATACCGCAGGCAGTGGTCCCAGGCCCCCTCAAACAGATAGGCGCTGAACAGCACAATGTTGCCGGTCTGGGCGTTGGCAAAAACGCCGCCCCGGCAGAGATAGGTATAGGCGTCCTGAAGGCCGCCGGATACGATGATGAAGGAGGCTGTCAGCATGGATTCGGACATCTGGCCCCGCAGTCGATGGATAAACACAGCTTGCACCAGGCTTTCTGAGAATTGACCGCCCTTCGGCGGCCCACTGATTATACGACAGGGGAGGGGATCCGTCAAGAGTCCGCCGGGGGAGGGGGTTGGAGGGAACGGAGAGGTGAATTTGCGGCCATATGGTGAGAGAACAGGAGGATTTTTTCGGTTTTTCCGCGTAAAATCTATGTAATAATTCGAAATTTTTATCAAATGACAATTTTCAGCAGTTGACAGGTATGGTACAATGGTTTTTATTATGGAATAGAATGTTTTCTCATCCATGCCGCGATCGGTGCGGCGCATACACCAGTAACAGAGAAAGGAAGGTGCCCTGTCTATGAACAAAGACAACCAGCCGAAAAAGACAGAGCAGAGCGCCAAAACAGGGAAAAAGTCCGGAAAGGGCCGCCGTGTGGGGCGGACCATCGGCATCGTCCTTGGTACCATCCTCCTGGTCACCGTGCTGACCTCCGCCATCTTCGTGGGGATCTTCATGACCTACGTCAACACGTCCCTGAAGGGGCATGTGGAGGTGGACATGTCCGAGTACGACCAGAAGGTGTCCACGGAGCTGTACTATCAGGATCCGGATACCAAGGAGCTGGTCATGTACCAGACCCTGTTCGGCGACGAAAACCGCATCTGGGTGGATTTTGATTCCATCCCCAAGAACCTCCGCAATGCCACCATCGCCATCGAGGACAAGCGCTTCGAGAGCCACCACGGTGTGGACTGGCACGGCACTGTCCGGGCCGTGTTCCGCACCCTCACCAACGGCAATACCCAGGGCGGCTCCACCATCACCCAGCAGCTCATCAAGAACGTCACCGGCAACAACGAGAACACCGTCAAGCGCAAGGTGACGGAGGTGTACCGGGCTCTGGCCCTGGAAAAGGACTATTCCAAGGACGAGATTCTGGAGATGTACCTGAACACCATCTACCTGGGCAACCAGTGCTACGGTGTGCAGACCGCCTCCCGGACATACTTCCACAAGGACGTGTCCGAGCTGACCCTGGCTGAGTGCGCGTGTCTCATCAGCATCACCAACAACCCCTCCCAGTATGACCCCCTGCGCAGCGACTGGACCCGGGAGCAGAACCGCAACCGGCAGCTGGACGTGCTGGACGCCATGCTGGCCCAGGAAAAGATCGACCAGGCCACCTATGACGCCGCCAAAGCCGAGGAGGTGGTATTCACCAACGGCTACACCAACCTGGGCAACTATGTGGGGCCCCAGGAGGAGGACGAAAAGCCCGCCGTGGTCAGCACCGCCAACAACTCCTACTTCACCGACGAGGTCATCACCGATGTGGCCGAGAAGTTTGTGGAGGTCTTTGGCCTGACCGACGACCCCGCAGACGCCGACGGCTATGTCCGCACCGCCTTTGAAAAGGCCGTCAGCAAGGTCTATAACGGCGGCTACAAGATCTATACCACCCAGAACCCCAAGATCCAGGACATCGCCGAGTCCGTGTTTGAAAACACCAACTACGCCAAGTATACCGACTCCAAGGGCGAGCCCCTCCAGGCGGCCATCACCATTGTGGACCCCTACACCGGGGACGTGGTGGCCATGGTGGGCGGCACCGGCGCCAAGGAGGTGGACCGGGGCTGGAACTGGGCCACGTCGGCCCGTCAGCCGGGTTCTGCCACCAAGCCCGTGTCCGTGTACGCCCCGGCTCTGGATAACGGCACCATCACCGCCGCCTCCGCCATCGACGACTATCCCGTCCGGGACCTGCCCGGCTACGGCGCATGGCCCTCCAACTCCGGCAGCGGCTTCCGGGGCCTGACCTCCTTCTATACCGCCCTGGTCCGCTCTCTGAACACCTGCGCCGTGCGCACGGTGGAGGAGCTGGGCACCTATCAGTCCTACACCTTCATGGTGGAGAAGCTGGGCTTCACCACCCTGACCCAGGCCGACAGCCAGCAGTCCGGCAACATGGGCCTGGGCGGCTATGAATACGGCGTCACCACCGAGGAGATGGCGGCGGCCTACGGCGCCTTCGTCAACGACGGCGTGTACACCCCGCCCCGGACCTTCTATCGGGTGGAGGACTCCCAGGGCAACCTGGTCTGCGAGAACAACAAGGAATCCCATGTGGCCATGAAGCAGACCACCGCCTACATCATCCGCCAGACCCTCAAGAGCGTCATCACCAGCGGTACCGGCGGCGAGGCCCGGTTCTCCGGCATGACCATCGCCGGCAAGACCGGTACCACCGACGAAAACCGCGACCGCTATTTCGCGGGCTTCTCCCCCTATTACAGCGCCGCCGTGTGGACGGGCTATAAGTCCAACGAGCGGTTCTCCGAGTCCCTGGGCAACCCCTCCGCCGTGCTGTGGCGTGAGGTCATGCGCCGCATCCACGACGGCCTGGAGAACAAGGACTTCAACAGCTGCTCCGGCCTGGTCCAGGTCACCGTCTGCCAGGACAGCGGCCTGCTGGCCACCGACGCCTGCACCCACGATCTGCGGGGCAATCGCGTCACCACCGTCACCGTGGCGGCAGACACCGCCCCCACCCAAAGCTGCAACGTCCACAAGATGGTGCGCTACTGCAAGGACGGCAAGCACCTGGCCACGGAATACTGCCCTGCCAGCAGCGTGGTGGAGATCGCCGCCCTGGATTGGCCCCGTGAGATCATCAAGGACATCAAGGCCCAGGACGACGAGTACCTGCTCCAGACCCTCACCGGCAAGGAGGAGGGCGAGTTGTGCCCGGTGCACAACAAGAAGCCCTCTATCTTCCCCATCATCCCTGGCGATGACGACGATGACGACGACACCCGCTTCGGCTCCTGGTCGGATTGGTGGGACAAGCTCCTGCCGTAAGCCCAAGATTTTTCCCAAAATCCCCGCCTCATCTACTGAGGCGGGGATTTTGCAAGGACTTTCACTGACTCCCTTTTTACATTTCTAATAAAAAATTAAAAATTAAATTATAGGCTTTGTGTATTGCTTTTTACAGAAAAAGGCTGTATGATAGGCATGTAAAGCAGAGAGACAAAAAACAAGGATGAATGGTGAATTATATGGCGCTGAAGAAGAACCTGGACGTGACGATCCACGAGGCATTTCTGGAGGAGATCCTGCGGGGAAACTGGTTACCGGGCCAGGCCCTGAACCTGGACGAGCTGGCCGAGCGCTACGGCGTCAGCCGGACGCCGGTGCAGCAGGCTCTGAAGCGGATGCATACCCAGGGCATGGTGGTGTTTTCCAGCAAGGGACATTTCTCCGTGCCGACCTTCAGCGAGAAGGAAGTGTGCGACATCATCGAGATACGCTTGCTGCTGGAGCATCAGGCACTGACGGACATTCAGCGCAAGGCGCTGCCGGTGGACTATCAGACGCTGGACCGTCTGGCCAGGGAGTGCATCCTCTCCAACGAAACGGACGATGTGGTCAGTGCCCGCCGCACGGACCTGGACTTCCACCGGGTGCTAGTGGAGCAGGCCGGGAACCGGTGTCTCAGCGAGGTCTATGACCGGATCCAGGGCCAGTTCATTGTGGCCAACTATCTGCTGGCCAGCCACACCCGGGTGCAGCAGGAGAGTGCCTCCGGCGACCATGAGATGGTGCTCGATGCCCTGCGGGCGGGGGATTTCTCTCGGGCCCACAGCATCATTGAGGCGCATATCCAGGGCGCCTGCCAGAAAATCCTGATCAAAATGCACGCATAAACGAAACGATATCCCCAACCATGAGTTGACGGCGGTCCGGAACAAGCTCCGGACCGCCGCGCCGTTATCCGCTCCACTGCACAATGGGATAACCTTGAGCCATCGGAAAGGGATATCTTTTTTAGACCATAAAAAATTAAAAATTAAAAATTTTTCTTATCCCTTCCTGCGAAGCAGGTTACATAAAAATCCAACAGATAAAAATGGGAAAGGAAGAATCATCATGAAAGTGAAAGAAACCGCCAAGAAGCCTTATGGTATCTGCCCTGCGTCCATGACCATCTGGAACGCCGACCAGACCTATAACAAGAAGGGCATGGAGAAGTATCTGACCTGGCTGCTGGACAACGGCGCACAGTCCATCTCCATCTGCGGCAGCACCGGCGAGAACGTCGCCATGAACATGGAGGAGCAGCGCGAGATCATCGGCCACGTGGCGTCCTTCCTGAATGGTCAGGTGCCCCTGATCTGCGGTACCGGCCGGTACGACACCCTGAACACCATCAAGATGAGCAAGTATGCCCAGGACTGCGGCGCCGACGGCGTGATGGTGATCCTGCCCTACTACCTCAATCCCCACAAGAAGGCCGTTATGCAGCACTTCCGCGACATCCGCGCCGCGCTGGATATCCGCATGATGATCTATAACAACCCCTGGTTCTTGCCTCTGTGATGATTCTTACGCTGGTGGCCTGCGGCAGCAAGCCCAGCGATAACAACAACAATACGGATTCCACCGCCTTCCCCACCAAAACCATGACCATTGTCTGCCCCTACGGCGCAGGCGGCGGTACGGACCTGGCCCTGCAGATCCTGGCCGAGTGCGGCAAGGACACCTTCGGCCAGACCATCAATGTGGAGAATAAGACCGGCGGCTCCGGTACCGTGGGCCTGACCGAGGCTCTGAACGCCGCCGCTGACGGCTACACCCTGGGCACCTGCTCCGTGGACCTGATCACGCTGCCTCTGCTGGGCCTGGCTCCCGCCGAGACCACCCGCGACGCCTTTGATCCCATCTGCGTCATCAACGGCGAGCCTGCCGCCATCATCGTCCGCGCTGACTCCCGCTGGAACACCATCCAGGACTTCCTGGCTGAGGCCAAGGAGAAGCCCGGCACCGTCCAGCTGGCCAACTCCGGCATGGGCGACATCTGGCACCTGGCTGCCATCGGTATCGAGCTGGAAACCGGCGCCAGCTTCAACCACGTCCCCTTTGACGGCGCTGCTTCCGCCCTCACCGCCGTTCTGAGCGGCCATGTGGACGCCGTGACCTGCTCCGCCGCCGAGGCTGCCTCCAACATCGCCAGCGGCGAGCTGAAGGTCCTGGCTGTGGCCAACACCGAGCGCCTGGAGGCCTATCCTGACGTGCCCACCTTCCAGGAGGTCGGCGTGGATCTGACCATCGTGGCTCTGCGCGGCCTGTGCGTCAACAAGGATCCCCCCGACGACGTGAAGAAGGCTCTGTGCGACGGCTTTGAGAAGGTCATCAACAGCGATGCCTGCCGCGAGAAGATCGAGGCTGCCAACATGACCTACATGCCCCTGAACGCTCAGGAGACCAACGACATTCTGGACAGCATGTCCGGCAACTTTGAGAAGATCATCAACGCTTATCTGAATTCTGCGAACTGATCGTCTTAACCGACTCAAGTGGGCGGTACGCACAGGGGTGTGTACCGCCCACACTCGAAAGGAGAACTTATGAAAAAGCTGAATATTGTATTCTCCGTGGTTCTGATAGCGGTTGCCGCATTTTTCTTCTTTTGCGCCGATACCTTCAAGATGCTGCCGGGTCAGACGGAGATCGGCTCCGGCGCTTTCCCCAAGGCCGTTTGTGTGGGCCTGGCAGTGTGCGGCGTCCTTCTGATCATCCAGGAGCTCCGCAAGGGCGGCAGTGAAAAGGCGGAGCTGTTCAGCAAGAAGCTGCTGATCGGCATTGCCGCCGCCGTGGCCTATTTTGTTCTGCTGAAAATTCTTGGCTTCGTGCTGGACAGCATCTGGGTCGTGTTCGTGATGATGGCCCTGCTGCTCAACGAGCCGTTCAAAAAGGCGTGGCCGCTGATGCTGGCCGTGTCGATCCTGGCGCCTGTGGTGCTGTATGCCATCTTCGGTATGTTCCTGAAGGTCCCTCTGCCCAACGGAATCCTTTCCGGCCTGTTGGGCTGATATGAGTTAGAACGGAGGTTTATATGGGAGTAATTACAGCGCTGGGTGAGCTACTGTCTCCTCAGTATCTTCTGATGATGATCGCCGGTACTATGGGCGGCATCATGATCGGCGCAATGCCGGGCCTGACTTCGGTGATGGGCGTGACGCTGATGCTGGCCTTTACCTATGGCATGGACCCCGCGGCCAGTATTTCCATGCTGCTGGCCATCTCCTTCGGCGCGATTTACGGCGGCTCCATCACCGCCATCCTGATCGGCACACCCGGCACGCCGGCCTCGGCCGCCACCATCCCGCTGCTCCGAATTCCTGAAATTTTATCCCCCCGGGAGGCTTCCGCAGCGGAACGGAATCCGTTACAATATAGAAAAATGCGGCGCACCATAGCCGCAAACGGAAACCAGAAAAGGAAGCATGGCCATGATTTCGGAATTGGAAAAGAGAGTGCAGCGCTACTGGACCCAGCGGTCCCACGACTTCGGAACCGTCCGGAGAAACGAATTGGAGGACGAGATGGGCCGGAAGTGGTTCCAGGAATTGGAAAAGCACCTACCGGAAAACGGAAAATTAAAGGTTCTGGATGTCGGAACAGGAACGGGCTTTTTCGCGGTGCTGCTGGCCCAGGCCGGATACCGGGTGGAGGGGGTGGATCTGACCCCGGCCATGCTGGAGGAGGCCAGGGCTCTGGCGGCCCAGCGGGGGATGGACATCACGTTCCGGGAGATGGACGCCCAGGCCCTGGACTATGAGGACGGATGCTTTGACGCCGTTATCAGCCGGAACCTCACCTGGACGCTGCCGGACCCGGAGCGGGCCTATGGCCAGTGGTTCCGGGTGCTGAAGCCCGGCGGGGTGCTGCTGAACTTTGACGCGGACTACGCCGCCAACGTCCGCAGCCGCAGCACCCAGAACCGCCGGGTGCCGGCGGACAGCCCCTATGGCCATGTGGGCATGACCGACCGGCTGCAGCGGGAAAACGACGAGATCACCCTGACCATGGACGTGGGCCGGGCTCGCCCGGCCTGGGACCGGGAGGTGCTGGAGGGCATCGGCTTTGCGGACTGCCGGGTGGACACCCGGGTGGGGCGGCGGATCCTGGGGCTCCTGGACCTGGAGCACGCGCCCATGTTCGGCATTGCGGCCCGGAAGCCCTGACGGAAAGAGAGGAGCACATCATGCGTACATTTGCCACCTATGAGGAAGAAAATATCCACTACTGGACCCATCGGGCCTCCGGCTACTCCGCCGTCAACCGGGAGGAACTGGCCACCGATCAGAAGGCCGTGTGGCGGGGCGTGATCGCCGGGAAAATCGCCGGAAACCACCCCGGGAAGCGCCCGGATGAGATCCGGGTGCTGGACGTGGGCACCGGGCCGGGCTTTTTTGCCATCATTCTGGCGGAGCTGGGCTATCAGGTGACGGCGGTGGACTACACGGCCTCCATGCTGGAGGAGGCCCGGCGCAACGCCGGGGCTCTGGCCGGGTGCATCCGCTTCCGGCAGATGAACGCCGAGGAGCTGACCTTTCCGGCGGACTCCTTCGACGTGGTGGTCACCCGGAACGTGACCTGGAACCTCCGGGACCCGGAGCGGGCCTATGGCCAGTGGTCCCGGGTGCTGAAGCCCGGCGGGGTGCTGCTGAACTTCGACGCCAACTGGTACCGCTATCTGTGGGACCGGGGGGCGGAGCAGGCCCATGCCCGGGACCGGGAGAACCTGTGGGCCTCCGACGTCCGGGACGAGACGGCGGGAACGGATGTGTCCGCCATGGAGGCCATCGCCCGGCAGGCGCCGCTGTCGGCCCGTATGCGGCCGGGCTGGGACCTGGGGGTCCTGCGGGGCCTGGGGCTGCAGGCGGCGGCGGACACCGAGATCTGGCGGCAGGTCTGGACCCGAGAGGAGCGGATCAACAACGCCTCCACCCCCATGTTCCTGGTGGAGGCCCGGAAGTGTCCCCTGCCGCAGTAAGGTGGCGGCATGAGGCGATACATTCTCAAGCGGCTGCTGCAGCTGATCCCGGTGCTGCTGGGCGTCACGTTTCTGTCCTTCGCCATGATGCGCCTGGCCGGAAGCGACGCCATCACCGAGATGTACGGCGAAAAGGGGGCGGTGTCCCAGGAGATCATCGACGCCAAGCGGGCGGAGCTGGGACTGGACCGGCCGTTTCTGAGCCAGTATTTCTCCTGGCTGGGGGGGCTGCTGACCGGCGACATGGGCACAAGCTATGTGTCCGGCCGGGACGTGTTCGGCACCTTCGTGTCCAAGCTGCCGGCCACCCTGCTGCTGACGGCCCTGTCCGTGGCGGCCACGGTGCTGCTGTCGGTGCCGCTGGGCATCCTGGCCGCCGTGCGCCATGACCGGTTCACGGACTATTTCCTGCGATTCTGCAGCTTCATCGGCAACGCTCTGCCCAATTTCTTCGTGGCTCTGCTGCTGATGCAGGTGTTTTCCATCCGGTGGAGGCTGCTGCCGGTGCTGTCGGAGGGGACCTCCCTGCGCAGCGCCGTTCTGCCCACTCTGACGCTGGCCATCGCCATGTCCGCCAAGTATATGCGCCAGGTCCGGGCCGCCGTGCTGGAGGAGCTGAACCGGGACTACGTCACCGGCGCCCGGGCCCGGGGCGTCCGGGAGGGAGTCATTCTGCGCGGAAGTGTGCTCCGGTGCGCCATGCTGACCATCCTCACCCTGCTGGCCCTGTCCGTAGGGAGTCTGCTGGGGGGCACAGCCATCATCGAGAGCATTTTTCAGTGGGACGGCGTGGGCAAGCTGGCGGTGGACGCCATCACCATGCGGGATTATCCCATGATCCAGGCCTATGTGGTGTGGATGGCCGTGATCTATGTGGCGGTGAACCTGGTCACGGACCTTTTATACCACGCGCTGGACCCGCGGATCCGACTGGGGGTGAGCCGGGAATGAGACAGCCATCCATCCGGCGCGGCGTCAGGACCCGGCTGGTGATTTTCGGGATCCTGGCCCTGCTGCTGATTCTGTTTTCGGCGTTTTCCGCGTATCTGACCCCCTATGACCCCTATTTGCAGGACCTGAGCCAGGCCAAGGCCCCGCCCTCGGCGGAGCATCTGCTGGGGACGGACCGCTATGGCCGGGATATGCTGTCCCGGGTCATCGTGGGGAGCCGCACCAGCATTTTCTCCACGCTGCTGCTGGTGGCGGCAGTCACCGTGCTCGGCACCGCCGTGGGCCTTTGCGGCGGTTTTTTCGGCGGATGGGCGGACACGGTGCTCATGCGCGTATCCGATATATTCCTGGCCTTTCCCGGGCTGGTGTTCGCCCTGGCGGTGGCCGGGGCCCTGGGGGGCGGGCTGCACAACGCCATTCTGGCGCTGGCCGCCGTGTCCTGGCCCAAATATGCCCGGCTGGCCCGCAGCCAGACCCTGGCCCGGAGGGAGGCCCCCTGGATGCAGGCGGCGCGGCTCTCCGGCAGCGGCACGGCGGGGCTTCTGCTGCGGCATATGCTGCCCAATATCCTGGGCCCCATTCTGGTGACGGCCGTGCTGGATATCGGCACCATGATGATGGAGCTGGCGGCCCTGAGCTTTCTGGGCCTGGGGGCCAGGCCGCCTATCGCCGAGTGGGGCAGCATGATGAGCGATGCCCGCAGCCTGATGACCACCTCGCCGTGGATCACCTTTTCCCCGGGAATCGCCATTTTCGTGTCGGTGATGATCTTCAATCTGCTGGGGGACGCCGTCCGGGACTATGCGGACCCCAAAAACCGGGGGAGGTGAGGCTATGGAGGCGCTTCTGGAATACCGGCAGACGGACGTGTGCTACGGCGGCGTCCGGGCGGTGCGCGGCGTGAGCTTTACCCTCCATGCCGGGGAAATCCTGGGCGTGGTAGGGGAGAGCGGCTGCGGCAAATCCACCCTGCTCCGGGCCGCCATGGGCCTGCTGGGCCCCGGGGGCCTGGTGACCGGGGGAAAGATCCTCTATCGGGGGGAGAATCTTCCGGACCTGTCCCGCCGGGCCCGGCGGCGGCTGAACGGTCCGGAGCTGGGCATGATCTTCCAGAGCGCGGGCAGCTCCTTCTGCCCGGTCCGCAGGGTGGGAGATCAGCTATACGAAATGATGCGGGCCCACGGCCCGATGGAAAAGAGGGCCTTCCGGCAGCAGGCCGGGGCGCTGCTGGACCGGCTGGGCCTGGAGGACGGCCCCCGTATCCTGAATAGCTATCCCTTTGAGCTGTCCGGCGGGATGCAGCAGCGGGTGGGCATTGCGGCGGCTATGCTGCTGCGGCCCCGGGTGCTGCTGGCGGATGAGCCCACCGCCGCCCTGGACGTGTCCGCCCAGAAGCAGGTCCAGGAGGAGCTGCTGCTGGTGCGGGAGAGCTTCGGAACGGCCATGGTGCTGGTGTCCCACAATCTGGGGCTGGTGGCCGCCATGGCGGACCGGGTGCTGGTGATGCGCCGCGGCGAAATCGTGGAGGCCGGAGAGACCCGGCAGGTGCTGCGGCAGCCCCGGGCGGACTATACCCGGCGGCTGCTGGAGGCCGTGCCGAAGCTGAGGAGGGCGTGAAATGGAACCGATCCTGTCTGTTCGGGAGCTGACCAAAACCTTCTCCCGCCCGGGGCAGGGGAAACTGACGGCTGTAAACGGCGTCAGCTTCGACCTGCGGCCCGGGGAGCGCCTGGGGATCATCGGCGAAAGCGGCAGCGGGAAAACCACCGTGGCAAACCTCGTCACCCGGCTGCTGGACGCCGACGGAGGGCGCATCCTCCTGGACGGGGAGGACATCACCTCCGTCACCGGCCGGGACCTGCGCCGGGTGTACCGGAAGATACAGATGGTGTTCCAGACCCCGGCGGAGTCCTTCGACCCCCGCCGCACCTTAGGGGACGGGGTGGGGGAGAGTCTGCGCGGCCTGTCCCGCCGGGAGGCCCGGCAGGAGGCGGTGCGCCTTATGGAGCGCTGCGGCTTGCCGGGGGAGTTTGCCCGGCGCTATCCCCATGAGGTCAGCGGCGGGCAGTGCCAGCGGGCGGCCATCGCCCGGGCCCTGGCCGTGGGGCCGAAGGTGCTGATCTGCGACGAGGCCACCTCGGCCCTGGACGTCACCGTTCAGAAGGAGATCCTGGACCTGCTGCGCGGCCTGGAGGGAGACCTGGCCATCCTGTTTATCTGCCACGACATCTCCCTGGTGCAGCAGTTCTGCCACCGGGTGCTGGTGATGCACCGGGGCGAAATCGTGGAGCAGGGGACGCCGGACGAGGTGATCTGCCGCCCGCAGCACGCGTATACCCGGCACCTGATCGACAGTGTGCTGTGATATAGAAAAACAGAAAGGAAACAAGAGAGATGAGAGGAAAAAGAGCGCTTCTGCTGCTGACGGCCCTGAGCCTGGTGCTGACGCTTCTGGCCGGCTGCGGGAATACCGCGCGGGATACCGGGGAGAAAACCATGGTCATCGGCGATACCACCTTCAACTCCGAAAACTGGGAGGAGACCGTGGACCCCCACCGGACCTATAACGGCTGGGCCTGCATCCGCTACGGCATCGGCGAGACCCTGGTGCGGTATACGGACTCCATGGAGCTGGAGCCGTGGCTGGCCAAGTCCTGGAGCAACGACGGCGACCGGACCTGGACCATCGTTCTGCAGGACGATGTCACCTTCTCCAGCGGCCGGAAGATGGATGCGGCGGCGGTGAAGCAGTGCCTGGAGCACCTGCTGGAAAACCACGACCGTGCCCCCGGCGATACGAAGATCGCCGATATGCAGGCGGAGGGCCAGACTCTGACCATCGTCACCAGTCAGCCCAATCCTGCCCTGATGAACTATCTGGGGGACCCCTACGGCTGCATCATCGACGTGGACGCCAGCGACTTTGAGAAGGGCATCGTGGCCGGTACCGGCCCCTATGTGGTGCAGGAGCTGGTCACGGACGACCACCTGACCCTCACCAAAAACGAAAACTACTGGAACGGCAGTCCCAAGCTGGACAAGCTGACCATCCGCACCATCTCCGACGGCGACACCCTGTCGGCGGCCCTGCAGGCCGGGAACATCGACGCGGCCTACGGCATGGCCTATGAGGCGTATCCCAACTTTGAAAACGACGACTATCAGTTCTCGGCCATCCAGACCTCCCGGGCTTTCTTTGCCTCCATGAACATGACCAGCCCCGTGATGCAGGACCCCGCCGTCCGCAAGGCCATCGCCATGGGCATTGACAAGCAGGGCTTTGTGACGGCTCTGCTGGACGGCCACGGGGTCGTGGGCACCGGCGCTTTCCCGGACGGCTTTTCCGGCTTCGGCGGCGAGCACGTGACCACCGAGAGCTATGACCCGGAGGACGCGCGGCAGGTGCTGGAGGCCGCCGGGTGGCGGGATACCGACGGCGACGGCATCCGGGAGAAGGACGGCGTGAAGCTGACCGTCCGCTGGCTGACCTATCCCAGCCGCCAGGAGCTTCCCCTGCTGGCGGAGTCCGCCCAGGCCACCCTGAAGGACATCGGCATGGAGGTGGACATCAACTGCACGGCCAACCGCCGGGAGTTCTTGGCGGACCTGAACAGCTGGGACGTGTACGCCTCCGCCATGGTCACCGCCCCCTCCGGGGACCCCCAGTATTTCTTCACCTCCTGCTGTGTGCCGGGGATGAGCTATAACTTCGGCGGGTATGACAATGCGGAGGTGACCGGAATGGTCAGCCGGCTGGCCGGAGAGTTCGACACCGCCCGCCGGAGTGAGCTGGCCGTCCGGCTGCAGCAGGCCATTCTGGACGACAACGCCTATGTGTTCTGCTCCTTCCTGGAGATGAACATGATCTCCCGCAGCCATGTCACCGGCTATACCGCCCACGCCTGCGACTATTACCAGGTGACGGCGGACCTGGATATTCAGCGATAAGAAGAACAGCGCAGCGGCGGCACGAAAGTGCCGCCGCTGCTTTTGGCAGTGATCCTCCGGCTTCATGTGCCGGTGCACTGCGCGGATTCATTTTTCAACGGTATTTCAGTCCGGGCGAATTGTGAAGTCCACGATACCGGACCCTTCATAGCTGCGCAGGTGGGTGATCGTGATCCGGTAGGTCCGGCCATCCGCCGATGCGCGAAACTCGGCGGTGGTGTAGTGGTCCTTGTCCGATATCTCCGTCTCGTGGCCCGTCATACGCTCCAGCTGCCAATCGCCGTGCAGGGGGATACTCAGCTCGGACAAAAAGGCGTCCATGTCCCGCAGCTCATCCGCCGCCTTGGTGGGGTGGAGGCAGGACTGCCAGCGTTCCGCGTCCCGCTGGGTCAGAGCCTCCAGGGCCTCCTGGCAGACCGGCTGCATTTTGTTCTGCGCATTCCGGCCTGCAAATGCGATCGCCAGCATGGCCAGCACAAATACTGCGGAAAACAGAATGACATATCCCAGCTTCTTCCGGGAGTCGGGGGAGGCGTCCAGCAGCTGCTGCTGGATGCCGATGCCGATGCACGTCAGAACATGTGCAAACACCGCGCCAAGGAGCCACCCGGTTGATAAGCGGATCAGCAGACTGCCGATGGCCAGCAGAAGGACGGTCTCCAGAAAGAGGGCGAATCTGCGCTGTCTGGCTGTGACCAGGGTCAAAAGGTAATAGATCACGTTGAGAACGGGAATGAAGGCGATGGCCCCCACCTGGTTGTCCAGGTGGAAGATCTCCGTTTTCTTCCCCCCAAAAAGCCTGATTCTGTTTCTCATGGTGAAGCCTCCGTTCTTGGATGGAGCAGATGACACTCCTCTACTAGTGTAAACACCGCACCATCCATTCTGCAACGCACGTTTACGCGGGAATTGCATATTTGGAGGATTTAACAGACTGAAAGCGCTGTTTTTGGGAGCTTTGCCGAAGAATGTCCGGGAGCCCGGCTGTGCATCAATCGACAGCCGGGCTCCTGGCGTATTCAGTTGGCGATGCCGTGGTGGACGGGCTTGGTGGCGGGAGTGATGGGCTGGATGCTGTAGCCATTGGCCAGGCAGTAGCGGATGATATCCGGCAGGGCGTCGGCGGTGGTGCCCTTGGCCCCGGCGTCGTGCATCAGCACCACGTTGCTGCGGCCATGGCGCAGGGCGGAGGTGACGATGTTATAGATCTGGCCGGAGGAGGCGGGGGTACCGGCGGCATCGCCGCTGGACACATTCCAGTCAAAATAGGTGAAGCCCTCCGCCTGGACCCGCTGGGCCAGACGGCTCATGATGCCCACGCTGTACTGGCGGCTGACGGTGTTGGAGCTGCCGCCGGGGAAGCGGATGATGGCGGCTTCATACCCGAAATCCGAACGGAGCCGGTCCCGCAGGCGGTACACGTTCTGCATGAATGCCTCGTCGCTCTTATAAATGGCAGCGTAATCGTGGGAGTAGCCATGGATGGCCACGGTGTGGCCCTCATCGATCATCCGGCGGATCAGGGCCTTGCCGGACTCGCCGTAGTTGACGATGAAGAAGGTGGCGTGGACGTTATAGGCCTTCAGAGTGTCCAGCACCCGGGGCGTCACCCGGTCGCTGGGGCCGTCATCGAAGGTCAGGTACACGGGGCTTCCGCCGGAGGAGTTCTCATACACCGACACCTGCCGGGTGGCAGAGGCAGTGTTGCCCGCCTTGTCGGACACGGTATAGGTCAGGGTATAGACCCCGGGAACGGAGGTGTCCACAGTGCCGGCCCGGGTGACGGAGGCGGTCAGATCGCCGTCGGCGTCGTCCTGGGCGGTGTAGCCCGGCTCCTGATAGGCGCCGCCCAGGGGAACGAACAGCTCCCGCTGGCCGGACAGGGTGATCACCGGGGCCACGATGTCCCGGACCGTCACCCGGCGGGTGGCGGTGGCGGCGTTTCCGGCCTTGTCGGTAACGGTGTAGGTCAGGGTGTGGACGTCGCCGGAGGCTTTGTCCGTTACCTGGATGGAGGCGGTCAGGTCGCCGTCACAGCGGTCTCGGGCGGTGGCTCCCGGGTCCTGGAATAGGTCATAGCGGGAGACGGTGACCTCCGCCTGGCCGGTGAGGGCCAGCTCCGGGGCCTCCCGGTCCTCCACATGGACCAGGCGCTTTGCGGTGTAGCTGCGGCCCCGGAAGTCCGCCTGATAGGTCAGGGTATAGTCCCCGGGGACGTCGGTGTTCACCCGGCCCTCCACGGTGACGGCGGCGTCGGTGGGGTCGCCGCCCCGCAGCAGCCGGGCCCCGGGGTCCGTGTAGGCGGCGAAGGCGGAGATGTGCTCCTCCGTCCGGCCGTTGAGCTGCATATGGGTGGGCGGCAGCAGAATAAAATAGCCCCGGACCAGGCTCAGCACGCCGATGACAACGGCGGCCAGCAGCAGGGCTCCCCCTGCGGCCAGGGCGGCAATGGTTTTCTTTTTCATGAGAAGGTCCCCCTAAATCAATTCTGTTTTATATTGTAGAAAACCGTCGGGGGAAATGCAAGAACGATTCGATTACAAGACGGTAACAAATGATTACGAAAAAATTTTATCCGCGAAAGTGCGGGGTCATCCCGGCAGTGCAGTAAAGCGGCGGGGGCCGGGGGTTCCGGATTTGGCCGGGATGGTGAGCCGGAGAAAACTTTTGGGGGAATATTATAAAAAAGCACAAAAGGAATGGGTAAAACCATTCTTTTTTTCGATGAATTGACAGATTTGCGGCAATCGAATATAATATTGAATTGGAATAATCGTAATACAAGACAGGAGGCAGCATATGGCATTTTATGATGTGGACAACGCGATGACGGTGAAGCTGGACTATGAACTGCCGAAGGTCCCCGCCTTCCGGGAGGGGATCCGGCGGGCCCCCCGGCGGGAGGCGCATCTGTCCGAGGCGGACAAGGCCCTGGCCATCCGCAACGCCCTGCGGTATATCCACCCGGACCACCATCTGCAGATGGCCCGGGAGTTTGCCCGGGAGCTGGAGGAGCACGGCCGGATCTACGGCTATCGCTTCCGGCCGGAGGGGGAGCTGCACGGCAAGCCCATCGACCAGTATCGGGGCAACTGCATAGAGGCCAAGGCCTTCCAGGTGATGATCGACAACAACCTGGACTTCGACGTGGCCCTGTACCCCTATGAGCTGGTGACCTACGGCGAGACGGGGCAGGTGTGCCAGAACTGGATGCAGTACCGGCTCATCAAGAAGTATCTGGAGGTCATGACGGACGAGCAGACCCTGGTGGTCATGTCCGGCCACCCCCTGGGGCTGTTCCACAGCCACAAGCTGGCCCCCCGGTGCATCATCACCAACGGGCTGATGGTGGGGACCTTTGACGACCAGAAGAACTTCAACCGCGCCGCCGCCCTGGGGGTGGCCAACTATGGACAGATGACGGCCGGCGGCTGGATGTATATCGGCCCCCAGGGCATCGTCCACGGGACCTTCAACACCCTGCTCAACGCCGGGCGGCTGAAGCTGGGGATCCCCGCCGACGGGAACCTGGCCGGGCGGCTGTTTGTGTCGGCGGGCCTGGGCGGCATGAGCGGGGCCCAGGGCAAGGCGGCGGAGATCGCCGGGGCCGTGTCCATCATCGCAGAGGTGGACGACTCCCGCATCGAGACCCGGTATACCCAAGGGTGGGTCAGCCAGCGCACCGACAGCCTGGAGGAGGCGTTGGCCATGGCCCGGCGGCACCTGGCGGACCGGACCCCCTGCGCCATCGCCTATCACGGAAATGTGGTGGACCTGCTGGAATACCTGTATGACAACAACGTGCATGTGGATCTGCTCAGCGACCAGACCTCCTGCCACGTCCCCTATGACGGCGGATACTGCCCCCAGGGGCTGACCTTCGCCCAGCGGACGGAGATGCTGGACCACGACCCGGAGAAGTTCCGGAAGCTGGTGGACAAATCCCTGCGGCGGCACTATGAGATGATCTGCCGGTTCCACGACCGGGGGACGTATTTCTTCGACTATGGCAACAGCTTCCTGAAGGCCGTGTTTGACGCGGGGGTGCGGGACGTGTGCCGCAACGGCGAAAACGACCTGGACGGGTTCGTGTTCCCCTCGTATGTGGAGGACATTCTGGGGCCGTGCCTGTTCGACTTCGGCTACGGGCCCTTCCGGTGGTGCTGCCTGTCCGGCCGCAGCGAGGACCTGGACAAGACCGACGCCGCGGCGGCGGAGTATATCCTGGAAAACAACCGGCGGTATCAGGACTATGACAACTATGTGTGGGTCCGGGACGCCAAGCGCAACCGCATGGTGGTGGGCACCCAGTGCCGCATCCTGTATCAGGACGCCATGGGGCGCATGAACATCGCGCTGAAGTTCAACGAGATGGTGCGCAACGGCGAGATCGGCCCCGTGATGCTGGGCCGGGACCACCACGACACCGGCGGAACGGACTCCCCCTTCCGGGAGACCTCCAACATCAAGGACGGCTCCAATATCATGGCGGACATGGCCACCCAGTGCTACGCCGGAAACGCCGCCCGGGGCATGAGCCTGATCGCCCTGCACAACGGCGGCGGCGTGGGCATCGGCAAGTCCATCAACGGCGGGTTCGGCATGGTGCTGGACGGCTCGGAGCGGGTGGACACCATCCTGCGCATGAGCATGCCCTGGGACACCATGGTGGGCGTGGCCCGGCGCAGCTGGGCCCGGAACGACAACGCCGTCACCACGGCCATGGAGTATAACCGCCTGTACGCCGGGCAGGATCATATCACCCTGCCCTATACCGCGCCGGAGGATGACGACATCATCGCCGCCGTGCTGCACGGGGCCCGGTAAGGAGGGGCTATGACCACCTATATCACAAACATCGGCCTGCTGGCCACCCCCCGGGGGGATTCCGCCCGGCGGGGACGGCAGCAGGGGGAGATCACCCTGCTGCGGGACGCCTGGGTGGCCGTGGAGGGCGGAAAAATCGCCGCCGTGGGGCAGGGACAGCCTGCCCCGGAGGACGGCGACACCCTTCTGGACGCCGGAGGGCGGCTGATGACCCCGGGATTGGTGGACGCCCATACCCACCTGATCTTCGGCGGCTGGCGGCAGAACGAGCTGGGGCAGAAGCTCCGGGGCGTGCCGTATCTGGACATTCTGGCCCAGGGAGGCGGCATTCTGTCCACCGTCCGGGCCACCCGGGCGGCGTCGGAGGAGCAGTTGGCGCACAAGGCGGAAGCGGTCCTGGCGGAAATGCTGCGGATGGGCGTGACCACCTGCGAGGCCAAAAGCGGCTACGGCCTGGAGCCGGAGCAGGAATACAAGCAGCTGCGGGTGATCCGGCGGCTGAACGAGACGCAGCCGGTGGAGCTGGCGGCCACGTTTATGGGGGCCCACGCCCTGCCGGAGGAATACCGGGAGCGGCGGGAGGACTATATCCGCCTGCTGTGCCGGGAGATGATCCCCTGCGCGGCCCGGGAGGGCCTGGCGGAGTTCTGCGACGTGTTCTGCGAGGAGGGCGTGTTCACCGCCCGGGAGAGCCGGACCATCCTGGAGGCGGGACTGGCCCACGGGCTGCGGCCCAAGGTCCACGCCGACGAGATCGCCGCCATCGGCGGCTCCCAGCTGGCGGGGGACATCGGGGCCATCAGCGCCGAGCACCTGATCGTATGCCCGCCGGAGGGGATCCGGAGTCTGGCGGCGGGAGGCGCCGTGGCGTGCTGTCTGCCGGCCACCAGCTTCTATCTGGGGGCGGCCTATGCCCCGGCCCGGGAGATGATCAGGGCTGGGGTGCCGGTGGCGGTGGCCACGGACTTCAATCCCGGGTCCTGCCCCGGCAGCAGTCTGCAGCTGGCCATGAACATCGCGTGCCTGAAGTACCGGATGACACCGGAGGAGGTGCTGACGGCGGTGACGCTGAACGCCGCCGCCGCCATCGGCCGGGCGGACCGCATCGGCTCCCTGGAGCCGGGGAAGCAGGCGGATCTGCTGCTGTGGAACGCGCCGGACCTGGACTATGTGTGCTATCGGTTCGGCAGCAACCTGGTGGGCACGGTGATGAAGAAGGGACAGATCGTGCATGAGGAGTAGGAGGAACGGAACATGATCTATATCAACGGACACGACCTGACCATTGAACAGGTCATCGCCGTCTCCCGGCAGGGGGAGACGGTGGCCATCGCGCCGGATGCCAGAGAGCGCATCAACGCCGCCCGGGCCTATGTGGACCGGAAGCTGGCGGACAAGGCCCTGGTATACGGCCTGACCACCGGGTTCGGCAAGTTCTCCACGGTGTTTGTGCCGGAGGAGGAGACGGCCCAGCTGCAAAGAAATCTGATCATCTCCCACGCCTGCGGCATGGGGGAGCCTCTGGACACCCGGGTGGTGCGGGCGGCTATGCTGCTGCGGCTGAACGCCCTGGCCCGGGGCAATTCCGGCATCCGCCTGTCCACCATGGAGACGCTTTTGCAGATGCTGAACCGGGGGGTCCATCCGATCATCCCGGAGAAGGGGTCCCTGGGGGCCAGCGGCGACCTGGCGCCCCTGTCCCACATGGTGCTGGTGATGCTGGGCGAGGGCGAGGCGGAGTATCAGGGCCGGGTGATGCCGGGCCGGGAGGCCATGGCCGCCGCCGGCATCGACACCATCCAGCTGGCCGCCAAGGAGGGCCTGGCCCTGATCAACGGCACCCAGATCATGACGGCCATCGCCTGCCAGGCGGTGTATGACGCCCGGGACCTGGCCAAAACGGCGGACATCGCCGCCGCCATGACCTGCCAGGCCCTGCACGGCATCCGGAAGGCCTTCGATCCCAAGGTGCACGCCCTGCGGGGCCAGCCGGGGCAGATCACCACGGCGGAGAACCTGCGGCGGCTGCTGGAGGGCAGCGGGCTGTCCTTCGACCTGAATCCGGACAAGGTGCAGGACGCCTACGCCATCCGCTGCACGCCCCAGATTCACGGGGCCAGCCGGGACGCCATCGGCTATGTGTGGGGCGTGGTAAGCCGGGAGATCAACGCCGTCACCGACAACCCCCTGATCTTCCCGGAGGAGGATGAGGCCATCTCCGGCGGCAATTTCCACGGGCAGCCGGTGGCCCTGGCCATGGACTTTCTGGGCATCGCCCTGGCGGAATACGCCAACGTGTCGGAGCGGCGGCTGGAGCGGCTGGTGAATCCGGCCCTGTCCGAGGGGCTGCCGGCCTTCCTGACCAGACACGGCGGGGTGCACTCGGGCTTCATGATCGCCCAGTACGCCGCGGCGTCCATGGTGTCGGAGAGCAAGGTATATGCCCATCCGGCATCGGTGGACTCCATCCCGTCGTCGGCCAACCAGGAGGACCACGTCAGCATGGGCACCACCGCCGCCCGGAAGGCGCTGATGATCCTGGACAACAGCCAGAAGGTGCTGGGCATCGAGCTGTTTGCCGGGGCCCAGGCGGCGTGGCTGCGGGGCGAGGACGGACTGTCCCCGGCCACCCGGGCGGTGTACGACCGCATCCGCCAGGCGATCCCGCCGGTGGACCAGGACGTGGTGATGCACCCGCTGATGGTGCAGGCGGATGAGCTGGTGAAGGCCCACGCCATTTCTCAGGCGGCGGAGGCCGTCTGCGGAGAATTGCAGTAAATTTCCCCCAGGGCGGGGCCTGTGGGCCCCGTCCCGGGAAGCGCATAAAAAGAGAGGATAGGGAGGAAAAAACATATGATGAAGCTTGTGGAATGCATCCCCAATTTCAGCGTCAGCCGGGAGCGGGACGAGGCCGCCTTCAACGCCCTGGTGGAGACTGCCCAGGCCGTGGCCGGGTGCACGGTGCTGGACGTGCAGTCCGACGGCACCCACAACCGGTGCGTGTTCACGCTGGTGGGGTCCCCGGAGGGCATCGGCGAGGCGGCGTTCCGGCTGGCCAAGCGGGCCATGGAGGTCATCGACATGACCAAACACCAGGGCGCTCATCCCCGGATGGGGGCCACGGACGTGATCCCCTTTGTGCCCACCATGGACATGACCGTGGAGGAGTGCGTGGAGCTTTCCCGGCAGGTGGCCCGGCGCATCTGGGAGGAGCTGGGGATTCCCAGCTTCCTGTATGAGGAGTCGGCCACGGCTCCGGGGCGGGTGAACCTGGCCAAGATCCGGAAGGGGCAGTTCGAGGGAATGCCCGAGAAGCTGCTGGAGCCGGAATGGGCCCCGGATTTCGGCGAAAGGAAGGTCCACCCCACTGCCGGAATCATCGCCATCGGCGCACGGATGCCGCTGGTGGCCTTCAACGTGAACCTGGACACGGACAACGTGGAGATCGCCAAGTCCATTGCCAAGGCCATCCGGGGCTCCTCCGGCGGGTTCAAGTTCTGCAAGGCCATCGGCCTGCTGCTGGAGGACCGGAACGTGGCCCAGGTGTCCATGAACATGGTGAACTATGAGGGGACGCCGCTGTACTACGCCTATGAGATGATCCGGGCCCTGGCAGACCGGTGGGGCGTGCGCATCATCGGCACGGAGCTGGTGGGCCTGACCCCGGCCAAGGCGCTGATCGACTGCGCGGAATACTACCTGAAGCTGGAGAATTTTGACTGCCATAAGCAGGTGATGGAGTATCACCTGGTGGGGATGGAATAAGGAGGACGCTATGCAGCTTGCTGAATTGACGGTGCGGGGGTTTGCGGACCTGCTGGGTTCCGACGCGCCCGCGCCCGGCGGCGGCTCCGCCGCCGCTCTGGCCGGGACCTTGGGGGCGGCGCTGACCGCCATGGTGGGGTCCCTGACCGTGGGACGGAAGAAGTACGCCGAGTTTGACGGCCTGGCCCGGGAGACCCTGGAAAAGGCCCGGGACCTGGAGCACCGGTTCCTGGACGTGATGGAGCGGGACACGGAGGCCTTCAACGCGGTGTCCGTCGTGTTCGCCATGGCCAAGGGCACGGACCAGGAGAAGGAGGCCCGGGCCGCCGCCATGCAGGAGGCCCTGCAGGGCTGCACAAAGACACCCTTTGAGATGATGGAGCTGTCTCTGGAGGCGCTGCGGCTGACGGATGGGCTGGTGGACCGGTCCAACGCCAGCGCCGCCAGCGACCTGGGCTGCGCGGCCCTGCATCTGGGGTCCGCCGTGCAGGGGGCGTGGCTGAACGTGCTCATCAACCTGGGGAGCATCCGGGACGCGGCCTTCGCCGCCCAGTACCGCACCCGGGGGCAGATCCTGCTGGATGAGGCCCTGCCTCTGGCGCAGAGCATCTATGACCGGGTGCTGAAAGCAGTGCAGGGATAAGCATATAATAAGCCCTCCGGCCACGCCGGAGGGCTTCAGTCTGTCAAAAAACTACCCAACCGGCCCTATTTCTGCTATAATAGAGGAAACAGAGGTGTTTTCATGGAAGGCTGGAGAAAAGACGCGCGGCACGAGCCGATCATTGTAGATTTGGATGCACTAGTTCCGAAAGGCCATCTGCTGCGGAAGATTGAGAAGCTCATGGACTATGAGTGGCTGTATGAACGACTGAACCCGTACTACTGTCATGACAACGGACGCCCCGGAACCGATCCGGTGGTGCTGATCAAAATGGTACTCATTCAGCACCTGTTCGGCATTGCCCGCGCCCATGATGCCCATGTCCAGGGTGAACACGAAGAAATAGTCGCCGAACACGTTGAACACGCCGCCGAACAGCACCGCCTTGGTGGCCAGGGCCGGGTCGCCGTCGTTGCGCAGAAACGCCGACATCAACTGGGTGAACAGGAAGCTGGGCACCACAAACTTGATGGAGAACAGATACGCCCGGGCCAGCGGCAGCAGGGTCTCCTCCGCGCCGAACAGCGTCAGGAGCTGGCGGTCAAAGAGAATCAGCGCCGCCCAGGAGAGAAGGGACAGGACCGCCGTTGCCAGGACTGCCGCCGTGAAATACTCGTTGGAGCGCTTTTCGTTGCCGGGGCCTGACCCCGCAGGGTGCTCAGCAGCACGCTGCCGCCGATGCCGGTGAGAAGGCCCAGACTATAAATAATGTTCCAGACCGGGGCCACCACGGCCAGGGCTGCCGTGCCGGTGGGGCCCTGATACTGGCCCACCATGGCGGCGTCCACCACGCCGTAGATAGAGGTGATCAGGGCGCTGCCGAAGGCGGCGGCGAGATACTTAAAGTAGATGGGACGAATTTTGTCCGTCAGGAAATTCATACGGCTGCCTCCTTGGGAATGAAGATGCAAAGCGCAGGCCCGGAACGAAAAAAAGCCGGATAAAGCACAGGCATTTCAGCCTGTTGCCTTATCCGGCTCGTCATTTCCAGCGAATGACTTGCCCTCCGAGCAAGCGAGGGGTGTTATAGCCGCTTTTGCCCGGAATGTCAAGCACTTTGCGGAACTTATGGAGTTACTTTTCGCCGTACCAGCAGCGGACGAAGGCGGCCAGGCCCGGGATCAGGTCCTTGATCTGGTGGCCGGAGGTGTTGACGCACAGGTGGTACGTCTCCTTGGCGCCCCACTTGGAGTCGGCGAACATCTGACGGTACTGGGCGCGGTTCTTGTCCACCTGCTTCATGCGGCGGGCAATGTCATTGCGGGACAGGTGCTCCCCCTCCGGGGCCCGGTCGATGCAGCGTTGGATCTTGGACTCAGCGTTGGCATAGACGAACAGGTTCAGGGGATGATAGTCCTTCAGGATCACGTCGGCGCAGCGGCCCACGATGACGCAGTCCCCCTGCTTGGCGAAGTTCTCAATGATCTGCTGCTGGGCGGCGGCTACCTGGAAGCCCTGGTCCATGATCTGCACCGGGGGCATGGCGAAACGGTGGCCGATGGTCGTGGGGTAGGCGGCCTCGATGCACTTTTCAGAGATGTTGGCCACATACCGCTCATCGAAGCCGTGCTCCTTGGCGATGAGCTCGATGATCTCGTGATCGTAGCAATGGATGCCCAGCTCCTCGGCCAGGCGCTTGCCCAGCTCGCGGCCGCCGGAGCCGAATTCACGGCTGATGGTGATGATTTTCATGATATTTCCACTCCTCTCAAAGCATCAAAAGGTGACAGGTTTAATACTCATAGCAGCTGCCGCCCACGAACTCGCGGACGATGGAGTTGCGGGGAACATAGTGGGTGTGCAGCGGAGGAACCCCGCCCACCACCTTCATCAGGTCTGTCAGGCCGTGCTTTTCCAGGTACTCCGGCGTCAGCTCCTGGCGGAACTGGGGAATCTCGTTAAGGTATTTGGCCAGGATGCAGGGCTCGTAATCGTGGAAGGTGTCGATATGAATGGCGGCGTTGCCCTTGTGGGGCATGATGTAGTTGATCTCACCCCGGTCCACGCTTTCGGCCCGCTCCACGGTTTCCTGCAGGGAGTGGCCCCGGGTGTTATAGTCCCGGATCAGGCGGCGGGCCACCCGCAGCTGCTCGGGGCGGACGATTCTGTCGTCGTTGGTGATGATGCGGGTCCGGGGGGCCACATACACGCCGTTGGCGATGCCCCGGAGCTTGTCAAAGATCAGGGGATTGAGCATGTGGATGCCCTCGGCGATGACGATGCAGTCCTTTTCACCCTGCATCTTCCTGTAGCCGCCGGTGGTGCCGTTTTTGAAGTCATACCAGGGAATATCGGCCTCCATGCCGTCCAGCAGCTGGGAGATGCAGGTCAGCAGGGTGTCCACGTCCACGCAGTAGGGAGACTCCCAGTCTGTGGCCTCGGGCGGACGCTTGTCCAGCGGCAGGAAGAAATTGTCCATGCTCAGCAGGCACACCTTGACTCCTAGATTCTGCAGGTATTCCTGAAGCCGCATGGCGGTGGTGGTCTTGCCGGAGCCGGAGGGACCCGTCAGGGCAACCACGGGCTTTTCCTGGCGATTGGACAGGATCGCCGCCGCAGCGGCGCTGATCTTGTCGTGAAATACTTCCTCGCAGCGCAGAACGAATTGCGTCTCGTTGCGCATGGCGTAATTGATGTTTTCCAGGTCGATGACGCGCATTAACAGATGCTCCTCTCGTAAAATACTACCTATCCATCCTATAATACAGTACATTATACCACGAAGCGGCGGCGGCTGCAAGTGAAAAAACCCACCGGCGGGCGGGGAATTCAATCCTGCCGGGTGAAGGACACGGAGTAGGCTCCCAGCACCTGGCGGCAGGGGATGGCGGCGGCGTTTTCCGCCGTCAGCGGCAGGCGGGGATAGGCGGTCCTGCTCCACGCCGTAGGCCATGACAAATTGCGTGATGTCCATGGGAGTATCTCCTCGTATAGCACAATTCCCCGGACGGCGCAACGGCTGCGCCGCCGGGGAGGCTTTTTCATTGGGGAAATTCCAGGCTGCGGCGGAAGCTGTTTTCGCCCAGGGCGGTGACGTCGCCGCCGATAACCTGGTCGCCGCAGACAAACAGGTTTGCCTGGACCCCCTGGGGAGCATCGGGATAGTTCAGCACCGTATAGGTATACCGGGTAACGGTTTTGCCGCCGCACCGGTCAAAGGGCAGGCCCAGGTCCTTTTGCAGGGCCGCATACTCCGCATGGGCGGACAGGTCCTCCGGCAGCAGGAGACTCAGCGTCTCCAGAGGCTCCGGCGTCACCTGCCAGCCCAGGCTCTCCAGATACGCCACCCGGGCGGCATTGTCGGCGGCCTGTACCGGCTCCGTCCCGCCGCTGTCCCGCTGACAACCGGGAATCACAAACAGTAGCGTCAGGGCCGCCAGGACCCCCAGGGCGGCGGCTGCCAGCTGCCGCCGCTTCATGAATACCACCATACCATCACCTCGTACATTTCTTATTCCATTTTGCCCAAAACTATGCTATGCTTACGGAAGAAATTGCAGGAGGTGCAGATATGGAGCGGCTGGACAAAATCCTGGCCGGAACCGGACGGTGGTCCCGGCGGGAGGTAAAGGAGCTGGTGCGCCAGGGCCGGGTGCGGGTGGACGGACAGACCGCCCGGACGGCGGAGGAGAAGGTGGCCCCGGAGGCGGCCGCCATCACCGTGGACGGCCAGCCGGTGGAGACGGAGCGGTTCACCTACGTGATGCTGCACAAACCCGCCGGGGTGCTGTCCGCCACCGAGGACAGCCGCCAGCAGACGGTGCTGGACCTGCTGCCCGGGGAGCTGCGGCGGCGGGGCCTGTCGCCGGTAGGGCGGCTGGATAAGGACACGGAGGGCCTGCTGCTGCTGACCAATGACGGGGCCCTGGCCCATCGGCTGCTCTCGCCCAAGTCCCACGTGGACAAGGTGTACTATGCCCGGGTGGAGGGGGCGCTGGAGCCTGCCGATGCTGCGGCCTTCGCCGCCGGAATGACCCTGGGGGATGGACTGGAGTGCCTGCCCGCCGGGCTGGAGATTTTGTCGCCGGGGGAGTGCCTGGTGACCCTTCGGGAGGGAAAGTTCCACCAGGTCAAGCGGATGCTGGCGGCCCGGGGAAAGCCGGTGACGTACCTGAAGCGGCTGTCCATGGGCCCCCTGCGGCTGGACCCGGAGCTGGCTCCCGGGGCCTTCCGGATGCTGACGGCGGAGGAGAAAAAAGCTCTTGCGGACTGCCGGTAGAGGCGTTTATCGACATAACTGCAAAAAAAATTCCAGGAAATTTGTAGAAAAGATAAAAAAATACTTGCAAATCCGTGATTCTGACGATATAATAGGGGTAACGGCCTGACAGTTTGCACAAAATACCCACAGCCCAAATCATCGGCGGGAGGAACAAGAATGTCTGGAAGAATTTTTCAAAATGTTGTGCTGCAATTCAAGGAGACCACGGACCGCACCATCGGCGTTATCGACTCCGAGGGCACGGTGATCGCATGCAGCGAGCTCACCGGTATCGGCAAGAAGTGGACCAAATATGTGGAGCCTATCGCCGCGGCGGAGGGCAACTGCGTGACCATGGAGGGCAAGACCTTCAAGGCTATGCCCGGCTGGGGCACCCACTTTGACTATGCGGTTTTCACCAGCGGCGACGACAGCGTGGGACGCACCGTGTGCTCCATGGCCTGCGTGGCCCTGAACGCCGCCAAGGTCTATTATGAGGAAAAGCACGATAAGGGCTCCTTTATTAAGAACATCATCTCGGATAATATCCTGATCAGCGATATCTACATGCGGGCCAAGGAGCTGCATGTGGCGGCGGAGGTGCCCCGGGGCGTGTTTGTCATCCGCCCGGTGGACGACCGGGCCGAGGCCATTCCCGTGGACGTGGTGCAGAATATGTTCCCGGACCGGCAGAATGATTTCGTGCTGAGCGTGGGCGACGACGACGTGGCCCTGATCCACCAGATGCCCGAGGGCGCCTGCGGCAAGGACCTGGAAAAGGTGGCCGCCTCCATCGAGGAGGCCCTGCGGGTGGACGGCGAGAGCACCGTGTTCGTGGGCATCGGCACCCTGGCCCTGCACCTGCGGGATCTGGCCAAGGCCTATAAGGAGGCCCAGATCGCCATTGAGGTGGGCAAGGTCTTTGACACCGAGCGCTATGTCATCAACTATGAGAACCTGGGCATCGGCCGGCTGATCTATCAGCTGCCCACCACCCTGTGCGAGATGTTCCTGCAGGAGGTTTTCAAGAAGAATCCCATCGACGCCCTGGATCAGGAGACGCTGTTCACCATCTATAAGTTCTTTGAGAACAACCTGAACGTGTCCGAGACGGCCCGGAAGCTGTTTGTCCACCGGAACACCCTGGTGTACCGGCTGGAGAAGATCAAGAAGCTCACGGGGCTGGACCTGCGGGAGTTTGACGACGCCATCACCTTCAAGGTAGCCCTGATGGTGAAGAAGTACCTCACCAGCCGGGGAATCGACGCGTAAAATGCCATAAAAAATCCTGTCCCCACAGGGACAGGATTTTTGTCGCCGTTTCATCGGCCCCAGGACGACAGGAGGTCCAGATGATCCCGCAGCTGCTCCTGGCCGCAGTACAGGAACACGGCCACCTGGCCGCCCCGGCCCAGGGCCGCCATCTGCCAGAGGCCCTCCGGCTCCCGGGCCAGAAGCACAAAGTCCAGCCCCGGATGCTCCAGGGTCTCATAGCTCCAGGACAGGTTCACCAGCCGGTACTGCTCCATCTGGGCCTGGGCCACGGACCGGGCCATGGAGGGCAGCAGCAGGCGGAAATACATGGCCTCCAGCTGGGACGCGTAGCAGCTTGCACCGTTTTCCGGACTGCGGGCCTGCTGGGTGACGGAATACCAGGCCGGGGCCAGCAGGGAATGCTCCCTGTAAGCCCGGGAATCGTGTCCGGAGGATGGGTCAAACAGGACCACAGGGGTGCTCTCCAGCTCCTGCAGCTCCACATAGGGCTGCCGGAAGTCCTCCAGGGGGTCGCCCCGGCGCTCCATCCACTGTCCCGCCAGCAGCAGTGCCAGCAGGAAAACCGCCGCCAGGGAGATCACATTTTCCCACACGATCCTTCTGCTGGGTCCGGCGGAGGGCGGCATATCCATCCCCTGTCGCAGGGCCTGACAGGCCCGGCGCAGCAGTCCCGCGTTCCGGCAGCTTCTGCCGAATGCCACCCCCTGGCACAGCAGCAGCACCAGAAACGTCGGGTCAAATACCCGCAGCCACACCAGCGGCAGACCGCCCCGGGCCGCCATGCCGCCGCTCCAGAACAGCAGCAGCCACACGGATACGGCAGCCAGGACCACCCCCAGCAGCAGGCTGCGCTGCCAGGCCCGGCGCGCGGCCCGCTCCAGCCGCTCCAGGGAAAGGCCCCGGCTTTCGTGGTCGGAGTACAGCTCCACGGCGGCGGGATCCGCCGTGTAAAACAGCCAGCACCCGGCGGGGGCCACGTTCAGGGCATATGACCAGCCCGCCCTTCGATACAGCTCCTGCTGCTCCTCCGTGGGAGCCGTCCTGCCCCGGTCATAGGGCTCCAGGCGGAACCGGGTGCCGGGCACGCCGTCGGTGGTAAAGACCGCCCAGCTGCCGATGGACACCGGAAACAGCCCGGCGTTGGCCTGCTCCTCCAGCCAGGCCTCCAGCCCCCGGATGTCACAGGGGGATACCGGAAGTATTTTCCTCACTTTTCTTGCTCGGCCCATGCGCTCTCCTCCTCTCCGTCCTCCACGCAGGTCCTCAGCCGCGCCAGCTCCTCCTGGAAGGCGGCCCGGCCCGCGTCCGTAATCTGATAGCTGCGCTTGCGGCCCTGAATCTCCGTCTCCCGGATCAGGCCCTCCTCCTGAAACTTCCCCAGCAGGGTGTACAGGGTCCCGGGACCCAGCCGCACCCGGCCGTTAGTTTTCCGCTCCACAAACTCCGTGATCTCGATGCCGCACATCTGCCCCCGCAAAAAGGACATCAGCACATAGAACATGGACTCGGTCAGAGTCCCCCGCTCCTTCATGGCCACGTTCCACCTCCTTCCAGTGTTTTTCCACTTAATATCGCGCCGCGATATTGTATGCTGCCATTATAATATCGCCACGCGATATTGTCAAGGGCCCCGGAGCGTAAAAAAAGCGTGCTGCCCGCAGGCAGCACGCTTTTTTGGGATTAAATCAGTCCTTGCGCAGGAGGTTGTTGTCCTCGAAATAGTCGATGCGCATGGCGTGACGCACATCGCGAAGGGTGGAGGCGGCGGTATTGCGGGCCGTTTCGCTGCCGGTGCGGAGAATCTCATACACGTCGGGCAGACGCTTCTCCCAATCCTCCCGGCGCTGGCGGATGGGGGCCAGCTCCGCCTGGAGGACATTGTTCAGGAACTTCTTGACCTTCACATCCCCCAGGCCGCCCCGCTGATAGTGGGCCTTCAGCTCATCCAGCCCGCTGTATTCCGGCAGGAACTCCGGGAAATACTCCGGGCGGCAGAAGGCGTCCAGATAGATGAAGACGGGGTTCCCCTCGGTGTGGCCGGGGTCCTCCCGGCGCAGATGGGTGGGGTCGGTGAACATGGACATGACCTTGGTGCGGATGTCCTCGGGACTGTCGGACAGATAGATGCAGTTGCCCAGGGACTTGCTCATCTTGGCCTTGCCGTCGATGCCCGGCAGGCGCAGGCAGGCCTGGTTCTTGGGCAGGATGATCTGGGGATCCACCAGGGTGTCGCCATAGACGGCGTTGAACTTGTGGACGATCTCCTTGCACTGCTCCAGCATGGGCAGCTGATCCTCGCCCACGGGGACGGCGGTGGCCCGGAAGGCGGTGATGTCCGCCGCCTGGCTGATGGGATAGCAGAAGAAGCCCACAGGGATGCTGGCCTCAAAGTTGCGCATCTGAATCTCCGCCTTGACGGTGGGGTTGCGCTGGACCCGGGACACGGTGACCAGGTTCATATAATAGAAGGTCAGCTCTGTCAGTTCCGGGATCATGGACTGGATGAACAGGGTGGACTTCTCCGGGTCCAGGCCGCAGGCCAGATAGTCCAGAGCCACGTTCATGATGTTCTGGCGGACCTTTTCCGGATGCTCGGCGTTGTCGGTAAGGGCCTGGGCGTCGGCGATCATGATATAGATCTCGTCGAACTTGCCGGAGTTCTGAAGGGCCACGCGCTCCTTCAGGGAGCCCACATAGTGGCCCACGTGCAGGCGGCCGGTGGGTCGGTCGCCGGTGAGGATGATCTGTTTCATATAACGCTCCTTCTGCGGCGCTTCAAAGGGGGAAAGCGCCGGGTATTTTTCCTTATTATAAGCGCTGGCGGCTGCTTCGTCAACATTTTTGCCGCCGAAGAGGGGAATTTTCCCGGAAAACCGGGGTTGACAAACCCTGGCAGAGCGGGTACAATATCCTTGATTTTCGCAAAAGACTGCGAAGGGAAAAAGACGGAGCAGGACCCCCTGAAGAGAGCCGGCGGCTGGTGCGAGCCGGCGGAGGCGCTCCGTTGTACTGGCCCCGGAGTTTCCCGCCTGAACAGGGCGGGACGATCGCGCCCCGTTACAGGCGCCCCGAGCGCGGAGCTTAACTTCCGCGGAAGCAGGGTGGTACAGCGAGTGATTTCGCCCCTGACCGTGTTATGCGGTCGGGGGATTTTTCTTGTCATATTTATCATCAGAAGGAGAAAAGCATATGAAGTACGATTTTGCCGCCATTGAGAAAAAGTGGCAGAAGCGGTGGGAGGAGACCAAGCCCTATGCCGCCGTCACCGGGGACAAGCGCCCCAAGTTTTACGGGCTGATCGAGTTCCCCTATCCCTCCGGCCAGGGCCTGCACGTGGGCCATCCCCGGCCCTTTACCGCCATGGACATCGTCACCCGCAAAAAGCGCATGGAGGGCTATAACGTTCTGTTCCCCATCGGCTTCGACGCCTTCGGCCTGCCCACGGAGAACTACGCCATCAAGAACCACATCCATCCGGCCATCGTCACCAAGCAGAACATCGCCAACTTCACCAGCCAGCTGAAAATGCTGGGCTACGGCTTCGACTGGGACCGGGTGGTGGACACCACGGACCCCAACTATTACAAGTGGACCCAGTGGATATTCCTGCAGATGTTCAAGAAGGGCCTGGCCTATAAGACCACCATGCCCGTGAACTGGTGCACCAGCTGCAAGTGCGTGCTGGCCAACGAGGAAGTGGTCAACGGCGTGTGCGAGCGCTGCGGCAGCGAGGTCATCCGCAAGGAAAAGAGCCAGTGGATGCTGAAGATCACCGCCTATGCCCAGCGGCTGCTGGACGATCTGGAGGACGTGGACTTCATCGAGCGGGTGAAGATCCAGCAGCGCAACTGGATCGGCCGCTCCACCGGCGCGGAGATCACCTTCGACACCAACGTGGGCGACCAGGTCACGGTGTACACCACCCGGGCCGATACCCTGTTCGGCACCACCTATATGGTTATCTCCCCGGAGCACCCCCTGCTGAAGGAGTGGCAGCCCAAGATTAAGAATTGGGACGCCGTGGCCGCCTATCAGGAGGAGGCCGCCCATAAGTCCGATTTCGAGCGGGGCGAGCTGAACAAGGAAAAGACCGGCGTGCGGCTGGAGGGCATCGAGGCCATCAACCCCGTGACCCACAAGCCCCTGCCCCTGTTCGTGTCCGACTATGTCCTCATGGGCTACGGCACCGGCATCGTCATGGGCGTTCCCGGCCACGACCAGCGCGACTGGGAGTTTGCCACGAAGTTCGGCCTGCCCATCATCGAGGTGGTCAAGGGCGGCGACGTCACCAAGGAGGCCTTTGTGGCCAAGGACGACAGCGCCGTGATGGTGAACTCTGGGTTCCTCAACGGCATGACCGTGAAGGAAGCCATCCCCGCCATGAAGAAGTATGTGGTGGAGCAGGGCTTCGGCAAGGAAAAGGTCAACTATAAGCTCCGGGACTGGGTGTTCTCCCGCCAGCGGTACTGGGGCGAGCCCATCCCCCTGGTGAACTGCCCCAAGTGCGGCTGGGTGGCCCTGCCGGAGGAGCAGCTGCCGCTGGTGCTGCCCCAGGTGGACAGCTATGAGCCCACCGACGACGGCGAAAGCCCCCTGAGCAAGATGACCGACTGGGTCAACACCACCTGCCCCTGCTGCGGCGGTCCCGCCAAGCGGGAGACCGATACCATGCCCCAGTGGGCTGGCTCCAGCTGGTACTTCCTGCGGTATATGGACCCCCACAACGACAAGGCCCTGGCCAGCAAGGAGGCCCTGGAATACTGGAGCCCCGTGGATTGGTACAACGGCGGCATGGAGCACACCACCCTGCACCTGCTGTACTCCCGGTTCTGGCACAAGTTCCTGTATGACATCGGCGTGGTGCCCACCAAGGAGCCCTATGCCAAGCGCACCAGCCACGGCATGATCCTGGGCGAGGGCGGCGAGAAGATGTCCAAGTCCCGGGGCAACGTGGTCAATCCCAACGACATCGTGGCCCAGTACGGCGCGGACACCATGCGCCTGCATATCATGTTCATCGGCGACTTTGAAAAGGCCGTCACCTGGTCCAACGAGGCCGTGAAGGGCTCCAAGCGGTTCCTGGACCGCTGCTGGAACCTGATGGACCTGGCCCAGGACAGCGACGAAATTTCCGAAAAGAACGAGGCCCTGATCCACAAGACCATCAAGAAGGTCACCGCCGATATCGACGACCTGAAGATGAACACCGCCATCGCCGCCCTGATGGCCATGGTCAACGAGTTCTATTCCTCCGGCCTGACCCGGGGCGACCTGCGGCAGCTGATGCTTCTGCTGTCCCCGTTTGCGCCCCACATGGTGGAGGAAATGTGGGAGCTTACCGGCTACGCCGGAAAGACCGGCAAGATGGCCATGCAGATGCCCTGGCCCGCCTATGACGAGGGCAAGACCGTGGACACCCATGTGGACATGGCCATCCAGGTCAACGGCAAGCTCAAGGGCGCCGTCACCGTCCCCGCCGGCAGCGACCAGGAGACCGTCATGGCCGCCGCCATGGAGCTGGACAAGGTCAGAAAGGCCGCCGAGGGCATGACCGTGGTAAAGACCATCCTGGTGAAGGACAAGCTCATGAACCTGATCGTCAAGCCTGCGAAATAATCGGAATCGTAAAAAATGTTGGAAAACGGCTTGACAAGGCAGGGCCTACACAGTATAATGCTATTGTTAAAGTCATGTCCAATGGCTCTTAAAGAGTATCCTGGATTGAGCCGGATACATCGGAGGGAGGGAAAATAGATGTCCGAAGTCCACGTCAAGGAAGGCGAGTCCCTGGACAGCGCTCTGAAGCGTTTCAAGAGAAGCTGCGCCAAGGCAGGCGTCCTGGCTGAAGTGCGGAGAAGAGAGTGCTACGAAAGCCCCAGCGTCAAGCGCCGCAAGAAGTCCGAGGCTGCCCGCAAGAACAGAAACAAGAGATATTATTAATCGTCTCAAAAAGCGTGCTGGACGTTGTGTTCAGCACGCTTTCTTTCTATGGTCGGGACCGTAAATGGCGGGAGCTTTACGATTCCCCGGCGAACAGCGGCTCCAGAAGGTCCTCCACCTCCGGCAGCATCACCAGGGCGTCCCGGATGCCCAGCTGACGGGCCAGCTCCAGCTTCCGCCGGAGGGTCCGGGCGTCGTCAAAGAGGACGAAGTGGGTCTGCCCCTGCCGGGTCAGGGTGAAATACCGGGCGCACAGGGCGTCGGAATAGAAGGTGGGGCGGCCTGCGGCCAGGGCCTCCAGCTGGGGAAGGGTCAGGGGCGTGCCCTGACCTCCGGGGCAGGGGAGAGGGAAGTCCATGGCCAGCCGCTGCAGGTCCAGGGCCAGGTGCTCCGCCCCGTATTGGTCCACCGCCTGGGTCAGCCGGCCCTCCAGTGTGCCGCCGGACAGGGCGGTGCACAGCAGTATCGTCGCCCCGGCGATGGGGCAGTGCTCCGGGACGTACAGGGTCCGGCCGCAGGAGGCCAGCAGGGGAGAAAGCGCCTCCAGCAGGGCCAGACGGCCCGGCCGGGCAGGCGGGTCAAAGTCCGCCGCCATCCCGGCGTAGCCCCGCCGCAGGCAGGCCCGGGCGATCTGCCGGGCCAGGCGGTCCGGTTCCTCTACCGGCGGACAGTCCCAGTCCGACAGCACCATCAGCCCGCCCCGCAGAGCGGGCGGAAGCGGCGCGGCCAGCAGCTCCGAGCCGGGGCCCAGGCGATAGGCCACATGGGCCAGGCGCGGTGTCACGGCCCGGGCCCGGGTCAGACGGTCCGGTGTGGCGGCAAGATACAGCGGCATGGAGATCCCCCCTTGCGTTCCTATGAAAAAAATGCTACACTATAGCCAAAGCTATGAGAAAGGGAACTGGTGTATGCGTATTTCTCTGGTGCTGGACGGGGTATACGAAAGCTACCGGCAGATCACGCCGGAGCTGCTGCAGAGCAGGGGCATCCGGCTGCTGCTCAGCGACCTGGACTATACCCTGGCCCCCAAAAGCGTGTCCCGCCCCGACCAGGCGGTGCGCGATTGGCTCGGCCGCTTACAGGCGGCGGGGATCCGGGTGATGATCCTGTCCAACAACCGCAGCCCCCGGCGGGTGGAGCAGTTCTGCCGCGACCTGGGGATCACCTATGTGGGCCACGCCAAAAAGCCGCAGACGGCGGGCTTTCGCCGGGCCATGGACCAGGCGGGGACCGACCCCGCCCACACGGCCATGCTGGGGGATAAGCTGTTGACGGATATGCTGGGGGCCAACCTCAGCGGCGTCACGGCCCTGATGGTGGAGCCGGCCGGCGGGGCCAGGACCCCGTGGCAGAAGGTGCTGCATGCCCTCCAGGCCCCCTGGAAGCATTTAGCCGGTGGCGTTCACCGGATCTGAAAGGAGTTTTGATTATGAACCATTTTGCGAAAATCGCGGAAAAGCTGTCTGCCTATGAGCTGGACGGTATGCTGCTGACCTGCGAGGCCAACCGCTTCTATGCCTCCGGCTTCCACTCCACCGGCACCGACGGCGTGGCCCTGGTGACCCGGGAGGGGAACTTCTATTTCACCGACTCCCGCTATATCGAGGCCGCCCACAACAAGGTGCAGGACGCCGAGATCGCCATGACCGACGCCGCCCACCCCTATGTGGACCTGATCAACGCCGCCATGGAGAAGACCCATGTGCAGAAGCTGGGCTTCGAGGATGCGTACATGACCGTGGCGGACTATCGCCACTATTCCGAGAAGCTGCACTGCCAGCTGGTGCCCGCCACGGAGCTGCTGATTTCCCTGCGCCAGAGCAAGGACGAGGAGGAGATCCAGCGGATGATCGCCGCCCAGCGCATCGCCGAGGGCGCTCTGGACCAGATCGTCAAGGAGATCAAGCCCGGCGTCACCGAGAAGGAGATCGCCGCCCGGCTGCAGTATCTGATGCTGGCCGGAGGCGCGGAGAATATGTCCTTTGACCCCATCGTGGCCAGCGGCCCCAACGGCAGTATGCCCCACGCCGTGCCCACCGACCGGAAGATCCAGGACGGCGACTTTGTGACCATGGACTTCGGCTGCATCTATCAGGGCTACTGCTCCGACATGACCCGCACCGTGGCCGTGGGCCACGTCACCGAGGAGATGGAGAAGGTCTATAACGTCGTGCTGCAGGCCCAGCTGGCGGGCATCGCCGCCGCCAAGGCCGGCGCCACCGGCCACGACGTGGACGCCGCCGCCCGGAAGGTCATCGAGGACGCCGGTTACGGTCCCTATTTCGGCCACAGCTTCGGCCACAGCGTGGGCGTGGAAATTCACGAGTCCCCCAACGCCACCCCTGCCAACAACAACCCCCTGCCTCTGGGGGCCGCCGTGTCCGCCGAGCCCGGCATCTATCTGCCCGGCCGCTTCGGCGTCCGCATCGAGGACGTGGTGGTGCTGCAGGAGGGCGGCTGCCAGGATATCACCCTGGCCAAGAAGGACCTGCTGATTCTGTAAAATAACTTGGTAGAAAAAGGGCACCGCCCTTTTTCTACCAAAAGAGATTTCGCTCCGAACCGCGCGTTCCGATGGGCACGCAGCCCATCGGAACACACTCTCTCCGCGCAAAGTGTTTTTTGCGACGTACACGCCGCCGCAAAAAACGGATTGCACTTGATTCACGGCCTGCGGGCCGTGAACTCTGCGAGGCTTTTTAACTTTGCTTTGTTGAAGACCGATTTTTCGGGAAAACCGGGAAAAAATCCCGTCTGGCTCTTGCAATAGCACCTATTATCGTGTAAAATAATAGAGCTGTATAGGCAAATTTTTGAATACGAGGAAATACTCCCGCTGAGGATTATTTTCTCATGACATGGGAGGATACACATATGGCAACCATTACCGCCGGCGATTTCCGTAACGGTAAGACCTTTGAAATGGACGGCAAGATCATGCAGGTCGTGGAATTCCAGCACGTCAAGCCCGGCAAGGGCGCGGCCTTCGTGCGCACCAAGATGAAGAACATCGTCACCGGCGCCGTCACCGAAACTTCCTTCAACCCCACCGCAAAGTTCGAGGAAGCCTTCGTGGAGCGCAAGGACATGGCTTACAGCTATAACGACGGCGACCTGTATTACTTCATGGACCAGGAGACCTTCGACATGGTGCCCCTGGGTAAGGACCTGCTGGGCGACGCGTTCCGCTTCATCACCGAGAACACCGTGTGCAAGGTGCTGAGCTATAAGGGCAGCGTGTTCGGCCTGGAGTGCCCCAACTTCATGGACCTGGAGGTCACCGAGACCGAGCCGGGCCTGGCCGGCAACACCGCCACCAACACCCTGAAGCCCGCCACCGTGGAGACCGGCGCCGAGGTGAAGGTGCCCCTGTTTATCAACATTGGCGACAAGATTACCATCGACACCCGCACCGGCGAGTATCTGGGCCGCGCCAAGTAAGGACTGCGGTTTTCCCACCACCACCCATATCAGGAAAGGAGCATGAACATGGAAATTTCTGAGAAGGTAGCTTATCTGAAGGGCCTGGCCGAGGGCCTGGCGCTGGACACCGACACCAAGGAGGGCAAGCTCATCGCTGCCATCATCGACGTGCTGGACGACATGGCGGAGAAGTTCGTGGACCTGGAGGACGAGCTGTGCGACGTGGAGGACGGTCTGGATGCCGTCAGCGACGATCTGTCCGACGTAGAGCAGGCCCTCTACGAGCTGGATGACGACGTGGACGAGGACGAGGATGAGGACTACGACGATGACGACGAGTCCTATTTCGAGACCACCTGCCCCGTGTGCGAGGAGGAGATCGTCTTCGACGAGGATACCCTGGAGAGCGGCGAGATCCGCTGCCCCAACTGCGGCGAGAAGCTGGAGTTCGATCTCAGCGACCTGGCCAACGCCCAGGACGACGAGGACCAGGAGTAAGCCAAAATCGTTCAAAAAAAGCGTGCCGCCTGCGGGCGGCACGCTTTTTTTCAGGAATCGGAGCGGTCACTCCCGGTACAGGGGGCCGCTGATGTCCACCTGGCCGAAGGAGGCGGCCACCTGGCCGTCCAGCAGCAGCTGGACCCGGTCCACGCCGTTGGCGGAGCACAGGGAGTTCACCAAGCCCCGGACCAGCAGCTGCTGGGCCTCCAGGCCCTCCGGCAGCAGGGACACGTCCAACCGGGGCAGATTTAGATAGCAGGTGCCGCTTTCCACCCGGACCGTCAGCATCTGGAAGCCCTCCGGCAGCAGAGGGGACAGGCTCTCGGTCTGGGGGCCCTCCATCAGGGCGGACATGATGGCCTCCACGGCGCTGTCGCCCTCGTGAAGGGTCAGGGTCCGGGATTCCGACGTCAGCAGGCCGCTTTCCCGGGCGGGGAAGAACAGGCGCACCCCCAGGGTGCGGGTCACGTCGTCCTCGCTGGTCATCAGCACCTCCCGGGACTGCAGCAGGCTGTGGGTCCGATAGGCCAGGTCCTGGCCCTCCACGGTGATGCGGACCACGGAGATACCGGGCAGCTGGGACAGGGTCAGGGTGACGCAGTAGTCGGCGATGGTCAGGTCGATGCCGGACAGCTGCTCATACCCCTGGGAGAAGTCCACCAGGGCCATGCCACCGGTAAGCTGGCAGCTGCGCAGCGTCACCCCCTGGGGGATGGGCGTGCGGTAGCCCGGCTCGGTGCACGCCCCCAGCAGCTGCTCCAGAGCCGCCTGGGCCTGCTGGTCCACGGTGAGGCTTTTCCGCTCCGACCAGTCCACGTCCACGGCGGAGATGGCGTCGCCGCCCGGGGCGCCGGACAGGCCGTAGATCCGGAAGGTCTGTTTGGGCGTACGGCGGCTGGCGGCGCAGCCGGTAAGCAGCAGTGCCAGACAAAGCAGCAGGAGAAAGATCCGTTTTTTCATTCGTCCGCCTCCTCTCGCCGGGCCAGGGGCAGCTCCACGATGAACACGGTGCCGCTGCCGGACTGCCGGTGCTGGGCCCGGATGGAGCCGCCCCGGCGGCGCACGGTGTCGCTGACGATGCTCAGACCCAGACCCGTGCCGCCCACGGCCCGGGAGCGATTCTTGTCCACCCGGTAAAACCGCTCGAATACGTGCTCCATGTCCTCGTCGGGGATGCCGATGCCGTTGTCCTCCACGGAAATGACCACGGTGTCGCCGACGGTTTTCAGGGTGGTGTGGACAAAGCCCATGGAGCCGGAATACTTGATGCCGTTTTCCATGAGGTTATAGAGAATCTGGTGGATGTCGTCCTCGGTGGCCCGGACCACGGCGTCCTCGTCCGTCTCATAGGTCAGGGTGACCTCCTTTTCCCGGGCCACCACCCCCAGCATACGGACCACCCGCTCCAGCACCCGGGACACGGACACAGGATAGGCCGCGTCCTGGATACCGCTGTCCAGCCGGGTCAGGCGCAGCAGGTCCTCGGTGATGCGGCTGAGCCGCTGGGCCTCCCGGCCGATGTCCTCCACAAATTCCCGGGTGGTGTCGGCGTTCATGTCCTCCGTCTGGAGGATGGAGTCCGTCAGCAGACGGATACCGGCCAGGGGCGTTTTCAGCTCGTGGCTGGCGTCGGACACAAAGCGGCGGCGGGCGGCCTCGGTGGTCTGCAGGCGGTCCGTCAGGCTGTTGAACTCCGTGGCCAGCTGGGCGATCTCGTCATTCCCCCGGACGGAGGCCCGATGGCTGTAGGCTCCTTCCCGGACCTGGCGGATGGCCTGGAGCAGCTCCCGGATCTTCCGGGTGAAGGCCCGGGACAGCAGAGCGCTGAGGGCAACCACCAGAACGCCGATCAGCAGGGAGATGCGGGTCAGGTTGGTCTGGAAGCTCTGCAGCAGCTCCGCCTGCTGGGTGTCGTATTCATAGGCGTACACCGCGCCGATGATGCGGTTGCGGTATACCACCGGGGAAGCGCCCCGGCTTAAAAAAGCATGGCTGTCATACCGGCAGTAGAAGGCGTCGCTGCCGTCCAGGGCCTGGACGATCTCGGTATACATGGCGTACATGCCCTTGGCGCTGCCGCCCTCCCGGGTGTCGAACAGGATGCGGCCGGAGGTATCCGTCACCAGCAGGCGGGATACGCCGGTCTCCTCCACCGAGGCCAGGGCCTGGCCCACGTTTTCCTCCGTCAGCTCCGGCAGGCCCGACAGGGCCGATTCCACCATCTTGACGCTGCTTTTCATGGCCGTCTCCTTGGTCCGGAACACCAGACTCTGGGACACCAGCAGCGGATAGGTATTCAGCAGCACCAGCACCGCCAGGATGATGAGGATATAGCTCATGCTGAACTTAAACTGTAGGCTGGTTTTCCCCCGCAAAATAGTAACCAACTCCCCACTTTGTCATGATGTATTCCGGCTCCGCCGGGACCCGCTCCAGCTTCTCCCGCAGGCGGCGGATGTGCACGTCCACGGTGCGGTAGTCCCCGGCGTAGGAATAGCCCCACACCAGGTTCATCAGGCTCTCCCGGCTGTAGACCCGCCGGGGATTTTTCATCAGCAGCTCGATCAGGTCGTATTCCTTGGCCGTCAGGTCGATGGTGCGGCCGTCCCGGATGGCCACCCGCTGCTCGGTATCCAGGCTCAAGTCCCCTGCCGTCAGCAGGGCGGGATTGCGGCCCGGCCGGGCGGGACCCTTGGCCCGGCGCAGCAGGGCCTTGATCCGGGCTTTCAGCTCCAGGATGTTGAAGGGCTTGGTCACATAGTCGTCGGCCCCGCAGGCAAAGCCCATGAGCTTGTCCGCGTCCTCGCTGCGGGCGGTGAGCATGATGATGGGCACGTCGGAAAACTCCCGGATCTTCATGCAGGCCTCGCTGCCGGACAGCTGGGGCATCATCAGATCCAGGATGATCAGGTCCAGCGGCTCTCGCCGGGCCAGCTCCACGGCTGTTGCCCCGTCATAGGCGGTGAGCACCTGATAGCCCTCGTTTTCCAGGTTGAATTTGATGCCCTTGACCAGCAGCTGCTCGTCGTCTACTACTAAAATTTTCATGGTTCCTCCTCTGCGGTGATCTGGGGGCGGATGGCTTCCAATATGCCGGGTCCCAGGCCCTTGACCTCCAGGAGTCCGTCCACGGAGGCGAAGGGGCCGTTGGCCTCGCGGTATTCCACGATGCGCTGGGCCAGCACCGGGCCGATGCCGTCCAATGTTTCCAACTGGGCGGCGGTGGCCGTGTTGATGTTCAGGGGGCCGGACTGGGGCTCCTGGGGACCGGCATCGTCCCGCTGGGTGGTGACGGTGTACCCCTCGGACCGGGGGCGGCCGGTGAAGAACAGCGCCGCTGCCGCCGCCGCAAACAGAAGCGTCAGGACCAGCAAAAATATTTCCGTTTTTGTAACTTTTCCCATAGGCTCTGTTGTTGACTCCCTGTTGGATTTTGCTTATAATGAGAGGTGATAAGCAGGGATCGGGCACGCTGTCCCTTATCCCACCACCATTATAGCATAGATGGAGAAAAAGAAAATGAAAATTCGCCGGTTTTTATCTGTTTTTTTGCTGACGCTTCTGCTGACGGGCCTGTTCTGCGTGCCCCAGGCCAGTGCGGTGGACCTGCCCCAGGTGAACGCCAAGGCGGCCCTGCTGATGGACTATGAGTCCGGGCGGATGCTGTACGGGCTCAACGAGCGGGACACCGAGTATCCCGCCAGCATCACCAAGGTCATGACCGCCCTGCTGACCCTGGAGGCCGTGGACCAGGGGGTGCTGACCCTGGACCAGCAGGTGGCGGCGCCGTCCCTGGTCAACGACATGGACCCCACCGGCAGCTCCGCCGACATCAAGGAGGGCGAGGTGCTGACGGTGGAGCAGCTGCTGTACTGCATGATGCTGGTGTCCGCCAACGAGGCGGCCTGCATCCTGGCGGAGACGGTGGCCGGATCCCAGGACGCCTTTGTGGCCCTGATGAATCAGCGGGCCCAGGAGCTGGGCTGCACCGGCACCCACTTTGTCAATCCCAACGGCCTGCATGACCCCAACCATTATTCCACCGCCTGGGACATCTATCTGTTCACCCGGGAGGCCATGAAAAACGAGACCTTCATGAAGATCTGCGGCACCGCCTCCTATGTGGTGCCCGCCACCAACATGTCCGAGGAGCGGGAGCTGTACACCACCAATTCCCTGATCTCCAACTGGCGGATCATGGGCTATCAGTACGACGGGGCCGACGGCATCAAGACCGGCTCCACCGAGGAGTCCGGCTATTGCCTGGTGTCCACCGCCAAGCGCAGCGGCCGCCGTCTGGTGGCGGTGGTGCTGGGCTGCAAGGGAAACGGCGCCACCGTGGAGAGCTTCTCCGAGTCCGCCAAGCTGTATAACTGGGCATATAACAACTTTTCCATGCGCCAGGTGGCGGCCACTGACGAGCTGTACCGCCAGCCGGTGGCCCTGTCCAAGCAGACGGACACGGTGATGCTGTATCCGGCCCAGAGCGTGGAGGCCTTCCTGCCCAAGGACGCAAAGGATGAGGACATCCGCAAGAGCGTCACCCTGAAGGAGGACGTGGTCAACGCCCCCGTCACCGCCGGGCAGGAGCTGGGCACCCTGACCATTACCTATAACGACCAGGTGTGCGCCGAGGTGCCGCTGCTGGCCCAGGCGGACGTGTCCGCGTCCCGTTTCCTGGTGGCCAAGGCCGCCGTGGAGGCGTTTTTCGCCAAGACCTGGGTGAAGCTGGCTCTGGTGGCCGTTGTGGTGCTGGTGATCGTGTTCATTCTGTGGCTGAAGCTGGGCCGCCGCAGCCGGCGGTACGGCAGCCGGGGCGGGAAGCGCCGCCAGCGCCGGGCCTATCGGGGCCGCCGCCGCTGGTGAGCCATGGAGCCGCTGAAGATTCTGTATGAGGACGCCCACCTGGTGATCTGCTGCAAGCCCGTGGGGGTGCTGTCGGAGGACAGCGAAAGCGGCCGGTGTATGCCGCAGCTGCTGCGGGAGCACTACCTGGCCCAGGGGCAGAAGACCCCCTATATCGCCACGGTGCACCGGCTGGACAAGATCACCGGCGGGGTCATGGTGTTCTCCCGGCGGCGGGAGGTCACCGGAAAGCTCACCGCCGCCGTGCAGGCCCATGAGCTGGTGAAGGAATATCTGGCGGTGCTGCGGGGCCATCCGCAGGAGCCTGCCGCCACCCTGACGGACCTGCTGTTCCGGGACGCCGGACACAACAAGAGCTATGTGGTCCGGCGGCCCCGGAAGGGCGTCCGGGAGGCCAGCCTGGAATACCGGGAGCTGTCCCGGACGGAGGAGCTGTCTCTGGTGCGGGTGCGGCTGCACACCGGACGCACCCACCAGATCCGGGTGCAGTTTTCCTCCCGGGGGCTGCCGCTGCTGGGGGATATCCGATACGGCAGCAAGGACCCCAACTGCACGGCGGCCCTGTGGTCCTGCCGCCTGGCCTTCCGCCATCCGGTCACCGGCAGAGCGGTGGACGTGTTCTGCCCGCCGCCCCGGACCTACCCCTGGAACCTGTTTCCGGCGGTGGAGGGCTGACCGGAAAGCGAACCAACGGAATGGAGGATTTTTATGGCCTATACGGTGGGTGAAATGGCAAAACGGCTGGGGGTGCCTGCCTCCACGCTGCGGTATTACGATAAGGAGGGGCTGCTGCCCCAGGTGGAGCGCTCCCCCGGGGGGATCCGGGTGTTTCAGGAGTCGGACTATGAGTGGCTGCGGATGATCGGCTGCATGAAAAAGGCGGGAATGTCCATTCGGGACATCCGGCATTACATCCAGTTGTCCGCCCAGGGGGACGACACCATCGGCGACCGGCTGGAGATGTTCCGGAACCAGCGGGAGGTGCTGCGCCGCCGGATCGAGGAGATGCAACACACCCTGGAAACCGTGGAGTACAAATGCTGGTTTTATGAGACGGCCAGAGAGGCCGGAACCGTGCAGGCTCCCAAGAGCATGACGGAGCAGGAGATTCCGGAGCGCTTCCGGACCATCCGGCGGGAGCTTAAGGGAGAATAACAGAAAAAATAGCGAGCGCCTCCGGCCTTTTCGGCCAGAGGCGCTTTGTTATGTGCGCAGCCTGAAGGTTCTGGGGGCCAGGCGATAGGCCAGCAGCAGGGCCGCGGCCACATACACGGCGGCAAAGACGATCATGCCGATGCCGAAGGCCATCGTTGCCCCGTGGACGTTGGCGTAGATCATGTAGCAGACAAAATAGGTCAGGCCCGTGATCAGGCGATAGCCGAAGCTGGTGTTCTCCAGCCCGGCGGTGTAGGGCTGCAGCAGGTAGTACAGCACCAGGTAGTGCACCGAGAAAAACACGGACATGGCCAGAATGGCCAGGGGCAGCACCAGATAATCCGTGGGGGTGTCCGTGCCGCCGCTGCACAGCAGAAGCAGGGGAAGTCCCAGGGCGATGACGGCGGTGGGCAGCAGGTTGATGGCCGTCAGGGATTTCAGCCGGGCGGCGAAAATGCCCAGGATGACCCGGGGCTGCCGGTAAAACCGGTAGGACAGCATACTGCTGTCGCAGTTGAAGAACAGGACCTGGGTCACGGTATTGCCCCGGTTGATGAAGTACATCAGAAGCAGCATCATCGGCAGCGCCGGAACCAGTGCGCCGTTGATGGCGGCGGCTATTTCCGGCAGTGCCAGACAGGCGGCGCAGCCCAGGGCCAGCGCGGCCCCGGCGATAACGGCGGTGCGCCGGGCCGGACGCATCAGAAGCCGGTAATTGCGGCGCACAAACAGCTCGTTGAACCGGGCACAGCCGGTTTTCCGGCTGTTCGGGCCTGCGTCCAGGGTCAGCTTGCTCTGATACTGGGCCTGGGTCTCCCGGGCTGCCGCCTGGGGACCGTCGCCGCTGAGCAGGGATACGTCCGCCGTGAACAGGTGCCGGTACACCCGGCGATAGCCGGAAAAACGCAGCAGATATGCGGCGCCCCACGCGCCGCCAGCCGCCGCCAGCCCGCAGACGGCATACACGGCGGCGGAGGGCAGGGCCCGGTTCAGCAGGAGAGGGGGCAGATACGCCGCCGCCAGCAGAAGAACGGAGGCACCCTGCAGCAGGGAGAACCTCTTTTCGTCCCGGGGCAGGATGCTCCGCCGGTGGAAGTGCCGCAGCTCCAGTCCCGCAGAGAGGAGCTTGACGCCGCACACCAGCACCGGGGTCAGCAGACACAGGGCCAGCCCCTGCCTCAGGATCAGATGCCCCACCAACAGCGCCGCCGCCAGGAAGCCCACGGCGGTTTTCAGCAGATAGTACCCATACGCTGACAGGGTGTAACGCCGGGCGTCCATCCGCAGGAGGATCACGGCGTAATAGGCGTCCCGGCCGCCATTCAGCAGATTGTTGTTGAAAATACCGCCGATCAGCGTCAGAAACACCAGCAGGTGGCCGTACAGCTCCGGCGGCAGCTCCCGGCGGATCAGCAGCAGGGGAGCGGCGAAAAACACCGCCATATACAGGAGCTTTCCCAGCAGCATACCGAAAATCTCCCGCAGGACGGCCAGCACCAGCCCCAGGGTCTTGGCAAAGCTGTTTTCATAGGGCAGGCGCAGAAACCGCAGACGGTATAAAATCCCATTGACCCGGTAGGCCATGTGCAGCCGCAGCTGGAGGATCAGGGTGTCAAACCACATCCGGCTCCTCCTTCAGGGCGGCGATGATGCGGTCCTTGTACGCCTCATCGGCCAGGTCCTCCCGCCGCACCTCCTGCAGGACCCCATGGTGCAGGATGACGATGTCGTCGCACAGGTCCAGGGCCAGGTCCATGATGTGGGTGGACAACAGAATGATGTGCCGGGTCTTGATCCGCCGCAGCAGGGCCTTCATCTCGTCGGCCACCACCACGTCAAAGGAGGTCAGCGGCTCGTCCAGCAGCAGCACGGCGGGGTCCGCCATGATGTTCACCAGCATCTGCATCTTGTTTTTCATGCCGTGGGAGAAATCCTTCAGCAGCTTTCCCCGGTCGGCCGGGTCGATGCACATATAGTCCAGATACACGTCCGGGGCCTTGGGGTAGGGAATTTTGCCCCGGTTGATCTCCAGGAAGAATTGCAGAAATTCCCGGGCGGTGAGAAACTCCGGCACCACCGGGGTGGAGAGCACATAGCCCATGTCGTCGGCGGTGACGGGCCGGGCGGCACCGGTGTCGTCCTCCAGGTGGAAGGATCCGCCGTCGGCGGTGAGGTCCTCGTTGAGGCAGTTGAAGAACGTGGTCTTTCCCGCGCCGTTGCGGCCGATGAGACCGTAAATCTTCCCCTGTTCAAAGGTGAAGGACGCACCCCGCAGCACCTCCTGGTCACCGAACCGCTTTTGCAGGTCCTGGACTACCAGCTTCGCGGCCATCAGTCCACGATGCCGGTGAGGTCCAGGGGCTTGCCGTCGCGCCACAGACGCTCCAGGCCGTAGAACTCCCGGGCCTCGGCGTTAAAGACATGGATGGCGATGCAGCCGTAGTCCAGCAGCACCCAGGTGCCGCCGCGATAGCCCTCCCGGTGCAGGGGCTCCTCCTCCGCCTCCTCCCGGAGGACCTTTTCCACGTTGTCCACCAGAGCGTTGATCTGAGTATTGGAGGAGCCGGTGGCGATGACGAAATAGTCCGCCAGGGTGGTCAGGCCGCCGATCTCCAGCACCTGAATCTCCCGGCCCTTTTTGTCGGACAGGGCCCGGGCCGCCATAAGGGCCAGTTCCTTCGCAGTTTTCATAGATGTTTACCTCTCAATAGATAGTCTCGGGCGTCCAGTGTGTTGTGATGCACGGGGTTGCCCCATTGCCGCATGTCCTGGATGCTGTCGTCCAGCGCCTTCAGAAGGCCCCGGTCCAGGTCGGCATGGACCGCCTGGCGCAGGTCGTCCACCCCGGGGAAGTCCCGGCTGGGCTCGATATAGTCAGCCAGATAGATGATCTTTTCCAGCAGGGTCATGTCCGCATGGCCGGTGGTGTGCCAGTAGATGGCGCGATAGACCGCGTCATCCACGGCGAACACGTCCCGGGCGATGGCTGCGCCGGTTTTGGCGTGCAGCAGCTTCAGGGCGTGCTGCTCCAGGTCGTCCAGCTGGATGTGATATTGAGCGCACAGGGCCAGCTGCTGATCCATGTCCAGCTTCTTGGTGCAGTCGTGAAGCAAAGCGGCGATCCGGGCCTGGGTCTCGTCGGCCCCATACTGCCGGGCCAGGCGCACGGCCTCCTGCTCCGTGCCCAGAACATGGGGCATGCGCTTGGGCTTGAGATAGCTCAGGGCGATGGGCCGCAGTTGGTCCGGGGTCAGGTGATGCAGGTCCGTATGGACGCCGTACAGCCCCCGGCGCTGGATATAGCCGTATACGGGGTCCGTCACCAGATCCCGGCCCCGGCCTGCGGTAAGGGCCTCCCGCACCTGGGTGGAGGACAGGTCGATGACCTGCCGGTTGGCAATGATGGCCACAGTGGCCCCGTATTTCGTCTCCAGCAGCCGCTTCTGGGCCGCCAGATCCTCCCCCGGCTGGGGGTGGGCTCGGTCAAAGGCCCCGATGTGGGCCAGAGACAGAATGTCCGACGCATGATACCAGCGCTCCAGGGACAAAAACATATCCGTCCCCATGAGAAGCCACAGCTCATCCTCCGGATGCTCCATGCGCAGCTGGCGCAGGGTATCCACCGTATAGCTGGGGCCGGTGCGGTGCAGCTCGATATCCAGGGCCTGGGCCACGGGGCCCAGCTGGGCACAGGCCAGGGCCGCCATTTCCAGGCGGTCGGCGGCGTCGGCGCTGCCCTGGGGCAGGGCCTTGTGGGGCGGAACGCTGGCGGGGATCAGCAGCAGACGGTCCAGCCCCAGGGCGTCCATAGCCGCCCGGGCCGCCGTCAGGTGGCCCCGGTGGATGGGGTTGAAGGTGCCGCCGTAAATGCCGATCCTCATACGCTGCGCTTCCTGTCTTTTTCCAGCTCGATCTTCCGCTTGTCCTTGTTGTGCTGATAGCGGAAGAGAACGAATTTGCTGCCGATGACCTGGACCACCTCGCAGCGGGCGGCCACCTTCAGCTCCTCTGCCGCTTCCCGGGCGGTGTACATGGAGTTTTCCAGCACCCGGCCCTTGATCAGCTCCCGGGCCTCCAGGGCGTCGTTGACCTGCTTGACCAGGTTCTCGCCGATGCCGTCCTTGCCCACGTGGACGATGGTGTCCAGGTTGGCGGCCATGCCCCGCAGCTGGGCTCTCTGCTTGCTTGTCAGTTCCATAGATGCTCCTCAGTTCTTTTCCAGATAGGTTTTCAGCTCCGCCGCGAAGGCCCGCAGGGCGTTGCCGCGGTGGCTGATGGCGTTTTTCTCCTCCGGCGTCAGCTGGGCAAAGGTCTTGCGCAGCTCCGGCACGAAAAACACCGGGTCATAGCCGAAGCCGTTGTCCCCCTGGGGTGCATAGGCAATGGTGCCGAAGCAATCTCCGGCTGCGTCCAGCCGGTCCCCATTGGGGAAGCAGCAGACGATGGCAGTGTGGAAATGGGCGGTGCGGGCCCCAGCACCACGGAGATTCTCCAGCAGCAGGCGATAGCGGGCCTGGTCACTGTCCACGCCGCCGTATCGGGCGGAATAGATGCCCGGTGCGCCATTCAGCGCGTCCACGCACAGGCCGGAGTCGTCGGCAATGGCGGGCAGACCGCTGGCCTGCATCACGGCCATGGCCTTGATGGCGGCGTTTTCGGCGAAGGTGGTTCCATTTTCCTCCGGCTCCAGGTCCAGGCCCACGTCGGACTGAAGGACCACCTCCACCCCCAGCTCACGCAGAATCTCCTGCATCTCCGCCAGCTTCTTGCGGTTATGGGATGCCAATACGAATTTCATAGAATCTCCCCCAATATGTTTTTCTCCAGCTGGATCAGCCGGGCGTTGCCCTGGGCGCAGAGGGCCAGCAGCTCCTGCTGCTCCCGGGGCGTGAAGGCCCGGCCCTCGCCGGTGCCCTGCAGCTCGATGATGCCGCCCTGCTCGTTCATGACGCAGTTCAGGTCCACCATGGCCCGGCTGTCCTCGGAGTATTGCAGGTCCAGCATGGGTACGTTGTCCACGATACCGGCGGAGATACCGGCCACATAGTGGCGGATGGGCATGGCCTTCACCAGCCCCTGCTCCAGAAGACCCCGGCACGCCAGGGCCAGGGCCACAAAGCCGCCGGTGACGGAGGCGGTGCGGGTGCCGCCGTCACCCTGGAGCACGTCGCAGTCGATGGTGATGGTGCGCTCGCCCAGGCGGCGCATATCCACCGCCGCCCGCAGGCTCCGGCCGATGAGCCGCTGGATTTCGGCGCTGCGGCCGGAGAGCTTCAGCTTGTCCACGTCCCGGCGGGACCGCTCCCGGTTGGCCCGGGGCAGCATGGAATACTCCGCCGTGACCCAGCCGCAGCCCGGGCGCACATGAGGCGGCACCCGGTCCTCTACCGAGGCGTTGCACAGCACCACCGTGTCGCCGCAGCGGATCAGGGCGCTGCCCTCGGCAAACCTGATAAAGCCCGTGGTGATCTCCACCGGGCGGCTTTCGTCATACTTTCTTCCGTCGGCACGGATCATATTCGTCCCTCCCATCAGAACAGATCGCCCACAAATTCCTTGGCGTCGAAGGGGGCCAGGTCCTTGATGCCCTCGCCCAGGCCCACATACTTCACCGGCACCTGCAGCTCCTGGGCGATGGCGATGACGATGCCGCCCTTGGCGGTGCCGTCCAGCTTGGTCAGCACGATGCCCGTCAGACCGGCGGTCTCCTTGAACTGCCGGGCCTGGATGAGGCCGTTCTGGCCGGTGGTGGCGTCCAGCACCAGCAGGGTCTCCTTGGCGGCCCCGGGCAGCTCCCGGTCGATGATCTTCCGGAGCTTGGCCAGCTCCTTCATGAGGTTGGCCTTGTTGTGCAGCCGCCCGGCGGTGTCCACCAGCACCACGTCGCTGCGGCGGGCCTTGGCGGCGGCCAGGGCGTCGAACAGCACGGCGCCGGGGTCCGCGCCCTCGTTCTGGCGGACGATGTCCACCCCGGCCCGGTTCGCCCAGATCTCCAGCTGGTCGGCGGCGGCGGCCCGGAAGGTATCGCCTGCGCACAGCAGCACCTTTTTACCCTGCTTTTTCAGCTGATAGGCCAGCTTGCCGATGGACGTGGTCTTGCCCACGCCGTTGACGCCGATGACCAGAATGACGCTGGGCTGGGTGGACAGGTCCAGTCGGCTGTCGCCCACTTCCAGCTTCTCGGCCAGGATCTCCCGCAGAGCGCCCTTCACCTGGTCTGCCGTCAGCAGACGGTCGTCATAGGCCCGGCGGCGCAGCTTCTCGGTGGCGTCCAGGGCCACGTCCATGCCCACGTCCGCCAGGATCAGGGATTCCTCCAGCCGGTCATAAAAATCGTCGTCCAGGGAGTCAAAGGACATGGGCGCAAACCACGCGTCCCGGAATTTTTTGAACAGTCCCATAATCGTGTCTCCTTACTTTATATTCAGCTCTTTGGCCATATCGTTGAGGTTGATGGTGAGGATCCGGCTGACGCCCCGCTCCTGCATGGTGACGCCGTAGAGCACGTCGGCCTCCTCCATGGTGCCCCGCCGGTGGGTGATGACGATGAACTGGGTTTTCCCGGCGATGCGCCGCATATAGCGGGCATAGCGCACCACGTTGGCCTCGTCCAGGGCGGCCTCGATCTCGTCCATCACGCAGAAGGGGGTGGGGTGGACCTTGAGAATAGCGAAGTACAGGGCGATGGCTACAAAGGCCTTTTCGCCGCCGGACAGCAGGGTGATGGTTTTCAGCTGCTTGCCCGGGGGCTGCACCTTGATCTCAATGCCGCAGTTGAGGATGTCCTTTTCATCCTCCAGCTCCAGCCGGGCCTTGCCCCCGCCGAACAGCTCCAGAAAGGTCTCCTGGAAGCTGTCGTTGAGGAGCCTGAACTGCTGGGCGAAAATCTCCGTCATCTGCTGGGTCAGCTGGTCGATGACGCCGGTGAGCTCGCCCTTGGCCTGCTCCACGTCCGCCCGCTGGTCGGACAGATAGGTATACCGCCCGTTGACCCGCTCATACTCCTCGATAGCCCCGATGTTGGGGGTGCCCAGGGCCTTGATGGACCGGTTCAGCTCGCCGATGCGGCGGGTGGCCTTGGGGACACTCTCCAGCTCCACCCGCTGGGCCTGGGCCTCAGAATGGCTCAGCTCATACCGCTCCCAGAGCTTATCGAGAATGGTTTTCTCCTCCATGGCGGCGGCGCTGCGCTTCTGCTCCAGCCGGGACAGCTCCTGCTGGGCGGCGATCACCGCGTCGTTGCAGGTCTGGGTCTGGCGGTTCAGGGCTGTGCGCTGCTGCTCCAGGTCCAGCTTCTCCTGCTGGAGGGTCTGCAGCTGCCCGCGCAGGTCCTCCGCCTGCCGGTGCAGGGAGTCGCAGCGGGTCTGATGCTCCGCCATCTGCTCCCGTGCCCGGACCTGGGATTCATGCAGCTGCCGGGCCAGGTCCTCCCGGCTGCGGCAGTCGCCGTCCAGGTCCGTCATCAGCTGGCGCAGGTCCGCCAGGCGGCTCTCCGCTCCCTGACGCTCGGCGGCCAGGGCGGCCTGCTGCTCCTTGCAGCGGGTGATCCAGTCGGAGATGCCGCCGGTTTTCGATTGCAGGTCGCTCTGCCCGGCCAGGCAGTTCTGGGCCTGTTGGCGCAGCTGCCGGGCCAGGTCCTCCTGACCGTCAATCTTCGTCTGAAGCTCCCGGCGGCGGGCGTCACCGTCTGCCGTCTGCCGGGTCAGCCGGAGGTTTTCGGCGTCCAGAGCCTCCAGGGTGGCATTCAAAGTCTCCCGCAGGCTGTCATAGTGCTGGCCGCGGGTCTCCAGAGCCAGCACCTGCTGGGCGGCGTTCTGCTGCTGCTCTCGGGCCACATCCAGCTCATACTGGGCCTTTTGCAGGTCCCGGCCGGTTTCCTCCGCCCGGTGGGCGGCCTGGCCCAGGGAGGCTTTCAGTCCCGTCATCTGCTCCCGCAGCCCGGACAGCTCGCTGGCTCGGGACAGGACCCCGGCGCTGCGGCTGACGCTGCCGCCGGTCATGGAGCCGCCCCGGTTGATGATCTGACCGTCCAGGGTGACGATGCGGAAGCGGTTCTGATACCGACGGGCCATATTCACGCCGCAGTCCAGGTCCTCCACCACCACGGTGCGGCCCAGCAGATTCTGGAAAATGCCGTCATACCGGGCGTCATACGTCACCAGCTGGGAGGCGATGCCCACGAAGCCGTATTCCTGGTCCAGGCGCGGCTCCCGGAGCATATCGCCTCGGATGGCGCTCATGGGCAGGAACGTGGCGCGGCCCGCGTCCCGGCGCTTCAGAAAGGCGATGGCCTCCTTGGCGTCGGTGTCCCGGTCCACCACGATGTTCTGCAAAGCCGCGCCCAGGGCGATCTCCAGGGCCACGGTGTATTGGGGGTCGGTGGTCATAAGGCTTGCCACGGGGCCGTGGATCCCGGACAGGGTGCCCCGGTCCGCCGCCTGCATCACGCCCTTCACCGCCCGGGAGAAGCCCTCGTAGTCCTTCTCCATCTCCGTCAGCAGACGGATGCGGTCCTCCATGGCGGCCAGCTGCCGGCGTAGCTGTTCGGCTTGCTGGGCGGCCTCCTGGGCCCGGCGGCGCCGGCCCTCCATCTTCAGGCTGTGGCCCTGGATGACGTTGGCGGCGGCCTGCTCCTCCTCCCGGGCGGCAGTCAGGGAGGCGTTGTTTTCTTCGGCCTCCCGGCGGCATTGGTCCAGCTTTTCCCGGGCGGCGGCGCTGTCGGCGGCGATGGCGGCCTGCCGGGCCTGGGCCTGAGTCCGGGTGGCGTCCAGAGCGGCCAGCTCCGTCCGGCCCCGGGCGGCATCGGCCACGGCCAGGGTCTCCTTGGCCCGCAGGGCCTCGGCCTCCTGCTGGGCGCTTCCGGCGCTTTCGGCCAGCTGCCGCAGGGCGTCCATCAGCTCCTCCAGCTGCCGGGCCAGGTCCTGGGTCTCCGCGTCGATCTGGTCTATGCGGTCTGTCAGGGCGTCGGCCTGGGCCCGGAGATTACCGGCCCGCTGCTGGGTGTCCGCCAGCTCCCGGTCCAGCCGCTCCAGGGTCTGCTTGTCATGGCTCAGGCTGTTTTCCAGCACGGCCATGGCGGAGGTCTCCTCCTGGGCGGCGGCGTCCAGCTGGGACACCTGGTCCCGCAGGGCCTCGGCCCGGACATCGTTGTCCCGGATCTTCTCCAGGCTCTCCTCCCCGGCGGCATACACGGCGTCCAGGTCCGCCTGGGCACGCTGGCGGTCCTCCTCTGCGGTCCGCAGATCGGCCTCCAGCTTCAGGGCACCGGCCCTCAGGGCCTGGAGGTTTTCCAGCCACACGGAGATCTCCAGCACCCGCAGCTCGTCCCGCAGCACCAGGTATTTCTTCGCCGTTTCCGCCTGCTGCCGCAGAGGTTCTACCTGCAGCTCCAGCTCGGCGATCTTGTCGTTGATGCGCACCAGATTCTCCTCCGTGCGCTGGAGCTTCCGCTCGGACTCCTCCTTGCGGTGGCGGAACTTGCTGATGCCCGCCGCCTCCTCGAACACCTCCCGGCGCTCGCCGCTTTTCACGGACAGGATCTCGTCGATCTTGCCCTGGCCAATGATGGAGTAGCCCTCCCGGCCCATGCCGGTGTCCATGAACAGCTCGTTGACGTCCTTGAGCCGCACGGACTGGCGGTTGATATAGTATTCCGACTCCCCGCTGCGGTAATACCGGCGGGTGACGGCCACCTCACTTTCGTCCCGGGGGAAGATGTGGCCGGTGTTGTCGATGATCAGCGTCACCTGGGCAAAGCCCATCTGATTGCGCTTTTCCGTGCCGCCGAAGATCACGTCCTCCATTTTGGCGCCCCGGAGCTGGCGGCTGTTCTGCTCGCCCATGACCCACAGGATAGCGTCGGAGATGTTGGACTTGCCGGAGCCGTTGGGGCCCACGATGGCGGTGATGTCCGCGCCGAAATTCAGCACCGTTTTGTCGGGAAAGGATTTGAAGCCCTGAATTTCCAGTGCTTTTAAATACACGTTTCTGTCACTCCTTCCGCATATCCTGCATATCCCGGATGATGCGGTCAATTTGGCGGGCCACGGCGATGAAGTCCTGCTCCGTGTAGCCCTTGGTGGTCATGGCTGCGGTCCCGATGCGGACGCCGGAGGTCTGCTGGGGGGAGCGGGTCTCGTTGGGGACGCAGTTCTTGTTCAGGGTGATGCCGTGGCGGTCCAGTTCATCCTGAACGGCTTTCCCGGTGAGCCCGGTGTCCGTCAGGTCCAGCAGGAACAGGTGATTGTCCGTGCCGCCGGTGACCACCTTGTAGCCCATGGAGATAAATTCATCGCACATGGCTTTGCAGTTGCGGACAACGGCGTGGATGTATTCCCGGAACTCCTCCGTGGAGGCTTCCTCCGCTGTGACGGCCTTTCCGGCGATGACGTGCTGCAGCGCGCCGCCCTGGCAGCCGGGGAACACGGCGCTGTCCACCCGCTTGGCAAGCTCGGGCCTACAGAAGATCAGTCCGCTCCGGGTGCCCCGCAGGGTCTTGTGGGTAGTGGTTGTGATGATGTCTGCCAGGCCGAAGGGGGAGGGATGGTCCCCGGCGGCCACAAGCCCTGCGATGTGGGCCATGTCCACCATGAAATACGCCCCCGCCTCCCGGGCGGCGTCGGCAAAGGCCGGGAAGTCGATGATGCGGCTGTAGGCCGAGGCCCCGGCCAGAATCAATTGCGGGCGGCACTCCCGGGCTTTCCGGCGGACGTCCTCATAGTCGATGAAGCCGTTTTCGTCCACCCCGTAGAACTCCATGTGAAACAGCTTGCCGCTGAAATTCACCGGAGAGCCGTGGGTCAGATGACCGCCGTTGTTGAGGCTCATGGCCAGAATGGTGTCGCCGGGCTTCAGCACGCTCATATAGGCGGCCAGGTTGGCGGAGGAGCCGCTATGGGGCTGGACATTGACGTGATAGTCCGTCTGAAAGACGGCCTGCCACTGGCGGCAGCAGTATTCCTCCAGCTCATCCACATACTGGCAGCCGCCGTAGAACCGGCCCCGGTTGCCGGAGGGACGCTGGGCGGGATAGCCCTCGGAATATTTGTTGGTCAGGCAGGAGCCTACGGCCTTCATGACGTTTTCGCTTACGAAGTTTTCGCTGGCGATCAGCTCCACGGTGCTGTTCTGCCGGGCCTGCTCGGCGGCAATGATCTCAAAAACTCTGGATTTCAACGGTGTTCCTCCTCCATGGGACCTGCGGGAGGGGACGCTTCCGCAGCCTGCGGCTCCCGTCCCGCTTGTGTGCATATATAATCAGCTTATGATATCATAAATCCCGGTTTTTTTCAAGAAAAATCGCAGGACGGGAAGCCGTCCTGCGAAAATCGGTTATTCCGCCCATGCCGGGTTATTTTCCGGCGACAGGCATTGGGTGACCCGGGCGAAGGTGTCCCGGTCGGTGTAGTAGGTGTAGGTTTTTCCCTCCGGATTTACGAACCGGACGAATATGCCCTCGCTGCGGTCAGAGCCGTCCGGCAGGTGATAGGGCCACAGCTCCAGCACCGCCCCGTCGCCGTAGTCCAGGCGGAGGCTGTCCTCCTTGGGGACGTCCCGGCTGAAGGTGGCGTTCATGTTGAAGAGCTTCCCGTACAGGGCATAGCCGTTTTCCTGGGTGATGCGCAGGTCCTGGCCGTCCACCCGGGCCCGGAGGGAGGTGAATTTTCCACTGAAGGCGTAGGTGGTGCTGCTGGAGATGTCGCTCATGCAGCGGATGAACCGGTCATGATCCCGCTGGGGCTTGCTGATGGTCAGGCCCAGCGCCGTCACCAGCGCCGCCGCAAAGGCCAGCGCCACCACCCACATGGGGTGCCACCGCCGCCGGGGTTTCTCCTCCCGGCGCACCGCATCATAAAGACCCATATCGTTCCTCCTATTCTTCGGGCAAGCACCGCACCAGCGTTTGCCATTGCATCCGGTCGGTGTCATACATATAGATTTTTCCGTTGGCTCCCCGGTACCAGACGAACACGCCGGGGACCCATTGGCGGTTGTACCCGTCCCACACGTCCAGGCCCCAGAAGCGCAGGATGCACCCGTCTCCGAACTCCAGCTCCGCGTCCGGCGCAGAATCGGGGGCGCTGCTCTGGCGCTTGCCCATGCCGGCGGCATTCACCTCCAGATACAGCCGGGAGGCGGGCTCCCGGGCCCGGAATTGCCGCCCGTTCTGCCGGACGTACAGACTTCCCTGCGCCTTGGCATATAGAACGCTTTCTCCCAGCCCGCTTATAAAATGGCGGTACTGCCGCTGTAAATGGGCGGCCCATAGAATGGGAAAAAATGCCAGCAACACCAGGGTCAGTGCGATGGCTATGCAGGCAAGCAGCCTGGGGTCCCGTTTCCGGGGCCGGGGCGTGCGAACGGCATCGTACAGAGGCATGGCGTGGTCCTCCCGTTTTTTCCCTATTATACAGGCTGCCCCGCCTCTTGTCCAGCAAAACAAAGTTGCGCCGCCTTTTGGGCAGCGCAACTTTTACTTTACAGGTTACTTTTTGAAGCTGTCCTTCAGGGACACGCTGCGGTTGAACACCAGGTGATCCGCCGTGCAGTCCCGGTTATCCATGCAGAAATAGCCCGTGCGCATGAACTGGAAGGTGGGGGCGTTGATGCCGGTGCGGTTTTCCACCCGGTCGAAGTCTCGGGCCACGTCCACCATGGCCCGCTCCACCTTGCAGCTCTCCAGCACCATCAGGGAGTCGGGATTCAGGCAGTTCAGGAAGTCCTTGTCCGGGCCGTCAGGCTGGGGATCGGAGAACAGGTTGTCGTACAGCCGCACCTCTGCGTCCACGCAGTTCTCGGCGTCCACCCAGTGCAGCGTGGCGCCCTTGACCTTGCGGCCGTCGGCGGGATCGCCGCCCCGGCTGTCGGGGTCGTATGTGCACAGGATCTCCACGATCTGGCCGTTTTCATCCTTGACGCAGCCGGTGCACTTCACCAGGTACGCGCCCTTCAGGCGGCACTCGGGGCCGTCGGGATACAGGCGCTTATACTTGAGAATGGGCGTCTCCAGAAAGTCCTCGTGCTCGATCCACAGGTGGCGGCTGAAGGTGATCTCGTGGGTGCCCTGGCTGGGGTCGGTGGGGTTGTTCTCCACGGTGAAGGTTTCGCTCTGCCTCTGGGGATAGTTGGTAACGGTGAGCTTCACCGGGTGCAGCACCGCCATGGTCCGCTGGGCGGACACGTTCAGGTCCTCCCGCAGGCAGTGCTCCAGGAAGCCGTATTCCACGGTGTTGGGGGACTTGGCCACGCCGATGCGCTCGCAGAAATTGCGGATGGAGGCGGCGGTATAGCCCCGGCGGCGCAGGCCGCACAGGGTGGGCATACGGGGATCGTCCCAGCCGGAGACATAGTGCTCCTCCACCAGCTTGCGGAGCTTGCGCTTGCTCATGACGGTGTGGTCAATGCCCAGCCGGGCAAATTCGATCTGGCGGGGCTTGTGATAGGGGATGGACACATTGCTGACCACCCAGTCATACAGAGGCCGGTGAGACTCGAACTCCAGGGAGCAGAGACTGTGGGTGATGCCCTCCAGAGCGTCCTGGATGGGGTGGGCAAAGTCGTACATGGGATAGATGCACCACTTGGTGCCCTGGCGGTGGTGGTTGATGAAGCGGATGCGATAAATGATGGGGTCCCGGAGGTTCAGATTGCCGCTGGCCAGGTCGATCTTGGCCCGCAGGGTCATCTTGCCCTCCTCCACCTGGCCGTTTTTCATCATTTCAAACAGACGCAGATTCTCCTCAATGGGGCGGTCCCGGTAGGGGGAGGTGGCGGGGATGCCGATGTCGCCGCGGTTGGCCTTGAACTCCTCCGGCGTCAACTCGCACACATACGCCAGGCCCTTTTTGATGAGCTCCACGGCGTATTCATAGTCCTTTTCAAAATAATCGGAGCCATAGAAGAAACGGTCGCCCCAGTCGAAGCCCAGCCAGTGGATATCCTGCTGGATGGCATCCACATACTCGGTGTCCTCCTTGGCGGGGTTGGTGTCGTCCATGCGCAGGTTGCACAGGCCGCCGTAACGCTCGGCGGTGCCGAAGTCGATGCACAGGGCCTTGCAGTGGCCGATGTGCAGATAGCCGTTGGGCTCCGGCGGGAAACGGGTGTGAACGGTCAGTCCCTGGAACCGGCCACCCTCTGCGATGTCCTCGTCGATAAAGTTCAGAATAAAGTTTTTGCTTTCGGCACTCTCCTCCGTCAGAGGGGCCTTCCCTTCCTCGGTCATTGTCTCACACTCCTTATTCGGTCGTAATCCCGTGTTTTCACACTGAACTTATATTATACGGTTCCCGTCCTCTGATTGCAAGAGCTTTTGAAGGGGCGGGACAACTTTTTTTGCGGGCATTGCAAAAAGAGGGAGGAGAGCGGCGCTCTCCTCCCTCTTTGGAAGCTGCTGGGGCTATTTCCGCTCCGTCAGCTTGCTGTTGCACTTCTGCAGGAAGCGGTCGTTGGCGATGATGGCCCGGGTGTGGGTCCCCTCGCCGATGGGGCCCCAGTCGTCGCTGGCTTCCACCCGGAAGGTGATGAGCTTGCCGTTTTCGGACACGCCGGTGACGGTGGCCGTGGCCCGGACGGTCATGCCCACAGGGGTGGGGGCCAGGTGGCTGGACTGAATATCCACGCCCACGGTGCCCTTGCCCTCCGGCAGGTCCGGCTGCACGCAGTCCATGGCGGCGTGCTCCATCATGGCCATCATAAACGGGGTGCCGAACACCTCCAGGCCGCCGGAGCCGATGGCCCGGGCGGTCATCTCCGGGGTGACTACCTGTTCAATGGTATAGGATTTTCCGATCTCGAGCATATCCGTTCCTCCTTTATACGCCCAGCCGGGTCCACAGCCGGTCATACAGCCGCAGGGTGTCCTTGGGCAGGTTTTCATAGATCTCGCAGCGGTCCAGCGTCTCCGCCGGGGGGGCCATAATTTCGTAGATCTCGGGGTCCAGTTCCTCCTCGTTGACCTCCGCATAGTAGGCCGGGTACTGCTCCAGGGCTTCCCGGTTGGGGGAGGCGTACCAGATATAGTCCATGTTGGCCAGGTTGGAGTCCGTGGAGGCGATGAAGTTGATCCACTCCTCCGCCTCGGCCATGTGCTGGGTGTCCTTCAGGACGCACATGGCGTCCACGAACCAGTTGCTGCCCTCCTCCGGGATGACGAAGGCCAGATCCTCGTTGTTTTCCAGCATGGTCAGGTAGTCGCCGGCGTAGTACATGGCGATGGCGGCGTTGCCGCCCTCCATCTTCTGGAACACCTCGTCCATGACGAAGGCCTGATACACGCCGCTGTCCTTGGCGGTTTTCAGCAGGTTGAAGGCCTCCTCCAGCTGGCCGGGGTCCGTGGTATTGATGCTGTAGCCCAGGTCCAGCAGGGCCGCCGCCAGGGCGTCACGGGAGTTGTTGATCATCAGCACCTGACCGGCGTACTGGGGGTCGAACATGGCGTCCCAGCTGGTAATAGGCTCGGACACCATGCTGGTGTTGTAGATAATGCCCAGGGTGCCCCAGGTGTAGGGCACGGTGTACTTGTTCTCCGGGTCGTAGCTGAGGTTCTTGTAGGTGTCGTCAATGAGTTGGAAATTGGGAATGTGGCTGTAGTCCAGCTCCGCCAGCATATCCTCCTGAATCAGGCGGGCGATCATATAGTCCGAGGGGACGATAACGTCGAAATCCGCGCCGCCCATTTTAATCAGGGAATACAGGGCCTCGTTGCTCTCCGCCGTCTGATAGTTCACCCGGATGCCGGTCTGCTCCTCGAACCGGGTGATCAGCTCCTCGTCGATGTACTCGCCCCAGGAGCACACGTTCACCACCCGCTCCGACTGGACGGAGTGTCCGGTGACCACCAGCACCGCCACTAAGGCGCAGGCCATGGCTCCGGCCGCCACCCGGCGCAGCAGCTTGTTGGGCCGCCGGTGGGGCTTCACCGGTCCGCCGGAGGCGGCGGACACCGCCGCGTGATGCTCCCGCCGGGCGGCGTGGCTGTCACGCAGGTTGATGATGGCCAGCAGCACCAGCACCGTCACAAACAGCAGGGTGGAAATGGCGTTGATCTCCGGACTGACGCGCTTTTTGGTCATGCCGTAGATGGTCATGGCCAGGGTGGAGGCGCTGGTTCCGGCGGTGAAGTAGCTGATGATGAAGTCATCCACGGACATGGTGAAGGCCGTCAGTGCGCCGGACACGATGCCGGGCTTGATCTCCGGGATCACCACCCGCCAGAAGGCCTGCATCCAAGTGCAGCCCAGGTCCTGGGCCGCGTCGATGAGGTTCCGGTCCATCTGCCGCAGCTTTGGCCCCACGGACAGGATGACATACGGAATGTTGAAGCAGACATGGGCGATGAGCAGGGTGCCGAAGCCCATGGTCAGCCGCTCCGGCAGCACCACCGCCGACTGCCAGGAGTTCACCCACCCGGCAAAGGTGCCCCAGCCGTTGAAGAACACCACGAACAGCAGGCACAGGCTGACGCCGGTGACGATATCCGCGTTCATCATGGGGATGTTGTTGACGGAGTTCACCACCGCCCGGCGGCGCCGGCTCATGGCGTACAGGCCAATGGCGGCAAACGTGCCCGCAATGGCCGCCACAATGGTGGACAGCAGCGACACCATCAGGGTAGTGTACACGCTGTTCATAATCAGGCGGTTAGACAGCAGGGACTCGTACCATTTCAGGGAAAAGCCCTTCCAGACGCTGGAGCTGGTGCCCGCGTTGAAGGAGAAAACGATGAGAATGATAATGGGTGCATAGAGAAACAGGAACACCAGCGCCATCAGCACCCGATCGCCGACGCTGTTCTGCTTGCGGCCGGTCATAGCATCACCGCCTGTTCCTCGCCCTCACCGAAGCGATTCATCACCAGCATGCACACCAGCACGATGATCATCATCACCAGGGAGATGGCCGCACCCAGCTGGGGGTTATAGGCCCCGCCCAGGAACTGCCGCTCGATGAGGTCGCCCAGCAGAAGCTCCGTGCCGCCGCCCAGCATCCGGCTGATGGCGAAGGTGGACACCGACGGCACGAACACCATGGTGATGCCGGAGATGACCCCCGGCAGGCTCAGGGGCAGGATCACCCGGCGGAACACCGTCATGGAATTGGCCCCCAGGTCCCGGGCGGCCTCCAGCAGGGAGCCGTCCAGCTTGATAATGACAGAGTAGATGGGCAGAATCATAAAGGGCAGATAGTTATACACCATGCCCAGCACCACGGCCCCCTGGGTATTCATCATGGAGAAATACTCCAGCTCCGTGCCGAAAATGTGGTTATACAGGCTGATGAGGCCGATTTTTTCAAACAGCTGGTTTAGCAGGCCGTGGTTTTCCAGGATGGTCATCCAGGAATAGGTCCGCAGCAGGAAGTTCATCCACATGGGCAGCATGATCAGCACCATAGCCGTCCGCTGGAAGGCCGGACCCTCCCGGCTCATGAGATAGGACACGGGATAGCCGATGACCAGACAGATCAGCGTGGCGATGATGGCCAGCTTGAAGGACCGCAGAAACACCTGGGTATAGCCGCCCATCTGCACAAAATTGTCCAGGGTGAAGCCCCCCTCCGAGGAGGAGAAGGCGTAGATCACCATGATGAGGATGGGGGCCACCACGAAAATGGCCATCCACACCTCATAGGGCACGGCGAACCGGGAGAGCTTATTCTTCATCCCCGCTCTCCTCCTCATCCGTCTCCAGGGAGGCGTCCGCCAGCTCCTCATACTCCTCGGAATAGGAGCTGTAGTCGCCGAACTGACCGGAATATTCGCTCTTTTTCATGATATGGAACCCGTCCGGGTCGATCTTCACGCCGATGCGGGCCCCCACCGGGGAGTGGTCCGTGGTCTGGATCAGCCACTTGAAGCCCCGGAAGTCCACGATGATGTCGTACTGCATCCCCTTGAAGGTGACGTTGGTGACGGTGCCCACCAGCTGGCCCTGCTCCACGGGGACAATGTCGATGTCCTCGGGGCGGATGACCACGTCCACCGGCTCGTTGGGCTGGAACCCGCCGTCCACACAGGGGAACTCCTTGCCGTACATTTTCACCACGTTGTCGCGGACCATGGTGCCGTTTAAGATGTTGCTCTCGCCGATAAAGTCCGCCACAAAGGCGTTTTTCGGCTCGTTATAGATGTCCTCAGGGGTGCCGATCTGCTGGATGCGGCCCTTGTCCATCACCACCACGGTGTCGGACATGGTCAGGGCCTCCTCCTGGTCGTGGGTCACATAGATGAAGGTGATGCCCATCTGCTGTTGGATACGCTTGAGCTCGTTCTGCATATCCTTCCGCAGGCGCAGGTCCAGCGCGCCCAGGGGCTCGTCCAGCAGCAGGACCTTGGGCCGGTTCACCAGCGCCCGCGCGATGGCCACCCGCTGCTGCTGGCCGCCAGACAGCTGGGTGATCTTCCGGTGCTCGAAGCCCTTCAGACTCACCACGCCCAGCATTTCCGTCACGCGCTCCTCAATTTCCTCGGCAGGCACCTTGGCGATCCGCAAGCCAAAGGCGATATTCTCAAACACGTCCAGATGCGGGAACAGCGCGTATTTCTGGAACACCGTGTTGATCTGCCGCTTATGCGGCGGGACATCATTAATCCTCACACCGTCAAAGGTGACGTCTCCCGACGTGGGTGTCGTGAAACCGCCAATAATCCTCAGCGTTGTGGTCTTGCCACAGCCGCTGGGGCCCAGAAGTGTGAGGAATTCAGAATCGTTGATATACAGATTGATGTGATCGAGAACCAGCTCGTCGTCAAACGCCATGCAGAGGTCCCGCAGGCGAATCAACTCTTTGGACATTTATCCTCCCCCGTTCGTAAAATATTTTTGACTTACCTCTTTTCTCTGTTCAAAGGGAGGCCTTGCGGATAGGCCTGATATCTCTCGTTGAAATTTGGCAGATACAATATATAAAAAATAAAGACAAATGTCAATCATTATTTTTGCGAATATCAAAAAGGGCAGGAAAAAGCAAAAATCCCCTGTCCCGGTCTGTACCGGGACAGGGGAAAACGCGTCATGTTACTTGGTGCCGAAGATGCGGTCGCCGGCATCGCCCAGGCCGGGAACGATGTAGCCATGCTCGTTCAGGTGATCGTCCACCGCACCCACATAGATGTCCACATCGGGATGAACCTTCTGCAGGTGCTCAATGCCTTCAGGGGCAGCTACCAGCACCATGAGCTTGATGTTGTGGCATCCGCGCTTCTTCATCTCGGTGATGGCGGCATCGGCGGAGCCGCCGGTGGCCAGCATGGGATCCACGATGATGATGTCGCGGTCAGCCACGTCCTTGGGCATCTTGCAGAAATAGACGTGGGGCTCCAGCGTTTCCTCGTCCCGGAACATGCCGATATGTCCCACACGGGCGGAGGGCACCATGCGCAGCACGCCGTCCACCAGACCCAGACCGGCCCGGAGAATGGGCACCACGGCGAACTTCTTACCGGCCAGAGTGGGCAGCTCCGCCTTGCACAGGGGAGTTTCCACCACCTTGGTGGTCAGCGGCAGGTCACGGGTGGCCTCGTAGGTGATGAGCATGCCGATCTCGGAAACCAGCTCCCGGAAATCCTTGACGCTGGTGTTCTTGTCCCGAAGGATGGTGAGCTTGTGGGCCACCAGGGGATGGTTCATGACGTGGACTTTTTCGCTAAACATGGTGCTTCTCCTTTATATATAAAAATTGTTAATCCAAGGTGATCTTCAGGCCCCGGGCCAGCCGCTCCCGCTCCGCCTGGCTCAGCCGCAGGTACACGGGAACCAGGTCCCGGGCCGTGGTGACCTGTCCGGCGGCAGCCATTTCCTCCGCCGCCAGGGCCACCCCCACGGCGTTCTGCATCACCAGCTGAGGCGGGGCCATCCGGCAGGGAACATCCTGCTCCAACAGATGATTATAACACAGCCCGGCCCCGTCGCCAACAACAAATTTCGGCTCCGGGCGGTTTTTTATCTCCTCCGCCAGCTCCGCCAGGCCGATGGCCCGGTCCGGACACTGCCGGGTCAGAACGCCGTCATGGGCCAGGAACAGGGCGTTGTACACCTGATTGCGCCGGGCGTCCATGGCGCAGATGATGAGGCCCTCCATATGGGCCAGGTTCCGGGCCATGGCGGCCAGGGTGGACACGCCGCAGCAGGGCTTTTCCAGGGCCCAGGCCAGGCCCTTCAGGGCGGATACGCCGATGCGCAGGCCGGTGAAGCTGCCCGGCCCGTTGGCGGCCGCCAGCAGGTCCATATCCTGGACCCGCAGCCCGGCGGCGGACAGCATACCGTCCACCAGGGGCATCAGGGTGCGGCTGTGGGTCAGGCCCATATTCTGATAGGCGCTGGCCAGGGGAACGCCGTTTTCCACCACGGCGGCGGAGACGCTTTTGGCCGAGGTCTCGATGGCAAGTATTTTCAAAGCGGCTCCCCTCCTGCAATGGTAATGCTGCGCCAGCCGTCGTTTTCCGGACAGCGGGCGATGGTGACGGTAACGGCGTCCGGCGGCAGGGCCTCCCGGACGTTTTCGCTCCACTCCACGGCGCACACGCCGCCCCGGTCCAGATAATCCTCCCAGCCGATGTCAAACAGGGCGTCGGCGTCCGCCAGGCGGTACATATCGAAGTGGAACAGGGGCGTGGGGCCGTCGTATTCGTTGACGATGGTGAAGGTGGGGCTGGTGACCCGGCCCCGGCAACCAAGGCCCCGGGCCAGGCCCCGGGTGAAGGCGGTTTTGCCCATCCCCAGGCCGCCGAAGTAGGCCACCACCGCACCGGGGCCCAGGGTCCGTCCCAAACGGCAGCCCAGCTCCTCCGTTTCCGCGGGACTGTGGGTGATATACTCCATAGGTGGCCTCCTCTCCGTAAAATCAACTGATTATATCACAGGAATTCCCGCTTGAAAAGAGAAAATTCGGTTTACAGAAAAAGTTTCGTATGCTATACTGAATTGATATCATGTTCCATGCAACCGGTTTTACAAGAGGAGCCTTTCATGCTGAAACGAATCAAGGATAGCATTTTCGATATTTTGCGGCAGGCCGACTGGCTTTTGCTGTGTCTTTGCTGCGGCGCGGCCCTGTTCGGGCTGGTGATGATTGCCAGCGCCACGAGCTTTCTGAATTCCTGGAAGATGGTCATCGTCCAGGCCTGCGCCATTGTGCTGGGAGTGGGCATCTATTTTCTCATGTCCCAGATCGACCTGACCGAGGCCGCCAAGCGCTGGAAATGGCTGCTGGGCTTCGGCATCGTCATGTTCCTGCTGCTGAAAACGCCGCTGGGCATCGAAAACAACGGCAACCGGGCCTGGCTGGGGATCGAGGGCTTTCCGGCCAATATCCAGCCGGCGGAGATCGTGAAGCTGACGTTCATCCTGGTGCTCAGCCGGCAGTTGGTTTGGGTCAAGGAGAACTGGGGGCTGAAATCCCTGCGTTCCATTGCGTTTCTGGCGGGGCACGTGCTGCTGATGGTGGGGCTTTACTACGTCATCTCCTCGGACATGGGCAGCGCCCTGGTGTATATCTTCATCTTCGCGGCCATGGCCTTTGTGGCCGGAGTGGCGGCCCGGTGGTTCATCATCGCCCTGCTGGGCGGCGGCGCGGCGTTTTACCTGCTGTGGGAGCTGGACAAGATCCCGGACTATATGAAGGAGCGGTTCATGGTGGTGTTTGACCACGACCTGGACCCCCTGGGGGCCGGATGGCAGCAGACCCGGAGCCTGCTGGCCCTGGGCGGCGGTAAGCTCACCGGCCAGGGGCTGTTCCACGGGATACAGACCCAGGGCGAATACTCCGGCAGCCTGCCGTTCCGGTACACGGACTTCATCTTCTCCGCCATCGGCGAGGAACTGGGGATGCTGGGGTGCCTGGCGGTGCTGCTGCTGCTGGCGGCCATCATCGTGCGGTGCCTGATGGTGGCGCGGAAGGCCCGGAACACCACGGAGTCCTACGTCTGCGTGGGGGTGGCAGCGGTGCTGATCTTCCAGACCATCAGTAACGTGGGTATGTGCCTGTTTGTGCTGCCGGTGATCGGCCTGACGCTGCCGTTTTTCAGCTATGGCGGCTCGTCCATCGTGACCCTGTTTGCCGCCATGGGCATGGTCAGCAGCGTCCAGAGCCACTCCCTGCCGGATTGGCTGCGGTAAGGGAGGCGGGCATGGAGCGTAAGTCTGCCGGACTGCGGGCCCGCCGAATGACGGAGGCGGACCTGGAGCCTCTGCACCGGCTGCTGTCGGACCCGGAGGTCATGCGGTATCTGGAGCCGCCCTTTTCCCGGGAGCAGACCCGGGCCTTTCTGGAACGGGCGGGGCTGACGCCGGAGCCGCTGATCCTGGCGGTGGATGACGGCGGCTTTGCGGGGTATGTGATCTGGCACCCCTATGACGATGTGTCCATGGAGCTGGGCTGGGTCCTGGACCGCAGCCGCTGGGGCCGGGGATACGCCGGGGAGCTGACCCGGCTGCTGACGGACCGCGCCCGGCGTCAGGGTCGGGGCGTGGTCATTGAGTGCGTCCCGGAGCAGACGGTGACCCGGCACATCGCGGAAAAGTCCGGCTTCCGCTTCTGCGGCATGGCGGAGGGCTGCTGCGTGTACCGGCGGCAGCCGGACGAAAAAGAACCGCTTTGATCGGCCGACTCAAGCGCGGCAAAAAATCAGAATGGCGCAGCGTAAGCTGCGCCATTCTGCACAATCCGGACTATTCATCCCGGTACGCCGGGAGCCTTGTTATCCGATTATTTACACGATGAAGTACAGCACCAGCGGGATGCACAGCACATACAGCACCGGGTGGACCTTCTTTGCATCGCCCGTCAGCACCTTGATCAGCACGTCCGTCAGCACGCCCAGGCAGATTGCCGCGGCGATGTCGCCGGTGAAGGTGCCGAACAGGATCATCACGAAGGGACCGAAGCAGCTCTTGAAGTCGGAGAAGTCCAGCTTCGTAAAGCCCGACAGCATGGAGAAGCCCACGAAGATCAGCGCCACGCCGGTCACGGCAGTGGGGATCATCAGAAACAGCGGGGACAGGAAGATGCACACCAGGAACAGCCCGCCGCTGACGATCGCCGTCAAACCCGTGCGGCCGCCTGCTTCCACGCCGATGGTGGATTCAATGAAGGTGGAGATGGTGGTGCATCCGGTGCCGGAGCCCACCACCGTACCAACGGCATCCACCAGAAAAGGCTTTTCGATCTGGGGGAAGTTGCCATTCTCATCCAGCATATTGGTCTGGGCGCCCACGGCGATCAGTGCGCCGAAGGTAGCAAAGAAGTCGCTGGTGAACAGGATGAAGATCCACACCAGCGCGCCGGGGATGTCTGCCAGCACGGACTTGAAGTCGTAGCACAGCACCAAGTTGCCGATTTCGCTCATATCCGGCAGGGACACCAGCGTGGTGGGCAGCGTGGACACGCCCATGGGGATGCTGATGACGGTGCCGACAATGATGCCGATCAGAATCGCGCCGCGCACCTTATAGGCCGTCAGCACGCCCATCACCGCCATGGTGATCAGGGCCAGCAGCACCGCGGGCTGGGTAAAATCGCCCAAGGCCAGACCGCTGTCGCTGAAGGCGGCAAGGCCGGTGTTCTTAAAGCCCAGATAGGCAATGAAGAAGCCCACAGCGGTTGGTATGGCGATCTTCAGGTTCTTCGGCAGCAGATCCACCACCATTTTCCGCACGCCCAGCACCGTTACCAGGATAAACAGAATGCCGGAGCACAGCAGAAGCGCCATGGCCCAACCAAAGGACACCGTGCCGCTGTTGACCAGCCCGCCGAGAATGAAGTTGCTGCCCATGGCGGTGGACAGCGCCAGCGGCAGATTGGCATACAGGCCCATAAACAGGGTGATGATGCCGCTGACCAGTGCGCACATCACCAGCAGCGCTGACTTGCTGATCACAACGCCGTTTATATCCGTGATGTAGGGATCGGGGCCGAAGCCGCAGATGGCGGAGGGCTGCACTGCCAGCACATAGGCCATGGTCATAAAGGTGGTGATACCCGCCAGCACCTCCCGCCGGACGGTGGTACCGTGATCCTTCAGCTTAAAAAAATCGTTATTCATGTTGCTCCTCTCTGTGCTCTTTTGCAGGTTGATTTTTGGGGGATTCGGTTTTATTCCACGACCTCCAGAATGGGGTCGATGACCTTCTGCTGCACCACATCAATGAATCCGCAGTCGGTGATGGCGTAAGCGGGGATCGCCGCCAGACAGATAAAGCTGAGGAACATGAAGGGAATGGCGATTTCCGTGCCCATTTCATGGGCCACCCGGTTCAGCTCCTTCTTCTTCTCCGCCAGCTCATCCAGAGGCAGGTCGCTCAGCAGACCGCAGATGGGATATGCCACCTCGGCGGCCACCTTGCCGCTGCGGACGATCACCTGTCCGCCGCCCAGCTCCACGCAGCGGTTCACCGCCAGCGCCATGTCCTCGAAGCTGTCGCCCATGACAATGATGTTGTGATTGTCGTGGCCCACGGAGGAAGCCATGGCGCCGCCCCGGATATGGAAGCCGCCCATAAAGGCCTTGCCCACATTGCCGTTCTTGCCGTGACGCTCTACCTGGGCAATATACAGCACATCCTGCTCCACATCGCACTGCACCACGCCGTCCACAACCGGCAGCTCCACGTCCCGGCGATTGGTGAAGGGCATGTAGGGCAGCGTATCCATCACCAGGGCCTTCACCTTCTTGGCGCCTGCGGGGGCATGGATCTTGAAGCTGTCCGCCGTGATGGGGTTTTTCAGGTGCATGGTGTTCAGCACACAGGGCTCATGCTCTGCCGTCTCATAGCGCACCAGCAGCTTGCCGTTGTCTGTGATCTGGCGGCCGCCGGCGAAGGTGGTCAGCACGCGGAAATCCTCCGGGCCGGTGGTGATGTTGACGTCTGCCCGGCGTCCGGGTGCCAGTCCGCCGATTTCCCGGTCCAGATTGAAAGCCCGCGCGCAGTTGACGGTGACCATCTGAATGGCCTTGATAAAGTCCAGTCCCATGCCCAGGGCCGTGCGCAGCGAGTCGTCCAGATGGCCCCGCTCCTGCAGGTCCACCGTGTGCAGGTCGTCGGTGACGATGCTGACCATGGCGGTGTCCAGATGATTTTCCATCACGGTCTTCAGCAGCACCGGCATATTCCGGGCGGCGCTGCCCTCGCGCATCATCAGGTGGCAGCCGTTGCGCAGCCGCTCAAACACATCCTTTTCGCAGAAGGACTCATGGTCGGTGGACACACCGGCGGCAATGCAGGCGCTCATGGCCGGGCCGTACATATCCGGCAGATGGCCCTGCAGGGTCTTGCCGGGCATGGACAGCGTGGTGTCAAAGGACTCCAGCAGATCGGGGAACCCGGCTGTGATATAGGGGCCGACACACTCGGACAGGCCCACCGCGTCCGGACGCTTCAGGGCCTTGCGGATGATCTCCGGATTAAAGCGCCCGCCGCTGGTTTCCAGATTGGGGGAAAACGGCACGTGGGACGGCACCACGAAATAAATTTTCAGGTCTGTGGCCTCGGCCTCCTTCAGGATGGCCTCGATGCCCTCCAGCCCGGACACCACGCCCACCTCGTGCAGGTCCGTCATAATGCCGGTGGTGCCGTGTGCCAGCACCGCCTCGGCAAAGGGCCGGATGGCCAGCGAGGAGCTTTCCGGATGGATATGTCCGTCCAGGAAGCCGGGGGTCAGATACTTTCCCTCCGCGTCCACCACCCGGGTGCCCTCGCCGATGCAGTATTCCACATCGCCCACGGCAGCGATGGTGTCGCCGCAGATGGCCACGCCGCCGTCATAGATCTCACCGGAATAGACATTGACCACCTTGCCGTTCCGGATCACCAGATCGGCCGGAGTCTCACCCTTCGCAACGGACAGTAATTTCTGATTCATGCTGTACCTCCATACTAAACGCATAATTCCGCTTGCTGCTTCTATGTTCTGGTGCCCCGCACCGTTGAAACCCCTTTAAACCTTCACCACCGGGAAGCGGTCCGGCAACTCAATGCCCGCCCGCTTATAGATGGCCTTGGCCCGGTCGCAGGCCTCCTTCAGGATGGCCTCCTCGTCCAGGGTCAGGATCTTCCGGTCCCGCATAAGCCACTTGCCGTCGCACATGGTGGATTGGATATTGGCCGAATGCATGGCCGTTACCAGGGCGGCGATTTTGTCGTTCACCGGCATCATCGACGGACCGTGGGGGTCAATGACGATCAGGTCCGCCTTCTTGCCGCATTCCAGACTGCCGTACAGGTCCTCGTCCAGCAGTGCGCGGGCGCCCCACTTGGTGGCCATCCGCAGAATATCCTGCGAGGGAACCACCGTGGGGTCCAGACGCCAGCCCTTGTGGATCAGGCTGGTCAGCCACATCTCGTCCACCATGTCCATGTGATTGGAGGAGGACGCACCGTCTGTCCCAATGGAGGGCCGCAGCCCCATCGCCAGCATCTTCGGGATCCGCGCAAAGCCCAGCACGCGCATGGCGGAAGCCGGGTTGTGGGAAATCTTCACTTCCCGCTTCTTGAACAACTCCAGCTCCTCATCCGTCAGCCATACCGTGTGAACGGCCAGCAAATTCTTATCCAGCACGCCCAGCCGCTCCAGATGCTTCACCGTGCCCTCGCCCCAGCGGGCATAGGTATATTCCTTCTCCTCCTTAGCCTCGGCCACATGCATGTGGATGCCGACGCCGTATTTGTCCGCCAGTTCTTTGGTGCGGATGCACAGCTCATCGGTGTTGTTGAAAATGGTGCGCAGACCGAACCACACCTGCACCCTTCCATCGGCCGTATTGTGGAATTTCTCCAGGTCCGCCACCTGCTGCTCCAGCTCCTGCTCCATGGTGCGCTGCCAGATTTCCGGCAGGCCGTCGCCGCAGTCCATCACAGATTTGGCCAGCTTACCGCGCAGACCGGATTCCGCCGTGCCGCGGGCCATGCCGGAGACGAACTGTCCGCCGGGCTCAGCAAAGGAGGTTACGCCGGAGCGGATCAGCTCCAGGCTGGTCATCAGCGTGGACACATAAGAGTCCTCCTCCGTCATGTTGCTCTCAAAGGGCCACATCCGGTCATGAAGCCAGCAGATGAAATCCACATCATCGCCTACGCCCCGGGAAATCTGCTGGGAGGTGTGCACATGGGTATTCACAAACCCGGGCAGCACATACTTGCCCTGCAGGTCAATGACCTCCGCGTTGGGCTTCACCAGCCTGGGGTCAACCTTACCCACCGCCGTAATGCGGTCATCCTCCACCAGCACGCCGCCGCCGTCAAAAACGGTGTCCCGCTGATCCATGGAGACGATGTAACCGTTCTTCAAATAGGTTTGCATGAGATCCCTCCATCCAGATACTTGTCAAGTTGCTTCAAAAATGATATACTCACCCTACAACCTATAACGGTTATAGGTTCAAGCCCTAATTTTGATTTTTCCGGATTTTCTGGTGTTCTCACAAAATCCTGCTGTTATACCCCGGAAAAATGGGAGGTTTTTTATGAAAGAATTTTTGACCATCGGGGAGCTTGCCGACATTTTCAACATGGATGTCCAGCTGCTGCGCCATTATGACGCCAAGGGCCTGCTGGTGCCGCAGGTGCGCAACAGCGAAAATAACCGCCGCTTTTACCACTTCGACCAGGTCTATCCGCTGGCCACGATCCGGTATCTGCGGCGGCTGGACTACTCTCTTGCCCAGATCAAGGCCTTTCTCCACAGCAACGGCCTGCGTGATAACCTGCAAATGCTCTCTCGGCAGGCGCAGCAGCTGCGTCGTCAATGTGATGAGCTGAACGCCACCATCCAAATCATCCAGCAGAAGGTGGAGTTTATCGAGCGGGAGCAGGCCGCCAGCCAACGGGATAAATTCTATGTCCGCTCCTTCCCGCGCCGGGCCTTTCTGCACATCGGCGAGGAAATCAACCTCTTTACCCATGAGCTGTTTTACTTCTATCCCACCGTGGGCTTTTATCAGGGGCAGCGGAAATGGTTCGGCGCCTACCTCTATGAAGATACTCCCGCCGAGGCCCGCCGCCTGCCGGACCTGATGGCCGATCAGCCCGTTTCCTATATCCCCGCCGGGGACTATCTCTGCGGCTATCACTATGGGCCGTATCTCACCATTCAGGACTCTATCGACCGCCTGTTTGGCGAAGCCCGCCGCCGGAAGCTGCCGGTGGATGACTGTGTTATCACCCCAAATATCGTGGATCAGTGCTGCGAGGGACACCCGGATAATTATATTACCGGCCTGGAGGTGCGCATCCTCTCCCTGGATGAACAAAATGAAGAAAAGCCCTTTGCGGTCATTTCCAAGCCCGAGGACGTGTAAGCTGCTGCGTATACCGGTGGGAGCCGGAGAACCGCCGGTTCAAACGCAGTGTATGCCGCAGTACATAGGACCATCCCTCCCGGGCATAGGATTGCCGTGAAGGAGGGATGGTTTATGTTATCGGCGGCTTTGCTGCTGCTGTCCAACAGCTTGTTTCTGACGCTGCACCTGTCCGGAAATCCCGGGTCGTTTCCCCGCCCCCTGTCCCGGCAGGAGGAGCGGGAATGTCTGGAGCGGTGGGGCAGGGGAGACCTGTCTGCCCGCAACTGCCTGGTGGAGCACAACCTCCGCCTGGTGGCCCATATCATCAAGAAGTACTACACCCAGGCTGCCAACCAGGAGGATCTGATCTCCATCGGCACCATCGGCCTGATCAAGGCCGTGAACACCTTCCGGCCGGACAAAAAAATCCGCCTGGCAACCTATGCGTCCAGGTGTATTGAAAATGAAATCCTCATGCACTTCCGCGCCCAGCGGAAGCTGCAGGGGGAGGTGTCACTGTCGGAGGCCATCGAGACGGATAAGGCCGGCAACGCCCTATATCTGCAGGACGTGGTGGGGGCCGACGACACCATGCAGGAGGACCTGGAGGGTCGGGAGGATCAGCGGCTGATCCGGCGGCTGGTAGGGGAGTGCCTGACGGACCGGGAGGCCGACGTGATCCGCCGCCGCTACGGCCTGGACGGCCACCCGCCCCAGACCCAGCGTCAGGTGGCCGCCGCCTACGGCATCAGCCGCAGCTATGTCTCCCGCATCGAGAAACGCGCTCTGGAGAAGCTGGAGGCGGCCCTGCGGGAGCACTGCTATCCATAAACAGCAAGAACGGGGGCGGCAGCCCCCATTCTTGCTGTTGGTTCACAAAGTCAACCCCCGGCTCTGCCGGGGGCAAAAGAAAGCCTATGGACCCACGAAAGCGCTTAATTATCATAAAGGGGAAAGACCAGACGGACTCGGTGGCTTCGTTCCGGTTTCATGACGGGAGGTGCGAGGTCGTCTATACCAGTGCACCCAATAAGACATACGACTTTCAGAGCGGTAATGTTGAGATTCTGCCATTGCAAAAGAAAATCGATCCCGCGCAGGTGATCGTCACGGCTAATGGGCAGACCATCAGCGGAATGGATGAGCTTCTCGATTTTGGCGCGTATTATCGCATTGTCCGCTGCGGAAAGAAAGATTTGTCGTTCCGTAGGAGCGAAGTGCAGCTCCGGCAGAATTGCCTGACAGACGGTAAAAACAAGGAAGCCTTTCAATACTTCAAAGAGACTGCCGCGGCAATCAGTCTTGTGGCTGAAAACGGCATCAACATTCTGAGCATGCAGTACGACAAGATCCAGCAGGTCAGCGAGGATGCCGTGCTGGCAAGCTATCTTGCGCCGCAGAAAGAAGTCAAAGCGCCTCGGATGCCGGAGACGATCATCTATCCGTTCGGCCTGAACCAAAGCCAGAAACTGGCGGTAGAACGGGCACTTTCCTCCAAAATCAGCATTATTCAAGGCCCGCCGGGGACGGGAAAGACACAGACGATCCTGAATATCATTGCCAATGTTGTCCGGAGTGGAAAGACCGTGGCAGTTGTTTCCAACAACAATTTCGCAACACATAATGTGGCGGAGAAGCTGGAGAAGAAAAATGCCGCCTTCCTGACGGCGTTTCTCGGCAGTCTTGCCAACAAAGAGAAATTTCTGGAGGCCCAGACGGGCGTCTATCCGGATATGAGCGATTGGGAGATGCAGCCGGAGGAACGGCAGCAATTAGAGCAGGAAACGACTGCTCTTTCCAAGGAATTGAACGAAATGCTCAACGCAAAGAACCGCATTGCGGAAATTGAGCAGGAGTTCTTGCAGCTGAAGCCGGAGCAGCATTATTTTACGGACTACTATGCAACTTACCGTGATGCACCGTCTGAAAGTCTGAATAAGCTGTCCTCACAGAAAATTCTCGCCCTCTGGATGGAGTTTGAACAGTATGCGGAGCATGAGACTCGCTTGGGCCTTTTGCAAAAACTCTCCATCATGTTCCGGTTCAATCGCGGCGCACTCAAATTGTTTCTCCGCTCCCCGGAACTGGTCATCCCCTATTTGCAAAATCAATTCTATTTCGTAAAAAAGCAGGAGTTGGAGGACGAGAAAGAAACGCTGAACCGCAAGCTGGAACACTACGCTTTCGATGAAAAGATGGACGAGCTTACGCAGAAGTCACTGCGACTGTTCCGGGCAGAGCTGGCGGCGAGGTATCCGTGGAAAAGTGGACGAAAGCGTTTTGAAAAGAGTGATTTCCGGCGGGACTCTGCCGCGTTTACGAACGAATATCCGGTGGTGCTCAGCACGACCTATTCCATCAAGGGGACCCTGGGCATCGATCATATCTACGATTATCTTATCGTGGATGAGGCCTCGCAGGTCGATCTGGCCACCGGCGTATTGGCCTTTTCCTGCGCACGAAATATCGTGATCGTCGGTGATCTGAAGCAGCTCCCCAATGTACTGACAGAGAACGATATTCGCACCAGTGATGCGATTTGGCAGAAGTATTCCTTGGATGAACGATATCGCTTTTCAACGCATAGCCTGCTTTCTTCTGCGCTGGAAATATGGCGGGATGCACCGGTCACGCTGCTGCGTGAACACTACCGCTGCCATCCAAAGATCATCAACTTCTGCAATCAGAAGTTCTATCATGGGCAGTTGATTGTCATGACGCAGGATCACAATGAGCCGGATGTATTGACCATGTACCGGACAACCGCCGGCAACCATGCCCGTGGCCATCTCAACCAGCGTCAGATCGACGTGATTCAGCAAGAGGTGCTTCCGCGGCTTCGTAAGGAGAACTACCAGAGCATCGGCATTATTACGCCGTACCGGGATCAGGTAGCCGCCATCCGCAAGCAGTTGGGTGATGCCTATGAAGTGGACACCGTCCATAAATTTCAGGGCCGGGAACAGGACGCCATCATTTTAACCTCGGTGGATAATGTCATCACAGATTTTGTGGACGATCCCCATATGCTGAATGTTGCCGTTTCCCGCGCGGTTCATTCATTGGCGGTGGTCACGTCACAGGACCCACGCAATGACCGGACCAACTATGGCGATCTGACGCGATACATCGAATACAACAATTTTGAGGTGATCCGGAGCCAGGTTTACTCGGTATTCGATATGCTCTATCAGGGCTATGCCGAGTAGCGCCGGGCATATCTGCAAAAGCATAAAAGAGTATCTGAGTACGATTCCGAGAATCTCATGTATTCCGTGATTCAGGAGGTGCTGTCTGAGGAGGCGTATTCCGCCATCGGCTGTGCTGTACACGTTTCTCTTGCGACGCTGGTAAAGGACTATGAGCCGTTGACAGAGGAAGAATGCAAATATGCCCGGAATCCATTGACACATGTTGATTTTCTGCTGTTCAATCAGATGGATAAGCAGCCTGTACTGACGATTGAGGTGGACGGAACGGGCTTCCATGAAGTCGGAAGCAAACAGGCGGAGCGGGATATAAAGAAGAACTCTATTTTGGAGAAATGTGCTGTTCCTCTGCTGCGCCTGCGCACAGACGGCAGCGGAGAAAAAGAGAAGATCAAGGATATGTTGAAAACTGCACCACAGAAGTAAGAGGATAAGGGTTCTATAACAAACGTTGGGGCCAGGCTGATGCCTGGCCCCATTGTCATAAAAAAGTTGAGGATAGAGATAAAATCGTCAGCCATTCTTGTTGCCCGTTATAGCCTTCATGGCATTGCGGGCGCGTTTTGCCACATAGGCATCCCGATCATTTGCATACTGTCGCAATAGCGCCATTCCATCGGGGATGCTCCTGCGTCCAAGCAGCTCGGCGCATTGCCACCGGGCCTGGGGAAATATGCTGCGCAGCCCGGCATGTGTCAGGACGGATATGAGCAGTTCGTCTCCCTGTGCAGTCAGACAGTCCAGAACGTCCTCGGTTTCATCGTCCAAAGCCATCATTGTCAGCAAACAGTCCATATCTGCCGGGAAGAGCCCGCCTCGCTTGATAAGTGAACACACTTCATCCAGCATCTTTTCCCATTCCGGAAACATATACGGCTCTGGATCCCCCGTTCCGCAGCATTCTGCGTACTGGCGCGGTGTCATTTTCAGCCAGTGCCACAGATTGTGTATGTAATTTTCCAGTGACTTCCTCATCGCTCACACTCCTGTCTGGGCTGGGGCATCGGATGCATCCTATACCGCCCCCTATTCAATGCACTCCACCTGAACAATTACATTTGTAAATTCATCAAAATAGATCGTATATTTCCGGTCACTTACAAAGTCATCGGGGAATATTTCTTTTTTGAGAAAATGTCCAGATAAAAAGTTTGTTTTTTTCCTTCGCCATTCCAAAACACATATTCATTTGTTACCGGCAGTGGGGGCGCGACTCTGGAATTGCGGTGACTGTCAATAAACTCCCCTGTATACGATGATACGCCAGGGAACACGATCCTGGATGCATACAACAGGCTCAGGCCGATCGCAGCAGCAATCATAATCAGTCCCAATTTACAATCTTTGATTTTAACTTTTCTGGCCCACGGTCTATTAAGCAGGATGCACGCAACTCCCAAAACCAGGATCACCCCGCAGACGCCCCATATCCTATACAATATACTCCGGAAAAATTGAACATACCATGCCCTCAACTGAATCAATATAACATCACTCTGACAATATCAAATCCAATAATAACCGACCTGGAATCGATTGAGAATTGAAGTACGCACTATTTTCTCTTATAAAGCAATGACATAATCATGAAAAATATCTCGTTCACTATTATCAGACAGCTATGAAACACAATTTTATATTTTGGCGTTAAGCGTAGGCGATGCTGCTGCCGGATTTGCTCATGGACGCCAGCTGACGGCCATGCTGCCAGGCATAGGTCCATGTGCCGTCGGACAGGGGGTTGCCTATGGCATCGTAGGTGATGGATTTCCCGTTATACGCCGTCAGCAGGTCCGGCCAATTGGCGTCGCCGTAGGTATAGGTGCTGCTTGCTGTCCGGACGTGGCCGACAAAAGACGGCCACGTCCGTCAGCCGGGACAATTATTCCTCCTCGTCGGGTTCCCGGTCCCCCTGATCGGGAGGTATTTCCCCCCGCCGCAGGCTTTCAAATTGCATGCGTTCCTCGCCTGTCAGCGGTGGAAAAATCAAAACCTGCGGCCAGCGAAAGGTGGCACGCTCTATATTGATCCGTCCACCGGCTGTTCCTTCTAACATTACGGTGCTGCATACCATCATGAATGCCTCGCCAGGTGTTTCTTCTATAACTTTCGATATGGGATACAGGCCCACCATCTGAAACCGTTCCCACGGATAGAGGTGACGGAAGATACCCAGCAATATCACGGTAATCCCCTTGGTGGATACAATGTATACCCGGCTGAGCGCAATAATCATGGTAAACACTACACCAGTGAATATCAAGAAAAAAGCTGTGATGGTAACGGTATCAATCGCTATACGTATGGGGGGGTCAATGACCCATGAAAATGTATCAATGTAGAGAACATCAACTCCTACACCGGATATAATGAAAAACATCATCTGGTCATGCATCCCAGATGGGGAGATGCGCATGGTGCCTTTTTCTAATTTCTTCATACAGTCATCCTTACCGGGCCCCTTCGGCCCATACCCATATTAGAACTCCCTCCGCTGCTTCTGTTGCTTCTGCGGCTCGACGAGTATGTTGTTGCTGCGATATATGCGGAACCGGCTAACTCACTAGGCAAACTATAATCCTTTAAATGTAAATGCGTAAAACCCAACCCCTTTGCATCTTTATTTTTCATTTTAAATTGATTGACTTCATCTTCAAATTTCTTCAAAGAACTTACCAACTTTTTTAATTCCTGATAGTCGAGTAATATCTCAACACTATCGGTTTCTGTGTTGTTTGTAGTATAAATTTTCACAAAATCAACCTCCCCATCCGTGTTGTATTCCTTTCATAAAGTGGATGTAGGCCTGCGTCTCTACCGTATACAACACCGCAGCGATCGTTTTGCAACCGTTTTTTTGCAATTTTGTAAGAATTGGAATATGTCACAAAAGCAGGATGCTTTTGTGAGCATTGTGCCCAGGCGAAAAACCGGATTCCTGCCGAATACAGGCAAAAACGGGAATCGCTCCCCGTGGGGGGAGTGACATGGGTGGGGTTCGATTTCTCCTGATAACACTTTTGTCAAGCCCATTGGAATATTAAAAAATCCTCCTACCATCTCATTTCTGAGGGTAGGAGGATTCGCCAGCTTAACCTGCTGACATTGGGCCGCAGCCCCCGTTTTTCAGCTCATCTTTTCTGCCACCGACTCCAGCGCCTGGTCCATGGCGTTGCCCATGCGCTGCATGGCCTTTCCCACGGCGGTCCTTCTGGGCCGGGGACGCGGCAGAATGATGATCTCCAGCATGGCGCCCGCTACCATTCCGGCGGCCAGGCCCCACAAAAACGTACCGGTTTTACACATCCGTTACCCCTCCTTTTCATGACGCTCTTAGTATGGCCCGGGCCGCAGAAAATCATTCCGCCGCCCTTGCCAAAATCCGGAGAAGTGCGTATAATAATGAGGAAAAATTTGCGCGCACAAGGAGATTTTTTATGTCGATCGCACTTTTACAGGAGAAGATCCGCGCCCGGAAAACGCCCCTGGCCCTGGTCCTGGGGCCGGAGGCGGACAAGCTGCCCGCCAGGATCACGAAGAATTTCACCGATATGTACGGCCCCGGCGACATGGCCCAGGCGGAGGCTCTGCGCTATCACGGCAGCCAGCTCATCAGCCAGACGGCCCCGCTGCTGCCCGCCGTGGTGCTGCAGGCGGAGCGCTATCTGCGCTATGGCTTCATGGGCATGGACGTGCTGGCCAACCTGGTGAACATGGCCAAGGCCCAGGGACTTTACACCATTGTGGACGCCCGCACCGCCGCCCCGGCGGTGTATGTGGAGGGCGGCATCCGGGCCGACGGCGTTACCGTGACCCCCTATCCCGGCAGCGACGTGTGCCGGGTAGGGGAGGACAAGTCCGTGTTTGCCGCCGTCCGCACCGGCAACCCCTCCGCCCCGGAGATCCAGAATCTGCTGTCCGGTGACCGCCGGCTGTATCTGGCGGCGGCGGACCAGATGGTTCGCCATGGCGCGGCGCTGATGGCGGAGACCGATTACGTCCTGGACGTGAAGGAGCTGCGCAGCCGGGCTCCCAAGGCCTTTTTGCTGCTGCTGGGCTGCGACGGGGAGAACGCCCTGCCCGCCTTCGACGACTATGGCGGGGGAGCGCTGATCGCCGACACCGCCCTGCAATACGCCGACGCCGACGCCGTACAGGCTGCCGTCCGGCAGCTGAAGCAGCTGGTCACCGTGCTGTAAGGGAGGGCTTGCTATGACGAAAATCTATCTCATCCGCCACGCCGAGGCCGAGGGCAACCTCTATCGCATCGCCCACGGCCAGGAGGAGGGCCTGATCACCGACTATCGCGGCCCCAGGCAGATGCAGGCCCTGGCCCGGCGGTTCCGGGACATCCCGGTGGACGCCGTATACGCCAGCGACCTGATCCGCACCCAGACCACAGCCCAGGCGGTTTATGTCCCCAAGGGCCTGCCCCTGCACCTGGAGCCCGCCTTCCGGGAGGTGCACATGGGCGTGTGGGAGGGCCTGACCTGGCGCCAGATCGAGACCCGCTGGCCCTTGCAGATGATGGAGTTCAACCACCAGCTGGACCGCTGGCAGGTGGAGGGCTGTGAGACTGCCCAGACCGTGCTGGACCGGTATCTGCCTGCCCTGCGCCGGGTGGCCCGGGAGCATGACGGCCAGACGGTGGCCGTTTTCTCCCACGGCGCGGCCATGCGTATCGTTCTGGGTACGCTTCAGGGGCTGCCCCTGGCGGAGATCGGCCAGTCGCCCCACGGCGACAACACCGCCGTGTCCCTGATCGAGGCCCAGGGGTACGACCTGCGGGTGGTGTTCCGGGACGACAACAGCCACCTGACGGCCCAGGAGGGCCTCTCCACCTTCGGCAAGCAGACCTGGTGGAAAACCAAGGGCATGGTGGAGCCTGGCCAGCTGTATCGCCCGGCCAGCCATGAGCAGAGCCGCCTGTTCGGCGCGCCGGAGGGCGGACAGGGCACCGCCGTGTGGTACAACGGCCAGGAGCTGATCGGCCTGTACCAGACCGTCCGGGAGCCGGACGCCCTGCGCATCACCTGGTACGCCATGGACCCCATGTGGCGGGGCCGCCGCCAGGGGATCCCGCCTATGGGCCAGATCATCCAGCAGGGGCGGCGGCTGGGCCTGCCTTACCTGCGGCTGACCTGCACCGACGAGAGCCTGCGTCCCTTCTGGCAGCGCCTGGGCTTCCGGGGCGACGGGGCGGAGCTGGAAAAGGACATCCGCCTGCAGATTCCCGACCTGCGGCAGTGGGTCATGGAGTGATCATATCCGAAAAAATGCACCCTCAGCAAGCGGCAAAAGTGCCGCTTGCTGAGGGTGCTGCTTCTTTATGGCTGGGTGTTACGCCTGGTTCGTCTCGCTGAAGCTCTCCTCCAGCTGCCGCAGGCCCGCCTCCATCTCCTGGAAGCCGGACAGGTCCGGCTCCGCCAGGGTCTGCTGGGCCAGGGCCAGCTTCTGGCAGAACTGGCGGTTCAGCTCGGCATACTTGGCCCGGGACTGGGCGCACCAGGTCTCCTGCTGCCGGGTCAGCTGCCGCAGCTGCTCGATGGCCTTGGCCCGGAACTCCTCCGTCCGCCGGTGGGCGCTGATCTCGATATCGGCGATGTGGTCCTTCAGGGACTGATACTCCGCCGCCTGGGCACGGAGGTACTCCGTTTCCTTCTGGAGCTTCTGGGCCTGCTCCTGGAGCTCCCGGAGCTGTGTCTGCAATTGCAGGCAGGTGTCCGCCGCCGCGCTGTTTTCCAGCACCGCCCGGCGCAGGGTATTCAGCTCGGCCTCCATGGCGCGGTTGCGCTCCTGCAGGCCGTGGTTTTCCTCCTCCAGAGCGGAGACCCGCTGCTGATTTTCCCGGGAGGTCTGCTGGATATAGCTGACCACGTCCTCCCGGTCGAAGCCGCCGAATAACGCTGTTTTGAAATTGGTGTTCATTCCATAGCCCCCCGCTATTCCGTAAATTTGTACACAGTATAGCACAGGGCCCCGACAAAATCAACCGTTTTTCCCGATCATGCCGTAAAGAGCCTCCAGGGCGTCAGACAGAGTGCCCAGCCGGTCAATGAGCCCCAGCTGCACCGCCTGGCTGCCGTAGAGAATGGTGCCCACGTCGTTGGACATATCCCCGTCGGCCAGCATCAGCCGGCGGAAGTCGTCCTGGGTGATGCGGCTGTGCCGGGCCACGAAGGACACGATGCTCTCCTGCACCCGCTCAAAATACCGATAGGACTGGGGTGCGGCGATCATCAGGCCGCTCATGCGCACCGGGTGCACCGTCATGGACGCCGAGGGCACGATGAAGGTCTGCTGTCCGGACACCGCCAGGGGGATGCCGATGGAGTGTCCGCCGCCCAGCACCAGGGTCACCGTGGGCTTGGTCATACCGGCCACCATCTCCGCAATGGCAAGGCCCGCCTCAATGTCGCCGCCCACGGTGTTCAGCAGGAGCAGAACGCCGTCCACCTCCTCCGACTGCTCCAGATGGGCCAGAAGGGGCAGAACGTGCTCATATTTGGTGGTTTTCGTGTTATTGGGGGCCAGGCTGTGGCCCTCCACCTGGCCGATGATGGTCAGGCAGTATATGCTGCCCCGGCTGCTTTCCACCAGGGCCGCGCCCAGGTCGTAAAGACGCGGGGCGCTCTGGTCGCCGGACTGCTCCGGCTGCTGATTGGGTTCCTCCGTCATGGAACGCACCTCCTTATCGGAGATAGCATGTGCATTCCCGGCGAAAACATGCAGGGCGGCTCAGTGTCCGGCGTGGAGCTTCCGGAACTCCGAGGGCAGCATACCGAACACCTTTTTGAACTCGGCGGAGAACTTGCTCTGGCTCTCGTACCCCACTGCCCGGGCCACCTGGGCCAGGCTGTCGCCGGACTCCAGCAGCAGGGCCGACGCCTTTTCCATCCGGTGCTGCCGGATGTGGGCGGCGATGGAGCTGCCGTATTCCGCCTTGAACAGCTCCTTCATGGTGGAGGGATTCATCAGGAACCGGCGGGACAGCTGCTCGATGGTGATGCGGCTGTCCAGGTTTTCCGTCAGCAGCTGGTGGACCTGGTGGATGATCTCCCGCTGCTGGGGCGTCAGGCCGGCGGCGTGCTCCCCGGCGTGGGCGTCCACCGGCGGCAGGTGGGGTGCATGGGGCATGGCCTCCTCCCGGGGGCAGGTGACCTCCACCGTCCGCTCGATGACCTGGTGCAGCAGTCCCGCCACCTCCGTGTCCGCCGCCCGGTAATAGACCTCCTTGCCGATCCGGCGGCTGACCACCAGGCCGCTGTCCTTCAGCTGCCGCAGATGGTGGGAGGCGGCGGGACTGCTCATGCCTACCAGCGCCGCCAGATTCACCACGCACTCCTCGCAGTGGCACAACAGCCAGAAAATCCGCACCCGGTTGGCGTCGGACAGCAGGCGGCACAGGCACGCCACCGCCTGAAAGCTCTCCGCCTCCTGCATGCAATGCTCCAGCCGGGACAGGTCCCGGTCATTTCCGTGCCGGTGGGGCAGCTCCGTATGTTCCATAGCGCACACGCTCCTTCATCATTTTCCCGTTCGGCAGTTCTTTTCGCCCGAACGGCAGGAAAGGGGCAAAGACCGTTGACTTTCCCCGTTTCGTCCATTATAGTACAGTCATCAAGATTAAACAAGTGCTTAATGGTTGAATGCACCGGCCATTGGGCAGGAAAAGGAGTTTGCCATGAAAAAGACCTATCAGATCGAAGTGGACTGCGCCAACTGCGCCAACCTCATGGAGGAGGCCGCCAAGAAAACCGAGGGCGTTGAAAGCGCCGTGGTGAATTTCATGACCCAGAAGATGATCGTGGAGTTCCGGGAGGGGACGGACCCCAAGACGGTGATGAAGGCCGTTCTGAAGAACTGCAAAAAGGTCGAGGACGACTGCGAGATTTATCTGTGAAACACAACGCGTGCCGGAAGCCATTCCGGCACGTCTGCTGAGGGAGGGGAAGAAGCATGACCAAGAAGCAAAAAAAGATGCTCTGCCGCATCATCGTCACGGCGGTGCTGGTCCTGGCCATCCGGCTGTTTTCCATCGGGGGCCTGCCCGGGACGCTGCTGTATCTGGCGGCGTATCTGATCATCGGCTATGATATCCTCCGCAAGGCCGGCAAGGGCATCCTCCGGGGCCAGGTGTTCGACGAGAACTTCCTGATGGCTGTGGCCACCGTGGGCGCCATCGGCCTGGCGTTTTACGAGAAAAGCGGCGACTTCATGGAGGCCGTGGCCGTGATGCTGTTCTATCAGATCGGTGAGCTGTTCCAGAGCTACGCCGTGGGCAAGAGCCGCCGGAACATCACCGCACTGATGGACATCCGCCCCGACTATGCCAACATCGAGCAGAACGGACAGCTGACCCAGGTGGACCCGGACGATGTGCCCGTGGGGGCCGTCATCGTGGTCCAGCCCGGCGAGAAGGTCCCTCTGGACGGCGTGGTGCTGGAGGGGGCCTCCACCCTGAACACCGCCGCCCTCACCGGCGAGAGCCTGCCCCGGGACGTCACCGGCGGCGACGAGATCGTCAGCGGCTGCATCAACATGACTGGCGTGCTGAAGATCCGCACCACCCGGGCCTTCGGCGAGTCCACCGTGTCCAAAATCCTGGAGCTGGTGGAAAATTCCAGCTCCCACAAGTCCAAGTCTGAGAACTTCATCTCCAAGTTCGCACGGGTGTATACCCCCGCCGTGTGCGGGGCGGCCCTGGCCCTGGCGGTGCTGCCGCCGGTGTTGCGTCTGCTGACGGGGCTTGACGGCGACTGGGGCACCTGGCTGTACCGCGCCCTGTCCTTCCTGGTGGTCAGCTGCCCCTGCGCCCTGGTGATCAGCATTCCCCTGAGCTTCTTTGCGGGCCTGGGCGGCGCCAGCCACGAGGGAATCCTCATCAAGGGCTCCAACTATCTGGAAACCCTGTCCAAAACCAAAACCGTGGTGTTTGACAAAACCGGCACTCTGACCCAAGGCGTGTTCGACGTCACCGGCGTCCACCACAATCAGCTTCCCCGGGAAAAGGTGCTGGAATACGCCGCCCTGGCGGAGTGCGCCTCCTCCCACCCCATCAGCAAGAGCCTGCAGCGGGCCCACGGCGGCCCCATTGACCGCCAGCGGGTCACGGATATCCAGGAGTTCAGCGGCAACGGCGTGGTGGCCAAGGTGGACGGCGTCACCGTGGCCGTGGGCAACGACAAGCTCATGGAGAAGCTGGGCATCGCCTGGCACGACTGCCACAGTGTGGGCACCATCATCCACCTGGCCCTGGACGGCCAGTACGCCGGTCACATTGTGATCTCCGATGTGGAGAAGCCTCATGCTCGGGATGCCATCGCCGCCCTGAAGCGCATCGGCGTGGAAAAGACCGTCATGCTCACCGGCGACCGGGCCAAGGTGGCCGACCATGTGGCCCAGAGCTTGGGGGTGGACGAGGTCCACAGCGAGCTGCTGCCCGCCGATAAGGTGGCCCAGGTGGAGCGGCTGCTGGGTCAGTCCGGCGGCAAGCTGGCCTTTGTGGGCGACGGCATCAACGACGCGCCGGTGCTGTCCCGGGCGGATATCGGCATTGCCATGGGGGCCATGGGCTCCGACGCCGCCATCGAGGCGGCGGACGTGGTGCTGATGGACGACGATCCCCTGAAGATCGCCAAGGCCATCCGCATCTCCCGCAAGTGCATCCGCATTGTGTACGAAAACATCGCCTTCGCCCTGATCGTCAAGGCCTTGTGCCTGCTGCTGGTGGCCGTGGGCGCGGCCAATATGTGGGCCGCCATCTTCGGCGACGTGGGCGTGATGGTCATCGCCGTGCTCAACGCCATCCGGGCCCTGCGGGTCAGTAAGCTGTGATGAAACCACAAATTAAATAAGATCATGCCCGGTGCATTGCACCGGGCATGATCTTATTTTGCGGCTTTACTTTTTCTTAGCGTAGGGGGTGTTCTCCAGGGGGAGGGTCAGGCGGCGCTGACCGTCCAGCCGGTAATAGGCGTCGGCAATGGCGGGAGCCGTGGGGATGGAGGTGATCTCACCGATACCGATGGCGCCTCCGGCCACGTTGAGGCCGGGCTTCTCCACCACGATGGCCTGGATCTCCGGCGGGATCTGATTGGCCCGGAACAGGCCCAGGGTGCCATATTTGGCAGTGGGCTTGCAGGTGTCGTCAATGGGATACTGCTCCGTCAGGGCGTAGCCCATGCTCATGACCACGCCGCCCTCGATCTGTCCCTCGCAGCTGAGAGGGTTCACGGCCTTGCCCACATCGTGGGCGGCCACCAGCTTCTTGATGCGGCCGGTTTTCTTGTCCAGAACGCACATCTGGGTGGCGTAGCCGTAGGCCACATGGCTGACGGGGTTGGGCACGTCCGCGCCCAGGGGGTCCGTCTTGGCCAGATACTCGCCGTAAAACTCCTGGCCCACCAGGTCGCCCAGGGTCTTGCCCTCCAGAGCGGCGCTGAGCTTTTCGCAGGCCCGGCGGGTGGCCTCGCCGGTGACCAGAGTCTGGCGGGAGCCGGAGGTGTCGCCGGAATCCGGGGCGATCCAGGTGTTGCTGCGCTCATAGACGATGTCGTCCCGGTGGAGGCCGGTGTTGGTGACCACCACCTGCACCAGCACGGTGCCCAGGCCCTGGCCGATGCAGGAGGCACCGGAATAAATATGCAGCTTGCGGTCCTCCTCCACGATCAGCTTGCAGCGGCCCCAGTCGGGGATGCCCACGCCCACGCCGGCGTTCTTCATGGCGCAGGCGATGCCCACCGGGTCGCCGTTCTTCACGGCCTCGTCATAGGCGGGTTTGATGGCCTCCAGCGTCTCCACCAGGCCGGTGGAGTTGTCCACGATCTGGCCGTTGGGCAGGACGCCGCCGGGACGGATGGCGTTGCGATAGCGGATCTCCCAGGGACTGATGCCCACCAGGTCCGCCATCTCATTGAGCAGTGTCTCCGTGCAGAAGCAGGTCTGGGTCACGCCGAAGCCCCGGAAGGCTCCGGCGGGAGGATTGTTGGTATAATAGGCGCGGCCCTCGATCTCGAAGTTTTCATAGGCATAAGGCCCGGCGGCATGGGTGCAGGCCCGCTCCAGAACCGGCCCTCCCAGAGAGGCAAAGGCACCGGTGTCGGACACCACGCTGGCCTTGACCCCCTGAATGATGCCGTTTTCATCGCAGCCCATGGTGAAGTCCATGTCGAAGCTGTGGCGCTTGGGGTGGACCAGGATGGACTCCTGCCGGGACAGCTTCACCTTCACCGGCACCCGGGCGATATACGCCAGCAGGGCGGCGTGGTGCTGGACGGACATATCCTCCTTGCCGCCGAAGCCGCCGCCCACCAACATATTCTGGACCTGGCAGTGGTCATAGTCCACCCCCAGCATGGCGGCGCACTCGTGCATGGTGGTGTGCGCGCTCTGGTCCGAGGTCAGCAGCTTCACGCCGCCGTTTTCCAGGGGCAGAGCCACGCAGCACTCCGGCTCCAGGAAGGCGTGCTCGGTCCAGGGGGTGTGGAAGTGCTGGGTCAGCACATATTTTGCATTCTTGATAGCGCCGTCTGCGTCGCCCCGGGAGACGTGCTTATAGGCCTGAACGTTGCTCTCGTCCCCCTCGAACACCAGGGGCGCGTCCGGGGCGGCAGCCTCCTGGGGACTGTGCACGGCAGGGAGGACCTCATATTCTACCTTCACCAGCTTCTTGGCGGTCTCCAGGGTCTCCTGGTCCCGGGCGCAGATCAGGGCCACGGAGTCCCCCAGATAGTGGGTGATCTCGCCCACGCCGATCAGGGTGGGCTGGTCCTTTTTCAGGTGGCCCACGTTGACCTTGCCAGGGATGTCCTTCTGGGTCAGTACGCACACCACGCCGGGCAGGGCCTGGGCGGCGCTGACGTCGATGGACAGGACCCGGGCCCGGGCGTACCGGCTGCGCACCGCGCCGCCGTAGCACATTCCGTCCACATACACGTCGTCGGGGTACTGGCCGGTGCCCAGCACCTTTTCCTCCACGTCCAGCCGGTGGACCCGGCTGCCCATTTTCCAGTCGTCGGCGGAGGCCTCCGGCAGCTTCCCCTCCCGGAGAATCTTAGCCGCCAGCAGGATGCCGTCGATGATCTTCACATAGCCGGTGCAGCGGCAGATGTTGTTGCGGATGGCGAAGGCGGCCTCCTCCCGGGTGGGATCGGGATTCACGTCCAGCAGCCCCTTGGCGGAGATGACCATGCCGGGGATGCAGAAGCCGCACTGAACGGCTCCCGCCTCGCCGAAGGCGAAGGTATACACCTGCTTTTCCCAGTCGGACAGGCCCTCCGCCGTGAGAACGGTCCGCCCCTCCAGCCGGTCGGTCTGGGGGATGCAGGCCTTGGTGGGCTTGCCGTCGATGAGGACGTGGCAGGTGCCGCAGGCGCCCTCGCTGCACCCATCCTTAACGGAGGTCAGATGCAGGGTATCCCGCAGAAAGCGGATGAGCTTCTGATTTTTTTCCACGGTCACGCTCTGCCCGTTAACGGTGAAGGTTGCCATGTGATCGTCTCCTTTGTCCCGGCCCGCCGACATATGGGGGCGTGATCTCAAACATTACCGCTGATTATACCATATTCATTCATTCTTCGCAAGGTGAAGCCTTATCCTTCTTTCAGAATAACCCAGGGCTTGCTTTTCCGGTCCAACGAGTGTATGATGGCAAAAATAATAAACACAGAGAGGAGTTCTGACAATGGATCTGACGGAAAAATGCCTGGAAAGCCGGGAGGTATACAAGGGCCGCGTCCTGCGGCTGCGGGTGGACACGGTGGCCCTGCCCAACGGGAAAACATCCCTGCGGGAGGTGGTGGAGCACCCCGGCGGCGTAGGGATCCTGGCCCTGGACGAAAACGGCTGCGTTCCCATGGTGACCCAGTACCGCTATGCCTTCTCCCGGACGCTGCTGGAGATCCCTGCCGGGAAGCGGGAGCCCGGCGAGGAGCCCTTCGTCACCGCCCAGCGGGAACTGAAGGAGGAAGTGGGGGCCACGGCGGCGGATTGGCAGCCCCTGGGGCAGATCATCGCCTCCCCGGGCTGCTATGACGAGGTGCTGCATCTGTACCTGGCCCGGGGCCTGACCTTCGGCGACACCCATCCCGACGAGGACGAGTTCCTGTCCGTCCGGCGCATCCCCTTTCAGGAGCTGGTGCAGCGGTGCCTCAGCGGCGAGATTCAGGACGGCAAAACCGTCACCGCCGTGCTGAAGGCAAAGCTCCTGCTGGGGCTGTGATTTTCCCGAAAAAACAGTGGACAAGCGGCATTAGTTGTGGTAATATGAGAAATTAACAAAAGAGATAACGCTTTTGCAGTTTCGTTTCCGTTTTGCGCGGGAGAAAGGAAGGATTTCGTCATGGCTGTGAAGGAAAGCTACGCAGGGAAAATCAACCGCAAGCTCAACAAGAAGCTCCATGTCATCGACGTGGCGGCGGGCCGGGTCCCGGCAGACCTGGTGCTGAAAAACGCTACCTACGTCAACGTGTTTTCCAACGAGCTGTGCCGCGGGGACATCGCCGTGGCCGAGGGGCTCATTGTGGGCATGGGCGAATACCACGGCAAGGTGGAGGCGGACGTAGGCGGCAAGATCGTGCTGCCGGGCTTCATCGACGCCCACATTCACCTGGAAAGCTCCCTGGTAAGCCCCAAGGAGTTTGCCAAGGCTGTGCTGCCCCACGGCACCACCACCGTCATCACCGACCCCCACGAGATCGCCAACGTCATGGGCACCGATGGCATCGAGTATATGCTCCAGGCCACCGAGGACCTGCCGGTGGACGTGCGGTTCATGCTGCCCTCCTGCGTTCCGGCCACGCCGCTGGACGAGTCCGGAGCCAATCTGGACTATCGGGCCATCGACTCCTTCTATGACCATCCCCGGGTCCAGGGCCTGGCGGAGATGATGAACTTTGTGGGCATCATCAACGGCGACAGCCAGGTGGTGGAAAAGATCGTGGCCTCCCAGGCTCACCATAAAAAGATCGACGGTCACGCCCCGGGCCTTACCGGCAACGACCTGAACGCCTACATCGCCGCCGGCGTGTATTCCGACCATGAGTGCTCCAACGTGGAGGAGGCTATGGCCAAGCTGGAGCGGGGACAGTTCATCATGATCCGGGAGGGCACCGCCGCCCGGAACCTGGAGGCCCTGGCCCCCCTGCTGTGCGAGAAGTACATCGAGCGCTGCATGTTCTGCACCGACGACAAGCACCCCAACGACCTGCTGGAAAAGGGCCACATCGACTACATCGTCAAAAAGGCCATCTCCCTGGGCGCGGACCCCATCATGGCGGTGAAGGCCGCCGGGTACACCGCCGCCCGGTACTTCCTGCTGAACAACCGCGGCGCCATCGCCCCCGGGTATCTGGCGGACTTTGTGGTCATCGACAACTGGGAGAACTTCGAGATCGAGATGGTCTATAAGAAGGGCAAGCTCATGTACGACGGCGTTCTGCGGGACTTCGACACCCCGGAGATCGACCCCTATCTGGTCAAGCGGGCCCACGACACCTTCCATGTGGCCCCTCTGTCCGCCGCCGACTTCACCGACAAGCGCCCCCACGCCGTCATCGGCATGGTGCCCGGCGAGATCGTGTCCGAGGACGCGGGCTATGCCGACCACATCGACCTGGAGCAGGACATCCTGAAAATCGCCGTCATCGAGCGGCATAAGAACACCCACCACATCGGCCTGGGCTATATCAAGGGCTACGGCCTCAGGCATGGCGCCGTGGCCACCTCCATCAGCCACGACAGCCACAACATCATCGTGGTGGGAACCTCCGAGGAGGACATGGCCGCCGCCGCCAACCGGATTGTGGAGAATCGCGGCGGCATCACCGTAATGGACGGCGGCCAGATCCTGGGCGAGGTGGCCCTGCCCATCGCGGGCATCATGTCCGACGACAGCCTGGTGATGGTGAACAGCGCCCTGGAGGCCGCCAAGGACGAGGCCTTCCGGCTGGGCGTGTCCCGGGGCATTGACCCCTTCATGACCCTGAGCTTCATGGCTCTGCCGGTGATCCCGTCCCTGCGGCTGACCACCCGGGGCGTGTTCGACGTGCTGACCCAGCGGTATGTGTGATGGGCTGCTGCCTCTGAACCTCCTGGAGCTGACCTGGCACTGCCGAAAAAACTGACGATGAAAAATGGGATATCCGGCCTGAAACGCCGGATATCCCATTTGAATCCTCATTATATATAACAAACAGCCGCGCATGCCCAAGCGCGGCTGTTTGTTATGTTTGGGGTAGGAAAATCCCCATGGAAAAGATGGGCAGCAGGCGCTGCCAGGTATTTTCAGCGGCGAAGGAGGTAAACCATAGCCGCTCTCGGCTGCAAATTCAGAACTGGAGACGGTTCTCCTTGGACCAGGTGGTCAGATCCAGCCGGGGATAGCGCCGACGCAGTTCCTCGGCGGTCTCAGCATCGCCGCCGGTCATCAGAATCCGGTTGACAGCCTCCACATCGGCGGCCGGCATACCGTGGTCGGCGGTCTTGCCGCAGTCGCGGCAGGTATAGGTCCCATTTTCGGAAACCGTCACCTCACTGCTGCCGCAGAAGGCACAGCGATGCATCTTTGTAATCAGAGCCATTTTCGATTTCTCCTCTCTTTCCTCAAGTCCATGGGTAGGATATCATAGAATTTTACATTTGTAAAACGCATATTTTCGATTGAAGTCATGAAAAAAAGGGTGTACAATGAGGAATACAGTCAAAGAAAGACGAGGTGGGGGACATGAGCGCCACAAAATACCAGATTTTCCTGAAAACCGTGGAATGCGGCAGCTTTACCAAGGCGGCGGAGGAGCTGAACTTCTCCCAGTCCGGGATCAGCCACGCCATCAGCTCCCTGGAGGAGGAGCTGGGGGTGACCCTGCTGAGCCGGAACCGGGGCGGCGTGACCCTGACCGGGGATGGCCGGGCCCTGCTTCCGCAGATTCAGCAGCTCTGCACGGAATATCACCGACTGGCCCAGCAGGCGGCGGACCTGCGGGGCATGGATGCGGGCCTTGTGAAGGTGGCCTCGTTTTCCAGCGTCTCCGCCCAGTGGCTGCCCATGATCCTGAAGGCCTTCAGCAAGCTGTATCCGGCCATCGAGTTCGAAATACAGACCTGCGACTTCTACGACCAGATCGAGGAGCTGATCATCACCGGGCAGGCGGACTGCGGATTTCTGCGGATGCCGTCCCTGAAGGGACTGCAGGTGTACCCCCTGCACCTGGACCAACTGAAGGTCATTGTGCCCTGCGGGCATCCTCTGGCCAACAGCGATCCCTTTCCGGTGGAGGCCCTGGCCACGGAGCCGGTGATCCAGCTGGAGGAGGGAGACGATTACGAAATCCGGGCCGCCTTCGACGAAATGGGCGTGCGGCCCCATGTGCGATATATCGCACGGGAGGACCGGACCATTCTGTCCATGGTGTCCAACGGCCTGGGCATCAGTCTGCTGCCGGAGCTGATGGTGCGCCACAGTCCCTATCCGCTGGTGGTCTGCCAGCCGCCCAAGGCCTTTTATCGGCGCATCGCCATCGGCGTCAAGGACGAGAAGGCCCTGTCCAACTCCACCCAGCGGTTTGTGGACCACGTCCGGGCCTGGGTCCAGGTGAACGGGTTCAAATAAGATGATTTTCCTGCTTTACAAATCCAGCCGTCTGGGCTATGATGGGGAGTAGTATATAGAATAAAGGAGAGGCTTCCATGATCTATTTCAACAGCGACTATCTGGAGGGCGCTCATCCCAGCGTGATGGCGCGGCTCAACGAGACCAATATGGTGCAGACCGTGGGCTACGGCGAGGACGAATACTGCGCGGCGGCCCGGGAGAAGATCCGCGCCGTCTGCCAGGCGCCGGAGGCTGACGTTCACTTCCTGGTGGGTGGCACCCAGACCAACACCACCGTGATCGCCTCCATTCTGCGGCCCTGGCAGGGTGTGCTGTCCGCCGACAGCGGACACATCAACTGCCACGAGGCGGGGGCCATCGAGTCCACCGGCCACAAGGTCATCACCCTGCCTGCGGCAGAGGGGAAGATCACCGCCCAGCAGGTGCAGGATTATGTGGAGTGGCACCGGAACGACGAGTCCACCGAGCACATTGTCCAGCCCGGCATGGTGTATATCTCCCACCCCACCGAGGGCGGCACCCTGTATTCCAAGGCGGAGCTGACGGCTCTGTACGACACCTGCCGGAAATACGGCCTGCCGCTGTTCATCGACGGGGCCCGGCTGGGCTACGGGGTTATGGCCGACGGCTCTGAACTGACCATACCGGAGATTGCCCGCCTGTGCGACGTGTTCTATATCGGCGGCACCAAGGTGGGAGCCCTGTTCGGCGAGGCCGTGGTGATCATGAACCCGGCGCTGAAGAAGGATTTCCGCTTCATCATGAAGCAGCGGGGCGGCCGCATGGCCAAGGGCCGTCTGCTGGGCATCCAGTTTGACGCCCTGTTCACCGACGATCTGTACTTTAAGATTTCCCGCCACGCCGACGAGATGGCCTATCAGATTCGCGACATCTTCGTGTCCGCCGGTTATCCGCTGCTGTTTGACTCTCCCACCAACCAGCAGTACCCCATTATGCCGGACGATGAGCTGGCGGAGCTGGGGAAGAGCTTCGGCTATGAATACTGGGAACGGGTGGATAAGACCCATTCCGGCGTGCGCTTCTGCGCCAGCTGGGCCACCACCCAGGAGCACGTGGACGCCCTGCGGGCCGCCGTACAGGCCCTTCGAAAATAACAACAACCGGAACAAATTGGAACAATTTGAGGAGGAACGACACATGGAAACATACGGACTGGAAAAGCTGGGCATCATCAACGCCGGGGCGGTGTACCGCAATCTGACGCCGGCGCAGCTGGTGGAGCACGCTCTGCGCCGGGGGGAGGGCACCCTGTCCAACACCGGAGCCCTGGTGGTCAAGACCGGGAAGTATACCGGCCGCAGCGCCAACGACAAGTTTATCGTGGACACCCCCGCCATTCATGACGACATCGCCTGGGGCAAGGTGAACCGCCCCATGGACAAGGCCCGGTTCGACGCCATCTATGCCAAGGTCACGGCGTATCTCCAGAACAAGGACATTTTCATTTTCGACGGCTTCGCCGGAGCGGACCCCAAGTATACCAAGGCCTTCCGCATCGTCAACGAGCTGGCCAGCCAGAATCTGTTCATCCACCAGCTGCTGCGCCGCCCCACGGCGGACCAGCTGAAGGACTTCCATGAGGATTATACCATCATTGCCGCCCCGGGCTTCAAGTGCATCCCCGAGATAGACGGCACCCGCTCCGAGGCCGCCATCCTGGTGGACTACGAGGCCCATCTGGTGGTGATCTGCGGCACTCAGTACGCCGGCGAGATCAAGAAGTCCGTGTTCTCCGTGATGAACTATGTCCTGCCCAAGCAGGGTGTGTTCCCCATGCACTGCTCCGCCAACATCGGCAAGGACGGCGACTCCGCCGTGTTCTTCGGCCTGTCCGGCACCGGAAAGACCACCCTGTCCGCCGATCCCGCCCGCAAGCTCATCGGTGACGACGAGCACGGCTGGGCCGACGACTCCGTGTTCAATTTCGAGGGCGGGTGCTACGCCAAGTGCATCAACCTCTCTCCCGAGGGCGAGCCGGAGATCTACAACGCCATCCGCTTCGGCGCGCTGGTGGAGAACGTGGTCATGGACCCCGACACCCGGGAGTTCGACTTCGACGACGATTCCCTGGCGGTGAACAGCCGGGTGGGCTATCCTGTGGAGTACATCCCCAATGCAGAGCTCTCCGGCATGAGCCCCAGCGTGCCCAAGACGGTGATCTTCCTGACGGCGGACGCCTACGGCGTGCTGCCTCCCATCAGCAAGCTGGATAAGAACCAGGCCATGTACTACTTCGTCTCCGGCTTCACCAGCAAGGTGGCCGGCACTGAGATCGGCGTCACCGAGCCGGTGCCCACCTTCTCCACCTGCTTCGGCGAGCCCTTCCTGCCCCTGGATCCCTCCGTATACGCCGCCATGCTGGCGGACAAGGTGGAAAAGTCCGGCGCAAAGGTCTATCTGGTGAACACCGGCTGGAACGGCACCGGCAAGCGCATGAAGCTCCGCTACACCCGGGCCATGGTCACCGCCGCCCTGACCGGCGAGATCGAGAAGGCGGAGTTCGTCACCGACCCCACCTTCGGCGTCCAGGTGCCCACCTCCATCGAGGGCGTGCCCAGCGAGCTGCTGATCCCCGCCAACACCTGGGAGGATCAGGCGGCCTATGAGGCCAGCTGCAGGAAGCTGGCGGCCAGCTTTGTGGAGAATTTCAAGAAGTATACCCGCATGAGCGCGGAAGTGGTGGCCGCAGGCCCCAAGGCGTAACGAAACAGCAACCGGGCTGGGCGTGAAACCCAGCCCGGTTTTTACAAAAGGAGAACCTATGTTAGAACTGCGTATTCTGGTGGACGACATCGACTATGACTCCATTGCGGAGTATCTGATCCCGGCGGTGGCGGAGAAGCTGCGCCGGGAGGAAAAGGGCGGCATCCTGGGAAACGTCCTGGCCGGGAACCCGGACATGGCGGCCTCCGTGGCCCGGACGGTACTGGGAACCATGAGCCAGGAGCAGAAGGACCAGCTGCTGGTGCAGCTGGTGACCAAAAATCGCGAAAAGCTGCTGGATAAGGGAAACCAGGCCGTCCGCAGCCGGGGCATCGGCGTGCAGCTGTGCGACGTGGCGGTGCGGAAGCTCTGAAAAAAACTGCTCAATATCGGCAGAGCAGCCGCCCCGCCGGGCGGCTGTTCTTTTTTGCTTGTAATCGGTGGAAGTTTCTGATATAATGCACTTATATGCTAATTTGGGGAGGAAGTCCTGTGGGATATCTGGAAAATTTGTGGAATGCGCTGGACTTTGGCTCCCTGCGGGATATGGTTCTGCGGCTGGTGTCGGTGTTCCTGTGCCTGACGGTGCATGAAACGTGCCACGGGCTGGCAGCGCTGGCTTTGGGGGATCCCACGGCCAAGCGGGCCCGGCGGCTGAGCCTGAACCCCCTGCGCCACATCGACTGGTTCGGCCTGCTGATGATGGTAACGGTGGGCTTCGGCTGGGCCAAACCCGTGCCGGTGGACCCCCGGTATTTCCGCCGCCCCAAGCAGGGCATGGCCCTGACGGCCCTGGCGGGGCCGGCGTCCAACTTCCTGCTGGCGCTGGTGCTGCTGTTTGCAGGGCGGCTGGTGTATGACTATGCCCTGTATTCCGCCGCCAACCAGCGGCTGCTGACCTTTCTGCTGACCACGGCGATCCTGTCTCTGGGCCTGGGGCTGTTCAACCTGATCCCTATCCCGCCGCTGGACGGCAGCAAGGTGCTGTTCTCTCTGCTTCCTGACCGGGCCTACAACACCATGCTGCGCTATGAGCGATACGGCATGCTGCTGCTGTGGGCGGTGGTGCTGCTGGGCGTGGGCGACAAGTGGATGAGCGCCGCCATCCAGTGGACCTATGAGCTATTCTGCCGCGTGGTCGGCTTTTAAGAGGGTACAGGCAATTGGAAAGTCCCATTTATAAGCTGGAGAAGGTGGTTCAGGGAAAAGAGGAGCTTCAGGATTTCGAGGGGCCTCTGGACCTGATCCTGTTTCTGCTGAGCAAGAATAAAATCGAGATACAGGACATCCCCATTGCCCTGATCCTGGACCAGTATCTGGCCTATCTGGACCGGCGCAAGGAGATGGACCTGGAGGTGGCCAGCGAGTTTGTGACCATGGCCGCCCATCTGATGTATATCAAGACCCGGATGCTCCTGTCCCTGGAGGACGAGGAGGCAAAAAACGAGATGGACGCCCTGATCCAGTCTCTGGCGGAGCGCCAGCGGGGCGAGGCCTATGCCCGGGTGCGCCGCCTGGCGGAGCTGCTGGGCCCCATGGGCGAGTTTGGCCGCAGCATCCTGACCCGGGACCCCGAGCCTATGGAGCGGGGCAAGGTATATGAATACGACCAGCAGCCCGCAGACCTGGTCATCGCCATGCAGGAGGTCACCGACCGCCGGGGCCAGGCGGAAACGCCGCCTCTGCGGGCCTTTGACGAGATCGTCCGGCGGGAGCCCTATTCCGTGGAGCAGAAGGCCAAGGAGATCGTCCGGCGGCTGAAGGAGGGCGGCATCACCCGGTTTCTGCTGCTGTTCCGGGGCAGCCGCAGCCGCAGCGAGCTGGTGGCCACGTTTATGGCGGTGCTGGAGCTGTGCCGCAGCCGGATCATCCGGCTGGCCGGACCCGCCGCCGACTGCACCGTTACCTGCCGGGAGGACCCGGAAAACACCGAGGAATAAAACATGGAAGCAATGGAAATGAAAGAAATAGAGGCCGCGGTGGAGGGAATCCTCTTCGCCTCCGGGGAACCGGTGGCGGCGGACCGCATCGCCGTGGCCCTGGACCTGGACCGGGACACCGTGGACCAGGTGCTGCGCCGCCTGGCGGACTACTACAGCTACGAGCGCCGGGGTATGCGCCTGGTGCGGATGGAGGATACCTGGCAGCTGTGCTCCGCCCCGGAGTACGCCGACCTGATCCGCCGGGCCTTCGAGATCCGCAAGCCTGCGAAGCTGTCCCAGCCGGCCCTGGAGGTGCTGACCATCATCGCCTACTATCAGCCCACCACCCGGGCCTATGTGGACCAGATCCGGGGCGTGGACAGCGCCTACACCGTGGGCCTGCTGCTGGACCGGCACCTGATCGAGGAGTGCGGGCGGCTGCAGGTGCCGGGACGGCCCCGGCTGTACCGCACCACCAAGGCGTTTCTGCGGGCATTTCATCTGAACTCGCTGGACGATCTGCCGGAGATCCCGGGCCTGGAGGCCGACGGACAGCTGCGGCTGAATGACGACGGCGCCGTTCAGGAGCCGGAACAATAATTACAGGAAGGGGGACCCTGCATGGTCGCGCTGTGGATACTGGGCATATTGCTGGCACTGATCCTGCTGGTGCTGTTTCTGCGGGTGGGGGTGCGCATCGCCTTCGGCGACGAGCTGCGGGTCACCGCCGCAGCGGGGCCTGTGCGGATACAGATCGTGCCGAGTCCCCCGAAAAAGCCCAAAAAACAGAAAAAGCACAAGGAGAAAAAGAATCCGCCCGAAAAGCAGAAGGCAGCGCCCCGGGAGAAGCGGAAGCTGGGCCTGACGCCCGGCGATATCCGGTCGGCGCTGCCGTACCTGTGGCAGTCCCTGAAAGGGGCCCTGCGAAAGACCCGGCAGCGGCTGCGCATTGATCCCATGCAGGTGTCGGTGATCCTGGGCGGGGAGGAGGACCCGGCGGCGTCTGCCGAGACCTACGGCTGGGTCAGCGCGGCGGTGTGGACGTTTATGCCCCGGCTGGAGGAGCTGATGCGTATTCCGGACCCGTATATCCACCTGGACGTGGACTATTCCGCCGCCGAAACCAAAGCGGAAGGGGAGGTGGGCCTGTCCTTCCAGATCCGGGACCTGTTCGCCATCGGCTTTGCCTTCGGTATCCCAGTGCTGAAGTGGCTGCTCCGGTGGAAGAAGGAGAAAAAGCTCCGGGAGGAGGCCCAGAAGGCCGAAAATCCCGAAAAGCCCCAGGAACCTGTGACCAACGATGAAAAAAGCGCCTGATACAAATACGAAAGGATGACACCCATGGAAAACAACGAGAGAAAGAACAATTCCCTGACGGAGCTGATGGAGGCCTCCATGAGCAAGATCCGGGATATGGTGGACTCCAACACCATCATCGGCGAGCCTATCCAGACCCCCGACGGCGTGACCCTGATCCCCGTGTCCCGGCTGAGCTTCGGCTTCGGCTGCGGCGGCGGCGATTACGGCAAGCAGGCCCCCAAATTCGGCGGCGCCAGCACCGCCGGTGTCAAGGTGGAGCCGGTGGCTTTCCTGGTGGTGAAGGACGGCGTCACCCGAGTGATGCCCGTGGCCCTGCCCGCCGTGGGCACCGTGGACCGGGTCATCGATCTGGTGCCCCAGGTCATGGACCGGGTGGAGAGCTTCATCGACAAGAAGAAGGCGGAAAAAGAAACGTACTGAGTGAATAGAATGAGGTCATCGCTGTGGATATGGGGTGATCTCTGTGAGAAAACGGACGTGGCTGCTGGTGGGGCTGGCGCTGTGGTGGTGCCTGACGCCGGTGCGGGTGTGGGGCGTGTCCACCAGCGCCTCTGCCGCCGTGCTGATGGACGCGGACACCGGGCAGGTGCTGTATGACCAAAACGGCGGCCGGCGGATGCTCATCGCCAGCACCACCAAGATCATGACGGCCCTGGTGGCGCTGGAACGCGCCTCGCCTACGGACGTCATCACTGTAAAGCAGGAACACATGACAGAGGGCTCCTCCATGTACCTCAAGCCCGGAGAGCGGGTGACGGTGGAGGAGCTGCTGTACGGCCTGCTGCTGTGCTCCGGCAACGACGCGGCGGAGGCCCTGGCCGACGGCTGCGGCGGGACGGCATCCTTTGTCCGGCGGATGAACAGCCTGGCAGGGGAGCTGGGGATGGAGGACACCTCCTTTGAAAACCCCAGCGGCCTGGACGGTCAGGCCCACTACTCCACCGCCCGGGACATGGCCCGTCTGGCGGCCTATGCCGCCGGGAACCATACCTTTGTGCGCCTGTGCTCCACCCGGAGCGTCACCATCGGCGGGCGCACCATGACCAATCATAACCGGCTTCTGCGGGCGGTGCCCGGGTGCATCGGCATGAAGACCGGCTACACCAGAGCCGCGGGACGGACCCTGGTCAGCGCTGCTGAACGGGACGGCCGGCGGCTGGTGGCTGTCACCCTGCAGGACGGCAACGACTGGGCGGATCATGCCGCCCTGTATGACTGGGGCTTTGCCCAACCCGCCGGGCAGGAGACGGCGGACCACCGCCGGGAGGATACGCCGTGAAGGAGCGACTGCAAAAGATCATAGCGGCTGCCGGGATATGCTCCCGCCGGGCGGCGGAGGAGCTGCTGCGGCAGGGCCGGGTCCGGGTCAACGGACAGTCCGCCGCCCTGGGAGACCAGGCGGACCCGGAGTCGGACATCGTCACGGTGGACGGCCAGCCCCTGCGGCGGGACACCCGCCGGGTGTACCTGATGTTGAACAAGCCCCGGGGCTATGTCACTACCCTGTCCGATGAGCGGGGACGGCGGACGGCGGCGGAGCTGGTGTCCGGCTGCGGCGCGCGGGTGTACCCCGTGGGGCGGCTGGACATGGACTCCGAGGGCCTGCTGCTGATGACCAACGACGGGGCCTGGATGCAGCGGCTGCTGCACCCCAGCCACCAGATCGAGAAGGAATACCGGGTCACGGTGACGGGCCCGGTGGAGGGGGCCGCCCAGCGGCTGGCCGCCATCCGGGACCTGGAGGGGGAGCGCATCCGCCCGGCCCGGGTCCGGGAACTATGGCGGGACGGCAGCAAGGCCGCCCTGTCCGTCACCATCCATGAGGGAAAAAACCGCCAGATCCGCCGGATGTGCCGCCAGGCGGGACTGGCGGTGCGGCGCTTGCAGCGGGTGCGGGAGCACACGCTGACGCTGGGGGACCTACCAGTGGGGCAGTGGCGGTATCTGACGCAGCAGGAGCTGCGCGATTTGGAAGGAAGCGAGAAGTCGTGAGCAAAAACGTGCTCCAGACCATACGAAGCCGGACGGACAGCTTTTCCCGGGGGCAGAAGCGCATTGCCGACTATATTCTGATGAATTATGACAAGGCGGCGTTTATGACCGCCGGGCACCTGGGGCGCAAGGCCCAGGTCAGCGAGTCCACGGTGGTGCGGTTCGCCTCCCAGCTGGGGTACGACGGGTACCCCAATATGCAGCGGGCCCTGCAGGAGCTGGTCCGGGGCAAGCTCACGTCCCTGCAGCGCATCCAGGTGTCCCGGGATCAGATGCAGGAGCAAGATGTGCTCACCGGCGTGATGCAGCGGGACATGAACAGCATCCACACCGCCATCGAAAGCGTGGACCGGGCCGCCTTTGACCAGGTGGTGGACCGGCTGCTGACGGCCAGCCATATCTATCTGATGGGTGTGCGGTCGTCGGCATTTCTGGCGGGGTATCTGAACTTTTATCTGCACCTGATGTTCAAGAACGTCACCCTGGTGCAGAATGCCGCCGCCGGCGAGATCTTCGAGCAGCTCAGCCAGATCGGCCCCGGGGACGTGCTGGTGGGCATCAGCTTCCCCCGGTACTCCCAGATGGCCATCCACGCCGTGGAGTATGCCCGGGACCGGGGCGCCGACGTGGTGGCCATCACCGACGGGCAGATGTCGCCCCTTTACCGGATGGCCACGGTATCGCTGCTGGTGCGCAGCGATATGATCTCCTTTGTGGACTCCATGGCCGCTCCCCTGAGCCTGCTGAACGCCCTGATCGTGGCGGTGGGGCGGCAGAAAAACGAGGAAGTATCCGGCACCTTCTCCCAGCTGGAGAATGTCTGGTCCAAATACAACATATTCGGGAAAACGGAAGATGAATCATAAGCGTATCGCGGTGGTGGGCGGAGGAGCCGCCGGACTGATGGCGGCTATCGCCGCCGCCGAGGGCGGCGGACAGGTGACGCTGCTGGAGCCCAACGACCGTCTGGGCAAAAAACTGAACATCACCGGCAAGGGCCGGTGCAACGTGACCAACAACTGCTCCCGGGAGGAGCTTCTGCAGAACATCCCCCGGAACGGGCGGTTTCTGTACGGGGCCTTCGCCCGGTTCGACAGCCGGGACGCCATGGCCTTTTTTGAGAAGCTGGGCGTCCCCCTGAAAACCGAGCGGGGCAACCGGGTGTTTCCCCAGTCGGACTGCGCCTTCGACGTTTCCGGGGCCCTGCGCCGCCGGTGCGAAAGGCTGGGTGTGAAGTGGGTCCGGGACCGGGCCGTATCCGTGGACACGGACGGGGGCCGGGTCTGCGGCGTCACCGGACAGCAGGGAACCTACCCGGCGGAGGCGGTGATCCTGGCTACCGGCGGCGTCAGCTATCCCGCCACCGGCTCCACCGGCGACGGATATCGCATGGCGGCGGCCCTGGGCCACGAGATCGTGCCGCCCTGCGGCTCCCTGGTGCCTCTGGTCAGCGGGGACGATGCCTGTCGCCGGATGCAGGGCCTGGCCCTGAAAAATGTGGAGCTGACGGCCCTGAACGGGAAGAATAAGGTGCAGTTCCGGGATTTCGGCGAGCTGCTGTTCACCCATTTCGGCGTGTCGGGACCTCTGGTGCTGTCCGCCAGCGCCCACCTGCGGCACTGGGACCGGGAGCAGTACCGTCTGTCCATCGACCTGAAGCCGGCGCTGGACCGGGAAAAGCTGGAGGCCCGCATTCTGCGGGACCTGGGGGAGAATCCCAACCGGGACTTCGAGAAGATACTGGCGGGCCTGGTACCCCACAGCATGGTGCCGGTGATACTGGAGCGGCTGGAGATCCCGGCGGGGCTGAAGGCCAACTCCGTGACCAAGGCCCAGCGCCGGGCACTGGAGGAGCTGCTGAAGGGCTTCACTGTGTCCGTTACCGGGCCGAGACCGGTGGCGGAAGCTATCGTCACCTCCGGCGGCGTGAAGGTGAACCAGGTGCAGCCGTCTACCATGGAATCAAAGCTGACCCCGGGGCTTTATTTTGCCGGGGAAATACTGGATGTTGACGCCTATACCGGCGGCTTCAACCTGCAGATCGCCTGGTCCACCGGGCATCTGGCGGGGACAAGCGCCGCCGTGGCGGAAGGAGAATGAGCATGGCCGAAAAATATTCCGTAGCTATAGACGGCCCCTCCGGGGCCGGAAAGAGCACCCTGGCCAAGGCGGCGGCAGCGGCGCTGGGCATCTGTTATGTGGACACCGGGGCCATTTACCGCACCATCGGATACGGGGTGTACCGCCGCGGGATCAACCCGTCGGACGCCGGAGCCGTGGCGGCGGTACTGCCGGATATGCAGCTGGAAATGCGCTATGACCAGGCGGGCCTGCAACGGATGATGCTGGCCGGGGAGGACGTGACGGATCAGATCCGCCTGCCGGAGATGTCCCGGTACGCCTCCACCGTCTCCGCCATTCCGGCGGTGCGGGACTTCCTGCTGGAACTGCAGCGGGAGCAGGCCCGGCGTCACAGCGTCATCATGGACGGCCGTGACATCGGCACGGTGGTGCTGCCGGATGCCACGGTGAAGATTTTCCTCACCGCCGCGCCGGAGGTGCGGGCCATGCGCCGCTTCCGGGAGCTGGAGCAGCGCGGCACCTCCCAGCCCTATGACCAGGTGCTCCGTGAGATCGTGGACCGGGACTATGCCGATACCCACCGGGCCATCGCCCCGCTGCGCCGGGCGGAGGACGCCGTGGAGCTGGACACCGGCGCCCTGACCTTTGAGGAGAGTCTGCGCCTGCTGCTGGAGACCATAAGGAGGCGGGCAAAGCTGTGAAAAATCCGCATTTTGTCCGGATTCAGAAAATCCTGGGGCCGCTGGTGCGGTTCCTGTTCCCCATTTCCCTGGAGGGGACGGAAAATCTGCCGGAGGACCGGCCGGTGATGCTCTGCGCCAACCACAGCAGCGCCTGGGACCCGGTCCTGTTCGTGGCAGCCATATGGACGGGTTATCCCCTGCGGATCATGGCCAAAAAGCAGCTGCTGCGGATTCCCATCCTGGGCAGCATTCTCAAGGCCATCGGCGTGTTTGCCGTGGATCGGGGCAACTCGGACATCCAGGCGGTGAAAACCGCCATCCAGAGCCTGAAGCAGGGCTGGAACCTGCTGATTTTCCCGGAGGGCACCCGGGTGAAGGACCCGGGACAGGCGGAGGTCAAGGGCGGCGCGGCCATGATGGCCATTCGCTCCGGGGTGGACATGGTGCCCATGTTCATCGACACGAAAAAGCGCCTGTTCCATCGGGTGCGGATCATCATCGGCCGGCCCTATACCCCGGTGTACACCGGGCGCAAGGGCACGGCGGAGGAATACCAGGCCAACGCCGACGAGATCATGCGGCGGGCCTATGCATTGGGAGGGATCGTATGCCGGTGATCCAGGCGAAAAGCGCCGGTTTCTGCTACGGCGTCCGCCGGGCCGTGGAGCTGGCGGAGAAGACCGCCCGGGAGACCGGCGGCTGCGTCATGCTGGGCAGCCTCATCCACAACGCCAATGTAGTGGCCCGGCTGGAGCAGCTGGGAGCCCGCCAGGTGGATTCCACGGATGAGGTCCACCCCGGAGACACGGTGATCATCCGCTCCCACGGGGAGACCCGGCAGGTGCTGGAGCGGCTGGAGGCCATGGGGGCCCGGTGCGTCAACGCCACCTGTCCCAACGTTCTGCACATCCAGCATATCGTGTCCCGGGCCGGTCAGGCCGGGCGCATGCCCCTGGTCATCGGCGAGCCCCATCACCCGGAGGTCATGGGCGCGGCCAGCTGGTGGGACGGGACCCTGGTGTTTCCGGGGCCGGAGGAGCTGGAGCGGTGGCTGCTGGAGGACCCGGCCCGCCGGGACCTGCCCCTGACGGCGGTGGCCCAGACCACCTGCGTCCGGAGCATCTGGGAAAGTTCAAAAAAAATTCTAAAAAAACTGTGTACAAACGCGGAATTATTTGATACAATATGTGATGCTACGCATAGACGTCAGTCCGAGGCGGCGGAGATCGCCTCCCGGGTGGACGTCATGGTCGTGGTCGGAGATCGTAAAAGTGCCAACACCAAACATTTGACAGAGATTTGCCGTGAGCTGTGCCCCAGAGTGTACCAGATCGAGGGGGCGGAGGAGCTTACACCGGACCTTTTTATTGGATGTTCATTGGCGGGACTTACGGCCGGCGCGTCCACACCGGCGGGCATCATTAAGGAGGTATATACAACGATGAGCGAAGAAATCAAGAACAACGAAATCAAGGAAGAGAGCTTCGAGGAGCTGCTGGACAAATCTTTCAAGACTTTAAATACAGGAGAGAAGGTAACCGGTATCGTGACGGCTGTTGGTCCCACCGAGGTTCAGGTGGACCTGGGCTGCAAGCAGGCCGGCTACATTGCCGTGGACGAGCTGTCCGCTGATCCCAACGTGAAGCCCGAGGACGTGGTGAAGGTCGGCGACGAGATCGAGACCTACATCATCCGCGTCAACGACGTGGAGGGCTATGCCATGCTGTCCAAGAAGCGCCTGGACGCCGTGAAGGTCTGGGAGGACATCGAGGAGGCCCGCGAGAACAAGACCACCCTGGAGGGCAAGGTCACCGAGGAGAACAAGGGCGGCATCGTCGTCAACGTCAAGGGCGTGCGCGTGTTCGTGCCCGCTTCCCAGAGCGGCCAGCCCCGCGGCGCCGATCTGTCCGAGATGATCGGCCAGACCGTGTCCCTGCGGATCACCGAGGTCAACCGTGCCCGCCGCCGGGTGGTGGGTTCCATCCGTGCCGTGCAGTACGAGGCCCGTCAGGCCGCCCAGGCTGCCATCTGGGAGAGCATCGAGGTCGGCAAGCACTACACCGGCACCGTGAAGTCCATGACCAGCTACGGCGTGTTTGTGGACATCGGCGGCGTGGACGGTATGGTACATATCTCCGAGCTGTCCTGGTCCCGCATCAAGAACCCCGCTGAGGTGGTTTCCGTGGGCGACACCCTGGATGTGTACGTCATCTCCTTCGATCCCGAGAAGCACAAGATCTCCCTGGGCGTCAAGGATCACTCCTGCAACCCCTGGGACACCTTCATGAACACCTATAAGGTGGGCGACGTGGCCAACGTCCGCATCGTGAAGCTGATGACCTTCGGCGCCTTTGCCGAGGTCGTGCCCGGCGTGGATGGTCTGATCCACATCTCCCAGATCGCGGACCGCCGCATCGAGAAGCCCGGTGACGTTCTGTCCGAGGGCCAGATGGTGGACGCCAAGATCACCGCCGTGGACGAGGAGAAGCAGAAGATCTCCCTGTCCATCCGCGCTCTGCTGAACGACGAGCCCGCCGAGGACGAGGAGTAATCTTCCCCGAACCGGCCTGTGTCGGAACTGAATCGCTGACAAACGGCCCCCGGTGTCGTACCGGGGGCCGTTTTTTGTACGTCGCGGGGGTCAGCGCTGGTTCTGGTTCTGATTGCTGTTCTGGTTCTGATTCTGGTTCTGGTTCTGATTCTGCTTGGAATTGCGGTTCTGACGGGTGTTCTGATTCTGATTCTGATTCTGGTTGTTGTTCTGGTTCTGATTCTGGTTCTGGTACTTGTCCATGACGGACACCTCCTTCTGTACCTGCGGTACAGGGATAGTTTGGCCGGAACCGGTGGAATCATGCACAAGTCCGGGAAAAAATCGCAAAGCGCGGCGGCGGGGTTGTTCCGGAACAGGGAATCTGGTATAATGCGGATAGAAATTTTTGCAGAGGAGGGAATCGTCATGCGGACGCTGGCCGCCATATCGCTGTCCTTTGCCGCCGCCGTTTTCGCGGCGGTGCTGCTGCCCTGGTCCGGGTGGACCTGGTGGGCGGCAATCGTCTGCGGAGCAATGGGCCTGGCGGCGGTGCTGCTGCGCCGCCGTCTGCCGGACAAGCTGCGGCTGCGGGCGGCGGTGATTCTGTTCTCCCTCTGCGGGGGACTGCTGTATTTCGGCGGGTATCAGGCCCTGGTGCAGCAGCCGGTGCTGGAGCGCTGCGGCCGGGAGGCGGAATTTTCCGCCGTCGCGGCGGACTTCGGCCAGCTGACGGAGCAGGGCGGCCGGGTGACGGTGTATCCGGAGGGGCTCCGGGGCGTCAAGGCGGTCTGCTACGGCGGCCAGGAGCTGGCCCAATTGGAGCCGGGACAGCGGATCACCGGCTACGCCCGCTGGCAGGATGCCGGGCGCATTCACGAAAACGACGTGACCACCTTCACCTCCCGGGGCGTGTTCGCCCTGCTGTATGTCCAGGGGGACGTGACGGAGGAGGCGGGCAGCGCCGGGAGCCTGCGCTGGCTGCCCCAGCGGACGGCCCGGGCCCTGCGGGAAAAGATCGCCGCCATCTGGGACGATGAGACCACCGCCGCCTTCGTCACGGCGGAGCTGACCGGAGACCGGGGCGGCCTGTCCGTGGCGGACGAGACGGCCATGTCCCAGGCAGGACTTTCCCACCTGTTCGCCGTGTCCGGCCTGCACTGCGCGTTTCTGGTGAGCCTGCTGGGCCTGCTGCTGGGCAGCAGGCGGCGGCTGTCCGCCGGGGTATCCATGGCAGTGCTGGCGTTTTATATGCTGGTGGTGGGCCTGTCGCCGTCGGTGGTGCGGGCGTGCATCATGCAGGCCTTCGTGCTGGCGGCGCCCCTGTTCAAGCGGGACAGCGACGGCCTTACCAGCCTGGGAGCGGCGCTGCTGGTGATTTTGCTGGCCAACCCCTTTGCCGCCGGAAGCATCAGCTTGCAGCTGAGTTTTGCGGCCACCCTGGGACTGGTGTGGCTGTCGCCGAAGCTGTACCGGAATCTGTCCCGGTTCTACACCGGGACAAGCCGGGCCGTCCGATGGGCGGTGAACTTCCTGGGCGCCAACGTGTCGGCGTCCGTCTCGGCTCTGGTTTTCACCATTCCGCTGACGGCCATCTACTTCAACATCCTGACCCTTACCGCCCCCATCAGCAACCTGTTGGCCGTTCCGGCGGCGGGATGGAACTTCATGGCGGGCTTTGTGACGGTGCTGGTGGGCTTTGTATGGCTGCCGGCGGCCCGGGTGCTGGGCTGGGTATGCTTCGGCCTGGTGCGGTATGTGCTGTGGGTCGCCGGGGTGCTGGCCTCGGCTCCGGGGCATGCGGTGTATTTTTCCAACGGCTTTCTGAAATACTGGCTGCTGTATGTATACGCCATGTTCGGCGGGTGCCTGCTGACCCGGGACCGGCGGCGGAAGTACGCCGTGGCCGGAGTCCTGGCGGCGGCGACGCTGGCGCTGGCGGTGGGCCTGAACACCGGACTGCACCAATATGGGGACCTGTCCGTGATGGCCCTGGACGTGGGCCAGGGGGAAAGCGTGGCCCTGTATACCCGGGAGAAGGCGGTGCTGGTGGACTGCGGATCCAGCAACAGCTATATCAGCGCCGGGGCCCGGGCGGCAGACCAGCTGGAGAGCATGGGCATCCACCGCCTGTCGGCGGTGGCGGTGACCCACTATCATGCGGACCACACCAACGGACTGGAGGAGTTGCTGGCCCGGATGCCAGTGGAGCGTCTGCTGCTGCCGGAGATCCAGGATGAATACGGCGTCCGGGACCGGCTGCTGGCCCTGGCCCGGGAGCTGGACATCCCCGTGACCATGGTGACGGACACCTATCAGTTCCCCATGGACCAGGCCATGCTGACCATCTATCCGCCGGTGGGAGCCGGGGACCTGAACGAGCAGGGGCTGACCTTCCTGTGCTCGGCGGGGGATTTCGACGCCCTGATCACCGGCGACATGGCCGGAAACACGGAAAAGAAGCTGGTGGAGCGGTTCGACCTGCCGGATATCGAGGTGCTGGTGGTGGGGCACCACGGCTCCCGGTACAGCAGCACCGACGCATTTTTGCAGCAGGTGCGACCGGAAACGGCCATCATCAGCGTGGGAGACAACAGCTACGGCCACCCCACCCAGGAGGCTATGGACCGGCTGTCCCGGAACGGGGCCACCGTGTATCGCACCGACCGGCAGGGGAACGTCCTGGTCACAGTGAACGGAGGAACGTAAATGGCGGCAAAGGCTACGAAAAAAAGCGGCGCAGCCCTGGAAAAGCTGCGGGCGGATATCAAAAGCGGCAGCCCGGAGAACGTGTACATCTTCTACGGAGAGGAGACGTATCTGCGGGACCGGTATCTGGAGGAGCTGAAGGCCCTGCTGGTGCCGGAGGGCTTTGAGGAGTTCAACTATCACCGGCTTTCCGGAAAGGGACTGACCGTCCAGGACCTGACGGAGGTGGTGGAGGCCATGCCCATGATGGCCCAGCACACCCTGACGGTGGTGACGGATATGGACCTGTTCCGGCTGGACGAGGGGCAGCGGGGGCTGCTGATCAATCTGCTGGGGGATTTCCCGGAATACGGCACGTTGGTGTTTGTATACGACGTGCTGCCCTATAAACGGGACGGCAAAATGAAGAAGCTGTGCGCCGCCATCGGGGACCACGCGCAGGAGGTGGAGTTCTGCCAGCAGGAGCGGGACCAGCTGCTGCGGTGGATGAAGCGGCGGTTCGCGGCGGAGGGCCACGACATCGACACGGCCACGGCGGACCATCTGCTGTTCACCTGCGGCACGCTGATGACGGACCTGGTGCCGGAGATCGGGAAGATCGCTGCCTATGCCAAGGGGGAGCGCATCACCGTGGCGGACATCAACGCCGTGGCGGACCCCATTCTGGACGCCCAGGTGTTCGACATGACCAACAGCATCACCGCCGGAAAATACGACGACGCGGCCCGGGTACTGGGGGAGCTGCTGCGGATGCAGACGGAGCCCATTGTGATCCTGGCGGCGGTGGGCAAGGAGCTGCGGCGGCTGTATACCGCCCGAATGGCCCTGGACGGCGGCAAGGACCGGCTCTGGCTGAAGCAGCTGTGGAACATGAGCAGCGATTACCCGGCCAAGCTGCTGATGCAGGCGGCCAGAAAGGTGGACCACGACTGGTGCCGGACGGCGGTGCTGCGGTGCCAGCAGCTGGACCGGCGGATGAAGAGCATGAGTATGCCGGATAAGCAGAAGGAGGACGAATTGAAGCTGTTTCTGATGGAATTGGCGGGGCGCAGATGAAGCCCCGGGTAAAAGAGGTCATCGTGGTGGAGGGGCGGTATGACCGCAACGCCCTTTTGCAGGCGGTGGACGCCACGGTGGTGGAGACCGGTGGGTTTTCCGTGTTCAACGACCGGGAGAAGCTGGCGTTTTTGCGGCGGCTGGCGGAAAAGCGGGGGTTGATCCTGCTGACGGACCCGGACGGGGCGGGCTTTGTGATCCGGAACCACCTGAAGGGGGCCATCCCCCGCCAGCAGCTGAAGCAGGCCTATGTCCCGGATATCGCCGGGAAGGAGCGGCGCAAGCGCCATCCCGGCAAGGAGGGCAAGTTAGGAGTGGAGGGCATGCGGCCGGAGGTGCTGCTGGAGGCCCTGCGGCGCTGCGGCGCCACCCTGGAGGGGGAGGACGCCCCGGCCCCCGGCGGGGACCTGACCAAGGCGGACATGATGGACAAGGGTCTGGTGGGGCCGAACTCCGCCGCCCGGCGGCAGCAGGTGCTGCGGGACCTGGGTCTGCCGGAGCACCTGACGGCCAACGGCCTGCTGGAGGCCCTGAATCTGCTGCTGACACGAGAGGAGTTTGAGAAGCTGTGACGGAGCCATTGGAGATCGAGCGGAAATTCCTGATCGAAATGCCGGACCGGACCCTGCTGGACCGGTGCCCGGTGCGGTGGGAGATGTGGCAGACCTACCTGCTGTCCCGGCCCGGCGTCAGCGCCCGGGTCCGCCGCCGGGTGGGGGAAACGGAGCAGTTTTTCCACACCGAAAAGCAGCGCCTGACGGACCGCACCTGCGTGGAGCGGGAGCGGGAGATCGACGCCCGGGAATATGAGGCCCTGCTGGCACAGCGGGACCCGGCGCGGGTGACCATTCACAAGATGCGCTATTGCCTGCCGGAGGGCGGACTGGTGTTCGAGATCGACGTGTACCCCTTCTGGCGGCGGCTGGCGGTGATGGAGGTGGAGCTGCAGCGGGAGGACCAGAGGTTCACCGTGCCCTGGGGGCTTCGGGTGCTGCGGGAGGTATCCGGCGACCGGCGGCTGAAAAACGCCGCCCTGGCGGGCCATGTGCCGCCGGAGGAAGAATTGTTGGCCGAAGCCGCCGGAAATGGAATAACTCCCTTGCATGGGAGTCCGGAATGTGGTAAAATAATCTGAAAATACCGGCGGGGGAACAACTGCCGGTGCATTTTCGCGGAAATCGTGCTGCGGCACGGATTCGATATCTATACGCATACATAGGAGGAACCAAAAATGTCTTTCATGATCGAAACGTCTGCCCGCCATATCCACCTGACCCAGGAGACGGTGGAGAAGCTGTTCGGCGAGGGCTATCAGCTGACCGTTCGCAAGCCCCTGTCCTATCCCGGCCAGTACGCCTGCAACGAGCGGCTGACCATCGTGGGGCCCAAGAAGGAGATGGCCAACGTGTCCATTCTGGGGCCCACCCGTAAGGCCGACCAGGTGGAGGTCTCCGCCACCGACGCCCGCACCCTGGGCATCGACGCTCCCGTCCGGGAGAGCGGCCATGTGGAGGGCTCCGGCGCATGTAAGCTCATCGGGCCCAAGGGCGAGGTGGAGCTGAGCCAGGGCGTCATCATCGCCAAGCGGCATCTGCATGTCCGCCAGGAGGACGCCGAGAAGATGGGCGTCAAGGACAAGGAGATCATCAAGGTGGCCTGCGGCGGCGAGGGCCGCAAGCTGATCTTCGACGACGTGGTGGTCCGCGTCAACGTGGGCGGCGCCACCACCATGCACATCGACACCGACGAGTCTCAGGCCGCCGGCAACCCCACCGTGGGCGAGATCTATCGGTAAATCATCCGAATCTAAAGGGGGTGCGCACCGCGCACCCCCAGCTTGTCAAAAAGCATTTTTGACAAGCTGGGGGCGGTTTTTCAGAACTTAAAAAAATTCTGAAAAACGAGTGATTGCAAACGAAAGACACCCCTGATGGGTTTCTTTCGTAACGATCTTCTTTTCCGATGGTGAAAGTCCCCCCTCTTTTGACAGTCTTGCAGGGTGCGCGATGCGCACCCTGCGCTTTAACGGGTTTTTACAGAAAAGGAGCGTGACCTATGGCGACCACTCTTATCCGAAATGCCCAGGCCATCGTCACCGTGGACCGGGAGGACCGGGTGCTGCGGGGCGAAAACATCCTGGTGCAGGACAACGTGATCCGATACATCGGGCCGGAGGAGCGCCCGGCGGACCGCGTCATCGACGCCTCCCACTGCTTTGTGTACCCCGGTCTGGTGAACACCCACCACCATCTGTACCAGACCTTCACACGGAACCTGCCGAAGGTGCAGAAAATGGAGCTGTTTCCGTGGCTGCGGACCCTGTACGAGATCTGGCGGGGCCTGGACGAGGACTGCATCTATTACAGCTCCCTGGTGGGGCTGGGCGAGCTGCTGAAATACGGCTGCACCACCTGCATGGACCACCACTATGTGTTCCCCAGGGTGGGATCGGAGCACTTCATCGACCAGCAGTTCCGGGCGGCGGACCTGCTGGGGGTCCGGTTCCACGCCACCCGGGGCAGTATGTCCCGGGGCAAAAGCGACGGCGGTCTGCCGCCGGACGATCTGGTGCAGGATGTGGACACCATCCTGCGGGACAGCCAGAGATTGGTGGAGAAATTCCACGATACATCCCGGTTTTCCATGCACCAGGTGGCCCTGGCTCCCTGCTCGCCCTTCAGCGTGACCACGGACCTGCTGAAGCAGTCGGCGGTCCTGGCCCGGTCCATGGGGGTACGGCTGCACACCCATCTGTGCGAGACCAAGGACGAGGAGCGGTTCACCCTGGAGGCCGTGGGTATGCGGCCCCTGGCGTATATGGAAAGCTGCGGCTGGCTAGGAGAGGACGTGTGGTATGCCCACGGCATCCACTTCAATGATCAGGAGCTGCGGCTGCTGGCCCAAACGGGGACAGGCGTGGCCCATTGCCCGGTGTCCAACATGAAGCTGGCCTCCGGCGTGTGCCGGGTGCCGGATATGCTGGCACTGGGAATGCCGGTGGGACTGGCCGTGGACGGTTCGGCGTCCAACGACTGCTCCAACCTGCTGGCGGAGATCCGGGCGGCGTACCTGCTGCACCGGCTGACCTACAGTGCCAAGGCCCCCACCGGGTATGACCTGCTGAAAATGGCCACCATGGGCAGCGCCCGGCTTCTGGGCCGCCAGGACGAGATCGGCAGCCTGGAGGTGGGAAAGGCGGCGGACCTGTTTCTGCTGAACGTGGACCTGCTGGAGCTGGCCGGGGCCAAACTGGACCCCGCCTGTATGCTGGGAACCGTTGGCTATGCCCGCCCGGCGGAGCTGGTGATGGTCAACGGCCGGGTGGTGGTGGAGCACGGCCGTGTGCTGGGTATGGACGAGGAACAAACCCGCGTCCGGGCCCAGCAGCTGGTGGACGGGATGCTGCAAAAAGCGGAATAAGCATGAAACAACCGGGTACGGCACGCCGTACCCGGTTGTTGGTTATATGTGTTCAATCAGGGCCACGGCGTGGGCGGACATGCCGGAGCCGTCGCCGGTGAAGCCCAGGTGCTCCTCGGTGGTGGCCTTGACGTTGACGCAGCCGGGGCCGATGGCCAGGGCGGCGGCCAGGTTCTCCTGCATCTGCCGGCGGTAGGGGCCGACCTTGGGGGCCTGGGCGATGAGGGTGGCGTCGATGTTCACCACCCGGTATCCGGCGTTTGCCAGAGCGTCCCGGACCCGGGACAGCAGCACCAGGCTGGAGATGTTCAGAAAGGCGTCGTCACTGTCCGGAAACAGGCGGCCGATGTCTCCCAGGGCGGCGGCCCCCAGCAGGGCGTCCATCACCGCGTGGGTCAGCACGTCGGCGTCGGAGTGGCCGTCCAGCCCCCGGTCATAGGGGACGTGGACGCCGCCCAGGATCAGAGGACGTCCGGCGGTGAGCCGGTGGACATCGTAGCCGTGGCCCATGCGCAGATTCGTCATCTGTCCCGCCCCCGGAGGATGGCCTCGGCGATCAGCAGGTCCAGGGGGGTGGTGATCTTGATATTTTCCCGGCTGCCCGTGGCCAGGTAGACTTCCTTGCCCAGACGCTCCACGGCGGAGCAGTCGTCGGTGATCTCGGCTCCGGCGTCGATGGCGGACTGGAGGGCGGCCTTCAGCAGGCTGGCCTCAATGACCTGGGGGGTGTATACGGCGAAAAGGGTGGAGCGGTCCGGCGTGGAGAGGACGCGGCCATCGGTGGGGTCCGCGGCCTTGATGGTGTCGGTTACCGGAACGGCGGGGGCTGCCGCATTGGTGCGGCAGGCCAGGCGGATGATCTCGTCAAACTCCGCCGGGTCCACCAGGGGACGGGCGGCGTCGTGAACGGCCAGAAGCCCCGCCTTGGGGTTGGCCTCCAAGGCGGCGGCCAGGACGGACTGGGCCCGGGTGGAGCCGCCGCGGACCACCTTGACGGGCTTGTGCAGGCCGCAGCGGCCGCACAGGTCCGCCACGGTGAGAAGCAGCTCCTCCCGGGTGGCGACGATGATCTCGTCCACCAGCTCGGTCCGGTCGATGGCGCACAGGGTGCGCATCAGCACCGGCGCGCCGCACAGGTCCGTCAGCAGCTTGTCCTGGCCGCCCATGCGGGCGGAGGATCCGGCGGCGGGGACAATGGCCGAGCAGAAGGGGCGGGTCTTATCCTGGACCCGGCGGATTTTATCAAACAATTTTCCCATAGTTACGCTCCCAGCATCATGGCTTCGTTGATCCGCTGCTCCACAGCGGGGTAATCGTCCGTTCCCTCCACCAGCACCACCTCGGAGATGAGGATCTGCTTGGCGCTGTGGAGCATTTTGCGCTCGCCGTTGGACAGGCCCCGGCGGTGGTCCCGCCACATGAGGCCCTTGATGACCCAGGCCACCTCCAGCAGGTCGCCGCTTTTCAGCCGGGCCAGATTGTCCCGGTAGCGCTGGTTCCAGTTGGAGGACATCTGCACCTCCAGCGTGGGGATGGCGGAGAGTACCTGGCAGATGTGCTCCGCCGTGGACAGACACCGCAGGCCGATCTGGCAGCAGGCATCGATGGGGATCTTCAGCACAAGCCCCCCGGCGGGCATGCGGAACACATAGTAGCTGCTGACCCGGCTGCCCAGGCGCTCGTGGGTGATGCGCTCGATGATGCCGGCCCCGTGCATGGGGTGGACTACCTTATCGCCGATCAGAAACATGGCGGCGTCTCCTTTCCAGAATATAATTTTTCACAAATATATTATACCGGAACGGACCGGATTTGGCAAGAGGGAAAAAGACTATACGGAATCTTAGCAGGCGGGCGGATTGCATTCCCTACCGGAGGGGTGTATAATACCGGCGGGAAAAAATACCCGAAGGAAAGGGGCTTGCAGGAATATGCTGGAGTTTTTGGAAAAGGAACAGATCGATCAGGGCATCATCGACGGTATCCGGGAATACCGGGAGAAGTATCCGGCGGCACCGGAGCTGGCAGGGCGGGTGCCCCGGCCCCGGTATCACTATTACGGAAAGGACGTGTGGGAGGCGGCGGCTGCGGCCCTGCTGTGCGGCGAGAATCTGCTGCTGGCAGGCAGCAAGGCCACCGGCAAGAACGTGCTGGCGGAGAACCTGGCCATGGCCTTCGGACGTCCGGCCTGGGACGTGTCGTTCCATGTGAACATGGACGCCGCCAGCCTCATCGGCATGGACACCTTCGTGGGGGGACAGGTCACCTTCCGGCCGGGACCGGTGTATCTGTGCGCCAAAAACGGGGGCTTCGGCATTCTGGACGAGATCAACATGGCCAAAAATGAGGCCTTGGCTGTGCTGCACGCCACGCTGGACTTCCGGCGGGCCATCGACGTGCCGGGATATGACCGGGTGGAAGTGGACCCGGCGGCGCGGTTCATCGGCACCATGAACTATGGCTATGCCGGGACCCGGGAGCTGAACGAGGCCCTGACCAGCCGGTTCGTGGTGATCCAGATGCCTACCATCGGAGAGGAGGGCCTGGAGCGGCTGCTGGAGGATGAATTTCCCACTTTGGAGAAGAAATACCGCCAGCAGTTTGCCCAGCTGTTTCTGGACCTGCAGAAAAAGTGCGAAAGCGCGGAGATCTCCTCCAAGGCCCTGGACCTGCGGGGCCTGCTGGACGCGCTGCGGCTGATCCGCCGGGGCGTCCGGGCGGGGATGGCCCTGGACATGGGCATCACCAACAAGGCCTTTGACAGCTATGAACAGGACCTGATCCGGGACGTGATCGCCGGACGTATTCCGGCGAAGCTGGACCGGGCCCGGCTGTTTACGGACTGAGCGCCATGGGTGTGCAGACCTACAGCGCCCAGCAGCGGCGGGCGGTGAACCTGATCTGGGCAGCGGCGGGGGAATATGGGTTCGAGCCCAAATTCCTGGCCATGAAAACCGACGGGACACCGGATTTTTACATGAATTTTGTCATCGGCCTGGTATACAAGTGGTTTGGCCGGGATATGCTGGAGCGGCTGTTTGACTCGTGGCTGGGGGATGTGCGGCAGGCGGTGATGGACGACCTGGCGTGGCTGGCCCTGGAGAGCGCCGTGTATCAAAAGGAGCTGCCGGGACGTCCAGCGCTGGAGGAGCTGCGGCAGGACCACGCCCGGGAGTTCTTTGCCATGGAATATCAGACCTCCCGGCAGGAGTGGATGGCGCGGAATCAGCTGGTATACTCCATGCAGGCGGCCCGGTGGAAAAACGTGCTGGGGAAACCCACACGGCTGGTGACCCCCTGGGACAAGGGCCTGTATCGGGCGCTGTGCTGCGGGGACGTCAGCGGGGAGGAGCTGGAGCAGGCGCTGCGGGCGTGCTTCCGGAAGTACCTGGGCTTTGACGGAAAGGTGCGGACCAAGGCGGAGCTGCGGCTGCACTTCGACAACCGGCGGTGGATCGCCTTTATGACCAAAATGGCTCCCACGGAGCTGGTGCGCACCGACGATCTGGCCATCGGACGGGCGGCCCATGCCGGGCAGGCGGGGTTTGTCCGGGCGGCGGACGCCCTGCGGTCCATGCTGCGCTCCAACGAGCGGGCGGAGGCGGACCGGGCGTATATCCAGCGGTGCTTCGGGCGGAGTATGTACGCCCCCAAGCAGCTGAGCGCCATCGAGCAGCAGCGGTGCACCGGGAATCACCTGGGGTGCCGGCTGTGGTTCACCCGGGGGGACCCGGCGGCGGACGTGCCGCCCAGCAGCGACAGCCAGCAGCTGTATGAACAGGCGGCGGAACAGGCTCGGCTGAACCGGGCGGCTTATGCCGAAAACAGTGAGCTGTATGAAAGCGCTCTGCTGCGGCTGACGGAGCAAATTCGCAACTGTGTGCTGGTGCACCAGCAGCCGGAGGCCGTGACGGCCCGGCAGGGCTGGCTGGACGGGGCCAGGGTATGGCGGGAGCCGGTGCTGGGGGACGACCGGGTGTTTCTGCGGCAGGATCAGGAGCCGAAGCCCGGCTTCAGCGTGGACCTGCTGCTGGACGGCTCGGCCTCCCGGCTGCACTGTCAGGAGACCATCGCGGCCCAGGGGTATATCCTGGCCAAGAGCCTGCTGAACTGCGGCATTCCCGTGCGAGTCACCAGCTTCTGCAGCCTGCGGGGCTATACGGTGCTGCGGGTGCTGAAGGAGTACGGCGACAAGCAGGGGGAGCGGCGGATATTCGACTATTTTGCGGCGGGCTGGAACCGGGACGGGCTGGCCCTGCGGGGAATGGAGGAGCTGATGCAGTCGGCTCCGGCGGAGAAGCATCTGCTGCTGATCCTCACCGACGCCAATCCCGACGACAGCCACCGGATTCCCCCCAACGGAAAGAATCCCATCAGCCGGGAGTATGACGGCAAGGCCGGGGTGGAGGACACCGCCGACGAGGTGCGGGATCTGCGCCGCCGGGGTATCCGGGTGGCCGCCATCTTCATGGGGGAGCAGGACAGCGTTCCGGCGGCGGACCGGATATACGGAAAGGACCTGGCCCGTATCCGGCGGATGGACCAGCTGGCCCAGGCCGCCGGGCGGCTGATCCAGGATCAGATCCGGGAGCTGGCCAATTAAAAAAGGAATATTTTTGAAAAATGCGCTCTGTTGCCCTGTATACGGCAACAGGGCGTATATTTTTCCGGGGAAAGAGGGGGGATGCAGAACGACGAAAAAGGAGGGCGGTCAATGGAACAGAAGCAGGAGCCCCAGAGGCCGAAAATCGGCACGGAGGAGGTGCGCCGGGCGGCGGATATCCTGAGACGGTACCACGCCGGGAAGCGGCAGCTGGAGCAGCGCATCATCGACAACGAGCAGTTCTGGAAGCTGCGGCACTGGCAACAGATGGAGAAGACGGGGCAGGGCGGCAATCCCGCGGACCCGCAGCCCACCAGCGGGTGGCTGGTGAACTGCATCCTGTCCAAGCACGCGGACGCCATGGACTGTTATCCGGAGCCCACGGTGCTGCCCCGGGAGCCCGGGGATCGGGAGGAGGCCCGGAAGCTGACGAGAATCCTACCGGTGGTGCTGAAGAAGAACGGGTTCAAGCGGACGTATTCCAGCGCGTGGTGGTACAAGCTGAAATCCGGGTGCGCCGTGTACGGCGTGTTCTGGGACGCGGGGAAGCTCAATGGACTGGGGGACATCGCCATCCGGCGGATGGACCTGCTGAACCTGTTCTGGGAGCCGGGGGTCACGGATATCCAGGACTCGCCTCACTTCTTCTCCACGGAGCTGCAGGACCGGGAGGCCCTGGAGGAGCGGTATCCCTGGGCCAAGGGCAAGGCCGACCGGGGCGGCTGGAGCGTGAGCCGGTATCTGTATGACGATGCGGTGGACACCTCCGGAAAGGTGCTGGTGGTGGACTGGTACTATCACACCCGGGAGAATGGACGGAAGGTGCTGCAGTACTGCAAGTTCGTGGGGGATACGGTGCTGTATGCCACGGAAAACGACCCGGATATGCGGGAGAAGGGCTGGTATGACCACGGAAAGTTTCCCTTTGTGTTCGACGTGCTGTTTCCGGAGGAGGGGACCCCGGCGGGGTACGGATATGTGGACCTGTGCAAGTCCCCTCAGAAGCAGATCGACCTGATGAACCAGGCTATCCTCAAGAATACCCTGGCCTCGGCCACGCCCCGGTTCTTCGTGCGCAGCGACGGGGCGGTGAACGAGAACGAATACGCCGACTGGACAAGGCCCTTTGTCCACACCAACGGAAATCTGGGCAGCGATTCCATCGCGCCCATCCAGACGGCGGGACTGGACAGCGTGTATGTGGCGATTTTGCAGAGCAAGATCGCGGAGATGAAGGAGACGGCGGGGAACCGTGACGTGGCCAACGGCGGCACCGCAGGCGGCGTTACCGCCGCCACGGCCATCGCCGCCCTGCAGGAGGCGGGGGGCAAGCTGTCACGGAACATGATCGATGACGGATACGAGGCGTTTTCCGACGTGGTGACCCTGTGCATCGAGCTGATCCGGCAGTTTTACAGCCTGCCCAGGCAGTTCCGGCTGCTGGGGGCCATGGGCCGGGAGGAGTTCGTCACCTATGACAGCCGGGGGCTTCAGCCCCAGGCGGTGGACGACGGCGTGATCGCCGGATACCGGGTGCCGGAGTTCGACCTGGAGGTGTCGGCCCAGGACGAGAATCCCTACAAGACCATGGAGTATAACCAGCTGGCCCTGCAGCTGTTCCAGATGGGGTTCTTCCGGGCGGATATGGCGGATCAGGCGCTGCGGTGCCTGGAGCTGATGGACTTCAAGAACAAGGACCAGCTGATGAGCAGCATCCTTCAGGGACAGGCGGCGGCCATGGAGCGGCAGCCGGTTCAGCCGGGCTCCGCCGCCGGGGCGGAGGTGCGGCCGGTCAGCGCCATGGACCAGATGCGCCGGCAGACCCAGGAGGCGGTGAGGCCCCGGTGATCTGCGCGGTGTTCGGGGAGAACCGGGTGACCCTGCGGGGTCATGCGGACTATGCGCCCAGAGGGGAGGACATCGTGTGCGCCGCAGCGTCGGCGCTGGTGTTTGCCCTGATCGGGGCGCTGGAGGAAAAGGAACAGCTGCGGGAGCTGGTGATCAAGCCGGGCCTGGTGACGGTGGCGGCGGAGGGAGACTGCCGGGCAGAGTGGCAGCTGATCCGCTGCGGGCTGGGACAGCTGGCGGGAAAATATCCGGCGTGCGTTCGCCTGGAGGCGTGAGCATAGAGGGTCGTGGCCTACCACGGAAAGGAGCAGATATGCAGGAAGCATCGGAGCGGCTGGGGCAGCTGACCCGGCCGGAGGACCCGGCGCAGGCCGGAACACAAACGGGCGGTACGGCTCCCGACGCCGGGGAGCGGCAGGAGGACTTCGAGGAGCTGATCCGGGGACGGTATAAGGCGGACTTTGACGCCAGGGTGAAGAAAATTCTGGATGGGCGGCTGCGGGGCCTGCGGCAGGAGGTCACGGACCTGCGGCAGCGGGAGAAGCTGCGGCAGGTGCAGATCCAGTACTACCTGGACCGACTGCCGGAGCAGGAGAAGCAGGTCCGGATGGTGCACCCGGAGTTCCGGCTGCAGAAGGAGATGGAGAACCCCCGGTTTTTCCGGCTGGTGCAGGCGGGGGTGGAGCCCCGGGAGGCCTATGAGATGGTGCACCGGCGGGAGCTGACCGCCAAGGCCATGCACTTCGCCGCCCAGGCGGCGGCCCGGCAGGCGGTGCGGGTGGTGGAAAGCGGCGGGCGGCGCATCCCGGAAAATGACGGGCGCAGCGCCAGCGTCAGCCGTCCGGACCCGGGGAAGCTCACAAGCCGGGAGCTGGCGGACATCCGGAAACGGGTGATGGACGGGGAGAAGATCAGCTTCTGAACCTTCGGACAGGAAAAATACGCGGAATGAAGAAAGGGGAAAACATATGATGAACGATCTGTATGACCTGCAGCTGTTTGCAGGCGAGGCCAATACCCAGACCACCGGCCACGGCGGTCTCAGCGCGGAGATGAAAACCTATTACGGCATGGAGCTTCTGGAAAACGCCAAGCCCCAGCTGGTACACAACCAGTTCGCCGCCACCAAGCCCCTGCCCACCGGCGGCGGCAAGACCGTGGAATGGCGCAAGTTCGGCTCCTTCGAGAAGGCGCTGACGCCTCTGACCGAGGGCGTGACTCCCGACGGCAGCGGCATCTCCGTCAGCTATATCACCAAGGAGCTGGCCCAGTACGGCGACTATACCACCGTGTCCGATCTGCTGGATCTGACCGCCATCGACGATGTGGTGCTGGAGATCACCGACCGCCACGGCAGCAACATGGGCCTGACCCTGGACACCGTGACCCGCAACGAGATTCAGCAGGGCAGCCAGGTGATCTATGCCCCCAAGCTGGGGGCGGACGGCGGCCAGACCGCCGTGCTGCACCGCTATGACCTGACGGAGGGGTGCAAGCTCACCAGCGAGCTGGTGGCCAAGGCCGCCACCCAGCTGAAGAAGATGAACGCCCCCACCTTTGAGGGCAAGTACGTCTGTATTCTCCATCCCAGCGTGGCCTTTGACCTGCGGCAGGACCCCGCCTGGGTGGCGGCCCATCAGTATGCCGCCGCCACGGAGCTGTTTTCCGGCGAGATCGGCGAGCTGCACGGCGTGCGCTTCGTGGAGACCACCGAGGCAAAGATCTTCCGGGGCGATGACCTGGCCAAGAACAGCCGGACGCTGAGCGTCAACGGGAAGGTGGAAAACGCCGCCGCTGTGGGCTTTGACGGCGGCACCGTGGCCGCCAATGCCCTGAAGGGCCGGTATGTGCTGGTGGGCGGCAAGCGCTGCAAGGTGGTGGGCAATACCGCCAGCCAGCTGACCCTGGACACCGCCGTGACGGCGGCGGACAACGACGTGATCTATCCCGGCGAGGGCGGCAGCCAGGGCTGCGCCGTGTACGGCTGTCTGTTCCTGGGCAAGGGCGCTTATGGCGTGGTGGATCTGTCCGAGGGCACCGAGGTCATCGTGAAGCCCAGGGGCTCATCCGGCACCGCCGATCCCCTGGACCAGCGCTCCAGTGTGGGCTGGAAGGGTATCCATGCCGCCGCCATCCTGTATGACGAGTATATCGTGCGGGTGGAGTGCGGTTCGTCCTATTCCGGCGAGGACAAGGCCAACTGACACAGGCCGGAGGCGGGCCGGGGCCCGCCTCCGGGGGATGAAAGGAGCGATTTGCTGTGAAGAAAACTGTTTTGCTGCATCGGGGCAGAAAGAACGAGGAGAATTTCCAGATCGTGTCCGTTAACGGGCGCAGCTGGAAGATCATGAAGGGCGTGGAGGTCCAGGTGCCGGACTATGTGGCGGAGGTGCTGGAAAACGCACAGATGATGGCCGACACCGCCCGGCGCTATGTGGACCGGATGGCCAACTGAGAGAGGAGGCGCGGCGATGGGGCAGATGACGGCAGGGCAGGTGCTGGCCCAGGTGGACGACCTGCTGCCCAACAGCTATCCCGGGGAGCAGAAGCGCCGGTGGCTGCGGCAGGCGGAGGGCTTCGTGCTGGAGGAGGTGGTCCGCGCCCACGAGGACGGGGAGGCGGCAGAGCTTCCCGACGAGCTGGCGGACGCGGCGCCGCTGCTGGCACCGGCACCCTATGACGGCCTGTACCGCCACTATGTGGAGGCGCAGATCCACTATGCCAACGGGGAGCTGGAGCGGTACAACAACGCCATGGCCCTGTGGAACAACGGGCTGATGACCCTGCGGGACCACTGGTGCAGGGGGCATATGCCCCGGCGGCAGGCGCGGGCCCTGCGGCTGTGCTGAGAGGGGGAAGCGTATGTACTTTCCGAAGCTCAACGCACCCAGGCAGAGCCGGGTGACGGTGAATCGGTTCCCGGGACTGGACCGGCGGCCCAGAGGGCAGGAGGGCAGCTTCCGGGAGATGGAGAACCTGTGCGCCCAGGGGTATCCCACCCTGACGGTGCGCCGTCCCCGGGGGATAGCGGGAAGCGTTACCGCTCCCGGGGGCCTGACCGCCAAGGACGGGCTTATCTGGGTGGACGGGCACACCCTGTATATAAACGGCAGCGCGGCGGGGTTGGTGCTGTCGGAGGGGAAGAAGCAGCTGGTCAGCATGGGTGCGTGGCTGCTGATCTGGCCGGACAAGCTGTACATCAACACCAAGGACCTGACGGATTTCGGCAGCCTGGAAAATAAGCGCGTCACCGAGGGGGAGGTATCCTTCACCCTGTGCCGGCCCGACGGCACCGCGTACAGCGGGTATCTGGCGGCGGACACCGCCCCGGAGGAGCCGGAGAGCGGCAGCCTGTGGCTGGACACCGGCGGGGAGAAAACGGCCCTGCGGCAGTATGGCCAGGACAGCTGGACGGAGGTGGACGACGTGTGCGTGGGGCTTCACGCCGCCGGGATCGGCGTGGGCTTCCGGGCCGGGGACGGCGTATCCGTCAGCGGGTGCCGGGAGGAGGCGCTGAACGGCAGCTTCCAGCTGCGGGCCGCAGAGGAGGACTGCCTGGTGGTGACGGCGCTGCCCGACGGGCTGTCGTCCCAGACGGAGCCGGTGACGGTGGAGCGGTCCGTGCCGGACATGGACTATGTGGTGGAAAGCGGCAACCGGCTGTGGGGGTGCAAATACGGCATCGTGGACGGCCAGGCGGTGAACGCCGTCTATGCCAGCAAGCTGGGGGACTTCAAAAACTGGAACTGCTTCGCGGGACTGTCCACCGACAGCTATGCGGCCTCTCGGGGCTCCGACGGGAAGTTCACCGGGGCGGCGGACTATCTGGGAAGTCCGCTGTTTTTCAAGGAAAACTGCGTGGAGCGGGTGTATCCCAGCGCCAACGGGGCCCATCAGATCGTGACGGTGCAGTGCCCGGGGGTGAAGGACGGCAGCGGCGGCAGTTTGCAGGTGGTGGACGGGAAGCTGTATTACCACAGTCAGGGCGGCGTGTGCGTGTTCGATGGCAGTATGCCGGTGAACGTGTCCCAGGCCCTGGGGGAGGCGCGGTATCATGATGCCGTGGCCGGGGCGGCGGAGGGGTGCTACTATCTCTCCGCCGCCGACGAGGCGGGGGCGTGGCACCTGCTGGTGCTGGACACCCGGCAGGGCCTTTGGTACCGGGAGGACGGCGTGGAGGCCCTGGGCTTTGCTCCCTGGGGCGGCGACCTGTACTGCCTGACGGCAGAGGGGCAGCTGCTGGCCATGAAGGGCGCAGGGGAGACCCATGAGGGTCCGGTGCAATGGATGGCGGAGACCGGGGAGCTGGGGCTGGACGCGGCGGAAAGCCGGTATCTGGTGCGGCTGTCGCTGCGGCTTCTGCCGGAGGCAGGCAGCACCGTCCGGGCCTGGCTCAGCTATGACGAGGGCGGCAGCTGGCAGCCTGCCGGAAGCCTGGAGGGCGCGGGGCGGGTGCAGGCGTGTACCCTGCATATACGGCCCAGGCGGTGCCGCCAGCTGCGGCTGCGGCTGACCGGCCGGGGCGGGTGCAGGATCTACAGCCTGTCGGCGGTGTATGAGAAGGGAAGTGACGGCCCATGACCCTGACCATGCCTCCCGCACCCAGCGGCAGTCCCCAGCAGATGGCCATGGCGCAGTATGCGTATCTGTTCCAGATGGCCCAGCAGCTGAACCTGGCCCTGGGGCAGCTGGAAACCGGCGGAGCCGGGACTTCCTCCTCCGGCGGCGGAACGGCCGGCGGAGGAGGGTCCGGGAAGGACAGCCAAGGCTATCAGGAGCTGAAGTCCATGATCGTGAAAACCGCGGGGCTTGTGAAGCGGCAGATGGACCAGCTGTCCGCCCGGCTGGAGGGCGAATATGTGGCGGTGTCGGATTTCGGGACCTATGTGGAGCGGCTGAGCGCCTATCTGGAGGCAAATCCGGAGGCGCTGACCCAGTATTACAGCTTCTGCTCGGACCTGCAGGCCAATATGGAGGCCGTAAGCGCCGCCTTCGGCCAGTACAGGACGGAGACGGAGGGCTATATCCGCACCGGCATCGTGGGCTATGACGGGGCCGTGCCTGTATACGGCGTGGCCGTGGGCCAGGGGCTGACGGTGACGGACGTGGACGGGGAGACGGTGGTGGATCAGAACAACTTCCGGGCCACCTTCACCGCCCAGCGGCTGTCCTTCTGGCAGGACGCCAACGAGGTGGCGTATGTGTCCAACAACCGGCTGTACATCACCAACATCACGGTACTGGAGGGGGTGACCCTGGGCAAGTGGCAGATCACCACGGCTTCGGGGCTGGCCTTCCGGTGGATCGGAGGGTAAGATGGCGAGTATTTACGGGGCGGTGTCCGCCACCGGGTGGCGGCTGAGGCTGGATTATACCGTAAGCCAGGACGCGGCGGAAAACCGGTCTACCCTGGCCCTGGCGCTGTATATCTACGACGGGACGGGGGAGTCGTACAACCAGGCGGCCAACAGCTGCCGGTATGTTTTGCAGGGGAAAACCGTGTATCACCCGTACCGGTACGAGAAGAAGGGCTGGTACCAGCTGGGGAGCGGGTCGGTGACGGTGGATCACCGGGCGGACGGCAGCGGCAGCGCGGCCTTGTCCGCAGCGTGGTACAGCGGCTTTACCTCCCAATGGACGCCGGCGTCGCTGTCGGTAGCCCAAACCGTGGCGCTGCCGGTGATCCCACGGGCCTCCGGACTCCAGGCCGGGGACATGACCCTGGGGCAGAGCGGAACCATTACCGTGCAGCGGGCGGATGCGGGCTTTACCCACAAGATCGACTACCAGATAGGCAGTACCCATGGCGCGGTGTGCGGGAAAACCGGGGAGACAAGGGTGACATGGATGCCGCCCCTGTCCTTGGCGGAGGAAATCACCGATGCGGTGGCCGGGGACTGTGTGCTGACGGCCACCACCTATTCCGGCAGCAGCGTGGTGGGGACCAGCTCCCACCCGATAAAGCTGTATGTGCCGGAAGAGGTGAAGCCCACCGCCAGTCTGGCGGCCCAGGTGGTGAATGACAACGCCGTCATTGCCGGGTGGGGTGTGTGCGTCCGGGGATACAGCCGCCTGGCCTATCAGGTGACGGCGGCGGGAGCCCGGGGCAGCAGCATCCGTTCCTGCCGGATGCAGTTTGCCGGGCAGACCGTGGAGGGTCTGACCGGTGAGACGGGGATCATCCGGCAGGCGGGGACTTTCACGCCGGAGGTCCGGGTGACGGACTCCCGGGGGCGGTGGACCACGGCGGCGGGGCAGGCCGTGGAGGTGCTGCCGTATGCCAATCCCACGCTGACGGCCCGGCTGCTGGGCCGGTGTGGCGCGGACGGAGTGCTGCGGGATGACGGCGACTGCGTGAAGGTGGCGTGCACCGGCGGGTGCGCATCGGTGGGCGGACATAACGCCGTGACGGTGCGATACCGGCTGCGGCCGGTGGGCGGCAGCTACGGCGGGTATACCGCCCTGGAAAACGGGCAGGAGCAGGTGATCCAGGGGGTGCTGAAAACGGCGTCCTATGAGCTGGAGCTGTCGGCGGTGGACGCGCTGGGCTCCGTGCGGACCGTGGAATACGCCATCCCCACGGCGGCGGTGGCGGTGCATCTGGCCCAGGGGGGCACGGCAGTGGGCGTGGGCAAATATGCCGAGCACCAGAAGGCCGTGGAGCTGGCGCCGGACTGGGACATCTGGTTCCGGGGCAAGCGCCTGCTGGACGCCGTGTGGCCGGTAGGCAGCATATATCTGTCCGCATCAGAGATTAGTCCGGAGACGCTGTTCGGCGGCACCTGGCAGCGGGTGAAGGACCGGTTTCTGCTGGCGGCGGGAGACGTCTATGCGCCAGGGGAAACCGGAGGCGAGGCCCAACACACCCTGACCAAGGCGGAGATGCCCGCCCATACCCATGGATACGATTTCACGGGGCAGTCCGACGTCACCGGCGTGACGGCCATCCGGCTGTATGACGCGGACGGGCGCAGGAACGAGTATCAGGGCGCGTCCGCCTCGGCAGGCGGGGGAGCCGCCCACAACAATATGCCGCCGTACCTGGCTGTGTATGTCTGGCGCAGGACGGCGTGAGAAGAAAGGACGAACGATATGGCATCAAGCTATCCCATGTTACGGTACGGCTCCTCCGGACAGGAGGTGCGGCGGCTGCAGCAGGCCCTGAACCGGGCGGGCTATTCCCTGGAGGTGGACGGCGGGTTCGGTGAAAAGACCCGGGCCGCCCTGATGGACTATCAGCGCCGGGCGGGCATGACGCCGGACGGCGTGGCGGGCAGCAAGACCTGGGCCAGCCTGGGACTGCAGTCTGCCCAGGACCGGCTGGCGGACCTGGAGAAGGGGTATACTCCCTCCCGGGAGACCCAGGAGGCCCGGCGCAGCTGGGAGGAGCTGGCGGCCCGACAGCCCGGGGACTACACCTCCCCCTACGCGGACCGGATGGAGGACCTGCTGCGGCAGATGGAGAGCCGGGAGGCCTTTTCCTATGACCCCAGCCGGGACGAGATGTTCCGGCGCTATGCCCGGCTGTATCAGCGGCAGGGGCAGACGGCCATGGAGGACACCTTGGGCCAGGCGGCGGGCCTGACCGGTGGCTATGACTCCTCCTATGCCCGGCAGGCGGGCCAGCAGGAGTATAACCGCTATATGCAGGAGCTGGCGGCGCTGGTGCCCCAGCTGCAGCAGGATGCCTGGGACCGGTATGAGATCCAGGGTCAGGCGCTGCTGGATCAGTATAAGCTGCTGCAGGGCCAGGATGAGGACGCCTATGGCCAGTGGCGGGACCGGGTGGAGGACTGGCAGGACGCCTCCCGGCAGGCCCGGGACCGGTACGAGTCCCTGGAAAAGCAGGACTACAGCAACTATCTGGCGCTGATGAAGTACTATGCCAGCCGGGCCAAGCAGGAACAGGACGCGGCCCTGGCCCAGCAGAAGCTGGAGGCCTCCGCCGCCAGGAGCGGCAGCGCCCGCTCCTCCTCCGGCGGCAGCAGGAAGGCGTCTTTGAGCTCCACCGCCAGCGAGAGCCTGGAGCGGACCATGAACACCTATCTCAGCCAGGGGGATACCGGCCGGGTAAAGCAACTGTTTTTGCAGTACCGGGACCGGATGACGCCCCTGCAGAAGCGGCGGTTTGAGAAGTTGATGGGGAAGTATAACATCCCCATGACGGAGTGAAAAAGACAGCGCCGGAAACGCAAGGTTTCCGGTGCTGTCTTTTATGTTGTATATCGCTGCTCCCGGAACAGGGCGTCTACGGCGGCCCGGTATTCGGAGAGGTTCTTTGCCTTGCGCATACGCTTGAGATACGGCTCCGGCCGGGTGAATCCGGCGGACAGATAGGCCCACAGCTCCCACATCCGGTGCATCACCGGCTGGTCACCGGACAGCCGGTGGCGGTAGGCCTCCAGCAGGCGGTCGTGATAGGTCCGCAGCTCCTGCGCTGAGGCGGCGGGGCCGCCCCGCAGACGCCGCAGCAGGGCGGGGTCCCGCATCAGGCCCCGGCCCAGCATCACTGCGTTCGTTCCGGGATAATCCTGGCACAGGGCGGCGGCGTCCTTCGGCGTGAAGATGTCTCCGTTATACACCGCCGGCCAGGGGCCCGACACGGCGGCCCAGGCGTCCCGGTGGGGGACGCCCTTGTAAAACTCCTTCTGGATCCGGGGGTGGACGATCAGCTCCGACAGGGGATACTTGCGATAGATCGCCAGCAGGCCCGGCCACTCGGCCGGGTCATTTTTCCCGATGCGGGTCTTGACGGACACGGACATCCCCCGAGGCAGCCCTGCGAAGATCTCCTCCAGACAGCGATCCAGCTCCTGGGGATAGGCCAGCAGGCCCGAGCCCTTGCGCTTGGCGGCCACGGTGCCCGCCGGACAGCCCAGGGTGAAGTTGATCTCCCGATAGCCCCGGGCATACAGCTCGCCGGCGGCCCACAGGAAGTGCTCTGCCCGGTTGGTCAGCAGCTGGGGCACCACATACAGCCCGGCGTTGTGGGCCGGGTCGATCTCGTCCAGCTCCTTGCGCTGGAAGGTGCAGGTGGCGTTGGGGGAAAGAAAGGGCGTGAAATATTTGTCCGCCGGGCCGAACAAGGCGGCGTGGACCTGCCGCCACAGATAACCGGTAAGCCCCTCCATGGGGGCGGCGTAGAGCTTATTCATGAAATTCTCCCTCCAGACACATGGCGAGGGTCACGCCCGGCACCGGTTCGGCGGCAACGCCCGGCAGCAGGTCCGCCGCCGTTTCCGGCCGGTGCAGAAGCGCCAGCTTCCCCTGCCGGGACAGCCGCTTCACGGCGTATTCCAGGCGCAGGGCCTCTCCCCGGCCCTCCGTGCGCCAGACACCGGCCAACTCCCGGGGCGGATGGGACCGGGTATACCGGGCGCAGGCGGCGCCGCCGTCCCGGTGCTGCCGCATCCGGCGGCACAGGTCCGACGCCGTGCCGGTATACAGGGTGTCGTCCCGGCACCAGAGCATATAGACATAGTACATTCCCTCACCTCACTGCCCCCAGCATACCACGATCCGCCGCCGGGCGCAACGGTCACGCCGGGGGATCGTCGTGAAATTCGATGAATTTCAGGGCGTACAGGTCGCAGCCGGTGGAGAAGTCCCCCTGCCGCAGCACCAGATAGTCCGTGCCCACGGCCTCCAGGATGCCCTCCTGCCGCACCAGGCGGTAAGAGCCCACCAGGAAGCTGGCGGACGCGCGGCGGCCGATGTTCCGGCCCAGCAGGTCCCGCAGGGAGCCGCCGCCGGGGGCCGAGTCGTTATGTATGTTCATGGCGCACCTCACACATACAGATTCCCCGCCGTCTCTCCGGCGCGGGTACTCCATCCTATGCCGGGGCGGGTGAATGCGTTTCTGAATGCGCTGAATTACGATTTAAAGAGAATGGCGAATATCTAATAAAGCAGCCTGGTGCACCAGAGCGGCGACGCGGCGGTGAACTTCGGCAACACACCGCCGACGGCGGTGGGCGGCGTTACGTTGGTGGAGGAAAAGGTTGTGGTGACGCCGGTGTCCGGCCGCCACCGCAGCTTTAAGCTGGGAGAGTATTTTTCCGATACGCCGGGTGATACGCTGCATTATGTGATCGTATCGTCTCAGCTGGTCAGCGATACCGCGGCCATCGATGGGGATACCTTAAACGTGGAGACCAGCAAGAGCCGCAGCGGCGATCTGGTTATTGCTGCGGTGGACGCCCAGGGCGCACAGACACAGATTACCTTCCGGTTTAAGGTCACCAACCTGACGTTGGCCATTTTCATCACGCTGGCGGTGGCTGTGGTGGGCATCATTGTGGCGGGTGTCACGATCTGGAGTGTAACGCACCCGCTGTGGAAGGGGGAACTGAAGGTGGTCAACCTAGATCGTTCCTGTGCCGGTATGTCGCGGAGCCATGCCAGCTTTCGGGGCAAGCTCAAGCTGAGCTATTTTATGGTCGGACCCTGCGGCCTGAATGCGGACCAGTGCTGGTTTGCCACCAAGCCCAGCAGACGGCTGAAGTTCTGCTCCAAGACTCCGTTTTACGTCAATGGAATGGCACTGAAGGAGACGGATGTCTATGCGGGAATGACGCTGATCTATGCAGACGAAAAGAATCGCACAGGTATCCGCATTGACGCGGCACCCGGACGCCGATAAGCAATTACTGAAAACCGAACGATATACGACATACAGCGACAACGAAGGAGTATGTTATGGCCTATCTGGCAGAGGTGCAGCTTCCTGCTGCCAGCAAGAACGCAGCGGATGGAAGCAGTACGCCGGCACCGGAATACGGCCTGACCATGCGGGGGCATCTGGCCAATGTGGGCAATGGTGTCGGTGGGCTGTGCCGCAAACATGGCGCCAATCTGTCCTATCATATTCTGGGAGCGGCAAGCGCGGAAATCCCCATGACTCAGATCTCTGCCTATCTGGCAGCAGGCTTTATGCGCCGGTTTAAGGAAGCGGTGGGAAAGGATCAGCTAAATCTGAGGCTCTCCCAGGACGCGGTAAGCGATTGGGTGGATCAGATCGGCCTGACGGCCCAGCAGGTATACAACGACGTGACACACGGATGCCCGGACCTGATGCTGCCGGATATCGACTTGGAGGATCTGCGCACGTTCGGCATTCAGCCTCACGGACAAGCGCCGAGGCCCTGGGACACGGCGGCCCGCAACTGGTGCACCCGCTGTGAGGGGCAGCGCGGGAGAAACCGCGCCGCGCTGGAGGGAGAACTGCCCAGGAGCCTCCTGGACGAAGATGCAACGAATGACTCCCTGATTGGCAGAACCTTCCGGAAGCTGTGTGATATTGCAAAGAATCCGGAACTGGGCCCCTATTATGCGGCATTCCTGCTTAGCCGCAACGGCGATGACCTGAAAGCGGCTGTAGAAGGCGCGATCCAGGAGATCCAGGGACGGAAACGGGACGAACAGTCGTATCTGGACAGTGCGGCGGACCGGGTTGTCCAGGCCAGCACTAATTTCTGCGCGAACCGTTTCTTAGGCATCGGCGACAAGAGGGCCTATAACGACTACGTGGACAGCGTCAAAGAGTACTATAGGACCTATAACCATGTGCAGGAATGCACAGACGTGGAGAACACACTGCGGAGATTCCGGGAGCAGCTGGAGAATCTGAACAGTGGGTACTTTGCCTTGCTGACGGAGGTGCTGGACAATCTGCTGGAGACCTTTGAGGAGGATGAGCAGTGGCTGGATTCCTCTGCGGCCAGTGCATCTTCCGGTTACACCAAGCGTATTTTGCAGCTGTCGGACATTAGACCGAAATTGGACGAGGCGATCGACGAATTGAACGCCACACAGCTGGTGCGGAACTTTACGGAGCATCTGATGAAGGATCCGAAGCAGTGGAAGAGTCGGGATGACGGGAAGATCGGCCTGTATATCAGCGAATTCATGGTGGATCTTTTCCGGGATCAGACGAATCGCTCCCTGGAGGATTACCTGTACGAGAAGTATCCGGAAACCGGGCACAATTCCGCGCAGCTGGCCCAGGCTGTCAGCAATGACATTCTGGACGGCGTCTATAACGATGCAAAGCCCATGTTCTGGTGCGATCCCACCTTCAATCTGGATGACATTAACACGACCTTTGAAAGCAGCAGCCTGTCTGTACCCGCAAATGCCTCGGCTGTCTGCAGCGCGGCCCAGCAGTTTGGGGCATCTCATACTCAGTTCTATATCCGCAAGACCGGCCTGAAAAATCGCATTTTTGCCCTCCGCTTCTGCAGCGGCATTCCCTTCTATGCGTATAAGGGCGTGTCTCAGATGAAGCAGGTTTATGATAGCAACACGCAAACGCAGTATGGCGTGGGCGCCCATCTGTATGCCTATACAGGCCGGGGCGAGGACGATTCCGGCTTCCATGATTGGCGCAATTTCCTGCCGGTTCCTGCGCCCTACTCCTTCAATCCAAGCTTGACGGACGGCGCCGATAAGCTGCTGGCGCTGTATGGCGAGGGTGAGAAGGCGAAAATCATCTATTCTCAGGATATAACGAATGACAACGGCACGGATCAGGACCCCAATAGCACCGCCCAAGGCACGGCTCAGGCCCCCAATAGCACCACCCAAAAGGCTCTGGACAACAAGGAGTACTTCATTCGCGAAAGTAAGCCGGTGACTGTGCCGGATTACAGGATGGGGGACTTTGTGGAGAATCAGCAGTTGTCTGCCGCCCGGCTACAGCGGGAGAAGCAGCGCATGCAGCAGATGCTGGAGACCATGTATGACCAGTCCAACGGCAGCCGGTGGATAACGCTGAAGAATGACGGCTTTGCAGATAATGGAAAGCAGGTCGTTGAACGGGTCCGCAAGGATTACTTCATGCACTATCCAGCGCTGCAGCAAATCGTTCGCCGTGAGCTTAGGAAGCAGGAAAAGATTCGCAGGGCCATTGAGCAGCTGGATCGGATTGAAGAAGAACACAAGCGATATGAGGCGGATATGACCACCTTCACCAACATGGTGTTTTATGGCATGATCGAATGCCTCAGCGCCACCGGTGAGCCCGAGTATGACCGCATTAGTAGGGCGTTCTATAAATACCGCGACAGACGCGGCATGGAGACGGAAAAGATTCTGGTGGAGAATTCCGAGGCCTTCCGCTTCTGCAAGGAATATCCCCTGTATGAGATGTTCCGCAGCTATCGGGCCATGGAACCCGATGAGGAGCCCCGGCAGGAGATGGATGAAAGGGAGGCTGAGCTGCGCAAGCAGACCCGCGGCGCCAACGACCACCTCATTGCGGCCGCCCTGGAGAAGCGGTGGAATGCCAAGGCGCTGCAGCAGCTGGTGCGCGACACGGCCAATGAGACGGACGAAGATAAGGCCGAGATTCGCCGGTTCTATGAGGAGCTGGTCAGCCGCATTCTGGGGTATAAGGATGTGTTTACGGATGAGCAATGGACCAGAACCGGCAAGGCCGCTTCGAATCCGGCTCCTGCTGCTTCCGCGCAGCAGGCTCCTGCCAGAACCTGGACGGTAAGCCCCGGCGGCAGCACGATTTATACCGTGTATTCCGACCGGTCACTGCAGATGGCCTGGGATGCGGTGAACAACACCTGGGTGCCGCTGACGGCGGGTATGTGGGTGCTGAACAAAGCCGGCGACGACTGGGATCCGATCCAGCTGGACGCCGCAGGAAACATCATCAACGGATAAACCGCCGGGACGCCGCGCGGCAAATGAGGGAGAGAACATGACTTACGCAAGTGCAATCGAAGCATGCAGCCGTATGATTTCCGACCGCGCGGCCAATTCCGGCGCAGCAAGGCGGATCAGCGCCCCGCTCCTGAACATTGTTTTGGGGGCGGGCGCTGAGGAGTGCCTGGAGACCATCCGACAGAGCTATCAGGATTGCTGGTCCGCTGCGGCGGACCAGCTGTGCTGGCTGAAAACCGAGGACTGCATGGATGAGGCGGGGTTTGAAAACCGCGTGGGAGACGCCTTCTACACGATGCGCAGCAATCCGGGAGCCTTCGGAAGCAACAGCACACTGAGAATGGCTTATTTCTGGGATGTGATGGATGACAGGTTCCCGGAGCTTTTCCAGGCGGTGCAGCATCAGCCTGATTTTGGCCAGGCTGTCACCGTGGCGGAATATTATTTTCTGTTTGTGCGGCAGGTATTCAATTCGGACCGGGAGAGGATCGGCCGGCTGCGGGCGGTTGTTGACTGGGCCGAAAGAAACGGGAAGCATCTGATCGTGCAGAGTGACCTGACAAACGGAAATGTCTCCGGCAGCGGCCCCGAGGGATATCAGGCGGCTGCCAACGTGATGGTGATCGTCAACTCGCAGGATGACAACCGGTTGGGCCAGGGGCTGGAGGCAGCTATTTGGGGGGCCGGTTCCTCCGCCGTGTGGAGCCTCAGCGCGGACAGAAAGGTCAAGGAGACGGATGAAATCGCCTGCGCGGCGATGGAACAGATCCTCACGGAGTGCCTGGAGCAGGCCGGTGCGGCCGGGGGACAGTCCAACATCCAGGAGACCCTCTGCGGAGCGCAGCAGGACTACGACAGCCTGTTCCGGGAGTACATAGACGAGAAGGAGCTGCTGCCGGATCTGCCCACATTTTTGCAGTATCTCCCGTACACCAAGGAGATGGAGGCGCTGGAGCAGAGCCTGTCCGACGCGCCGACCCGTGGACTCCTGGGAAGACTCCGCGGCCGACCGTCGGATACGATCGACGGGGACAAGCTGATAAACGCGGTGGCGTCTGTCGGGGATATCTGGGGTCTCTGCGTGAACCAGTATTATGGACGGTGTGTGCAGGAGCTGAAGGAAAATGCGGAACGGGTGCAGGAGTATTTCAAGCAGCTTCTGTGCAGCCGCGTTTCTTACGGCGCGATGAACGCCACATTGCAGCAGGAGGCCGTCAATCTGGAGACCCGCACGGATTGGCACGCGCCCATGAACATGAGAAGGGGAACGCTTGCAGAGCGTCTGCATCGCTATGCATGCAGCCAGGTTCTGCCAGAGGTGTACGGCTTCCTGGCGGGGCAGCCTTGCGCAGCTATGAAGGATGTATGCAGAAATGCGAGGGACTTCGGAAACACACTGACGGAGACCCGGAACGGGCTGCGGCAATCCCAGGGGAACGTTGATGAGACCATCAGAAGGGCCTATACACAGGAGATTGCCAATCTGGCAAATCAGCCGGAGTATCGGGACATGATGCGCCTGACGCCGTGCAGCACAGTGGAGAGCCTCTTGGATCAGTTGGTGAAGCGATTCCGGTTGATCGCGGATAAGGATGATAATTTCCGGCTTTCCTTGTTTGATGAGCTGCAATTCCGGGCGGGAATGGCCGGAGGCGGTGCGGCCTATGGGGTGGCAGTCCAGAGTCTGTTCGATCTGAATATGCAGACTGCGGGCCGGCTGATGGCCACGGTTCCCCCCAGCGGCAGACAGCTGTTCTGCATGCTGAGCCAGCCAACCCAGGTCCAGAACGTGAACAATACCGGCGCGGCCTTCCGGATCCCGCAGCAGGACTATGTGGACAGGCTTTATGTCTATCCGGTGAATCCGGAAAATATTCTTTACAACGAAATTGCCGCAGCAAAGGAGGAGGAGTGAGTCGATGCCCATTACAAGGCCGAATGTGAACCTGTACAGCATCAACAATCTGGCGTTGGACTATGATCCGGGCAGAGGGCGGTATGGATTAAGCCTGGAATGCCCCAGAGCGGACGCCTTTACCCTGTGCCTGGGAAAAAACCTTCCGCTGGCCGATCCGGAGAAGCTGGGTCTGACAGAGGAGGAGCTTCGGCGCCTGCATAATGGCCAATCCATGGGAAAAAGGGGCTATCGGCTCATCGGCGTTACGCAGGGGACCTTCTATGCCATGCCTGTGTTCCGGGGATTTGAGGCGGATCCGCCCCAGACCATCCAGGTGTGGAGTATGATGGCGGTTCCGGGCGGGATTGTTCATCTTTATTACACACCGGGGCGTGAGGCCGTATGCTTTATTCCGCTGCGCTATTCCGCCGCGCTGCAGCGCAATGGCCTTCAGACTGTGCTGCAGGTGACTCTGAGCGATCAGTTTATCGGAAGCTATACAGATGGGGCGTTAATGTATCGGGTGGGGGAGTCTGATCCCATTCCGCTGCCCGGCGGCTGGCTCAACCGGAAGATACCGCTTCGGGTGTCCGATGGCGAGGAGGTCCGGGTCCTGCCGGCACCGGGCTTTGAAAATAGCTTCTTCCGGGAAGGCGTATAGCAGAAAGGATGGATGCGGAATGGGTAAAATTAAATGCCCCTATTGTTTTGAGGAGTTTGAAAGCGACAAGGTTTTGTTTCGGGCCAACACCGGCTTCACCCAGGAGGAACTGGACAGGGAGGAATTCACCAGCGGCGATGTGGACGAACACAAACGGCTGTTTGTGAAATTTTCCCAAAGAAATCCGGACGAAAAGTTGGACCGATACTGGACGAGCCGCGGAGGAACCGCCGGCTATTCCAGTGCAGACCCTCGCTGGAATATGCCGCACATCGACCCCAATGATGCCGACCGGTTTTGGGAGATGCTGGACCCTGACGCCAACGGCGTGGGCGCGGATGGCCTTGTGCGGGATCAGGATGGCTTTGCCATCAGGGTGTATGACCGGTATTCCGATCGCGCCACGCCGGTGACGCGGCTGTGCCCCCACTGCCACAATCCCCTGCCCTTGCCGAATTATGGCAAATATCCCACCATTTTTATCAGTGTTGTGGGCATTACCACCTGCGGCAAAACGGTTTATCTGAACCAGCTGCTGACCCGGCTGGCCATGGCCATGCAGAATACCGGATACTATATCACGGAAAACAATCTGCCAGATTTCAAGGAAAACGTGGAGGCCAATATGCCGCTGCCCGGCAGTACGGATGACAGCGTCATGCGCCGTCCTCTGGCGGTGAACCTGGTTGACCAGAACGACCGCAGCAAGGCATTTACCATTGTTTTTTATGATATTGCCGGTGAGAACTGCGTCAAGTGGAACGATGATTACGCCAAGCTGGGCGACCAGGACAGCCGGAACAGCCGGGCCAAGGAGGGAATCGCCAGCTTTATTGCCCGGGCAGACGGCCTGATGTTCCTGGTGGATCCCAATCAGGTCCCCGGCTTTTCGGCCTATCCCGATGTGAGCGGTGTCAACAAGGTGGTCGGAGTGGTGAATCAGATCCGCGTCGCCCTGAATATGAGCCAGAACACCTGGGCGGATGTTCCAGTGGCGGTGGTTCTCACCAAAACGGATGAAATCCGGAATCAGTATCCCAAAGGAAACCAGAGTCCCATGTTCCGGCCTACGGCAGCTGTGTCCGGCGGCCTGAACCGGGAGGAGTATTTTGCTATCAGCCACGAGCTGGAGGACTATCTGAGCAACAATGCGGCCATGATCCTGGCGCAGCTGGGCCAGTTTGTCAGAAAAACCTTCTGCGGCGTGTCGGCCATCACCTGCGGCGTGGAACGGCGCTTTGTAAAATACAAAAACTGGTACATCCTGGACGATATCTGCGGCAGGAAGTATGACGAGCTTCGCGCGTGGATCAAGGGCTGGAATGAACGTTCACCTGAAGAGCGGAACTTTTATTATGCGTGCCCTGTTCAACGGATTACCTCGCTTGACCCGAAAACCCGTATGCCGGCGGTGGATCCGGTAACCCTGGAGCCGGAGCTGACCTCTATTGACATAGATATTAATGAGGATATCACAAAGGAGATTGCCTCCGGCATATGGACGGAGGTTTATGCCGACTGCGCCAGCGGACGGATCTATCTGAATATGTGGGAAATCTGGGAAGGGATCAATCTGGTTGGCTTCCCCAAGGGCGCACCGAATCCCCGCCGGGTGGAGGACCCGCTGAAATGGATCCTCTGGCGGCTGGGAAGGATCGGCCCCTATTTTCAGGCGGATCCTCAGCCGAAAAAGGCGCTGCTGGAGTCTGCAAGGAAATATCAGGGACGGCTTGACGACTGGATGAACGAACAAAGGTGCAAACAAGAGCGGTTTTATAACGGGGAGGATCTCCAATGAAAATGGAGCAGGCATGTCGGTTCCGGACGGATGAAGCCGGATATATGGTCTGCGCCAGATCCCAGGGTCTGACGGCGGATAATGAGAACAACCTCGGCTATTTCAACAGTACCATGACGTCCTTGTTTGAAAAGGACGGATCCGGCCCGAGAATGGGTCAGTCTATCCTCAGCTACGCTGTCAGCGAGGAGAACGGCGGCAGGCGGGATTTCCTGATTGCCAAATCTACCATGCGCAGCGATATCAAGGGGCGGGCCTCGATCTTTACCCACGCATACTTTATGGGGTTGGATGAATATGCCCGCTGCATGGAGACCGATCCCTCCGCTATTTACGGGATCGACACCGGCGACATGATGACGGCGCAGAGCGGCAGCCAGCTGCCGCCCAAGGAGACGGTCCTGCGTGGCGGCTTTGAGCTGTCTGTCCTGCGGGAGAAGTACGGCCTGACGGACGAGCGATATGCGCTGCTGCTCTATAACGTGTATCAGGCGGTGGCAGGCGGCGGGTCCCTGGCCCTGCTTACGCAGCTGCCCCTGAGCCAGACCCAGGATATGGTGCGGGAGGTAGCCTATTGCGCGGCCATGGGCATGCTTCCCGGTCTGCGCTGGAGACTGACGTGCAGCAGCGCCGCGGATACCCGGGCGGCCATCTGTGTTTCCAGCAAGGCCGGCGGAGGCGGCATGGGGATCCCGCTGTGTACCTTTGATCTGGACGATGGCGGCAGGCGGCTGGAGGAGGACCCGTTTGTTGCGGAGCTTTTCCGGTATCTGGCATCTGCCGCCCCGGAGGAGCGCCGCCAGATGCTGCTGGATATGCAGTATATTTTGGGGGAGCTGGTGCCGCTGGAGTATGCGTCACTGGAGATGATCGCCACCGCATATCACATGCGGAAGATGAACGATGGAAACCGGCCGGAAAATGACGTGTATGACCGCGTGGTGGGGAATCTGCTGCTTTGCGGCAGGGTTCCGTCGGCAAACCAGGAGACGGTGAACAAGCTCCTGATCTGGATGCTGAAAAGGCAGAACGCTGCGCTGCCCAAGCGGATTATGGAGCTGTCTGTGGACCGCTGCGTCAAACAGGCGCAGGCGGATGCGGCAGGCGGGCGGGAGCTCTGCGACTGTGTTTGCCGTCTTTTGCAGTACAGCAGAAGCGCTGAGCAGCTGGAGCTGCTGCAGAAAACGGTGAAAACCTTCGATGTGCGCTATGCCGGGCTTGTGCATGCCCTGCTGCGCGGCATCTTTTCGGACCGGGCATGCAGCATTGACCCGCAGACGGCGTGCAGTCTGATCCCGGAGATGCTGCGCTCCGGCGATGAAATGCTGACCGGGGATTGCGTGGAGCTGACCACCTGCCTGGATGCAGGGCAGTGCCGGCAGCTGGCAGAGAGCATTCTGCGGCATGTGGGGCTCCGCCAGATGACGCTGATGGAGCAGAACGTTCTGGCCAATATCCTGGACGAGTTGAGCCGGTCCGGCGGTGTGCTGGGAAAAGAGAGCTGCGAGATCCTGGACCGCAATTCCTGCGTTTATAACGGCAGACTGCTGGATGCCTGCGTGGGCTATATGGTGCAGGTGCGGCTGCGGCAGGAGCTTCCCGTGGAGGAGCGCTGCGCGCTGCTGGCCGGGCTGGAGCGGGAGTATCCGGCCCTGTATGATGACGTTGCGGCTGCGCTGAAGAGCGGCGGCAGCATCCTGTGGAAGAAATATCAGATTCACAAGCATCTGCAGAATTGCAGATGCTATGAGGACATTGTGGCTGCGCGCCGGAGCTATCAGGGGGCGTCCCCCATGGACGATTTTGAACAGGAGTGTGTTGCTCTTTGGATGCAGCTCCTGCGCAGGGATGTCTATCAGGGGATGCCGCTGAAAAACCTGGTGCCGCAGATGGGACGCGCAGTCGATGCGCTGCCCAGAGGCGTATTCTCGCTGGAGGCCGCTCATGAGCTGCAGCGGCGGCAGCGGGCCTATTTCTGGAGCTGCATGACCTATCGCACAATGATGGACTATGTGTTGGACGGCGCGCCCAGCAGCAATGTGCAGGCGCTGCTTCAGACCCGGGACAGCGGAGCGGATGGCAATAAGCTGCACTTTCTGGATGCCGTGTGGCAGCTGTACCGGGATCCGAGCCGGACTGAGCCGATGACAGAGCTGGTGCTGGACGGACACCTGCCTGCCAGGGACAGGGAGGAGATCTGCAATCAGCTGCTGCCGCTGGCGGCAAAGCTGAAAGCTGCCTCCAACCAGGCAATTTTCGCATGGGATCTGATGCTTCTGTCCTGCAGCCGGGTGGAAGCCGGACGGGTCGTTTATGACTGCGGCAGTCTGATTAAGAAAATTGAGGGGATTCCGGCGCTGAAAATGGGAGTTTCCGGCAGCCAGTCTCTCCAGCTGGAGCATTCCGTCATACTGCGGGACGAGAAGGTGCGCAGCGACCTGCGCAAGGCCGCCGGCCGCGGCGACAGTCTGCTCAGTGAGCAGCTGGAAAAGACGCTGAAGGCGTGGGGAAAGGCGCGCAGGCCCGACAATGGCCACGGGAAAAGACTGAGCTCTGATCCGCCGGCCGCGGAAAAGAAGGGGATATTCTCTATTTTCGACCGCAGCGACAGAGGCGGGCGGACGGAGAAGTCGGACCGGGGCTTTATTTTTGACGACTACGACGGCGACTCGGGAAAAAGAGGAAGGAATAGGAGAAGATGAGCGACAGCGTGATGTATCCGGAAGCCGGCCGCTGGGTCAACAGCTACCTGGTGGGCGCCAACGCCTACAAAATTATGTCGACCCCCGAGGAGGCACAGCAGCTGCTGCTGGACGATAGCGGGGACTTTCTGCAAACAGGGACGGAGCACCACTATATTCAGGTGCGATGCCGGAACGAGAATAAACCGCTGTGGCTGGTGCCGTTCCGGGTCAAGCAGGAGGAGTTGCTGCGGGTATCCGACGTGCTGGAGCAGATTCAGATGGGACGAATCCTGCGGGAGGGCTTTTTCTGGCCGTTCGATCTGGTCCGGAGCGATGAAATGCAGGGATATGTGCTGCATCCCTTCAGCATGGATGCGTATCCCTCTGTCCGCCGGTTTTTGCCCAGCTCTGACACGCCCAGGTGGACCATTGCCGTCCATCTGTTCCGCAGGATCGGGCAGCTGCACCGTGAGGGCCTGACGCTGAACGGCTTTGGCAGGGATCAGGTGCGCGTGGAGTATGGGACAAACCAGGTGTATCTGGTTCCGGGTGAAACAATTTCTCGGGTTTCGCAGATCGGCGCGGCCTTTCGCGGCGACTTTCTGTCTGTGCCGCAGGTGGTGGAGCAGCAGCTGGAGAAAAATGGCATCGTGCTGGACGGGCGCGTGCGCGACATATTCTCGGCAGCGGTAATTGCCTTTTATCTGCTGTTCTATACCCATCCTTTCATCGGGGAGGAGTACAGCCACTTGATGCGGGAGCAATATCTGGAGTATTTTCAGAGTCGCCCGGTGTTTCTGTTTGACGCCGGAGGGCACAATGGAACGGGACATCATCAATTCGGCGCGGAGATAACGGCCCAATGGTGGAGAGCGCAGCCGGAGCTGCGGCAGCTGTTTTCAGATTTCTTTGCGGCGCTGTGTGCAGGACAGATCGATGAAAATGCCCCGTGGAATGACACGGAGAACTGGGTCCGCTGCCTTCTGGAGGATGCAGCCGTGAACGATAACGATAAGAGCCGCACAAGCTACGAGCTGGAGCTGGAAAAATTCCATCTGGTCTGAGGGGTAAGGCATGAGAGAGATATTGAAAGAAGTAGTCAACGAGCAGGGATTACAGATTTTACAGACGCCCGCGATGCTGCGGGCAAAATTGGAAGAAAAAGGCGATGACCGCAGCGATGCGCTGCTGTGGGAGCTTATCCTGACGGCCTGCCCCAGCGTGGCGGATGTGGCCGTGCAGCCGGAGCTTTCCCGCGCGGAGGTCAACACGGTGATCGGCGCGGTGACCAAGACCACCATGCTGTCTGCCTCCCTGGTGAGAAGGATGGTTCAGCAGCTGCTGGATGCCGCGCAGGTGAAGCTATCGCCGGTGCCGCGGTTTCTGATCCTCGCCAACGGCAGGCACGGCGGAGCGTGCTCGGTGGAGGATCAGCGGGAGGGCGAGGTCCTGCAGGCGGCTCTTGCGTCGCTGGAGACGGACACGGAAACGGCCCTCAGCGACCTGCAGACCCTGTCCCAGGCCGGGAACGCCTATGCCAGCTACCAGCTGGGCCTGTACTACAGCAGCCACGAGATGGAGGGGATGGATACCCAGCAGGTGGCGCAGAACTTCTTCAACTGCGCCGCGCAGCAGGGCTATGGCCCGGGCTATGGCGCCCTGGCGGATTATGCACTGAACGGGCGGCGAAAGAATCTTCGCCGGGCGGCCCAGTATTTTGGGTATCCCACATCCCTGGCGGGCCGGGACGGCAAAAGGTGGAGCAAAAACGCCGCGGACCTGTTGGCCTATCGGGAGCAGAACGTCCGCAGCGGAAGACAGACCCTGCTGCTGGTGGTGGTCACGTTGGTGATAACGCTGCTGGCGGGTATTTGCAGTCCTCGCGAATTTGCGATGGCGGTTCCGGCGCTGGTGCTGGAGCTTGGCTGCGGGGTTCGCTGCGTGCTGGGACTGGTTATGGACCCCTACGGCTCCTACCGCTTTGTGTATGCCGCCCTGGCTGCCTGCTGGCTGCTGAACATCCTATGCCTGGTCTGAGGGGAGGCACAGTATGAGTACATCTTATTTCATGAACATCGGCGCGTATGTGGCCACGGTGATTTTTGCGGCTGCGCGTCTGGCTGTGGGAGGAGTGCTGACCGAGCCCGGCGCGCTGGTTCCGGCACTGCTGGTGCTGGGGATCCTGCTTATCCCCTTGGCGTCTAAGGGTGGATTTCAGAAGAGTACCTATCAGACCGGGCCAGCCTTTGGGCTGGCATGGGGCGTCCTTTATGCCCTGACCCCGGCACAGCTGTCATCCGACCGGATATCCGGCGTGCTGGAGGCCAGCCTGGAAGGCCTTTCTTTCAGCTTCAAGGATAACCTGGCGGTATTCTGCATCGGACTGCTGCTGCTTGTGGGACTGAGCGCCGTGCGCAAGTATTTCCCGAATGCGGCTTTGAACGTCCTGCGGTATGCGATCCTGACTCTGATGCAGCTGCTGGCATTTGAGGGAATGTTCCGATACCTGCTGGATGCGCAGTCGGCAAGACAGCTCTGGCTGTTTGTGCCGCCGGTGCTGTTCTCGGGGCTGTTCCTGGCCCGCGAGCTGCGGGACGGTGAGGAAAAGTCCCGGCTGCGCATCTGCGTGCTGGCTAGCGTCCTTTACGCCTTTCTGACACCTGTTGTCCTGGCTGCGGTATCCTCCGGATGGAGCGACCTTTGCTCCCGCGTGGGAAAGCTTACGCATCTGGGCTGGCCTATGGTGGCCGGGGCGGTGCTGCTGGCTGCGCTGACGCTGGAAAAAGGCGCGCAAAAGCAAAGTATATATCGGGCGGCCCGGCTTCTGGTATGGGCGGCCTACATCCTGCTGCTGAACTGGCGCGCCGGCGCCATGCGGCTGGACGCGGATGATTGCTGGCTGATCAGCGTGCTGGGCGTTCCGGTGGCGGGCGCGGTGTATGAGCTGCTGGAGCAGAAGGGTCAGGTCACTGCCAAATGGTATCATGCGCCGTTGGCGCTGCTGGCGCTGCTGACCGTTTCTATGGCGGCCCTGCAGGATATGCGTTTTATCCTGCTGCTGGTGGGCCTGGGCGTGCTTTGGTGGATCTGTGCGCGATTGGGCACGCTGGCCGGAAAAGTACAAGGTGGTGATGCAGGGCTTCTGGGGCGCTGCGGCTATGCTGCTTCTGGCGGCTTCGCGGCAGCTGGGCACCCGGGAAGCGATCCCGGCCAACTGGCTTGTTGCGCTGGCGCTTCTGGGCGTTTCCTGGTGTGTGCTGACGGTATTCCTATCCGTGCGATACAGGGCGGCAAACGCAATGGAGATCTACCCGGAGGAGTACAGCACGGTTTACAGGCTCTGCAATGTGGTGCCGCTGCTGGCTGCGGTGCTTGCTGCGCTGTGCGTGGTATTCTGACATAAGGAGGAGAGAGATTTGAAGCTTGATATCAGGACCTTGAGCGCGTCTCTGGTGGCCGGATTTGTGAGCTGGTACCTGTGCGCGGGGATTTACAATAAGAACGCGGATTCCATGTGGACGCCGCTGCTGATGGCGCTGTTGTTTCTTGTGCTGGCGGCGATAACCTGCCTGGTGGTGCGCCTTACAACGGGGCGGCGCACGAGATTTATGCAATTCAAGGGTATCGGTCAGATCATGACCATGCTGGCTGTGGGCCTGGTGGCGCTGATGGTGCTGGCCGGTCTGTTTGAGCTGCTCTTTGAAATCGGCAGCAGGGGAGATTCTCTTCAGTCCACTGCGGCCTGGGATATGCTTCATTATCGCCCGGCTATGGGCTCCGGATGGTTTCTTGGCGTGGTGCGGGTCCTTTTCCTGACCTTGCTGGGCGCCCTGGTGACGGCGCTGCGGGCGGTTGCCGTGGGCGGTGAGGAAACCGTGCCGATGGTGATCCTGGGATTGGGGCAGTCGCTGGCGGGCGCGCTGGTGATGGAGATCGGCAGCCGGGTGCTGTTTGTGCCGGCAGGCCGGTGCTGGCTGATCCTGTGGGTACTGCTGGCAGCTACCCCGGCCTGGAAGCCTGCACCCCGCACAGGCAACTCTGCGGTTATGCGCGGGCATGAGCAGCCGAAGCAGAGCTCAGGCTCCGGCGGCGGATTCACGTTTCATTGATCATGGCGCTGGAATTCAGAGATCAGACAAGCGGGCAGCGGCCGTCTGGCCGGCGGAGTCCGCACAATGGCACTGGAATCCAACAGGGATACGGCGAAACCTGGCAGCCGGGTGTCGGCTATGGATACCCGGGAGGCTCTGCACCGAAAAAAAGACGCGGAGTCGGAGCTGCCTGGATTGCCGTGCCGGTCCTGTGCGTGGCCGCAGTGGTGATACTGCTGCTCAGCGGCGTACTGGGCGGGACATCTGCGCCGTTACCCGAGACAAAACCGACGCCTGTTGAGACACCGGAACCAGGCAACGAGGAGAAACCCGCCGGGGAGCTGAGTGCCATCCGGGAGCAGGCGGAAAAAATCATTCCGGGCTATCGCTGCCGGCATCTGGTGCAGCAGCTGGATGACCGGATGCTGGAAGACTTCCTGGCTATATACCAGGCAGTGGCGAATTTCCGGACGGAGGTCGAGTTTCCAAGCAGCATCAGCATGGACGAGATGGAGGCGCTGATGACGCTGATTTATGGGAACTGCCCGGAGCTGTTCCAGATAGATGGCAATGCGACGTATTACTACAACAGCGTTGATCGAGACGGAGAAAAGATGGTGACGGGGATCAGCGAACTTTCTTACCATATGGATGAGGATACCTATCGCCGGGCCTATCAGCAGTGCGACCGGATCGTTCAGGAGGTGGTAAGCGGGGCGGCGGGCCTTTCTGCGCGAGAGGCAGAGCTGCATGCCTATCGCTACGTCACCGGCCACTGTGTCTACGACCTGTCCACGCCGTATTGCGGGACGCCCTACGGCGCGCTGGTGGAAGGCCGGGCCAAGTGTGACGGAACCGGAAAAACCATGCAATGGATCCTGGAGCAGATGGGAATCGTTTGCCTGTCGATTTCCGGCGCGCCCTTGGACGGCGGGAACGGGCACCAGTGGAATGTGGCGGAAATTGACGGCATATTTTATGATCTGGATGCCACCGCTGACCTGGGAAACCAGGGGGACAAGCTGCTGTATGGCCGGTTCAATGTGGATAACCACCTGATTCGGGACCTCTATCCCATCGGAGACGGCTATCTGTCCTGCTTCACTATTCCGGGTACCGACAGCATGTCGGGCAGCTATCATGCCCGCAATCATACGCGGGTGGAAAGCGACGCCGACTGCGGGCCGATTTTGGCGCAGCAGTTTTCACAGGTGATACAGAAGAACGGCGGCAGCTTTGCCATCCAGCTTGCGCAGAGTGCGCAGGTGGATGAACTGAGCCGGATCTTCGGAAAATGGGAGGGCGCCGAGCGCTTCCTGAAGGAGTATGGCGTATCGCTGCAGGGCTTCGGCTATTACTCGCTGACGCAGCCCGAGACAAACGTCTATCAGTTCACAGTGTACCGGGATTCGTGAGGACAAAAAGGACTCCTGCCAAGGCGGCAGGAGTCCTTTGAGTGTCCCCTAAAAGTGCTTTGACCTTTGGGGCTTTTTGACAAGAAACAGGGGTCCCGCAGTTCTGCGGGACCCCTGTTGGTTCTATTTGGATGATATCCTATCTTTCGGCTTAGAAGCAGCCCTGCTCCATCATAGCCTCAGCGACCTTCTTGAAGCCGGCGATGTTGGCGCCAGCCACCAGGTCATAGCCCAGGCCGTACTCGGCAGCGGCATCGGCGGATTCCTTGTGGATGGTCTTCATCATCTTGTGCAGCTGAGCATCGACTTCCTCGGCAGTCCAGACCAGACGCTCGGAGTTCTGAGCCATCTCCAGAGCGGAGACGCCCACGCCGCCGGCGTTAACGGCCTTGGAGGGAGCCACAATGATGCCCTTCTGCTGACGCAGGAAGTTCAGAGCGTCGTTGGTGGTGGGCATATTGGCCACTTCGATGTAGTACTTCACGCCGGAGGCAGCAATCTTCTCGGCGGACTCCATGCGAACGTCGTTCTGCATGGCGGCGGGCATGTACACGTCAACATCCTTGACGCCCCAGCACTTCTCGCCAGCCACGAACTCGCAGCCGAACTTGTCGGCATAGGGTTTGCAGTGCATAGGATCCTTGGCGCGCATCTCCAGGATGTAGTTCAGCTTCTCGTCGGTGATAACGCCGTCGGGATCGTGAACGTAACCGTCGGGACCGGCAAAGTAGGTGACGGCAGCGCCCAGCTGAGCGGCCTTCTTCATGATGCCCCAGCCCACGTTGCCGTAGCCGGAGATGGCGATCTTCTTGCCCTCGATGGTGTCATTCTCGTGCTTGAGCACTTCCTGCAGATAGTAGATAGCGCCGTAGCCGGTGGCCTCGGGACGGATCAGGGAACCGCCGTAGCTCAGGCCCTTGCCGGTGAGCACGCCGTTCTCCCACACGCCCTTCAGGCGGCGGTACTGGCCATACAGGTAGCCAATCTCGCGGCCGCCCACGCCCATATCACCGGCGGGAACATCGATGTCGGGCCCGATGTAGCGATACAGAGCGGTCATGAAGCTCTGGCAGAAACGCATGACCTCGGCGTCGGACTTGCCGGCGGGATCAAAGTCGGAACCGCCCTTGGCGCCGCCGATGGGGAGGCCGGTCAGGCTGTTCTTGAAGGTCTGCTCGAAGCCCAGGAACTTGATGATGCCCTCATACACGTTCTTCTGGAAGCGCAGGCCGCCCTTGTAGGGGCCGATGGCGCCGTTGAACTGGCAGCGCCAGCCGCGGTTGGTGTGCCACTGGCCGTTGTCGTCGCACCACACAACGCGGAAGGTGAACATACGCTCGGGCTCGACCATGCGGTTCAGCAGGTCGACCTTCTCATACTCGGGGTGCTTCTCGATGACAGGCTCCAGAGAGGACAGGACCTCCTCCACGGTCTGCACGAACTCGGGCTCGTTGCCATGCTTGGTTCTGACGTTCTCCAGAACGCTGGCCAGATAAGCATTCATAATAGTTGCCTCCTCAAAAATTGTTCCAAGATTGTTCAAAATCGAATGGGTAGATGAAATTTGCTCATACCCCCATCCGTTCTGATAATAACACCATTCCGGCAAATACTCAAGGGGGTTATTCCGAAAATCGTCCCTCGCGACCGTAAAATCTTCGCGGTGTTTTTTGTGCATTTTGTAAAAATGCACATTCCCTCCTTTGCACCCGGCAGCCGCCGCAAATTGTGGATTCCGGCCTATTTGATGATTATTTCACAATTTCACGATACAGACTCTTTCGCCCGCAAAATTACCGGTATCCCGACTTTGTAGATTTTTTTCATAGGGATTCCGGCCTGGCCCGGCTGGCTTTTTCGGAATCCTGCACATTTTTTGCCGCTGGAGCTAAAATTTCTGTTGCATTTTTATACCAAAGCGTGTAAAATATAGGCAACAATCCAAGATTGGTAGCTGTAAGGAAGTGCCTCGCGCACGGGCTGCAACTATCACTCGGCTGTTGCTTGAGTGTTTCAGATCTCCATCCGGAGGTTTGAAACATTTTTCTTTACCCGGAAGCATTGGAACAATTCAAAAGGAGGAACACACATGAATCTGGTCATCAACGGAAGACTCATCACCCGGGACGAGGGCGGCAAGGGCTATTATGAGCACGGGGCCGTGGCCTATGAGGGCGCCACCATCACCGAGGTGGGCCAGGAGAGCGCCCTGCGGGCCAAGTATCCCCAGGCCCACATCATCGACGCCAAGGGCGGCGTCATCATGCCCGCCTTCATCAACGCCCATACCCACATCTATTCCGCCCTGGCCCGGGGCCTGTCCATTGTGGGCAACAACCCCACCAATTTCTATGAGGTGCTGGACGGCACCTGGTGGGCCATCGACCGGAAGCTGACCCTGGAGGGGACCCGGGCCAGCGCCGACGCCCTGTACATCGACTGCATCAAGCAGGGCGTTACCACCATCTTTGATCACCACGCTTCCTATGCCGAGATCCCCGGCTCCCTGCACACCATTGCCGAGTCCGCCAAGAGGTTCGGCATCCGCTCCTGCCTGTGCTATGAGGTCTCCGACCGGGACGGCGAGGAGAAGTGCCTCCAGGCCATCCAGGAAAACGCCGACTTCATCACCGAGTGCCAGAAGAACCAGGATCCCATGCTGGCCGCCATGTTCGGCGGACACGCTCTGTTCACCATCAGCGACAAGACCTTCGACCGCATGGTGGCCGCCAACAATGGCCGCACCGGCTACCACATCCATGTGTCCGAGGGCATGAACGACGTGTACGACTCCCTGCAAAACTATGGCCGCCGTCCGGTGCAGCGGCTCCAGGACCACGGCATCCTGGGCCCCAAGACCATTCTGGGCCACTGCATCCATGTGAACACCGCCGAGATGGACATCATCAAGGAGACCGGCACCATGGTGGTCAACAACCCCGAGAGCAACATGGGCAACGCCATCGGCATCTGCCCGGTGCTCCAGCTGCACAAGCGGGGCATCCTGCTGGGCATGGGCACCGACGCCTATACCAACGATATGCTGGAGTCCCTGAAGGTGGCCCTGTGCTCCCAGCGCAGCCAGAACTGCCTGCCCAACGTGGGCTGGTGCGAGGTCACGGACATGCTGTTCCGCAACAACGCCAAGATCGGCGAAAAGTACTTCTCGGTGCAGCTGGGCGTGCTGAAGGCCGGCGCCGCCGCGGACATCATCGTCATGGACTATAAGCCCTTCACCCCCTTCTCCGACGAGAACATCGACGGCCACATGATCTTCGGCATGACCGGCCGCCAGTGCCAGACCACCATCGCAGGCGGCAAGCTCCTGATGCAGGACCGCCAGCTGGTGGGCATCGACGAGGAGGCCGAAAACGCTCATATCCTGGAGGCCGCCAAGAAGCTCTGGGGCAGCCTGAACAACCGGGTGTATTGATGCGCTGATTTTTTACGATTCAAAAAGGAGGAACCCCCATGTCCGAGAAAATGTATCCCATTCCCTTCAAATCTCTGATGAATTGGGTAATCACCGAGTACGCCGGCTGCGGCGACGTGTTCGGCGTGCATAAGCAGTACCACGCCACCGGCAAGAGCCTGCCCATCTTCGGCGAGCGCATCGAGACCCCCTTCGGCCCCGCCGCCGGTCCCAACGGCCAGCTGGCCCAGAACATCATCGCCGCCTATGCGGCCGGCGCCCGGTTCTTCGAGGTAAAGACCGTTCAGAAGATGGACGGCGCTGATCTGGCCGCCTGTGTGCCCCGCCCCTGCATCCTGGCCAACGACGAGGGCTATAACCAGGAGTGGTCCACGGAGCTGACCGTGCCCCAGGCCATGGACGAGTATATCAAGGCCTGGTGCGCTCTGAAGGTCCTCAGCAAGGTCTACGGCTTCGGCGACCCCGACGGCTTCGTGTTCAATATGTCTGTGGGCTATGACCTGGAGGGCATCAAGGGCGAGAAGGTCAACACCTATATCGACGGTATGATGGACGCCAGCCGCACCGCCATCTTCGGCGAGTGCAAGGAGGTGCTCAAGGAGCTGTTCCCCCAGGAGACCGCCTTCATCGACGCCATCTCCCCCCGGGTGTCCCGCAGCGTCACCGTGTCCACCCTCCACGGCTGTCCCCCCGATGAGATCGAGCGCATCGCCAGCTACCTGATCTCCGAAAAGCACCTGCACACCTTCGTCAAGTGCAACCCCACCATCCTGGGCTACCAGACCGCCCGCCGCACCCTGGACTCCATGGGCTATGACTACATCGTCTTCGATGAGCACCATTTCAACGAGGATCTGCAGTGGGCCGACGCCGTGCCCATGTTTGAGCGCCTGCAGGCCCTGGCCGACAGCTGCGGCCTGGAGTTTGGCCTGAAGCTGTCCAACACCTTCCCGGTGGACACCACCCGTGGCGAGCTGCCCAACAACGAGATGTATATGTCCGGCCGCAGCCTGTTCCCCCTGACCATCGAGATGTGCCACCGCATTTCCCGCCAGTTCAAGGGTAAGATGCGCATCTCCTTCGCCGGCGGCGCGGAGTATTTCAACTGCGACAAGCTGTTTGCCGCCGGGATCTGGCCCATCACCGTGGCCACCACCATCCTCAAGCCCGGCGGATACAACCGCCTGCACCAGATGGTGGAGAAGGTGGAGCCCATGGCATACCGTCCCTTCTCCGGCACGGACACCCAGGCCATCTGCCAGCTGTCCGCCGCCAGTCACACCGATGTTCACCACGTCAAGCCCATCAAGCCCCTGCCCAGCCGCAAGAGCGACAAGCAGGTGCCCTGGATGGACTGCTTCACCGCTCCCTGCCAGGGCGGCTGCCCTATCCACCAGGATATCCCCGAGTATATGGAGCTGTGCCGCAAGGGCCTGTATGCCCCGGCCCTGAAGCTCATCACCGAGAAGAACCCCCTGCCCTTCCTGACCGGCACCATCTGCGCCCACCGGTGTCAGACCAAGTGCTCCCGGAACTTCTATGACGAGTCCGTCCGCATCCGGGATACCAAGCTGCTGGCCGCCGAAAAGGGCTACAACGCCCTGATGGCCTCCATCCGGCCCACCGAGAAGGTCTCCGGCAAGAAGGCCGCCATCATCGGCGGCGGCCCCACCGGCATCGCCGCGGCCTATTTCCTGGCCCGGGCCGGTATCGAGACCACCATTTTCGAGCGGGAGAGCTGCCTGGGCGGCGTGCCCCGGCACGTGATCCCCTCCTTCCGCATCGCCAACGAGACCATCGAGAAGGACATCGCCCTGATGGAGAAGTACGGCGTGGACGTCCGCTGCGGCGCGCCTGCCCCCTCCGTCACCGAGCTGAAGGCCATGGGCTACACCCATATCCTGTTCGCCGTGGGCGCCTGGAAGCCCGGCAAGCTGGAGATCGCCGGTGATGTGGCCGGGGCCATCCAGTGGATGAAAGGCGTCAAGGCCGGCAACATCGCCGTGGGCGGCAGCATTGCCGTCGTCGGCGGCGGCAACACCGCCATGGATGCCGCCCGTCTGGCCAAGCGGTCCGGTGCCAAGCAGGTAACTCTGGTATACCGCCGGACCCGCAAGTACATGCCCGCCGACGAGCACGAGCTGGCCCTGGCCCTCCAGGACGGCGTGACCTTCGCCGAGCTGGCTGCCCCCGTGAAGCAGGCCGACGGCGTGCTGACCTGCGAGAAGATGGTGCTGGGCGAGGCCGACGCCTCCGGCCGCCGCAGCCCCGTGGGCAGCGGCGAGTTCTTCGACATCCCCTGCGACCTGGTGATCTCCGCCGTGGGCGAGCAGGTGGACAGCGCCCTGATGGCCGCCAACGGCATCGAGGTGGACAAGAAGGGCCGCCCCGCCTTCCAGACCAACCTGCCCGGCGTGTATGCCGCCGGTGACGCCACTCGCGGCCCCGCCACCGTGGTGGAGGGCATTGCCGACGCCGCCCGCTTCGCCCAGGAGGTCATCGGTCAGGCCTACGCCTATGACATTCCCCAGCAGGCCTATATCACCAAGACCGACGCTCAGGCCAAGAAGGGCATCCTGAACATGAGCGGCTGCGTGTGCCAGGAGGGCAGCCGCTGCCTTCAGTGCTCCACCGTGTGCGAAAACTGCGTGGATTCCTGCCCCAACCGTGCAAACGTGGCCATCGCCATGGCCGACGGCAGCCACCAGATCCTCCACGTGGACAAGATGTGCAACGAGTGCGGCAACTGCACCCAGTTCTGCCCCTATGCCTCCGAGCCCTGCCACGATAAGTTCACTCTGTTCCAGACCGCCGAGGATATGGAGGACTCCCACAACGCCGGCGTCCTGTTCCTGGAGGACGGCAAGGTCCGGGTGCGGCTGGCCGGTGCGCCCCAGGAGTATAACCTGGACGAGGCCAACGACCTGCCCCGGGAACTGGAGACCTTCATCCTCACCATCCGGGATCAGTACGGCTATCTGTTCGCCTGATTCATTTACCCATAATAATCAAAACCTCCGGCTAAGCCGGAGGTTTGATCTGGCCCTATAAGGGCCTATTACTGGCAAGCCCCTCAAGGGGCACGAATTTTTCTTCGTTCGCATTCTCTGCCCTACCGCCCGTAAACAGGCCATCACCATCACAGGCAAGCTTTTGCTTGTCGTTGGTTTTATTACTTGTCATGAATTAGTCTCCTTGTTTTTGTAAGTCTTGGCCGGCAAACCTTTGCCTTACTTTAACTCGGAGACTTTTTCTTGTCTACTCTTCCCCTCGCCATAGGCTATTTTTTCCCACCGGCAGAGCCGGTGGTTTTCTTTGTGAACCAATAAGGCCCAGGGGGCGCTGCCATGCAGCGCCCCCTGGGTTATTATGAGGTGATCCAGTGATTCATGCATCATACCGTGCCAGCACCCGGCGGCAGTAGTCCGCAAAGTCCCGGCGGACGTCGGCAGGGGAGAGAAGCTCCGCCTTGTCCCCGAACTGGAACAGCCAGCCATAGAAGGTGGGGCCTGCCTCCACCGGGGCGGTAAGGGCCACATGGTCCGGCCCGTCCGGCCGGATGTGGGCGTCGGAGCCGAAGCGGTCCATGGCGGGGTTGATCAGCGACCGGTGCAGCCGCAGCCGGACGGTGACGGAGGCCCCACCGTACATATCGAAGATCTTCCGGACATACCGGCCCAGGTCAAAGTCCCGGGGCAGGGGAGAGCGGGGCGAGTCCAGCACCGTCAAGTCCATCATCCGGTCCACCCGGTAGTGGCGGTAGTCCTGCCGCAGGGCGTCGTAGGCCACCAGGTAATAGTACCGGTCCACGCACAGGGCCACCGGGTCCGTGACGTAGGCAGCCCCATCCCGGCGGAAGGCCCGCTGCCCCTCCGCCGTCCAGTCGAAGTAACGGAAGGACACCTGTCGGTCCCGGCTGATGGCGGTGTGGATGCCGTCCACGGCGTAGTACAGGGTCTCGTTGGTGGTCCGGGGACGGCCCAGGACGTACACCTGCCGCCGCAGCTGCCGGGCCATGGGGCGGCTGGTGAGCTGCTCCAGCTTGCCGATGAGCTCCATGCTCTTTTTCTGCGTCAGGAAGGGGGCCGCCTGAACGGCATCCACCAGCAGCTTCACCTCCGGCAGCTGGAAGGTCCGCTCCCCCAGGTAATAGCCGAACTGCCGCCCCTTGACGGTCTCTACGTCCATGCCGAAGGACTCCAGCAGCCGCAGGTCGTCATAGACGCTCTTGCGCTCGGCGGAGATTCCGTTGGCGGTCAGATAGGCCAGAAGCTCCGGCATCCCTGCCGGGTGCTCCTGGTCCGTCTCCTCCTCCAGGTATTTTGCCAGATACAGCAGTTTCAGCTTCTTGTCCCCCATGGTTCCGCCTTCCTTTCCGGTTTTGACAACAGTATACCAGCTGCGCCCGCCGCTGAACAGGTAATTTTCGGAATTTGTGAAAGTTTTTGTTGAAACGGCGGCACGGTTGGGGTATACTATGGGCAGTAAATTCAACAACGGAGGTATTTTACTATGATCGAGATCACCAAGGACACCATCATCGGTGATATCCTGGATGTCGCGCCCCAGACCGCTCCCATCTTCCTGTCCATCGGCATGCACTGCCTGGGCTGCCCCTCCTCCCGCGGCGAGACCGTGGAGGAAGCCTGCGCCGTTCACGGCATCGACGTGGACAAGCTGCTGGCCCTGGTCAACGAGGAGGCCAACAAGAGCGCCCAGTAACCGTCATATGCAAACAGGAACGCATACGGCCCGTCCGTATGCGTTTATCTGTGTTATCAGGAGAACCTATGAAACACTTACAATTGCAGCCCCGGCTGCAGCTGCTGGCGGATATGGTCCCCCAGGGGGCCAGACTGGCGGATATCGGCACGGACCACGGCTATCTTCCGGTGTGGCTTATGCAACAGGGGCGTATTGCCTCCGCCATCGCCGCCGACATCGGGCCGGAGCCTCTGGCCCACGCCCGCCGCACGGCGGAGGAATACGGCGCGGCCCTGGACCTGCGCCTGTGCGACGGTCTGCGGGGCATTGCCCCCCATGAGGCGGACACGGTGGTCATAGCCGGTATGGGCGGCGAGACGATCATACAGATCCTGACGGATAGCCCCTGGCCCCGGACCTCCGGCTGCACCCTGCTGCTCCAGCCCCAGACCAAGGTGGAGCTGCTGCGCCGCTGGCTTTCGGAAAACGGCTATGCCTGCCGGGACGAGCGGCTGGTGTGGGACAAGGGCAAGCTGTATGTGGTGCTGCAAATGGCGGCAGGGGAGGCCTTCACCCCGGAGGAGGCCCGGCTGTACGCCGGCTTTTGCCTGGAAAACGACCCTCTGTACGGCGACTATCTGGATGCACAGCTGCGGCGGCTGCGGCGGAGACTGGAGGGCCTGCACCGCAGCCGGGAAGACGCGGACTGCGGCACGCTGCCGGAGCTCATTGCCGCCCTGGAGAAGAAAAAGGAGGCGCTTTCATGATCACAGTACGGGATATTGAGCAGTTTTTGTACGACTGGGCGCCTCCGGAAACGGCGGAGAGCTGGGACAACGTGGGCCTGCTGGTGGGCCGTCCGGACCGGCCGGTCCGGCGGGTGCTGGTGGCGCTGGACGTAACGCCCGCCGTGGCGGCGGAGGCAGCGGAGCTGGGGGCGGACCTGATCGTGGCACATCACCCGGTGATGAACGTCCGCTGGCACGAGCAGGAGTTGCAGACTCTCCGGGAAGACACCCGTCTGGGGGGGCTTCTGACGTACCTGGTGCGCCATGACCTGTCCGCCATCTGTATGCACACCAATCTGGACGCGGCGGAGGGCGGCGTCAACGACTGTCTGGCCCAAAAGCTGGGCCTTTCGGGCACCATTCCCCTGAACGAGCAAAAAATTGGCCGCATCGGCACACTTTCCTGCGAAATACCCCTTGAACAGTTCCTGCATGATGTGGTAAAATCATTAGGTTGCAGGGGCCTGCGATACCGCAGCGGCGGACGGCCCGTGCGCCGGGTGGCCGTGGGCGGCGGAGCCTGCGGCGAATATATCCCCCAGGCACTGGCCCAGGGGTGCGATACCTTTGTCACCAGCGACCTGCGGTATAACGACTTTTTGGACACCCAGGGCCTCAACCTCATCGACGCGGGGCACTTCCCCACGGAGGACGTGGTGTGCGCCGAGGTGGTGCGCCGCCTGCAAAAAGCGTTTCCCGATATCCGCGTCTCAAAATCGGCGGTCCATCACGACGCCGTGCAATACTACATGACCGAAGGAGAGTAATCACATGTCCGGACATTCCAAGTGGCACAATATTCAGAAAACCAAGGGCGCGGCCGATGCCAAGCGCTCCGCCACCTTCACCAAGATCGCCAAGGAGATCATCGTGGCCGTCAAGCAGGGCGGCAGCGGTGACCCCGCCAATAACTCCCGTCTGGCCACCGTGGTGGCCAAGGCCAAGGCGGCCAACATGCCCAACGACAACATCAAGCGCACCATCGACAAGGCACTGGGCTCCGGCAACACCGATAACTACGAGTCCGTCACCTACGAGGGCTACGGCCCCTGCGGCGTGGCCGTTATCGTGGAGGCCCTGACCGACAACCGCCAGCGCACCGCCCCCGAGATCCGGCACTATTTCGATAAGTACGGCAAGGGCATGGGCGCCCAGGGCTGCGTGTCCTGGTCCTTCGACCGCAAGGGCGTTATCGTCATCGACAACGAGGACGGCGAGCTGGACGAGGACACCGTCATGATGGACGCGCTGGACGCCGGCGCCGAGGATTTCTCCCCCGACGGCCCCGTGTTCGAGATTACCACCGATCCCGACAGCTTCAACGACGTGGTCAAGGCCCTGGAGGACAAGGGCTACACCTTTGAAAGCGCCGAGATCGAGATGGTGCCCCAGAACTACGTCACCATGACCGGCGAGGACGACGTCAAGAGCATGAACAAGCTCATTGATATGCTGGAGGACAACGAGGACGTCCAGAACGTGTGGCACAACTGGCAGCAGGACTGAGCCGAAAAAGAGTAACAAAAGGCAGCCGATCGCAGGATCGGCTGCCTTTTTTGGAAGCAGATGTCTTATTTCACGGAACCGTCCGGATTGAACAGGGGCAGGGGAGCCAGGAACCTGATGTCATGGCGCTTGGCGGCGTCGCCCTCGGCCAGAACAGCGATGCGTGCCACCACGGTGCCGCCGGCCAGGGCCACCAGGTCCTCCATGGCCTTCAGGCTGCCGCCGGTGGAGATCACGTCGTCCATCAGGACGATGCGCTTGCCCCGGATCAGGTCCGCGTCATCCCGGCCCAGATACAGCTTCTGGGTGCCGGCGGTGGTGATGGACTGATCCTCCACATGGATGGGGTCGGGCATATAGGCCTTGGGACCCTTCCGAGCGATGAAGTACTTCTTGGCCCCGGACTGGCGGGCCATTTCGTGGATCAGGGGGATGCTCTTGGCCTCTGCGGTGAACAGATAGTCATAGCTGCCCGGCTCCAGCAGCTTCAGCAGCTCCCGGCCGCAGGCCTCGGTCAGCTCCGCGTCGCCGAAACAGATGAATGCGCCGATATACAGATCGTCTGTGACCTTGCAGATGGGCAGCTCCCGCTGAAGCCCGGCCACGGTCATGGAATAAGTGGACATAACAAAATCTCCATTCTGCCGCAAGGAAAAAATGAAACGCTGCGGCTGTCGTTTTTCAGCGAACAACCCGCCTTTTCCGGCGAAAAAGACGGGTGTCCTATCGACTCTATTATAAAGGATATATGGCAAAAGTCAATACAAAAAGTGACATATCCCGCCAACAGCGGTTCTTCCTGTATTTCCGGCCCGGGCAGACCGGCCGGATTTATCAGCCCTGAACGAGCCGGGGCTGCGGCGCTCATCACCCATGAGACACTTGCCACTATGTCCTGGGCTGTTTTGCAACCACATTTTTGCAATTTAAGAAGAATCGTAATATGTCACAAAATAAGACGGCATCTCTTGGCTATTGTGCCCAAGCTGTGAGACGCCGCCGAGGGGGCGTATTTCAGCTTTTATTCGCTTGGCTGAGAATGTATTGCGGCCTGACAGATTTTTTTCAGATTTTTGTCAAATAATGCTTGCATTTTGCGCCGCAATCTGCTAAGATATCTATTGCTTGCGATGTAGGCAAGCGAGTTTCTCACAGCAAGGAGGTGCAACGGATGGCAAAGTGCGAGTTCTGCGATAAGGGCGTGACCTTCGGTATCAAGGTTTCCCACTCCCATAGACGCTCCAATCGTCCCTGGAAGCCCAATGTCAAGCGCGTGAAGGCTATGATCAATGGTACGCCTCGCCATGTGTACGTTTGTACCCGGTGTCTGCGTTCCGGTAAAGTTACCCGCGCGATCTAAGCTCGGACAAACAAGATGAGCCCTGTGCCGCAAGGCACAGGGCTTTTTTCTGCCTGTTCCGGCAAAAGCGGGGCCGAAGCCCCGCTTTTCAGCTTGTCAAAAAAGTCTTTTTTGACAAGCTGCGTGCGGTTTTTCAGAACTTAAAAAGTTCTGAAAAACCTGTGATTGCAAACGAAAGACACCCCTGATGGGTTTCTTTCGTAACTATCTTCCTTTTCGATGGCGAAAGATTCCCGAGTTTTTCGACAGTCTCAAAAGCGGGGCCGAAGCCCCGCTTTTGTCAGATTGTTATGGTGCTTACGCCTTCAGGCAGCGGAGGACCGCCAGCAGGATGGAGTAATACTTGCTGTCCGGCGTGTCGGCCCGGCTGGTGATGATCACCGGGCAGGAGGCACCGCAGATGGTGCTGGCCATGGTCTTTCCGGCGATATAGGTGATGGACTTGTACAGCACGTTGCCGATCTCGATAAAGGGCACCAGCAGAATGTCCGCCTGGCCCGCCACGGGGTCGTGAATGCCCTTGTGCTTGACGGACTCCATGGAGATGGCGCCGTCCAGCGCCAGGGGGCCGGACACCACGCAGCCGGGGATGCCGCGCTTGGCGATCTCGGCGGCGGACACGGTGGAGGGCATCTTCTCGGTGACGTTCTCCACGGCGGACAGCACCGCCACCTTGGGAAGCTCCACCCCCAGGGCGTTGGCCACAGGCAGGGCGTTCTCCACAATGCCGATCTGGGTGTCCACGTCGGGGGCGATGTTGATGGCGGCGTCGGTGATCATCATGAAGCGACCCTCATACTCGAAAATGCCGCACTGGCTCACCAGACGGCGGCCGCTGGCGGGGATCAGACCGGTTTCCCGGTTCAGAATGGCCTTGGCAAAGCTGGAGGTCTGGAGAATGCCCTTCATGGGGATGTCGGCCTTGCCCTCCCGCACCAGCTGCACGGCGGCCTTGGCGGCGTCCAGCTCCGGGCCGTCGAAGTCGACGATCTCATACTCGGCGGGGTCCTCGTTCATCTCCCGCAGCAGGGCCAGAATTTCGTCCTTCTTACCCAGCAGGGTGCCGTCCACCACGCCCCGGCGGTGGGCGTTGACCACGGCGCTGAGGGCGGGCTCGTCATGGGCGTTGGCCAGGACGATGCGCTTTTTGTTTTTATGAGACAGGACATAGGCTTCCAGTTCTTTGAAATTCGTGAACATATCCGTTCCTCCTATTTGACTTTTACGTTTTGCCCCCATTTTCCGGGAACAGAATTATTATACAACCCTCTTTCAGCAAAAACAACCAAAATTGCAGATTTTTTCTCCGCCTGTCTGGCGAAAAAATCTTGCCATCGGCGGCAATTTCCTGTATACTTTACCGTAATAAGGAGGGGCTGTCATGTCATTTGAAAAAATTCTGTTTTACGGCATCATCATCGTAGGGGCGCTGCTGCTGGTTGGTCTGACCTATTACCGCATCGACTGGGCCCGCCATCCGGAGAAATACCAGGACCTGGTGGAGCAGGCGGAAAAGGACGAGCAGGAGGCGGCCCAGCGCCGGGCCATGAGCAAGCTCAGCAAGAAAAAGCGGAAATAAAAGCAGGGCAGGGGAGAGACTTCGTTGGAAATCTCTCCCCTGCTTTTTATGTGGTCATTGCCGGGCCGTGCCGCAGGCGCGGCTCAGCCCACAAACACGTATTTTTCCAGCCGGTCCATGGCCTCCCGCACCAGGGAATGGGGCAGGGCGGCGTTGATGCGGATGCAGTCGCCGTCGCCGAAGCCCGCGCCGCTCTGCCAGATGACGCCATGCTCCACGCCCCGGCGGCGGAGATCATCCGGCGTGATGCCGTGGCTGCGGCACCAGGCCCCGCAGTTGACGAACAGCATATACGTCCCCTGGGGCAGCATCATGGTGACGCCGGGATAGCGGCTTTGCAGGAAGTCACGGATATACCGCAGGTTCCGGTCCAGCACGGCGCACAGCTGGTCCAACCACGCCATGCCCTCGTCGCTGTAGGCCCCGGTGAGGGCGTGCATGGACAGCACGTTGCAGTCGTTGTAGCCGGACAGGTTTCCCTGCCGCTGGACCCGGCAGCGAAGCCGGTCATTATAGATGATGTGGTAAGAGCCGATGAGCCCCGCCAGGCTGAAGGTCTTGGTGGGGGCATAGAAGGCCACGGTGCGCTCCCGGGCGTCCCGGGAGACGGACTGGGTGGGAATGTGGGTGTATCCCGGCATAATGAGGTCGGACCAGATCTCATCGGAAATGACGGTGCAGTCGTTGGCGGCGTACACCTCCATGGCCTTTTCCAGCTCCCAGCGCTCCCATACCCGGCCGCAGGGATTGTGAGGGGAGCACAGGATGGCCACGTGGATGTCGTTTTCCCTCAGCTTCCGGTCCATATCCGCATAGTCCATGCGCCAGATGCCCTCCGCGTCCTGCGTCAGGGGCGTGTGGATGATGGGACGGCCCAGCCGCTCCAGGGTGTGGGTGAAGCCCACATAGGTGGGGCTGTGGACCAGAATCGGCTCGCCGGGGCAGGTCAGGGCCTGGACCACGGAGCTGACGCCGCCCAGAACGCCGTTTTCATAGCCGATGTGCTGCCGCTCCAGGCCGGTGACGCCGTGGCGCGCCTGCTGCCAGCGGATGATGCTGTCAAAGTAGGCATCGCTCAGCTGAAAATACCCGAAATTCGGGTGGTCCAGCCGGGCCCGGATGGCCTCCAGCACCGGCGGCGCGGTGGGGAAGCTCATGTCCGCCACCCACATGGGGATCCGGGAAAAGCCCTCCTTGGGCTCCACCCCGTCATAGGGGATCATGTCCAGGGCCAGGGCGTCCCGGCCCCGCCGGTCCAGAATGGTATCGAAATCGTACTGCATGGTTATCCTCCGTTCTCCGTTCCGGACAGGTGGAACACCCGCCGGGTATTTTCCAGTATGGCTGCCTCCGCAGTTTCCGGCGGCAGATGCTTCAGCCGGGCGATCTCCTCCACGATGCGCGGCAGCAACAGGGAGGAGTTGCGCACCCGGCTCAGGGATTTTTTGCTGCCCGTCCAGGGTACGTCCGGCAGCACATAGGGGCTGTCGGTCTCCACCAGCAGCCGGTCCAGGGGAGCGCGGGCCACTGCGTCCCGCAGGGCCTCCGATTCCCGGCGCAGCAGCGCCCCGCCGATGCCCAGACAGAACCCCAGGTCCAGATAGGCCCGGGCCGTGTCCCAGTCCCCCTGGAAGCAGTGGACCACCCCGCCGGGCAGCTGACGCCGCCTGCGCCGCAGCATGACCAGGGCGTCCCGGTCCGCCATGCGGATGTGCAGCACCAGGGGCAGTCCCAGCCGCCGGGCCAGGCCCAGCTGATACCGGAACCACAGCAGCTGGGTCAGCCGGTGCTTCCGGGGCAGGTGATAGTCCAGCCCGGTCTCGCCGATGGCCGCCACGCCGGGCTCCCGGGCCCAGGCCTCCAGCTGCCTGCGCTGCCGCCAGGGGGCCTGATGGGTCCGGGTGGGGTGCACGCCCACCGCCAGGCGGATGAAGTCCGGATGCTGCCGGTACAGGGCAGCGGTCCGGCGGTTGGACTCAAAGTCGATGCCGGGCTCGATGGAAAGGACAACGCCGCTCTCCCGCAGACGGTCCAGCAGGTCCTCCCGCTGTCCTTCCTGGGCCTTCAGATCACTTGTAAGATAGCGGAATACGCCGTCGTAGCGCTTATGGCTGTAGTGAGCGTGGCTTTCGATGATCATGCGCGGGTCCTCCTCTCCGGGGTTACGCTTCTTCCGGCTCCTCCGGCTGTGCAGGGGCCTCCCAGGGGACCATGATGGCCACGCACCGGTTGATGGTGACGCCCTGCTGATAGAATTTGGCCTCGTAGTCCGTCATAACCCCCACGGGGCCGTTGGCGTGGAGGTCCCGGGTGACCTGGGACAGCCGGAAGCCGAATTGGGGGATCTCCTCCAGGGACCACTCGAACAGCTTGTCGTTGTCGCTTTTGAAGTGGATCTCGCCGCCCATGGGCAGCACCCGGCGGTACAGCTGCAGGAAATTGCCGTGGGTCAGGCGGCGCTTTTTCTGGTTGCTTTTGGGCCAGGGATCGCAGAAGTTGATATAGATGCGGTCCACCTCGCCGGGGGCGAAGAAGTCCGGCAGGCAGGCGGCGTCGCCGTCCACAAAGAACACGTTGTGCAGCCCCGCGTCCCGGGCCCGCTCCATGGCCACCACCATTGCGTCGGGGACCTTTTCCACGGCGATCAGCAGCACGTCCGGCTCGGCGGCGGCGGTCTCCGCGGTGAAGCGGCCCTTGCCGCAGCCCAGCTCCACCCGCAGCTCCCGGGCCTCCGGCAGCAGCTCCCGCCAGCGGCCCCGCAGGGCGCGGGGGTCCTCGATCAGCAGGGCGCCGCAGGCTTCCATCCGGGGCAGCAGATTCTTTTTCTTTCTCATGCGCATGGGTCATTTCCTCCTGTGCGGCCATGGCCGCGAATAAAATACCAACTCTATATATACCACAAGATACACGGTTCTGTAAACGAAAAAAATGCTCTATTTGGTGCCGGGGACGGTTTTGTGACCGGATTATGAACATGTCATATTGAAAAATGCGCAAAGAATTTTCATTTCTTTTGTGGAATATCCTGAAAAAGAGAAAGGCGGTCAACAAGGGCTTGATAATTTTTAGACGAGGGACTATAATACAAACTGTATGAAGATCATACACAAGATGGGACCGCTGTGGGCGGCATCTCACCGTGGGCCCGCCGGTCCGGTGGACAGGCGGGTGATCGAAGCAAGGAGGAACTATCATGACGAACGTTCTGTTGGAAAAGAAGGGCCACATCGCCGTTGCCACCATCAACCGGCCCAAGGCCCTCAATGCCCTGAATTCCCAGGTGCTGGAGGATATCGACCAGCTGGTGGAGCAGGTGAAGGCGGACGACGAGATCCGCGCCCTGGTCATCACCGGCAGCGGCGAGAAGGCCTTTGTGGCCGGCGCCGACATCGGCGAGATGAGCACCCTGACCAAGGCGGAGGGCGAGGCCTTCGGCAAGAAGGGCAACGACGTGTTCCGCAAGCTGGAGACGCTGCCGGTCCCCACCATCGCCGCAGTCAACGGCTTTGCCCTGGGCGGCGGCTGTGAGCTGTCCATGAGCTGCGACATCCGCATCTGCGCCGACACCGCCGTGTTCGGTCAGCCGGAGGCGGGCCTGGGCATTACCCCGGGCTTCGGCGGCACCCAGCGTCTGGCCCGCCTGGTGGGCCTGGGCATGGCCAAGCAGCTGATCTATACCGCGAAGAATATCAAGGCCGACGAGGCTCTGCGTATCGGCCTGGTGAACGCCGTGTATCCCCTGGCGGAGCTGATGCCCGCCGCAGAGAAGCTGGCCGAGACCATCGCCAAGAACGCCCCCATCGCCGTCCGCGCCTGCAAGAAGGCCATCAACGACGGCATGCAGGTGGATATCGACCGGGCTGTGACCATCGAGGAGGGCCTGTTCGGCAGCTGCTTCGAGACTGCCGACCAGAAGGAGGGCATGGGCGCTTTCCTGGAAAAGCGCAAGCATGAGCCCTATCAGAACAAGTAACTCCCGGCAAATCCCTATTTCGTTAATTAACAGGTCCCCTGCCGGGCCTGGTGATTAAAACGGCTACTTAAATATAAATTTATTTAGGAGGAACTATCATGAAAGTCGCAATCTTTGGTGCAGGTACTATGGGCAGCGGTATCGCTCAGGTTTTCGCAGCGAAGGGCCACACCGCTCTGATGTATGCTTCCAGCGTCCCCAGCGCTCAGCGTCATAAGGACAAGCTGGCCGCCTCTCTAAACAAGAAGGTCGCCCGCGGCAAGATGACCCAGGAAGCCGCTGATGATATCATGAGCCGCGTCCTGGTGGAGGAGTTCGAGGCCGCCGCCGATGCCGACCTGGTCATCGAGTGCGTTGCTGAGAATATGGCCACCAAGAAGGAACTGCTGGGCCGCCTGGATGCCATCTGCAAGGAAGATGCCATCTTCGCTTCCAACACTTCCTCTCTGTCCATCACCGAGATGGGCCAGGGCCTGAAGCATCAGCTCATCGGTATGCACTTCTTTAACCCCGTGCCCGCCATGAAGCTGGTGGAGGTCATTGCCGGCGGCAACACCCCCGCCGAGCTGGTCGAGAAGATCAAGACCCTGTCCACCGAGATCGGCAAGACCCCCGTTGTGGTCAACGAGGCTCCCGGCTTTGTGGTCAACAAGATCCTGATCCCCTATTGCAACGAGGGCGTTTGCGTTCTGCAGGAGGGCGTTGCCTCTGCGGAAGATATCGATATTGCTATGCAGCTGGGCTGCAACCACCCCATGGGCCCCCTGCACCTGGGCGATCTGATCGGCTGGGACATCGTGCTGAACATCATGGACGTGCTGTATAACGAGACCCACGACAGCAAATATCGCGCAAACGTGCTGATCCGGAAGATGGTTCGTGCCGGCAAGTTGGGCATCAAGTCCGGCGAGGGCTTCTTCAACTACAAAAAGTAAATCTGTAAAGGAGAAAAGAGTATGGATTTCCATCTGACGAAGGAACAGCTGCTCGTTCGCAAGATGTACCGCGAATTCGCAGAGAACGAAGTAAAGCCTCTGGCCGCTGAGATCGACGAAGAAGAGCGTTTCCCCATGGAAACCGTCGAGAAGATGGCGAAGTTGGGCATGATGGGTATTTATTTCCCCAAGGAGTACGGCGGCGCCGGCGGCGACGTCCTGTCCTATGCCATGTGCGTGGAAGAGCTGGCCAAGGTTTGCGGCACCACTGCCGTTATCGTCTCTGCTCATACCTCCCTGTGCGCCGCCCCCATTTTTGAGAACGGCACCGAGGAGCAGAAGAAAAAGTATCTGCCTGACCTGTGCTCCGGCCGCAAGATCGGCGCTTTCGGTCTGACCGAGCCCGGCGCCGGCACCGACGCCCAGGGTCAGCAGACCACCGCCGTGCTGGAGGAGTCCGGCGAGAACTACATCCTCAACGGTTCCAAGTGCTTCATCACCAACGGCAACGTGGCCGACACCTTCGTGATCATCGCCGTCACCGGCAAGACCACCGACAAGCGCGGCCGCACCATGAAGGAGATCTCCGCCTTCATTGTCGAGAAGACCGACAAGGGCTTCTCCCAGGGCAAGCACGAGAAGAAGATGGGCATTCGCGGCAGCTCTACCTGCGACCTGATCTTCGAGGACTGCGTGATCCCCAAGGATCGTATGCTGGGCAAGAAGGGCGAGGGCTTCAAGATCGCCATGAAGACTCTGGACGGCGGCCGTATCGGTATCGCTTCTCAGGCTCTGGGCCTGGGCGAGGGCGCCGTTGAGGAGGCCATCAAGTATACCAAGGAGCGTGTCCAGTTCGGCAAGCGCATCTCCCAGTTCCAGAACACCCAGTTCCAGCTGGCCGATATGCACACCCGCATGCAGGCCGCTCAGTACGTGGTGTACGCTGCTGCCATGAAGAAGCAGAACCATGAGCCCTATTCCATGGATGCCGCTATGGCCAAGCTGTTTGCTGCCGAGGCCGCTTCCGATGTGACCCGCCGCGCCGTGCAGCTGTTCGGCGGCTATGGCTACACCCGTGAGTATCCCGTGGAGCGCATGATGCGCGACGCCAAGATCACCGAGATCTACGAGGGCACTTCCGAGGTCCAGCGCATGGTCATCTCCAGCCACCTGGGCGTTAAGTAATTGAGGAGGTAAAAGGTAAAATGAAAATTCTTGTTACTGTGAAGCAGGTTCCCGATACCTCCGGTAAGGTGGCAGTGAACCCCGACGGCACCCTGGATCGTGCCTCCATGCAGACCATCATCAACCCCGACGACCTGAACGCCGTGGAAGCTGCCCTGTCCCTGAAGGACCAGCTGGGCTGCAAGGTCATCGCGTTCACCATGGGCCCCCCTCCCGCAGAAGGCATGCTGCGTGAGCTGATGGCCATGGGCGTGGACGAGGGCGTCCTGATTACCGCCCGCGAGTTCGGCGGCTCCGACACCTACGCCACCTCCCAGATCATCGCCGCCGGTATCGACACCTACGGCGTGGAAGAGGACGACATCATCCTGGCCGGCCGTCAGGCCATCGACGGCGATACCGCCCAGGTTGGCCCCCAGATCGCCGAGAAGCTGCACCTGCCCCAGGTGACCTACGCTGGCGAGATCACCAAGGACGGCAATACCCTGACCGTCAAGCGCATGCTGGAGGACGGCTATATGACCGTCAAGGTCAAGACCCCCTGCATGATCACCTGCATCAAGGAGCTGAATCAGCCCCGTTACCTGTCCGTGGGCGGCGCTTTCGAAGCCTACAGCAAGCCCCTGGTCACCATGACCTATGAGACTCTGAAGGATCATCCCCTGATCGACAAGAGCACCATCGGCCTGGCGGGTTCTCCCACCAACATTCTGACCTCCTTTACGCCTCCCCAGAAGGGCGCCGGCATGATGCTCGAGGGCGCCGGTAAGGAGACTACCGACAAGCTGGCCGGCATCCTGGCCGCCAAGCACATCATCTGAGGAAGGAGATAAGAAAATGGCTTTTAATAGTGCTGATACCGCTGCCTTCAAAAACGTATGGGTTTTCTGCGAGCAGCGCCAGGGCGTGATGATGCCCACCACCTTTGAACTGATCTCCGAGGGCCGGAAGCTGGCCGACGAGCTGGGCGTTGAGCTGTGCGGCATTCTGCTGGGCGACAACGTGGACGGCATCGCCGCTGAGCTGGGCGAATACGGCGCGGACAAGGTTTATGTGTACAACTCCCCCCTGCTGAAGGACTTCACCACCGACGCCTATACCAAGGTGATCGTGGAGGCCGTGGAGGAGATCAAGCCCGAGGTGCTGCTGTTCGGCGCCTCCAACATCGGCCGTGATCTGGCTCCCCGCTGCGCCGCCCGTCTGCACACCGGTCTGTGCGCGGACTGCACCCACCTGGACATCGACCTGCCCAACTATAAGAACTTCCTGAAGGAAGCCTCCACTCTGCCCGAGGACCGCATCAACAAGCTGGGCACCGTGATGATCAATCGCGAGCCCCATCCCGTGGACCGCGACCTGAAGATGACCCGTCCCGCTTTCGGCGGTCACCTGATGGCCTCCATCATCTGCCCCCGCTTCCGTCCCGCCATGGCCACCGTTCGTCCCGGCGTTATGAAGAAGCGCCTGTGCAAGAAGAACGTGGAGATCCTGCACCCCGCCTTCGCTCTGGAAGCCTCCGACATCCACACCGAGGTGGTGGAGACCGTGAAGGCCGCCAAGAAGCTGGTGGACCTGATCGGTGCGGACTTCATCGTGTCCGTGGGCCGCGGCATTTCCAAGGACGTGGAAGGCGGCATCAAGCTGGCCGAGGAGCTGGCTGAGGTCCTGGGCGGCGTCGTGGGTTCCTCCCGCGCCTGCGTGGACGCCGGCTGGATCAGCGCTGACCACCAGGTCGGCCAGACCGGCAAGACCGTGCATCCCAAGGTCTACATCGCACTGGGCATCTCCGGCGCCATCCAGCACAAGGCCGGTATGCAGGATTCCGAGTGCATCATCGCCGTGAACAAGAACGAGTCCGCTCCCATCTTCGAGGTGGCGGACTACGGCATCGTGGGCGACCTGTTCAAGGTCGTTCCCGAGCTGATCGAGTCCATCAAGGCTCAGAAGGCCGCCAAGTAAACTTGTTTTACACCATATAAAAGAGAGGCTGTCCCGCCCGGGACAGCCTCTTTTTACACGTGGGAAGCACTTGTACAGACTCCGGAATGCCCAAGTAAAAATGTGTGAATACGTTGTTAATTCTATGCAAATTCCGTGCAATTCGCAGAAAAACGGACTCCGGTTGTGACATTTTTGTGAAACTGTATAAGGCACTGGGGTTGACTTTCCCGAGTGGGGAGGCTACAATACCATACGGTTCAAAGATCATTTCTGAAGAAAGGGGAGGAGCTATCATGGAGAAAATTTTGGCGGTTGCCATTTTTGTTGTGATGTTTGCCCTCATCATCTGGGACCGGTTTCCTCGTCAGTGGGTAACGCTGGGCAGCGGAGCTCTGGTGCTGGTACTGGTGTTCGGCTTGTGCATGCATGACGGAGGGGCCATCTGGGAGACGCTGAACCTCAGCTGCTTTATCCAGAAGGGCTTCTGGGTGGGCTCGTCCGAGTCCAATACAGGCATCAACTGGTCCACCATTGTGTTCATTGCCGGTATGATGGTGATGGTGGAGGGCATGGGCCATGCGGGAATTTTCCAGTGGCTGTGCCTAAAAATCGCGAAGCTGGTGCATTACCGAACGGTGCCGCTGCTGATCTGCTTTATGGTGATGTCGGCGCTTCTGGCCATGTTCATCGACAGCATCACCGTGATCCTGTTCCTGGCCGCCGTGACGGCGGAGCTGGCCAAAACGCTGTATTTTGACCCGGTGCCTATGATCCTGGCGGAGATTTTCTGCGCCAACCTGGGCGGTTCAGCTACTATGTGCGGCGACCCCCCCAACATCATCATCGGCACCTCCCTGGGGCTGAGCTTCTTCGACTTCCTGGGCAACACCGGCGTTATCGCGGCGGTGTGTCTGGTGTTCACGGTGGTGTATTTCTTCCTGTGCTTCCGGAAGCCCCTGGCCCAGAGCGAGAAGAATCGCCCGGCAGACGTGGTGTACCCCGACGCAGCGTCGGCGGTGACCAACCGGGCGGGGTTCTACGGCTGCGGAGCATCCTTCTTAGTGGTGGTGGTCCTGCTGATCACCCACGCCCAGACGGAGCTGACGGTGGCCACCATCGGGTGCATCGCCGCGGCTCTGATGAGCCTGGTGACGCTGCTGACCAGCGGCCGGAAGGCGGCTGCGGGACTGTTTTCCCGGGTGGACTACAAGACCCTGCTGTTCTTCACGGGCCTGTTCGTGGTGGTGGCTGGGCTGGAGCGCACCGGCTGCCTGGCCGTGCTGGCAGACGGCATTGCCGACATCAGCGGCGGCAAGGCCGTGGCGATGGTGGCCATCATCCTGTGGGTGTCCGCCGTGGCCAGCGCCTTTGTGGACAACATTCCCTTTGCCGCCACCATGGTGCCGGTGATCCAGGCCATGGCTCAGACCCAGGGCGTGGACCTGCACGTGCTGGCCTGGGCGCTGTCCATGGGCACGGATCTGGGCGGCAGCGCCACGCCCATCGGCGCCTCCGCCAATGTGGTGGGCACGTCCGTGGCCGCCAAGAACGGCCATCCCGTCACCTGGGGCAAGTATTGCCGCTACTGCGCGCCGGCCACCATCATGGTGATGGCGGTGTCCATGGTGTGCATTGTGGTGCGGTACATGTGAATCAAAAGGACCTCCGGCTGGGCCGGAGGTCCTTTATCGCAATCAAGGAAAATCACTGCAGCCACAGCGGCGGCACTCATCATGGACATATCCGCAATAGCGGAAGGGGTTGTATTTTCTCCGATACCATCCACATGGGAGCCGTCAACGGAAGCTCTGCGCGATATACTTTTCGTATGCCAAACACCTTCCCTATTTCCGAGTCACCATCTCAGCAGTCATCAGAGTCCTCACTGCACGAAGCCTCATCTCCTCGCCGCAGACGATCAAAATACATGCGTTCTTCAAGGGACAGCATGGAGAAAAATAATATGTGAGGCCAACGGTAGATTGCCATTTCCAGCTGAAGTGCTCCGCCAGCCACCGTCCGAATCGGTATGGTGCTGCAAACCATCAACATGAAAATTCCTCCTTCACACTCGTCGAACCCAGGGCACACATCTATTACTTTGAACTTTTCCCATGGGTAAAGGTGACGAAAAATACCGAGAAAAATGACTGTGATTCCCTTAGTAGACACGATGTATGTTCGGCTGAGCGCAATAATATGTGCAAAAAGCATTCCGTCCGTCACAGCAATTATGCCAATAGCTGTGACGGAGTCAATCGCTATGGGTATAGGAGGCTGAAAAACACGGAAAAAGCCGGTAAAGTATTTGTGGTTAATATATACGAACAGTGCTACCGCCATTAGCGAAGTTACGTGCATTCTGTAGTCCGAAATGTATAAAACATTTTTATCTGGCTCCTTCATACGGTCATCCTCCTCATTGGTCCCATATTTCGACCTTATACCATATACAACACCGCAGCGTTCGTTTTGCAACCACTTTTTTGCAATTTGGGAGGAATTGGAACATATCACAAAAACAGGGTAAGTTTTTGAGCATCATGCCCGAATAGTAAAACTGCGGTGTGCAATCGGATTTGTGCAGGACAGATCCCCGTCAGTCCATTGTTGTGACCAGGTTTCCTGTTTACCGCTGACTGTTCCCAGGCGGGAGCGAATGGTGCAGTCATAATCGTGATAGTATTTTTTCTTTTCCGCTTTTGGCTGAAAAACTCGATCAGAGCATTCCGGAATACGAATGCCTACATTTACACACAGCAGTCCGCCCATACCGTGCGCGGGCATACCGCTTTGAAAATGAATCACCTGTGAAATATCCTCCGAGACGAAGCGGTGAAGCGTTCTGCCATACTTTTTGAACCCATACGGTCTGACATGAACATATACCGCCGCCTCAATTTCGTCGACGATTTGAGTTGTATTGATTTCTGTTCCCTTTTGCAGAAAATCAAACATATCGGTGCCCTCCTCTTGCTCGCCAAGCAGAAACGCACTCTAAACTTTTTTATATAGAGCATTTGATTCCATTTGACTTTGTTTGATACCTGTTATCCCGATCCTATGTGGTATCCGACTTTCTGCTATCAAAAAGCTATCAGGAGACGCTATCAATAGCTGATGTTTGTGATATGGAATGTGTATAGTATACTATAACCTGGAACTACAATCTAGGGTTTCCTTTTCGCGATTACCCCCAATGCTTAAGGCATTGAATAACAGAATGCTGGACACCAGCGCGATTTTCATTGACGGCACCCACATCAAGGCCAGCGCGAATAAGAAAAAGCTCCAGAAGGAACAAGTTGCGAAGGCGGCCAAGGTTTATTCCGGGCAGCTGCGCAGAGAAGTCAACGCGGAACGGGAAAAGCTCGGGAAAAAGTCCATTGAAGAGGATGAGTGGAAGTAACTGCCGGAAACATCCATGACAGTGTGGCGTGGGACAGGCTGAAGCTGCCCTGCTTTGTACGCAGGGCAGCTTGAATTATACAGATCAGACCCTGGGCCTGCGCCGCACGCATAGAAGGGGGCAGACTACCAGCAGAGCCAGGGGAATGAGATAGACGTACAAGGAGCAGGTAACAGGCGTCCACAGGCGGGCCAGGGACAGGATGCCTGCCGCGCGCACTCCCACCAGCTCCAGGGCCGCCGGGCCCACCAGGCCGGCGCAGCATACCACCACGGCAGCGTTCACCGTCCGGCACAGGCTCGACAGCAGGCACCCGGTCATGGCGGCGGCCAGCAGCACCAGCAGCCGCAGCAGCAGGCATCCGGCCAGCCACTGGCCCACAGTGCAGTCTGCGGCCAGGTCTGCAAAATAGGTCACACTGCGCAGCGGGGCGGACAGGGCCGTCAGGCCGCCGTAATACGACGAAACCTGGTACACCTGCCGCAGGGTCAGGGTCAGCCATACCGCTGCCGCCAACAGGGCAGACAGGGTCAGCTTGCAGCGGGGCGCCCGGCGGCGGCCCCGGGGCGTGGTCTGCAGCAGCGGCAGCATTCGCTGCTGCCGCTCTCCGGCGAAGGTGCCTGCCGTCAGCAGTGCCACTGTCAGCAGTGCCGCCATGGACGGAATGCGCTGACTGCCGCCCACATCGCCACCGCACAGGGTAAACATGGGCGCAGGATTCAGCACCCACAGGCCGGTATCCTGCTTTTCCAGGGCCTCGGCCTCCACGGCGGACAGGGCCGCCAGCTGGGTGGATCGGATCTCGGACTCCGGCCAGCCTTCCACCTCCGCTATGCGGGCCCGGATGGCCCGGAGGGTGTCCTCCGTGGCAGGGCCCTGGAACTCATTCTGAAATGCGGCGGTATCTGTGTCGTACAGGGACACGTCCGCCGTAGGAGCTGCGGCTGCCCGGAAGCACCAAAGAGCAAAGACCAGCAGCACCAGCAGTCCCTTATGATACCATAGGATTTTCTTGAACTCGAACCCCGTCAGGGTCAGCCGGCCGGAGGCCCGGGAAAACACGGGACGCAGCCGGGCCGCCAGACGCTGGAACAGGTTAGCTCCGGCTATGGGCCGGTGATGTCCGGCATAGACCACGGCTCCTGCCGCAGCCAGCACCAAAAGCACCGGCAGAAGGGCGGTACACAGCATGGCTCCGTTTACCGCCCGACCCAGCAGGTTGATATTCAGATAGTGCAGAAACGTCTTTTCCATGCCGACGAAGGAAAACACGTTGATGTACCGAAGGGCCACGATGGCATAGCTGTCCGGCACAAAGGCGAACAGACTGTATTCCACCGCCAGAAATGCGGCGGCGGCCACCATAGCCGTCTGCAAATGGTGGATCAGCTGAAGAATCAGCCACAGCAGCAGTCCCATCAGCCACATGCCAAGAGCTTTTAGCAGGCAATACGCCCAAAGCACCTGGCGGAGCGTCAGCGGGTACGGGAAATTCTGAAAAATTTCGCTGGACTGGGCGGCGGCGGACAGGTCTCCCAGCCCGCCGTACAGCAGACTGTCGGTGACAAGGCCCGTCAGCATCAGAAGGGCTGTGCCCAATGCGGCGGAAAGGCCCAGAATCCCCACCCGGCGCAGGGCCAGCCATGTCCGGCCTCGGGGGCTGCCAAACACCAGGTATCGCAGACTGCTGCGGCGCTCCTCCGTCAGCCGCAGTACCGTTACCAGCATCCACAGCAGAATGCACACGGACACCACACTGTCCTGCAGGAAATTCTCCAGTCCGGCAGTCTCCGTCAGGGTCAGGGACACATCAGCGCTGCGGGGAAAGTCCCGGTCCGTTTTCTTCACGTTTTCCGCATGGAATTTTCCGGCGCTGCTGTCCATGAAAATGGACAGGGTGGGCATATTGGCGGCGTTTTCGTGGATGGTATCCAGATATCCGGGATACGACGCCAGGTAGTCCAGCTGCTGCCGGAGGGTCTGCTGGGCCTGCTGCCGGGCGGTAAATTCCATCTGGGCCTGGTCGCTGAGATCATATGCCATGGCCGCTGTCTCATAATCGTCGCCCAGCACTTGCCGGGCCTGGTCCCGGTATAGCTCCAGCAGGTCCGGGTCATCCGTGCTGCGCCAGAGCAGGGCCGTCATATAGCGGCGGCTCTCCGCCTCCATCTGGGACAGGGCGGCGGACGGGTCCGGGCTGGCTGCCAGCTGAGCTGCGGTCTGCCGATAGGCGGCGGCAAAGCCGGGGGCGTTGTGATGGTCCACCCGATGGAAAAACACCACCGCCGCCATCAGCACCAGCAGCCATAGCAGACTCCTGCGGGAGAAAACACGCCTGCACTCACGCATGGGGGTGCAGCCGCCGGATATAGGCGTCCTCCAGGTTGGCCGCGCCGCAGCCGCGGATAAATTCCTCCACCGGGGCGCCCGCCAGCAGGACGCCATGGTGCAGCAGTAAAATCTCACTGGCGATGGATTCCACGTCGCCGGTGATGTGGGTGGTGATAAGGACGATTTTGTCCCGGCCCTGCTGCCGGATATATTCCCGCAGGCGCACCCGCTCCTCCGGGTCCAGCCCGGCGGTGGGTTCATCCAGCAGCAGGACCTTGGGCGCGCCCAGCAGGGCCTGGGCCAGCATCACCCGCTGGCGCATACCGCCGGAAAAGCCGCCGACCCGGCGGTGGGCCGCGTCCCACAGGTTCACCACCTGCAGCAGCTCCCGAAGCTGTTCCCGGGCGGCCCGGGGCCTCAGCCCCTTCAGCTGGGCCATGTACAGCAGAAATTCCCAGGCGGTCATGTCGTCGTACATCCCCTGGCTCTGGGGCATGAAGCCCAGCACCTGCCGGAACGCCGGTCCCATGGACAGAATATCCGTCCCGTCGAAGGCGATGGTCCCCGTCTGGCGGGGCAGCAGGTCGCAGATCAGGTGGATGAGGGTGCTTTTCCCCGCACCGTTGGGGCCCAGCAGGGCTGTGATGCCGGGGACAAAGGTGTGGGCAAAGCCTGTCAGGGCTTTCTTGTCCCCGTAGGAATGGGACAGGGCGTGAATGGTCAGTTCCATATTATCCGTGGCTCCTTGCCGTGGGGTCCACCAGCTGGATCAGCTCCAGGCGGTCCAGGTGGTGGGGGTCGATGTAGTGGGTGATGGTCCCGCCATCGGTGGAGAAGTAAATGGCATTGGCGGTGGTGTATTCCAGGAAGGGGAAGCGCAAACCGATCTTCTCCAGTTCCAGCTTTCCCAGAAGATTATAGTCCCTGTCGTATGCCAGCAGGACGCACTGATTGAAATCGGCAGAATCCAGCGTCCGAAGGAAAATATAATCCTTGGTGTAGGACACATCAGCGTAATATACATCCATGGGAACCTTCACTGTCTCCGTGCCGGCGGCCTTGTCGTATTCACACAGGCCGACTCCGGCGCGGTGATAGTACAGCACGTTGTCAAAGTTTACGATAAAACTGTTTTCCCGCTTCCAGTCCTCAAATACCCGCTCGATACGCCCGGTCTCCAGGTTCCCTTCCGCATATGGGCGCTTGCCCTCGGATGTCTGGGGCAGGGGGAAGTAGAGGTACCCATTGCTGATGGACACACCGTCTGCTGGCCAATCCGTGAGAAGCGGGATATCTTCCTGAAACAGCTGTGTGGTCTCCCCGGTCTCCAACTGGATCTTGTAGACCGGCAGCGCATAATCCGGGTTCGATGTGCAGGGGAATGCCAGGAAGATGAGATAGCCGTTGTCGAAGAAGTAGCTGCCGCCGCCGTTGAAATTACCGCTGAGGTCCTTCTGCTCGGGCAGTTGGGTGATGACCCGGTGATTGGTGCCATCCATGTCCATCTGGATCAGCTCAAAGTGATCCTGAAGCGTGACACCGTAAAGATGGCCGTTGTAATATCCGAAGGCCACCTCTAAAAACGCGTTGCAGTCTGCGCTGGCGTGGCCGCAGTTGGGCTTATTGCACAGAACGTGGAATTCGTGGCTGCCGGGCTCGGAAAAGTGGATCAATCCGTCTCCCGACGGGTTCATGTAGTAGTTGCCCTTCTCTGTTTCCACGAAGAAAATATCGACGTCCTGATACCGGTACGCTCCCGGCTGGACCTCGAAGTCTGCGGCGGTGGGGGCGGCGGGTTTGGCGGCGCAGGCGGTGAGGGCCAGGGCCAGGGCGAGAAGCAGCGAGGGGAGAAGGCGTCGTTTCATAAGAAGAACTCCTTTCTGCGGCGGGCGATATCGGATAAACCCATTATAGCAGAAGGATTTATCCGGTGTCAACTATGAGTTAGCCGTGGACTCTGGCATTGCTGGTGTCCGGCATCGGAAGGAGCTCCAAGTTGGACAGATCGCTGGTGTCAATATAGTGGGTGATCTTTCCGTTGAGCCAGAAGTAGATGCTGTCTGCCGTGATGGCATACGGCTGGGGGAACCATGTACCGATCTTTTCCTGCGGGGCCTTTCCCAGCAGGTTATAGTCCCGGTCCAGCACCCAGAGCGTGCATTGCTGAAAGTCCTCGGTGTCCATAGACCGCACCAGAATATAGTTCCGGGTATAGCAGGTGTTCGCCGTGTATGCCTCCTCCATAGGGAAACGGACCGTTTCCACCCCTGTGGCCCTGTCGTATTCACACAGGCCGGCATCCGCCTTGAAGTAATACAGAACGCCGTCCTGCTCCATTGCCCCACTGTTGCGATCGCTCCAGTCGGGAAGGGTTGCTTCCACCCGGCCTGTTTTCAGGTTCCCCAGGGCATAGGTGCATTCACCGGTGACTCCGTTGGCTATCTTAAAGAAGAAGTCATCCCCGCAAATATTCACATATGAGCTTCCGTAGGAATAAGTGAACAGCGGGATATCCTCCTGAAACAGCCACTGGCCCTTTCCGGTTTCCAGGTCAAACTGATAGATAGACATGGCCCATTCCGGGTCCGTTTCGATGGCGTCGTACATATAAAACAGAGAGCCGTTGTGGAACAGCAATTCGCCGCTGGCGTGCCGTGCGCCATCCACAGCTGTCAAAAACGGCAGCTGCCCCACCTCCCGATGGTTGGCGCCGTCCATATCCATGCGCATTACTACCGGACCGTTGTCTCCGTAGGTGGTGGTGTAAAGATGCCCGTTCCAGTATCCCAATGCATAGTCGGTGTATGCATTGCAGTCCTCGCCGCCATGTCCGCAGTTGGGCTTATTGCACAGGGGGTAGAAGGCCCGGCTGCCCGGCTCGGCGAAGCGGATGATTTGATCCCAGCCCAGGTAATACTGCCCCTGCTCCGTCTCCACAAAAAAGTCGCCCATGTCCTGATACCGGTATGCTCCCGGCTGGACTTCAAAGTCTGCGGAAGTGGGTGCGGCGGGCTTGGAGGCGCAGGCGGTGAGGGCGCAGCAGCACAGGAGCATGGCGGCTGCGAGGGTCGCGCTGAGAATTCGTTTGATTTTCATGTTTGACCTCCGGTCTTTTCACGGTGTGTTTGTGGGTGCAGGCAGTGGACCATGGCATCTCTCCTTATAGCGGCGACTTCTGTCCGCGGGAAATGCCTGTATGCGCACGGCCCGGAATTATCCGTGGCTCCTTGCCGTGGGGTCCACCAGCTGGATCAGCTCCAGACGGTCCAGGTGATGGGGGTCGATGTAGTGGGTGATGGTCCCGCCGTCGGCGGAGAAGTAAATGGCATTGGCGGTGGTGTATTCCAGGAAGGGAAAGTATAGCCCTATCCGTTCTTGCTCAACCTTCCCCAGAAGCTGGTAATCCCGGTCCAGGGCCCAAAGGGTGCGCTGCGTGAATTCCTTGGAGTCCGAGGTGCGCATGAAGATATAGTCCTTGGTGTAGCTTACCTCTGCGCAGTAGACATCCATGGGGAATTTTACGGACTCCTGATTGGTGGCTTTGTCGTATTCACAGAGTCCTACACCGGCGCGAAAATAGTGCAGCACTCCATCCAGATTCACGATCTGACTGCTCATCTCATCCCAGTCCTCAAATACCCGCTCGATGCGCCCGGTTTCCAAATTGCCCTCTGCATAGGCGCGCTTTTCGGCGTTTGCCTGGGGCAGGGGAAAGTAGAGGTACCCGTTGCTGACAGAAACATCCTCCGATGGCCACTCTGTGTGAAGCGGGATATCCTCCTGAAACAGCTGGGCGGTCGCTCCGGTTTCCAGCTGGATCTTGTAAACCGGCAGCGCATAGTCCGGGTCGGCCTGCGGCGGCATGGCCACGTAGATCAAGAAGCCGTTATCAAAGAAGTAACTGCCGCCTAAATGACTGGTCCCATTGGGCTCAAACTGCTTGGGCAGGTCAACAATCTCCCGGTGATTGGTGGCATCCATATCCATTTGAATCAAGGTGAACTCCTGATTATTATCCTGTACCCCATACAAGTGACCGTTGTAGTACCCAAGAGCAATGTCCATGTACGCATTGCAATTGGTGTCCTCATGCTTGCATTCAGGCTTATTGCATAGGATGTGGAAATCATGACTGCCCGGCTCAGCAAAGCGGATCAGGTAATCCCGCAGGGGATTCATACAGTAATTCCCTTTTTCAGTCTCTATGAAAAAGACGTCTATGTCCTGATACCGGTATGCTCCCGGCTGGACCTCAAAGTCTGCGGCAGTGGGTGCGGCGGGTTTGGAGGCGCAGGCGGTGAGGGCGAGGGCCAGGGCGAGAAACAGCGAGGGGAGAAGGCGTCGTTTCATCAGAAGAACTCCTTTCTGTGGCAGGCGATATCGGATAAACCCATTATAGCAGATGGATTTATCCGGTGTCAACTGCGAGTTAGCCGTGGCTCCTTGCCGTGGGGTCCACCAGCTGGATCAGCTCCAGACGGTCCAGGTGATGGGGGTCGATGTAGGAAATCAGCTTGCCGCCTGAGGTGAAGTAGATGGCATTTGCAGTAATATACTGAAGTGACGGAAACTTGACTCCGTAGGGCTCCAACTCCATCTGCCCCAACAGATGATAATTCCGGTCATATGCGTAGATGGTGCGGTGTGTATCCGCGTCATCGTCCGACGTGCGAACAATGATATAATCTTTGGTGTACTGCGGCAGGGCCAGGCTGCAATCTGTGGGGACCTTTACCGTCTCCGTGCCGGTGGCCTTGTCATATTCGCACAGGCCCACGCCGACGCGGTGGTAGTATAGTACATTGTCAAAGTTCACCATCGGACTGTTCGATTGGTTCCAATCTTCAAAAATATGCTCGATGCGCCCGGTTTCCAAATTGCCTTCCGCATAGGTGACACTGCCGGTCTTGCCGTTGAACATCGGAAAATACAGGTATCCGTTGCTGATAGACACCCCGACAGACGGCCAATCCGTATGCACCGGAATGTCCTCCTGAAATAGTCGGGTGATTTCCCCGGTCTCCAGCTGAATCTTATAAATGGCCATGGCATAATCGGGATCGCCCGAGGAGATGGGCATAGCCAGATAAATGAGATAGCCGTTGTCGAAGAAGTAGCTGCCGCCCAGCTGCTTACGCCCGTCCAGGGCGTTTTGCTCCGGGAGTCGGGCAATTTCTGTGTGGCCCGTCCCGTCCATATTCATACGTACCAGGACAAAGTCAGTGCCGTTGTCCTGCACCCCATACAGATGCTGATTGAAATAGCCCAGGGCAAATCCCGCGTATGCATTGCAATTGGCATTGCCATGTCCGCAGTCCGGCTTATTGCACAAGACATAAAAATCATGACTGCCTGGCTCAGCAAAGCGGACCAGGAAATCCAGCAGGGGCTCCAGGCGGTAATTTCCCTTTTCCGTCTCCACGAAAAATCCGTCTCTGTCCTGATACCGGTATTCCCCTGGCTGGACCTCAAAGTCTGCGGCGGTGGGGGCGGCGGGTTCGGCGGCGCAGGCGGTGAGGGCAAGGGCGAGAAGCATTAAGGGGAGGAGAAGGCGTCGTTTCATAAGAAGATCTCCTTTCTGCGGCGGGCGATACCGGATAAACCCATTATAGCAGAAGGATTTATCCGGTGTCAACTATGAGTTAGCCGTGGACTCTGGCATTGCTGGTGTCCGGCATCGGAAGGAGCTCCAAGTTGGACAGATCGCTGGTGTCAATATAGTGGGTGATCTTTCCGTTGAGCCAGAAGTAGATGCTGTCTGCCGTGATGGCATACGGCTGGGGGAACCATGTACCGATCTTTTCCTGCGGGGCCTTTCCCAGCAGGTTATAGTCCCGGTCCAGCACCCAGAGCGTGCATTGCTCAAAGTCCGAGGAGTGGCTGCATTACCGCCGCACCGATCAGGAACAGGACGTCCGGGAAGATCAGAAGCGCATGGAGCAGGCCCTTGCCACTCTCGATGTGGTCATGTCCCGGCTCTATGAGGACTACGTCCTCGGTGAAATCAGCAAAGAAAAGTACAAGAAGATGACTGCTGATTATGAAGCGGAGCAGGAACGGTTAAAGCTCGAAAATGAAGCAACGCTGGCAGAATCTACCCTTGAACGCAGAAAAACGGCGTGACCTTTACGGTCACACCGTTCTCTGCCCCAACCGCAGGACAAAATAGCTACTTGTCACTATTAAGCCATGGTATTACGGGCTTTTTTTAAGCTATGAATTTATTCCCACTCAAGTCTTAGGCTTTGATTTAGGGTTATAAAATGCACTCTCGATACGCTTTTTGTCCAAATAATCCACGTATTTCGGGCTGTACATAGGTTCCTTACGAATTTTGTAGCCGTTTTGTAGCCAGCTATTTTATACGTACTAACCGTTCGCAACGACTTATTTTGAATGATTTGCGACAGGTTTTGATATGATTCCCGCCAATAATCACCCGGAAATTGACCGCCTGATTCACCTCAAAAAACATCTTGGAGGTATGACCATGAGCAAACTTATATCCTGTCAATTCAACATAGACACAGCCTACGTGGAATTGGTTTTTGACGATGGAAGCCAGATTTCCATTGACTGCACCGCCGTTGAAAACGAAGTTGCCGATAACCGCTTCCAGCGGTCAGAGCTGGATTATCTGATCTACAACGACCCGCTTGCTTATGCAGACTTGGTTCTGAACGGCGATCCCGAAGCCTACCTGAACGCCGTGACAGATTACGCCCCCCTCGATAGCTGACGGGAAGAATATAGCGCAACGGGTTGCGTCTGTCAATGGTCAAGATGAACGCTTCGCGCCATTGACTGCCGCCGCCCGTTTCGCTGTTTGGCAAACAAGGCGGGCAAGCACAGACTGTGCCTGCCCGTCAGATTCAAGTTTGTTGAATTACTTTGCAAAATTACTCTTAAAAGATTCCCTTATTGTACTTGAACTGTGCATACAAGATAAAGCCCAAGCCGATGACGAGCGCCGGAATAACAATGAAAGACATTGCCTTTTCACTCCAGAAAGCTGTGACAAATGCCACTATCAAAGATACACCGATGATAAGTGTACCTGTACCGACGGCTCTCCCGTACTTCGGTACATCTTCTTCCTTGACCCTTCTTCGGTTGTAGGAATGTATTGTGCTAATATTTCCCATTATGTTCACGATTCCAAGGAAAGAGATGAACACGCCTAAGATCAACAGAGCGATATTATCCATTTGCTTCCTCCTTAAAAGTAAAACAGTTCTTCAAATTTCTTGTCCAGAGCAATGCAAAGGATCAATGCCAGCTTTGCGGTCGGATTGAATTGCCCCGTTTCAATGGAACTGATTGTGTTTCTCGATACACCAATCATTTCCGCCAGTTGTGTTTGGGATAGCTTTTTCTCTGCGCGTGCTTCCTTGAGGTTGTTTTTCAATTTCAGCTCGTCATTCATTCCTTGACCTCCACAAGCCGCAGGACAAAAAAGGCAAGAAATGTGAGGCACATCGCTAAATAGAGAATGCCAGGGATCAAGTCGGTTTTTCTCTTTAGACTTGCATACTTTACAAGAGTGTGGGTGGTAAGGATGCTGAAATAAACAACCCACGGACTTAGAAAGTACGTTTTTGTGAAGATACGAAAGATAAGAGTGAGAACAACGCAGATCGTAGCACCGACACGACCGGCAATGTTTCCTGCCTGCGCGGTCACTTCCATTTCTGCTAAATCTCTATTTTTGTTTTCTCTGCGGCTGCTTTCTAAAATCTTCTCTTTATTCATTGAACAGAATCGCCCCTTTCCAAGTTTTCTTGTCATTATTATATCGTTGCCAAGTAAACTTGTCAACCGCAATTATCTTACCGTCCGGCGTCTTTTCCATGAACGCCGCACTTTTTCGCTGCCTCGCTTGCCGCCCTGCGGCGTTCCTCGCTGTATGGGGCGTGTTCAAGCGAAAAAGCGCAACCGATTTTCGTCGGCTGCGCTTTTGGCGGCTATGGGCGGTAATAGCGGTCATTCCTTTTTCTGCTTCTCTTTTATTTTCTGATTCATCTTCTTCGCCTGCGCTCTAAGTCCAAGGAAAGCACAAAGCCACCAAAGGGCTGCGGTTCCTACTGCAATCAGGAAAAACCTAAGAACGCCGGAGCTGTTTTCCATCCACCCTGCCAAATATGCGGTCAGAAGAAAGACAGGCATACCAATCAGCGTGTGGATCAAGGTTTTGAGCCAGGGGGCAAGTTTTTCGTTGTAGTAAATCAGCGCAGGGACATAAAAACCGAGCGATATGACGATGCAGCAGATTGCAAACCGCTGTAAATCTCCTCCCGTGTACCCTGCAAAGAAGCGGTCTACCCCTCCCGCAAAAACAGGTCCGATAAACAGAGCTGCGACAAAAGTGAAGCACCCCATGCCGATTCCCGAATAAATCTGTTTCAGCAGCTTTTTCATGCGGAACACCTCCCTATAATCCTAAATATTTTTTGAAAGCGGGCAGATACTTCCGTGAGATACATTCCTTGCAGCCGTTTTTCAGAGTTACCATCATAAGCCCGCCCAAAGTCGGCTCAACGCACTCAAGGTATTGTAAGTTGATAAGTACAGACTTGGAAATACGCATAAAGCTAACTCCGAGCATATCCTCAAATTCATACAGCCGTCTGCCGCTGTCAAAGCGTTTCGTTCGGGTGTAAACGGCTGCCCTTTCGTTTTCTACCCGAAGCATATACAGCTCCTCCGGGCGCAGGACAAAGATCCTTTCGTTGTCCGTTACGGTTATCGCCTTGTTGGAAACTGCGCCCTCAAGAATGGCTGCGGCTTGGCGCACGGCTTCCGTCATTTCATTCGTGAAGATAACGGCATACGGCTCCTTGGCAGTTTCGGTCATTTTGATTTCAACTTTCACTCGTATCACCTCGCTCCCTGCTGCAAGTATATTATAGCGCAGGCTCTGTTTTTTGTCTGTGCTTTTTAGGTAAGTGGTATCTCTCCGCACCGTACAGAAGTACGAAACTGGAGAGATCGAAGTGTCGATTGCCGTTGTCAATCAGATTGCCGACCTGTTGGATTCAACGCCGACCTATATCCTCGGCTACGAATCCAGTACAACGCAGATCAGAACGCTTTCCGACGTGATGGACTTTCTCTTTAAGCTGGAAACGGTAGAAGGCATCGACTTCAAGATCGACGTGCAGAAGCCACCCCGCAGCAAGCAGTGGGAATGTTCCATTTCCTTTGACGGCAAGAGCATGGCAGAGTTCAACGCCGATATGTGCCTGTTCCTTGAGCAGTGGGAGGACGAACGCAGCGAGCTTCGCGCCTATAACTCCACGCAGGCAGCATATAAGCGCTGGAAGGAGCAGACGCTTGCATACTATGCCGCGAACGCAGTCAGATGCACAGAGCCGGAAGAACTTGACCGTGACGAACGGATTGCAAGACGGACAGAGCTTTTAGAAAAGGAATATGGTAAAAACGAGAGTAATGAGTAAATAACCCCATCAAAGCCTGATTCTTGAGGGAAGGAGGTAAAAATGTCAGTAACAAAAGACGGCGACACCGGTCGCTGGATGTCCCAGATCCGCGTGACGGACTGGACAGGCAAGACCATCCACAAGAAGAAGCGTGGCTTTGCCACCAAGAAGGAAGCCCTGCAATGGGAACGTGACTTTATCAGCCAATCCACGGGCAGCCTCGGCATGACCTTCGGTGACTTCATCGCCCTGTATGTCAAGGATATGGAGCACCGCCTCAAGCCCTCAACCGTTGCCAGCAAGAAATGGCTGATCGACCTGAAGGTGACGCCCTTCTTCAAGAAAATCCCGCTGAACGAGATCAAGCCTACCCATGTGCGCCAGTGGCAGAACTCTCTGACCTGCTACCGCGATGAAAGCGGCAAGCCCTACTCCCAAACTTATCTCAAATGCATCAACAACCAACTCACGGCAATTTTCAACTACGCAGTCAAGTATTATGGACTGAAAGAGAACCCATGCCACAAAGCGGGAAGCATGGGCAAGAAGAAAGCCGATGAAATGCTGTTCTGGACAAAGGACGAGTTCCAGACATTTATTGAGAGCATGAAAGACCGTCCCGCCAGCTACACGGTATTCATGACCATGTACTACACGGGGATTCGGGAGGGAGAGCTGCTGGCACTCACACCGTCGGACATCGACTTCGAGAAGAAGACCCTGACGGTAAACAAGAGCTATCAGCGTCTCGGCAGAGAAGACATCATCACCACGCCGAAAACGCCCAAGAGCAACCGTACCCTCCCCATTCCCGACGGCCTTTGCAACTGTTTGCAGGAGTATATGTCCCATTGCTACGGGCTGCAAAAGGACGACAGGCTCTTTCCCTACACCAAGAGCTTTCTATACCACGAAATGGAGTATGGCTGCAAGGCTTCGGGCGTGAAGCGGATACGGGTGCATGACATTCGACACAGCCACGCCAGCCTGCTGGTGGAGATGGGCTTCTCTCCGCTGCTGATCGCGGAGCGGCTCGGACACGAAAAGGTGCAGACAACGATGGACACGTACAGCCACCTGTACCCCAACAAGCAGGTGGAGGTAGCCAGACAGCTTGACGGCATCATGCCGTGAGCCTCTGGCTACAAAAATCGCTGCAAATGTAGCCAATTTGTAGCCACTAAAAAAGAAAAATCCTGAAAAACGCTGTATTACCAACGCTTTTCAGGATTCAGAAAACAAGAAATATTTATTCCCACTCGTTCTAGGAACTTATTTCTTAAACAACTTTGTTTAGAGATTATTTGTTCCAGTTCTTCAAAGAATTTTGACTATCCATATTATCAAAGCTATACGATGGGTGCTTATCAAAATCTTATCATCGGTGATAAATTATCGCAGGAAGCACATAGCAGTTATTACAGGTGGCTTGTATGCATTTTAGCATATCCGTGTCAAGTTTTCCAGACAATATCTGGCATTTTCGAACGCATAAAACACGCCCACTCGATTTTGGCTAATCTTTCTGCCAACTCTGCAACCATAGTACTGGCTCCGACTATACGCCTTTGCCCAGCATATGCCGGGCAAACTCATGCTCAGCCATGGAATCGCAGAGCATACACGATCAGGCAAAAAACGGTTCTGCCACATCCTTCGAATCGAATGAGAACACTTTGTTAAGGCTGTCCTGGCACTGTTCCAGCAGAAGCTTCCCCGCGACGGCACAGATTGCGTTGTCCTCAATGAGTTCCTCCAACATAGGGCAAAGCGTCAGAATTTCTCCCGGGGTCGTATGGATCAGTTCCTGATAACGCCTGCAAACATCCTCCTCGGAAATACCTCGGAACCAGCGCATTTCCCCTTCGGTCATCCTCTCGGAAGCAGTACGCAGAGGGTCCAGCGCAGACACGGCACTGAGAATGAAGCCTGTTAGATCGGGATCGTCTGCGCAGAAGGCTCGCAGAAAGTCCGCCGCACGTACCATGATTTCCAGCGAGCGTCCCGGCTGGGGGTCGCGGTAGGTGCTGAACACCAGATCACCGTTGTCCCGGCCCCGGAATCCGCAGCCATAGGCACCGCCCTTCACCCGGATCTCATCCCATAGGAAGGTGAAATTCAATATTTTTTCCATCACAGGCAAACAGCCGGAATAGGCACGATGATGCAGGCGCAGATTGGTTCCCCGGGTGGAAAAGCCCACTGCGGCAGGGATGATAACGCCTTCCTGCATTGCTCCGGACAACGTACAGTGCATTTCCTCTGGAGCAGCGCTGCCCGATGGGATGCCGGTGCAGAATACTTTTGCCATATCCTCGCCAGCGCCATAGGAGCAGGAAAGGGTCATGCGTTCCCGGACAATCAGTCGTTTCATCAGCTTGTCCAGAAGAACCAGCAGATCACGCAATGCGCCCTCATCCGCCTCGGACATGGTTTTCAGCCAGCGGGCAAACTCCAAGCCGCCTGTGTACTCGCTTACCATATTATGGGCAGTCAGCCCGGAGAGGGCACGGGTTGCAGCAAACTGATGTCCGTTTTCAGGCAACGCCATCTGATAGCTCATATTCATCTGCTGAAGGATATCCTGCAGCAATGCGGTATCCTCCCACAGAGTTTGTGTCAGAATTTTTGTCAGCAGATCGGCAGCCGCAGCGCTCTGCTCCGGCAGGCAGACAGCAGACACGCTCAAGTAAATCTTGCAGTGCTCCGGGGTGTTGCCCGCAAGAATGGTGGGATAGATATCCAACTGCCCCAGTGTGCGCTTGATCTGAAGCGGCAGCAGGCTGCGGGAGTGCCGCCCGGCTGCCATACTGCCAAGCAAACGGCAGAAAATGCTCAGTGCAGGCAGCTCCCAGGTTTCCAGATCCGTTGCCAGAAAATGTACTCGGAAGTGGGCCAGTTCACTGGGCAGTTTGTGGCACAGCATAGGGATATCCTGACAATGCGTCTGCATGACCTCCACAGGTTCCGGGGCATCGGGCAGATCGTCCAGGCGCAGCATAGGGATTGCTGCAAGGGCATCTTCGCTGTCCGGTGTCTGCTGCCACTGCTTGAGCGCTTCGGTTTCTTTGGCAAAGGTATCCCACTCCGCTGAAGTCCAACGGTTGGCAGCAACGGTAATTCGCTGCTGTTCACGCTCCGCTTTTTCGTGACTGAAGGTGTTGGAGGGAACCAGAATCACGGTGACCGTGTGGTCATTATCCAGAAACAGCTTCCGAATCAGTTCCTCAAAGTAGCCGCTATCACGCTTTTCCAGAAGCTCCCGAATAGGCTGCTCCACGGTCACGCCTTCGGCAGGATCTCCGCCGTAGAGCCAGGTGTCCAGCAGCTCCAACGCTTCGTTCAGGCTTCTGGGAGAACCGCCGCTGTCACGATCCCGCATTCGGAACGCAAATTGGCACAAGCTGGCATCCAAACGTTCCTTATCCAGGCCCTTCTTTACAATCTCCGTAAGGGTGTCGTGGATTGTGCTGCGCAGGTGGGGGAGTAGCTCCTGATCGGTGTACCACGCCTCCCAGGAAACCAAGCTTTGCAGCATACCGTCGTGGACGGTAACTGCAAAATCCTGACAAAGTCCCTGTTCCAGAACAGCCCGTTTCAGAGGGGCATCGTCATCTCCCGTTAAATAATCTGCCAGTACCGCAGTCGCGTAATTGCGCACACGGTCGCGGTATGTACCCATCAAGGAGGCGCAGGAAACGATTGTGCGCTGATGGGATGATTCGTTTTCACCGATGGCATAAGAAACAGTTCGCTCTACGGATTCAACCGGCTTTTGATAAGCAATGGCAGTTTTCTCGCTGCTAACATCAAACTCTCTCAGGAAATCATCCAGCTTCTGTAAGACACTGTTTATTTCCACACTGCCCACCAGACTAATGCGTGAATTGGACGGGTGATAGTATTTCTTATGCGCCGCAATAAACGCCTCATAGGTCAGATCCGGGATGCGATCCGGATCGCCCCCGGACACAAAGCGGTAACAGGTATCCGGGAACAGCAGTTCTTTTTCCGTATTTCGGAGGATGCTTTCCGGGTTGGAAAAGGTGCCTTTCATCTCGTTGAGCACCACGCCCTGATAGCAAAGTCCGTCCTTATCTCCCTCATAGCGCCAGCCCTCCTGGCGGAAGATCTCCGGACGGTGGTAGATCGCAGGATGGAATACGGCATCCAGATACACATCCATCAAATTCAAAAAATCCTGATCGTTCCGGCTGGATACGGGATAAACCGTCTTATCCGGGAAAGTCATCGCGTTCAGGAAGGTCTGCACCGAGCTTTTCAGAAGCTCCACGAAAGGCTCCTTCACCGGGTATTTGTCCGAGCCGCACAGCACCGAATGCTCCAGAATGTGGAATACACCGGTGGAGTCCTCCGGTAATGTCTTGAAGGCAATGGAAAATGCCTTGTTTTCGTCCGCCCGCTCCAGCCAGCAGAGCTGGGCGCCGGACTTGATATGCTCCATTTCCCACAGCTTTGCCTGCAGCTCGTCCAGTTCCCGGACACGCTGCACCGCAAAACCGTGGAGGATAGTTCCAACTTTCATAGGCTTTGCCTCCTTGTCAGGCTTCCATCATCAGATGGATAATCTCTTTGTCGGTCTGCTCCATGCCGATTCGCGCCAGCTTTCCCACAGTGGCGATGGTGTTCTCCACGCCCTTTTTCACGATGCCGTCGCCGCCGAAGAACTGGTTGCCGCTCTCAAACATGGCAAGTCCCAGCAGTCCCGCATCCACTGATGCCGCAATTTTGGCCGCACAGCTCGCTTTGGCCCCGTCACAGATGATGCCGGAGGTGACAGCTATCGCGTTGACCACTGTATGGGCAATGGTCTCAAACCGTCCGCCCTTGAGATAGGCGATACCTGCTCCTGCGCCCACACCGGCGCTGACCGCGCCGCAGTAGGCAGAGAGCCGCCCGATCCCTGTTTTCAGGTGGGTAGTCACCAGATTGGACACGCACAGCGCCCGCAGCAGCTCCTCGTGGCTTTTCCCGGTTTCCCGGGCATAGACGATGACCGGCACACTGGCGGTGATACCCTGATTGCCGCTGCCGGAATTGATGACAACAGGCTTTTCGCACCCGTTCATTCGAGCATCGCTGGCAGCCGCCGCCCAGGCGCGCATTTTGCAGTTGATATCGCTTTCCCGCCCCAGCAGGATGGTCGAGCCGATGTTGGCACCGTAATTGCCCCGCAGACCTTCTTCGGCAATGTCCATATTGTAGGCGATCTGCCGCTCCAGCACTTCCTGCACATTCCCCAAATTCACGGTATCCGCAAACGCCACGATGCCCTCAACAGAAAGGCAGCTTCGGCCGATCAGGCCGTCCTCACGGGTCACACATTCCTTTTCCAGCAGTGTTTCCCCATTCCGGCGGATACAAACCAGGTTGGTGTGGTAGTCCACAATGCGGACAAAAGCACTGTCCTCCCCGTGAAATGCGGTGATCTGAATGTCAAAAATGTGGGGAGTGTCCACGCAGTGGACTGCGATGGGAGTGCTGTCCAGATAGGCGGCAGTTTCCGCAATCTGCGCCTGCGCCACACGAGAAATGACCTCCAGCTCCGCATCCGCATCTCCGGCCACAGTGCCTACGGCCGCCGCCGCAGGGATGCCCCGCAGGCCGCCGGTATGGGGCACTACCACGCTTTTCACATTTTTGATGATATTACCGCTGACCTCCAGCACCAGCCGATCCGGCAGCGCACCCAGCACCTCCCGGGCTTTGGCGGCGGCGTAGGCAATGGCGATTGGTTCTGTACAGCCCATAGCGGGGCGCAGTTCTTCTTTCAGAATCGCTATATATGCGTTATTGATATCATTTGACAGCATCTCATTTCTGTCAGACACAACTGACGGATCTTTTCATACAGATCGGAAATCACAAAAATCAGGATTTGAGAACTTCCTACCAGCATCACTCGATCCAGCGCAATTGTCTGTATAACCAACAGTACAAATCCGTACAAAAGCTGTTCTGGATCAGAGAACACAGCCTGTCCGGCCATAATGACGAAGTCTGTGACATAAACCGCAACGGAAACCGGAATATGCGTCCACTTATGCAGTACCAGATTGACCACATCGGTGCCGCCGGTAGAAGATCCGACCCGCATTACCAGACCTATTGAAATACCCATAATGCCTCCTGCCAGGATTGCTGCCAGGAGAGGATCGGTGGTTAAGCTGTCGATTCCGGGGATTCTCTGCATCAAACTGAGGAAAAACGGATATAGCAGGGAACTGGCAATGGTGCTTGCAACGAATCGCCAGCCAAGGGCAAACAAGCCAAGGAGCAGTGCCAACAGATTTACAATCAGAATGATCGACGCTGTGTCCATCGGCAAGATCTTGCTGAGAACAATTCCGATGCCTGTGGCACCTCCCATAATTACCTTATAGGGTAAAACAAATGCCGCAACTGTAAAGGCCAGCAACAGATTTCCCAAAAGGGTACCAGCACATTCTTTTATGGTCTTCTTCATATGCCCCATGATGTCATCTCTTTTCTTTTATGATCCTCTGTAAAGAACATCGCTCAGTACGCAAAAAGCAGGCAGCCACTCCAAGTAAAGTGACCGCCTGCTTTGTCTTATTGCTTATCCTTTTCCGCAAGGTAGGCCACAATGCTGTGGGCAGCGATATTTCCTTCGCCCACCGCCTTGGCAAGCTGATAGGGACGACCGGTGCAGTCCCCGGCGGCAAAACAGCCGGGCTTGTTGGTTCGCATTTGCCGATCAACAGCGATATTGGCGCCGTCCAATTCCAGACCGCGCAGCAGGGTGCCCGGGGCAACGGCGTTGCGCAGGACGAAAACCCCGTCCAAATTCAGGATAGTACCGTCTGTCAGGGTAACTCCTGTCACGGCTTCCTGTCCGCAAATGGATTTCAGCTTTCCGGGATTTACCGTAATGTTTTCCCGGATGATCTCACAATCGGAATAAGGCGTGAACAGGTACACCTTGGCGGCAATTTCCGCCAGGTAAATGACCTCATGTTCAAATTCCCGTGAGCCGCAATATACGGCAATGGCCTTACCGGGGTACAGGAAACCGTCGCAGGTGGCGCAATAGCTGACACCGTGCCCCAGCAGCTCCGCTTCACCGGGGAATCCCGTAGGACTGACGGAACCGGTTGCCAGCAGGACGGTTTTTGCGTCGAAGATCTCATCTCCGGCCTGGAGCATGAATCCCCGGCGGTTTGCCAGGATATTTGTGACCTGCCGTTCGGTGATCTCCAGCCCTGCCCGGGCAATCTGCTCCTGATAAAGACGGTTCAGCTCCGGGCCGGTAACCATGGCTGCACCGGGATAGTTGGCGATCATTTCCGATTTTTCTACTTTGGGACTTAGCTTCCTGGAGCCAAACCACACAATGTTTTTCTTATGAAGCTTCAGAGTCAGAGCTGCGGAAATTGCCGCAGGCCCCGTCCCCACGATGGCTGTATCGAATACCATAGTCTGCTCCTTTTAGCCGCAGAGGGCGGCCTTGTAACAGTCTGCCACATAGGCATCAATCTTCTGGGAAAGGAAGTCGGAATAGCGCTCGATAGCAAAACTCTCCACGTCATATTCCTGCATCAGATCATCCCTGCTGCGGTCGGGATATGCCTCCGTCATCCGCTGAATGAAGCCATCATAATCGTCGTATGTCAGCACGCCGCCATCTCGTTCCATGACGCTGCAGCCGATGGCCGCCAGATCCAGCTCAGTCAGAAAAATACTGCGGACCATTTCTTCATTCCCATCGGAAATCCCGCCGCCGTCCTCGTTGGCGGTCATTTCCCAGATTTTTCTGTCAGCTTTGCAATTAATATGGGCAACTTCTTCCGCGTCGCGGTTGATCTTGCTGTTTTTTGCGACTTCCTGCCAGACAAAGGCGGAAGCCGTATCCGGTACTTCATCCTCCAGCAGGAAAGTTTCCACCTGCTTGCCAACGCAGTACCGGCGCAGATCGGAAACAGTGGAAATCCCCTCCATCTGGAAGGAGGCAACAATTTCATCGGTCAGTTCCGGCAGAACCGTACGAGTCACGGAAACGATTTCCACGGATGCCTCTCCGCCGTCGACGAAAACGGTCTTTCTCTCTCCAACAGTCATTCCGATGAGTTGGGCTTCAAATTCCCTGTTCAGAATGCCTTTTCCCACCATGACAGTCATACCGTCCCAGCAGAACCGGGGCAGCGTACTGCGGCTGTTCACGATAATGGCATCGCCGCTTCCTACCTGTGAAACGCTCTCCCTGCGGCCGAATCTGCGCAGGATGCGGTCAAGATCTTTCCGGTACTGGGCCTCGTCCACAGAAAAGCCGGTGATAAACCGGGAAATATCCACCTGATGATAGTCATAGATGCTGACAGCTTTGCTTTTCAGCTTGATTGTCTCTGCCATGCTTTGCCTCCTCAGCCGTAGTAATAGGTGCTGATTTTTTCGGTGATCTCATCCTCATCCATCAGACCTACCACCCGCTCCAAAGTTTCCCCGTCCTTCAGAAACAGCACGGTGGGCACAGCCTCGATCTGGTGATCTACCCCCAGCTTGGGGTTGTCGGTAATATTGACTTTCACAATGTTGAGGAAGGGATAATCCAGCACCAGATCCTCCAGAATGCGGGAGAGCATTTTGCAGGGAACGCAGGTGGTGGAATAGAAATCCACAATGGTAAAGCCCTTTGCGGTCAGCTCCGCGTAAGCTTCGGTAGTTGCAATAGAAATACTCATTTTGATTCCTCCTGAGTCAGGTAGTTTTTCACATAGTTTTCCAGTTTCGTGAATTGATAATCCGCGGCAGCTTGACGCAGATACTTTTCATAGGGCAGCACCTTCTGCGCCGCTTCTTCCGGAGAAACCCCCATGCTTTCCGCGCATACCGTCAGTGCCTTTTGGTAATCGGCACCGGTGATTTCCACGCCGTCTGCCGCCATCATTTCGGTACCAAGGCAGGCACTTTTCAGCCCGCCGACATACACGCTCCGAACAAAGTCATAGTGCTCCTGTTTGGTTTTCCCGGATACGGCCATCACCGCGTCATCATCGGCGGCTTCAGGGTCAAGCCCTGCATTGCGCAGCAGTTCATCTGCCCACTGCCGTCCTTCTTCCTCCTCCGCACGAACTTCGTCCGGATCAAGAAGAAATGTGCTGCGATCCGCAATCTCGTCCGATAGCCATGCAGTAAGAGATTCTGCCATATCCTCTGCGTATTGGGCTTTGGCCTCGGCTGTGAGATGCCTGATCAATTCTTCTGCGATAGAAACACCGTCAATGCCCCACGCGGAAACGGTTTCATCCGTCAGCTCCGGCAGAACCCGCCGCTGTACCGCGCAAATTTTCACCCGGACTTCCCCTTCCGGCAGGGAAACCGTTTCTTCGCCGCCGGTGCGCATACCAAGAATCGCCTGCTCCAACTCCGGGCTGAACAGTCCCTTACCGACCCGCAGTTGCAGACCTGTCTTTTGATATTTTGGGATATCGGATTCCGTATTCAGGGTAACAAAATCATCCTGCATTACGCTGTCCGCGTTCTGCAGCCTTCCATGACGGGTACGCAGTTTTTCAAGTTTCTGTTGGAGGGTTTCCTCATTCATTACAAAGGGCGCTGCATACTCACCCAGGTCAATGTTTCTGTAATCGAAAACAGATACCGCTTTTGACCGGCAAATCATCATACCAGGTAGCCTCCTTTATCCAAAAACGCCTGAAACAGGGGACTTGCCGCCGCAACCTGATGGAAGTCTCCGCTGGCTTCGACCTGTCCTCCGTTCAGAACGATCAGGTTATCCGCTCTGCGAATCATTTCCATATCGTGACTGACCATAATGACGGTTTTTCCTGCCATAAGATTCATCAGCGCTTCCATGACTTCGTGCTCGCTGATCACATCGATACCGGAAGTGGCCTCGTCCATAATCAGAATCTCGGGTCGCTTCAGAATCATGCGGGCGATGGCAATACGCTGCATTTCGCCGCCGGAGTACTTGTTGTCAAAACGGCTGATCTGGGTGTCAAAACCGTTCTCTTTTTCCTGAATGAAATTGTAGGCCTTGGCTTTCTTTGCCGCATCTACCAGTTCTTCCTCAGTAAACGCCCGGTGGACACCGTAGGTGATGTTCTCGCGGATGGTGCCCTGAATGATCTGATTGCCCTGGAATAGATAGCCAACGTTTTCCCGCCAATCCTTCAGGCGAATATCGTCCAGGGGCCCCCCATCCACAAGGAGCTGTCCGCTCTGCTCATGCTGAAATCGTTCCAACAGACCAATGAGCGTTGATTTTCCGCAGCCGTTTTCTCCCACCACAGCCGTGATCTTTCCTGCGGGAATGGTGAAATCGACACCGGAAAGCACCTGGCGTTTTCCGTCATAGGAAAAGTGGATACCGTTGCCCGCAATATTTCCCTTGCAGTTCTCCATGGACGTACCGGATTCCAGATCTTCTTCCGCAGCATCCACCAGCTTGGCAATGGTGGTGCTGGAACCGTGGGAAGTCTTGACAGACTGCCAGACAGCGGAGAGCATAAAGGCATTGGACATAAAGAGCAAATAATAATTGTACAGGTTTACGAGCTGGTGCATTTTCATGGTACCTGCCCGTACAAGGGCGCTGGCGACCAGAAGCAGCACGATCTGATTGAAATACTGCGCCATAGAACCAATCGGGCCTGTGAAGATAAAGATGCGTTCCTGCCGCAGCTCTGCCCGGTAACGTTCTTCGTTGGCCTGTACGCCTTTGCGGTATTCTTCGTCCTCCGTGCCGGCGGTTTTGATACGCATGATCCCCGGCAGACGCTCCGCAAAGAAGTTGGTCATTTTGGAAATGGCAGTATTATTGATATAGCTGATCTTGTACTGCATTTTCCCCAGCAGCCAGGTGGAGAAAATCGTAATGGGGATACCGGAGAGCATGATGAGTGCCAGCGACCTATAGGCAATGTACATCTTCTGGAACGCGGTTACCGTTCCGTAGACTACGGAGATAAGTTGGATCATAGCCGCAATGGCAGCGTAAGTACCAGTGGTATCCTGGGTGACCCGGGACACCAGTCCCTGTCTGTCCTGATCGCCGAAGTAGGACATGGGAAGACGGAGAATTCGATTCCATACCGTATGGCGCACATTCCGCTGGGTGATCTGTCCGGTCAGTTCGTTGATGCCGCCCTGAAGAGCTTCGACCAATGTATACAGCAACGTGAATCCGACAAAACCGGCGATGAACCCGTGCTCTGTAATAGCGCCGGTCATAATCTTGCTGGTATAGGGTACCAGCCAAAGCTGGGCCTGCTTAATAAGAAGGGAGAATCCGCCAACCAGAATCAACATGCCCCAGGGGATCCGAATCTTTCTGTAAAGGCGGAGCAGTTCTTTCCAGGAGAGGGTTTCATCCGTCGGTCTATGTTTCTTTTTCTGTTTCATTCCTGCATCTGACCTCCCTCCATAAGCTTGCAGAAGAATTCGCTCATCACACCAACCTGATCCGGACTGCCCTCGCAGAATTTACTGTCACCCTCTGCGACAATCACATGGTCTGCTGCCCGGACTGCTTCCCTGTCATGGGTAATGAGCACAACGGTACGGGAACCTTTCAATTGCGAAACGGTGTGAAGGATCTCATTGGTAGAAATGATGTCCAGGCTGGCAGTGGGTTCGTCCAGAATCAGCAGCTTAGCCTGACTGAGAATCGCCCCCGCGATGGCGATTTTCTGCCGCTGACCGCCGGAAAGGTTGGCTCCAAACTGACCAACCTCGTGATCCAGCCCGTCGTCCAGAGAAGCAATGAACTTGTCAAGGCTTGCCAGCTCCACCGCCTGACGGATCTCTTCGTCACTTACAGGGCGGCGGATGCCGTAGAGCAGGTTGTCACGAATCGTACCGGAAAGAAGCGGTGTCTCCTGCATCACATAGGCGACTCCGCCGCGCCAGCTCCGCACATCCTGCTTGCTGATATCATCCGCACCACAAAGAATGCGTCCGGCATCCGGCTCGTAGATCCGTTCCAGCAGCTTGACCAGCGTAGTCTTGCCCGATCCGCTGTAACCGACGATAGCAGTTATTTTCCCGCCGGGAATGGTAAGGGATACATCCTTCAGAACAGGCTGTTCGTCATAGGAGAAGGTGACATGGTCAAACTGGATATCACCGTCCGCAATGATCTTCTCCACATAGGCATCTGTGGACTCCTCTTTCTCATAAAGAATATCTGTCACCTTATTCAACTGACCCTGAATGGATTTGGACTGCCGCCAGATCCCACCCAGAGTGTTGAAAAAGCCGATGAAGGTACCGGCGTAGAGGTAGAAAGCGTACCAACCGGCGGTATCGAAAGTGCCGTTTCCAAGGAGCTTAATGCCCATGATAATAATGACGATCTCCGGCAGAATGCCGACAACAGAACCCAAAACGGTATTGAGCACATCCAGACCGATGAGGCGGCGGTTTGCCCGATAATAATTGTCGATCATCCGGTCGCCTCTTTTGCTCTCGCTGGCCTGCATATTGAAGGCCTTCAACAGAGGCAGGGCTGAGATCAGCTCGCTAAGATACTCCGTCAGATTGGCAAGACTGAATTTCGCCGCATTCTGAAATTTCAGATTCAGACGGCCAATGGTAAAGGAAATCAACAGTGTAAAGGGAATGAAGGCCAGCAGAATCAGACCGGCCTTGATGCTGATGGCACTCATTGCCACAATGGTAACCGCAAGATAATAGACCCGTGTTATGGATTCCAGCACCACATCCAGCACAAAGGCGTTCAAACTGTCAGCATCCACTGTAATGCGGCTGATGAGCGTACTGGCAGATACCCGGTCGAAATAGGATGGCTTCAGTTTCAGAATTTTTCCCCACAGGACATTCCGCAGATTCCGGTTGGTCCGGTAGCGTACAATATGATCGACATAGAGTACACCTTGGGTGAGTATCATGGATGCGATCTCCAAACCGATGAACATGGCTACACTGCCGATGCTGACATCACCAGCAAAGAAGTTGCCGTTGACCTGCGGAATGGACACCAGCAGGAAACCCTGCAAAATTACCAGCACAACATAAAATGCCAGAAAGCCGTAGGGAAGCTGTGCCGACCGGCAGGCATGGAAGAACCGCTTCCAAATACCCCGCTGATCGACGGTTTCTCCCGTGAAAGTTCCCGGAGGGGGATTGATTTGTTTTTCCATATTCTGCTCCTTACTCTCCTCTGCCCCGTTTGACCTTTGCCACATACCGGTAAATACTCTGTTCGGACATACGAAGCGCCTGTGCGGTTTTTGCCACGGCGCCTTTCAGATCCAACACGCCGGAATCGTACAGGTCAATAATCAGCTCTGTTTTTTCATCCGGCGTCAGCCGATCCGGTGCATCCGAAAACTCGCTGACCATCTTGTCGATCAATTCCAGGGTAGGTTCCTCTGTGGGGGCCGGAGGCTGAACGGGCTGAATCTCGTCAATATTCGTAACATCGAAATGTAACAGATTGTCTATATGGGAACTCAGCGCGACAAAGGGAGTAAGCTCTATGTATAGTACCAAAGCACCAACCAGAGTCCCCTCAGAATCCCGGAGAAACTGAATGGAAACTTTGGAGAGTCCTTTACCCATGGTTACATCACCGCGGCATACCAGCATTCCGTTTTCCAAAACTGTGCTTCTTTTCATCGCTTGCCGGATATAGCTCCGCAGGGAATCCACGCGCTTACGCGATGATTGCTTGTTTTCAACTACAGGCATGTTCTTCTGCGTTAAGTCAAACAGGAGCACTTCCCATGTCTTAGGCAGTGACTCCGACAGGAATGCTACAGTTGTTTGATATTGTTCCAGAAGCTTATGCATGAAGACCCCTTCTTTCGTAGTTTTTCTAAAAATAGGATAGCATGTGGGGATATCCTTGTCAATATTTTTCTTACCATGATAAGAAAAATATTGACAAATCCTGTGTGCATACCATATAATAATATCAGTAATAGTAGCGGGGTTTTGTCCGCTGCTAGCTCAAAATAAACAAAGGAGTACATACTATGGAAAAAAATCGCATTGTATCTTTGATTCTGGTTCTTTGTCTGGGACTGACATTGCTGGCCGGCTGCGGCAGCAAAAAGACATCCGACGGCGACAAGGCCACTGCCACCCTGATTCTCATCGATCAAGACGAGAAGGAGTACACCTACACAATGGAGATTACCGACGGTGCCACGCTTCGGGAAGCTCTGTTTGAGGCGGGGCTGATCACCGAAGAGGAGTTTGGCGCTTTCTTTGTTCAGAATATCGATGGCCATATTGCTGATGTGGAAAACGATGGCTGTACCTGGCTTCCCATGGATGCAGACAAGAATGCCCTCAGCGGCAAGAGCTTCGATGACATTACTCTGAAAAACGGCGACACACTCTATCTTCAGTATTATGTCGTTCCCGATTTTGACTAAATAAAAGAAAGCCGCAGGATACAGTGAACGCTGTATCCTGCGGTTGTGCCATATAGCAGTTTCGATTTGTTTATCTGGAGATAGGTTTGCCGCAAAATGAATGTTTTGCAGCAGACCTATTTCCATTTTTCTTCACCAGATCGCTTGCGGCTTTCTGGCGTTCTTCTGTGTACGGGGCGGTCAGCTTGAAGCCGAAGCCTCCCTTACTGACCTCAAGGGTCAGACAGCCGTTTCCATCATCGTCAATCAACCGACACTCAGAGGGATATTTCCCGGCGTATTCGGTGAACCTGTTTTGCGTGCGGTGTTGTAGGTACAGACCTCGACCATTCTTATCAAAACCTTATCAGAAGTGGCGGGAGAAGTCGGAAAAGCCTTGATATTACTGAGTTTTTCTGCTTTAATTTTTCATTCCCACTCGCTCCCAGAAACCGTGACCTAAACGATTTTGTATAGATGGTTTGTCTCCGATTATCAGGATTGCTTAGATTATCCAAGAATTACGGTGTATCATAATTCCTGTTGTCATTGTGTTGTCGGGCAGATAGGTTGGTGTAGACCCAATCTGTATGGATATTATAGCGCAGTGCTCTTTGAATTGCAATACCGCTTTTCAAAATTTACACGCAATATCTTCAAAAAGCGTGCAAAACATATTGATTTTTGGGAGCTTAGACATTATAATATAAACACGCATAATGCAAATATTGCGTGCAGAAAGTTGGTGACAGGTTGAGCAAGTACGATATTGTCAACGAAGTTTTTGATGCCATCGGAGAAATTGCAAAGAAATCGGATTTTATTTCTGCCGGACTCAAAGACCAGGATGTATATGCGCTTTGTAGGCAGGGGTATCTTGAGCGTGTGAAAAAGGGGTATTACAAGCTGGCCGTCGGAGACGAGCCCAAAGAGGAGCTTATCCTTTCGAAACTGATGACGCACGGGGTCGTCTGCGTGGAATCGGCTCTGTTCTACTACGGCTATAGTGACTTTGCACCCCGAGAATGGTCAATTACCGTTCCTCGATCCTATTCCAGAACCGTAAAAGCCATACAGGAAGAAGTGCCGGTAAAAGCGTACTATGTTCAGAATGATATGTATCACCTGGGGGAAACAACTGGCACCTTCAATGGCGTAACACTTCCGGTCTATGACCGTGAGCGTACCATCTGCGACTGTTTCAAGTACCGCACGAAGCTGGATAACGAGATATTCAACAAAGCCGTCAATGCTTATGTGGCGGATGAAAAGAAAAACCTTGCCAACCTTTCCAAATACGCAAAGGAAATGGGTGTTTATAAGAAAATGATGAGTGTGATGGAGGTGCTGCTGAATGGCTGACATGGCTGCATCCGTGCTTGCACGGCTCAAAAACAAAGCCGCAAAAAGCGGCAGAAGCTATCAGCTCTGCTTACAGATTTTCTGCCAGGAAGAGTTCCTGCGCCGACTGGAAAAGTCAAAATATGCGGAAAACCTGGTTCTCAAAGGCGGACTGTTCCTCTATTCCCTCACGGATTTCGATAGCCGTGTTACGGCTGATGTGGATTTTCTGCTCAGAAAGATGCCCAATACACCGGAACAGCTTCAAGCGATATTGGAGGAGATCATTGCAACCGAAACAGGCAACGATTTTATCACATTTGAAATCAAAAATGTGGCTCCCATTGCTGTGGCAAAGAAGTACGCCGGTATTGGTGCTTCCCTCGTAGCAAGGATAAAGAACACAAAAACTCCTTTTGGTATTGATTTCGGTGTGGGGGACATCATCGTGCCGAGACAGGAAAAGCGGAAGATACCAACGCAGCTTGACGGTTTTGAGGCGCCGACGGTCAATACCTACTCGCTGGAAACGACCGTTGCCGAGAAGTTAGATGCAATACTCAGTCTGATGGAATTCTCCAGCCGGATGAAGGATTATTACGATCTCTATTATCTTGCAAACAAGTTCGATTTCAACGGTGCAACGCTGACGGAAGCGCTGAAAAAGACCTTTGGAAATCGTGGACACCACTTCACCATGGAACAGTTTGAGCAGGTTATGACCTTCGGCAGCGACGATGCGATGCAGAAGAAATGGAAAGCATTTTGCCGGAAGATCGATACAAAGACCGATGATTTTGATACGGTGCTGAGAACAATAAAAGTGTTTTTGACAAAGCCATATGCAGCAGTTCTAAAGGGAAAAGAGTTTACTGAATACTGGTCTACACAAAACAATGACTGGAGGGTTATTTGAGATGGAAGTTACCGGAAGCTTGCAAATAGTATGCCCGATAAGAGGGCAACTCAAAGTCAATAAACGTAGCAAAGACGGACTTTCTGCTTCAGAAGAATTTTATAGGGTTGAGGCAATTAAGTATTTGCTATCCAGGAGTTATCCTAAAGAGAATTTCTGGATTGAGCCAATACGCTTTATCTGCAAATATTGTACAAGGACAGGCAAAGATTTGAGCCAATACCCACTGATGTTCTTTGAAAACAGTAGTCTGCCAAAATTCCTCACTATCATTTTCGAGATTGTCTTCCATGAGCTTTACAACTCTTTGGAGTTTTTCGATATTCAAAGACGTTGTCAGGTGTTGCAGATTTTCATCTTGCAACTCTGTCAGACTCCGTTTCAACGATTCCAAAGAACTTGTCTGAGTGATGAGACGAAGCAGTGTTTTTACAAGATCATAGTTTTCTTCATTGCCAATCATCCGAGCCGCAGAAGAGTCATTCTGGATGATTGAAAGGAATTGGCGAAAACTGCTGTCTACTCTGGTGTAAGTAGCTGAACCATACGGGATTTCGCCCATGTCTTCATACAGCGCATACAGCCGCTTCAAACCTTGGTAAAGCTCATATGTTTCACTTGTGCTCAGATTGAGTTCCATCCAATCTCCGACTTTGACAGAGCCACGAGAAATCTTCACCACTGACCCGTTGTCATCGCTCGGAAAGTCGGCATCGTTTTTCCGTTTCTTTTCATATAGAAATTTTCCAGAAACAGATTTATGGGGGTCTTTCTCGTTATCTACCAGCGTTGGACAGAACTTCAACCGGATCATTTCCGTCTGGCTCAAGACTACCGGTGACGCATCTGAAAGGCGTAGTAGGAAACCGGCTTGTCCATCATCTCCTCAGCAAATTTCTGATATTCTTCTTTCGTCCAGAACAGCATCTCCCGCCGTTCCTCTGTCCCCATGTTTCCGGCTTTCGCTGCCGGATTGGAGTGGAGATCGTAAAACCGGACAGCGTGGTTGAAAATGGCGCTGAGCTGATTGTGCAGCGTCTTGAGATAGGTCTGAGAATAGGGCTTGCGTTTCTCATCCCGATAAGCGAGCAGCTCGTTTTGCCATGCAATCACATCTTTTGTGGTAATCTCGTTGATTTTCCGCTTGCCGAAATACGGGAGCAGTTTTGTTTTGATGATATTCTCCTTGGTCTGCCATGTGCTTTCTTTCAGCCGCGCCTTGAGATCGTTGGTGTAGATTTCGCAGAACGCCTCAAAGCTCATATCCAGATCACCGGCGCTCTGCTGTTGAAACTTCTGCTCCCATTCCAAGGCTTCCCGCCTCGTGGCGAATCCGCGCTTGCATTTGGGCTTGCGTTCTCCTGTCCAGTCCGTGTACTGCGTCACCACATACCACGAACCGTTTTCCTTGTTCTTATAAGCTGGCATCTGCGTCCTTCCTTTCTGTTCCGTAGAACCGTTCATTGAAATACTGTCGGTTGACGCGGCCTGCGATGGTCAGAAATCCTTTTGCCTTTAACTCCTCATTGAGCTGCCGAATGAGCTTGTAGGCATAGGGCTTCGACACATCCAGTTCCGCGGCGACTTCCTCTGCTCGAATAAATCTGTTGTCCATAAAACTCCTCCTTGTTGATTTTCGGTAATACTTGTCCTTATTTCGTGTCGGATACTTTCTGGCCGCCTTCCGATTTGCCCGGGCGGACACACCATGACTGTGATGTGCGACAGGTATTAAATTTCCGAACTTAACTACAAATGTTTAAGTTTACACTTGCATTATACTAAGCATATTCCGTTATGTCAAGAGGCTTTCGAGAAAAATATTAAACTTTTTTATTTAGGCTGTATTGACACGAACTAAGCATATATGCTATAATCATCGCAACGATACCAAAGGAGTGTAGGTTTATGGCGATTGGTGAACGAATCCGTTTTATTCGTAATTTGCGTGGCATGACGCAGAAATGGCTTGGTCAAGCTGTTGGCTTTCCGCCTAAAACGGCTGATGTCCGCATGGCTCAGTACGAGTCCGGTTCCAGAACGCCGAAAGAGGATTTGGTAAAAGCTATCGCCAATGTGTTGGAGGTTTCTCCCTTGGCATTGCAGATTCCCGACATTGACAGTGACCTTGGATTTATTCACACCCTTTTTGCCATCGAGGACATTCACGGCATCCGTGCTGAAAAGCAGGGAGATGCGGTGCATCTCATCTTTGACGGCAGCAAACGTACCATGGATGAATCAATCTTTACCATGCTTTCCGCATGGGCAGAACAGTCGGAGAAGCTGCGCTGCGGCAAGATCAGCAAAGAGCAGTACGACCACTGGCGCTACACCTTCCCGGAAGAGGACACCACCCAGCGTTGGGCAAAAGTACCGTCGCAGGAACTGAGCGATCTGCTTGTGGAAGCGTTCAAGGATCAGCAGAAAGAAAAATGAACATAGAAAAAGCCCGTACTGACATCCAATCAGTACGGGCTTCAATCATATGGAGAAGTTTGTGAGCTTGGAGAAATTACTCTTTACTCACAAGCCACTGGCAACGCAGAATGACTGCGCTTCGGCGGAATCTTATCAAAATCTTATCAGAAGGGGCGGGTAAAATCCAAAAACCGTTGGTATTCCTACACTTTTCGGCTTTTCTGATTCATTCCCACTCCACCGTCGCGGGGGGCTTGGAGGTGATATCGTAGACGATCCGGTTGATGTGCTTCACCTCGCCGACGATGCGGCCGGAAATCTTGTCCAGCAGATCATAGGGGATGCGGGACCAGGTGGCGGTCATGAAGTCCTGGGACTGCACCGCACGCAGGGCCAGGGTATAGTCATAGGTGCGCTCATCGCCCATAACGCCTACGCTGCGCAGGTCCGTCAGCACGGCAAAATACTGGCTGGTGGTGCGATCCAGACCCGCCAGAGCCATTTCCTCCCGGAAGATGGCATCGGCATCCCGAAGGATGGACAGCTTTTCCTCGGTGATCTCGCCGATGACGCGGATGGCCAGGCCGGGACCCGGGAAGGGCTGACGCCACACCAGCTGCTCCGGCAGGCCCAGCTCCAGGCCCAGCTGCCGCACCTCATCCTTGAACAGGCGGCGCAGAGGCTCCACGATGTCCTTGAAATCCACGCAGTCAGGCAGACCGCCCACGTTGTGGTGGCTCTTAATGACGGTGGACTCGCCGCCCAGGCCGGACTCCACCACATCGGGATAGATGGTGCCCTGGGCCAGGAAGTCCACGGCGCCGATCTTCTTGGCTTCCTCCTCGAACACGCGGATGAACTCCTCACCGATGATCTTCCGCTTACGCTCGGGGTCCGTGACACCGGCCAGCTTGCTCAGGAAACGGGGACCGGCGTTGACCCGGCGGACGTCCACGTTGAACTGCTTGGTCATCACATGCTCCACCTGGTCGCCCTCGTCCTTGCGCAGCAGGCCGTGGTCCACAAAGATGCACGTCAGCTGACGGCCCACCGCCCGCTGCAGCAGCGCGGCGGCCACGGAGCTGTCCACGCCGCCGGACAGAGCCAGCAGCACCCGGCCATTGCCGATCTTCTCCCGGCACTGGGCCACAGCCTCCTCCAGATAGGACGCCATGGTCCACTCCGGCCGGAAGCCGCAGATCTTATACAGGAAGTTCTCCAGAATTTGGCGGCCATACTCGGTATGCACCACCTCCGGGTGGAACTGCACGCCGTAGAGCTTCTTTTCCAGACACTGGACCGCCGCGTGGCGGCAGCCCTCGGTGGAGGCGATGATCTCGAAGCCGGGGGCCAGGCGCTCCACCTCCACCCCGTGGCTCATCCAGTACACAGCCGTCTCCGGCACGCCGTCGAACAGGGGAGAGGCGGTATGGGTCAGCTCCGTCTTGCCGTACTCCCGGGTGTCCGCCTTGCAGCACTGACCGCCCAGCAGGTGCATCATCAGCTGCAGACCGTAGCAGATACCCAGCACGGGAACACCCATGGACAGCATCTCCGGGTCGATCATGGGAGCGCCGGGGTCAAACACCGTGGCCGGGCCGCCGGTGAAGATGATGGCGTCCGGGGCAAAGGCCCGGACCTCGTCCATGGTCATGCGGAAGGATTTGATCTCGCAGTATACGCCGCATTCACGGACGCGGCGGGCCACCAGCAGGTTGTACTGGCCGCCGAAATCCAGCACTAAAACCTTTTTCATACGGGATCATCCTCCCGGAAGGTGATGTGGTCGGGGGTCGCTTCCTCGATGACGGCCAGGGAGTGGATGGGATAGCCCTTCTCCCGCAGGGCGTCGCCGCCGTGCTGGAAGCCCTTCTCCACTGCCACGCCAATGCCCACCAGCTCAGCCCCGGCGGCCTTGACGATGTCGATGAGGCCCTGCATGGCATAGCCCTTGGCCATGAAGTCGTCGATGATCAGCACCCGGTCCTTGGGACCCAGCCACTCCTGGGCCACAATGAGGGTCACTTTTTTCTTATAGGTATAGGAGAAGATCTCGCTCTGATACAGGCCGCCCTCGATATTGTCGCTCTTGGCCTTCTTGGCGAACACCATGGGAACGCCGTATTTCTGGGCACACACCGTGGCCAGAGGGATGCCGCTGGCCTCCGCCGTCAGCACCATGGTGATGTCCTTCACATCGAAATACTTGGTGAACTCATCGGCCAGCTGGCTCATAAGGGCGGTGTCCACCCGGTGATTCAGGAAACCGTCCACCTTGATGATGTTGCCGGGCAGGACCTTACCTTCCCGGCGGATGCGCTCCTTCAGCAGTTCCATAAATTCCTCCTATAAATCTCACATTGCTGTGAATAATGACTCTATTCTGCCCTATTCACGCCGCAAAAGCAAGGGGTCGAAAGGGCGAAGTTCCCGGCATTTCCGGGGCGGCTTTTGTCACATATGACGGGGATCACCCCCGGCGCAGGCTCTCCCGGATAAAATCGCTGAAGCGCTGGGCCGCAGACGTCAGGGGCACGTCCCGCAGCACGCACAGGTCCACGCTGCGGGGCGGGATATCAAAGGACGTGCGCAGCTTCCGCAGGCGGCCGCTTTCCAGCTCCCGGCGGACAAACTCCTCCGTGACGCCGGCCACGCCGAACCCGATGGCCGCCAGGTCCACCAGCAGGCTCCGGGCGCCCAGCTCGATCTCCGGGTTCAGGTGCAGCCCGTTCTGCAGGAAGTATTTTTCCAGATACAGCCGGGAGGAGGCCTTCCGCTCCAGCAGAATCAGCGGGAACCGGGCAATCTCCTCCAGGGTGTATACATGGTCGAAGTCGCAGGGATACTCCGCCCCGGCCACGAAAATGGAGTGGGTGGCCAGGCACGGGAAGGTCTCCAGAGACGCTCCCTCCTGGGGGGTGCTGGCAAAGGCAATGTCCACCTTGCCGGACTGCAGCAGGCCCAGAACCTTGTGGCTCCGGCCGGAGATGATCTGAATATGAATGGCCGGATACTGCCGGTGGAACCGGTCCAGATACGGCAGCAGGAACTGGCTGGTCACCGTGTCGCTGGCGCCGATGGTCAGGTGGCCCATCTGCAGGTCCCGGCTCTGGGACAGCTTCTCCTCGCCGGTTTCCAGCAGGCCCATGGCGCTGCGGACGTATTCATACAGCATCCGCCCGTCGGCGGTCAGGGTGACGCCCCGGGAGTTCCGGGCGAACAGCCGGGTCTGCAGTTCCGCCTCCAGCTGCTTGATGGACTGGCTGACGGCGGACTGGGATATAAACAGAGTCTGGGCGGCGGCGGTGATGTTTCCGGCCTCCGCTACCTCCTTGAACACACGATAAAGCTCCAGCTTCACGGACATGACAGCACCTCATTAAGAAAAATAATGCGTACGGTTTGTATCATCTGCTGTAATTATATCAAATATTCCCGGGAATGCAACCCCTATCTTTCCTTCCCCGAAGGATTCGGCATTTTTTCCGATTTCCCTTGCTTTTTCCCGGCGGCTTCTGTATAATCATGACTGGCTTTTGCTGCAAGAGTAGAAGCGGCGCGTTAAGTGCCGGTCGGATGGGAGGTTGCCGCCGGACGAAGGAGACCTGTCTCCGCGGTGCCGTCTTCGCATCCGCTTTGGCAGCCGGCCCGGGGGTTCGCGCCCTGACAAGTGCATACTCCCCAACCTCCTCCCAATTTTTACCCGAATTAGGAGGTATTTTTTATGTCTGAACGTCACACCCATGCATCTGCCCACGGCAGACCCAAGTGGCCCGTGCGGGCCATGGTCACCTGCGCCCTGCTGACCGCCGTCAGCGTGGTGCTGGCCCGGTTCCTGATCCCCACCCCCAACGAGGTGACCCGCTTCTCCCTGGAGGCGGTGCCCATCTTCCTGGCCGGGATGCTGTTCGGGCCGCTGCCCGGGGCCCTGACAGGCTTCGCCGCCGATTTCATCGGCTGCCTGTTCTCCCCCTATGGCTACAACCCGATTTTCTGCGTGCCCCCGATCCTGTACGGCCTGTGCGCCGGGCTTTTCCGGCCCTGGCTGACCCGCAGATGCAGCCCCCTGCGGCTGGCTCTGGCGTTCCTGCCGCCGCTGGTCCTGGGGTCGGTGCTGTACCAGAGCTTCGCCTTGGCCATGATCTATGGCGGCGGCGCGAAAGCCGCGTACTTTCTCACCCGGCTGGCGGCCCGCAGCGTGCAGTTTGCCATTACCGGCGTGCTGGACGTGCTGGTGGTGTGGCTTCTGCAGCGTTCCGGCGCTCTGCGGGCCGTGGGCCTGCCGCCGGTGCAGTCGAAAGGAAATGATATACAGTGAACATTGACGAAACCCTGTCTTATATCCACGCCGTCTGCTGGCGCAGCAGCATCCCGGGGCTGGAGCGCATCCGGGCGCTGCTGGCGCTGATGGGGGACCCCCAGAAGGGCCTGGAGTTCATCCACGTCACCGGCACCAACGGCAAGGGCTCCACCTGTGCCATGATGGCCAGCATCCTCCAGGCGGCGGGCTATCGCACGGGCCTGTACACCTCGCCCTTCCTGATCCGGTTCAACGAGCGCATGCAGGTGGACGGCCAGCAGATCACCGACGACGAGCTGTGCGAAATCACGGCCCAGGTTCGCCCTCTGGCGGACTCCCTGGACCCTCACCCTACGGAGTTTGAGATGGTCACGGCCATCGCCTTCGCCTATTTCGCCCGGCACAACTGCGATATCGTGGTGTGCGAGGTGGGCATGGGCGGCGAATTTGACGCCACCAACGTGATCCCCGCCCCGGAGGCCGCCGTGTTCTGCAACATCGGTCTGGATCACACCCAGTATCTGGGGGACACCATTGAAAAAATCGCCGCCACCAAGGCCGGGATCATCAAGCCCGGCTGTGACGCGGTGCTGTACCGCCAGACGGCCTCTGCGGAGGAGATCATCCGCCAGCGGTGCGAGCGTCTGGGTGTTCCCCTGCACCTGGCGGATTTCGACGGCATCCGTCTGGAAAGCGCCGGGTTGGAGGGCCAGGTTTTCGATTGGGAGGAGCTTACCGGCCTGCGCCTGCCGCTGCTGGGACGGCACCAGCTGTGCAACGCCGCCGTGGCCCTGACGGCCATCCGGGTGCTTCAGGCCCGGGGCTGGGCCATTACCGACTCCCATATCCGCCGGGGGCTGGCCTCCACCGACTGGCCCGGCCGGTTCCAGATCATCGGCCGGGACCCGCTGTTCATCATCGACGGCGGCCACAATCCCCAGTGCATCCAGGCCCTGGAGCAGAACATCCGGGACTATCTGCCCGGGCGGCCCCTGACGGTGCTGACCGGGGTCATGCAGGACAAGGACTACCACTGCATGTACCGGGGCGTGGCGCCCTACGCCAACTCCTTCATCACGGTGACGCCGGATAACCCCCGGTCCCTGCCTGCCGGTGAGCTGGCGGCCTATATCCGGGAGCTGGGCTGTTCTGCCACGGCCTGCGGCACCATCCGAGAGGGGGTGGCCCTGGCCCTGGAGCAGGCAGGGCCTGACGGCACGGTGCTGTGCTACGGGTCCTTGTACCTCATCGGAGACGTGGAGCTTCAGCTGCGGGAGCTGAGAAAATAAAGGAAATGAGCGTGCATCCGCCCTCTTTACCCGGATGCACGCTCACTTCATAGGCACGGGAGGTAAGACCCTCTCCACTCATGATTATATTTGATTTCCATATTTTCGTCAAGTGCATAATTCGAATAATTGTAAACCTCCTGTTGATAAATATTCTGGAGGCTGTCGGAAAAACCGGAAATCCTCCGTCATCGGAAAGGAAGATACTTACGAAAGAAACTCATCAGGGGGTGTCTTTCGTTTGTAATCGCAGGTTTTCAGAACTTTTCAGTTCTGAAAAACCGCACGCAGCTTGTCAAAAAAACTTCTTTGACAAGCTGGTTATTGACGCAGCACCCCCGGTGGACGTATAATCATCCTGACGAAAGGAGGCCCGGCACATGACCCAGTGCGAAGCCTGCTGCTTTTATAACTACGACGAGGAATACGACGAATACATCTGCGACGTGGACCTGGACGAGGACGAGATGGTGCGGTTCCTGGCCGGACGGGGGGACTGCCCCTACTGGCGGCCCGGCGACGAATACCGCACCGCCCGGCGGCAATAGGCGGAAATATAGGTGGATTTTTCCACCGCCCTGTGATACAATGGCCCTGCCGCACACGCGGCGCAAAGGGAGAGTGAGAAAGTGGATAAGCTATGCGACCTGCTGGACATCCGGCCCGGCGTCACCGCCCTGATCGGCGGCGGCGGCAAGACCACCCTGATGTATCACCTGGCCCGGGAGCTGCGGGAGCGGGGCACCGTGGCGGTGACCACCACCACCAAGATCTGGCCCCCCACCGGCATCGCCGTGGCCCAGGACCCGGATACCGCCCGGGAAATTCTGGCCCGGGAGGGCCTGGTGTGCCTGGGGGTTCCGTCGGCCCAGGGCAAGCTGGTGTCCCCGGGCTTTGAGGGCTGGGACGCCCTGGCGGACTATACCCTGGTGGAGGCGGACGGCTCCGCCGGAAAGCCCTTCAAGGGCCACGAAAAGCACGAGCCGGTGCTGCCGCCCCGGCGCAACACCACCATTTTGGTGCTGGGAGCCGACGGCTTCGGCCGTCCCATCAGCGTTGCGGCCCATCGTCCGGCCCTGTATGCCCGGCTGGCCGGTGTGCCGGAAAACCGGCCCGTGACCCCGGCCATCGCGGCCCGGGTGGCCGCCCGGGAGGGATTTCATGACCAGGTTTTCGTAAACCAGGTGGACCAGGAGGAGGAACGTCCCCTGGCCCGGCAGCTGGCGGAGCGGCTGGACTGCCCGGTGGCTGCCGGTTCCCTGCGGTCCGGCTGCTGGGAAAAGATCAAATAACAGGAGGATTCAACTATGGAACGTACCTATGCGGAATACGCCGCCCACCAGGCGGTGGAGCTGCTGGCCATCGACAGCCCCACGGGCTTCACCCGGCAGGCGGCGGAGTGGGTGCTGAACGCCTTCCGGTCCCTGGGCTATGAGGCCCGGACCACCGTCAAGGGCGGCGTTCTCATCGACCTGGGCGGCAGCGACGAGAATGACGGCCTGCTGCTGGAGGCCCATGCCGACACCCTGGGCGGCATGGTGGCGGAGATCAAGGGAAATGGCCGCCTGCAGCTGACGGCTCTGGGCGGTATGCGTCCGGAAAACGGCGAGGCGGAGAACGTCCGGGTCTACACCCGTTCCGGCCGGGTCATCGAGGGCACCTTCCAGCTGTGCAACGCCTCCGTCCACGTCAACGGCGAATACGCCAACGCCAAGCGCAGCTATGACACCTGCGAGGTGGTGCTGGACGAGGACGTGAAGTCCGCCGATGATACCCGCGCTCTGGGTGTGGAGGTGGGCGACATCGTCTGCTTCGAACCCCGGACCCGGATCACCGGCTCCGGCTATATCAAGAGCCGCTTCCTGGACGACAAGCTGTCCGTGGGCATTCTGCTGGGCCTGGCCAAGTTCATGAAGGACAAGGACCTCACCCCCCGCCGCCGGGTATACGCCCATGTGACGGTGTATGAGGAGGTGGGCCACGGCGGAGCCGCCAGCGTGCCCCAGGGCGTCACCGAGGCCATCAGCGTGGACATGGGCTGCGTGGGCGACGGTCTGCGCTGCACCGAGCGGCAGGTGTCCATCTGCGCCAAGGACTCCGGCGGCCCCTACAGCTATGAAGTGGTGGGAAAGCTCATTGACGCCGCCCGGCGGGAAAAGGCCGACTACGCCGTGGATGTGTACCCCCACTACGGCTCTGATGTGGAGGCCACCCTGTCTGCCGGAAACGACCTGCGCCACGGGCTTATCGGCGCCGGCGTCTACGCCAGCCACGGCTATGAGCGCAGCCATATCGACGGCGTGTGGAACACCCTGAAGGTGCTCAAGGGATATCTTGAAATTTAAAAACTGCCCCTTATGTTAGACAGCCCCTGCGGGATTTTCCCGCAGGGGCTGTTGTTCGATTTGGGATGCTTTACCGGCCGGCAGACTCCTCAGCGATCTTTCTGGCGACTTCCTCGTCAGTCAGATAGGCGCTGGGGGCGGGAGCCACACCGCGGCCCCACTCGATCCAGTTGACCACAAAGAAGGAGATGGTGCTCACCAGGCATCCGGCCACCACCGGCATCAGGAACATCCAGGTGCCGCCGCCGCCCACGATCTGCCACACCACAAAGGCGATGGTGCCGCAGATGATGGAGATGATACCGGAGTTCTTGGTGGCCTTGGGCACTGCCAGGCCCAGGCCATATGCGGCGAAGGGACCGGCGCAGCGAATGCCGAAGGCGAAGGTGTTCATGGCCACGATAGACACGCCGAACAGAGAGATCAGCATGGCCACAACAGCGGACAGCACGTTGCAGGCCCGGGTATAGAAGATGGTCTGCTTGTCCGTCAGCTGCTTCTTGCCGCCCAGACCGGTGTACAGGTCGTTGATGATCATGGTGGACATGCACAGCAGGTTGGAGTCGGCGGAGGACATGGTGGCGCAGATGATGGCGGCGGAGATCAGGCCCGTCACCACACCGGGGGCATAATGACCGGTGACGATCATCATGGCGTTGCTGCCGTTCTCGGCCAGGCCGGGCAGCTGATCCTGCAGAGCAAAGGCAGCCAGACCCAGCAGGGTGGGGAAGATGGACATGGCGGCCATGAGGATAGCGGAGACAAACGCAGCGTTCTTGGCGGTCTTTTCGTCCTTGGCGGTCTCAAAGCGGGAGACCATCTCGGGACCGGCCAGGAAGGTGCAGAAGTAGTTGAAAATGTAGCCGATGATGGAAGCCCAGCCGATTTGGGTCAGGTTCAGCTTCTCACCGGGCAGAGCCGCAGAGATGGCGCTCCAGCCGCCGGCATGGTTCAGCACGATGGGAGTGGCGATGGCCAGGCCCACCAGGATGATGCCGAACTGCACCAGGTCGGAGATCTGGTCGGCGATCATGCCGCCCATGGTGGTGTACAGAATGATGACGATGCCCGCGAAGATCAGGCACACATTCAGGGGAATGGAGGGGATCAGGGCGTTGATGACGCCGCCGGAGGCGGCGATCTGGGAGGAGGTCAGGCAGAACAGCGACAGCACGGACAGGATAGCCGTGAAGTTGCTGGAGAACTTGCCGAACCGGCGGCCCACCACCTCGGGGATGGTCACGGCCATGGTCTTGCGGATCTTGGGAGCGAAGTAGGCCAGGGGGATCATGGCAATGGAAGCCGCCAGGACGTACCACACGGCGCTGAGGCCCCAGTCGCCGAAGGCCTTCTGGGCCAGGCCCGTGGTGCAGCCGCCGCCGATGTTGTTGGCGGACAGGGAGAACGCCACCATAAACAGGCCCATGCGGCGTCCGGCCACCATGTAGTCCTTGGCGTTCTTGATCTGGACCTTGCTGACCACGGCGCCCACGGTCAGCATGCCCACCAGATATGCGACAACGATAATCAGGGGCAGAATTTGAATTTCCATATGCTTTTCTCCTTCTTTTCTTTCCCGGATTTCTGCCGGGTACTTCACTACTTTACTCGCAAATATTGCACCATGCAACAAAAATCTCATCAACTTGTTAGCTTTCTGTGAATTCAACAAAACATGCCGTTTATAATCGCCTATAATGCATAAAAACGCAGAATTGCGCTAAATTATGTCATTATCGACAAACATCCCTGCCATTTGCTGGAATTATACCGGCATGATGCACTCCTCCGCCGGGCGAAAAAAATCCCCCGGTTCAATGTGAACCGGGGGACAGGCCTTACTTCTCCTTATAATACAGACGGCAGTGGCAGTACCCCTCAAAGTCGGGGTCCGCGATCTGATCTTTGAATTCCTTGCACATGCAGCGGTTTTCCTCCGTCCGGGCCAGGCGGCACGGGCAGTACCCGCCGGTGCGCTTTAACCCCTCCCGGATGGCGTCCACCACCTGCCGGTCCTCGTTGAGCCGAACCTTCATGGCGCGCCTCCTTTCTGATTTGCACACTCACTATAACATGTACAGGCCCCGTCCGCAATATGCAAATGCAACACTTTGTCCCGGAATGATTTTCATGTGCCGAAATTTATTGTATTTATACGAAATAATTTTCGTCACAATCTTGGCAATGGAGTGGGAAACGTTCCCGGTTTTCCGCCGTTTCCGAAGATTTCAAAATTTCAGGCCGCCCTATGGTTCCGTGAATTTTTCTGCAATGTTTTCTCATCAATTATGAAAATTTCTCATCGGATAGACAACTTTTCTGAAACAATTGACTTTTGAAATCAATTGTGGCATTCTGTAGCTGTAACCAATATCAGTCCGTCTGCGGCGCACAGCCAAACGCCGCAAGCGGACGGAAGGAGTGGAACTGTTTTGAGCAGACTTGACATCAAAACCCCCAGCAGGGCTCAGACCGTGGTAGAGGGTCTTTACCGCGATGTGGAGCGCCGGATCGCCGCCAGCCCTCCGGGCCTGTGCCCGGTGGAAATGTCTCTGTCGTTTCTGCAGCTGTGCCACGCCCAGACCTGCGGCAAGTGCGTTCCCTGCCGCATCGGCCTGGGCCAGCTGACCAAGCTCATTTCCCAGGTGCTGGACGGCACCGCCAACATGGACACCGTCCGCATCATCGAGAAAACCGCCCGCAGCATCGTGGACACCGCTGACTGCGCCATCGGCCGGGACGCCGCCCGCCTGGTGGTGGATGGCCTGGAGGGCTTCCGGGACGACTATGAGGAGCACGTGCAGCACCACCGGTGCCTGGCAAGCCTCCAGAATCCCGTGCCCTGCGTTGCCCTGTGTCCGGCGGGGGTGGATATCCCGGGCTACATGGCCCTGGTGGGGGTCGGGCGCTACGCCGACGCCGTGCGCCTGATCCGCAAGGACAACCCCATGCCCACCGCCTGCGCCTACATCTGTGAGCATCCCTGCGAGGCCCGCTGCCGCCGGAATATGATCGACGATCCCATCAACATCCGGGGCCTGAAGCGGTACGCCGTGGACCACGCAGGCGTGGTGCCCAATCCCCCCTGCGCCCCGGCCACCGGCAAGACCGTGGCCATCGTGGGCGGCGGCCCCAGCGGCCTCAGCTGCGCCTATTACCTGGCCCTGATGGGCCATAAGGTCACCATTTTCGAGGAGTGCAGCAAGCTGGGCGGTATGCTGCGCTACGGCATCCCCAGCTACCGCTTCCCCCGGGAGAAGCTGGACGCCGAGATCGACTCCATCCTGTCCCTGGGCATCGAGGTCCGCACCAACGTCCGCATCGGCCGGGACATCTGGCTGGAGGAGCTGGAAAAGCAGTACGACTGTATTTACATCGCCATCGGCGCCCACCAGGATAAAAAGACCGGCATCCCCGGTGAGGACAGCTGCAATGTCATATCCGCTGTGGAGATGCTCAAGGCCATCGGCGACGACGTGATGCCCGACTTCACCGGCAAGCAGGTGGTGGTCATCGGCGGCGGCAATGTGGCCATGGACGTCACCCGCAGCTCCATCCGCCTGGGGGCCAGCAAGGTCACCTGTGTGTATCGCCGCCGCCTGGAGGACATGACGGCCCTGCCCGACGAGGTGGCAGGGGCCACCGCCGAGGGGGCGGAGATGATGACCCTGGCAGCTCCCGTCCGCATTGAAGCCGACGAGGACGGCGTGGCCCGGGCTCTGTGGGTCCAGCCCCAGATCATCGGCGATGTGGACAGCTCCGGGCGTCCCAAGCCCAACAAGGCCGCCCTGGACCAGGTGCGCATCCCGGCGGATATCATCGTGGTGGCCATCGGCCAGGGCATCGAGATCCAGGGCTTTGACCAGGCCGGCGTGCCCATTACCCGCGGCGGACGGCTGGTGGCCGCCCTGTCCGGTCAGGTCAACGATATGGACAACATCTTTGCCGGCGGCGACTGCGTCACCGGCCCCGCCACCGCCATCCGGGCCATTGCCGCCGGAAAGGTGGCTGCCGCCAACATCGACGAGCACCTGGGCTTCCACCATGAGATCCGGGTGGACGTGGACATCCCGGCTCCCCGGCTGAACAACCGCCCGCCCCACGGGCGCATCAACACCACCGAGCGCCAGGCCTGTGAGCGCAAGTGCGACTTTGAGGACATCGAGTGCGGTCTCACCGAGGAGGGCGCCGTCACCGAGGCCTCCCGCTGCCTGCGGTGCGATCACTTTGGCTACGGCATTTTCAGAGGAGGTCGAGATATCAAATGGTAACGCTGACCATCGACAACAGAACCGTCACCGTGCCGGAAGGCACCACCATTTTGGAGGCCGCCCGTTCCGTGCGCCTGGATATTCCCACCCTGTGCTACCTGAAGGACATCAACGAGATCGGCGCCTGCCGCATCTGCATGGTGGAGGTGGAGGGGGAACAGCGCCTGGTGGCCGCCTGCGACACCCAGGTGGCCGAGGGCATCGTGGTCCACACCAACTCCCCCCGGGTCCGTGAGGCCCGCCGGGTGAACCTGCGGCTGCTGCTGGCCCAGCACGACATCCGCTGTCCCAAGTGCACCCGCAGCGGCAACTGCAAGCTCCAGCAGCTCACCAACGACTATAACCTGCTGGGCAACCACTATATCAAGGACCTGCGGCCCATTGAGCCGGATTTCAGCACCCCCGTGGTGCGGTTTGAAAACCGCTGCATCCGCTGTATGCGCTGCATCCAGGTCTGCGACAAGATCCAGGGTATGCACATCTGGGACCTGATGGGCACCGGTACCCGCACCACCATCGGCGTGTCCGGGGCCAGGACGTTGGCAGACTCCGACTGCACCTTCTGCGGCCAGTGCATGACCCACTGTCCCGTGGGCGGTTTGCAGGAGCACGACGACACCGGCCGGGTGTTCGACGCCCTGGCCAACCCCAAGAAGATCACCGTGGTCCAGATGGCCCCGGCGGTCCGGGCCGCCTGGGCGGAATACTACCACCTGAAGCCCGAGTACGCCACCGCCCAGCGCATGGTCACCGCCCTGAAGCAAATGGGCTTTGACTATGTATTCGACACCAATTTCACCGCCGACCTGACCATCATGGAGGAGGGCAGCGAGTTTGTGGAGCGCTTCACCCACCGGGATCAGTACACCTGGCCCATGTTCACCTCCTGCTGTCCCGGCTGGGTGCGGTTCGTCAAGACCCAGTTCCCCAAGTATGTCAGCCATCTGTCCACCGCCAAGAGTCCCCAGCAGATGTTCGGTGCCGTGGCCAAGAGCTACTTCGCCAAGAAGCTGGGGGTGGACCCCCACGACATCTTCGTGGTGTCCATCATGCCCTGCACCGCCAAAAAGAGCGAGGCGGCCCTGCCCACCATGCGGGACGCCTGCGGTGACCCGGACGTGGACGTGGTGCTGACCACCCGTGAGATCGTCCGGATGTTCCGGGGCGAGCAGATCAACCCCGCCGTTCTGGATGAGATGCCCTTTGACAGTCCTCTGGGCAGCGGCACCGGCGCGGCGGTGATCTTCGGCGCCACCGGCGGCGTCATGGACGCGGCCCTGCGCAGCGCCTACTACCTTGTCACCGGCCGAAATCCCGACCCCGACGCCTTCCGGGATGTCCGGGGCATGGACGGCTGGAAGGAAGCCAAGTTCGATATCCCCGGAGCCGGACCGGTGTCCGTGGCGGTGGCCAGCGGCCTGCTGAACACCCGCAAGCTCATGACCGCCCTGGAGCGGGGCGAGGTACGCTATGACTTCGTGGAGATCATGGCCTGTCCCGGCGGCTGCGCCGGCGGCGGCGGTCAGCCCATCCACGACGGCGTGGAGCTGGCGGAAAAGCGCGGCAGCGTCCTGTGGAACATCGACAAGGCCGCCCCCTCCCGGTTCTCCCACGAGAATCCCGAGGTCCACGAGCTGTATCGGGAGTTCATGAAAAAGCCCCTCAGCGATGTATCCCACCATCTGCTTCACACCGACCATCAAGCCTGGAAAATGCCCAGCCAAAAGTAATATTCCGTCAAAAGTGACAGCCGCTTGTCTGCAAGTGGCTGTCATTTTATAATTTTTTCACATATTTTTTATGGTTTGTTCTTACATTGTTCACATTTATATATTGTATTTATGGTAATATAATAGCAACATATATCATATGATGGAAAGTATAAAGCATAATGAGCAAGAGGAGGTACCTGCCATGAAATGTCCCTGCTGTGGAAACGAGATGCAGTCCGGCTTCGTCCGGGCTATGGGCCGAGGCGGCGTGTGCTGGGTGACGGAGAACCGTCCCATGGGCGCGGCCGTGGGCTGCCCGGGCTTCCTGCTTCTGGGAAAGGCCCCCCACTCGGAAACGGACCACGTTCCGGCCCAGCGGTGCGCCGCCTGCCGGATGGTAACCATTGCCTACGACCCGGAATAACCGGCTTGCTGCACGGATAGCGGCACGGCGTAAGCCGTGCCGCTTTTCTGCAAATTTATGCAAATTCAACGAAGGCTCTTGTATTTTCCGGGAAAATTCGGTAGACTAATAGAAAAAATCAGGAGGTTTTTCATGAAACTGGAAACCAAGCGCAGATTATCCATGCTCCTGCTGGCCGTGGCCGTGATCTTCTGGCTGCTGCGGCAGCTGGCGGTGGTGTATATCCCCGGTGTCTCGGCTCTGGCTCTGGCGGGGGCCATGCTCCTGCTGGCCTCCGGCATGGACCGCAGCCGCTCCGGCCAGAAGGCCGCCGTGACCCTGATCTTCGCCTTCGGCCTGCTGAACATCCTTTTCGCCATCATCGAGCTGTACGGCTATTTCCGCGCATGACCCCGGCTTGTCCCGGTTTGTCCCGGCTTGTCTCAGCCTGTCCCAGCCTGCCCCAGTTTGTGACATTTTCATGAATTCACTTGACGGACTCTTTACATAGCCCGGAAAACCCGGTATAATGACTCGGATACGCAGAAAGAGGGTGGACCCTTGCAAGTGAATCAAGTGCGGCTGGGAGCGGTGCTGTCCTATGTGTCCATGGGCCTGAGCACGCTGATCTCGCTGATCTATACGCCCATTATGCTGGGCCGGCTGGGCGAAACGGAATACGGTGTATACGGCGCGGTGGGGCCCATCATCTCCTACCTGCTGCTGCTGAGCATGGGCCTGGGCAGCGCCTATATCCGCTACTATTCCCAGGCCAAGGTGGCCAAGGACCGGCGGGAAATGGCAAAGCTCAACGGCATGTTCCTGGTGACCCTGTCGCTGCTGGGACTGGTGCTGCTGGCCCTGGGCTTCTTTCTGGCCGCCCATCCCCAGATGGTGTTCGGCACCAAGTGGGCCCCGGAGGAACTGGCCCTGGGCGCAAAGCTCCTGCGGATCATGACCCTAAACGCGGCTCTGTCCTTCCCCTTCAGCGTTTTTGAGTCCCATGTGAACATCCACGAGCGGTATCTGTTCCTGAAGGCTGTCACCATGGCCAAATCCGTGCTCAGTCCGCTGATCTCCATTCCCCTGCTGCTGTTGGGCTTCCGCTCCCCGGCCATTGCCACGCTTTCGCTGGTGCTGACCATCGTGTGCGGTCTGACGTATATGGCCTACTGCTTCGCGGTGCTGAAAATGCCGGTGTCCTTCCGGACCTACGACCTGCCGCTGATGAAGAACATGATGGGCTTCACGTTCTACATTTTCCTGGCGGTGGTGGTGGACCAGCTGAACTATGGCATCGGCACCCTGATGACCACCTGGATCCATGGCGCGGAGCTGTCCGGCGTGTACTACAGCGCCAACCAGCTGAACGTGTACTATCTGTCCTTTGCCATGGCCATCTCCAATGTGCTGATCCCCCGGGTCCACCGGATGGTGGCGGAGGGCGACTCCAACCGGGAGCTGACCCGGCTGATGACCAAGGCAGGACGCCTGCAGTTCATCATGCTGATGGCGGTGTTTCTGGGCTTTGTGGCGGTGGGCCGTCCCTTTGTGATCCTGTGGGCCGGCGGCAAGGAGCAGTTTGCCGTGGACTATCCCGTGGCTCTGCTGCTGTTTGCCAGCACCATCGTCTCCGCCATCCAGTTTGTGGGGCTGGAGATCCTCCGGGCCAAGAATATGCACCGGTTCCGGGCCTGGGTCTATCTGGCCGCCGCCGCCGTTAATGTGGGGCTGATGATCCCCCTGTGCAAATACGGCGGCCTGGTGGGCGTGGCCGGTTCCATCCTGTTTATCACGGTGGTGGGGAACGTCCTTCCCATCAACTGGTATTTCCGCCGCCATGTGGGCCTGGATGTCCGCTGGTTCTGGGTCCGCATCGCCCGGCTGCTGCCGTCCATGCTGGTACCCGCCATCGTGGCGGTGCTTATCGCCGTGCTGGCTCCGGTGTCCGGGTATCTGGATATTCTCATCTGGGGCTGCGTGTTCGTGGCTGTCTACGCCGCCAGCCTGTGGCTGTTTGGCATGAACCGCTACGAGCGGGGCATCGTCACCGGAGTGCTGGACAAATTCCGCCGCAAGCGCCGCAGAAGGGCATAATATCGTTCAAGCAGCCAAAAGGGCTTGCCGTCTGCAAAGTGCAGGCAGCAGGCCCTTTTGATATTCCTGCGGCAGATGGACTGCCGGGCAGGGCAGGGGAGACGGTATGCGCTACAGCTCCTTCTTGATGGCGCGGATGGCACCCTTTTCCAGGCGGCTCACCTGGGCCTGGGATATGCCGATCTGCGCCGAAACCTCCATCTGGGTCTTTCCCTGGTTGAAGCGCATCATCAGAATGCTGCGCTCCCGGGGCGTCAGGCGGCTGATGGCGTCCTTCAGGGCAATGCGTTGGATCCAGCTCTCGTCGGTGCAGCGGCGGTCGCTGACCTGGTCCATGACGCATACCGTGTCGCCGCCCTCGGAGTATATGGGCTCGTACAGGGACACCGGGTCCACGATGGCGTCCATGGCCAGCACCACCTCCTCCCGGGGGATGGCCAGCTCCTGGGCCAGCTGCTCCACAGTAGGCTCCCGCTGACTCTGGCGCAGCAGACGCTCCCGGGCCTGGAGGACCTTATACGCCGTGTCCCGCAGGCTTCGGGACACCCGGATGGCGCTGTTGTCCCGGAGATACCGCCGGATCTCCCCCACGATCATGGGAACGCCGTAGGTAGAAAAGCGCACCGGCTGGTTGATATCGAAGTTGTCAACGGCCTTGATGAGGCCGATACAGCCCACCTGGAACAGGTCGTCCATGTTCTCGCCCCGGCTGGCAAATCGCTGAAGCACCGACAGCACCAGCCGCAGGTTGCCTCGGATGAGCTTTTCCCGGGCGGCCATGTCTCCCTCCTTGGTCCGCCGCAGAAGCTCCGTCATTTCGTCGTTTTTCAGAACCTCCAGCTTGGCGGTGTTGATGCCGCAGATCTCCACTTTTCCCTGCATTCCACTACTGCCTCCGTCACTTGGATAAAAACAGTATTCCCGGGGAAAAGTTCCTTATACGGCGCCACAGAATCCCATCAGCTTTCGCTGAACAGGCCATCCAAAAAAAATTTTGGATTTTTTGAAAAAAAGACTTGCATTTTCTGGGAGACCGTGGTATTATAGCAAAGTCGTCAAGAGACACGCGCCGTTAGCTCAGCTGGATAGAGCGTCTGGCTACGGACCAGAAGGCCGGGGGTTCGAATCCCTCACGGCGTGCCAAAAAGACCCGAAACCGTAAGGGCCCGGCCGCATAAGGGTATCATTTAAAACCGTCCAGGTTCAGTAAGTTGGGACACATGCTACACACCGTGTGGCATGTGTCCTGCTTTTAATTATACTTCAATTACATATCCTTGTTGAAATTAGAATACACTTGCGTTATCATTTTCTTTAGTCAATCACGATTTCCAAGAAAGGGCAAATAAGTATGGCTGATGTTGTTGATATTCCGGAATTCAGAGCATTTTATTATACAGATGATACGCCCCGCCAGTTTTATACCCTCCGGCGATACGAGGATGAGAGCGGGTCTGGGAAAATGCACTGTTATAATATTGCGCCAGGTATTCAACTGTCTTTTAATGATCTAAATCTAAGTTCTTGCTATCAGCCACTAAATGTCCAAAAAGATTTTTTAGAAATAAATTATTGCCTTGAGGGCGGACACGAAGTTGAAATGGTCGGAGGCGGAATTACCTTCTTGGGTGAAAAGGATTTAAGTATATCTGGCCTATACCATGATAAACGGGTTATTGTCAATTCAAGAATCCCTTTCAATAAATATAAAGGTATAACCATTCTCTTGGAGCTAGAAACAGCCCAGACGACTCTCGACAATGAATTCTCTAAGTGGCATATAGACTTGCAAAAAATCCGCACAACTCTATGTCCGGAAGGACGTGTTCTTTTAATAAAATCCAAACAAAAAATCGACCATATTTTTGCAGAGATCTTGAGCGTTGAGAACCAGATAAGATTGCCGTATTACTGGCTGAAAATCCTGGAAATCTTACTTTTATTAAGCCAACTGGATAACAGTTATGTGGAGCCGCCCCAACAGTTTACGGAGAAAGTATCCCGGCGGACTCAACAGGTCTATCAGTATATTATTGAAAATCCTTTTACACAAAAAAATATTTCTGAGATAGCAGAGATTTATGGGGTTTCGGAATCAAGTATGAAACGCTGCTTTAAGTCAATTTCCGGTGCTTCTCTAGGCACGTTTATGAAAAGGAAACGGATGGAGGCTGCTGCGGAATTACTTAGGTCAGAGCCGACATTGAGTGTGGGTGAAATTGCCAGTCTTGCAGGGTATGAAAATCAAGGAAAGTTTTCTGGGGCATTCAAATCAGTATACGAAATGACTCCTATCGCATATCGTTTGAAATACTCGTGACCTAAATGGATTAAGACTTGACCTAAACAGTTATAGACGAATATATGATCTTGTGCTATCATAATTGACGTTAATTAGAGAATGGTGAAAAGAGCCGCGTTCAGCGGTTCTTTTTAAGGGTGTTAGTTAGCGATGTCTAACCTCGAGCGAATGGGGGGCAAATCAGTTGTTCAGTATGGGGATCAGTGCGCGAATTGTAAAACGTATTATAACCTTGCTAATTGTGACTTTGGGAGTCGTTACTCTCAGTTTTTGCTTGCAGATATTTACCGGTACAGATCCGGCAGAAATGCTTGTAAGAAAGACTACATTGTTCGCAACAGAAGAGCAAATCCAAGCAATGAGAGTTGAACTTGGCCTGGATGGTACACTCTCTGAGCAATATGCAGATTATATAAAAGGACTACTTACCGGGGACTTGGGTATTTCAATTACCAATCGAAAGCCTGTCATTGATAATATTAGAAATGCCCTTCCTGTTACATGTATGTTAGTTATTATGTCTATGCTCTGGGTTGCTATTTTAACCGTTTTAATATCAGCGTTTTCTGTCATATGGAAAGACAAAGCATTTGACCATGCAACAAGAGTTATCTGCATAATTGGTATATGTGTTCCGAGTTTTTGGCTGGCACTCATTCTGCTAATTGCTTTTGCAGTTGAGATTCCGATATTTAGTGTGATTTCAGACGGGAGTATTAAATCCCTTATATTGCCATCTATTTCTATTGCCATTCCAATTGCTTGTATTTCTATCAGAGTTTTGCGCGCTGCTGTAATAAACGAATTAAAAAGTGACTATGTTACTTACGCTAAAGCGAGGGGGTTTTCCACATCTAAAATTGTATACGGCGAGGTCCTGAGGAACGCATTTCCATCGGCCATAACACTTTTCGCACAATATTGCGCATCAGTTTTTGGAACCTCTGCACTGATAGAAACTGTCTTTTCCATTCAGGGTCTTGGATACTATTTAACTGAAGCGTGCGAAAGTATGGATGTATATGGAATATCGGGTGTGGTACTTATTTGCGCAATCCTATTTGTTCTTTTTAATACTGCAGCAGACATCTTCTCGGGCATTATTTGCCCTGCGTATAGGAGGAAACGTGTATGAGGAAACATCCACAAATTGTCATTGGTGTTTTGCTTATTGCGTTATTTATTTGTATTGCGATAACTGCACCCCTCCTTGCCCCAAATGACCCAAATGCAACAAACCTTGCACTAAAAAATGCCCCGCCATCAGCCGAGTATCCTCTTGGATGCGATCAAATGGGGCGGTGTGAACTTTCGCGCTTAATTTACGGAGCGCGATATTCACTAAGCCTTACGGTGCCTGTGCTGATAGTACTAGCAGCGATTGCATTGTTTATTGGATGCTACACTTCTTATAAAGGTGGCCTAATAGATGAGGTCATCCGATTGTTGTGCGATATATTTATGGCATTTCCGCTTTTAGTAATAGCAATGTCATTAGTGTCAGTTATTAACAATTCTGTTGCGAGCATTATCACTGCAATTGGTATTTCTATGTCTGCGTGGTTCTTACGCATGGCGCGTTCTTATGCAAAGACCGAGTGTGGAAAGGGGTATGTAGAATCCGCAAGAGTATCTGGTGCATCTGCAATGCGGATCGTACTTCACCACATTATCCCGAATGTATTGCCACAGTTTGTTGTCTATTTTACCACGGGAATAGCATCAGCAATTCTATCGGTATCAAGTTTTGCATTTTTGGGTGTGGGCCTTATTGCTGGTACTCCGGAGTGGGGAGCCATGCTTAATGACGCTCGAAACAGCATTTATACAAATCCCGCCCTAATTGTTTATCCCGGCATATGCCTCATTATCTGTTGTGCGGGCTTTAATTTATTAGGTGAAGGTATTCGGGATTTTATTGGCAAGGAGGACCAGATCAGTGTTTCTTGACGTCAGAGATCTCACTATTACTCTCAAAACGGGTGAAGAAATTGCAAAGGATATTTCTTTTTCAATAGATGGAGGAGAAATGTTGTCCATTGTGGGCAGCTCTGGGGCAGGAAAAACGACGGTATGCAAGGCCGTTATGGGCTTACTTAGTTCTAATTATTCCATTTCAGGTGAGGTGCTTTATAGGGGGGAAAACTTGCTGCACTGTTCAAAGAAACGATTGCAGGCAATCTACGGTAAAGAAATATGCTATATTATGCAAAACCCCATGACAGCATTTAATCCATCGCTGCGTATTGGAAGGCAATTAGAAAAAACATGTTACTTACATAACCCCCAAATATCGCGGCAGGAATTACAACTATTAGTGAGCAACACACTACAACAGTTGGGCCTTGATGATTTGAAACGGATACTGAAGAGTTACCCTGATGCCCTTTCAGGTGGGATGTTGCAGCGGATTATGATTGCAGCAGCACTAATCAATCAGCCTACTATATTGGTTGCTGATGAAGCGACTACAGCAATAGATGCCTGTAACCGAATTGAATTGATGCAATTACTTAGGCAGTTATGCAGTGGCGGCATGGCGATCTTATTTGTTACACATGATTTAAGAGCGGCGTCAATGGCGGATCGAATTTTAATAATGAATGATGGCCAGTTGGTCGAGGCAGGGACAACAGAGCAGATATTCAATGAACCTAAAGAAGAATATACAAAATATCTGCTTAGTGCTTGTACGTTGGAAAGGCGGTGATTATCTATGATTGAGGCGAAAGATGTAAGTTGCACTTTTGCCCGCAATCCGTTTTCCAAAGAGGGATTCATGGCGGTTTCCCCAGTTTCAATCCAATTCATTGATGGTGAACGGTATGCCATCGTTGGTGAGTCAGGGTCAGGTAAGACAACACTCGCCAGAATGATTGCGGGCCTCCAGCGTCCTACGACGGGGAATATCTATGTCGATGGGATGCCTGTTTACGGTAAACACAAGGTTCATACAAATTACTTCAAGGAAGTCCAAATTATTCAACAGGACTCTTCATCTGCATTAGATCCTAAAATGTCCGTGGGTAGATCAATCGAAGAACCTCTTTTGTGTTTTTTTCATTTAGACAAAGGAGAACGCAAAAAAAGGTGTCATGATCTGATGGATTTATGTAATTTGCCTGTTGAATACTACTCGCGTCTTCCCGCAGAATTATCTGGGGGCGAGCAAAAACGAGTCGCTATTGCAAGGGCCTTGGCAGCAGAACCTAAGTGTCTAATTTTTGATGAGGCAACAAATGGCTTTGACCTTCCTTTACGCAAGAAGATCATTGAAGAAATTGTTGACTTGCAGAGGAAACTCGCATTTACCCTTATATTTATTACACATGATATGGAGTTAGCCGTCGTTATTGCTGACGTAATTTTGGTTATGAGAAATTCCACCTTGATTGAACAGGTTGAATTTTCTGGAGATATATCAGTATTTACAAGCGAATACAGCAAGACGCTTTTATATGCGAGTGGAATTACTGATACATAATCATTGTTGGAATTGATCATAGCAGAAATAAAATGAAAGGATAGTTTGCGATGAAATTCAAAAGACTTGCAACGATTCTTATGGCTGCGGCCATGATGGTTTCGTTGGTTGCCTGTACAGGCGACAATGGCGAAAACTCAGAAACGCCTGTTACTTCGGGCAATGATGTTGTGGAGGAAACGGAAACCAACCACATCACTTTGGCCGAAAGTTGGGGATTTGAAAATTTCTATACAATTATGACGCCCGATGTATCGGCAAGCAACTTCGGTATCACATATTATCTTAGCAATTTCTACGATGTGCTTGTAGAATATCAAGATGGAGAATACGTTGGTGGTCTGGCCGAGGATTGGACAATTAGCGAAGATGGAACGGTCTACACATTCAATCTACGGCATGATGTGAAATTTTCTGATGGTAGCGATCTGACTGCGGAAGATGTTGCCAAATCGCTTTTGGCCGTTCCCATCAATTTGGGGCAATACAATGGAACCTATGGCCGCCTGTCTACAATTATTGAAGATGCAGTGGTCGTTGATGACTATACTGTTGAAATGCATCTGACGCAACCTTATTATAATGCGCTGCGGGAGCTGTGTTTGGCGAATCCATTCGGAATCGTATCGAGTGAACAACTTAATGATGATTTAACGAAAAAGGATACTTTTGAAACTGCAACCTATGGTACAGGTCCCTATATGTATGCTGGAGATAATGACGGGCAGACCTGGAATTTCGAGAGCAATCCCTACTATTGGGGTGAAAGACCTGATGTTGAGAGTTTTTCTATCAAGAGCATTCCTGACAATGATGCTAAAATTCTCGCATTGAAAAACGGGGAGATTGATTTTGTCGCAGGAATCACGAACGTCTCCAACGAAAGTTTTGTGGAAATGCAAAACACTGAGGGATTTGGCGCCAAGGTTGACGACAAATCTTTCCGCACCGGATATATTGGTTACAATTTAAGTAGCTCTATGTTCGGTGATGAAGTTGTTCGCCAAGCCATTACATTGGCCTTAGACAAAGATGCAATTTCTGAGAGCATTTATGGCGGCCTGTATGAAAAAGCAGATACATTCTTCCCGAAGACCCTACCCTATTGTGATGTAGAGCAAACCGTATACTCTTATGATATAGACAGGGCAAACCAATTGCTTGATGAAGCAGGATACATTGATACGGATGGCGATGGCATCCGTGAAAAGGACGGTGAGAAACTATCCTCTCCGTTCCAGTACCAAGCAGGCTCCGCTTCTGATGATAACTTGGTTGTTTATATCTGCGACCAGTTAGGGAAAATCGGAATCGAACTTACACCGCAGTCTGCACAAATGATGGACTGGTATGCAATGATTACAACTGGAGAGTACGGCCTTACCTTATTTAAAACACAAGGCGGTTTCTATGATCCGGGCAATACGATCGGTAATATCGATCCCAGCATGGCCATGGACCCAATTATCTCCCAGGTCGCTGCATACTTGCCGGGCGGTGCCGATCTGATTACAGAATTGGAATCTACTACTGACGAGGAACGAATCCAAGAGATTTATGGAATTATTTTGACTACGATGGCGGATCAGTGCCTTACTACACCTCTGGTGTATCCTCACCAACTTGCAGTATATAGTGATAAGATTGCAAACTACGATTTTCCGCCTGATGCAAACTTTACTGCTGTACAAAATATCACATTAAAGTGAGCATTTTCCCATTCTGCAAACGGCGTGCTATGCAAAACATAGCACGCCGTTTGTAGAAAGAGAAACGACATATTGCAAATAGATTACAGAGAAGTTATGTTAAACCATATATTTGCTCTGCCGGTTGAAAGGAGTCCAGATATTGGTGAGCAATCAATCAAAAGGAATTAAGCGGATTCTCAGTTTTGCCGGCAGATACAGGGGCCTCTTGACTTTTGCCCGTTGCCTTTCCGGCATCAGTGCGTTGTTTATTATAGGCCCTTTTATCTGTGTATATTTTGCGGCAAGAGAACTTATCGCTGTATTTTTAGGCGATCAATTGAATGGCCAAGCATTATTGAATTGGGGCCTTTTTGCATTAGGATTAGAACTCGTGGGAGTAGTACTCTACTTTTTGGCTTTGCTATCTTCTCATATCGTTGCGTTCCATATTCAAAAAAACCTGCAGATGGCAGCATTAAGGCACCTTGCTCATATGCCAATTGGCTATTTTAATGCCAATCCAAGCGGAAAATTGCGTAAAATAATTGATGAAAACAGTTTTCAAACGGAGACCTTTATTGCACATCAGTTGCCAGATTTAACAGGCGCCCAAGTAACCCTGATTGCTGGTGTTTGCTTTATGATCATTTTTGACTGGCGTATTGGAGTTCCACTTATTATCTTATATGGAATGGCCTTTTATCTGCAAAGCTCTCTCATGGGAAAGAATAGTGCTGAGTTTATGAGAATTTATCAAGACGCTCAAGAAACAATGAACCATGAGGCTGTTGAATATATTAGAGGAATCGCCGTTGTCAAGGTGTTCGGACAAACTGTAAAGTCGTTCGCCAAATTTCATAATGCGATAGAGACCTATAAAAAGTACGCACTTGCTTATACTATGTCTTGCAAGAAAGGCATGGTTGCATTTAATGCTATCGTAAACTCATCCTTTTTAGTGCTGGTTCCGATTGGCTTTCTAGTTGGATTTACGACCCCGACACTCAGAGATTTTATTCAAAGTTTTCTGTTTTACGTGATTTTCTCTCCGGCATGCGCAGTGATGCTTAATAAAATTATGTATATGACTAGTTATAAAATGCAGGCAGAGGAGTCTATGCGTAGAATCGATATGATTTTAACTTCTAAACAGCAACCAGAACCAGCGATCCCCCAATATCCTGATACATATGAGGTCGCTTTTGAAGATGTGACATTTGCATATGATAATACCGATCACCCCGCAGTTTCACATCTCACTTTTATGGCAAAAGCAGGAGCAATAACGGCCCTTGTGGGACACTCCGGGTCAGGTAAAAGCACAGCGGCCAGTCTGATCCCTCGGTTCTATGACGTGCAGGATGGCGCAGTAAAAATTGGCGGCGTTGACATCAGGGAAATCCCACAGGGTGATTTAATGAAAATGGTGGCATTTGTGTTCCAAGACCCCAAGTTGTTTAAGGATAGCCTATTAGAAAACATAAGAGCCGGAAGACCATCGGCAACCCGTGAGGAAGTTCTAAAGGCAGCTCATCTGGCGCAGTGCGACGACATACTGAAAAAGCTTCCAAACGGAATAGATACAATTATTGGAAGTCAAGGTATATACCTGTCCGGGGGCGAAACACAGCGCATTTCTATTGCCCGCGCTATTTTAAAAGATGCTCCTATTGTAGTTTTAGATGAGGCGACAGCATATGCTGACCCCGAAAATGAGCATCAAATCCAGAAGGCCTTTGATGGACTTATAAAGAATAAAACGGTTATTATGGTTGCACATCGGCTTTCGACTGTCCAGGATGCAGACCAAATATTGGTGATGAAAAACGGTGCGATAGCGGAAAGCGGAACACATTCTGATTTGATAAAGCATCAGGGCGAGTATGCTAAAATGTGGGACAATTATAACAAAACGGTGCAGTGGCATATAGAAAGTTGAGGTGCTGTCTATGCTAAAACGTGCGTTTGCATTAAGCGATCAAGGCGCAAAAGATTTAGCGAAAGGAATTATAGCAACTGCCTGCGCCAATTTGATACAGATCATTCCAGCAAGTTTGTTGTTGATGGTAGTAATGATGCTTTTAGAAAAAGCGGCGGGGACTCAAGTTAATGTAGGTCGGAATATTCCGTTCTTTGTCGGAATTACCCTGGTGCTTTTTGGCATGATCGCGATTGCCCAATTAGTACAATACAATTTGACATACACTGCTGCATATAAGGAAAGTGCAAACCGAAGAATTGTGCTGGCTGAAAAACTCAGAAAACTTCCACTGTCATTCTTTGAAAAGAAAAATTTAGCCGATCTGACAACTACTATTATGGGGGATTGTACAGCATTAGAAAGGACATTTTCTAATGCGATTCCACAGTTGTTAGGCACAATTCTTATGTTTGTTATTATGTCCGTGGGGCTGGCAGTTTTAGACTGGAGGATGGCTCTTTGTATTATTGTCCCGGTACCAGTTGCCTCAATTGTTGTTGTTCTTGCTCGTAAGGCACAGAGTAAGGCGGAACTTGAAAATCTGGAGGCAAAAAGGTGCGCCTATGACGCAGTACAAGAATATATTGATACTATAAAAGAATTAAAAGCATACTCAAAAACGGATGTATACTTGGATGAACTTGATAAAAAGTTAGAGAATGTTATTCGTTGTTCCTTCCGAAATGAGTTAGCCCCCGGAGCATCTACAACAGCTGCTCAGTTCATCCTGCGCTTTGGTTTAGTTGCTGTTTTGCTTATAGGGGGAAACTTGGTGATTGAAGGTATGCTTTCTATTCCCATGCTCATACTGTTCCTTCTTTTCGCTGGTCGAATCTATGATCCATTCACCAACTGTTTCATGCTATTAGCGGAGGTTTTTGCCGCACTTGTAAGCATTGGCCGGATGAAACAGATAGACAATACACAGGAACAAACCGGCTCAGACTGTTGCAATAACATTGGCTGCGATATTGAGTTCAAGGATGTTTACTTTTCTTATAACGAGGAACCAGTTCTGACAGGAGTATCTTTTGTAGCAAAGCAAGGCGAAATAACTGCTTTAGTCGGGCCATCTGGCAGTGGAAAATCAACAGTTTCAAAATTAGCAGCGCGTTTTTGGGACGCCGATTCCGGACTCATAACACTTGGAGGCATAGATGTCAAAACTGTTGAACCAGAAGTATTGTTAAAAAACTATGCAATCGTATTCCAGAATGTCACCCTTTTTGACGAATCGGTAATGGAAAATATACGGCTTGGCCGTAGCGGAGCTTCTGACGAAGATGTTAGAGCCGCAGCAAAGGCCGCCCAATGTGATGAGTTTATTGATCGTTTACCGCAAGGCTATGACACGAATATCGGGGAAAACGGAAGTAAATTATCCGGTGGCGAGCGCCAGCGCATTTCTATTGCCCGTGCCTTGCTAAAAAATGCTCCTGTTATTCTTCTCGATGAAGCAACTGCATCTATGGATGCAGAAAGTGAAACAATGGTACAAACTGCCTTGTCAGCGTTATTAAAAGGTAGGACAGTGATAGTTATTGCGCATCGAATGAGGACCATAGCAAATGCAGACAAGATAGTTGTTTTGGACAAAGGAAAAGTGACTGAAGTGGGGACTCCCAGCGAGTTGGCTAAAAAAGGCGGGTTGTATGCGCATTTGGTTGCACTCCAGCAGAAACAGCAAATGTCTTCCTTACCGACATGAACGTCCTAAGAGGGAAATATGAAAAGAAAACAGCAAGCCACCACATCGGGTGAAGATTATTTAGAGGCAATTTTAGTGCTCCAAATGCAGAAAGGAACAGTGCGCTCTGTTGATGTCGCCCGGCATATGGAGGTGTCAAAGCCCAGCGTGAGCCATGCGGTGGCGACCCTGCGGGATGGAGGTTTTCTGACGATGGACAGCGACTATTTCCTGCACCTGACCGACATTGGCCGGGAAGTGGCGGAACAGATTTACGAAAAGCACCGTTTCTTTACCGAGCGTCTGATTGCCGCCGGCGTGGATCCGAAAACCGCAGAGGCAGATGCCTGCCGGATTGAGCACGTCATCAGCGACGAGAGTTTCCAAAAATTAAAGAAACAACTCATGTAACCTGTGGAGATCGAACTCATTACACCAAGAGTGTCTTCGAAATTGAGGATGACCAATATGCAAAACGATCCGCGCTCCCGAATTCTCCTATTGCTACAACTTCTCCTGAAGCAGACAGATGAGCACCACTACGCAACTGGCGCGGATATTCTCCGTTTTTGGGAGACTCATGGCATCCAGACCACCCGGAAAAATGTGTACAGCGATATCCAACTGCTCATGGACTTCGGCCTGGACGTCATCTGCATCAAAAGCACGCAAAACCGCTACTTCGTCGGTTCCCGGCTGCTTGAGCTGCCGGAACTGAAACTGCTGGTGGACGCTGTGGAGTCCTCCCACCTCATCACAGAGAAGAAAAGCACCGCCCTCATTGAGAAGTTAGGCCATCTTACCAGCAGACACAACGCCGCGCTCCTGAACCGCCCCGTCTACATGGACGGCACGGCCAAGCCGGACAACGAGGCCGTGTACTACGCCATCGACGCGATCCAGACGGCGATTCACAAACAACGGGCCATCTCCTTCCAGTATTTCGAGTACACGCCGAAAAAGGAAAAGGTCCTGAAACACAAGGGCTACCGCTATGGATTCAGCCCCTATGTCCTCATCTGGAGCCGGGATTTCTATTACGCCGTGGGCTGGTCGGAAAAGCACGGCAAACTGGCCCAGTTCCGGGTGGACCGCATGACGGCCATCCAGGATTCAGATGCCCCTTACATAGCGGATCCGTCCTTTGACCCAGCGTCCTACATCCGGGAAATCTTTGGCATGTATCACGACATGCCCCAGCGGGTGACGCTGCTGTGTGAGAACCGCACCATGCGAAACATCATAGATCACTTCGGGGAGGATGTGGACACGGAGGTGGTGGACGCCAACCACTTCCGGGCCACCGTGGATGTGGCGCCCACGCCGCCGTTCTTCTCATGGGTATTCACCTTCGGCGGCGCTATCCGCATCGAGGGGCCTGGGGAGGCGCTGGCGAAGATGCGGGATATGGCCTCGTGGCTGCATACATAAAAGCAAGAGGGATCCGCCCAGGAAACGCTGGGCAGATCCCTCTCACCTTTACGGGGCAGGAGGACCGCTGCGGGGTGTATCCCCGCAGCGGTCCTCCTGATTTTAGTCCGAAAAGTATACCGGCCTGCCAATGGATGTAAAGCCCTCGATGCCGGTGATCACCACATTGTTGTATCCGCTGGCGCAGTGGATGATGAGCAGATTGCCGCTCTCATCCCTGCCGCCTACGATGCCCACATGGGAGTCCTCTGGGTAAAATACCAGATCGCCGGGCAGCGCCTCGTCCCAAGAGATGGTGGTGCAGTAGGTGTGCTGCGCGGAGGCCCCTCCCCCGTGACCGATGATATACTCGCCGCCTGTGGCATTATAGAATACCCAATCAACGTACCCTGAGCAATCCATCCCGTAGGGCCGGTAGGTGCCGGAACTGGAGCTGCCGGGGGCAGTGACCTGCATGGTGGTACCCCAGCGGGAGTCCCAGCCGAGGACCAGGCTCTTGCCGCCCCAGAAGTAGTTGACCTTACCCACCAGTTGGCAGGCGGTTTCTATGATCTCCCGGCGCTCGGCGCTCAGGCCCGCCGGCAGCGAGGCAAGCAGTTTTTTGGCGTCGGCCTCCGTCACGGCCAGATTCCCAATGGCCCCGCCCAGCAGGTCGAGGTTCTCTAACAGGTCATCCAGCATGTCGTTCTGTTCGTCGGTAAAGGCGTAGTGTTCCCGCATCTCGTCCACGGTCTTTCCCGTGACGGAGATGGTCAGGATGGTTTCCGTCCAGCTGTCGTCCTCGCCGTCGTCCGGGTCGCTGTCCGGGTGGTCTATGGTTTCCGCCTCGGAGGAGAGGGATACCATATCCCAGAACACCTCCCGCAGACGCTCCACCCGGCCGGCGTCCAGGGTGACCACATCCACGCCGTCATTGGTCCCTGCGGTTTTCACCGCAAACACCGCCACGACCTCCCGCCAGTCCGGCGGGGCGCCGTCTATGATAATCTGGTCGTAGTCCCCGGCCTGCAGTTCCTCCAGCTTACCAGCGTATTCCTCATTGATCTGGGCGATGGCCGTACTGAGCGCCACAGAGGTACTGTCAGCAGGCTCGTTGGCGAACAGGATACCAAAGGGGGAGGCGATTAACAGGCCGACGACACAAATCAGGACCAACAGGGCAAGGACGACAGATCCTCCCGCAGCCGCAGCGGCGATCAGGCTCTTGGCGGCGGCATAGATGGCCCGCAGGGCGTTTCCAGCCTTGGCAGCGGCCTTTTTCGCCGCACTCCCCGCCTGTTTTGCCGCCTGCCGGAACCGGGCCGTTTGCTGTGCCACATGGGCTGCTTTGGCGCTCTGGGCGGCACGGGTGGCCCCACGCCCCGTCTGGGCCGCAGCCCTCCCAGCATGGTCCGCTGTTTTTACCACCCGCCTGGAGGAGCCGGCAACCGGCTTTGCGTGGCGCACGGCCCTGCCACGGCCTGCCTCCTTTATGGCAGGTGTTTTGCGTTTCCCTTTTGGCAGGGGGCCGGCATCTTGGGCAGGCTCCACCTTTGGCCGCATGGGCGATACAGTCCCGTCCCGCCTGCCCCCATTCCCATGTGCAGTTCTGCCGGAAGACCGGCGATCTCCTACAGGTTGCATAGGCTCTTGCCCGCTGCCTGCTGGCTGACGCATCCGCTCGACTCTGTCCTGCGCGGACTTCTGCGCTGCCTGCCGCCCGCGCTCCCGGATGAAGGGTTGCTGGCCCTGGGTGCGCTCTGGTGACAGGCCGGAAACCTGCGTTTCCGTTTGAGCGCGCAGGTATGCGTCCTTGGTCTTGATCCGCTGCCCGGCTTTTCCGACCGGTTCCGCCGGCTGGTCTGCCGCTGCGGCGTTGACACGGCTTTCATGCTCCCGTGTACGGATCTCCGGCGCGGGATCCCCAGCGGTGGAATCCGCGGAACTGCCGTCGCGGGAGGCACGGTTCTTCCGTTTCTCCTTAATGAGCTTTTCCGCACCGCGCTCCATGCGGCGCATGCTGTCCGCAGTGGTATCCTCGATTTGGTCGCCGCCATAGTCATCCCGCCGCCCCTGCTGGGCGGCGTCACGGAGCTGCGTCCGCAGGCGGTCCGTCCCATCCTCCAGGCCGCGATGGACCAACTCCTTCGGTACGGCCGTTATCTTCTCCCGGATGGAGGATGTGGCCTGCGGCTTCTCCTTGATCTTATCCATCCAAGCACCTCCCCATGGAAACGGGCCGCGTCACGCGGCCCGCCCCATCCCGATGGTGCCATCTGTGTCAGAGGGCTTGGTAGTCATCAATTTATACAGTCGGTTCTTCGGGAAGTTGTCCATGAAGGGTACGATAGCACTGCCGCACTTGATGAGGCCGCGGCCGGAGTCCACATTGGTGATGTAAGAGAGCTGGTTGTCCGAGATATTCAGCAGCCGGGCCAGTTCTGTCCGGTCCGTCGCCGCCTGGTTGAGCATGACGAGGAACTCGCTGTTGGCCAGCATGGTCCGGGCGGTGTGGGACTGGAGGAGGTCGTCCACATTCTGTGTGATGCCGGTGCAGCAGGCCCGGTATTTGCGGACGCGCTTCCAGAGGGTGAACAGGAAGTTCGCGCTGTACTCATGCTGGAACAGCAGATAGATCTCGTCAATATAGATCCAGGTATTCCGCCCCTGCTGGCGGTTGCGGATGATACGGTTGAAGATGCTGTCCAGCACCACCAGCATGCCCACGGGCAGAAGCTGACGGCCCAGGTCCCGGATGTCATAGCAGAGGATGCGGGAATTGGTGTCCACATTGGTGGGTTTGGCGAAGGTGTTCAGGCTGCCCTCGGTGAACAGTTCGATGGCCAGCGCCACGTCCCGCGCTTCCGGCTCCGGCTGGCGGAGCAGCTCGGCATGGAAATCCTGCAGGGTGGGCACCGCGCCGGTGTAGCCCCTGCGGATGTACTCCCGATAGCACTGGGCGGCGCAGCGGTCGATGATGGACTTCTCCTTGGCGGAGAGTTTCCCGGATCCCATGAGCTGCTCACACAGGGACAGCAGAAACTCGGACTTCAGCACCACCGGGTTCTCCCCGTCGCCGTAGCCCTGCTCCATATCCATGGCGTTGATGTGGTTGGGCGAGGTGGCGGACACCTCGATCACCTCGCCGCCCAGCCCCTCGATGAGTGGCCGGTACTCGCTCTCCGGGTCGATGACGATGATGTCGTCCGGCGCCCCGCCGTCACCATTCTCCGCCGCCAGGGCCAGCCCCACCATCTCCCGCTTGGCGGTGAAGGACTTGCCGGAGCCGGACACGCCGAGGACAAAGCCGTTGGCGTTGAGCAGCTCCCAGCGGTTGGCGAGGATGAGGTTCTTGCTGATGGTATTCTGGCCGTAGTACACGCCGCCCTGATGGAGGATCTCCTGGGCCTTGAACGGCATGAGGACGGCCAGCGCCTCGGTGGTAAGGGTGCGGAGGGCATCGATGCGGCGCAGGCCCAAGGGCAGCGCCGTCACCAGCCCCTCCGCCTGCTGCCAGTTGAGGGTGGAGAGCTGACACAGGTGCTTGCGGGCAATGGACTGGAGGGTTTCTGTGTCGCTGTCCAGTTCTTCCTTGCTGTCCGCCAGATGCACCAGCGTCACTACGGCGAACATCATGCGCTGGTCACGGGTGGTGAGATCGTCCAGCATCTCACGGGTTTCCTTGCGCTGCTGTTCGAGGTCATATGGTACAACGGCGGAGAAGTTGTTGTTGCTGTTCTGCCGGCGCTGCCAGTTGGTCACATTGGTTTCCACGCCCAGCAGCCGGTTCTGCATCTCACGCACCGCCTCGTCCGTGGGGACGGGGATCACATCGATGGACAGCATGAGCGTCCGGTTTAGTTCCGTCAACTCGTTGATCATGGAGTCTTTGATGTAGGAGGCGTACTCCTTGAGGAACAGGACCCGCCCGAACTTATCGCCCATGACAAAGTGGTCCTTCTTGAACTCCATGCTGTCCGGGCAGATGGCATCCTTATAGGAGGCCCCCTTCCGCATGCTGTCCTTCAGGTTGAAGTGGAACTCCGTTTCCTCACCTACCCGGTAGAAGTCGTGGAGGATCCGCAGACGCTCGATGGCGTCCAGTTCCTCGCTGTGGGAGTCCAGCTTATTGAGCCGGCTGGTGACGTCGCCGATGACACGGTCAAAAAAGGTCCTGGCCTCATCTACATTTTTCTTATGGGTGGATACGGTGATGTACCGCTCCTGCACCACGCTGTTGGACGAGTCGGTGACCTTGTCCGTGAGCATGGCATTGTACTCGGCCCGGTATCCGTCCAGAAAATCCCCGCGGGGCGGGAGAAGGATGGTTTCCTCGAAGTTCTGGCGGTTGAGCCGCTTGTTGTTGATGGTGATCTTGGTGGTAGAGCCAGTGTCCAGCGCATTGAGCAGTTCGGAATAATTTAGGAACATCGCCGTCTTGTCCTCTTTGGAGGCGATGGCGTAGTTGATGTCCGAAAAACGGATGCACTTGGAGAACTTGCTCCCAAACTGAAAAACCCCATCCGGCCAGATACGGCGAATGGGGATGGCGTCCTGTACGGATTTTGGCACGGTAAATTGTTCTTTGTCCTGCTTTAATGTATTTTGCAGGGTTTTAATCAATCTTCAGGGCCTCCTTCATACTCGAACGCTCCATGAGTTTTGCGTACAGGTTGTCCGATTGGAAGACGAGCCGGTGAGGATATATAAATTCCGTGCGGATATAAGCAAGTAGAAACCGCTCCAGCGTCATGCCGTTATACTGGAAAAATCCGCCGAGAGCGAACGGGAAAGCGCACAGGACGCAGACCCATCCGATCTCGGCGGTCGCCAGCACAGAGCGCAGGCCAAAATACACGCCTACGGCAACAGCGACGGCCAGCAGCGCAAAGATGAGCTGGCGGAGCGACAGCCCGAAAAACAGGCTCTCCTGATAGTTTCGGACCTCTTTGTTGATGCGTACCTCGATTGGATTTCACCTCCGTTTCCGTTCCTGGACTTTTGGCAGACAGGAGTTGCCATGTCCGCCGGGGTATGCTAACATCAAAGTGAAAAAATAGCGAGAGGGGTGTACCCATGTTCTATGCATATATTTTTCTGGGGGCCGGGATCCTGATCCTGTCCATCCTGTTCCGCCTGGCCGCGGTGTTCCGTCTGACGATCCCGCTGCTGTATGCGCTGGTGGTGCCGACGCTGCTGAGCGATTGGTACTACGCCCACTACACGCTGGCCAATGTGATCTGGTACATCCTGCTGGCGGTGACGGTCCTGTCCTGGGTGTACTCCCTGGTGCGGAAACTCTCCGCCATCATGGAGCGGCGCCGGCGCGGGAAAGAAAAAGAGGAAATTTTGATCCAGCGGGTGCGCGAGGCCGGCCTCAACGGCGGCGGTATCGTCCATATTGACGACCTGCAGGATTAACCAAGGCCCATCAGTTCCCGCACCAGCCGGTCGCTCATCTTGATGGCGCCCACCAGAACCAGCATATTGAAAACCAATTCCCCGATATAGTTCCAAACGATGGTAGCGGCAGCCATGGTGTCGTCCGCAATAGCGGGAGGCGCCGCGGCAAATTGGGAAAAGATAATACAGGCCAAAACGATCATACAGCCCTCCAGGCAGATGGCGGCGTAGCTTTTGATAAAAGCCACGCCGATGCTGCTGGAGGGCTGCCCCGCGAAACTGGCCAGGGGGATGGGCGCGATGGCCGTCGCCATATAGAGTTTGAAAAAGCGGGAATAGACGGTCAAAATCATGACCAGCGACAAAACCCAGATAAACAGGGATCCCAGGAGTGTCACCGCCCACAGCGGGATACTCTCCAGAAAGCCAACGTCCTCGATGATGGTCACCATCTCGTCTGGCAGGGCCGTGTCGGACATGGCCGTGAGGCCGGAGGCGTCCATAATGGTGGACACCGCGCCCTGGGCGATGCTGAACAGGGCCATCATCAGCTCCAGACCGTAGGTGACGGCTCCCTGCGCCAGCGCAAACCGGACAAAGGTTTTGACCGCCACTTCCGGGCGCTTGAGTTCCGTAAAACTGCCGCAGGTCTTGACCACGCCGGCGACGAAAAACAGTACCAACAGAGCGTAGCCGATGGCTCTCAGCGCGTCATGGATGTTGAGAATGACGTCCCAGATCCCGCCGCCTTTGAATTCTTCCGGCGACGTGGAGATGAGCGTCCAAATCTCGGTGAGTTTTTCATTCCAGGTAGCAAGGGCTGAGTTCAGGTTGTCAACGATCCAGTTTCCACTTCCCATTGTGCATCACCTCCGTGTGGGAAGGGAGCGGGAGGACGCTGTGTGCGCCCTCCCGCTTTGCCCACTCAGCCGGTGATGAGGGTGAGGATCTCCTTGGTAAACGTGATAACAATGCCGCCCGCGATGGTGAGCATGCCGTTGGCGCGCTGGGAGGGGTCGTGGCTCTTGAGGGACAGGCCCAGCTGGAGGACGCCGAAGCCCAGCAGGATGAGGCCGATGGCCCGGATGAGGGAAAAAATGAAGTCGCTCAGATTTGTCACAACCGCCAGCGGATCGTCCGCCGCGAAGGCAGGACAGACGGTCATGACCGCGACCAGCACAAAGCAGGAAAGCATGGCGTAAATGCGCTTGACCCGCTTTTCGAATTTATGATTCATGCTGCATTCTCCTTGTTTTCATTGGTGTCATCGGTGGAAAATGCCGCAAAAAATTCATGTCCAGAAATCACCGGTGCTTGGTTCTGCCTGTGGTGAATATAGGGTGGCCCGCCAGCCAGTGAGGTTTGCCGGACGGCGGGATGTTTCATTAAATCGTATTTCAGGTCCATGACCGGTCCGGCACCGCGAATGAGCAGGATGGCGTACCGGTTGTCCAACCGGCGCACTTCGTCCGGCGTCAGCAGCTCCCGGCCGCTGATCTGCATGTTGGTGGACCATGAGCCGGACTTACCTTTGGTTTCCCCATGAGTCTTGGTATCGATGGTGGATTTGCCCAGGGCCTCGGAAATGTACTTGTGGGTGCTGGACTCGTTGCCGCCGAGGTACAGCAGGGTGTCCGAGTTGCCGGGGATGGTTTCCCAGGAGTCCTTGAACTGCTCCTTGATCTGCGCCATGTTTTGGATGATGGTGCTGCAGGAGATGTTTCTGGACCTCATGGTTGCCAGTTCGCGGGGCAGCCCCGGCAAATTGACCGAGGGCGCCTCATCCAGGATGAAGTGGACATGCCGGGGCAGCGGACCGTGGTGGATCTGGTCTGCACAGTAGTAAAGGGTCTGGAACACCTGGGAATAAAGCAGACTTACCAAAAAGTTATAGGTATTGTCATTGTCCGGGATAACAGCGTACAGGGCACATTTCTTCTCTCCCAGCGTGTACAGATCCATATCGTCGTGGTCCGTGATGGCCCGGATCTGGGGCAGGTTAAAGGGGGCCAGACGCACAGCGGTCGACACAAGGATGCTCTTGGAAGTCTTGCCCGCCGCCATCTTAAAGACCTTATATTGCCGGACGGCGACGCTGTCCGGCTTCTCCCGTTCAATGGCGCTGAACAGCAGATCCAGCGGCGAGACGTGGTCCTCGTCGTCCTCTTTTACCTCCGCGTATTCCAGCACCCGCATGACCATGGAAAAGTTCTGCTCGGACTCCGGCGCCTCCTGAAACAGCATGAGGATGATGGCCTGCAGCAGCGCCGTTTCGGCCTTGGTCCAGAACGGATCCGACTCATGGCTGTTCTTGGGTGTTGTGGCTTGAATGAGGTTATTGACAAGCCGCAGGGCATCCTTCTCGTCCCGGATATAGCGGAAGGGGTTGTATCCGTCCGACTGCTCCAGATTGACAAGGTTCAGCACCCGCACATCGTAGCCCTGGCTTTTGAGGTAGCCGCCGGTGGCAGTCAGCACCTCCATTTTGGGATCGGTGATCACATAGTTGGTGTTGGCCTCCAAAATGTTAGGCAGGACATAGCTGCGGGTCTTGGCCGCGCCGCTGCCGCCGATGACCAGTACGTTGAGGGACCTGCGGTGCTTGTGGGTATCCAGCCCCAAACGGACATTTTGTGTCAGGGGCTTATTCTGCTTTTGACAGAACATAGCGTTGACCTGTTTGGGAGACGCCCACTGTGCCGAGCCGTGTTCCTCGCCGTCACGGGTGCGGCCCTGTGTGGTGCAATACAGGCAGATGCCTATGATGTACGCGCCGGTGCAGGCGAGGATGCTCATCAGGCTGTGTTCCGTCCAGCGGATCTTCAAAGGAGTCTGCAGGGCCGCGGTCAGGTTCGTCAGCAGCTCCGGCAGGCCGTTCCCGAGGGACTGGGCAATCAGGAGAGCGGCCCAGACCACGGGGATGTAGAGAAACAGATACGGGAGGATCCCTCCCGATCTGCCCGGTTTATTCAGCGGCATTCACCTCCAACTGAAAAACAGGGGCGCACCGCATTGGTACGCCCCATAGGCTGTTTGGATGTATGCCTGTTTGCTTAGTCCTGTTCGAAGGGATACAGGATGTCCACACCGAGGGCGTGCATGTGATCCTCATACTGCAGGAGGCCCCGCAGGTCGTGGCCCCGGTAGATCCGATCCTGTTTACAGGACAGGATGTAATCCATTTTCTTTTCGGCAGCCTCCCGCGCCAAGAACCGGAGGCTGGGCCTCCGGAGGTCCCATCCGCACATATAATCTTTGTATACGCCGACGATCTGCATGCTGTTTACTTCTGCAAATTGGCGCAGGTAAGTGTCCTGTCCGCTGATACCGATCTCGTCTGCTGCCGGATTGTTCGTGTTCACCCGGAGATACAGCCAGCAGCGTTTCCCTCGCAGCTGCGCTTTGGGCGGCAGGCTCCCGTGCGCAAACAGCCTTTTCAGCAGTGCCATATCCTCCGGGAGCAGGAATCCTGCGCTGCCGGTGCGTCCTCTGTAGTAGTAAACGACCTTCATGGTATCTGGCCTCCTTCACTTTTTCTGTAACGCAACCATACCTGAACCGGCCCGGAATATCCAGCACTTTCCCCAAACAGCACTCAATTATCTGGTCTTGGTCCGCGTCTTGGTTTTCTGCCTGGCCGGGGCGCGCCGCCGCTGTTCCTCCAACTGTGCGCGATAGTCCTGCAGGCGGCCCTCAACGGAGGGCCGCTCATCACTCGTCGTCCTCGCCGCGCTCCCGGCGTGCATAGGAGAGCTGGTGCTGGTATCGCGCGAGGCGCGTCCCGACCGGGAATCTTTTTTTGGCGTTCCAGGTTCCTTCTCCGGTTGCCGCTCCCGTTCCGGCTGCTCCTTCTGGGGGGCCTCCGGCTGCTGGTACATCATCTTCTGGAACACCAAGTTGGCCCGTTCCACCTCTGTGGCCGGCATGACAACATCTACCATGCTTTTGGGGTCATTGGGATCTCTGGAGTTTTGGATGGCCGCATAGAGCAATTTCGGTTCCCGCGCCTTGTGCCTGAACTCCCGGTATTCCTCCTGCGTCATGGGGAATACCCGCAGATCCCGTGTCTGCTGCAGCATTTTGCCCATGCGGACCTTGCCGCTGATCTTCTTGTGGCTTTTCGCCAGCGCCAGCGATATGGCCAAAAGATTTTTCACTGCCGAACCGGTCAGCCGAACTGCGACCTCACCACCAGAGAGCATCATGCGGACCAGTTGGTCCGCAGCTTCACCGCCTCCGATATTCATCTCGTTCCACCTCCTTTGCCTTGGCCTCGGCCACATGGATGTCGTGTTCCATCTGAGGCCGGTTCCGCTCAATGGTATCGCACATGGAAATCTCCTTCCGCGCCCGCCGGATCTCACGGTTGACGTCCGCCAACTGCCGGTACAACTCCGCCTTTTCCGCCATGAGCTGCTCCCTATGGATCCCACACTGCTCCAGCGCGGAGACGGCGTCCATGTAGCGGGCGAAGGGTTCCTCCATGCCGGGCATGCCGGACTCATAGCAATCCCTTGCCGGGGCGAGGGCCTCCGCGTCGGAGAGGGCGTCGTAGAGCGCCCGCCGTTTCTTCTTCCGCACGTTGAGGATGGTGCGCTGTTTCATCAGGCTGGCCAGCGTTTCCTCTGCGCGGGCGCGGACGGCACTCAAATCCTCCGCCGTAGTAATACCATGCGCCCGCAGGAAGGCGAACTGCTCCTTGTAACTCTCGAACTTCATGATCTCCCGTCTGAGATGGGGCGTCATCCTCGGCGGGTGCTGCCGCTGCCCGGCCTTGCCCAGCAGATAGAGGTAATGGACATACAGGGCCATGAATCCGGTGTACTTGGGATGCCTGCGGTACGGCTGGTACCGCGGCCGGTAGATGATGGCGGGGCGCGTACCTGCGGCAATGGCATCCAGATTCCCTCCAATGGCGGCGCGGATGCCGTCCTCGGTGAACAGCGGGTTTTTTCGGCCCGGTACCATGAACCGATCTTGGCCCCGCAGACGGAAACCGAGGCGATTCCCATGCTTGATCTCATATCCCTTGTGCTCCATGATGAGGAAGAAGTGACCGATATCGTTGGCATCCTCTATGGCCTCCCGCAGATCCGCCTCCAGCATTGCCCGGAAGGTGGGCTGGCCCCTGCTCTGCCGCAGCCACTCAATGTAGCTGACGGCCTTATCTGCTTTTCCCTCCATGATGACGGACAGGCCATGTTCCCGGCACAGCCGGTCTGAGATGGCGCGAATCTGGCTGTAGTAACTGCGGGCATTGCTGTGGTACTTCTCGCCGGTATCCGCATTCACGGAATTGAAGATGGTATGGGCATGGATGTGCTCCTTGTCCACATGGACGCCGATGACCGCCTGGTAGCCGGGCAGATGCTCTGCCGCGAACTCCCTGGCGATCTCCAGCGCCAGCTCCGGGGTGACCTCGCCGGGCTTGAAGGACTGGATGATGTGATAATACTGGACGCCGTCTGTTTTGCCCATTGCACGTTTCGTATCCAGCATCTGCCTGCATGCGTGGCCGGGATCGCAATTCAGATAGGCTGTAAGAATCTGTTCGTTAGTCTTATCGCCATTGAGCACATAGTGGATGCCGACATCCAGACGACCTTTCCTGGCAAGAACTTTTGTAACAGCCATTTACTTTTTCGCCACTTGGTACATGAGTTCATAGACACGATCCAGCATATACAGCCCGTGTTTGGCATCGTCCGGTTTGGCAATTCCAGCATTGACACTGCGGGCGATTTGATTGATATTGTTGCCGATATGATGGATCTCCGTGCGGAGGGCTTTGATCTCCTGAGAAGGGAGCGCGCGAACCTCCGCCCCCAGAATGAGGCGCCGGAGGTAGGCGGTTTTGGAAAGGCCGCAACATCGGGCGCTGTTCTCCAGCAGCGTTTTTTCCTCTTGGGACAGCCGTAGGCAAATCTCGTATTTCTTCTGCATGCTCACTCCTTCCACGGCTCACAGCCGGCAATTTTCCGCCTGCAGGCGGCATTGGGGCCAGGGGGATCCCCCCTGCAAGCGCGCAAAAGATATCTTTGCGCTATGCTTGCGCCATCGCCGCCGAAGGCGGCGGTGGCCTCGCCGCGCAGGGCGCGGCCATTTTCAAGCGGTAGGTGGATTTCAATTCCCTCTCCTGCGGAAAAGAAAAATGCTCACCGCTCATGGGCCTTGAAGTCCAGGTTATCCCGCGGGACGCCGGCCAGTTCCAGTTCGCGCTTGTCCCGCACATACGCCGCATAGCGGGCGTAGGTGTAACCTTCGCTGTCAACGAGGATGCCGTCCTGCCGCCTGCGGGCGGTGACCAGCAGGCAGCGGAAGCGGCCGAACTTCTCGCTGTACCCGGTGAGCTGGGTCCTTGCGGCGATGAAAGGGGCCTCGGCCAGCAGGTCCGCTTGAAAGCGGCGGTATTTGGATTCCGGCAGGATGATCTCCCGCACCACCGTAAAAGGCGCGGTCTTGATGATCGGGGTGTCGTTTTGCAAATCAGCAACAGAAGCCGCCTTTCTGAAAAATCGTGCTTGCTGCTCTTTTGCTATGGTGCAGACCTCCCTTCAATGGCAGGGCGTGTCATTGGACGTCCTTGCCGTCCACGGTTGAAAAGCAAGGGCGTGTCATTGGACGTCCTCCAGCGCCTGGCGGATCCGGCCTCTGGCCAGTGCGGCATAGGCGTCCGTGACTTCGATGCCGGTGGCGGAGTAGCCCTCCAGCACAGCGGCCAGCACCGTGGTGCCGCTGCCGGCAAAGGGGTCCAGGATCCGTCCGCCCGGCTCGGTGATCTTCACGATGTCCCGCATAAGTTGCAGGGGCTTTTCCGTCAGGTGGATGCGGTTCTGGGGGTTGCCGTACTTGAACACGCCGGGCAGGCAGGGCACAGGCCGGCTGATGGGCATGTCCCCGTTGGATCCCCAGACGATGTACTCCGCCTGCTGGCGGAAGCGTCCCTTCTGGGGCCGGCTGTTGCCCTTGTCCCAGACGGCGGTGCCGCGCCAGATCCAGCCAGCCCACTGGAGGGCGTCCGTAGCTGCGGGAAGCTGCCGCCAGTCGATGAACATACACACCGGGGCGCCGGGCTTACAGATTTTTCTGGCGTCGTACAGCCACTCCGCCGCCCAGCGCGTCCATGACCGCTGGTCCTTGGCGTCCCCGTCAAAGGGCGGCGGAGCATGGTCGCCCATGTTGGAGTATTTCTTGGCCGTGGACTTGTTCTTTTCCGCCTGGGTGCGCCCGCCGGATGCGTAGGGCGGGTCTGTGATCACCGCGTCGAAGGTCCCAGGCGCAAAGCCGGACAGCACCTTCAGCGCGTCGCCTTGGATGATTTCCCACTGGGGGTTATCGCTCATAGGCAGGTTTCTCCTTCTTCTTATTCTTTTTGGGTGTTTGCAGTACAGGTTCCTGATATTCTTCCAAATGCACTGTTCCGTCTTTTTCCGTTATGATTGCAGGCCGGTGGACCCGCTGGCCGAGATCCAGCAGTGTTCCTTCGATGGCATCCGCTACTTCGCCTATATAATGCATATCCCAGGGAAATTCATCTTCCGTCTTGTTGAGGAAGGTGAGGATCGTTTGGTAAACGGTATTGTCAATCGCATCTAACTGCTCGATCTGCCTGCCTGATAATTCGATCTCCAGTTCTTCTGGCGGAATGTTGTCCACCATCACATCATCGCTCCTTCCCTTGCTTGGTTCGCCGGCGCGGGGGCTTTCCCAGCTCCTTTTGGTCTGTCAGGACAGGGATCCCCAGCCTCTCGGCGTGGTTGATCTCCGCCCACATGCCCTCCGTCCAGACGGGGCCGTAGACGTTGACCTGCTGGCAGGACTCCACCAACCGCAGGCCCATCTCCCGTGCCGCCTGATCCTGTGCCGGGTTTTCCGGGTCGGCAATGGGCGGAAACATCAAATGGGGGCAGATGGGCACGTTGCCCGCTGCGAATACCTCCCGCGCTTTATCTCTGGCGAAGGCGATATTCTTCTCCACCTCGCCGCGGAGCGGGGCGCAGATGTAGACGAGTCTTGGGCCATCCTGCCGGCGCTCCGTCACACGATCCCGGAACACTCCCAGGTACTCGCTCACAGCCTGCCGCATGGCGGAATAGTCCGCCGCGGATGGGCGGAAGGCGTACCACTCCACTTTCCCGCTATCTTCCCAGATATGCGGCGCTACGCCATTACGGAAGTTGGGGTTGCCCGGCACTTGCTTGACGCCGAGGACGTCCTTCAGCCGGAGGCGGAGCTTATCTACTACGCCGTCTGTGCGGTTCAGCACCGTAACGCTGATGACGTCATAGTGGTCCGCGTGGCCTGATGTCACAAACTGCACACGGGCACGGAGATCCTTTCCCAGCGTTCCCAAACAGGCCCGGCCTGTAAACTTGGGGCTGCCGATCACCGTGCCGTCTGCAAACAGTTTCCGAAGTTCCTGTTCGTAAAATGTCATCTCGCCGGCCCATCCTTGGTGCGTTTTGTTTTGGATGGGTCCTCATGGTACTCATAGGTGCTTTTATCCGCAGAGAGATAGAGGTCAAAGTCTGCAAGGTCGATCCCCATGATATCCGACGCCAGTTCATACGCCTCTCTGGATCCGGGTTCCGGGATGTTTGCATCGATCATTTCTCCGTTTTTGTATACAGCCTCTCCCACATTGCTCCCGATGTCCTCGTCTGCCCAGCAGTAGGAGATAGTCTGATCCGGGTACTTTCTCGAAAGGGCCTCCAAAATTGTCGGGACGCTGCTCCAGGCAGTAAAGAACTCCAGGGTATCATCATCCTTACCCAGTTCCACACAGGAATACGCATTCCATTTGGTTCCCCAATTTTTATTACACCACTCGTACCAGGTGGGGGAACCGTACTGCTGAATATTCTCATACGCCTGTTTCCCAAGCGCCCATTCCTCCGGATGTTCTTTTTGGAAAGCTTCCGCGCCGGCTTTGTCACCAGTTATAAACCGGCGATATGCGTCAAGGCCGTTGGTTGTCCTGGTTCCGGATTCAATGTCTAAGGCTTTTGGCATAGGGATGAGTTTGTTAAAATCGATGCTCCCGTAAACACCATCCTTCTGGCGCAGATCCCGCAGCATTTGATGGAAAGCGGCGACCTGCTCCGGCTGATCTCCAAATGAGATCAAATTTGTGATATGATTTGGCATGAAACCTCCCTTCACCGCTATGCGGCGTTTTTCCATAGGCTGAGTTGTTCATCTTCACGCCGAAAACCTGCGTCAATTTCCGAAAATGTCGTGGTCCGGTTAAACTTCTCAGTGACCTTTCCCGGCAGGGCCTGCAGTTCCAGCATCCTGGCCCACAGATCCGGGTGGTGGTCATAGAGATGGCGGAGTTCCCGTCGCCTGGCGTTGGGGCAGAACCAGCAGCCGCCCCTGTCGGTGAAGTCATAGACAGGAGAAAGCAGCCCCGCCTCCCGGCAGAGCTGCTTTGCGTCCTGTTCCGTATAGCCATACTTGTCCAACAGGGAAACACGGCGTCCGTCCAGCCGGAGCAGCCGCTCCTGCTCATCCCTGGCGATGCCGATGTATTGGACCGTGTCCGGCGGGAGGCTTCTCTGGTACCGTAAAATCGGTTTCAGTTTGCAGTCCCGCTGGACGGCGCATCGCCCACAGATGGGAAAGGAGCGGAGCAGGCCCTTTTTCGGCCCGCGGGTGATCCGCCCGGTGAACAGCCCCACATAGGTCTGCAGCCCACGAAGAATGCGGATCTTTACGCCCATGCGCTCCAGTGCGGGGATGGCCGTGCCATAGATGAAGTCCCGGTGTTCCGGCACCTCGCCGGAGATATGGCTGTCAAACATAACTTCGCAGTACACCGCCTCATCCAGCGGTTCCCCGTAGCGGAGCGCCAGCAGGATGGTGGCGATGCTGTCCTTACCAAAAGAACAGGATGCTATATATTTCAGCCGCCACCATCTCCGTGATCCAACTGCGCACACAGCTCCGCAAACTTTCCGGCCTGACCGGTCTGCTCCCACGGCAGGTTTGCCCTGGTAAAGTGGCCATAGTTGCAGGCGTCCGCAAAAATCGGCTGGTTCAACTGCAGGGTATGGATCATACCTGCGGGCGTGAGGTCAAAGAAACAGCGGACCGCCTGTTCCAGCAGTTTGTCCGAGTATGTACCGGTGAGGTGGGTATCCACGTCGACGGCCACCGGATCGGCCCGCCCGATTGCATAGGCCAGAGCGACTGTGCATTTCTCCGCGAGGCCGGCGGCCACAATATTCTTGGCGATGCAGCGGGCCATGTAGGCGCCGCTGCGGTCCACCTTGGTCCCATCCTTGCCGGACAGCGCGCCGCCGCCGTGGGGGGCCAGCCCTCCATAGGTGTCCACCATCAGTTTGCGGCCGGTCAGGCCGGTGTCCGCCTCGATCCCACCCAGTACAAAGCGGCCGGAGGGATTGATGAAAATCTCCGTGTCCTCATCCGCGGGGAAGATGCGGAGGGCTGGCTGGATGACGAATTCCAGCAGTTCCTCCCGCAGTTGGGACAGATCCTTATCCTCCGCATGCTGGCAGGAGAGGACGATGGCGGAGATCCGCCGGGGTGCGCCGAAGACATACTCCACAGACACCTGCGCCTTTCCGTCCGGCCGCAGGCCGCTGATCCTGCCCATCGTCCGCGCACAGGTAAGCAGGGCGGTCAGGCGGTGGGCCAGCACTACCGGCAGTGGCAGGAGATTTTCTGTTTCACTGCAGGCGTAGCCGTACATGATGCCCTGATCGCCGGCACCTGCTTGGCCGCTGTCTGCGACAGCGTCTGCAATGTCCGGGCTTTGGGGGTGGATGAGAACCTCCACATCAAAGTCCCTGCAGTTGTATCCGGCCCGGCGCACCGTGTCGCGCACGATGGAAGAGATATCCGGGATCGTCAGCGCGCTAATCTCGCCGGCCACCACAAATTTGCCCGCCGTCGCCAGAACTTCACAGGCGACGCGGGCGTTGGGGTCGTGTTCCAGGCAGCAGTCCAGCACAGTATCCGCTATGGTGTCGCACAGCTTGTCCGGGTGGCCCGCTGTGACGGACTCCGCTGTCAGAATGGTCTTATCTTTCATGCTCATTCCTTCTCTCTTTCTTTTTGGGGAGTGGGAACAACATCTCCCGGCTGTACAGGGATTCATATTTTCGAAGCTGTTCCGGCGTCAAAGACACAAAGGTTTCCCCGCCGAGGCCGGCGAGGAAAAAGGTGCCGCACACAACATCATACGGATCCCCGTTTTCCAGCCGGAGGAGGCGGTTTGGCTGCAGGCCAGCAAACTTGCCGCTGCTGTTAAATATAAGCGCCACGGGATCCTCATAGGGGTATGTGGCGTCGATGTCCCCGCCGACAATCTCCTGCATGGCCTGCAGGGTGTCTGGGATCTGCCGGGGATATGGCGGTTTCCCCGGCTCTACAACGAGGATTGTCAGATGGTTATCGCTCATGGCAATCCTTCCTCTTGGCGGGAGCGCCCTGTTGACTGCTGCGGCCTGTATCCCGTTGCACAACTTCGCGCTCCCGTTCTATCTGTTGGAACATTTTTAGCGTTTCCCGAAATGCCACATATTGCCGGATCCGTTCCGGGTCATCTGTAATGGTACGCACGGTTTCCCAAAAGGGACTTCCATGCAGGCTGACATCTTCCTGAACAACCAGTGCCGGCCGCTCACCATTCTCCAGTGTGACACGGCAATCCCGCAGATCTTCCGCATGGTCATAAACACCATATGCGATACCAACGATTTTCAATGTTTCCAGTGCATCTACGGTTACGGAAAATCCTGTGGCATTCATGTGTAGTTCTCCCGTCAGAGAGATGGTTTTTCTTGCCATACCGCGCCTCTCTTTCCTTTATCGCTCATGGTGGCCCTTCTTCCTGCCTGGCTTTTCGCCGAAAAACAGGTCCATTTCCTGCATGCGCTCAAAGTGCCGGGCCTGCCGCACCTCGTCGTGCACATTTTTCAGCGCGGCCTCCAGTTCCGGCACCGGCAGGCCGTTTTGGCGGTATCCCTCCAGAATGCCGCCATAGTAGGCGGGAGAAGGGATAGTGGGATCCCGCCATAGTTCCCCTGTCATGATGTAGGCCATGACGACCACGTCTTTGCCGTCCCCGGTGCGGACCGTGATATTCTCTTTCTCATACAGGCGCGGGTATCCCTCATAGACGTCCAAGGATCGCTCACACTCCGGCGTCAGCTTCCACAGAAGGCCGTGGACCTGGCTGCCAGGCAAAGGCTCGATGGTAGCGACGCCGGTTCCGCGCCGGTTGCCGCGGAACAGCAGTTCATAGCCATCCAGCACCGCAGGTCCAACCACTTGAGCGGCGGGACAGCGGACAGCCATCTGCTCCAGATTGATATTGCTGCCATAGGCAAAATACAACCGTTCCGCCATATCAGTCCTCCAGAATCGTGAGGGCACCTACTTTCGCCAACTGGGAGAACATCATGCGGGCCTGCTGCTCCACATCCCCCTCTGGCAGTGGGAAGTCCAGGCCGGTGGTACGCACCACATTGTTTCGCAGGAACCAGATGTAACTCTCCGTGTCAGGGAACTCCGTGGGGTCAAATACACGGGCGCGCAGCTGGTCCATGATCTCCGCCCCGGTACCGGACAGGATATCTTCTTCAATGCGGATCTTCATCTCGTCACCTCTCCATCTCTCGGTTCTTTTTCTTCTTTTTGTTGACTTCGTAACTGTCCTTGTCGTAGCGCCAGGCACGGTCACCATCTAAGTTGGCCAGCAGATGGTCGCGGGTGTTCTTAAACTCCGGCCCGTTGAGGCCCAGGCGCACCAGCCATACACGGAAAGTGAATAGTTCATTGTCGCTGTGGGTTTTCCGCATGACAGTGCTGCGCTGGGCTATGGCCTGGGCCGACATGGCGAGGCACAGGTTGATGTACGCCGCGGCACGGCCTGCATGGAGGGTGGAGTTGAAACAGCGCCACTCCACCGTGCCGCGATAGAACACCGAGTGCAGGTTTAAGGCATAATAGCGTGTCCAGTTGTAATGCTCTCCTGCGCTGACCTCCCCTTCATACCAAATGCTCTCCAGCTGTGTCAGATCCTTGGTTTCCTCAGCGGAGAGGGTGCGGGCCTGCCGCAGCATGGGTTCCCGCACCTTTTGGCACCAGCGGGCGGCACGGGCCTCATTCACCTGCAGGGCCTTGAACAAAATGTCCTCTTTGGCGTACATGATGCTCAGGAGGTTTTTCAAGCTCTGGCGGTTGTGGTTGGCCGCGTCCACATGGATGTGCAGGCCGCAGGAACTGTTGACCTTTGCCCCCGCATGCCGGATCTGCCGCACACACTCTTGGAACTTTGGCAGCTCCGCATAGGTCAGTTTGGGCGAAACCATCTCCACTTTATATTGCCTGTTATTTGTTTGTTCGTAGCCATGCAATGTCTTTCGCTCTGCACGGATGCTTCCGTCACTCATCAGTTTCCACTCTTTGTTTTCTGTGTCTTTGACGACCCATGCATCATAAACCCCACCTTTGTACTGTGGGATCGTTCCGAAATAATCTGCCAGCGCCTGCGCGGCCTGTTCACGGGTGATGCCGGTCATCTCCACCTCGACGCCGAAATACTGGTCCTTCATCCCGGTCACGCAGCCGCCTCCTTTCGCAAAGCCTCGTCCACGGCCCGGATGCGCCGGCCAATGGCCTCGATCACTGTAACGGTGACGCTGTTGCCTGCCTGCTTGTAGGCTTGGGCGTCCGAGTTGATGGCGAGGATCTTGTCGATTTGCTCATCGTCAAAGCCCTGCAGGCGCAGGCACTCCCTGGGCATCAGGCGGCGGATGCGTCCGCCGCGCTCCACAATGCCCTGCACACTGGCGGCGTCATGGGCGACACCGACCCCGACCCGACCGGCGCGTGTGGCGCTGCCCGGATAGCCCAAGTCCACGCTGTCGCCAGGCGCCGCCTCCTGATAGCCTTTTCGGGTGGCTTCCTTGATCAGCAGCGCCCCGGAGCGTTCCGCCTTATGATTGGACAGCGTCGTCTGCCCATAGCGGGCAGTGATGCATCGGGATTGCTGCGTCCGTTTCGGATGCCCCGCACACAGATCCACAAAGGGCGCGTCCGGCGGCAGCAGGTATAACCCGGTTTTCACACCGAGGCCGCCACCACCGGCTGTCTGGGTACAGGCTACTCCTTCTGGGTCATAGACCCGGTGTCCTTGCGCCCCGCCGATGAGTTGTATAAGAGCTTTTGCACCATTTCCGAAGACAGGTAATATTTTTCCGGCGCATCGGGGATCAAGATAGCAGATAAGGAACACCCTCCTCCTTGACTGCGGGACTCCAAAATGTTTGCTGTTAAGCACAGCCCATTCGACATGGTACCCCAGGTCAGAAAGCGCGGAGAGGATGGCCGCAAACGTCCGGCCGCCGTCATGGTTAAGCAGTCCTGGCACGTTCTCGAGCAGAAGATACGAAGGCCGTCTGGTTTCAGCCAGGCGGGCAATTTCAAAGAAGAGAGTACCTCTTGCATCGTCAAATCCTTTTCTGCGGCCAGCGAGAGAAAACGCCTGGCAGGGGAATCCCCCACACAAAAGGTCGAAGTCGGGCAGGTCGTTGGGGTCAATGGCTCGGGCGTCTGGATAGTATCGCTCCTCCTTCCTGATGTCGTGGATCGCGCGGTAACTGGCTTCGGCATATTTGTCGATCTCGCAGTGTCCGACGCACTGGAAGCCGCCGACGCGGGTCAGCCCCGCCCGAAAGCCGCCGATCCCGGCGAACATATCAAAATATCGAATCAGATGGTATCATCTCCCTCCTGCAGCGCACGGAGAAAGCCGAGGACGTCCTCATCGACGGCCCCGGCCTGCTCCTGCTGCGTAGTGGTCTTTGGGAAGGAAACGCCTGCCAGTTCCTCCCGGATAGCGCCGCGAATGGCCTCCAGCAGTTCCTGTTGTTCCATATAGCCGTTGATCATCCTGCACACGGCGTCCATGCGCTGTCCGGGCGCAACGGCGGACAGGCGCTCCCATGCGTTCCGCTGCTCCCGCTGAGTCAGGGAGAAGGAAAGACTGAGCCGTCGCTTTTCAGGCATGGGCGCCGCTCCCCGACATCTGCCGTACAAGCCGTTCATAGCCCTTGGCGTTCAGGGATACATCATCGAGGATCACGGGCCGACACAGGCCGTTTGTGGCCGAAACACGCCGCTTCATGAGCGCCGCTCCGCCGCCTATAAAAATAGTAGGCATGGCGCGGGTGTCCAGGCCGCACTCCGTGATGGTGGAGAGCAGGTTCTGCACATACAGGTCCGCCTGGGCATGGATGATTCCTTTCGCCTCGTCCGGGAGGCTGCTGGCATCACCCCGCAGGACGCACTCGATCTGCGCCGTTGTCAGAGAAAGACCCAGGACGCGTCGCACCTGTTCGCTGATCTCATCGATGCAGCGGATCATGCCCCACTCCAAGCTGCGGCAGGTGGCGGCATTGGGGAGGCGGTTGTCCAAGCGCATCAGGTCCACTGTCCAGCCACCGATGTCCGCCACGATGACGGACGGTTCATCCAGCAGCTCCGTCTGGGTCAGCACAGCGGCATAGCCCTGGGGGAACAGTTTCACATCCCGGACGGTGACGGTATAGTCCCGGCCCTCATAGCGGAAGGGCACCGGTTTGCCGTCCCGCAGCAGATAGGCACGGAACTTCTTCTTGTCCCGGCCAAAACTGGTCAGGGGCAGGCCGGCAGCCAGAATGACGGAGCAGGTGCGCTCGGCATTGCGGCAGTCCAGTTCCCTGGCGATGGCTGCCAGGGTCAGCAGATAGTAGTCCTCCGTCCGGGTCTTGTCTTTCTGCAGAGGCTGCCTGCCGCTGCCTACCACATAGTACGTACCGCCGTATTCCAACACATTCTTCTGGGTGTACGGCTCGTGCTCATAGGCCACCAGCCCCGAGGGGAAGGAACCGTGGACAGTTTTCATGGCTGCGTAACCGTGGTCCACGCCGATGACGTATCCCTCGCTCACCGAGCGCCGCCCCCTTTCTCTTTTTTGGTAGCCATGTCCTGGACCTTGCCCTCGTCCAGCAGCCGGCGGATCTCATGGAGGTCGTAATTCCATGTGGATGGCGCCGCCAGGAAACGCTCCGGCCCGCCGTATTTTTCGCACAGCCGGGGTAGGAACCGTGGCAGGTCCTTCGGCTCCCTGGGGTATTGGATGCCGTCTTTGTAGACGATATCCTTTTTTAGCTCGTCCCGCATCTTCTCGATCCTGTCTGGTTCCATCTCGTCGTAGGCGCTGCGGCCGGTGAGCTGCTCATAGGCGTAATCGCCCACATAGGACAGGCACTCGAAACAGCAATCGCCGTATGGCTCTATATCCGCCAGCGTGTCGGGATCCCTCAGCGCATTCATGTACACCTCTTTGCCCTGGGCGATCAGCCAGGCGCGGAAGTCGATAAAACCGTCATCCGAACAGCCATACTCCTTGATCACGCTGACGGCGTCCCACAGGCCGTATTGGTCCGCCAGATCCTCATAGGTTTGCAGAATGTCATGGAAATTTTTCGCCGCGGCAGGCCCCATAGACACAAGCTGCTCCCGCAGGTAGTCCTCCATAGCGTTCAGATCCTGGCCGCAGGCGGTTTTTGCCTCCTGAATCAGCGCCCAGAAGGCATCCTTGCTCATCCCATTGTCAGGTTTCTGTTCTATCGCTCAGCACCTTCCTTCCGTTTTTCTTTTTGCTTGCCGATCCGCCGTTCCTGCTCCTGGGGCAGAAGGCCCTGAAAACCTAAGTCACGCAGGGCCTGCGTATAGAGCTGCTTTTCAAAGGCCCGGTACTCCGGGGTGGCGGTGTCCACATCCAACAGGACAGCCTTTTCATAAGGTGTCCCCGGCACGACCTCCCACCGAACGGCATGGAAGTGCAGGGCGGTCAGGTACTTCAGCAGTTGATGACCGTCCGCCTCATCAAAGACACCGCGGTTGTCCTCATAGGGGAACTCGCCGGGGAGATTGGGATAGCCGGAGATCGCCAGGGCGGCGTCGTAGAGGCGGAAACCACCATCATCAAAATCCGGGGCGATGGTGTCATAGAACCGCCGGAGCTGCTCCGTGCTGTCCAGGGCCGGGCAAAAGGACGCAAGGGCTTTCTTCAGTGTTTCCACTTTCTGGCGCTCCTGATTGGCGGCATATTCCTTACCGCAGCTCTCCTGGTAGTATTCATCGACGAGCGGTTCCAGTTCATTGATCTTGCTCTGCAGTTGCGCGCATTCCATCCGGCTGAGGTCCAATTCAGTGTTGGATTCCTCCAACGCCTGCCGCAGAGCGGGGTAGTCCCGGACCGCGGCGATCAGATCCTTGATCTTCATGTCACGCCGCCTTTCTGAGCCGGGCGATCAGGCGATCCAGCACAGCGATGCGGGATCTCACCTTGCCGGCGGAAGCGTTCAGGCCATGCGCCTGATTTTGAATGCGGCGGCGGATGGCCGCGAGCTGTTGGCGATCCCTGCAGCACTCCAGCACAACATACCGCCCCTTCCCATTGGACAGGACCTCGCGCTCACCAGAGGCATCCCGGAGGCTGGCCATGAGGCGCTGGCCCAGCTGCCTGCGGTAGCGGTCCTGCAGGACGTCGGCGTCGCAGGAGACATGGTGTTTTTTCAAAATGGCCGCGATCTCGTCGCCGCTGATCTCCATGTTGGCAAACAGCACATGGAGGATCTCATCCTTGGCGTCGGGCGGCAGCGCGGGGCGGCCGTGGGATCTCCTGGTCATCGCGTCTGCTCCTTCCTGCGCTGTGCGCGCCGCACCACATAGTCGGCCCTGTCCAGAGCGGGGGCCTTGCTTGGGAAAACATAGAGCATGCCGTGCTGTTCGGCCCGCTCCGCGGGAAAGCCCTGGGGAACATTCTCCGGAGAGTCCGAAACCGCGACAGTCCGATATTTCCAGTCGCGGGAGGATTGGTAGGCGAACAGGTGATCCCCCTCCCGCCGGATGCTGTAGGCGGCTTTCCCTTCATGCTGCCGGACATATTCCCCCACAGCCGCTTTCTCCAGCACGAAGCGAGGCTGGATCCCCTGGGCCAGTTCCGGCGCCATGGCGTTGATATAGGCGGTCATCTCCCGCACATTCCCGCAGCAAAACTCCGGCGCGTCATAGCCATACCGCTCTGTGTACAGCGTCCACTTGATCAGTTCGTGGTGGCTGTCCAGGGCAACAAGAAAATATTTCCCGTCGCGCTCCCCGGTGAGAGGCTCAAACCGGACGTCGTCATAAAGCGGTCCCTCCAGCGGGCAGTTGTTCTTGAACCACACATAGTAGTTGTCCAGAATGAAGGGGTCCGTGATCCCCAGCACCACGCTGGAGATCTTCTTCAGGCGTCCGGCCAGGGCGTCGTCCCGGCAAAACCAGTCATACCAGCCGGCCTCGCACTGCACAGCACGGTCCCGGCTGCTGAAATCCCCGGCACGGAACCGCTCCTGCCATGTTCGCACACTCATCTCATTCATAGCGTCCCCCTTTCCGGCAGGAGGTGTTCCATGAGGCCGGCAATGGAGGTAAACACCCCGGCCAACTCATGGGACTCCTGGATGGTATCCTCCATTTCTTCCTTAGTCATGCGGGTGCATTTGACCCAGATGCGCACATTTTCCTCTGTGGGCGTCAGCAGAACGGCCTTTTCATAAGCCTTGCAGAACACGCCGGCGATCTTGCTCTGGCGGTCGATCTCCGCATCCTTCTCCCGGATCTCCTTTTTCGCTTTTTCCAGCTCCACCAGGTCCAATGCCGCCTGCCCCTGCTCGTCCTCCGGCAGATCCTGTACCTGCCGGGTGATCTGATACCCTTGGTTGACGGACAGTTCCTTTTTATCCAGGGCCTCCTTCACGGCGGCGGGGGCGTGTTCGTCGATCTGCATCACCTTGCCCATCGTGCGCTCTCCGAGGCCAACGGATGCAGCCAATTTTTTGCGGGTGTCCACAGGTGCGGAACCTTCCGGCAATGTTGCCGAAAGGTCTGTACGGGCACCCTGGTTGGCCTTTGCCCTGGCCTCGATCTCCGGCCGCAGTTTCAGGGCGATCTTGCCCAACTCCCATTTGTCCAGGTTGCGGCGGCCCTTCTGGGTATCCAGCGCCCACTGCTTGGCCTCCAGCAGATCGTCAAAGGCAAACACCGCCATCTTGTAGGGCAGGTCGTGCCGGGTGCAGATCTGCTGCCGGTTGTGGCCGTCTACGACGACCAGATCCTCATTGACAATGATGGGCGCATAGCAGCCGTTTTGCAGGATGTCCTTCTCCAGCGCGGCAAGCTGCTCCCCGCTGAGAGGGGGGAGCAGTTCCGCCAGTTCCGGTAGAATGGTGGGGGTGCGTTCCGCACTGGTGTATTCAATGCCTGTATTACGCATGGCGCTCAGGCCGCAGCCTCATCCATACCGTCCGCAGGCATGGACACGGCGCTTTCCTCCACGCGGCGGGGAGACAGGAACTCCACCTCCGTGGCTTTGATGAGGAAACCGGGCTGACGCTCCGGCTCGTCCGCGAAGGTGATGGTTTCAAAGTCGCCGGAGGCGGCCAACTTGCAGCCCTTCCATGCAAACTCCGCGCAGCGTTCCGCCAGCGGGCCGCGGACCTTAATGGAGATGAAATCCGTCAGGCGGTTGCCGTCCTTGTCCCGGTAGCGGCGGTCCGAGGCGATCCGCAGGATGGCATAGGGCTTGCCGGTGGCCTCATGGACCTTCAGTTCCACATCGTTTGTCAGGTTTCCGATTGCTACGATCTTCAGCATAGGTGCATTTCTCCTTCTTTATTTAATGTAGAGTGAATTGTGGGATAAAAGCGCCGCGGCCCACAGTGGGGCCGCGGCACAGCGGTTGGATCACTTGTCCCAGGTTTCAGGGGCGGTGAGGATGGCGGTGTGGGCGTTGGCGGCCTCCAGCACGTTGTAGTAGGCCCAATGGCGGGAGGACACGTCGGGGAACATCACCAGACGGCGGTGATTATCGGCAATATAGTCCTCGTCAGCCTCGCGGCCCAGCAGGCGGTTGACAATGGTGACGACTTCCGCCCGGTCAATGGGATCGTCGGCCCGGAAGGTGCCGTCGCCGTAGCCCTCTACCCAGCCGTGGATGGCGGCGTCCTTGATATACTCAGCAGCCCAGTAGCCGTCGCTCACATCGTCAAAGCCCTCGTACTGCTCCATGATTTCCTCGGCTCCATCGCCGTACACATCAAAGAACCGCGCCGCCATAGCGGTAAACTCGGCGCGGGTGATGGCCTTATCACCCCGGTAGGTGCGGTCATTGTAGCCCACGGCCACGCCGTAGCCAGTGAGATATTCCACATAGCCCGCATACCACATATCCGGGTCAATATCCTTGAACTTCACATTATTTCCGCTGGGGATGCGCTCGTCCAGCCGGTCAGAGAGCAGGCGGGCAAAGATGGCTGCGGCCTCGCTCCGGCTCATGCTGCGCTCCGGGCCAAAGGTGCCGTCTGTGTAGCCATAGATATAGGCCCCGTGGTACTCAGTTTCTGTGACAGCGGGGACGGTGAGTTTGCCGTCCTCGTCGGTTTCTCCGCGCTCACTCTGGCCCAGATCACCCTTGACGATAACCGTCACACCCTCCTGGGGGTCGCGCTCATTGTCCGTGACCGTGACGGTGATGCGGTTATCCTCATCCATATCGGTTCCGTCCGGCAGGGTGACGGTAATATTGCCGCCCTTGCCGATGGATACTTCCGCGTCCTCGATGGGGCGTCCGGTTTCGTAGTCCTCTACAGTGACGGTCAGTGTCCAGCGGTCGCCGTCCTCGTCCTCCCAGCCAACGGTGGTATTGCCGTCCTCATTGGTCTTGCCGCTGGTGCCGGGAACAGTGACCTGCCCATTGCTGTCAGTGTTACCGGCACAGTAGTTATCGTGCTTGTCAGTCATAGTAACGAACATACCCTCCACGGCGCTCTTATCCTTGGTGAGCAGGACAGTCACGGTAGTCTGGTCGGCATAGTCCAGCTGGCGGGAATTGGGGAGACGGATGGACAGGGTATCGTCCGCATGGAGAGTGACAATAGCATTGGAAACGGGGTCTTTAGTGTCGGTATCCGTGACAATTACCAGATAGCCGCCCACAACGGCCTCGCCCTTACTGTCCGTAGTGGCCTGATTGTAGATCTTCTCAATGGTTTCTTCCTCTAACTTCTCACCGCAGACCTCGCACTCCCTGTGCTTGCTGCCCTCGCTGTCGGTGGTAGGCTCCTTGTCGATGATCCAGTCGCCGGGCTTATGGCCTGCCGCCTCGGTGTAGTCGCCCTTGTAGGCGTCGCCGCAGCGGGTGCAGGTATAGGTGGTGTAGCCCATCTCGGTGCAGGTCGGCTCGGTCACTTCCTCGGCATAGTCATGGCCCAAAGCGTTCTCAATGACGGCGCCGCAGCGGGTGCAGAGTTGAGGATCGGTGCAGGTGGCCGGGTCGCCGGGGATATGGCCCGCGGCCTCGTCGCCCTCCAGACGGGTGGCTCCGCAGCGGACGCAGGTGTACTCGGTCATGCCCTCGCCGGTGCAGGTGGCCCCGGTGATCTCCTTGCCTTCGTCCCAACTATGCCCCAGCGGGTCGGTGTAGTCGGTGATGAACGAACTGCCGCAGCCCTCGCAGATATGGAGGGTGCGCCCGCCGCCCTCACAGGTGGCCGGGGTGGTCTTGCTTACATAGTTGTGAGGCAGCGCGGCGGTGATGTCCTCGATGTGGCGCTCCCCACAGACGGTACACTCCCGCAGGGTGTAGCCAGGGCTGGTACAGGTTGCCGGAATGACGGTGGTGGAGAACTCATGCTCGGTCTGAGGCAGGTCGGTTTCTTTCACATTGCCGCACCGCTCACAGATGTCAATGGTCTTACCGGGGACTTCACAGGTGGCGTCCCGGATGACCACACTCTGATAGGCGTGGCCCAGCGCGGCCTCATAGTCCCGCTTTTCAATCATGCCGCAGTCCACGCACAGATAGCGGTCATAGCCCAGGGTCAGGCAGGTGGGGTCTACGCTATCCAGCAGTGTCCAGTTGTGGTTCTCGCCGCAGCCCTTGTCGTCACAGCAGCAGCCGTCACAGTCCGGATCCTGGCAGCCGCAGTCAGGATTGCCGCAGCCGCAGGAGCAGGAGCCGTCCTCGGTGGTGGTTTCATCCCTGAGATGGACATACGCCACACCGTCCTCCACCATGTCCGTGTCGTGGTAGGTGTAGGTGATCTCGTAGTAAACCGGGTAATCCCCCGCCTCGGTGTAGTTGGGTGCGCTGGTCAGGGTGCAGGCATCTGCGCTGTGGCCGTAGCGGATAGCGGTGGTCACGCCGGCCTCGGACAAGTCCGACACGGTGACGGTGTGGGGCTGGCCGTCCACCACGCCGAAGTAGTCCGCAATGACGGCCTTGGCGGCGGTGTAGGAAGTTTCAGCATAGCCGCAGTCGGCGCAGGTATCCATCTCCACAAAGCGGTCATGGGCCAACTCGGGCCGGATGGCATTCTCCATGTGGTGACGCTCCAACGTGGAATTTTCCTCCTTGAATGTGCCGTAGCAGAACCCGCAGTATTCGCCGCTGGTGGTGATAACGCGGTGATACTCGCTGTCCGCTTGCTCAATGGTCTGGGTTTCCGGCAGTTCCTCGAAAAAATTGTTCGCGCAATCGTAGAGCCAATAGACGTTCTTCAGGTAGCCGTAGTCCGTCTTGGCCATGTTGGTGTTGATGCTGCCGCAGGTTTCACACACGGCTTTGGTCCAGTGATAAGCCGTGTAATAGGCGTCCTGTCCCGGTACGCCGTCCAGAATGGAACCCTTGCCGGAACCATCTACAAAGGTGCCGTCCGAGTATTTCACATTCCGGCTCATGGCCGTCTGGCCATCCCTGGTATATTCCGGGGTGCGGAACACGATAAAGGAAGTCTGCTGCTTGCAGACTTTGCAGTTAAAGGTTTCGTGGGTCACGGTGGCGTTGGCGTCCAGTTCGTTGGTGCGGTTGTTGGCCTCCTGCCAGTTCTCAGCGGGGTCGTGGTAACTGTCCTGCTGGGCGGCAAAGGCGGTGGGCACCATGCCGACGCACAGAACCACGGCCAGCAGCAGGGCCGTCATGCGCTTCAGGCCATGCCTGGTTGTCTTGCTTTTCAAGCGTTCTTTCCTCCTTTTGTGTAGAAATTGCTGGTTCAGGTTTTTATTTTCGTTTACTTGGTCACCGCCCCCTTTCCCGGAACTGCTGCACAAAGGTCAGATAGGCGTTCCAGTCCTTCCGGGAGGGAGGGGACAGCGTCTGCACGACATATCCCTCCGCCGCGTATTTCCGGCCCATGCGCTCCGCGGCCTCCTGGCCGGGGCGGTCGTGATCCAGGCACAGGACAACCTTCCGCACTGTGGGATGCTCCCGAAGAAACACCGACAGGGCGCGGTCATCCAGGCAGCACAGGGCAAGTGCATTGCTGTGGAACTCCCGGTGCAAAGTGCAGTAACTCATGAGGTCGATAGGTGCCTCGAACACATACACGGTCCTGCTGTCCGGGGCATACGGCAGTCGGAAACCGATGGATTTGTCGCTGCCGGCGGCGTCGCCCTTGAAACCGCTGCCGTCCCGGTCGTAGGTGCCCCGCAGGCTGGCGAAGGCAGCCTTGCCGTCCCTGTCATACCCTACGAACACGCAGTTGTGATGCTCGGAGTCCTCATACAGCAGTCCTGCGGAAATAAAACTCCGAATAATCTGGGGAGAAACCCCGCGCTTTTTCAGGTAGGCGTACACTCGGCGGGCATCGGTGTGCCTGGGCGGCAATGCAAACGGTTTCGGCGGTTCCGGCGCCTGCTCAGTTTGCCTGCTCCGCTCCGCGGGGGCGTCCCTGGCGCGGCCGTGGAATGCCAGCAGATCCTCCACCGCCTCCGGGAAACTTCTGCCGCAAAAATGCTGTAGGAAGGTGATGGCATCCCCGCCCACTCTCTCGGAGTAGCGATACCAGGTGCGGCGGTTCTTGATCCGCAGGCTGTCCATCTCCTTGGTGGAGTAGTAGCGGCCTATCCGCGTCACGGTGTAGCCGAGAGACGCCAGCAGGTCCGGCAGGTCCGTCCCACGGGCAATCTCCAACTCCTGTTCTGTGAAACGATTGGCTCTCTGTTCCGACGTTTTCTCACCTCCGGTTCTCTTGTGAAACAGACCGCCCGGAACGTCCCTGTCGGGCGCTCCGGGCGGTTCTGGGATCCTGATTTACTTGGTTGTTCTCTTCCTGGGTGGCCGCTCCACATACTCGGAGATGTCGCAGTCGCAGCTGATGAGCTGCCCTCCGCACACCGGGCACCGCTCCGCATCACACCCCACATGGTGGTAATGCCCAGGCCTGGCGCCGCAATCGTGGCAGCGGGCATCGCCATGCGCCATGCCATCCTCGCCGTACTTAATGCGGCGGTAGTACCGGTTGCCGCATTTCACATGGGTCCAGGTGCAGCCGTCCGCTTTCAGCATCCGCTGGCCGCAAGCCCTGCAGGGCGCTCCGCCGGCCGCAATCATGGCCTCCAGTTCATTCTGCCACATTCTTGGCTCCTCCTTCCGTTTCTTCAGCCTCCCAGGACGGGGCGCTGTCTGCCGGCTCATCTATGGGATCCAGCGTGTCAGTTGGTGCGCCGGGATCGGCATCCGCTGTTTCCTGCTCCCACCGCTCCAGAGCGTCCTCGATCAGCCCAATCACGAACTCCTTCTGGGTCACTTTCCGGCCCTGGCGCTCATTCTCGTGGGCCAGATAGTCCTTGATCCGCTGGAACAGGTCCTCACTGATTTGAAATGCCATTGTCCTTGTCTGTGCCATGTCTTTTTTTCCTCCATTTTCATAGTAGTTGGTAAGTAGTCCCGTGATGTACTCGCTAAGGGACTGGTTTGCCGCGACGCGCTCCGCCGTCACCCTGGCATGCAGGGATTCCGGGATTTGGCATGAGAGGCCCTTGGTCTGCTCCATGTCTGACTGCCTCCTTTTCTTGATTTGCAACGCAAGTATAGCCGGAAAGCATCACGAAAGCCATTACCAACACCACCAAGGAATGGCGAACAGACGCAGCAAAGGCAACAATTTCATCCTGCGTTGGGGAGCCGGAAATAGCCGGCGTCCTTGTGGGCACGGTAGAAATGTTCCACGGCCCGCAGGCTGCCCGTCACCGGCATCCCCGGCAGGGCCTCTGCCATGCTCTGGAAATATCTCCGGCCGCGGGCGGCGCGGGGATCCAGCACAGCGACAACGCAGGTGTCCGTTTCTGTGCGGATGGCCCGGCCAAAGCCCTGCCGCAGTTTGATCTGCATTTCCGGGACAACGACGGAGCGCAGGAACTCCCGCAGGTTCGGGTAGTCCTCCCGCTCTTTTTCTTTTACAGCGTCCGGGTAGGCGAAGGGCAGGCATGGGATGATGAGCATGGACACGCCGTCGCCAGCGAAGTCCAGCCCCTCCCACGCCGCGCCGGTGGCCAGCAGGATACTGCCGGGAGCGGCGCGAAATGCCGCCAGGGTGAGGGCCGGGCGTTTGCCCATCGTAAATACAGGGAAGGGCAGCGCCGCGGCCTGCAGCCGTTCCTTGACCGCCGACATGGCGAAGTAGGAAGTGAACAGCACCAGGGCGTGGCCGTGGGATGCCGCCGCCAGCTGCCGGATCTGTGCGGCCAGCCGGTCGTAGTAGTCCGCCGCGTCCAGCGGGATCGGGTCCGGGGGAAGATAGAGGAGGCAGTTGTGCTGATAGTCAAAGGGTGACGGACACACAGTTTCCGTCACGGGCCGTTCCCCTGTCAGGCCGGCGGCGGTGCGGAACCGGCTGAAATCCTTCCCAACGGCAAGGGTGCCGGAGGTCAGGACAATGGGCTGTTCCTGCCGCCAGAGCGTGGCCTGGAGCTGCGCGGCCAGTTCCGACACCGTGCCGCACAGCATGGCCCCGCCGTGGTCGTCGTCTGCCGCGTAGAAGATCATCTCGGGATTCCCCAGGTAAAAGAGGGATACTGTGGAGGCGACGGCGGACAGCAGGCGCCAGGTTTCCCTGGTCAGCAGGCCCTCCAGCTGCCGGCAGATCACCGTCAGGACCTGATGCGGCCGCTCCAGGAACATCTGGTAGGCGTCAAATCCGGCCCCTTCCTCCACCGGGAGCGACAGTTTCTCCGCCAGCGGCTCCACGGCCTCGGACAGCAGTTCCGCCGCGAGGACATACCGCTCCACATGCAGGCTGCGGATCAGCTCCGCAAAGTCCTGGGCATTCAGCGTTACGCCGAACATCTGCCGTGCGGTTTCCGGCAGCTTGTGGGCCTCGTCTATGATGATGGCCGCGCTGTCCGGCAGGAGGGGCTTTTTCTTTTGGCTGCGGTGGATGAGGTCCGCCAGCAGGAGGTTGTGGTTGCAGATCTGAACCGTGTACTGCCCGCTCTGGCAGGCGTCCAGGAAACAGCGGTATCGGCAGTCCTTCCGCCGGCAATTACACCGCTTGGGAACGCAGATCCGCCCCCGGTCATAACTGCTCATCCCGGACAGCTGGTCCAGATCCAGCACATGCCAGGCGGTGTGCAGGGCTTGGCGGGCGGCGGGATTCTTATGGCTGCCCTCCACCTGACGGACCCGCCGTTCCAGCCGGGCGTCGCAGGCGTAGTGAGCCTTGCCCTTGCGGATGACCGCCTCAATGGGCGCGGAGATCAGCCCCTCGGACAGCAGCACGCTGGACAGCAGGGGCAGGTACTCCTTCTGGATGGCGCTCTGCAGCGCGATGCTGGAGGTGGAGATCAGGATAGGACGCTGCGGTTTACCCTCTGCCGCCCGGCACTTGCCATGCAGGATGCCGGCGGTCAGGTAGGCGAAGGTCTTGCCGATGCCGGTCCCCGCGTCGCACAGGGCGATGCTGCCGTCCAGCATGGCGTCCAGGATGCTGTGACACAGCCGGATCTGTTCCGGCCGCTCCGCCATGCCCCTCTGAGGCAATAGGGTTTTAAAAATATAGTCGATTTCCTCATGGGCCTTTTCATGGGTATATTTCTTCATGGATACTTCCGTCCTTTTATCTTTTTTCGTGTTCCCATCGTATTCGCACTCGCCCCCCCGATGGGTTCGGGAACAATGCGGGCAGGCCCCTGGCCGGGGCCTCACGGGCATATTTCCGGGATCTCTACTGCTTTCAATCCCGGAGCAGCGCCGCCTGTCTTACGCGCAGGCCGTGCTTGGTGTGTCATTATTCGAGCCGTTCCATCTCTTGTCCGGCCTGCCAGGGCCGACCGCAGGCTGGATCGCTCGCCGGCCGCTGGGGCCGGGTCTTGGCGCGCGCTGTGGGGTGGGTACGGCTGCGTGTTACCCGCATTGCTGGTATGCACTTTTCAAGGAGCAGCGAAGGGGGAGGTATTTCCCCCTTTCGCTGTCCTCCCGAAAAAGGGGCTGGGTGAATACCCTCACGCCGCAAATTTTTCAAAATATTTTTTCATGTCCCGCAGGATCCGGTCCCTGCGCTTGATGACGGCCCGCTGGGTCACGCCGATTCGCCGGGCGTATTCTCTGGTGGAGAGGCGGTCATAAAACAGCGCGGTGATGAGCTGCCTGTCCCGGTCCTCCAAGGCGATAAGCGCCGCCAGCAGCAGGCTGGTCAGTTCTTCCCGCTCCCGTTCCGACTCCCGTGCAAGGACGCAGTCCTCGGCGCTGGGCGCCGTTTCCGCGCCCACATAGTCCGGCAAAACGCCGTCCTCTGCCAGCTGTTCCATGGAGAGGACCTTGCCAGTGGGCAGATCCTCGCTGAGATACCGCTCCCGCCGGTCCATCTGGGCATACGCCGCGAATACGTCCTCTGTGACCGCCACATCCCTACCATCCACGGTGATGATGTTGGCGATGACAGTTCCATTCTCGTCCCTGATTTTTCTGTAGTTGCGATTTTCCTGCCATTTTTCCATAGTCGTGATCTCCAATCTCAGATTTTTTAGGGGAAACTTCTGAGTTGGGGATCACGGGTACTTTGCTATGTAGGGCTGCCAGGCGTTCCGCATTTCGTGCCTTTCCGCTGTTCTGCCGCGGAAAAGCGCAAAAAAGAGCCTTACAGCACAGCAGAACTGCTGCCTGTAAGGCTCCGAACACGGTGGATCCCGCTGCTGATGCGGGCGGTTGGTGCACTTGACGAGGTCGATACTCTATATTTTATTTGCTTTTAGGAATGTCCTGCCTTTTCAAAGGAGATGCCAATCTGCAGCCCGCACTTTGGACATTTGGAGAACAGCTCCGCCTTGTCCGCATGCTCCGGGCCGTAGAGGTGCAGGCGCCCCGGATCCACGTCGGCTGCGGCATCAATGACGCGCCCTTTACCGCACACAGGGCAGCGCACCGCATGGGTTCTTTTCACTTGTTGCATGGCGTTCCTCCTTCCAAAGTGTTCTCAATTTTGAGAACACCACAGTAAAAAATTTTACAGCAGATGGTGGTTGGTGAGCCGGATCCGCATGGCCTGGCGGGATACCTGAAACACCTCCGACATGGCCTGAACAATGGCCTGATTATCCCGACCGGACCGCATTTGGTAGAAACACCGCTTGACCATTGGCATGGGCATGAGCAGGGCGGACCCAAGCATATTCGCCTGGATCTCCATACTGGTTTCCCTGACGGCAGGCTGCAGCGCCGCGCTCTCCCCGGTGCCTGTGTACAGCCCCTTGTGCAGGATCCAGTGGGACAGTTCGTGGGCCTCGGTAAATCGCAGGCGGCCGGTGCTGGTTTCTTCTTCACACAGCGAGGCATCTATGAGGATCGTGCCGGCTTTCACCGGGAACAGGGTATACTCGCCCAGTTCCATGTCGTACACGGCCTCCAGGCCGGTGTCAAAAACGGTTTTCCCTAGGATCCGGCCATTTTTGCGGAGGTACTGGAACTCCAGCGTCAGTCCGTGGCGCTCGATGAGGTCCTCGATGGGGATGGCGCGGGGCTGCCCCCGGTAGAGGCGCTCATCGTAGGCATCCAGCACACGCCGGGCGATGCTCTCCATCGTCTGCTCGGTATAATACTTCCGCATGTGCCTGCCTCCTATTTCAGTTTCCCGGTTTCTGCCGCTGGGTGATGCGGTCTATAAACTCCTGCCATTCCTCGTCTGTGGCGTCCACTTCCTTGGCTGTCCGCAGGGCGGCCCGGACGATATCCCGTTCCATGATGTACTCCGGCAGGTCCGCGGACACCCGTTGCGTTTTAGATTTGGCGGCCAGATCCAACAGCAGTTCCGTGTCTGCCTGGCATAGCCCCAGGATCTCAATGAGGCGGTCCATCTTCTCCTTGGTGGGAGCCGGCCTTCGGTCATTCTCCATGTTGCTCATGTAGACCGGGGATACCTCCAGTTTCGCCGCCAAACCGCGCAGGGACAGTCCGCGGGCCATCCGCTTTTCCCGCACATAACTGCCGAATGTCTGCTCCATTATGGCGTGCCTCCTATTCTGTGTTCTCTTTTTCGAGAACGGCTACGCTTAGTATACACGCCTCCATCTCATGCCGCAAGAGGCCAAACGCGAGGTGCTCCTTTTATGGAACACCTCGTGCCTTTTCTTAATATGGGTATTCACTTGCCCTGTTTTTCGGGAGGTGGATGAAGGGGATTTTTCTTTTCGGGCATAAACGTAAGGCGGGACCGGGTTTGGCAACGCTGCCGGACCCGATATGCCGTTTCCTGGCCCCTCACATTTTGTAGAGGAGGGACGCAATGCCCAAAGTTATTCCCATGCCCGGCCGGGTGGAAAAAGTTGTGGCCGAGCGCGACCAGCTGAGCCACGGACGGCTGATTCATGTGGTTTCCGTGTTCCCCGCGGACGGCGCCTGCTCGCCGGAGGACAAACTCAAAACGCTCATTGACATGGATCTCAAAAATTCCCACACAGTTGCGGAAAGGGGTGGACAAACCGCCCCGTCAGAGGTAACATCACACAAACTCTGGACGGTTTGACTGGAGAGAAGGAGGCTTTTATGAGTCAGTCAAACCAAGGGAAAATCACCGCCCTGTACTGCCGCCTGAGCCAGGACGACGGTCTGGACGGGGAGTCCAACAGCATCCAAAACCAAAAGAGAATATTAGAGCAGTATGCCATTGACCACCGCTTTCCCAACATCCAAT